>ERZ779877.18-NODE-18-length-195941-cov-7.537910_pt1 | contig 195941 bp, 141 predicted proteins | sample MGYA00511556_ERZ779877 | MGnify/ENA primary metagenome ERZ779877 (study PRJEB29588, sample SAMEA2159338) | human gut metagenome | biome: human gut; feature: human-associated habitat; material: faeces | place: Denmark | collected 2008/2010 ... | reverse complement strand
ACTCCTGATTGCTCCCAATGTAGTTGTACAGGGAAGCTACTGCATTTTTGTATATGTTATCTGCATTGTTGTAAATTTCCTCTTGGTCCAGCTGGTCTTTTGGATGTTCATCCAGACAGCTGCAGAAGCAAAGCATCAACGGTACTGCCAATATGTATTCAATAATCTTCTTCATGCCTTTTCCGTATTAAAACTGTATGCTCAACCCCAACGAATATGTGCGGAACAGAGGATAGTTACGTTTGTCATCAATACCCATAGTACTGTTCACCACGTAGCTGTTTATCATTGGCGTCAATCCTCTGTAGCCCGTAATTGTTCCAAGGTTGCTTACGTTGCCAGATATGCGCAATGAACGTAACGTCTTGCTTTTCAAGGGCACGTTATATCCTAATGTCAAATGCTCAAAGTTCAGATAGTCACCTTTTTCAAGCCAATAGTCGGAGACTCTCTGATCTACGATGTTCTTCTGAGGGGCATCCTTAAACACATTGTAGTCCGGGAAGCAAGCCATACTTGTAAATGATAATCCCGTTCCATTGAAGATCTTGTGCCCGAATGCTCCATTCATCTGTATAGAGACATAGAAATTCTTGTATCTGAAACTGATGTTTGAACCGAGGATTACCTTTGGTGTGGCTTGTCCTGCGACGTACCGGTCGCCGCCGTCGCTTATATCTACCTTGCCGTTATGATCCAGATCCTCTATGTCGTAGAAATAACTGCCGTTCTCATTTTTTACGAGTCCCTTGCAATGTGGCAGATAGAAAACGCCAAGTGGTTGTCCGACTATCTGATAAACCACATTGTTGTCGCCACCGTTCTGTCCCGCTCCGTCCAAGGCCCCGATGGCGGTAACATTCGCCGCGGACATGCTCATTCCTTTGTACTTTCCACTCAGCGAGATTAGCCTGTTGCTTTGAAACGACAGGTTCATATTAACGTTAAGTTCTATGTCTTTCTTTCTTATCGGCTGCCCGGACAGGCCGAATTCCAATCCGCTGTTTGACATGGAACCAATGTTTGCGAGCAATGTGTTGTATGCAAATGGCGGAACCGGAACTTCGTAGGCATAGAGCATGTCGGTAGTCTTGGAAAAGTAATACTCCGCCGTGAGTATAAGACCGTTGGCAAAGAGTCCCATGTCCGCACCTATGTTGAATGTAGTCTTCGTTTCCCACTTTAAATCGGGATTGTTGTTTCTCACCATGCCAAGTGTTACTGTCGGCGAACTATTGATCGGGACAATGCCGGTCTGCCTTACGGTGTTCATGGTGGTATATGCAGAGATGCCTCCAAGGTTGCCTGCCTGTCCTGCGCCAGCACGGAGTTTGAGCATGGACAGCGGCTTTACATTGATGAGAAAGTTTTCCTTTTTCAAATCCCATGTAAATGATATGGAAGGGAAGAATCCCCATGTATTGCTGGCGCCTACCATAGACGATCCGTCACCACGCGCATTCAACGCCAACGTGTATCTGTCAAGCAGACTATATGTGATGCTCCCCATTAACGAAGCCAGAGATTGGTCTTCATAAGTGCTTTCCGTTCCACCATATGGTCTGACAGCAGCCGCGCCCAGATTGTCGTAATGAAAGTTATTTGTGGGTATGCCCTTGGCATATACCCAGAAAGCCGTCTTTCTCAGCTTGCGGTATTCGCCGCTTACTCCGGCAGAGACCTTATGTGAGCCGAACTGCTTATTGAAATCCAGAGATACATTGCCGAGCCACTCCTCTTTCTTGAACTCGCCACGGTACACGTTGCCTTGTGCCCATACCCATGTCGGGCAGAATTGCCCGTTCTCGGTAGAACCGTAGAGGTAGGAACCGAAGGCGGAGACCCGCCAGTCAGTATTGATATCGTAGCTCATCTTAATGTGGGCATCAAAGTTCAAATCCTTGGAGTCGTTTTTCTCTTCAAGCACTATTCCTGGCGGGTTGATGTGCGTTGCGGATTCGTTTTTTAGCCAGTTCCCATGTTCGTCAGTTCCGGCAGGGAAAGTTGGATTCTGGCATGCTGCGGAATAGAACAGCATCTGCGTGTCAAAGATATCATGGTTCTTGAACGACGATCCGAATACTCCGAACTCTCCAGTAAGTCTATTGTTGAAGGCTTTCTGGGTCACGTCAATTTTTGCGACAAAAACGCCATAGTCCATCTTCTTGATGATTGTGTTGTGGTCCATCAAGCCGAATGAGGCACGATAGTTTGACTGAGGTGTGCCCCCGCTGAATGCGAGATAGTGATTATTCACAAGTCCTGTGCGGGTAATGACTTTATAAGTGTCCGTGTTGAACCCTCCGTTATTGCAATAGACGCCCAAAGCCTTTGCGGTGGCAACATATTCTGTGGAATTGAGCATTTCCAGATGTTTGTACATCCGCTCGAAACCTACATTTCCTTCATAGGATATCTGAAAACCACGTCCTGTTCCTTTTTTCGTTTTGACTTCAATCACACCTGACGCTCCACGTGAACCGTACATTGCTGTCTCCGTGGCATTCTTCAATATCCGGAAACTCTCGATGTCTGCAGGGTAGATGGTTGAAAGGGTGAGCACGTCAGAAGTGACTCCGTCAATCAGCACCAAGGGATCATTGCCACCGATAATGGATGTCGTACCACGCACCCGCACGCTATTGAGCATAGCCATCCGGTCCAGACCGTTGGATGTCACGTTGACACCGGCTGCCTGACCGCTCAATATGTCAAGGGCGTTATTGACCGCTCCTTTGCTGGAGTGATTTCCAACTATCTTTATGATGTCGCTTCCGCTCTCTGTGGAATCTCTCAGTTCTGCAGAAACTTGCTTTTGTGCGTGAGCCATTGAGCAGCAGAGAGTCGCAAGGAGAAGTAGTATAAAGTCTATTTTGCTCTTTGCCATTATCTTTTTCTGTTGTTTTGGTTATGGATGCTTTCCAATAGGCAAAGATATGCTTTTATTGCTGAACAACAATAGGTCAGGCGATAGTTCCGGGCAGCATTAGGAGTCTGTCGCAAGTTAAATTATGCCCACGATGAAATGGATGACGATGGGATGGAAGATTGCAACTCGCAATGATTATTATTATCACATCTTTCTTGTTTTTCAAAGAAAAGTCTTATTTTTGTCAAAATTTAACATAAATCACAGTTAAGTGTATGCTTTTGGAATTTTGTGTCAAGAATTTTCTTTCATTGAAAGATGAGGCCAAACTCTCATTTATTGCTTCTACGCTCAAGGAATCATTGCAGGAAGAGAATGATCTTATAAATGAACTTGCGATTGGGCTGTCGGTTCTGCGAAGTGCTGTCATTTATGGAGCCAACGCTTCAGGAAAGTCAAACGTGTTGAAAGCCTTGTCGTTTTATAAAAGGTTCATTACAGACTCGTTCATCAATAGCCAGGCGGGAAAGTTGATCGACGTGGAGGGATTCAGGCTTAATACGCAAACTGAGAATGAGCCTACGACAATGGAAGCTACCTTTATCGTTGGCGACTTTATCTATAGGTTCGGATTTGAAGTGGACAGAAAGTCCGTCAAGGAAGAATGGTTATATCAACGTGCCAACAGAAAACGCGCTAAAGAGGTGGAATTGTTCTATCGGGAAAATGGCGTGGTATCTGTCCATTCTAAATGTCCACTCATACAAGAAATCGTAGACAGGAAGATGATTAGGGACAATGCGCTTGTCCTGTCAACTGCTGCCCAGTTCAATGACCCGAAATCCGTAGATATACTTAATTGGCTATCAGACACTCAAGTGCTTTTCTGTAGTGAGGATGAACACTTGTGGGAACAGGCGATAAGACATCTGGATGACGATGGTGTGCGTGAAAGGATTACGGAGTTTGCGCGTTATGCGGACCTTGGCATTGACAGCATCTTGAAGATTGACAACAAAATTATAAGCAGTCATCGCCAATTTGATGAGGAAGGCCGCGAATCTGGAAATGTCTCGTTTCCTTTCAACAAGAATGAGTCTGAAGGCACTATCAAGTATTTCTCGTTGGCCTATCCGATTATTGATGCATTGGACAACGGCAAGAGGGTAATCATTGATGAACTTGATTCAAAACTCCATCCCCTGCTTGTTCGTAAAATCATCATGTTGTTCAACTCTTCCAAGACGAATCCTAAAGGCGCGCAACTGTTGTTCACCACGCACGACACCTATCTTCTTGGTGCGGGCCTGCTGAGGCGGGACCAGGTTTGGTTCACCCAAAAGGATGGTCTTGGCGCCACCTCCCTATATTCTCTTGCAGAATACAAGGTGCGGAGCAATGCCGCTTTTGACAGGGACTATATTAATGGCCGCTATGGTGCTACGCCTATAATTGGGGAAATGGAAAGAGTTTTTGAGAGGAACAGATAATGATGAGAAAGGTAGAAGCAAAGAGGCATTCCTCAAATAATTTGGTTCGCCGACAGGGGTTGAGAGAAATCAAGCAATCTTTTTTGATTGTCTGCGAAGGAGAATGTACGGAACCGGATTATTTCAATGCGTTCCGGCTCACAACTGCGTCGGTGCGGACAATAGGTCAAGCCATGAATACAGTCAGCCTTGTCAATAAGGCAATCAGTATTCGGAAGGCGGACAAACAAAAAAGAAGAGTATATGATCAATGCTGGGTCGTATTTGACAAGGATGATTTTCCTGCAAATGATTTTAATATGGCTATTGACCTGGCAAAGAGAAACGGCTTCAATGTGGCATATAGCAACCAGGCGTTTGAATATTGGTTTCTTCTGCATTTTAATCCTTATCGTGGCCGAATCCACAGAAATCTATATTCGGAGATGCTCGGTAAACTTCTTGGTATGGAATATCGCAAGAAAGAGGGGTTTGCATCGGATTTATACAATTATCTGCTGGCTCGTCAGCCGCAGGCAATAAGAAATGCAGAGGTGATTCTTTCTGAGATTTCCGCAGGTAACCCTGCAGCAGAGGAGTCTTCAACTACGGTTCATCTTTTAGTCTCCGAATTGAACAAATACTTGTAGCTTGTCGCCAAATTCAGTTCAAGTCAGATAAGGGAATTGAAATGTTCAAGTGATAGTCTCATAGTTTCAAGGTTATCTATATAATTATACTTGAAAACTATGGGGTTCTTTCAAAAAATCCAGCGTTTTTCGCATTGGATTTCAATATTTTACGGGATTATTTTGACCTGACTTTCCCATATCTAAGCCTTCGTATAAGGCTCCGCCGTCATGTTTACTTTTCGCGTCTGGTACAACACGACATCTGTCACTGGAAACATTCCTGGTTTTCAAGGTGCAGAATCTTAAAAATCCGAAATTTCCACGATGTGATTGAGGATGGCATAGACCGTGAGGCCGGCGATGGAATTGATGCCTGTCTTGCGGGCTATGTTTTTGCGGTGGGTGACAACGGTGTTGATGGAGATGAACAGGTCATCGGCTATTTCTTTGTTGGTCTTGCCGTGAGCCACGGCTGCGAGGATTTCCTTCTCGCGTTGGGAAAGCACTTCAGAGTCGTCTGAGAGCTCATCTTCGGAATCATCGCCATTGAGCAGGCTGAGAACGAGGGGGTTGAAGAGCTTTTCTTCCACGCGCATGTGGTTGCGCATGTCGGTCTCCATCGCGAGAAGATGGTTCAGCATATTGTAGCGTGAGAAGTTCTCTCCGTTGTCCGGGAGGTATTTTATGACTATGCTCTTGAGGTCATCAAGCTTTTCGAGGAACTGGGCATGAGACTCTTCGTTCTCGGCCTCAAAATTTCCGTTGCCGATGCTTCTGAAAACCTTCTCCTCATGCTCAAAATGGGAGTTGAGTTTCTCCACAAGTTCATCGAAAAACTTGTTCAGTGCATCTGCGAAAGTCGTTCCGACCTCTCCGAGCATCGTGTGGATCAGTCCGTGAAGATGAGGGACGGACACCTCCGAATAGTACTTGTGAGCAGAACGGATGTAATCCGCGAGAAGGGCGACATCGCTGCGGTCCAGAGACTCAAGATTCGGGACATACTCCGGATCTGCGAAAACATTAGATATTTCCACAAATAAATCAGCAGGGAAAGACTGTGTACGGCACACGTCGGCTACTGTCGACTCACCGAATCCGAGTCTGAAATGAAGTCTCTCAAGCACTGAAAGCATTCTGTTGTCCGACAGGAGATCGGCCATTTTCATATTCGTGGAGTAAGGTAATCTGTTCGTCATCATCAGGTTGCATTTGAACTGACAAATATAATCATTTTCCGTATTCTGTGACGCGGTCATTTCGCGGCGTGCCCGGAAAGGTCACTTACCCCGCATAACTATGCATTCCGCCGAGCAGGAAATTCACGCCGAAATAGGTGAACAGCACGGAGACGAATGCGAGGAGCAGGAATATATGGAATATTGCCGGCTTTCGCAGGAAAGAGATGTCGCTGCGATGGACGGCAACAGCGTAGATGAGCAGGGTTATGAGCGCCCATGTCTCCTTCGGGTCCCAATTCCAGTAGCAGCCCCAGGAGACGTTAGCCCAGAATGAACCCGAGATGATGCCTGCGGCGAGAAAGAAGACTCCGAAATAGAGCAGGAGCATCGAGATGTCGGCAAGGCGGGCGGAGACGGAAGAAGTTGGAGGCCGCATCACCATCAGAGCAGAGGCAGGAGCTTGGACAACAGTCTGCTCCGAAGAAATGTGCCTGCGCTCGATTGCTCCGACACAGAGTCCGGCAGCGCTGTTGACCATAATGACAGCAAGGACTGCATAGGAAAGCATCATCAACGAAACGTGTACGCTAAGCAGCGGGGACTGGAGAACGGGAACGAGCAGGGTCACGGCAGGATTGGCCTGCCCCATGGCGGCCACGAGCAGGGCGAGAGCAGAAATTATGAGAGCAAACGGCTGCATCAGGGAGAAACGTCCGCCGAAGACAAGCCCCGCAAGCAGAACGGTCCATGCAATCGCCATCATCGTCTCGGCACCATTGGACAGGGGAACGTGTCCACCCACAATCCACACGAGCGCGAGCATGATAGTCAGGAACGTAAACAGCACGGCTTCGAGCACAACCGCTGCAAGACGAATGCGTATGCCGGCTTCACGACGTCGTGCAAGGCAGGTGACGAACCAGCCGAGAAGCACAAACCCGGCAAGGAGATATATGCCCGCCACCGGAAAGAGCGGAGGAAAACTGTTGTAGAGCCTTTCTGCGCCAAGTCTGAATGCTGAAGGCAACGAGCCATCGGCCTGCTTTTCCTGAAATTTCTTCAATTTCCCAAGAGCTGAGGACACCCCCTCATCATCGCCGGCTATGACAAGTTCTCCGATGTAGTTCATTGACTTGCGTATGAAAAGCCACTCGTCGTCCGGGATGTCGTCCGGCAGCCTGTCGTTCTGGGCATACCAGCTCACGCGCCCGAGCGAATCCGCAATAGGATAGAGTTTCAGGAACTCTCCGGAAAACAGTGAATTCACGGTCTGCCGCCTGTCCTGTTCGTCATTTGCGCCACGACGGTGTTTCTGCGGCACAGTGCGCCAAGAAGTCCCGTAGAACATCCAGCCCGTCAGCACTTGCTCGTCAGTGAGTCCATAAACATCTGAGTTTCCGTAGAGTTTCACTCGAAAATCCTTTGCCACAGTCTGGAGAGGACATACGCGGCCGTGATAGAACACATAAAGTTCACCGAACTGTCCAGCAGTCTCCTTCGGGAGCGTTTTCGGTGCCTTGTTTTCAGCTGCGGAAATTTCCGAAGTCCCGGCAAAAAACAGGATAATCGCTGCAACTGTAGTGGTCACCTTACGCACGAGAGCACGCAATTTCTTGTCAGTAAAGAAGAAAATGAGAAATGCAAGAAGAAAGACAGCATATCCGGCATAGACCAGGCCGATTCCGACCGGGTCGTGCGCAACTGTGAAAGTCGAGCCGAGTTCGTCGCTGTCGTAGGTCGTTTGATAGAAACGGTAACCATCGTACGAAAGTATGCGATTCATACTCACTTGAGCTGATTTTACGCATTCGCCGTCAATGAGCACGGACACAGAAGACCTATAGTCCGAAGGGGTGTCAGTCCCCGGATAATACTCCACCGCAAAATCGTCAAGCCTTAGAGCGAACGGTAGCGGGAGCCCGCCTTTTTTATTTTCGGAATAGGATGTCGCGACATCCCCTATACGAACGTGAATCACCCCCTTCCTCGCGGAAAGGGATGTCACAATAGCTCCGGAAACAATCAGCAGCAAGGCAATATGCATCACCAACGCTGCCGGCCTGTCAACCAATTTCTTCAGCATTTTTCAATAATTTTCACGGTTTCTGACAAGAAACATGAAAAAAATAAACTGCTTCAGATTTGTCAATTATTTTCGAGGATAGGTTTCTTTTGGAAGAGGGTGGGGGTACTGGAGGTACATGACCGATGAGAAAAGAAAGATAGACCGAAAAGAATGAAAAAGATGATGCAGATTATTTTTTGAAGGTTTCTAGCTAAATAGACTCTATAAACTTCACAATAGCATCGCGATCCTCTTTTGACAACTCGCGGAACGCCTCCACAGACTTGCGTGCATCGCTCTGAGGGTCACCGTGCCACATTATGGCCTCAATGACGGTGTTTGCGCGGCAGTCGTGAAGTCTGTCCACGCCTCCATTGACGAGAGTGCTGAGTCCGCGCCCCCAAAGAGGAGTGGTGCGGCACCAGCCGGTGCGGATGTCGTTCTTCATGTGAAGACGGTGTTGAACCATGTCGGTGTATGGCCAGATTGTCTGGTGCGGGTAGCGCGGAAGACGGCTGTCCCCGTCCTTGAAGAATCCTGTCGGGTCTGTGAAGTTGTCCTCGCCTGTCGTCCAGCTCGGACGGTGACAGTAGGCACAGCCGATTTGGGTAAAGAGCGTCTTTCCTCTCTGAACATCCTCATCATCGAGGTCGCGTGCGGCCGGGACGGCAAGCCCGCGATGCCAAACCATAAAGTCAGCATAGTCGCTGTCAGACATTTCAGGTTCAATGTTCTTGCCCATAAGGTAGTCATAGATGTCCTGTTCCACGCCGGCAGAGGTTTTTCTCTCCGGAAAATAGTCATAGAACTTTGCCTGCACCTCCTTGTCCTGTGACGCAACTTTTGCATAAGTTGCAGCCATGTAGTGAGATGGCTTGGTGCTGCGGGTCACATTTGTGATGTTCCAGATTGCATTTGCACCGGCAGCATCCTGAAGCGGGCCGCGTGAAAGGGCGTAGGTAAAACGAAGAGGGTGCGTGGTTTTGCCATAGAGTTTCACCCATTCGCCATTGGCGAAAACAGATGGATTAAGTTTCACTCCGGCCTTTTCCTCTGCTGCATATTGAGCTTTGAGGTCATCATCGTCAATGGCATCGAGGAGTCCGGTTCCGTAGATGCCGATTGTGGATTCGAGGCGAACGCGGACATCGCTGTGGTCAACAGTCGTGGTTTCACCGTTCTTCGTCACCTCAAGCGGGACATAGTAGGCATCCTCAGGAATGGTAACTTCCGGATATATGAGCGTATATATTTCTCCGTCCGGGAATTTGTTGCCCCATTCGTCAGTATACTCCGGCCATTCAATCACAATCTTGCTCTCGTCAATCGGAGCCTTGAAAGGCTCTACGGCAAGGGTCTGCGGCATACCTGTCAGCGAACTCAGGTAAGTATCTGTCTCGTCAGTGATTACGAGAAGGTAACCATTACCCACTTTGTCGGCACGATATTCCGTCTGACGGCGTCCGTGACCATAGTTAGGATGACAGTAGAGACATCCGCGACGGACCATCAGAGGACCGAGCCCCTTGAACGCTCCCGTCTTGTTCTGGTTGTAGTCTCTCTCGAAGAACTGTTCTCCGTTCTTGAATGCCTGCACCATATCCGCATTCTCGACTGCAGGAGTAGGCTGCTCGTATGCCGATGCGCTTGAATTAAAGGCTGTCCCGAGCCGTCCTCCGGCATACCACTCGTCACTCAGTTCTTTCTTTCCGGGCTTGGGAGACGGGGTCTCGTTTTTGTCGCAAGCCACAACTGTAAGTGCAAGTGCCGCAATATACAACAATATCTTTTTCATAATTTTCAATTTTATAATTTGATGGAGTGCAAGGAGCATAACGCAGCAATCCGTTTTTAGTCGACTACTGCTCAATGAGCACCTTGCGGGCAGCCTCAAGAGCGTCATTGAGGTCGTTGCACGCATCAATGGCAGCCTTCACTTTCGCATCCCTGTAGTTCTTTACAAACGGACGGGGCATCTCATCTATAGCCTTGAGACAGTCCTCTATGGCTGCAACCAGCTTGGCATCAGTTTCCTTATCGACGCTTGCTATATAAGCACTTACGGAATGAGTTTCCGCCACGGTCGCTCCGAGTTTTCCGAAATAGGCGTTGCGAACACTTATGATGTTGTCGTAAAAGTCTGTAATTGAGTTCCAAGAATGAGGAGACTCTATGTAGTTCTCATCCTCTCCGGTATATGGTTTTCCGATTTTAGATTTTCCAACCTCATCCACAATATCCTTACAGCCTTCAATAATCTGCTCGCTTCCGGCCGTAACTGATGTCCAGAGACTTCCTGTCTGACCACTGAGCTTCATCTGTCTGCCGAACTCGCCGAACCGTTCCTCCCCTGCATCCTCGAGAATAGCCCGTTTCTCTTCCGTCACATTGTCGAGACCTGCCCAGGCAGCCTCCAAATGGCATGCGCTCACCGTAAGGTCTGCTGCGACCGCAATGGCATACTTGACCTCCTTTTCAGAAATGTCCGAAGCGGCACGTTCATTCCCATCACGAAAGATTATATATTCAAGTCCATGAAATCCGAGAAGACCGCCATTGAAATTCGGGACATAATTCTCAATATTGTCCATCATCGTATCATTGCTCAGGACTCCGGCAAGTGCTACCTTGTCGAGAGGCCACGTATCGATATGAGGGTCAATTCCATATTGTGAAGCGGCACCAAAAAGGAAAGCCTCGCTCCACTCCCAAAACTGACGTGCATCCTTCCACTGCTTGCAGGCCTCCTTCACAAGCGCGTCGGTCTTTGTCTCTCTGAGTTTTTCAAGGGTTGACTGAAGAGCAAGACATTCGTCTGCAAGAGCCTTATATGTAGGTACCACTGTCCCATCAACGAACTGTTCATTGGCTTTCTGAAGAGCCTGGTCTTTAGCGGTGTCGTTTCCAAGTCCTGATTTCTCGCAAGACACAATTGCGAGAACTGCTGCAAGCACCGCAGCCAATTTCATTAAAGTTCTCATTATCATATTGTTTTAACTATTTGTCATTATGTTTCTTATGGAATGTGTTCTCGAACCAGCCGGCGAACGCGATTCCGAATGTGACGGATGGTTCGTTGTTGAACGGTTTTTCGTAGAATCTGTGGGAATATTCCGCCTTCACTATGATTTCATCGATAGGATACCAATTGAATCCCACAGCAATACGATGCTTGCCGACCCAAGGATAGTCAGTTATGCCCGGCGCAGCCTTGAACATTGCATCGTAGTATTCGTAATGCGCGAAGACATAACACTTGTCATCAACTTTACGCAGCGGATGAAGGAAATCATATCCTATTTCGAAACTTCCAACAATCGCGTCTGAGCCAACGGCATTTCGTGGCGAGGGCGATGCGGCGGACATATTGTTCTTGTTGAATGAGGTGATTTCGGCGGAATTGTTCAGGTGGGCATAGTCGAAGACACCTCTTGCAATGACCCCATAGCCCTTATAGTCAAAATCAACCGATCCGATGAATACTTCCCCCTTGAGACCTTCATATTTCTTATTCTTGGTGAGGGAATTGCTGAAACTGCCGCCGACATAGCCGCTGAGTCCGAGACGGAGCCCCTTCACCGAACGGTTGTCGATACGGAATGCTCCGGCGTAAGAATTAGCTATTTTGAACTCGTATGGCGAACCGGCTCCTCCCTGGATGAAGTTTTCCGTGCTGAAACGGTCAGAGTCAAGACCAGGGAGGAAAAGAAGTTCATATTTCCACGCTTTGTTCCTTCCGAACTCTCCCCAAAGTTCAAGACCGACCTCGTGCCAAGTGCAGGGAAAAATCGTATTCTCACCCTCCTGACGATAGCCGGTAAAGAATTCATTAGGAAGGTGGTGAGAGTTTGTGAGCCCCACAGGAACTATTATCATCCCTGCACGCACGTTGAACGCAGGGTGTATCACTTTTTGAATCCACGCCTGCTCAAGTGCGACTTCTCCTCCCCTCTCGATTTCACTTTCGTATTCACCTGTCTCGTCTGCCTCAAGTTCCACGGCGCTTTCCGTACCCCCATGCTCAAATTCGATTTCGGTTCCGAGACTCCAACCCTTACCGAAGTCGTAACCGAGACTGATGACAAAATGCGGAATATCAAACCGTCCATGACTCTTGTCATCGGCATATTTTTCAGGGGTGATGTACCGCTGCCACGCGTCACTGTAGAAATTTCTTGTGTACATTGCCTCTCCATAGCCACCTATCGTGAGTCGCTGCGCAGACACGGAAATTGCGGACAACAAAAGTACGGCCGCCAGAATAATTTTCTGTTTCATACTGATTTCCAATTTCTTATCACAAACACAATGTGTATCAAACCACGTCTTGTAAAAACGCTGCAAAATTACGCCTCCGAAGGGCATGGGGTCAATCCCAACTTTTTGGTAATTCCCGAATTTCACGATAACAAGATTTTGGTATTTGACGGACGATATGCATTTTTCTTTGTCACAAAAGGATATTTCCACTATTTTTGCGGTCTCAAATGGATTTTCAGGAGTCATCAGAACAGGCATGAACTTTACAGGACTTATCATAGGCGTAGCCGCATTCCTTATGATAGGAATGTTCCATCCAATTGTCATCAAGGCGGAATATCACTTCGGCACAGGTTGCTGGTGGGCGTTTTTGCTCGTCGGTCTCGCTGCCACCGCAGCATCGCTTTTCACCGCCCACTATATATGGTCAACCCTCCTCGGTGTGTTCGCGTTCTCATGCTTCTGGAGCATACTCGAAGTTTTTGAACAGCAAAAGAGAGTCGAAAAGGGATGGTTCCCGGCCAACCCGAAACGAAAGACAAATACAATTTCTAAGACTCCGAAAAACTAAAACTCTGACGGAGTGACGCCGAACATTTCCTTGAAGCATTTTGTGAAATAGCCGGGCGTGGAGAATCCTACGGAATAGGCGACCTCGCTGACGGTGTAGCCTCCACGTTTAAGCATTGCGGTGGCCTTGCGGAGGCGGAATGTGCGCAGAAGATCAGTCGGGGCAATTCCATATATTTCCTGTGTCTTGCGGTAGAGATGAACCCGCGACATTCCGAGGGCTTCGCTCATTGACTCGACGGTAAAATCGGACTTATCGTAGGAACGCTCCATTATATCGAGCAGCCGGTCCTTGAAAAGATCATCGGCTCCAGGCTTTGTGAACTGTTCAATCCTCTGGTTTGCAAGGGCTTCAAGTTCAGCATTGCGCTTTCTCACTTTGGAGTTCGCGACAAAGGCAAAAACAATGACAACGAGCAGGGTGAGGACAATGACAACTAACAGCACAAAAAGAGTCAATGCGGAGCGGTAGCTGGTGTTGAGTTTGTCAAGTTCCTTTTTTTGTTGGTTAATATGCTCCTGATAGCCGAGCATTTGGTCCGACTGGATCTTGAGAGTCTCAGCGTTCGTGGCATCCACGGTGAAGGAGTGAAGGGTGTTGTTCTTTTTCACGGGTTCGCCGGAGAGAATCTTCATGGCAGTCACAATGACGAACTCGCCTCCCGGAGGATAGAGAAAGGAAGCCTCAAGACGCCCGTCAATCACGGCATCAACGCCGACAATCGCGTCAACGCCGATGAACTTTATCCTCTTGGCGTCAGATGGGCTGCGCTCACTTATCCCCTCGTATGCCGCAAGAGCCATGTCGTCATTGTGCGCGAATACGAGGTCTATTCCGGAATAATCACTTATGTCAAGAACCTTGGATTTAGTGGCGGAGGGAAGCCAGTCCCCGACTATGCTGCGGACATGATAGTCGTCCTTCAACACTTCCCTGAAACCCTTGTGCCGCTCTTGTGCCGGAGAGGAACCACGAAGGCCCTGAATTTCAAGAATCGAACTGCCTGGCGGAAAATGAGCACGGATGTAGTTGCCTACGCTTCTCCCGATGGAACAGTTGTCCGCCCCGATGTAGGCCGTGTATTCGTCGGAAAGAATCTTGCGGTCCCATATTATCGTAGGAATCCCCTTTCTGTAGGCCTCTACCGCGATTTGGGTTATGGGCTCGGACTCGTTCGGAGATATGATTAGGAGATTGACCCGCCTGTCAATAAATTCACGTATCTGACGAATCTGGGTTTCGGTGTCATTGTGGGCTTCACTGATTATGAGATTGATATTGGAATATTTCGACACCTCCGACTCCATCTGAATCATCATAATCTGACGCCATCTGTCATCCGCCGATTGCGAGAATCCTATAGTATATTTTGAAACGGCAACAGTGTGCTTCGCACCGAATGCGGAACACACTGAAACCATAATAAGAATTATCGGTAATAGAAACTTACTTAACCTCATTTGTCACGAATGTGATGTCATTATTGCCGACAGACACAATCGACGGCGAAAAGCGTGCCGTTTCCCCGTCTATGAGAAGAATCTTCTCGCCAGACCACTCGCCTTCCGGAAGGCCTGCGTCCCTATAGACGAGACCGCCGGTCGTTGATGAGCGGTAGATTGCCATGTAGGTGTAGCGCGAAGCGTTATATACAACGCTCATGTCATCAACAGGACCATAGAACACAGGTGCGGCGGCTTCCTCGTCACCCTTCACCCATTCGGCTCCATCCCAATACTCGTATTCAGCATAAGTCGCAACATTCGCAGCGGCCACTCTCGCGACATAAGCCATAGCATTGCGGTCTCCGGCTGCGGAACCGAACATATAGACATAATTGTCCTTGAGCATATAGGAAGCCTTCACGAAGTTTCCGTCAGCCTTCCACTGAGCATCGGCCTTGCTCCAAATCTGTCCGTCGTTAGAGAATGCAAGCCCGGCCTCGGAAGCCGTCCAGTCAGACTCCTCATCTGCGGCGGCTACAGGAACATAGTAACGCACGGCTTTCACGCCGCCGGCTGTGACTCCGGACGTCGGCACACAACCATCCGCAAAAACAGGTTCAGTTCCTACTGTGATGAATTTCAGTCCTTCAGCGGCGGAACCCTTCGTGTGGGCATACACACCTGCAACTTTCTTTCCATCAGCGGTCTCAGCCTCTGCAAGAATAGCGGAAACAGTGCCGTCAGACTCGCTCCATGCGACAATTTTGCCGAATGACTTTAACTCCGTGAAAGAGGCATTGGTTGCAGTAGTTGCGATTGTGCGGGCGTTCTCGGGGATGAAAGTGTCATTGTTGGAGCCGGTCGGAATGACCTTCACGTCATCAAGTTCGAGCCAGAGGTTGTCCCAACACCAGCCGCCGAAGAAGGCGTCGGCCTTGGTATCATCGACATTGGCAAGAGTGTATGTATACTCTTTCCATTCAGAACCAACCCCTTCCTGATTCAGGTTCACGTCATGTCCCGCCGCACCACGGAAGCCCATATAGGCGTTAAGCCCGTCCCATGCGCCGCGATAGCTCAGAGTTAGCGTGTAGGAGGTGTTTTTCTTGAGGCAGATGCTCTGCACGGCCACGTCTCTCCAATCATGGGTGTTGCAATCGGCATGCACGGTCCGCTTGCCGGAGAGCGGTGTCTCCGCCTCACTAATCCACTCCGGAAGGTACCAAAGTGACTTTGACTTCCAGGCTTCATCGCCAGCGAAACGCTCGAAGCCACCATCGGTAATCATATTGAAACCGTCCTTGTCAACAGCAATGTCGGCCTTGACGAGCGTTACGGCAAACTGTGTAGGATTCGGATTTTCCTGCTCATCCGGCTTACTATTGTCCTTTGAGCATGCGACGAGCGAGAGTGCGGCCGCAGCCGCGAGAATTAAAATGTACTTTTTCATAATCAGTGTTTTAATTAATAATATTGATTAGTCTTGTTATAAATTCAACCCTATTTTGCAAGAGAATCGCCTATTTCTTCGGAGCAAGGCTTATGTCATCAACCGTGACCGAAAGTCCCTCCGCTCCCCATGTCCCGAAGAATACATCAAGCGAGGCACAATCACCAGTGTTGAACATCACGGAGATTTTTGTCCACTCGTCGGTCTTGAGCGAAGGATTTGCGTCGTAGATGCGCCCATCAGAAAGGCGTACACCGAGGTAGGAACCCGTGCTGCCAGCTATGGAGGACTTTGCCCAACCGCTCACTACATAGTCAGTGTTTTTATGGACATTTATCGTCTGCACGCAGGCGTCTTTCCATACATCATTTTCTGTATTAAGAAGCTTGCAGGCAATTTTCCCGCTGTGAGCGTCCCGCGTGGAAATTGAGTTTTCGATGTTGCGCCACAGTGTCCTGTAGGCTATCGACTTGTTCGGTTCGTTCTCAAATCCGCCCTCCCAGACCATATTGAATCCGCTTTCGAGTTCGCGGAGCTTCGCGTGATAGAGATGAATATGCCAGGTGTCGTAGCCTTTCCCCGATGGAGTGACGGTTGAGACCACATACCACAGGTCGCGTCCATCACAAAACCATGGATGGATGTAGGGACCGTAGCCGTCCTCGGCGATGGTTTTCTCTTCCGACCACTCACCTTCCGGAGCGACGGCGTCACGATAGACAAGCTTGCGCTGGTTCACGGAAAGATACATCATCATATATCTCTTGTAGTAGCTGTTGTACTGAACGGTCATCTCAGACACGGTTCCATTGGCGACCGGCACGGCATCCGCTTCGGAAGATGCCCATGTACCGCCGTCCCAATACCGCCACGATGACTTGTCAAGCACATTGTCGAATGTTGTCCGCGCGAGATAGACGCTACCTTTCCTCCCGGCGCGTGTTCCAAACATATAGAGGAAGCCGTCCCGCTTCACGAACGCGGTCTGGACGAAATTCCCGCTGCCGTCCCATTTCACTCCGGAGCGGGTCCATGTCCTGCCGTAATCATCGGTATAGACGAGTTCACTATAGTTGGCAGTCCAGACATCATTGCCATCTACAGCCCACTGGTTCACGCTCATATAGCTGACATACTGGCGATTGCCTCCATCATGAGGAACGGACACGCCTGCAAGCGGGATACATGTCGTTTCATGCTCCGCATCTCCGGGATACTGCCCGGTCTTGGCGCGAGAGACTATGAATTCCATACGGCTTCCGTCCGAGCCGCGCAGCATATCGTCGTAATAGAGCCCGTCCGCAAGGTTTCTGTCGGTTGAGAACGCTATTGCGTTGGATTTCCAGTCTCCGCCACGGTCATTGAAGTTGTCTCCGAACATACACCAGAGCTGGCCATTTCCGGCATCCCACATATTTCCATAGTCGGTGGAGGCCATATTGAACCTCTTAAGCGTAGAGTTCGGATTCGGCAGGTTTTCTCCCTCTGGCGTATTTCCTATGACCCTCGCCACGCACTCGATGTTCACGAGTTCAAGCGAAGCGACCATCTCGCCGCCCTCTTTTTCAGGAAACTCGTCGTCCGTTGCAGGCGGAGTCACCACTGGCTGTTCCGTCCTTGTGCAGGAGAGCGCCAAAACCACGATGAGAAAATAAAGTATCTTTTTCATAATCAAACACTTCAAACTCGGCTAAAACTAATTTGCATCAGATTATTGAGGATAGCCGTCGTTCTGCCCCAGTTTAGGATTCGAAAGGCGCTCCACCTCCGGAATAGGATACAGTTCAAGATATTTCTCATTCTTCGGAGCATGTCCCCACCATGTTCCAGTGGTATAGACTCCGAAGCGTATCAGCTGTTCGCGTCGCATGCCCTCTCCCGTAAACTCGCGTCCAAGCTCATTGAGGAACTCTCCGTACTGCACCTGAACGCCGTTAACCGTCACCGTCGCGGCAAGTTGTTCAGCCGTAAGACAACGCTTCGATTCCGGCAAAGACTGGTCGAACGAGCGTTTCCGCACGTCATTTACAATCTTCACTGCACCTTCCGCATCCCCATTGCGAATCAGGCACTCCGCCTTCATCATGAGAGTTTCGCCAAGTCTATAGACCACCCAGTCCTGGTCGGTTTCCCATTTCTGACCTATCTTGATTTCGTATTTCCCATATCTGTAGCCGTCGAACTCCTCCGCGGCCGTAGAACTTGCGATGAAGTTTATGTGATTGTAAGGCACGCCGTTAAGTGAGAGCGGTTCCTTTGTCACATAGTCATACTGCTGCCCCATGAGGTAGGAATCCTTGTAGCGCCTGTCCGTCCACGAGGTGCAGTTGTGGGTGACGGGGTCTTCCTCCGCGTCAAAGGTGTCCGCGACGTAAGATGGGTTGGCACGGAGCCCGTTGTAGCCTGCTGATGCAGCATTATAGACCGGTTTTCCTGCCCAATGCATAGTCTTCGCGTAGATGCAGTGGAGAATCGGAGATTTCGTCGTCTCGTCGTAAGGAATCGAGAATATGATTTCCGGAGAACTCTCATTGTCGAGACTGAATATATGTGAAAAACTTCCGTCGAGCTCATATTTTCCCGAATTCAAAATCTCATCGCAGAGGATGACGGTGCTGTCGCGTTTCACGGCATATTCCGGTCCGAGCCACGATTCCGCATTAAGATACACCCTCGCGAGCATCTGCTTAGCCGCCCATTTGTTGAAACGGCTATATGTCTTTTCCTCCGTAAGTTTGTCCATATTCTCGCGTATTTCACGGACAACGAAGTCATACACCTCCTTCCGCGTCCTGCTTTCTGGCATATATCCCTTCGGAACATCGTAGCTCGTCTCAACCGGAACGTTTCCGTAGAGGGAAAGAAGATGGTAGTAGTAATATGCACGTGCCACCTTTATTTCAGCTACCGTTGCCTCGTCGAGCTTAACTCCAGCCTCGTCAAGCTGGTAGAGCACACGGTTGCAGCAGGATGATATGCCGTACCACAGATGGTTCCAGACATTGCTGAAATGAGGGTCGTTGACGAACCACTCGTGCTTGTTGAGCCTCTGCCAGATGCCGTTGTCGTTCCATCCACCGTCGGTGTTAATCGGAATCACCCAGGCATCGGTGCCCAGTTCATACAAGTCCCAAACGCTGCGGTCCTCGTTGAACCATCGCATCTGACCATAGACAGGAGCGAGCATATATCCGGAATTCTCATCGGCGTTTTCCATCAGTTGGTCCATCGTCATGCTGCTATAGACCACAGGTTCGAGGTTCGTGCAGGCAACGAAGGACAGAGACGCCGCAAAAGCTATTATTGTCTTTTTCATGATTCTCAGAATTTAAGGTTGATACCGAATGTGAACGAGCGCAGTGTCGGGTATTTCTCGTAGGCATCCACGCCAGGGATGAGTCCGGTGATTGACACGGCCTCGGGGTCGAGTCCCCTGTACTTTGTCATCGTCAACAGGTTCTGTCCCGCGAAGTAGAGCCTCAGGCTGTCGATATACCTAATTTTCGGGAAGTTGAAGGTGTATCCGAGAGTTATGTTGTCGAGCTTCATGTAGTTTCCATTCTCGATGTAGCGGTCACAGTAGGTCGAAGGAGCGTAGTTGTAGTAGTCGCCGACCTTCTCGAAAGCAGACTTTGGAACATTCACCGATGCCAGCCACGCTAAAGTCTCATACTTCATGCGATATTGGTTCAGAATCTGATAGAGGAACGCTCCGTGCATAGACACGGAAAAGTCAAGTCCCTTCCAACGGAGAGTCGTACTGAGGGCAGCGAACATCTTAGGCATTCCGTTCCCAAGCACAGTCTTCTGGTCCTCGCCGGCAGTTGAATTTTCCGCCCCTTTTATTCTCCACGCCGTGCCGTTGCTCTTGAGTCCCACGGTTTCCCATCCGTAGAAGTTGCCTATCGCCCAGCCTTCCTCAAGACGGTGAGAGTATGTTTGTACATGGTCGAGCCAGCCGAGGTTGAGATATTCGAGTGTGTAGTTGTCGTTTGAGAGTTTCTCAAGCCTGTTTCTGTTGTAGGAGATGTTTCCTCCGATTGTCCAGGAAAAGTCCTTTTTCTGGAGTATGACACCGTTAAGAGAGAATTCCACGCCGCTGTTGCTGATTGCGCCGACGTTTGCGAGCATTGAGCTTGCAATGTTAGGCGGCATCGGGACGGTGTAGGTATATAACAAATCCTTGGTATAGCGGTAGTAGCCGTCGAGCGAGCCGGAGAGCCGTCCTCCAAGGAACGCGAAATCAAGTCCGACATTAGCCTCGTGCTTTTCCTCCCACTTGAGATCGTCGTTAGGATTGTTGGCTGGGATTATTCCGCTGACCCAGTGTCCGTTGACATATGACATATAGGAATTGTTGAAGTCGTATAGAGCTATGTACTGATATGGGGCAGAAGGCTCTGTTCCGGTGACGCCGTAGCCGGCACGCAGTTTCAGTTCGTCAATCCAATTGACCGACTTCATCCATTCCTCGTTGGTGATTCTCCATCCGGCACTCACTGACGGGAACCATCCCCAGCGGTTGTTCTTTCCAAACTTGTCGCTACCCTCGTAGCGCGCGCTGACCATGAGGAGATAGCGCTCAGCGTAGTTGTAGTTCACCCTGCCATAAAATCCGATGAGCTTGCGCTCGGTCTTCAGGCTGGAAATGTTTGACAGGCCATTTCTCGTGGATTCGGCAGAACCGATGTTCCAAGCTCCGAAACCGTCGACCGGAAAATCGAAGGCATACATCTTCCAATTCTGATAGATGTATCTGTTCCAACTATAGCCGAGTGTCGTGGAAAGAGAATGGTTCCCGAATGTCTTAGACCAGTCGGCCTGAAGTTCAAGCGTCCTGTCGTCCCCATGCCCGCCGGAAAGCGTCGCGCTTCCGTTCTCGCTTCCCATGACGGCATTATAGGCCTTGTGCGTCGATGTCCACTCGTATTCGTTGTAGTCGTTCTGGTAGGCTCCGGTGGCGCTCAGCTTGAGATTCTTTATCGGTTCGACGACAATCTTCGCGCTGAGGGAGAGCTGATTGTACTTGTTAAGCCCCTCGTATTCGTTGAGCAGTTCGACAGGGTTCGCGCCGTTGCTGTTCTCGTAGTAAGAGCCGTCTTCGTTGTAAATCGGAGTCGTGGGGTTTCTGAGCACCGCAGTTGAATAGAGTTCGTCCGCAGCATTGCCACGTCTTGCCGCACGGTCATTGACATTGAGAATGAATTTTAGGCGGTCGTCGAACATAGAATGGTTAATCGAGACCTTGGCGGCGAGGGATTTTTGGAACGAGGTCTTGTAGAGTCCCTGACGGTCATCGTAGGTGAGAGACGCGACATAGCCTGTCCTGCCATTGCCGCCGCGTGCCGAGACATAATGGCTATGGCTGAAAGGGACGCGAGTGATTTCCTTGACCCAGTCAGTCGAGCCTCCGAAGTCATTTATTGCGGAAAATTCCGGTTGTTGCTTGAGAGTGCGGAGTTCGTCCGCAGTATAACAGTCGTTGTCGCGCAGACGCTGGTCGACACGGAACTTGGCATCGTATTCAAGAGTCATCGCCCCCTCTTTAGGACGGCGCGTAGTTATGAGTATGACTCCGTTGGTGCCTCGCGTTCCATAAATCGCGGCGGCTGAACCATCCTTGAGAACATCGATGCTCTCAATATCCTCCGGTGCTATGGAATTGAGCGAGCCACCGACGATGCCGTCAATCACGATGAGCGGAGAGGATGATGCGGCAAGAGTCGAGATGCCTCGAAGCTGTACGCTTATGTCACCGGCCGGATCACCTGTTGTGTTGGAGATTCCAAGACCCGCTACCTTGCCCTGAAGCAGTTGCATCGGTGAACTTACACCCCCTTGCACGAAGTCTTCAGACTTGACGCGGGTTATGGAGGAGGTAATTTCCTCCCGTTTGACGGTACCATAGCCGATGACAACAAGTTCATCCATCAACATCGAGTCCGGTTCGAGCCTCACGTCCATCACGCCGCCACTGACTTTCCGCGAGAGCGTCTTGAATCCCATAAAGGAATATGAGAGCGTTGAGTTTGCCCCTACCGTGATTTCATATTTTCCGTTTTCGTCAGTGTTCACTCCGGTCTTTGTGAGTTCATCGACGACGTACGCTCCGGCGACCGGGGTTCCCATATTGTCGAAGACCGTGCCTCGGACAGTGAAGTTCTGCGCAATAGCCGTCATGCAGAAGAACAACAGGGATATTATTGACAGTATTCTTTTCATATTGCTTCTTTTCATTTAAGTTTCCGGTCACCCTCTTTACCCTCGCCATAAGGGCTCAAACGTGGTGTTCCGCACTTGCGAAACTTGAGCTATTCAGTTACCGCGATAGTGTTGGCATCACCATACCAGAAAGAGACCGTGTGGTAATCGACTGTTCCAGGATTCCAGCTCAACATCTCAATGTCGTAGCGGAAACGTTTTGTGAACGGCACCACATCGAGGTTACGGGTCCGAAGATAGGCGTTGTAGCCGTGCGAAGAGAGTTCATCGGCACGCGGAGCACCGCCGTAAGGGGTCAGGAACGGAACTACAGGTGCCCATGAGCAGTTGTAGTAATCCTCTGTGCCGGTGCCAAAATGGGACGGGAATGTATCGTCGTCAATCCAGATTTTCTCATCGCCCTCACCATACCAGTCGATGCAATGGTTGTAGAGGTTCAGAAGGTCTCCACAATAGACTCCGCGTCCGCTGATGGTCGTAAAGTTCCAGTCGAGGTTGTCGTCAGAGTCGTATTGGTTGCTTTCAGGAATACTATCCTCCGCATGGCTGCTACAGTGGAAATACATGGAGTTTTTAGCCCACGAGTATGTCCCTACGATCACGTCAAGGCTGGCGGACACGCTTTCTGTTCCTTCATTTGTAATCTCGATTTTTCCGTTCTCGCGGTATGGCATCACCCAGCGGCAGACAGCTATCCCGTCGTGATTGGCCAGCCACCAGCCGTCAACGTCCGGAGCACCAAAACCTGCTCCGAAGAACTCGGACAGAACCGCGTCGATGCACTGCGTGCCGTCAAAGTCCGCATTTATGCGCAGACCTTCCATCGCAGCGCCATAATCGTCATATCCGTAAGTCTTGACACAGACGCCACGAACTGCATTCATGCCCTCCGGAAGCGTCAACTCAAGACACTCTCCCGGTGCAAGTTCCTTTGTTGCAACGACATGGCTACCATCCGCATCCTTTGGATGAAACAGAAGTTCACTGACCTCCTGCATCTTCGGGAGCAGGCTCTCAGCCTCGGCCTGAGTGTAAGTCCGAACCTTTGTCCCCGGAGCATATGCCCGCCAATTAATGTGGAAGTAGCGAGGGCTGTCCGCCTCCGGAGATTCCTCCTCAAAGGTCACGCGGCATCCCTCCGCGAACGGAATCGGAAGGAAGAAAGTGTTTCCGCCAACTCCGTCAAGGTCAGTTTCGTAATGGGTGTGCGTGAGCGACAGTGCCTCTGGGACATCAAGCGGGAAACGCTTCATGTCGTATGCCGGAACGGTTATCGTCGGTTCATGAGCGCCGTCAAGATAGAAGCGCATAGTTCCGCGCTTCCCCTTGGTCGTCATCCAGATTCTGTCAATCGCCCCCGGGCCGTCACATTCCATCATGACTTTCTCGACCCTCCCGGCGATGGTGTCAAGCCTCTCATAGCCGGTCCAGTCTCTATTTGCGAACCAGCCGGGTGCGTCCGGAGAGACAGAGCGCCTGTCATAGCTACTAGCCTGCTTCTGAGACCAGACCTGCTCGGGGAAATATGTCACGGCATCACGGGAAACCATCTCGTCAAGGAGTGTCTCCATTGTAATCTCCGGAGTACCGGAACATGATACTGACATGGCCACGGCAATCAGCGCTGCCGCATATCTAAAATAAAGTTTCATCGTTAATAAATGTTAAAATGAGCGAAGTTAAACTTACTCCATATTTATGGCAGTTTGTGCCAGGCGCCGGATTGAGTGCAGACGTATGCTGCTGTTTCCACAGCATCCGCATGTGCCTCCGGAATGCTCTTGCCACGAAGAAGTCCGGAAATCAGAGTTCCGGTAAACGAATCACCGGCTCCGATTGTGTCATTCACTTCAACTTTCGGAGTCTGTATTTCCGACACCTTACCTTCCGGCGTATAGATGGAACTGAACTCGGAGCCGGCAGTGAGCACGAGCATGCGGAGTCCATAATCCTGGATGAACCTTGCGGCGACATCGTCATATCCCATATCCCCGAAACCGAAGAGTCCTTTCAACAGGGCCATCTCATCATCGTTGATTTTGAATACATTGGCAAGCTGCAGCGACGCCTCAATCAGTTCCTTTGACCAGAATTTCTGGCGCAGGTTGATGTCATAGACCTTCCATGCCGACTCCGAAGCGGCCTTAAGAAGAGCCTGAGTTGTTGCCCGCGAAACAGGACTGCGCTGCGCGAGTGTTCCGAAGGTGATTGCAGATGCTGAGGATGCCTTCTTCAGAAGTTCGTCTGTCAGAGGGATATAGTCCCACGCGACATTCTCGTGGATGTGGAAGTCCGGCTGTCCGTTATTGAGAATGACATCTACTGTTCCAGTCGGACGGTCAACCTCAGCCACAAGCAGGCGTATGCCCTTTTCTTTTGCCACAGTAAGCAGTTCACGTCCAAGTCCGCCCTTTCCGACGGCACTCACCGCCCAGCCTTCCACCTCGTCACATGACGCATGATATGCAAAGTTCACCGGTGCCCCTCCGGCCCTTTTTCCTGTCGGGGTGATGTCCCAGAGAAACTCACCGACCCCTATAACGATTTTCTTATCCATAAGTCAATATCCTTTTCGTATTACTATAATCCCAATTCGCGCTCGATGTCCTCAAGTTTCTTGCCCTTGGTCTCAGGGATGAAAAAATGTATGAACAGCCCCGCGAGAAGGCAGAGGACGCCGAATATTCCGAAAGTCACGTTCGCTCCGAGAGTGCTCTCCATCCACGGATAGAACTGCACAACGAGGAATGCGCACACCCAGCTGATGCCGGTGGAGAGTGCCATTGCCGTTCCTCTGATATGTGAAGGGTACATCTCCGAGGTCACGACGAACATGAGCGGAGAGAGCGAAAGGGCGAAGAACGCGATGTAGGCGAGAATCGCGACAAGGATGCCGACATTGCTCGGATTTTCTATTGAAAACGCATAAGTGAGATAGCCGAGCGACAGAACGAGACCCGCACAACCGCTTACAAGAAGAGTCTTGCGACCGAACTTGTCGCAAAGCCAAAGGGCGATGATGGTGAAGAGGAGGTTCGCCGCCCCGACAAAGACGGTCTGAAGCATAGGGTCGCTACCAGCTATGCCCACCTTTCCGAGTATGCCAGGAGCATAGTTGATGACCACATTGATGCCGGTAATCTGCTGGAAGAAGGCAAGCATGCAACCGAGGAACACAACCTTTGCCATCTTTCCCTTAAAAAGTTCCGAAAGCTTAGCTTCCGCCTGCCTTTTATGATTCCTTTGGGTTAACCAGAGCGGGCTTTCGGGAAGGAAAAGCAGGAGGATAATGTCAATGAGCGCGAAGACAAGAGGAAATCCGAGCATCCAATGCCAGTTTCCATCAAACCCCACGAGAAAATAATTTGCGACATATGCGGCGAGAATGCCGATTACGACAAAAAGCTGATAGAGCGACACGAGGGTACCGCGCATCTTCTCCGGAGAGATTTCTGTTATATAGGTAGGTATCACTGCCGAGAGCACACCGACTCCGAGTCCTCCGACGAAGCGGAAGGCAACCAGTGCAGCTGCTCCATTTGAAAGCAGCGAGCATCCCGCAGCCGAAATCGCAAGCAGTGCAGCCGAGGCCATCATAAGCGGCCGTCGTCCGAACTTGTCGCTGAGCCGTCCTCCCGTAAGCGCCCCTACAAGGCACCCGACCATAAGCGCACTCGCCACAAGTCCCTTTGCAAGGGAGGACAGAGCAAATTCTTTTTCGATGATGTCAATCGCCCCGGAGATCCCCCCGAGATTGAGTCCCACGACTAGGGCTCCAAACGCTGCCACAAAGGCATAGAGAATAACTTTAGACTTTTTCATTTTAGTGCATATTATGTGTACCGCTTAGGGTCTCAAGCCCTTTGCAAATATCCCAATATTACGTTTATCATCATTCCACCCATGTTACAAAATATGCAACAAATGTTACATCCGTCTTTTTATCGCCCATGAGAGAAATTTTTATGTATCTTTGCGCCCGTTTTAGACATCGGACCGGAGTCCGGGCGGAAAGAAGATGATGAAAGACAAAAAAGAATTATTGGGGCATTTGGCGTGCCTGATGACCTACACGATTTTTGGAATAAATGTGGTGACCTGCAAGGACCTGACTGGAAGCCATATCCTTTCACCTGTCGGGCTTTTCAGCATCAGGGCGCTTGGAGCAGGGGGACTGTTCTGGATTGCGTCGCTTTTCTTTCCGCAAGAAAAAGTCGAGAAGAAGGACTATCTGAAGATATTTCTGGCGGCCTGCCTCGGGTTTCTCGGTCCGCAGCTGACCTTTCTCACGGCGCTGCCGCAGATTACTCCGATGACCTGCTCGATTCTGAGTGCGCTCACACCGATTTACACCATGTTCATCGCGGCTGTTGCTGTGAAAGAACCGATTACCCCGCAGAAGGCCGGAGGCGTGCTGCTTAGCTTCGCGGGCATAGTATTCCTCATCCTGAATAGCACGGGAAGCGGCTCCGGAGCGGAGAGCAATTCCCTGACTGGCATCGTCCTGATGATTTTCAACGGAGTTTTCTTCGCTCTCTACCTCGGCATCTTCCGCCCGCTGATTCAGAAATACTCGGCGGTGACGTTCATGAAGTGGATTTTCCTGTTCACATCTCTCACCACTCTCCCGTTCTCTGCCGGAGAACTCGTCAGCCTGGACTGGAGTCAGTTCAACGGCCGACTCGGCACCGACCTCGCCGTGCTTGTACTCGGTGCCACGTTCATCTCCTATTTCCTGCTCCCGATAGGCCAGAAAAACATCCGGCCGACCCTCGTCAGCATGTACAACTATTGCCAGCCCATCGTGGCCACCGCAATAAGCATCTGCATCGGGATGGACACTATGAACTGGCAGAAAACCCTCTCCGCTCTCGCCTGCATGGCAGGAGTTATAATCGTAAGCTTCAGCAAGAAGCGCGACGACATCAAATAAGCCTTTTTGATAAGCGAGCGCAGAGTTAGCTAACCGATTGTAGAAGAATGGCGTATGAAAATACGAACTATTTCAGAAGTTTTCCAAGCAACTCATCCAGCGATTTCTCATCGGTAACCTTGGCGTCGACAAGCTCGCCGTGGCTTATGAAGTAGGATGTCGGAAGTTTGGTGACATTGTATTGTCCTATGTATTTGGAGTTTGCGCCCTGCGAATCGCAGACGCTTATCCACGGCATGTTTTGTTCCTTGACGACTTTTGCCCAAAGAGTCTTGTCGAGATCGAGAGCGACCGAGTAGATTTCGAGCCCGCGGCTGTGATACTTGTCATAGAAGTGCTTGAGGACGTCGAGATTGAAGCGGCACTGCTCCGGATCTGAAGCCGTCCAAAAATGCAGCATCACGAGCGGTGCGTTCACCTCGCTGAGCTTCACCTTCCTTGCGTTGATGTCAGGCAGATCCACATCAAGGAACGAGACAGGCTCTGCATTGCGGAGGTTGTTGAGCAGGGACATATAATCCATCCTCCGCTTCGCTTCGTCACGAAGTGCCTTGACATATTTTGATTTGGGATATACCGTCTCAAGAGAATCGGCAACGTTGAGCATCAGAATGCCATCCGTCTCCTGGCCGAACACCGGAAGCTCGCCGGTAAAGGACTGCCAGAACACAGGTACAACGGTAAGCGAATGGCTATTCTCGAGAACATATTTCACGGCGCTGCGGTAGTAGTCCACGTATGCCTGCCCGAGGTCGCGCTTCGCATGGGATATTTCCGCATCTGTAACTGCCCTGTCAAGATCGTATGACAGGTCCGACATCTGCTCGGACACTGCCTTGAAGTCCGCATCTATCTTCTGTAAACGCACGCAGTCATCAGAGCCACTCACGCTGTAGCCGCCAATGGTGTCGAGCACAACGTCCACCTTGTCACCGCGGTCAAGAAGCAGGGACGCCACCTTCTTCTGTCCGGCATAAAGATAGATGAATTCCGGTTGGCCCTTTTCGAGAGCCACCTTGCAGACAGCCTTGCCGGACTTGCCGAGATTGAGTGTGTCAAGAACGGTGTACTTATTGACGTCCAAAGCCTTGACGACGATGTCGCTGCCGGAGTTTCCTGTCACGGTGATTTTCGCTCCGCGGGAACATCCTGCAAGCGAAACGGCTGCAATCAATGCAAGAATAAATATTTTGTCAGTTTTCATAAGATTCAGAAAATAAAAAAAGGACAATGGCCGAACATGCGCCAGCCATCATCCTTAAAGATTAGAGTGCATTGAATTCACGCAATATGTCCGAAGCAATCCGGGTCATTTCCTCAGGACTCACTTCCACATGCTTGCCGAAAGCCATGTCAGACTCTTTCTGGAGAGGAACGAGGTGAATGTGCGTGTGCGGAACTTCCATTCCGAGAACTGCAACGCCTACCCTCTTGCACGGGACTGCCTTTCCGAGCGCCGTCGCAACCTTCTTTGCGAATGCACAGAGCCCGATGTAGGTCGGGTCGTCAAGCGCGAAGATGTAGTCATTCTCGACATTCTTCGGAATCACGAGCGTATGTCCCGCAACCATAGGGTTTATATCGAGGAATGCATAGAAATTATCATCCTCGGCACATTTGTATGAGGGAATCTCCCCCTTTGCTATGCGTGTGAAAATCGTTGCCATAAGTCCAGTCTTTTAGATGCGTCCCGACAGACTACAAAGTGATGTCAATAATCTCGAACTTGATGATGCCGGAAGGTACCTTCGCCTCCACAATTTCGCCCTTGGAATGTCCCATCAGAGCCTTTCCGATAGGAGTCGTCGCCGCGAGCTTGCCCTTTGTGAAGTCCGCCTCTGACTCGCCCACGAGGGTAAACTCCATTTCCTTGCCGAGCGTAAGGTTCTTCACACGCACCTTATTGAGCATCTGCACCTTGTCAGTGCCGATCTGGGACTCATCAATAACCCTGGCATTGGCAAGCTGGTCCTGAAGCTTGGAGATGTTGAGTTCCAGAAGTCCCTGAGCCTCACGCGCCGCCTCATATTCAGCGTTTTCGGAAAGGTCTCCCTTATCTCTTGCCTCCGCAATCTGAGCGGAAATCACAGGACGCTGGGCAATCGCGTCAGCCAAGTCCTTCTTGAGTTTGTCCATACCCTGCTGGGTAACATAATGAATAGCCATAATATTTCTTTTTAATGTTATATACTACCAAAAACCGCCAAAGCCGGCGAAGACCAAATTTGCCTTCGCTGCTTACGGCGACATTAAAATAAACAGAGCCCCGCTTTCAACGAGCGGAACCCCAACTACCTCTGCAAAGATAGGCAATTTTTTCATCGAAGCAACAAATAATCCCGAAAAAGACAGCGAATCTTCGGAAATGCGTACCTTTACAGTCCTTCACCTATGAAATCTGAAGTCAACGGATATCTCGGAAAAGGTCGTCAAGGACGACCTGGCTCTGGATGCTTCCCGAATGCTGATTATTCTTCAAACCATAGGTTGTCACCAGTGTAAGGTGGAGGGCCTTGCGGGTCTTCGTTGTCGCGCGGAAGAGTTCACGGCGCTCAAGGAGTGTTTTCTCATACTTCCCTGTGATTTCATATTCCCCTAAGGAATATTTCATTTCACAGAGATTTATAACCTGATCCCTGCGGTCTATGACCAAATCAATCTGGCCGCCGGGATGCTCATCATTTGCCAGACAAAACCACGAGCAGACATCGCTCTGCACGCCGCCTATGCCAAGAGCGGCCTTGATTTGCGGTAAATGGTGAAGGCATAGTTGTTCAAATGAATATCCGCACCACGTACGGTGTTCGGGAGAATCAAGCATATTGGTCCAAAGATGCTCATCACGACTATTGCTGTTCTTCACATAACGGAGGTAAAACAGCGTGAACAGGTCAGTCAACTGGTAGAGGACATCGCGCTCAACCTTACCGAATGCGGAATATCTGCGAAGAAAGTCACAAGCACAAAGATTGTCCAACGCTTTGGTAAAATTCCCTCCATCCTCCAGTCTCAGCGCGGACATCATCTCCGCCCGTGACATACCCCTGGATTTTTTGGCAAGAAGCTCAACAATGCTCCGATATAAAGACGAATCATTGAAAAGCGAACGGAAGAGGAACGAGTACTCATCCTTCAATTCGGCATTTTCGGAGAAAAAGAGATAATCGATGTTCTGAGGAAGGCTGTATGATTTGCGGAGCATTTCGAGATAGTATGGGGTGCCTCCGAAAATCATATATGCCTCGGCTATCTGGTAACGGTTCCAGACAACTCCTTTTGCTTTCAGATAATCCTCCGCTTCGGAAAGGGTAAACGGAGAGAGTTTTATCCTGCGGGTAACACGATTATGTAAGCCACCCTTGCTGCCCAAGAGATGAGACATCATCCATGTCGTGGCAGAGCCGCAGACTATCATCTTAAGGTTGCTTCGGTCTGCTGCCCAGCTATTCCAGAACAATTCAAATGCTTTGATGAAACGGGAACGCGGTGTATCTAGCCAGGGCAACTCATCAATAAATACGACCGCTTTCCGGTTCTCCGGCAAATTCGAAAGATAATGTTTGAGCTGGTCAAATGCATCAAACCAGTTTTCGGCTTCCGGATATGGTATCCCGGAATACTCGCACAATTGCTTATTGAAGAACCTCAGCTGTTCCTTTTTAGTTCCTTGATAGATTCCTGTCAGATAGAAACAGAATCCCTCCTTAAAGAAATTCTTCACAAGGAAGGTCTTGCCGATACGCCTTCGCCCATACACAGCCACGAGTTCAGCCTTGTCAGATCCGTAACATTCTGAAAGGACTGACTGTTCTTGCCTTCTTCCTATTATTTTTTCTGCCATAATACTTAATATTACTCGTCCGCAAAGGTATAAAAAAAAGACTTACGGACAAGCATTTTTGATTTTTACATATCCGTAAGTGGTAAAAATTTTGACTTACGGACGAGCAATACGATTTTTTACTCATCCGTAAGTCATCTAATTTTAAGGATTTTGAATTTCATCACACCAAGCTCCACGAAATGACAATTTGAGAGAGGGGTCGACTAAAAAGGGTCGGCCTCTTTTTTTTGTACGCCAGGCTCCGCTGCGGCGGCAGCTTGCCTCTTCGAGGACTTCGCTCACTTCGTTCGCTCCGGCCCCTCCCATCGTCATCTGCGTCATCGCTACGCGATAACTTGCTGCCGACGGCCCCCCTGCCCGTGTCGAGGGCACTGAAAAAGTCCTTGGCTATAGCGTAATTATCCAGTGAATTATCGATAATTGTTTGGTGGTTTGCTGAATATTTTGTATCTTTAAGTAGTTGGATGATAATCACCTATGCTCAATACACAACAGAAAATCAAGTTTAGTGAGCACGCAGTTCTTTACGACATGCTCATTCCTAAGGACAATAAATATCGTCTTATTGATGAACTTATTGATTTCAGTTTCATCTACGATGAGTTGAAAGACAAGTATTGCCCCGACGTTACTCTTTGACGCAGCGGACATTTGCTCCGTAGGCACGAGCACCGTAGCCAGACGGGTCGTAAAGAATCTGGCCAGTCCTTTCAATGCCTACATAGACATACCCCCCGTTCATGAACAGACAATTGGCACGTCCCCAGCCGTCTAGTTCATTGTCCGCGATGTCTGCCGCCCAATAAAGCATTTCCTCGCAGGCATACTGAGGAGAACCGAACAATCCGAGCGAGCCTGATTTTGGGAAATAGGCATTGTTGCCTCCATGATTCCAGACAAAACCATAACCGTTCTCATCCTCGGTCCAATTGTCGGCTGTCTTGTTCCCGGCCTCGTCAAAGTCCGCTCCAATCTGAGAGTAGCCCAAGTCCGCATTAATGGTTCCGAACGCCTGTGACTTAGGTACTGCATATCCGGCAGGACACGGGTCGAAAATGGTTTTGTAGTTCACCTCCGTTGCCGTATTGCCCCAAAGGTTTGAAGCAGACTGTTCGTCAGTAGTATTGTCCGGATCCATTATATACCAGTCACACTTTATACCGCCCGTATAGACAGAATGGATTGAGATGAACTTCTCCGGATTCGCAACGGAATATGTCATATTTCCAGGTGCATGATACGTGACAATCGCCTCCTCCGTAGAGATGCCCCGCTTGCCGTTGCCTTTTTGCTCATTGTTGACATTCGCTGACGGACGGAGTTTTAGCTGCTCGGCATATTTGGCGTTTTTGGTATTCGCATCATCAGTACTGTAGATAGTAGGAATTTCGACAAAGTCTGCCACCGACGGAAGGAACGGATCTTTGCGTCCCCATTGGTAGAAAAGTCCACGAGTGTTCTGAACCTCTGAAGGAACAACACTTAGCGCACCAAGATTGCGGTCCATCCAGACGAGACCATTATCGTCTGTCTTTGTGGCGATTTCCTCTGCACTCACCCAGATGTGCCAGCTCCAAAGAATCTTCCCGGCGGCATCGCATACGGCAATCACCGCATTACCCGGTTCGGTTCCCGTTGTAAAATAGACATTTCCGCCATCAAAGACAGGTTCGCCGTCAATGACGTATGTACTGCGGGTGCGATCGCCGTCGAGAGTCGCCTCCCAGACAAGCTCAGCATAGGCAGCTCCATTAATTTCAACTCCGCAGGTTTCAATGTACTTAGAGTTTCCGTCCCCCTTGCCATTACCCTTCACCGTAGCGGGAAACTTATAGGTCACGCCAGGAGCGGTTATGTAGCAGTTGGCTGTCTCGCCGTCCGCGGCAAGGCTTACCGGAGTGCTTACCTGCACGACCTTGATGTCGCGACAATCAGTGTAGCCCTTGTCGCCGCAGATGACTGAAACCACGCCATAACGAGTCTTGCCGGTGGTGTTTTCATCGGCCGTGAATGTGACGCTGTTCTCTTCCGGATTTGCGGAGATGCTGAGCCAAGTGTAGTCGCAGTCGTAGTACCATTCTCCGTTGGCGTTCACGAGAACGGTCTTCGTGCCGCCATCTACAGGGAAAACGACCTGAATCGATGACAGTTCGACATTCCCGACAAGAACCTCCTCGACAGGAGCCTCCGGAGCCACAGTCTTCTCGCAGGCCGCAAAAGAGAGAACCGCTGCAGCCGCACAAAATATGTTTATGTATCTTTTCATTTTCTTCTGTTCTTATTCACTTTGAAAATTGGGGAATCTATTTCCAACCGTTCTTGCCGGTTGGAATTGCATCGTAGTCGCTCAGACCGGTGCAATTCGTGAAGCAGCCTGTTCCCTGTATGCTTGAGTTATAAATGGACGTATCATATGTTTTACGTTCATAAAGGTGCACCTTGACACCGCTGTGTTCAGTGTATGGAGACTCGCCCGTGAGGGAGGTACAGTTTGCGAATGTGTAGCTGAAATACCTCGCTTTCTTCGCTTTGTCGAACAGACCGACAGGGACAGACTTGAGGGAAGTGCAGTTTATGAAGCATTCCTTGAAACTTACGGACGCCGTGTTTGGAACACTGTCAAACAATCCTTCAGGAATCGTATCAATACCGGTGCAGCCGGCAAAGGTGTCAACAAATGTCACCGCTTTCGTACATTTTGCAAACAAACCGGCAGGAATGTTCTTTAGTGAGGTGCAATTCCAGAAAAGGTTCGTGAAGTTGGTCACCACAGGACACCCGTCAAAAAGACCTGACGGAATCTCCGAAAGCGAGCTGCAGCCCCGGAAAAGATTGTTGAAATCGGTAACTTTTGAACATTTTGCAAAAAGACCGGCAGGTACGGACTTCAGGGCAGTGCAGTTGTAGAAGAGCTTCTGGAATTTGGTCACGACTGTATTGCTTGCAAACAGATTCTCCGGCACGCTCTCAAGGCCAGTGCAGTCAATAAAAACGGAGTCAAAGGTCTTCACGCCGGTCATCTTTGCGAACAGTCCTCCCGGAACGGTCTTCAGAGCAGTGCAACCCTTAAAGATGCCATTGACTGTGGTAACTTTTGTGCATTTGGCAAACACATCCGGAGAAATGTCTGTCAGAGCTGTACATCCCTGGAACACATAGTTCAGACCCGACATGGCAGTGGTGGCAGGAAAGACATTTGCACCGACCTTTGTCAACGACGTACAATCATTGAAGCAGAAACCGAATGTTGCATTTGCCGCAGTTATGAATCCGAACAGATTGTCCGGCACAGACTTCAGTGCCGTGCAACCCCAGAAGACATTTGTGCAAGTATACAACTTGGCTGCCGAGCCTGTCAGCATGGTTGCAGGAAGAGATTCAAGCGATGTGCAGCCGTAGAAAAGATTACCTATATTTTTGACATTAGTGCAGGCATTTGCGAAACCGTCAGCAACAGTCCTGAGGTTTACGCAATTCTGAAAGCAGGCATTGAGGGTTGTAATTTTTGTAGCCACGGCGTCAAACACATCCGCAGGAATAGTGGTAAGCCCATCGCAGCGGAAGAATGCCTTAGACATATCAATTGAAGTTGATTTCTCTCCGAATCCCTCGAATAGCCCAGCAGGAATCTCCGTGATGTTGGTTCCATAGAACATTGAAGCCGCGGCAGTGGCATTCACAAGTCCCTTCAGCATTCCGGCATGCAAAGGCGTATTAAATACAGCGTTCGCAAAAAGCTGATCGATATACTTAACCCCGTTCAGACCCTCGAAGAACCCGTCAGGAATATCCTCTATCGTTGCCGCCATAAACATCTGACGAATCTGAACAGATGATGCGGCGTTACTTTTGAAAAGGCCGGCAGGAAGTTTCTTGACATGAGAGCCATAAAACAGCCATGCAAAATCATTCACATCCGGATTGTTCGCGAACAGGCCTGCCGGGACAGTCTCCATCTCCGAGCAATAGGCAAACAGCCCATTGAATGAAGTCACTTTCGTGTTTTTGGCAAACAAGTTCTCCGGAAGAGTCGCTATCTTGGTGTAGGCGAAGCATTGGGTAAACTTCGTCACATTAGGACAAGCGGCAAAAAGCCCCTCAGGAACATCTATCACATTGCCGTCCTCAACCTTTGCCCCAAGTTTGACATTGCCTACTCCGCATCCGGAGAAAGTGTAGTCAAATGCAGTCACATTCGGACAGTTCGCGAACAGCTTTTCCGGAATAGCCTTGATTGCGGCAGTAGATTCAAACGTACTTTGGAATTTGGTAGCCTTGGTGGCATATTTGAACAGGTCCTCAGGAATCTCCTTGAGACGCTTGCAGTTACTGAACGATTCCGTAAAGTCAGTTACGTTCTCGAATGAGCCGCAGGTATCCCCCGGAATATTCTCAAGAAATTCCGAAGATTTGCACATGCTCTTGGCCTCAACGACACCTAACTTGCCCCAAGAGATGATGTTGAGTATATTGACGCTCCATGTCGCTGTTTCTATGCTATAGAAACTGTTGTCTGAAAGGTCATACGCAGGAGCTGTTCCCTTAACCACCACAAGATATTTCCCGGCTTTCTTGTACATGTGGGAAGGAGCAACGCTTCCGTCAATGTGTTCCGGCTCGGAGCCGTCTCCCCAATCGACAGTAACATCCACAGTCTTTATGGCCTTTGTCGGAGCCACACCGCATTCTGTCAGAATCGTGTTGTCATTGTTGATACGGTATTCCACCATGAGTTCCTCCGTGTCCTCGCCAATCTGGATAACCTTAATCTTGCCCAATGCAGTATTATCCAGTTCTCCGACAAGAACCTCAACTTCACCTTTCCTTTGCTTGTTGTCGGAAGAAGGATTTATGTTGATGGTTATCTTGCCTTCTGATTCTGTGACCGAATACCAGTCATCGCCCTCTACAGGCGAGACTTTCACTCCGAGTTCAGGATTTGAAGTGAAGGAAATCTCATTCACCCCACCCTTTCCGTCGCAATGCGCAATGTTTGTGGAAAGTTCAATATATGCCTTTCCATCCTGACTTATTCGAATGATGTCCGTTGCCGCATCTTTGCCGACACCGGCCGTCAGTTTCAAATCCACAGTTCTTTCGGATGTCGCCGTGTTCTGATGGGCTGAAAGCTTGAGTCCGCCTTCCACTTTTTCAACAAGCAGCCACTGCGAGGTACACTCGAATTTCAAGTCCTCCTGATTAGTCTCAATCTTAACCTCAGAGGCGAGTTCTCCGAACGCAGGAAAGTGGACTGAATTGGTTGAAGGAGTTATCTCCGGCTGTCCTGCCCAATTCTGCGAGACATTTATCACATAGCTTGCAGTCACGTCATTAGAGTCATAAGCAGTCAATGTGAGTTCGACCGTACGGACGGCGTCACTTTCGTTGAGTGGGGCGGAGATTGTCAGATAGTGCTTGTCAGCGGAAACAGAAAGCCAACTTTCGTCTGAAAGGCTGTAGTTCCATTCATCAAGATTGGTCGAAACGGCAACGACCACTTCGCCGCCCTTTGTCTTGAAATTCAAATCAGCGGCAGTACCGTCCGCCGAAGGGACAAAGAGTCCGTTGTCAGAGCTGACCTCAATGCGGGCTTTCCTCTCTGGTCCGGTAGGGCCATCGGTTGGCTCAAGATTATCCTTTGCGCAGGATGCGACAAGCGTCATCATTGCGGCAGCAAGAAAATATATCGTCTTTTTCATATTATTTATCTATCATTAAATACTTATTCGCCCTCAGCTTCATTATTCTCGTCAGCAATAACCCGCCGAAGCTCGATTGTGCTTCCGTAAGGCATATACAGACCTTGGAACGGTGTCAGCACCGGAGAAGAAAGTCCCATGTGCATGTATGAGAGGCAAATTCCGTAAACTATCGGAGTCTCGCCTTCCGCCGTTTCAGGAGAAAGAGGAGTCGTGGATATAGATATGGTGTTGCCGTCTTCGAAAACTACACAAGGAAGAGATGCGGTGGTGCTGCTCACAAGACGTAGATTGTTGCCATCGACTCTGTATCCGACAAAGAAGCATGGCATATACTCTGCAGGATCCTTTGCTGAATAAGGAATAAGAACCTGCCCCACATTCCAAAGGGTCGGAATCTCAAGAGAGCCTGTCTTCGCATCAAAGTTCACAGGAACATCTTGACCCTCCACAAGGAAATCCTTGAGTTTGTAAGAAAAACCATACTTATCCTCAACAAGTTCAACTTCCGAAGTATAAGACTTGCTCGCCGGCTTTTCCGGAAAAACCTCACGAAGGGTACCGCTCTTTCCCGCAGAATAGCATGTGCCCTGCATAGTGCTTGAGCTGATGTACGAAACATAGTACCAAGTCTCGGCATAGATGTCATATTTGCCCAACAGGCTAAGATACTTGTTGTCGGCAACAGTCTCCTGTGTGAAGGAATATTCGAGAGAGGCGTCGCCAGATGTCACCTTCACCTTGCCCGTCAAAGCGGCATTGCCCTCATTCGCCGGAGCGGTGACAGTAACGGTGGCGGCATCATATGCGATTGTAGCCCAATCGCATTCCACCAATTCGGCCGTCCATCCGGAACTGGCCTCAACACTGAACTTATACTCGCCTCCACGACAGTCGAACACATATCCTTCGACCGCGGTGGTCTCCAGGACCTTGGCGCTGCCGGACTCCTGAGCCACTGTTATCGTCTTGTCCTCCACGGCCGCATCGCTGAACGTAAGAGTCACGACAGCCCTACGGACAGACTCGGTTTCATTTTCAGTCACGCTGACAACAATAGCCTCGTCTCCATCAGGCTCCACGCCGCACCAGGTTTCGGAACTCTGTACGGACGAGACCGCCAGACCGTCCCCCTGAAGTTTCACATAGACAGTTTTCTGCGACTCGGCCCGGTCAAAGACCAGACTCGTGGCAGACAATGTAGCCTCCGGAACCATAGTGACGGGTTCCTCCTTCCCGCATCCAATCACCGAAAGGATGCCAAGAAACAGTGTTGTTAAGCCAATAGCCCTTTTCATACACACTACTTTTGTTTTGTTAATATTTATAAAATACCTTTGATAGTCTAAGAAAAATCCCTCGATGAATTTCTAATTCAAATCCTTTGCTGCCGATTCTCCGAACTTCCACGACAACTTTCCGCCCCAGTACATGAACGCGGCTCCGAGTTCGCGGTCGGAAGGAGTCATCGCCTTCATATAGAGCACACTGCGGTTCGTGTCGGCGCAGCCGGGAAGCGCCGCAGGAGTTTTGCCTGCCACAGACGGAGCGGATTCCCCTGAAGAGAGTTCCGGTGCTCCGAGCGGCCAGTAGGCATAGGCCTGACGGACCTGGCCCTGTGCCGCGAAGACGCCGGCAAAATCCGATGTTGAAGAGAATTCAGAGGTCGTATTATATGAATCCGAAGTCCTCTTCATCGTGAACGGTCCAATCGGGTAGTCACCGTAGGTGTAGCCCTCGTCAGCGGAGTAGTAAAGCACCGAACCTGAGGTTGTTATGAGGGTTATCTCCATCGTGGAGACGGTGTATTTCTTCCCGTTGTAACTCTGAATGGCACAGCGCATTCCGGCCTTCTGCCCGTCCTTACCCATAACCCCGGACATCGCATAGAATTTACCCGCCATAGGGACATACTTTGAGGTCGAAGGATCCAACACCCTCGCGCAGTAGAGAACATCAGCCATTCCGAAGGAACCGTAGTTGGCATTCTCAGCAAAGACCTGATTGTTCATTATCGACAGCGTCCCGTCCTCGGAGTGATACTCACCCTCAACGGTAGCGACAAGCGCGTTGCGTGGAGCGGATATGCCCCAACCGTGGATGTAGTATTTCTTGCCGGTCGTTCCAGGAGCAATCGTAACGGTCATCTTGATGGGTTTGGAGGAGAGCTCAGAAGTGGAGCTTGTCACTTCCCATGTTCCGAGCCAGGCCTGCCAGCCATCCGTAACTTCGCCAGCCGCATCTGTTCTGAAGGCTTTCTTATACACGGCTGAAGTGGCTGTGTTCCCGTTATGTCCGAACGCCACAAGATAGTAGTCCTTGTCCGCTTCGAGCGAAGAAATCTGTACGGCCTTGCCTCCTGTGTTCAAGAAAGCTCCGATGCCTCCCTGACTCATGAGGAAGGTGTCGATTGCCTTTATGAGTTCGTCTGAAGTGCCGTAGTGGTCGACGAAACTCTTCTCATAAATGTTCCAAAAATATGTGTCAGTGTTAGCCGGAGACACGGAGACAATCGCCCCCTTGTCGGTCGGGTTGGTCACCGAAAGAATCAGCGCATTGCTTTCGCTCGCGCCTGAAAGCGTGAACTTCTTGCGAGCGACGGCGGTCGTGACATGGTCGAGATCATAACCGAAGGCCACCACGCAGTACTCCGTGCCCGGTGTCATGCCCGAATAGTCCTGATAGTTCGAACCGACATGAAGGTTATTGGCTATGCCTCCGTAGCTTGAGTATGCGCTCTCAAGTTGCATAACGAGCATCTGGTCGTCGTCCATCGCATCCGCGTCCGAGCCGAGCAGGACATCATAGAAATAGGTCTCGTCGTCCTTTGACGGCACCACGCTAATCCGCGCTGAAGAGGATGACTTTTCATCGACGTCGAGCGAGAAGGTCATGTCGCTGGTGATTATGTTCTCTTTCCTCTTCAGCGTGTAAGGTCCGACAGGGAAGTTACCATAGACGAACTGTGACGCGGATGAGAAATTGTATATGTTTCCGTTCGCGTAGAGGAAGTAGTCCATTCCTGAGAAGGTGTATGGAGCGGAGGAGTCTGCTGTGAACTGGTTGCCGACCACCTTTGCCGTGCCGTCCTCATCGATACGGCCTATCATTGCCGCAAAACCGCCCTCAGTGATGAGGTAGTAGCCGTCGCCGTGGTCAAAGCGTCCGAAATGGCAGATATAGCCGGAGACGGATGAGTCTGAATAGCGGCTTGCCGCGTAGGCATTCACGAAGTAGAGGTAGCCTGTTTCAGAGTCAAATCCGGCAAGGACAGGAAGGGTTCTCGCGATGGATATGCCCCATCCTACAACCTTGTAACTTTCGCAGAAAACATTTTCAGAAACGATTATGTCGAATGAAACCGGCTTGCCGAGAAGTTCCGCAGAGGTGCTGGTCACAGTCCATGTGCCAAGCCATTTTTTATATGCCTCCTGAACGTCCGCAGAATATTCTTTGGTGGTAAATTCCTTGACAGAGAACTTGCCCGCTCCAGCATCCTCATCATAGACGAACGCGAAGATGCAATATTTCGTAGATGGTTTCAATCCGGTAAAAGTATATGTATCAACGCTGTAGTGACAATGATCGACTAACGTTCCGTCCGAATTGAGCACATCGACAATCTGTGACTCCGTGTATTTCGTAATCTCAGAAACGGGGAGAACGTCCCAATAATACATAATGTCATTATGCTCCGGAGTCACTTTCACAGTGGTTTCCGTGCTTCCGACGTCGAGCAGCTCAAACTCGAATCCCATATTGACCAATTTCTCCCCCTCAACAGTCGTAAATTCGGAAGAAAATATGTCCGTGACTATATCCCCGTTGTCCGAAACTCCGTAGGCGAAGGCGACATATTCAGTCTCGGGCGACAGACCGCTGATGATTCTAGGAGACGAGCCGGAAAGACGGTTTTTGGATATATATTCCTTGAAATCAATCCCTTCCTCCTCGGCATTCATCTTCAAATCGATGATGTTATCGGAAGCAAACTCGTTCTTGTCGGAATAGAGTTCATAAATGTCGCGGCGGACGGCTGAAAGGCAGTATTTCATGTTCATCTTCGTCGGAACGGCCGAGAGTTTCACGGAATTTCCCGTGATGTCGGAAACATTTATCTTGAACGAACAGTCAATTTTCGTCGCTTTCGGAGCTTCTTCGACATCCTTTGTGCAGGAAAGGACAAGGAGAAACGATGCCGTCAGGGCAAACACCGCAGTCAGTATATTTGATACTTTCTTCATAATCAAATCATTATTATCATCAGAAACTATAACCCACTCCGCAGGCAAATGTATTCTTCATCGCCCCGAGGGCGGTGTTCCAACTCATGTCAAAGCTGAATCCGTACAGATGGATACCAAGGCCGAGGGAGCCGTAGCTTGGAAGGCCGTTTTTCTTCGACCCGTAGTGGAGTCCGGCGCGACAGAAAATCATATTGTTCCAAGAGTATTCAGTAGCTGCCGAAGGTGATATTCCGAAAGGGCCTCCGAACCAGCACTGGCCTTGAACCGCTCCGTAAAGGCTTGATTTTCCGAAGTTCAGTCCATATCCGGCTTCGAGACCGGCACTCATTGGAAGTGCGAAGTTCTGTCTGTCAGAGGAGTTTACGGCGGTGCCGAGATTCTTCGCGAATGCCGTGACATTGACCCCGTATTTTCTGAAAGTGAGGTTAACATCGGCGGCGAATGCGTCCAGTTTGCTGTCTATCCCGCGTGAACCAGCCCAGTTGAAGGCCGCGCCCACGGACAAGCAGTCGATTATTCTGAAAGCCACGCCGGCACCAGCGACAGCGTCCATCGGACGGAAATCTGAAAGGGCCACGCCATATTCGTCCATACGGTGCTCAATAGGATAGGCAGCCACGGATACTCCCGCTGTCACAGCCCATCTTTCACTAATGTGCCAGAGTGCTCCGAAGTCGGTCACGCTCGCCTTTGTCACGGACGGTTGCCAAAGGCTGTAACCCACTCCCGCCTGAAAGGTCTTTGAGGAAAACGCGGCTGCGGAGACATTGCCCCAATGCGAATACGCATCGTCTGAAACGGTTCCGAGACCTGCCATGGAGGAACGTACGGCTCCGTGGGTACGGTCCAAAAACGGAAGCGCGGATGTGGAGAATACGGATTCCTGCGCCGAGGCGAGTGCAGGGGCGAACAGCAGGGTCGCCACAATTAATTTTCTGATATTAAAGAACTTTCCCATATTCATAAACTCTCTGTTTTTCACAAGTCCTTTCATTTCTTCACGAATGTCGATGTCCCGTAGGTCTGCGAGCCCGTCCTGAGACGGACTGTGTATCTCCCCGGTGCGAGTGCCCCGACTTCAACCCTCAGTGGAGAGTTGATTCCGATTGTCTTTCCGGCGCTATAAACGACTGTCCCCGCCTGATTGGCGATGGTTACGGATGCATCAATACTGTCGGCTCCCGGACGGATGTTGATGTGGTCCGTCGCAGGATTCGGATAAACGTCAAGCTGAGAGGCTGAATCCCTCACGACAAGAACGAAACTCTGCGATGCCGATTCGCCCTTCGCATCAGAGGCGGTGAGCGTCACTTTCGTACGTCCGACCTTTCGGCCTGTAAATGTCACCTTACTACCGGAAACCTCAGTGGCGACAACACTCCTGTCCTCAACGCTAACGACCGCGAAGAGTTCCTCATTGTCCTTGTCGGAGAACCAGTTATTCACATCGAACGTACCGGTTCCCTTCACCCCGTTCACGGCGAGTGTCCCGATTTCCGCGATCTGTACCGGAGCATGATTGACCTTCACTGTGTAGGGAACCTTAAGCACGGTGGCCTTTTCATATTCATCGGTGAGCGTGAGCCTGTACCAATGCTCGCCAGGCGTGGATTTCACTCCGGAAATCTCCACCTGGACGATGTCCTCGTCAAGTTTCTCGAAGGACACGGCCGAAGGCTCGTCACAGGTCCAGATGAAACTTACAGCATGGCCATCCGGGTCGAAACCGGTATAGACCCTCAAGGCAGTTTCGTAAGATTCGAGAGAGACCGGGGTATTGTCATTCGCGGTGATTTCCGGAGCAGTGTTGCCTCCTGTGGTGATTTCAGCAACCTTGGTCAAAGGCGACTCGTTGCCTGCAAAGTCGAGGGCAGAAACCGCATACCAATATTTAGTATTGAAGTCCAATCCCTTCAGGCTTATCTTTCTATAGCCGTCCTCCGTGGCTTCAAGCGAAGAGGCGATGAAAACGACAGTTGATGCTGAAGCCGGGCTGAGGGAGGTGAAGGCAGACTTGCTGTAATAGACCTTATAGCTATAGGCATATTCCGCGTCAGGGTCTTTCGGAAGGTCGGCTATGATGTTCAACGTGTTGGAGCTGGCTGCGGCCTCAAGATGGGAAACGGCCTCCGGAGGCACTGTGCTTATGGACGAGAGAGCGTTTACGGCATTTATCATTCCCTTGCCAAGTTTGCCGGTCATCGTCGGGTTGTACTTATAAATCGACTCATCGCAGCTGTTCACAATGGTCTCAAAGAGCTTATCGCAGGTGTATCCCGGGCCTCCGCAGGCAGAAAGCGTGAGGGCAGCAAGACCGGAGACGTGAGGGCAGGCCATCGAGGTACCCTGGAGGTAGCCGTACTTCGCACCGGGGAGGGTGCTGTAAATTCCGCCTTCCACAAGGCGTTCGTTTCCACCAGGGGCGCAGACACTCACCCAATCGCCGTAGTTGGTGTAATAGGCGGCCTTTCCGTCAGGACCTATGGCTGCCACCGAGAGAACCCTATCGTACTTTGCAGGGAAGGCATAGTCCTGCGCATCGTTCCCGGCTGCGAAGATGACTAATCCGCCCTTCATCGGGCCTGTCTGGTTGCCGTCGGAATCCATTCCGGCGTGGTCGATGAAGTAGTTGATTGCAGTGATGTCACCATCCGGCATCTCGGTCACATCCTTCTTGTAGCCCCAGCTGTTCTGAGCAATCACGGCACCGTTCTCAGCCGCGTACTGAAAGACTTTCAGCATGTTGGCGCCCTTGTCGGGCAAGGTCTCGTCCATAATCTGAAGACACATAAGCTGCACGCCCTTCTGCGGATAGCGTCCGCCGGCGACTCCGCAGACTCCGACTCCGTTGTTGTTCACCGCGCCGACAGTTCCAGCGACATGAGTCCCGTGGTTTTCGGCATGGATGGCGGCCGAACCGGCGACGAAGTTGTAGCCGTGAATGTCATCACGATAGCCGTTGCCGTCGTCGTCACGTCCCTCCGTTCCATTCAGCTCAGCCTCGTTAGTCCAGAGGTTTCCGGCAAGGTCGGGATGTTCAATATCAACGCCGGAGTCGATGATTGCAACGGTCACTCCGCTGTTGCCATACACTCCGTAAAGGTTCCATGCTTCCTGAAGCTTTATATCCATTCCTGAGACGGCACTTCCCTGTCCGGTGCTGTGGTAGTGCCACTGTTCCCCGTAGTATGGGTCATTCATCGTGACGGCGCGGCTTTCGGGGATGTGGACCGGTTCCATGTGGGCTATGCCGTCAACGGTCGAAAGTCCGGCAGAGGCCTTGGTGAGAGGAGTTGACTCATCGTATTCGACGTCGAACCATCTGTGGAGTCCGGACTCACGCTGGACCTTCTCGAACTTGCCGCCGATGTGGAAGGATGTCGCGACTGACTTTATCTCAAGGCCATCGATCTGAAACTGCGGAACATCCCCAAGGTTCACCTTTCCATCCGTGTCCGCGGCGGCAAGCAGTTCTTCCGCAAGGGCATCACTGACCTGAATGCGGACAAGTCCAGGGACGACCGACGGAGAGTCGGTGAGCGCCGTCGGAACCTTCGGAGTCTCGGGCGCGTCAACTTCCTTTGCGCAGCCTACGGTCACAGCCGCCGTAATCATCAAAAATATATATCCGTATCTCTTCATATCTCTTTACTCAAGTTTCGCAAGTATTCTAACTTCTTGCGAATATTAAACTTATCTCATTTATCAAGCTCTCAAGTCCCGCGCACTCATCTTGGAAACTCAAAAATCAGTCTGCCTTGAATGTTCCTGCATCGTAGGACTGCTTTATGCTGGTTCCTGAGACAAGTCCGAAAATCGGGAAGGAAATCTCCGTGGCGTCCTCGTTGAAAGTCCAGATGAATTCCTTGCCGGAATAGATGCTGTCGTCCTTAAGTTCAAACGGCATCAGGGCAGTCCCCGAGGCAAGATGGGCGTCAATTCCAGAAGATGTGACAGGGAAGGAAACGGTCTTCGCCTCTATATCGACGTCGCCTACGATGTAGTTCACGTTGTTGTCTTTCGTGTAGTCGAGTCCCTGCGCGAGGGAATAGGCGCATACATTGCCGATGGTCAACTTGTTTGAACTGCCGTTGTACTTCAGCACAATCTTGTGGTCCGGATAGGACTGCTCGCCCTGCTTGATTGTCGTATTGAGATAGGTACCCGAGTAGCTGTCCGCAATCTTGTACTGCCATGGTACGTCAGGCACATCTACAGAAATCTTGGAGGAGTATGCAGCCCCTCCGTCACAGGCAGCCACAGCCATAATCCAATTGGTCTTGCCTGGGGTCACCGGAACGCGGAGCGTATAGCTTCCGTTCCTCTGCCTCTTCGCATAGACGGCCTTAGGGTCCGAGAAATACTCGTCTTGCGAGGATAGCAGCCCCACTTCAAGATGCGTCATCTCCGGATCGATTCCCGAGACGAGCACGGTTGCAGAGACACGCTTTTCGTACTGATAGACATCCACCTTTTCGGCGATTCCGACCTTCGGCACGCGCCCGCCATCGGCAAACCAGGCCTCAACTTCGGTCTTCTCCGCAGCTTTCTGGCAGGAGCAGCACAGCGCCGTTGCCACAATCATATATTTCAAAATCCTTTTCATTATATCCATTTCTTACGTCGCACAAGTATTCTAACTTATTGTGAATATTAAACTTATCTCATTCATCAAACTCTCAAATCCCACGCACTTTTTTTTGTCCACGTTACCCCTCTCCTAAATCCCCTCCCTCGGGGAGGGGACTTACCCTCGCCACAAAGGCTCAAAAGTGGTGTTTCGCACTTGCGAAACTTGAGTCAATTTCTTACGTTTCACAACCATCCGGAACTCATTTCACGGTCACCCCGAACGCATTGGCCCATTGTCCCTGAGCCGCCAACGACGCAGCCTTGCTTTCGCTTTCATCCTCATCCGTAGTCTCTTTGCTCCACGAATTCTGCTCGGACTCGTCAATCTTGTCGTTCTCGGTGATTTCCTTCAGCGGCAACTGGAACCACCAGAGATTGTCGTGCGCCGGCACCTTAATTCTGTTCGCCGGGGTGTGATTCGTTCCCTCGTAGCTGCGGTCTATTCCGCGCCCGTTACGGCGTATGTCGTAGTAGCCGTGACCCTCGCCCCATAGTTCTATGCGCCTCTGAATCTGAACATCTGCGGCAGTCACTGTGGAAGCGCTCCACGACGGATCACGCCTCGACATCAGCGTTGCGAGCGTTGCCGCCGCCTTGGCCCCATCCCCGAGCCGCGCTTCAGCCTCGGCCTGAATCAGAACCATCTCCGAAGCACGCATGTAGATGTAGTCCTGAAGCCACTGGTCCATGTAGCCGAACTTCCTCGCGGCATAAGGCCGTGCTGCGGCCGGGGTGCTCGGGCTGGCCTTAGGGTCGCCCTCCGGACCGTTGAACAGCCCCCTACGCCAGTCCGTGCGCGACATCCTGTCGTAGAGCGAGCGGTCAATCAGCTTGCCCGGCTGGTCAAGTCCTGCGTAGCCCTCGCAGTCGTTGCTCATGTGCGAAGAGAAGGAGACGTAGGTTGTCTGGGTCTCGGTCGTGTGATTGAATCCCCACATGAACTCGTTGTCCCCAAGGTTCATAAAGCCTCCGAGCAGGCGTTCGCGATCCATTATGTCATAGCCCTCGCGTGCCTTCTCGGCGGCAGAGGCGGCCTCTGCCCACTTCTGAACGAAGAGGTAGTAGCGGGCTGCGATTCCGTAGGCAACGCTCTGGTCAATCTCGTTTTTCGACGTCCTAACATATCCATCAAGAAATTTCAGAGACTCGGCGATGTTGTACTCAATGTGCTCCATCACAACGGAATATGCATTCCTCCCCTGACGCTCGTAGGCGACATCGGCAGGAATCCCATCCCTCGAAGCATACACCAGCGGAACGGAAGGAGCATCGGTACGCAGAGCCCCGGACTCATCGACCGGGTCCTGATAGAGGAGCATCAAGTACATATAGGACAGCGCCCGAATTGCATAGGCCTGCCCGAGATAGCCCCTCACCTGCACGGACGAAGGTTCCTCGCCCGCGGGGATATAGTCGAGAATCGTGTTGGCGTTGTTTATGAGAGTGTAGTACTGCGTCCAGAACTGGTAGGTCCGGACATACTGTTCCATCCCGTAGTCGAAATTGTAGTCGAACTGTCCCCAGTTCTCTGTTCCATCGAGGACGATATCCTGTCCCATGAAGTCCGTCAGCATGTTGCAGAGCAGAAAACCGCCGTCGTCATGACCGGAATAGACAGTGAACGGCGTGACCATCCATGAGTAGAGTCCGGAGACGTATGAGAACAGAAATTCCGGCTCTTTCTCCACCATCTGGGCGGCCTTCGAGCCTGTCAGGTTTCCGGTAGAGTCTACGTCAAACATCTTGCTGCATGACGAAAACGCCAATGCTGCGGAAAGAAATATAATCATTATCCTTTTCATATCCCCTTCAGTTTTAGAATGTGAACGAAACGCCGGCGGAGACGGTCCTGAGCGCGGAGTAGGTGAATCCGGTCGCTCCGCTGAACGACTGACGCACGTCAAGCCCGCGCCTGTGCGAGATGTACCAGAGATTGTCTCCGATGACATAGATTCTGAGGTTCGAAATCTTCGCCTTCTGCATCAGCGTCTTCGGGAAGGTGTAGCCGAACGTCACGTTCTTCAGGCTCAGGTACGAGGCCTTTGTGAGGAAACGAGTCGATGTCTGGGAGGCATCCTGATAGCGGTTCTGCACGCGTGGAACGTCGGTCGAGGTGTTCTGCGGAGTCCAACGGTGGAAGATGTCCTTATGCCAGTTGGTTCCGGCGGTACCGGCGGACATAAGCCCTTGGTAGTTCGTATCGAGAGTCCAGCCGCCAATCTGATAGGCAAGCTGTGCGCTCAGGTCAAAGCCGAAGAAGTTCCATGAGGAGGTTATTCCTCCGTAGAGGTCCGGCACCGCGCTCTTTCCGGTCTGAACCATCTTAGCGTTTGCCGGCTCATGGACAGGCGAGCCATCCTTGCCGGTGTAGAGAGGTTCTCCTGTGGTCTCATCAACCCCGAGCCATTCATACATATAGAAGTCGTAGAGCGAGCCGCCCTTCTTTCGCCAGTAATTCCCGGAAGCGTAGCCCTCCTCAGGTTCGTTGGACGGGAGCTTGGTTATTTTGTTTCGATAGGCAGTCCCGTTCACCGCGAGATTCCAGGAGAAGTTTCGAGTCTTGACCAAATCGGCCGCCACCTCGAACTCCACACCGATGTTCATCATGTCCATGTCGTTCACCAGCTGGCTTGCCGGATTTCCCTGCGACGGGGCGAGCGCACGATAGTAAATCATATCCTTGGTCTCCTTGATGAAGAAGTCCGCGTTCACCGAAAGCCTGTCGAAAAAGCGTGACTCGAAGCCGACGTTGAAGTTGTTGGATTTCTCCCACGTCACGTCCGGAGCAGCCCTGAACACCTTCACGATGGAAGCCTCGCCATCCACGCGGTCAATCCGGTAGAGGTCCTCATAGACCTTCGTCATTCCGATGTCGTCATTTCCCTGAGTTCCGTAGCTTGCCTTGAACTTGAGGTAGTCCACCCACGCCACCGGAAGAAGGAAAGACTCCTGCTTTGCGTTCCACGATGCTCCGACGGCCCAGAAACTGCCCCATCTCTTGTCCGGGGCAAACCTTGAAGAGGCGTCGCGGCGATAGGATGCGGAGACGAAGTAGCGGTTGGCGTAACTGTACTCCCCTCTTGAGAAAATTCCCTGAAGGAAATAGGAAGTGCGGCTGGAACTGAGGTTCTGATAGACCACAGCATTGGCGAAATCGGAAACTGTCGGGTCAACGAAGTTCGTCATCTCGCCGGAAAGTCCGTAGGAAGTGTCACTCTTGATTTCGTGTCCCAAAAGTAGCGAGAGGCTGTGCTCGTGAGAAGGTCCAAAACTCGGAGTCCAAGACAGCAGCTGGTTGGTGTTCAACGCGGAGTAGCGGCTCGTGGATTGCCGTCCGCGTCCGTTCACCGTAGCTGCGTCACCTCCGACAGGAGTGGTGTAATTATCTGATTTAGTGTTAAATATATCATAGGCGAGGTTCACCGTAAACTTGAGATCCTTCAGGATGTCGAAGTCCAGATAGCCCCTCGACGACATATTGTCCCTTACGGAATTCAACGTCGATGAAAGAAGCTGCCCGTAAGGGTTCGAGAGCTGTCCATACGCCCTTTTCTCTCCCCAGTCGTAGAGCGTCTCCCCATTTTCGCTGTAGAGGCGTTCGCCCGTTTCTAAGTCGTACTGATAAATCGGATATATCGGGGCGATGTTCTGCCCGAAAAAGAAGATATTGGAATATGACCCCGAAGACTCAGCACCAAACTGATTCTGATTCGTGTTGGAGTATGCGATGTTAAGCCCGGCCTTCAGCCACTTTGCGACGTTCTGATCAATCTTCGCCCTCGCCGAAACGCGCCGGAATAACGAATTGGGAACATATCCCTTATCATTGAGATAGGATACGGACATATACGCCTTCGTCTTCTCCGAACCTCCGGACACCGCAAGGGTATATTCCTGACGAATTCCCGACTTGAAGACGTCCTTGTTCCAGTTGTCCGTCCATTTGAGGGTAGTTGCTGCGGGATTGAGTTTCCCGGTTGCCGGGTCTATAACCTCACCGTCCTCGACACCTTTATATATATTATAGCGGAGATACCTGCTGATAAGCGAACCCGAAGCGTAGGCGTTCGCTTGCCCGAGTCCCATAGAACCACCATAATAGACTTCATTGCGCAGAGCCTCCCAAGTCATCTCGTAATAGTCAGCCGGGTTCGTGATTATGTCGTAGGTCGGCACTCCACGAGAGTTCACTCCGACCTTCGCGTCAAATTCTACCCTTATCTTGTCAGAAGTCCCGCGTCTTGTTGTTATGATTATGACTCCGTTCGAGCCCCTCGCGCCGTACATCGAGTTCGCCGCCGCGTCCTTGAGCACGGTCATCGACTCTATGTCATGAGTCGGGAGCGAGTTCAGACTTCCCTCGTAAGGCACGCCGTCAACGACCAAAAGAGGTGCCTGCGAAGCAGAGACGGAACCGAGTCCCCTGATGATTATGCTTGCTGAAGAACCTGGCGTGCCGGACGAACTGGAAGTCTGAAGACCGGCGACCGCACCCTCAAGCGACTTGGAGATGTTGGTCGACTGCATCTTGCTCAGTTTGTCTCCGCTTACCTGCGCCGCAGAACCGACGAAGGATGATTTTTTCTGGACGCCATAGGCCACGACGATGGTCTCGTCAATCGCCTGAGAGTCGGGAACGAGCCGGACCGTCAGCTCATCACCTGGAGCCGCCTTGACTGTCTGTTCGACATATCCGATTGAACTTATAAGGAGTTCTGCCCCACCATGACCGACAGCTATCGAGAAACGTCCCTCATCGTCAGTCGCCACTCCTGTCGTCGTTCCCTTCACGAAGACACCGGCAAAGGGCACCCCATCACCGCTCACGGAATCCAAAACCTGTCCCGTAACTGTAACTTCCTGAGCGGCCAAAGTCACCGACATGAAAAGAAACAGCAGTGAAAACACTACATTTGTAAACCTCATCGAGAATTTTGATTACAAATTATTACTACCAACTATTCCAAAACACACACAAGCCTTTGGAAACGGCATCGAAGTTAAAAAAAAATCACGCTACTTACAATTTAGTTTTCAATATTTTTTCACATCAAAAGCCAATCTGACACGATTATATCGCATTTTGACTCATATTTTGCATACAGCATCCGCGCCTCAACTTTCACTTTTTAGAGAACTATACTATAAATTTAAAGCAAAATATACAAAATTTCTATCATAGCGCTCAAGTTTAATAATATTTACATATATTTGTCAGTCAATTCTGACGTGAATCTATGCTTTTAAGCACCTACAACGCGATTTTTCAAACTTTACACTAATATGAGAAGGTTCTGCTTACAGTTTTTAGCATCATTCACCATCGCATCTGTCTTATTCTCAGGATGTACGGAAGATTTTCTCCAGACAGGAACGGGCGACGGAGAGTGCGAGGTGGAGTTCAGCATTAAGGTTTCCGAACCGACGGCCGAAGGCGCGACTTTTCTCATAACCAACAGCGGAAAGGATCGCAACACATGGTACGGCTTTGCCTACGACGATGTCAGCACCCCTGTTCAAGCCGCAATAAACCGCAAGGTACGCGAGCTATCGGCACTTGATGGAGGAGTTTCCGGAGTTCTTGAACGTGGCTCTAAGAGAATAAGAATCGAGGATGGACTTTCGCCCGCAACAAAATATATTTATGTGGTATTCGGACTCACCGCAGAAGGCACGGTCTATGGAAAGCCGGCGAGCTGCGAGTTCAAGACAGAGCATTCGGACATGAAATTCGGATTGGAGATCAGCGGAGAAACGTCGTCTTCAGTCGAGATTTCGGTCACGCCGTCAGGAGAGGGCGAATGGTACGCTTTCGTGACGGAGGATCTCACGGGCGATGCGACGGAACTGCTCCGCACAAAAGTCGCCGCACTCGAAGACATCCCTTCAGTACTCAACTCGGGTAAGAAGTCAGTAAAGTTCGGAGATCTGCCGGCATCAAAGAAGCTCCGCGCAATCGTCTCCGGCCTTGACGCGGACGGCACGGTGTTCGGAACACCATCTATACTTGAGTTCCGCCTCACCCCTGACGCAACTCTCAACGAAAACTGGACTGTCACCTACGACGGCTATGTGAAACCGCAGGGTGCGGACAAGTACTACCGCAAAATCACCAACACATCCACAGACAACGGCAGATATTTCATAGACGTGATCTCAGAAGAAAATCTCACTAAACTCTACAACAACGACATCAACGCCTATGTCAAGGCCGCCGTGGCTAACCTGCTCGTGAAATATCCGTCCAACTGGAATAAGTATGTATTCACCGGCACGAGCAGCATCTACTACACCCTACGCACCCGCAAGAGCTATTTCGCCGTCGCCATCGGCATCGACCGCAACGGCTTCTTCACCGGCAGTTTCGCCATTTCGGAGAAGTTCCGCATAGACGGCAAGGACTGGAGCGCAATCTATGACAAGTGGCTCGGCAGGTGGGAGGCTACAGACAACACAGGTCACGGCTACAGCCTCACGATTTCAGAAGACAAACGCGAGGACTTCACATTTCTCATCTCTGGTTGGAACAAGGTCACCGACACCCCTATGCACGGAGTTATCGATGACGAGACCGGAAAGCTCTACATCACCGCCTACAACTACGGACAGCACGACCTCGTGACCGACAACGGCACCATCAAGGTAACAAAGATGCTGGTGGGCCTCACAAGCAAGGGCTTCTACGGAATTGCGGACGACAACAGTGATGTCTATTACATCTGTGCCTGCGACCTCGACAACGACGGCAGCAACGCCACAATGAAGGGCCTCTCCATCAGTACGACCTCCGGCACGTTGAGTTTTACCCAAATGTTCTACATCGGCGTCAACGGCAGTTCCGTCTACACCTACGGAGACCGCTCCACCTTCCCTACTTTCCCCGTCAAGATGGGTCGCGCCGGATTGTAACTTCGACAAAACTTCGACTAGAACCCATTTTTCCGTCGGTCAGACAAATACGCATTTTTGATTTTTACTTATCCGTAAGTCATCTAATTTAAGGATTTTGAATTTCATCATTCGGCAACTCGGCCGAGAATTTCAAGGCAGGCGGCTCGGTCGAGCGCGAGTTGGTCGCGAAGGGCGGCGGTGGAGGAGAAGCGTGTTTCGCCACGAAGACGTTTCAGGAATGAAATTCTGAGCGGGAGACCGTAGATATCCTCATCGAAATCGAAGATATTGGTCTCAATCGTGACATTTGTGCCGAGGTTCACCGTAGGGCGGGAGCCTATGTTGCACATTCCGTAACGGCATCCGCAAGAAAAAGAAGATGGCACGACATCGTCGTCCGATTCAGGAAATTCCACCCTCACCAGATACACTCCGTTCTCAGGAATGAGCTTCAGAGGCTCGTAGAGCTGCATGTTCGCTGTCGGGAAGCCGAGAGTGCGGCCGATGCGGTTGCCTGAGACCACCACTCCATTGAGGAAATAGTCGTAGCCGAGCATCGCCGAGGCGGCCTCCACGTCACCTGCAGATAGAGTTCCCCGAATCTTCGTCGAGCTGATGTCACCGAGTGCCGTACACGGAATTAACTCCACACCGAGACTTGAGGCAATGGCGCTGACAGCCGTGGCGTCGGCCCCGTCGGAACCGACCCTGTTGTCGTAGCCGAATACCATCGCCGTACAGCCGAAGCGTCCGACGAGCCAGGCACGGATATACTGTTCAGCAGTCAACGAAGCGAACTCACGCGTAAACGGAATCACCTCCAACCTGTCGATGCCGAGAGAGCGGAGAAGAGCACGTTTTTCTGAAAATGACGTCAACAGACGCAGCTGCGGTGCATCCTGTTGAAGCACCGCACGCGGATGCGGGCGGAAAGTAACGACCACGGAGTCCGTCCCGCGCTCCCGGGCGGCCGCGACAAGCTGTCTCACGACCGACCGATGCCCGAGGTGGACTCCGTCAAAAAATCCAGTGGCAATTACAGCCATCTCACGAGTTCAAAGTCCTGTCTGTGAGGCAGAAGCGGGTTCTTCGCATAGATGCGGCCGGCAACCTGATAGAAGCCTGTGGTCTCAGGAAGAACGGAAGTCTCATATCTGACGATGCCGTCGTTCACCTCAACTGGAGTGCACTCACATCTCTCGACTATGTGCATTCTGTTCTTAGCGTCCTGTGTTGCGAAAAGGAACTCGACTCCAATCTCCTGTGGGTCAAGATCTCCGATGTTGAGGACGGCTCCTGCCTTGTACTCATGTCCTATGGACACATTTCCTGCAGAGCTGTCCGGCTTGCTGACAGAAACAACCTCAACCTGTCCCCATGCGCGGCGCAGACGCTTCTTCCAGGAGGCAATCTCGCGGGCAACCTTGTAGTCATCTGCAACGAGAGACTCATAACGCTTCGACTGAGGATTGTAGTACTGGTTCACATAGTCAGTGAGCATCCTGTTCGTCGTGAAGTTGCATGCCACCTGAGCCACGGTGTTCTTCACATACTCAATCCATGAGGCCGAACGTCCCGTCGCAGGGTCCTTGTGATAGAATGTAGGAGCGATGTCGTTCTCGATAATCGTGTAGATTGTTGCAGCATCAAGTTCGTCCTGATAGTTCTGGTCGTCGTAGGTGCGCTCCATAGGCAGTGCCCATCCGCAGCCAGGCTTGTAACCCTCTACCCACCAGCCGTCAAGAACGGAGAAGTGCATCACGCCGTTCATCGCAGCCTTTTCTCCCGATGTTCCGGAAGCCTCAAGAGGACGGGTCGGATTGTTCATCCAGACGTCGACGCCCTGAACGAGATATTTTGCGAGAGTGATGTCGTAGTTAGGCACAAACACGATCTTTCCGATGAAACGCTCCTGCTTGGAGATGTCAACAATCATCTTGATGAGATCCTGACCCGCTTTGTCAGCAGGATGTGCCTTTCCTGCAAAGAGGAACTGCACCGGACGCTCCGGATTGTTCACAATCTCGTCGAGACGGTCGAGGTCACGGAAGAGAAGGTGCGCACGCTTGTATGTTGCGAAACGGCGGGCAAATCCGATTGTGAGCACATCGTCGCGCAAGGTGTCCTTTATGGTCACAATCTGTCGCGGAGAATAGTGGTTCGCAGCCGTGGTGTCCGAAAGACGCTCCTTCACCTCCGCGATAAGCTTCTTGCGAAGTTCAGTACGGACATTCCAGACAGTTTCGTCTGTCACCTTGTAGATACCCTCGAAGCAACTCTTGTCGTAGTGGTGCGTTTCAAATTCATTTCCGAATACCTTGGAATGAATTTCCTTCCACTCGGGAGCTGTCCAAGTCGGATAGTGAACTCCGTTGGTGACATAACTTACGTGCAGCTCCTCAGGCAGATAGCCCGGGTACATAGGAGCAAAGATGTCCTGGCTCACCTTGCCGTGCAGCCATGAAACTCCGTTCACCTCCTGGGAAATGTTGGCGGCGAGATTACTCATCGAAAATTTCTCGTTAGGGTCGGCACCGTTCAACTTGCCAAGGCCCATGAGGGTCTCCCAGTCAATCTTCAGACGCTGCGGATAGTGACCGATGTACTTGCGGAGAAGTCCTTCATCGAACGCGTCGTGGCCTGCCGGAACCGGTGTATGTGTCGTGTAAAGAGATGACGAGCGGATTACTTCCATAGCCTCGCCGAAACTGAGGTTCTGCTTCTCAATGTACTCGCGAAGCCTCTCAAGGCCGATGAATGCGGCATGGCCCTCGTTGCAGTGATATACCTGCGGCCAATAGCCAATCTTGCGAAGAGCACGGATTCCACCGACTCCCAAGAGAAGCTCCTGCTTCAGACGGTTCTCCCAGTCGCCTCCGTAGAGGTGGTAGGTAACCTCCCTATCCTCCTGAAGGTTGTCCTCATAGTCCGTGTCGAGAAGATAGAGTTCTGTCCTTCCGACATTTACGAGCCAAAGACGTGCATTGATGTTCCTTCCAGGGAAAGCGATACTGATTGTCACCCAGTTGCCGTCCTTGTCGCGGACAGGCTCGGCCGGGGGCTTCATGAAGTCCTGTGCGTCATACTTGGAAACCTGCGCTCCCTGTGCAGAGAGAATCTGCGTGAAATAGCCGTAGCGGTAGAAAAGTCCGACAGCCACGAGGTTCACGTTCATGTCAGAGGTCTCCTTGAGGTAGTCGCCGGCGAGTATGCCGAGGCCGCCGGAATAAATCTTAAGCGATGTGTCAAGACCGTATTCCATGCAGAAATACGCTACCGACGGGTCCGTCCTCTGCGCCTTCAGGCCCATATATTCGTCAAACTCAGCTTTCACCGCCTTAAGTTGCCCGAGAAACTCGACATCCGTGCTGAGTTTCTTGAATTTTTTGAGGCTCACGCGGTCAAGCAGCGCAATCGGGTTCTGTCCACAGGCCTTCCAGCTCTCCGGATCTATTGATTTGAAAAGATTCTTGGCCGACTCGTTCCAGCACCACCAGAGGTTCTTTGACAGAATCTCCAGATCCTTCAGTGACTCAGGCAAATGCCTTGAGACGAAAACACTGCTCCACGACGGCTGATTTACTTCATTCTTCTTGTACTCCATTGGTTTCTCATCCCTGAATTCCGGGAATGCTCCTTTTTCTGATATAACTTTATTTAATGCCTTTGAATATGCTTCCTTGTAATAGACTATGTTGTTCTCCCACAGCGCGATGTTCGACACGTCACGGGCATTGTCCATATAGCCCTGACGAGTTTCGGCTGTAAGAGACGCTATCTCGCGTATCCTTCCAACGGTCTCCTCGACGACGTTGTTGTAGTTCGAGTCGTTCCTCGTGACCACCGTGATGCCCGGGTGCTGCTTCCCGTAGTGTCCGCGAACCCACAGTCCAAATCCCGCGAGGGACGTCGTGAGAGTAGGGACCTTGAACGCGAGGGACTCCAAAGGGGTATAGCCCCACGGCTCGTAATAAGAAGGGAAAACTGCGAGGTCCATTCCGTTGAGGAGGTCGTAGTAGGACATATTGAACACTCCGTCGTTTCCGTTGAGATAGGACGGGATGAAATATACCTTCACTTTCGTATGCTCCGAATTGTCGAGCCCGAGATCCGCGAGACGATGGGATATGGCGTCATACTCGGGACTCATAAGATAGTGCGAAATCTGCGTCGTGTATGACGAGCCATTGCCTCCGAGTTTGGCGACAAGTTCCTTGTCAGCCCCGTGGTGTCCCGAAGGTATCATTATGAATGCCTGTATGTTACGACCGCTGTAGTCGGAACGGTTGAGGCGGTCGAGCGCGTCGATGAACACGTCTATGCCCTTATTCTTCCACTCGTAGCGTCCGCCGATGCACATGAGCATGGCGTCATCCGGGACCGCTGTCCCAGACATGGCAGAAGCCACGCTGATGAGCTTCCTGCGGGCTTCCTTGCGCTTTGCCGGATATTCCTCGTCGGACGGAGTGAAACTCGGCTCAAATCCGTTAGGCGTCACCACATCCACAAAACGTCCGAGAAACTGGCGACACTCCTGGGCGGTGATTTCGCTGACCGTCGTAAACACGTCGGCGTTCTGCGCGGAAATCTTCTCAAGAGAGTGACGGGCTATGACATTGAATTCCCGTGCCTTAGCATCAGCGTCATAGCTATCGAGCGCGTCGTAGAGAGGCAGGTTGTTGCCGGCGATGCAGCGCCCGATTACAGTCGCATGGGTCGTAAAGACCGTCGCAATCGGAAGCCCGGTGCCCTTAATATAAAGAAGTCCAGCTCCAGTCATCCACTCGTGGAACTGCGCCACGACCTTGTCGGAAGGATAAAGGTTGTACTTGTAGAAGCTCTCTATGACCTTTCCGGCGGCGTAGCCGAAGAGCGCCGACTCCCTGTAGTCCCAGTTTCCGGTGAGGGAATCCACTCTGAAACGCTTCCAATATTCCGTCAGAATCTCGTTCTGCGAGGTGATGAACTGCTTGAAGTCCACGAGTATGGCAATAGGCTGCTCCGGCACGTTCCACTTTCCGATTCTCACGCGGAGTCCTTCCGCAGCAGCTGCCGCCTTCCAGGACTTGAACAGCAGCGGGTCCTCCGTGAAGTCCGGATTGCTTGCCGTGTGCATCCACACGTCCGGTCCGATGAGGATGTGATGCCTCTTGTACTCTGTCCTAAGGTTTAATGCCTTGGTCGCTATGACCGTATAGATGCCGCCGACCTTATTGCAGACTTCCCAGCTGACTTCAAAAAGGTAGTCCGGCCTAATGATGTTGTTTTCCATTTATTCCTGTTCCTTTGAGGACAACGCCTGATCCACGCGGATCATGAAGTCGCTCAATACGTTCATATAGTTGATGAATGCCTCGTAAGGAGTGTCATACGGGTTGAAATACTTGTGGACAGCTCCGTCTGAGAAATACTTTGTGCACATATAGTAGAAGTGGTCGCTCTCCTGGAGATGTCCGAAATCGGCCCAAAGCTCCGCATCGTTCAGAAGGGAGAGTTTCTCTGAAAGCGAGTAAAGTTTGCTGAACGCCTCGTTCTGGAGCTCATTTCCGAGCCAAGCTGAGGTGTCGCGCTCCTCGTCCGCCCATGAAATCGCATCAGGAATGTCGAGAATGGAAACAGCCTTGTGTTTCTTGGCAGCCCTTGAAGGGGTCACGAACTCGAACTCTCCGTCAGCAATGACAGCGGATGGAAGATATTTCATAAAATCGAAGATTCCTGTAGAAGAGGCCTGGTGCTCTCCGAAGGTCTCGTAGTCCATAAAGAGGTTCACAATCTCGCCGTCGCCGGCCTTGAGCCACGAGAGGTATTTGTCGGTCGTAAGCGGCCAGTTCTCCCAATTTCTGTCGGAGAAACGGAACGCGATGTCGTCGCTGAGTCCGGAATTTCTCAGAAGAAGTTTCTGGGCGTGCTTTGCAGTGGTCTTGTAGACAAAGTTAGGGCTTTGCCATCCGAGGATGTGCTTTGCACCTTCGGTGAGTATGGTCTTGAATCCGAGAGAGTCGACCATATCAGCGATGTCGTCCGAATAGACAAGCTCGGTGTTGCGGAAAGTCACCGGAGTCTGTCCGAAATAATGCTCTATCGCCGCCTTGTGCTTGAGAACCTGATGCTTGAACTCGGGCTCTGAAGCAAGAGACGCGAGGGAGTGGTAGTAGGTCTCGGAGAGGAACTCCACGCAGCCGGTCTGGGCAAGCGCACGGAAACTGTCAAGAACCTCCGGGCAGTAGCGGTCGAACTGCTCAAGGGCAGTGCCGGTGATTGAGAAAGCCACCTTGAACGCGCCATTGTTCGCCTTAATCTGTTCAAGAAGCAGCTCATTCATCGGGAGGTAGCACTTCTTCGCAATGCGCCTGAGGATGGTGCGGTTCGTGAAGTCATCGTAGTAGTGGGAATTTTTCCCGATGTCGAAGAACCTGTACTGTCTCAACCTGTTAGGCTGATGGACCTGAAAATACAGACAAATTGACTTTTTCATATTTATAAATCTTTAATTATCAAACACATGCTGTCACACATTCTGCCCTCTCCGGATTATTTCACGACCGACTCATAGACCGCCTTGACCTTAGCGGCGGCAGCCGTCCACTTGAGGGCGTTCACCTCATCGTAGCCACAGCGGGTCGCGAAGTCGGAGAGAGCCGGGTAGTTCAGCAAGCCATAAATAGCGTCGGACATGGCATCCACATCCCAAAAATCGACCTTGAGCGCATATTTCAGCACCTCGGCGCAGCCGGACTGTTTGGAAATGATTGAAGGGACATTGGTCTGCATTGCCTCAAGAGGCGAAATTCCGAAAGGCTCGGAGATGGAAGGCATCACATAGACATCCGACAGGGCGAACATCTTCCTCACATCGTCTCCGCGAAGGAAGCCTGTGAAATGGAAACGGTCCGCAATGCCAAGGCGCGCCACGTGGCGGATACATCTGTTGAGCATATCTCCGCTGCCGGCCATAACGAAACGCACATTGTCGCATCTCTTCAGGACTTTGGCCGCGGCCTCGATGAAGTATTCAGGGCCTTTCTGATAGGTTACACGGCCGAGGAAGGTGACAATTTTGTCTTTCACTCCCCTCTGCACGGTGATGCCGGCACGACCGGAGAAGTCCACAGCATTGTGGACGGTGACAACCTTTGCAGGGTCAATGCCATATTTGTTGATGACGATGTTTCTCGTGAGCTCACTGACCGTGATGACCCTGTCGGCGGCTTCCATTCCCCTCTTCTCAAGATCATAGACACGGGTGTCGATGTTGTCGTCGCTCGAACGGTCAAACGAAGTGGCATGCACATGGACCACGAGCGGCTTGCCGGTGAGTTGCTTGGCGGCTATACCGGCGAGATAGGTCAGCCAGTCATGGGCGTGGATGACGTCGAACTCGTCGCAATGCTGGAGCGCAATCGTGCCTCCGACCATTCCGTAGCGGGCGACCTCCTCCATAAGATTGGTGCCGTACTTACCTGAGAACTGATATTTCTGGCCGTAGGTTATGCGGAAATCCTTGATTTGACGCGCCCTCTCTTCCTCAACGACAGAGGAGAAGTCCTCAGGCGAAACATACGGAACCATATTGGTACCAACATGTACGAAACGGACCTTTCCGAGAAATTCATCAACCGTCTCTGACATGGTGTCAACGGCCACATCACTCGCATTTATGATGCGGACAGAGGACTGATCCTCGTCCCCGGAGGCTGACGGCATCACGAAAAGCACCTCGACACCGTTCTCCGCAAGACCCCTGGTCATTCCGTAGCAGGCAGTTCCGAGCCCTCCGGCAATGTGTGGCGGGAATTCCCAACCGAACATAAGTACTCTCATAATCCTATTCCTCCTTTATTTTTACCGCTTTCCTGTCTGTAGTCTGCTGGCGGTAACGGTCAAGCAGATATTCTATACGAAGCAGCGCCGCAGTACTGCAAGCCGATGAAATCGCACCGTGCGGCTCGTGAGGAGGGTCTCCGTCGTAAAGTTCGGAGAACGCCCCGACACCGTGCTTGTAGATGTCTTTGTAGAAGCCCTCGATAAGGTATTCGGCTCTCTTGAGGAAAGAAGGGCCAACCATACGGAAAGCCAGGTCGATGTAGTAGTCGAGCGGAATAATCCAGGCACATCCCTGATGGTAGGCGAGGTCGCGTTCAATTTGCGAGCCATCGTACACGCCTCTGTAAGCCTCGTTTCTCGGCGATAGGGTGCGGATGCCACGGCTTGTAATCAACTCGTTTGCAATGGTCTGCATAATTGAAGACTTGTTCTCGTCACTCACCGGAGAATATTCCAGGGCGATGGCGTAGAGCTGGTTCGAACGCACTGCAGGTCCCTGCCCGGCATTGTCGACATAGTCTGCGAGATAGCCGCGTTCGGGAATCCAGAATGTCTTTTCGAAGTTCTCATCAATCAAAGTCTTGATGGCGTTCCACCTCTGGATAAAGGCGGTGTTTTTCGGTGCAAATCTCTGCTCCATCTCAAGAGCGAAGCAAATTGCGTTGTACCAGAATGCGTTAGTCTCGACTTGGTAGCCGGCACGCTCCGTCACAGGAATTCCGTTCACATAGGCGTTCATCCAAGAGAGGGCTGTGCGCCATTTCTGACACCATAGAAGTCCGTTAGGGTGAACTGCCACTTCCGCGCGATGTCCCGGAAGATAGCTTTCAATGATGCCCTTAATCACAGGACCATATTTTTTCCAGACTTTTTTCGCGTCTGCGCCAAAGGCGATGTACTGCTGGAGGTCGTCGGCAATTCTGAGTGGAGCCTCAATCTGGGTGGTACGGGTGGAGAGTCTCTCGGCATTGTCAGCGATAAGATTGTCGAGAATCTCCTCGAATTCTTTTGCCCCGGCTCCGGCATAGAGAGTGAGCCCCGGAAGTGCGACTATGGTCTCTCGGAGAAGTCCGGTTTCAAGCCACGTCAACCCGGCGTCTATCTGTTTGTGACCATTTCGGTTGCAGATGAGAAGGTCTGCATTGTACTTGAGAAGATCCAGATTGGATGTTATATTTCCCTTTTTCTTTACAATCGATGTGAATTTGCGGGAGAGCCCTTTTGCGTCTTCAACAGCCGTCGAGCCCGAAACAATCACAGATTCGCCCTTTCTGAGTTTGAGTGAGAATGTGCCCGGAACAAAGAGGTCTTCCTTGCAGTCGAATCCGCGGCGATACTCGTCGGTGTAGGTGATTCCCTTGTACCACGACGGTGCATAGCGGAACTCCGAAGCCTTCGAGAACTGGAGATTGAGGTCCGGAAATCCTTCATACATATTGAAGGAAACGCCGTTTTCAAGTTCACGATAGCCGGTGCGTGCCTCAGGGTTTTCCCTGGTCAGCCTGTGAATGCAGCGGAACGCAAGGAACGGCTTGAGAATAAGTTCACAGGAAGCCGGAGAGGAAACGATTTCATATTTAATCATCACCTGATCGGAATCGGGAGCGAGGATTACGGATTTGCGTAAGGTCGTCTCTCCGATTTTGTAGGTCAGAGTCGGAACAGGAGCTGCGGTGAAGTCCACGATGTACTTGTGTCCACGTGGTTCATAGATGTCGCCGTAGCAATGGATTCCAAGATTGAACTGTCTATGGTTCACCACGATGCTCTCATCCAGGCCGGAAAGCAGAATGTGCTTCTCCCCTCCGAAAGCGTCGACGGGAACTGCCAGCAGTCCATGATAGCGCCGCGTGTTGCAGTCCACAACTGATGTGTTGCAATACGCCCCCGTCTTGTTCGAGCCGATGATTTCTCTCTTGAGCGAATACTCAAGATTCACCAGTTCGGATTTGTTAAATGAAAGAAAAGCCATATTTATACCTATCTTTTGTTTTTCATTCTATCGTTTTTCCAACACAACAGCACAACGGCTCGGCAGATAGAGATAGAGAGTGTCATCGTATCTGTCGTTCCCATTGGCGTTCTTTTGTGGAACCGTAAAGTGTGCGTCGTGCGAAAGCCGCCCGAATCCATCGAATTCCGGTTCATCGGTGGTCAATATGTCAACCCATTTTCCCTGCGGAGCCGCAAAGCCGTAATCCACAAATGATTCGGTCGGGTTGAAATTCGCTGCAAATATACAATTTTTTCTGCGGAAAATAAGAATTTTTTTCTGTTCGTCCTGAACAAGCAACTCCGGAGCCTCGTCAAGAATGCCTTCCGACTTCGCCATTCCAATCATTGCCTTGTCGAAATTCCGCAAATATTTGTAGCGCAAATAGTCCGGCTCGGCGAGTGACCACTGCCTCCGGGCATATTTATAAGACCATCCGTTCCCCTCGCGAGGAAAGTCAATCCATTCCGGATGTCCGAATTCGTTACCCATGAAATTGAGGTATCCGTCCCCTGCGGTAGCGAGCGTCACAAGGCGTATCATTTTGTGAAGGGCTATTCCCCTGTCCACCACCGGCGACTGCGAGTCCTTGTTCATCGATGTGTACATCTGGGCGTCCATAAGACGGAAGATTATGGTCTTGTCGCCCACCATCGCCTGGTCGTGACATTCGGCGTAACTGATGGTCTTCTCGTCGGAGCGTTTATTCGTGAGCTGCCACCAGATTTCGCCCATACTCCACTGCTCGTCACTGAGGGTTTTTATCCATTTAATCCAGTTGTCGGCAATACCCATTGCCATCCTGAAATCAAATCCCACGCCTCCCGCCTCGAAAGGTGCCGCAAGCCCCGCCATACCGCTGACGTCCTCCGCAATCGTGAATGCATTTGGGTTCACTTCGCGTATGAGCATATTCGCAAGTGCCAGATATTCAACGGCATTCTCATCGACAGAGTTGTTGAAATAGTCGTCATATCCGGTGAATGCCCTTTCGAGTCCGTGGTCCCAGTAGAGCATACTTGTAACACCGTCGAAACGGAACCCGTCTATGTGGTACTCCTCCAGCCAATACTTGCAGTTGGAGAGGAGGAAATATTTGGTTTCGTCTTTTCCGTAGTCAAAGCAGCGTGAGCCCCAGGCAGGATGGTGTCCCTGCGGGCCTTTGTAGAAATAGAGGTCCTCCCGTCCGTCGAAAAGGCTGAGCCCCTCGGCTTCGTTGTCAACAGAGTGGGAGTGAACGATGTCCATCACAACGGCAATACCCTTTGCGTGCGCGGCATCGACCAGCGCCTTGAATTCTTCCGGTGTGCCGAAACGCGAACTGAGCGCAAAGAAGTTGGAGACCTGGTAGCCGAAGGAGCCGTAGTATGGATGCTCCTGAAGTGCCATTATCTGGAGTGTGTCATAGCCGAGGTCGGCGACTTTAGGAAGCACATTTTTCCGGAACTCGGTGAAGGTCGAAACTTTCTCCTGTTCCCCGCTCATTCCTATATGGCACTCATATATAAGGGGGTGCGGACGTTTGCCAGGACGGCGGTGACGCCATCTGTAGGGCTTTTCCGGTTCCCAGACTTCGGCGCAGAAAGCCTTTGTTTCAGGGTCCTGAACAGTGCGGGTGACATAGGAAGGGAGTCTTTCCGCTCCGCCTCCCGGCCACTCGATGAAGAGTTTGTAGAGGGTGCCGTGGCTGAGGAAGATGTCGTCAAGGACAATTTCCCAATTCCCGCCCCCGAGCGGTTTGAGAGCATAGGCATCGCTGCGCTTCCAGTTGTTGAACTCCCCTATCAGATAGATTCTCGTGGCGTTCGGAGCCCATTCGCGGAACACCCATTTGCCCTCCGGCGTGCGGTGGAGTCCGTAATAGAGGTGGTTGTTGATGCCTTTTGCAAGCGAGCCGTCCACCGAGAAGCGTTCCCTGGTCGCCACAATGCGGTCGTGACGGGCATCAATAGCCTCTTTATAAGGCCTCAGCCACTCGTCCGTTTCGTATATTTTCTTGATTTTCTCCATAATTTCAGATTCTATGGTATTAGTTCAGTGCCCTGTCCCTCACCCCTCGAAGCCAGGCTTTGCAGCCCCCCGCAAGTTCGTTGGCGCGACGGACATATTTGTCGATATCGTCAATCGGCGTGTCCGGATTCTCGAGTGTCGCCACAATTCTTTCGAGTTCCGCGATTGCCGCATCATAATCGAATCTTTCTTTATTTTCCATACATTCCGATATATAACATATTATCGTTCAAGCTATTATAGCCATATCGCCCAAGCCCTATCCGCATCATCATACCGTCGTTCAAAACCCTATCTGGCATCATCCGCACCATATTCCCGCATCCGCAAATTTCTCACCACAGCCTCGACTTCCCCGTCGGCGAAAAGCACACGCAGCGAATCCCCGTCCTTTAGCGACGACGCTTTTTTGACGACGACGCCATCTCCTCCGGTGACAAGCACATAACCCCGTTTGAGAATGTTCCGAGGGTCGGAAGAGAGGATCCGAGTGAGCAGGTTTTCGATACGCATCTCCATCATATTCAATCTGTTGGAAATGGCAAGACGCATCCTTGAAACGAAATCCCCAAGCCGCGCGTCTTCACTTTCGAAAATCCCGAGTATCTCGTCGGCAAGGGCAGTGGGAGTCTTTAGGAATGAATATGCGACCATATCGCAAATGTGATAGTCGCGGTCGTGACCCACAGCTGTAAGCACCGGAATCGGGCAGGTGGCGATGGAACGGGCCATCAAGTAGTCGTCGAAGCAGGCAAGGTCGAGCGCCGAACCGCCTCCGCGTAAAATGAGCACGGCATCAAAGCTTTCTCCGCAGGTCGCGATCTCATTCAATGCATCGCAGACCGACTGAGGGCAGGCTTCACCCTGCATAGCAGCCGGAAAAAGCCGGAGTTCGAACTTGAAGCCGAATTCGTTTTCGTCCAGATGACGCATAAAGTCACCGTAGCCGGCCGCATCTTCAGAGGAAACAACGGCGAAGCGCCAAGGCAGCGAAGGGAAGGCAAGTTCTTTCTGCAGGTCCATAAATCCCTCATCCTGAAGCCTTTTGATGGTTTTGCGACGAAGGTCTTCCTTTTTGCCGAGTGAAAATTCGGGGTTGATGTCAACAATGGAAAGGGAAAAGCCGTAGAGTTCGCTGTAGCTGACCTGCACCTGGACGAGAATCTCCATTCCCGGACGCAGCGACTCTCCCGTCACCGACTCGAAGAACGGCTTAATCACCCGCCACTTGGAAGCCCAGATTACAGCCCGGGACTTTGCCACCACGCGCTCATCCTCAGTCTGCGAGAGCTCCAGATAGCAATGCCCGCCCAACTTCGCACTGACCGAAGCGACTTCCGAACGCAACCAAATCCTCTCGGGGAACATCTCCTCCAGCCCCTCGCGCACAAGGGACTGAAGCTCCAAAAGATTCAAATATTCCTTTTCCAAACCGTTCACACATTAGATATTTCAAGTTCCGCAAGTATTCGAACCTCTTGCGAACATCAAACTTATCTCATTTATCAACCTCTTAAATCCCACGCACTTTTTCTGTCCACGTTACCCCTCTCCTAAATCCTCTCCCTCGGGGAGAGGACTTACCCTCGCCACAAGGGCTCAAAAATTAGATGTAAAAATCACATCTTTGCAAATTTAGGCAATAAAAAGGAATAAAAAAATATCAGATTATAGTTGTTCTTGGACTGTTTTAGGTCAAGGTTCTGTCAACAGCGTCTGCCCATCCTTTCTTTGCGAGAGCAACAAGATCCGGCGCCATTGTCGGAGCGAAAATCCTTTCCGCCTGCCACTGCCGCTTCACCTCGTCGATACTCTTCCAAAAGCCCACTGCCAGGCCGGCGAGATAGGCCGCACCCAAAGCCGTAGTTTCAGTAACAAGAGGCCGAACCACTTTTGTTCCAAGCACATCCGACTGAAACTGCATCAGAAGATTGTTTCGCGACGCTCCTCCATCCACTTTCAACTCACCCAGCGGAACTCCCGCATCCTTCTCCATCGCAGAAACTATGTCCATAGTCTGAAAAGCGATGCCCTCCAAAGCCGCACGGGCGATGTGAGCCGCAGTCGTGCCACGAGTGATGCCGTGGATGCTTCCCTTCGCGTACTGGTCCCAATACGGAGCGCCAAGTCCCGTGAGAGCCGGCACCATATACACGCCTCCCGCATCCGAAACCGAAGCGGCAAGCGCCTCAACCTCAGACGAACTTCGGATGATTCCAAGCCCGTCACGCAGCCACTGCACAACAGAACCCGCCACAAAAATCGACCCCTCAAGCGCATAAGTCACCTTTCCGTCGAGTTTCCAGGCAATTGTAGTCAGCAGATTATTCTTCGACACGATAGGTTTCTCTCCGGTGTTCATAAGAAGGAAACATCCTGTGCCATAGGTGTTTTTGACCGCACCCTGCTCTGTACACATCTGTCCGAAAAGCGCAGCCTGCTGGTCGCCTGCAATTCCCGAAACCGGCACATCCTCCCCAAGGAGCGAAGTCCGTCCATAAACTTCGGAAGAAGACTTCACCTGCGGCATCATAGAAAGTGGAACACCCAGAATATCAAGAAGTTCCGCATCCCATTGGAGCGTATGGATATTAAAGAGCATCGTCCTCGAAGCATTGCTGACATCCGTCACGTGTTCGTGTCCTCCGGTCAGATTCCACACGAGCCAACTGTCAACTGTTCCGAAACGCAATTCTCCCCTTTCCGCCCTTTCACGAGCCCCGGGCACATTTTCCAAAATCCAGCGAATCTTCGTTCCGGAAAAATATGCGTCAATAATGAGTCCCGTCTTGCTACGAATCATTTCGGTGAGCCCGGCTTCTTTGAGAGAGTCGCAATACTCGGACGTACGGCGGTCCTGCCAGACGATAGCATTGCAAATCGGTTTACCCGTCGCTGCATCCCACACAATGGTAGTCTCCCTCTGGTTTGTGATGCCAATCGCCGCAATGTCCGCACCTCCCAGTCCAAGAGAGGTCACAGCCTCCGTCATCACCGCATATTCCGTTGCCCAAATTTCCATCGGGTCGTGCTCCACCATTCCGGGTTGTGGGAAATGCTGGGTAAATTCCTTCTGACACACGGCCTTCGCCTCACCTTTCCGATTGAAAACGATTGCTCTTGAAGAACTTGTGCCCTGGTCGAGAGCGACGATATATTCTTTCATTTTAGTATGTTATTATTATGTATGTTATTGTATGTTCTCAGCAATCTGCCGCACAAGGCGCTCCCTCGCCTCGACGCTCGCCCAAGCGACATGGGGAGAGAAACGCAGCCTCTGAGGATGAGAAACTTTAAGCAGCGGACTGTCCGAAGGAAGAGGCTCTATGGCAAAAACATCAAGCGCCGCACCCGCAATCGTCCCCTCATCCACAGCACGCGCAAGAGCCGCCTCATCCACAATGCCTCCGCGACCGGCATTGACCAAAAACGCCGAAGGCTTCATCAAGCTGAGTTCTTCCTCGCCAATAAGTCCACGAGTGCGTTCATTAAGAGGAGCGTGAATCGAAACCACATCAGAGACTTCCAGCAGTTCCCGCAGCGGAAGTGACGGATATTCAGTACAATGCGATGTCCCGGAAGTCGAATAATAGACCACTCTCATTCCGAAGGCCTCGGCCACTCGTGCGACTTTCCTGCCGATATTCCCCATTCCGATGACACCGATTGTCTTCCCCGAAAGTTCATTCCAAGCGACGCTTACGTCCGTAAATATTCCCGAATTCGAATAATGACCGCTCTTCACTGCGGCATCGAAATACGGAGCATTTCCCATAAGAGACAGAATGTGCATAAAAGTCGACTGCACCACAGAATCCGTAGAATACCCCACAGCATTGCGCACCGGGATTCCCCTCTCCCAGGCATATCCGACGTCGATATTGTTCACACCGGTCGCAGCCTCGCAGATAAGACGAAGCCTCGGAGCAGAATCAATCAAAGTCTTATCTACTACTATCTTATTGACTATCAAAACGTCACAATCCGCGACACGTTCCCTTGCCTCTTCAGCGTTGGAACTGTCATAGAGGACGAGTTCACCTTTTTCGCGTATCGGGTCGAAAGAAACATCCCCCATCGTCGCAGCATCAAGAAAAACAATTTTCATATTTATGTTCTGAATTATTTTAACGATTATTTAGTATCACATCGCGTTGTGAATCCAAAGATAGATAATATTTTGTAAAGATTGCCGTCTCACTTTGGCTGATTGTCTCCCAGTTTATCGGGAAATAGAGAGAAAGGGGACGGCAGAAGGTCAAAATCCCCCAAACTCCGTAAATCTTATAATATTTCAGGAGTCCGCTCCGCAAATCTTTTAAGATTTATGGAATTTGATTATCTTTGCACAAGATTTTTTAAGGATGACATTATGATAAAAAGAGCTATTGAAGAAAAAATCCATAAAGCACTCGCGAAGAAAAAAGTCGTCACTATAATGGGACCACGCCAGGTCGGGAAGTCAACCCTTGCCAATGCCATTATCCCACCAAATGCTGATGTACTTGAAATCAACGGAGACAGCACAGATACACAGACGATGTTCACAAATGTCGATGAAGCCAAGTTGAAGACCCTAATCGGCAAAAAGAATTTCCTCTTGGTCGATGAAGCTCAAAAGATTGACAATGTCGGCAATATGCTGAAAATCACAGCGGAGAAATTCAAAGATGTCAGTGTCATCGTCACAGGAAGTTCCGCATTCAAACTTGCAGCAGCCGTCAACGAGTCCTTAACCGGTCGTAAACGTGAATTCAAACTCTACCCACTATCATTCAAAGAGATGGCTGACCATAGCAGCGTCCTTGAAGAGTCCCGTATGATTGACCACCGACTCATCTATGGATACTACCCGGAAGTGGTGACATCGCCCGGCGAAGAAAAAGACATTCTTAAAGAACTCGTTGACAGCTATCTCTATAAAGATGTTATGGAAGAAAACAGTATTGCCAAACCGGATAAACTCGTAAAATTGGTACAGGCGCTGGCATTCCAAATCGGTTCAACAATATCAGCGAACGAACTCTCCGGTCTCGTCGGTGTTGACGCCAAGACCATTGAGCGTTACATCGAAATTCTTGAGAAGAGTTATATCATCTTCACACTCCCATCATACGCCAAAAACCAGCGAAACGAACTCAAATTCGCACGCAAACTCTATTTCTGGGATATGGGAATCCGTAATAGTGTAATCGGCAATATGGCTCCTGTTTCACTAAGGTCTCCCGAAGAACTGGGGCATATATGGGAGAATTTTGTGATTGCAGAACGAATCAAGAGAAATGACTATATCGGACGAACATTCGTTCAGCATTATTTCTGGAGAACCCAACAGAAGAAAGAAATCGGCCTCATCGAAATCGAAGACGGAGTAATGACGGGTTTCGAAATCAAGAAAAAAGAGGGCAAACGTGTAAGCGCTCCGGCATCATTCACCACAGCATACCCGGATGCCGCATTTGAATGTATAACCCCCTCAAACCTGATTGAGTTTCTGATGTAAAGATGCTGGGAGCTACTTCCTCAAGAGTTTTTCTATAGGGAAGATTCTGTACTCGTCAGAAATGTATGCAAGGTTGGAGGACGAATCCACAAAAGCTTGGCATCTCGGCCCGGTAGCCCTCTATCAAGATTTTCAAAACGGCAATACTCCGCAAATTAAAGCATAATGAACGCCTTAATGAAAGAATAGGAGAGGATGTTATCTGAAAACAATTCCGGAATTTGTCGGTTTTTATTTCCAACAAATTCCGGAAAAATTTTCCAATAATTTCCGGTTTTTGTGTCCTTGCATCCAAAGACATAGGATTTGAGTATATTGATGCATTAAATAACATATAAAGCTATAAAATACGAACATCCTCTGTCACAAATTCGCATCCACAAATTCTGCAAATTGCAGGATTCGTTCGGCAGAACGAGGATTGAAGAGCAGGTGTTCAAAGTCCCGTTTCTTGACAGTCAGGTCTATGGTGGACAGTTTATCCTTGATTGCATTTTTCAACTGTTCCGCATCGTTTATTCCCACTCTTTGTGAAAGAAATTCGTAGGATGGCTTGGTCTGCTGCATAAGAAACATACAGTCATAGAAGTCTCGGCCTTTCGCCCTCGCGAGCAGAGCCGACAGTTTCATACCGAGCAGAACCGAATCGGGAGGAGCCGGCAGAGAAAAGAAGAATCCGCAGCGCTGGACGTGACGAGTCTCTACAGGATATGGCACGCCCTGGTCCTGAGCCTCTATTTTCAAGAGGAAACGCTCGTCCCTGTGACCTGTCAAACCGAGTTCAAAGAGAAATTCCGGGAAATAAATGTTGCGTCTGAAAGCCGTCAGTTTAGGATTGACCTTGTCGCGGGATTCGACATTAAGTCCGGAATTTTTCAAAAAAGCGACTATACCGTCCGTCATTTCCATAAATTCCGGTTCGGAAAGATTCTTACAATCGAAATCAAGGTCTTCGGAAAAACGGTCTATCCCCTTGATGAGCCGAAGATTCGTCCCTCCTACAAATGCGAGTTTACCGATATACGGAGTGTCCGCAAGATAGTCAAGTACCATAAGTTGTATGTACTCTTTGAGGATATGCTTCTGAAACGCCGCATTTGATGCAAGATGCGGTGGGAAATAGCCGTTGATATAAGAGATGTCTATCATATTCCGTATATTTTCAATAATTTCTTTACTCTGCTATCCAAAGCTCTGCATCCGATTTTACTGAGGTATTCCGTCAGGCGGTCGGTGTCAAGTTCCTCTGTCATAAAGTATTCGTCAAGACGTAGCTGTTCCAGTTCCGCTTCACTGTCATAGAACGGATAGAGATAGAGCAGGTCAAGCAGAGCCTTCTCGGGATGAGCCAGCAGCCATGTCTGAACGGGGCTGCCGACCGCGGATGTGGCAGGAGGTAAAGTAACGGGCTTGTAGCCGAAATACATTGAAGGCTTCAGGTTCTGATAGAAATACTGCCCGAAACTGTTCTCAAAATGAGCGGTTTTCAGCGTCGTCACAGCAGTGATGTCGGTAACCGCCTCAGGAATCATTCCGTAAATGCTCAACGCCATATGGAGGCTGATGTATGACGGACGATATATACGGCAGGCCACATAACGCGAAAAATCGGGACGATGAAGCATTTCCGGAAATGCATACCACCCCCGCCGCAACTTTATCAGCAACTCGTCGTGTGACCAGCGCGTGAGGTTATTTCTATCAAAGTTTGGGAAACAGGCCCTTACCTGATGGACCGAAAAACATCCGTCAGGCAGCAACTTTTCCCGAAATTCCAAATAGCTCGTCATTGCATTATATTTCCAAAACACTGCAAATATAATGCTTTTCAGAAACAAAATTCATTTCATTCTGCAGGAAGAGGCTTTCGGAAGTCGTCACTTCTGTCAAACAATATCAAATAATGTCGTCACCAAGTTTCCACACATAGAGTTTTTGAAGAAAAATTTGACTATATTTGCGGCTTAATTCGGAGACGGGATTTCCTTGTCCGAGAAAAGTGGTCACATAAGATGAAAATCAAAGAAGCGCTTTTTGCTGGAAGCAGCACACGTGTGTCAGAAAGGCCGAAGCAGAGGTTCCCGGAATTCGCGTTCATCGGGAGGTCTAACGTCGGTAAATCGTCTCTCATAAACATGCTCACCGCCAACAGAAAACTGGCAATGACTTCGGCGAAGCCAGGAAAGACCAGGCTCGTAAACCACTTCCTCATAAACAGAAGCTGGTATCTCGTCGACCTTCCCGGCTACGGCTACGCCAAGGCTTCGGCTTCAGAGCGCCAGAAAATCCAGCAGGTAATCAACAACTACATAAACCTCTCCCCCGACATGGTCAACCTTTTCGTGCTCATCGACTCTCGTCATGACATCGGCAAGATTGACCTTGATTTTCTCATGGAACTCGGAGAGAGGAGGATTCCGTTCGCGATAATCTTCACCAAGGGCGACAAACAGGGTGTGAATGTGTTGGCCGCGCAGATTGAGAAGGACAAGAAGCAGCTTCTGGAGTTTTGGGAGGAACTTCCTCCGTGCTTCGTGAGCTCGTCGGAAACGGGAGCCGGACGCGAGGAGATCCTCGACTACATCGGAAGCGTGCTGGACAACCTCGGGAAAGACGATGATGGCACGCCGCAGAATACCGATGTGAAGTCTGCGGAGAAAGAGGAATGAATGGAGAGACAGTTTAACAACAATCAAAATATAGAGAAAGATGGATAGAGAGCATCAGATCAAATTGTTTGCCTGCAGGGCATCAAAGGATTTTGCCGAGAAAGTGGTAAAATGCCTGAATCTTGAACTTGGACAGTCTGAAACGGTTACGTTCAGCGACGGTGAATTTCAGCCGGCCTACCTCGAGAGTGTCCGAGGCGCGACCGTATTCATCATCCAGTCAACATTTCCTCCTGTCGAGAACCTTATGGAGCTTCTGCTCATGTGCGACGCTGCACGCAGGGCTTCCGCCTACAAGGTGGTTGCAGTGATGCCGTACTTCGGCTGGGCACGTCAAGACAGGAAGGACCGGCCAAGGGTCTCAATCGGAGCAAAACTTGTCGCAAACCTTCTCCACGCAGCAGGATGTGACCGTGTTATGACCTGCGACCTCCACGCCGATCAGATTCAGGGATTCTTCGACTTCCCGGTTGACCACCTCTATGCAAGTTCCATCTTCGTCCCATATATCAAGTCACTTAACATCGAAAATCTCGCCATTGCGGCTCCGGATATGGGAGGCGCAAAGAGGGCACTTGCCTACGCCAAGCATCTTGAATGCCCTGTCATCATCTGCCACAAGTCACGCGAGAGGGCAAACGTGGTGGGTTCAATCACCGCAATCGGTGACGTCGAGGGAAAGAACGTCATCATCGTGGACGACATGATCGACACGGCAGGAACGCTCACAAAGGCGGCGAACGTGCTGAAAGAGATGGGAGCGAAGAGTGTGCGCGCATGTGCTACACATCCCGTTTTCTCTGGCAACGCCTATAAGAAGATTGCGGACAGCGCCCTTGAGGAAGTTATTGTATCCGATACAATTCCGCTGAGCAAGAAGCCTGAGGATGACAAGAGCAAGATTACGGTATGCTCGATGACGGGGATATTTGCTTCTGTGATTGAGAAAGTTTACAACAACGAGCCTATAAGTACCGGCTTTATATACTGATTTCAGAAGCGGCGCATCTGCGGCGTTGCACTTCGATAATTTTAATCCTCACAACCGTGAGGTTGCTGCGGTTAAAATTCTTACTATCTTTGTAGGATTTTAGGAGACACTTGATTATGAAAATTTTCATCGCAACGCTTATTCTTGTCGCATTCTGCTTCATCGGACTGGGATTCAACATCATATTCCGCAAAAACGGAAAGTTTCCGGAGACGGAGATCTCGAACAATAAGAATATGAAGAAGTTGGGAATCAAGTGCGCCAAGGAAGATGAAATGAAGATGTGGGGAGACAAGAAACGCGCGGCGGACTGTGAGAGTCTCGGATGCAGCTCGTGCGCAGGATGTGACCTCCACCCGAAAACGAAGGCGTGAGCCTCGGATATTAACAACAGCCGGACATTCCCGGCAGAAACAAAGAAAAGGCAATAATGAGTTTAGTAGCTATTGTAGGAAGGCCGAATGTCGGCAAATCGACGCTTTTCAACCGTCTGGTCGGGATGCGCCAGGCAATTGTCGATGAGACCGCCGGAGTCACGAGGGATCGTCACTACGGAAAATGTGAATGGTGCGGGACGGAATTCTCGATTGTAGACACGGGAGGATACACATCAAACTCCGACGACATCTTCGAGGAAGAAATTCGCAAACAGGTCGTACTCGCTGTGGAAGAATCTGATCTTGTGCTATTTATGGTCGAGGCTTCCGCCGGAATCACAGACTACGATGCGGAAATTGCCGACATGCTGCGCCGCAGTGGGAAACCCGTGGTACTCGCAGTCAACAAGGTGGACTCCGGAGAGAAGGTTTACGACACTTTCCAGTTCTATTCTCTCGGGCTCGGCGAAGTCTGGAGCATATCTTCCGCAAACGGAGGCGGCACCGGAGACCTTCTGGACGAAATCGTGCGCCGTCTGCCGGCAGATGCTTCCGCTGACAACGACGAGCATCCTGAACTTCCGCACTTCGCCATCGTTGGGCGCCCGAACGTTGGAAAATCTTCGCTCACGAATGCTCTGCTTGGCATTGAAAGGAACATCGTAACCCCGATTGCCGGCACCACAAGGGACTCGATAGCTACCCTCTTCAACAAGTTCGGTCACGAGTTCATGCTCGTCGATACGGCTGGAATGCGCCGCAAGAGCAAAGTTCACGAAGACCTTGAGTTCTACTCAGTGATGCGTTCCATCCGCGCCATCGAACACTCCGACGTATGTATTCTCATGGTGGACGCCCAGAACGGCATCGAGGCTCAGGATATGAGCATCTTCAACCTCATCCAACGCAACCGCAAAGGATGCGTGATTGTCGTCAACAAGTGGGACGCGGTCGAAAAGGACAGCAACACAATGAAAAAATACACCGAGGCAATCAGGGAACGCATTGCCCCGAACAACGACATTCCGATCATCTTCACCTCTGTCCTCAACAAACAGAGGATAATGGACGTGCTGGATGCCGCAGAGAAGGTCTATGCGAACTACTCGAAGAAGATTCCGACATCAAAGCTGAATGAGGTCATGCTTCCGGAAATCGAGAACTATCCGCCACCGGCATGGAAGGGCAAATATGTCAAAATCAAGTACATCACCCAGCTCCCGACCCGCAGTCCGTCCTTCGCGTTCTTCTGCAATCTTCCGCAGTACATCCGCGAACCATACCGCCGTTTCCTCGAAAACCGTCTTCGCGAGAACTTCGACTTCACCGGCTGTCCTCTCCAGATTTTCATCCGGCAGAAGTAACAAGACTCCGACTCAGATTTGTACAAAAAAACGCTGAAATGAACCGTCAGCGGAGTTCGATGAAGATGTATGAGTTAGGGAGGAGGGAGAGAGTGGTTCTGCCGTCAGTGAAGGCGACTGGGGCCTCGGTGTGGAGCTTATACTTGTCGGTGACGAAACCTACGGATTCCTTTATGTCGAAGTCACGGACATCGAGGTCGATGGAAATCGGGGCAACCTTTTCCTTGTTATCGGTGTAGTAGGTGACGAGGACGGAGAGGCGGCCGTCGGCGGAGGATTTGGCCGCCGTCACATAGATGTCCTCAAGGCCGCCGACGTCGCTCCTGACCTGAGTGCCGAGGGCGCGTAGTTTCTTCCACGAATAGAGGGAGTAGTAGGCCGGAAGAGTCGCGTCGGTGGTGTCGTCGAACAAGCCGTTGAAGCCAGTCGAAGGGCGTGCATCGTAGTACATCAGCATATCCGCCGGACCGTCCTGGCTTGCCTGCATGATTGCCGAGGCGAAGGCAGCACCCTTGTGGGAGACGATGACCTCCATCGTATAGACGAACTCGTCGGTCCAGTTGGCTAGGTAGTTCCACTCGTCGAGAATCATCTCCGCTGAGCCGTAACCGTATTTGTCGAGCAGCGACTTCATCAGCCTGTTCTTCTCGACGAACTGCTTCACCGTGCCGGCGTAGAGATGATAGGAGAAGAAGTCCAGCGGAAGCTTTTTCGAAGAGACGTAGGCGAGGAAATTGTCCGCCCATTCGTTGTCCTCGCAGAGAGCCGGGCCGCCGACCTTGATGGAGGGAAAGCATTTCTTCAGGTGGCGGGCAGTGATTTCATAGAGGCGGAAGTAGTCCTTGTCTGTGCCGTTCCACGTCGGGGAGTCGCCCCTGAGATGCCTCCCGGCGCGGAAGCCGAGGTCGGGCTCATTCCAGATTTCCCAATACTCGATGCCGTAGCGGAATCCGTCAGCCCAGCCTTCGTTGTAGTGACGGACTATGTGCTCACAAATCCGGCTCCATTTTTTGTAATCCTTCGGAGGATTCGCACCGTACTTCTTTCCCCAGTGCTCGATGGACTGCCCGAGACGGTAGAACACCTTGGTTCCGGTCGATTGTATGTCACTCAGAAGCTTGTCAGTGAGCGTGAAGTCGTAGGACGCGGGGCTGTTCTCGTCCGCGTCAAAGTCCGGAAAAACACAGCTGACATCGACGGTGTGACCCCAGTTGTACCAGATGGGAGCGTCGTGAAGCCGTGCGTATGGAAATCCCGCCGCCTTGTAGGCCTCGTAGTTGCTGCGCGTCTGCGACTTCTTTGCCATCTTCGGGCCGTTGTTCACGGCGTTCATCGGCTTAATCCCGCCGACCTCCACTTCCGCATCGACGACGACCTGTGAATACCCGTCGGCCGCGCAGAGAAGAGCCGCGGCCAACGAGATGCTGAATATGATTTTCTTCATTTTAGTGTCCTGATGTAGTCGTTATTCACTCCATGGGCATTCGCTGACCATCGGCTTAGCGGATGCTGCGGTGAAATGTACATTCTTGCAGATATAATCGGTATAATTTGTGGCGCTGATGCTTTCAGCTGTTCCGTTTACTGTTATTGAGCCGCCGATTTTGACACCGGAAACGGATGCTTTGCCGTCGGTTCTTACGCAGCCGAAGACAAGGCCATAACTGTACTTTGTAGGTGAACTGACCGTTGTCACTGACACCGCAGGCTTTGTCGTACCTCCGGAAATTGTGGCGTTTACGCGCGCAAAACCAATCATTCCGCCAAGAGCCCCGGCAATATTTCCTAAAGTCGGCTCCACAACGCCTTCCGCGACACAATTCGTCAGTGAAACATTGCTTGCCATTCCGACAAGTCCGCCGCCAACATGAGAATTTTTCGTATTGCTATATCCGGCCTGAACCTTTCCTATATTTGAACAATCAACAAGAGTCACAGGCTCGGCGACCTTTCCCATGACAGCACCGACGATCCCACCGGCGCATACTTTTTTGTTGCCGAGCTCATCGCTGTTCTGTGTCTGAAAATTATGCTCATTATACACGGCATCAATGACAGTTCCCGTATTGACACAGCCCGTGAATTTTGTATTGAACTTCTTGTTGCCATCCATATCCAGCCAATGCTCCTTACCAGGGAAATGACTTACACTGCGACCCAATATCCCACCTACCGCACACGCTGCTGTTATGTTTTCCGCACCATCGTCCTGTCTCTTGACAGTTGCCTCATTCCGGCAGCCGTCAAAGACAACTCCGTCAGCAATCACGACACCGCAGATGCCACCGAAACCTGTTCTGATTATTGCTCCTGTCGTGACATTGACTATAACATTTCCTTTGTTAGTGCAGTTTGTAAAGGTTCCGGCAGATGTTCCTGCTGTCGTGTGTCCGTATGCAGCGAATCCGCCGCCATAGCAGGCGACTTTTTTCCCGGCAGGCACCTGCATCGTGAGCGAGATGCTGCCCTCGTTTGTGCTATTGCTTATGACTCCACCGTTCTGCCCGACAAATGCGCCGAATGCGGTGCCGGTGGTCGCGGTTAGTTCACCGGATGTCGTGTTTGTGCAATGGTCTATCGTTCCGAGATTCACTCTCGCAAAAGATGCAAACGCCTGCTCTCCGCCTGCCTCAAGATAGACATAGGTCCCGGCCGTGGTGAGGTTGCTGACAGTCACGCCCGCCGCAATCGTGTTGAAGAGCGGACGGCTCTTTTTGTTGCAGGTGATGCTGTGGCCGTGGCCGTTGAACGAGACGCTGAGCTTGGAAATATAAGTGTAGTTTTCATCCTTGGTGAGATTCGCATAGAGATTTACCACGCCATGATCATCCTGCCAGCGTGCAACGGACTCGCCCTTGTTGAGCGCAGCCGCGAAAGCCTCGTAGCCCTCGACATTGTAAATCCCCGGAGCCTTGATTTCCAGATCCAGCGGATAGACCTTGCCGGCCTTCGCTTCAAAGCTGCCCGCCGACATGAAATCCTTGGTCGTGTCGTCCGAGTAGGTAACGGTCACGACAACGCCTGAAGCATAAGTCTGAGCGGGGACGGCGACGACAACCGGAGTGCCAAGAGCCAAGTCCGGACAGTTCACCCTGACGGCTGCCTGATTGGCCTCCGCAGCAGCGACAGTGCAGCCTTCCGCGGCGAAAGTCACGTTGAAATCGCCGCTCATCGACTCCGTTCCGAGAGACTTCACTTCGACTGTCTTTATGTTCTCCGTAACATTTTCACTTGTGAACGTCACATAAAGATAGGACATTATATGCCTGAAGTTCAGATTGCTGTCATCCGAATAAGCCAGCATCACCGCAGAGCCGGGGTCGAATGTTCCCTTAACATAGGTCTGCTCGGCGGGAATCGCAATCACGCCCTCGGCTTTCCATGCAGAAGACGGATATACGGCCTTAAACGGAGCGGATATTTCCCCACCGAAATTAAACGATGCCGTTTTCGCGCCGTCAGCAATCACCGCATCGGCAGACTCTGCGCCGCCGTTAAGCCTAATCCTGTCACCTTCTGACCATGTGACAGGATATTTTCCGGCATTCTCCGCACCCATCGCGGTCTTCGTCACGTCACCGTCGATGCTTGCCGACAGCATGGTGACGGCCGCAGGGGTGTCAGGGTTTTCGGGGCCATCCGTCGCAGGGGCTTCCTTAGTGCAGGAAATCATCGCGGCGAGGAAGATAGGAAGAACATATTTTATATTTTTCATGACTTTCTTTTTTAATAATTTAACTATCAGAACCATACGAGCTTCGTATCATTATCCTTATCAAGGTCGTCAAGATTGCCGGAAGCCGCGAATCCGAGTTCCGTTTCAAGCATCTGCGTGTCGAGACACGGCGAAATGTATTTCTTTAATTCTGTTTTCATCAGCATAGTTTTTATTATGTTACAGTCCGTAGACATACACCCAGTTCGACGAATCGTTCGACGCGGACGGGACGATGGAATCTTCCTTCGCGGCGGAGGAGTCGTAGAGGAGCATATTGCAGGCTATGCGGCCGTCGGTGATGCCGAGTTCGGACTTTGGAACAGCGAACTCGATGACATAGCCCTTGTCCGTGCCGGCCGGAGTTCCGTTGATTGTCCCGTCGTAGGCAATCAGGTACTTCACCGAGGATTTCGGAGCCTTTGTCCAGCCACCGGAGTACTTGTCAACACTCCTGAGCCCGGACGGGGAGAAGCGGAAACGGCGGGATCCTGCGTTCAGTTTGTTGCCCGGTGTGTCCGAAGCGAGGAAGAGACAGAACTGGTCATCTTCGGTGAGGTTGTTGTCCCGGATTTCGGCGAGGAAATAGAGGTTGTCCCCGTCCTGAGAGCAGCGGAGAGTCGCGCAGGACTGCGAGATGGAGCCGACATAGAGAGCATCGTCCGTCTTGGTCCATTCAGATGAATCCCCGTCGATGGAGGCGGTGCGCGCGGTAGCCTTTATGCTGTGATTGAGCCAGAAGCGTCCGAGCGCGATGGTCGCGGCTTCCTTTCCGTCTGTGAGGTCGCGGTCAACGGCGATGATGGTGTGGTCGGTGTCGTTCGCCATGCCGCTCCAGCCACCGCTTTTTATCGGGAAGAGCACTCCGGAGTCCTTGAAGTTGCGGGCGTTCTCATCGCCTATCATGTAGTTCATGTTGTTGGACTTGCCGTAGGAGAGCACGGTCTCGCCGGAAGGGCACTGGATGAGGTACGGGCCGGTCGCTCCGGTCACGAAGTCCTCAAGGTTCTCTCCCGTAGGACCGATTTCTTCGCCATGAAGGTGCACCCAGTTACCGTCGTCAGGAGAATAGACCACGGACATGGCATGGCTCACGCCGCCTCCGCTTGTCCTCCCGGTGATGCATTCCATCGAAAAGGCCATCTTCTTGCTATTGTTCAGTCTTATGCCGACAGGCATCTGGTAAGTATATTTCCAGTCGAATCCTCCGAGGTTGGCGGAGTCGTGCCATTTCTTGCGCATCACGCGGTAGGGATCCTGACCGACCTTGGGAGTCCATGTTCTTCCACCGTCATCGGAGACGACGAGCGACGTTCCGGAGTGGCTTCCGCTTGTCCACGGACGGCTCTCGGAGAAATAGACCTGAATCTGTCCCTCTTCGGTCTCCATCAGATGAGCCTCCCAGTTCGGCCCGGTGTAAATCGTCTGCTCAGAGGTCCATGTCTTTCCCCGGTCGGAGGTGAACTTGATTTTTATGCCCTGGTCCGCCCTGCCGCTTTCCTTGGAGTAGGTGGCGAGAGTGTAGAACGAGGAGACAACCATAAGGCGACCGTCCTTGAGCTGGAGGCTGTTGGCATTGGTAAACCACTGGTTCTCGGACTTGCCGTTGGTGGCGGTCACATAGCGCCCCTTGAAGAGGAACTCGGCCGGAGACCAGTTCACAAGGTCATCGCTGACGGACCAGTAGGTGCTGCGCCCGTTGCCGCCGTTCGCGTCAGACTGCTGCCAAGTGAGGAACCACGAGCCGTCGGCGAGCTTTGTTATGCGCGGATAGACCGGGTATCTCAAGCCTATAGACGTGCCTATCGAGCGGAACGAGTCGTAAATCATGGCAAGGTGGGACCTACCGCACTCGCCCGCATGAGAGTTGATTTCCTCCGGGGTACGGTTCAGTTCCATTACCGGAGTGAGCTTCAGTTCCCTGCGGACGGACTCCTGCCGATAACTGTCGTCCTTTCCTGAGCCGGAAGCCGCCTGAGTCGGTTCGCACGAAACCGCTGCACTCATGGAGAGTGCACAGAGCAGCATGAGATGATTTTTCTTGTTCATATATTCCTTATTTCGTTCATATATCCAATTCCCATATCAGTAAAGACCCTAGAACCATTTTTCATTTTGGGTCAGACCTGCTTTCTCAATCTCGGAGCGCGGAATCGGCCAGCGGTAATAGTGGTCGCCACCATACTTGTAGTAGTGGACGGCGGAACCCCAGCACTGGAGAAGGCCGTTGCCGTCGCTGAACTTGTCCCTGTCCCAGCTGCCCCAGCGAAGTTCCTCGCAGTAGAGTTGGTTCTCGCCCACGAGTTCCCATTTCTTCTCGTTGCGGATTCTTTCGCGCAGGTTCTCCTGGTCCGTGACCTGAGTGTATTCGTTCGTTCCGAGAGCCCTCACCCCGGCGCGCTGGCGCACCTGATTGACATAACCCACAGCCTCAGAGGTCCTGCCGCCCTGCTCGTTCACTGCCTCGGCGAGGGAGAGAAGCACGTCGGCATAGCGGATAAGCGGCATATCGACCGGATTGTAGCTTATGTTCTTGTACTTGGTGCCCTCGGCGACGAACTTGCGGAGCAGATAGAGCATCTGCGTGGTGTTGTAGGCCTTGAGGTCGTAATATGGGGCGACATCGCTGCGGTAGGGAAAGCGCATAGTGTAGGTCTCATCCTTGCCGGTCGAGCCGCCTAGATAAGTACTGTACGGCAGGATGAAGTTCGCCTTCAGACGCGGGTCGCGGTTCTCGAAGGCGCGGCGGATGCGATCCTCGTTGCCGTCGGTCAGGTAAAGGGAGAGGTCGGCACCGGCTGTGGCCATGTTCAGTTTCTCGGAATCGGTCATGGCGTCGCGGCAGAAATAAATTGAACGTGCATCGCTGTCCATATCCGAATAGCCCGGAATCACATCGTCCCAACTGAACGGCTTTCCGTCCGCGAACTCGTAGCTGTCGATGAACTTCGCGTTCGCGACGATGCGGTTGTTTCCGTAGCCGGCGGTGTTGAAGTTACCATAGATGAAGCTCATGCAGTTTCCGCTATTGGCGGTCTCGACCATCTGTGCCGAGAAGACCATCTCGGCGCAGCGTTCGTTTTCCTCTTTGAAGAGACTGGCGTAGGAACCGGCCGTGTAGAGCCCGTAGCCGCACTCGCCCACTTTCTTGAAATCAGCCTCGGCCGCCGGCCAGTCCTTGAGCCACATATAGGCCTTGCCGCGGAGGGCGTAAGCCGCGCCGCGCGTGATGCGGCCATAGTCCGGGGAGTCCGCGGCATATTTGTCAGGAATCGCCTCGCAGCCGATGCAGTCGGTGCAGTCGCTGATTATCTGCCTCCACACCTTCTCTTCAGTGTCGCGCGGCCTCGTGTATTCCTGAGGAGCCAGGTTTTCGAGGTAAATCGGCACGCCGCGCCAGAGGCAGTTCAGCCTATAGTAGTGCCATGCACGGAGGAACTTGCACTCGGCAATCCTCTGCCCCTTGAGTTCTTCGCTCATGTCGGGAGTGCGGGAGATGTTGTTGATGACGTCGTTGGCGCGGTTGATACCCTCGTAGAAGCGCTTCCAGTATGTCAGGAACATGGAGTTGTTGCTCTGGATGTTGCCGGCGAGATAGGTCGGACGGGTGAGGGCGTCGAGAGGGGACGCATAGGCGTCAAAGAACACGCGGTCGTAGGCGTTGTAGTCGTAGGCGAGGTTGGCATATACCCCAATGACAACTCCCTCGGCGAGGTCCTTCGACTCGAATACATTGTCAGAGCTGATGCTGGACTTTGAACTGCGGTTGAGGAAGTCGTCGCAGGACGTGAGCAGCAAAGCTGCCACCGCAATCATGTAATATATCTTTTTCATTATTTCCTGACTTTAGAATTTGACGTTCAGACCGATGGTGTATTGTCTCATCGAAGTGTACGGATTGAGTCCTCCGCTCGACTTTGACGTCGATGAGGGGTCGAATCCCGGGAATTTCGTGAAGGTGTAGAGGTTGTCCCCGGAAAGGAATATCCTCAATCCCTGCATTCCTATTCTCTTAGAGACTTTTTGGGGAAGGGTGTAGCCGAGAGTCACGTTCTGGAGCCTCAGGTAGTTGGTGCTATAGAGGAAGAGGTTGGAATAGACTCCGCCGCCGTTCTGCTCCGAGCCGTAGTTGTAGGTGAGACGGCCGTGCTTCGAGGTCAGGTTAGTGCGTTCGTCGGTCGGATTGGCCGGGTCGTAGAAATAGTGATCGTAGGCAATCTTGTACGGAAGCGTGCTCTGTCCCTCGGTGCTGTAGCAGTTGAATCCGGCCTGTCTCCAGTACATCGCCGCTCCGGCAGCACCATTGAAGTTGGCGGAGAAGTCGATATCCTTCCATCCGAGGCTTATCGTGAATCCATAGAATATCTTAGGAGTCTGGTTCTTGCCCTGAAAGACATAGTCGTTCTGATCACCATAGACGCCGTCACCGTTGATGTCGTCATAGATGTAGTCTCCGTACCATATTCCGTTCTTCGCCACATCCTTGTTCGGGAGGAAGGTCGCGCCGGAGGCAATCATGGCCTTGAGCCATTCCATATCCTGTTCCGTGCGAATCATTCCATCCTTAGGGCCGCCGTCAGGGTTCACCGAACCGTCAGGGAAGAAATATGTTCCCGAACCGTTATAGACGTTCAGAACCTGAAACTCGTTAATCATCTTGCCCTCGACGACGCGCCTTGTGGCATCAACCACGGTCGAGACGTCACCGATGTTGGACTGGTATGAATATACTCCGTCCTCGCCCCTGACCCATCCGGCCTCGAAAGCGCCCTTGTAGGTTGAGACCTGGTTCCAGTTGCGGGTGAAGTTGCCGGATATTCCGTAGGAGAAGTCCCCGATGCTGTCCTTCCAGCCGAGGGAAAACTCGACTCCCCAGTTGGTCACGGCGCAGAGGTTCTGGAGTGGTGCGGACTTGGTACCTACTGCCCCGATGATAGGAGCGGCGTAGAGAATGCCGTCAGTGTATTTGTCATACCAGTCGGCCTCGAAGGTCAGGCGGTTCTTCAGCGCGGCGAACTCAAGGCCGATGTCGGTCGTGGTCGTGGTTTCCCAGCGCAGAAGCTCGTTGGAAAGGGTCGAGACCATTCCGGACTTGAGAGCGCCTCCGAGAGGGTACATATAGCCGTCACCGTAGTAGGATTGGTAGGCGTAGTTGCCGATGGAGCTGTTTCCGAGCTTTCCCCACGACGCCCTCAACTTGAGGTTGTCGAGCCATGCGGCGTTCTTCATGAATTCCTCCTCGTTGATTCTCCATCCTGCCGAAACCGAAGGGAAAAGTCCCCAGCGGCTCTTTGCAGCGAAGCGGGAGGTTCCGTCGTAGCGGAGATTGACCTCGGCCATGTAGCGGCCCTTCCAGTCGTAGGTAGCCCTGCCGAATACCGAGGCGGTGGCGTAGTCGGTAATGTCGCCGGTGGTCTTGGACGGGGTTATTATGTTGTCCATCTGCTGAAGTATGTCCGTGGCAAAGTTCTTCTTGCTCGCGTACAGCGACCTTGACGTCGCCTCGAACGCCTCGAAGCCCAATAGCGCCGTCACGTGATGGTCCTTGAAAGTCTTGTCCCAAGAGAGGTTGGTCTGGAATGTCCAGCGCATGCCGTCGTTCATGGTCTCGTTCCTGCTGAAGAGGGTCTTGTCCTCGTAGCGGTAGGCCCACTCGCCGCGGCTGAACGACCAGGCGTTGCCCTTGTGGCGGACGAACTCGCCGTGTGAGTTGGAGTAGATGTAGTTGAAGCTGGCATGATATTTCAGTCCCCACGGGAGCCTGACGTTGAGATAGGCGGTACCGTTCATGTAGTGGTTGAGATCCTGTCCGTTCGCACGGTTGAGGAAGTAGAGGTTATTGCGGGACATGCTGTCCTGCTCGGAGTTCTCCATCCATCCGTATTTTCCGTCATAGTATGGATATATTCCCGGCACCGCACGGTTCATATAGGTCGTCGAATTGTCGAAGTCGCAGACCTCGCGCTGAAACCTGTAGCCGAACGCCCTCGCTCCGATTTCGAGATAGTCGGTCACCCATGAGCTGACGTTGGTTCGGAAGGAGAATTTCTTCGCTCCGGTGTTATCGACAATTCCGGGGTTATCCATATAGGAGAGGGATATGAGATACTTAGTCCTCTTCCCGGAGCCGTTCGCCTGGATGCTGTGCTTCTGATAGAGGCTGTTCTTATACATCGCCTTCATCCAGTCGGTATTCGGATAGGCCACATAGTTCGGGACTCCCGAAGCCGCGATGCCGTTCGGGTCGGACTCCTTCTCACGCCAGATGTCAATCATGGTCTGGGAGAAAATCGGGGCTGTGCCGACATTCTCGGCGGACTCGTTCATAAAAAGCATATAGTCGGCGTAGTTGGAGATGAGCTTCACATAGCTTGCAGGCTGCTGGAGGGCGCACATTCCATTGTACTCGATGCTGAACTTGCCCTCTCCGGCCTGCTTGGTGGTCACGAGGATGACACCGTTCGCTCCCCTATTTCCGTAAATCGCGCAGGAAGCCGCGTCCTTGAGGACGGAAACGGATTGGATATCGGCCGGATCCACATTGTCCATCGAGGATTCGAATCCATCGACGATGACAAGAGGTGAGGAGGTATTGAGCGTTCCTATGCCTCGAATCTTGATGTCCATGCCCTCGCCACCCGGCTTTCCGGAGTTCTGGTGGACATAGAGTCCCGGGGATGCGCCCTTGAGAAGCCCCTCGGTGTTCGTCAGAGGACGGGACTTGGAAAGCTCGTCGTACTTTACGGTAGAGACGGAGCCGGTGATGTTCACCTTCTTCTGGACGCTGTAGCCCACGACCACAAGCTCGTCCAGAGCCTGGGAGGACGGCTCGAGGGAAATGTCTATAACGGAACGGTTCCCTATCTTGTGCTCCTGAGGTTCATAGCCCATGAAGTCGAAGGCGAGCGTCTCGTCGGACGAGGCTCCTATGGAATATCTGCCGTCCGCATCGCTTACCGTACCGTTATGCGTGCCTTTCACAAAGACCGACACTCCCGGCATAGGGGCTGAGGTTTCATCAAGGATGGTTCCTGTGACGATCCTTATCTGGGCGAAGGACAACTGTGCCGCCGTAAGAAGCAGAGCACAGGTGATGATATATCTCAATGTTTTCATAATCAGTTCATTTTTACCATTCCACATCTACCATGCAACGGACAAAGCGGTGCATTTCCCGCTCTTATTCACGAATGCGAAAGGATTGCCCATGTTCGGCTTCGCGACCTTCTGGCAGGTCGTGGCGTTTGTCGCGATGATGGTGCCGTCGGCACATTTGAGACGGAGTTTCATGTATCCGCTCCTGATTGCCTTGGAGAAGGTCATCTTGTGGGTGACGACGCAGCCTTCGAAACTGCCCTCGGCATTTCCGTGAGGGAAGGCGAATGTGCAGGCATGAGTAAACTGGCCATCAGGAGACTCCTGTTCGGAACGGTTGCATTTCCATTCGGTGCCGTCGAGATATTCAAGGTCCCAGAACACCGGGCAGCCCCTGTCGTAAATCGGGAGAGTTACCGTCACCTCCGTGCCTGCAGTGAAGTCCTTGACAGGAATTGTAAACTCGAACCAGTCACCGGTCCACAGTCCCTTCAGGCAAGGTGAGGCGTAGTTGTACTGCGGGAATTGGTTGTTTTCGAACTGGAGTTTGAAATCCGCCGGACGGTCATCTGCAAAGTGGAACTGAATGTTCGCAAGCGGCTGCTCTGCGGTCCAGATGTGATCTTGATGTTCGGACGGAAGCAGTGCGCCGGTCTGCACCCACAGAGGCTGGTTCGACTTGCTGAACTGCGGTTCGCCGTCCTTGTAGCCCACCGGCCAGAGAACCGGAGATGTGCACGGAACGACATCGATGTATTCCTCGGGCTTAATCATCGCGGAAACCGTGTCGCCGGCCTTGTACTCCTTGCCGGTCGAAGTCTCGAACAGGTTCACGACCATATTCTTTCCATTAATATCTGTAACCGTAACCTCAAGGCCGCCCTCCGGCACCCTAAACGGAGCCATAAGGAACTTCACATCGGTAAATCCGGAAGGCAGGGCATAGCCGGCCTCTCCGAAATCAACTGTAACCGAGTTCGATTTGCCGGATTCGTCGATGTCAAGTTCACCGGTGTTGAAGTTGTAGGTCGCATTGTAGGCGAGGAAGCCGTTAAAGCCCGACTCCGGGGAAGGCGCTACCGTCATTTTCCTTACGACGGTTCCCCCTTCCTTGTTCACGATGTTGTCCGCAAGCCGGAAATCGGCGAGGCAGCACAGTGGCCGGAAATCCAGATCGACCGGAGCCACAACCTTTATCGCAGGCGAGCTCGCAACGCAGAGCGGCTTCAATGGCGCGTCCCGGGTGAAACTTACGAACGACGGGACGGATGCGGGAATGGACTCCATGTCGGTGTAGGACTCATTGTAGGGGAAATAGGCCTTGAACAAAAAGTTGTGGTCGCCGGCAGTCGAACTTACCCACGAGCCGGAGGCGATGAGGTTCGCCGTCTCTCCGTCGGAAACGGGATGGTAGAGACAAGGGACGATTTCGCTCATTGGAGTGTTCTCGACCCCGTCCCTCGTGCAGGAGGCAAAGACACCGACAATGTCGGTCTCCTCGAAGGCAACGCCCTTGCAGGAGGCATGGAAGCTGATGTCAATGCTTTCGTAATCTAAGGAATTGTTGTCTGACGGCGAATTTGAGCAGCCGAAACAGACGACCAAAGCTAAAAGACAGGAAATTAGTTTTCGCATAACATATCGTGGTTTCTCGCAAAGTTATCACGATATGCATTTATTAATCCCCCCCCCACGAACTCTGGTCATTTTCTGTTATTGTCTGAACATTTTTTCTTATCCTCGGAGGTTCTGCTTCTCTTTCAGGGATTTTTTATACTCCGCAGGCAGAACCCCGTAGGCCTGCTTGAAGCACTTTGTGAAATAGGACGGATACTTGAATCCGACCGCATAACAAATTTCGTTCACCCTCACCTGATTCTCCTCCAGCATTCTCGCGGCGATTTCAAGACGCTTCTGTTTGAGATACTCGTTCGGAGTGGTGTCAAATAGGGACTTCATCCTGCGCACGAGGGAACTGCGGCTCATCGCCATAGCCTTCTCAAGGGCGGCCGAGTCGAAGTCTGGATTGCTGAAATTGTCGGTGACGGATTTTTCAAGGAGATTGATGAAGTCCTCATCCTTGCTGTCGAGCTTGAGGCGATGGATTTTCATGGAGACGACGGACTGCGAGATTGCGGCCTCGATGGACAGCTCCTTCCGGAAGATGTTGCGGATGGAAGAGGTGAGCCAGTCGACGGACAGCGGTTTGTCTATTGTCATGGCCGCCCCGCTGTCGGAGAAGGCGATTTTCCTCTCTGTAGAGGTGTCGGACGAGAGAACGAGCACCGGAAGCCTCGACCATTTCGGAGAACCGTGGAGGGAGGTACAGAAGTCCTCGCAGTCAAAGCCCCGTGAGTCGGCGTCGGCGATGACGAGGCTCGCCATCATCTGAGCGAGTGCCTCGAACGCCATCTTTGTGCCCGTGACGGAGACGATGCTGCAGTCCTTGATAACAGCAGAGCGAATTTCATCCGCAAGAGCCGTGTCACCGGTTATCAGCAGCGCGACCGGAAGTTTCTCTGAAAGGGCGTTTATCTGCATTCTGGTCTCAAAGGACTCCCGCTGCTCCCGGAGCTTCTTCCGCATCATCCGCGAATGCAAGTATGCGAGCACGAGGGAAAGCAGCACGAGAAAAAGCACATATCCGGCGATTGCCCACGAGGAGGCGAACCAGGGCCTTTCGACAATCACAGTGACGGCCTTATGTTCCGCCGTCCATGTCTTGCCGTCATTGGAGCCCTTGAGCAGCAGAGTGTATCTACCCGCAGGCACATTATACCAGAAGACGGTCTTTCCCCCTCCGGTCAGGATTCTGGGCTCGCGGTCATAGCCTTCGAGAAGGCAGAATACACGGTTGCTCGCAAGCGTGGAAAGACTGAGCAGGGAGACGCTTATCCCGAAGGAGTTCTGCGTGAACTTCAGACGGATTTCGTCGGCGATGTCGATGTTGCGGTCAATCGGGGCTCGTGATCCCGGGAGCACGGTTTCATCGCCCACGCAAAGTTTTGTAATCACGAGCTTAGGAGATGTCTCGTTGATCCGGAACTGTTCGGGATTGAAGCGGATGAAGCCGTTCTGCGAGCCGAAAAAGATGTTGCCCCTGCCGTCCTTCGCCGCCCCCTTCTTCATAGCGTTGTCAAGAAGGCCCTCAGAAGTGGTGTAGTGAAAGACATCCCCGGTCGCGGGGTTGAACCTGACGATTCCGGCGTCGGATGAGAGCCAGATGTTGCCGTCCACGTCATCAACCGCACGGAAGAACACGTCCGTGGGCAGGCCAGGGAGCGTTTTGCTGTCGTAGCGGACGAAGGTTTCAGTCGCCCAGTCGAAGCAATAAAACCCGTCGCTATAGCTTATCGGCCAGACGCGGTCCGCCCCGTCGACGAGCAGTCCGGTAAACTTGTTGGTCGAGAAGAATTCCGGGCTGCCGTACCAGCGGAGATCCGGTTCCCCGGAGCTTGAAGGGTCATAGCGGCACACGCCGTCCGCATAGGTGGAAATCCACAGGCATCCCCTGCCGTCCTCGTCGATTCCGGTCACGAACTTCCCGTCGAAGCCGTCTATGGAAACGAAGCTGTCGCTGCCAGGCTCATAGCGCAGGAGGCCGAGTGTCGTCCCTACATAAAGCAGCCCGGAGTCCGACTTATAGACGGCATAGCAGCCGTTGTCCTCAACGGTGGCGTTGGGGAAGGATTCGTAGCGTCTGACGGCTCCAGTCCGCGGGTCCAGCCTGATGAGCCCGTTGAGCGATGCTATCCAGAGGCGGTCTTGGTAGAAGCACGGAGAGCTGACGAAGTCGCTGATGTCCGGAGTGTCGTATCTTGAAAGGACGTCGTCAGCGACATCATATCGATAGATCTCTCCCTTCTCTGTCGTCACCCACATAGTGCCCGCCCCGTCGTCGGCGAAGCCGCTGACCATGCTGTTTTCCAGCGAATGTCCGCCGCAGGAGTCGTGTCTGATGAAATTCCGCATCTCAGGGCCGGAATAGTTCAGCCCGCCGTCCTTGGTGCCCACCCACAGCCTGCCGGCATTGTCAATGAGGACTGAATTGGCGCAGTCGTCCGAAAGCGAGAAGCGGTTGCCCGCGTCAGACTTGAGAACGATATGGCTGCCGTCAAGGAGGTCGTAGCGCCAGAGACCGCAGACCGTCGGGATCCAGAGGCACCTGCCCGGTTCAAGGAGCAGTCCCTTCACTGCCCCGGCAGGGAGGTTCAGAAGGTGCGTCGTCCTGCGGAGCTTGGTGTCAATCCTGCACAAGCCGTTCTTGGTCGAAACCGCATAGATGATGTGGCTATTTTCCTTGCTCTGCACGATTCCCTCGATGTTGTCCTTACGGAAATCCACGCCCCACAAGGAGACCGACTCAAGGCTGTCCAGCCCAGCCGGACACCTGTAGAGGTCGTTGAAATAGAGCGCCAGCCAGAAGTCTCCGCCGCTTCCGATCGCAAGGCGGCGTATGCCCTGAGGAAGCGTCTCCGCCCCGTCCTTGACAAAATAGTTAATGAGGCAGCCGGACTTCAGGTCATAGGAGAAGAGCCCCTGATGATTGACGGTCAGATAGATTCTATCACCATCGCACAATATGTTGTTCACCTTGTTGTCTATTACCGTGCCTTTGTCGCTGACCGTCCGGAACGGGACGAAACGGTCGTTGCGGTAGTCATAGACAGAGACTCCCCTGTCGGTTCCTGTCCAGACATTGCCGGCGCTGTCCTCAGCGATGCAGTAGATGCAGTCGGACGGGACACCGAGCGCGTCCTTGTCATAGACGGTGAAGCTGTAGCCGTCAAAACGGTTCAGCCCCTTGGCTGTCCCCACCCAGAGAAGCCCACGGGAGTCCTGAAAGACCTCGTTGACTCGCTCATAGGAGATGTCGCTGTTCGAGCGGTTTATGTGAATGAATGCGAAGTCCGCCTCCGAAACTTTCGCCGAAAGGGAAATCTGGAGAAGGACCCCCGAAACCAGTATGAGCAGAAAGCGCCTCATGCAGCCGGAGTCGCGCTATTTCGGGGCGATGCGGTAGAGCACGGCCGCGATGATGGCAAAAATTATGTTCGGCAGCCACAGCGCCCAGCCAGGCGGAAGAGTGTCCGTATAGACGAACATTTCGCTGAACTTCATGAAAAGGATGTAGGAGAAACTCAAGGCGATGCCGATGCCTATGTTCCACCCGATGCCGCCACGCCGCTTTTTCGACGAGAGCGACACGCCCATAATTGTGAGGATGAATGCCGAGAATGGCAGAGTAAAGCGCTTGTGCTTCTCAATGAGGGAATACTTCACGTTGGCATCACCCCTCATCTGCTGCCTGGCGATGTAGCGTTCAAGTTCCCCGTAGTTCAAGGTCTCGACTGTCTTCTTGCGAACGTAGAAATCGTCAATTTTCAGAGCGATGACAGTGTCGAGCTGCTTTCCGCTCCGGATGCGGTCGGTCATGTCGTCGTAATAGTCACGGATGAAGTAGTTCTTCAGTTTCCAGCCTCCGAAGGTGCTGTCCCACACCGCCGTTTCCGCAGAAATCTTGGATTCGAGCCTGTTGCCGTCAAACTTCTCGAGAGTGAAACGGTAGGCCGTATTGTTCCATGTGCTGAACGACTCGACGAAGACAAATTCGCCCGGTGAAATCTGATAGTGGACGTTTTTCGTATTGGCGATATATCCCGACTTTATATACTTCCCCTCAAATTCAACCCTCGTCTTGTTGGCATCGGGGATGACAAAGAGGTTCAGACACAGCGACAGAATACAGATGAGCGTTGCCGCCGCCATATATGGAACCATCATCCGGTGGAAACTGATGCCGCAGCTGAGAATGGCCACGATTTCCGAGTTCGCTGCCATCTTCGACGTGAAGAAAATCACCGTAATGAACACGAACAGAGGCGAGAACATGTTCATAAAATACGGAATGAAATTCATATAATAATCGAAAATGATGGCCTTGAGCGGAGCTTCCTTCGCGACAAAGTTGTCAATTTTCTCGCTGATGTCGAAAATGATGACGATGCCGATAATGAGCACTATCGCGACAAAGAAGGTCAGTATGAACTTCTTGAATATATAGACATCCAATTTCTTTGGTCTCAGAGAAAATTCCATCGTCGGGGTATTCCTTAAATTCTACAATCTTGTCATTATCTTCTTGACAGTCACATCTTTCCACGCCGCAAAGTCGCCTGCTGCAATATGCACACGAGCCTGCCGCACAAGGTCGAGATAGAAGGCGAGATTGTGTTCTGAGGCAATCTGCGCCGCAAAAATCTCTCCTGCAATGAAGAGGTGACGAAGATACGCCTTGCTGTAATAGTGATCTACAAACGACGTCCCGCTCGGGTCGAGTTCGGAAAAGTCGTCCGCCCACTTGAGGTTGCGCATATTCATTATTCCGTTCCATGTGAAAAGCATTCCGTTGCGTCCGTTTCGGGTCGGCATCACGCAGTCGAACATATCCACTCCCCTTGCAATGCCTTCAAGTATGTTCGCCGGAGTACCCACACCCATAAGGTAGCGTGGCTTGCCCTGTGGAAGAAGCGGATGCACGACTTCAAGCATCTCATACATCTTCTCGGTAGGCTCACCCACCGCAAGTCCTCCTATTGCATAGCCTTCGCGGTCGAATTTGGCAGCGTGCTCAACTGCCGCACGGCGCAGGTCCGGATAAATGCAGCCCTGGATGATTGGGAAAACCGTCTGGGAATATCCGTAGAGCGGTTCCGTCTCATCGAAATGTTTGAGGTAGCGCTCCAGCCAGCTCTGGGTGAGCTTGAGGGATTTTTTTGCATACTCGTAACTTGCATCGCCGGGACAGCATTCGTCAAGAGCCATCATAATATCCGCGCCAATAATGCGTTGTGTATCAACATTATTCTCCGGAGTAAAGCAGTGCTTGGAGCCGTCGATATGGGAACGGAAAGTGCAGCCATCCGGAGTGAGTTTACGCATCTGTGTGAGCGAAAAGACCTGAAATCCACCGCTGTCCGTAAGTATCGGGCGGTCCCAATGCTCGAATTTGTGGAGTCCGCCCGCCTTGCGCAGTATGTCCAGCCCCGGACGAAGATAGAGATGGTAGGTGTTGCCGAGAATTATTTCGGCCTTTATGTCTTCCACCAAGTCTCTGTGATATATGCCCTTGACCGAGCCGACTGTCCCGACAGGCATGAATATAGGAGTCTCTATCTGTCCGTGATCAGTCGTGATGATTCCGCATCTTGCCGACGAACCTGGATCCGTTGCTGTAAGTTTGAATGTCATGTACCTTGTAATTATCTGAATGCGTCCGACACATCATAACACTTCCCGCTCATCGCAAAACCTGAAATTTGTCGGACAAATCGCCACCAAAGATAGTAAAACTTTTTGTACCTTTGCTCGATTGCGTTGGCATCCGAAAGGATATACTGACAGAAAATAATTCATAACACATTAATAAACAATAAAATGGGCAAAAATATCAAAATCAGACTCATTGTGATGAACATCCTGCAATGGGCAATCTGGGGAGCTTATCTGACCTCGATGGGCAACTATCTCGTACAGGTCGGACTCGGGAGCAAAATCGGACTGTTCTATGCGATGCAGGGCATAGTTTCCATATTCATGCCTGCCTTGATGGGCATTGTGGCTGACAAATGGCTCGGAGCGGCGAAATCTCTGGCTCTCTGCCAGTTCATCGCGGGAGCTGCAATGCTCGGAGCCGGACTATATGCCGCCGGTGTCGAATCTGCAGCAATCGCGACCGGAGCAACCGGCTCAGAGCTTACGACACTGATTTCAAGCACGTTCAGTTTCCCTGTATTCATCACACTCTACACTATCAGCGTGGCTTTCTACATGCCGACCATCGCCCTCTCCAACTCGACGGCATTCGGCATTCTCGAACAGAACGGCTACGACACGGTGAAAGATTTTCCGCCAATCCGAGTTTTCGGCACGGTCGGTTTCATCGCAAGCATGTGGATCATGAACTTCTGCAAGACCGGCACCGGCGTGTCGTTCCAGAACACCTACCACCAGTTCATAATTTCCGGCGCCATCGGGCTTGTCCTCGTGGCCTACTGCTTCACCCTTCCAAAAATCCAGAAAACCTCCGCTGCCGGCCAGCAGTCATTCGCTGACGCGCTCGGGCTGAGTGCTTTCAAGCTGTTCAAGGACAAGCAAATGGCATTTTTCTTCATCTTCTCAATGCTGCTCGGAGTAGCGCTTCAGATCACAAACGGCTACGCCACTCCGTTCATTTCCCATTTCCAAGGACTTGAAGGCTTTACGGACTCATGGGGAGCGAAGAACGCGACAGCAATCTATTCCATTTCTCAGATTGCCGAGACTCTCGGCATCCTTCTGATTCCGTTCGCGATGAAGAAGTTCGGCATCAAAAACGTGATGCTCATAGCGATGTTCGCATGGGTTCTGCGTTTCGGACTGTTCGGGCTCGGTGACACAGGAAGCGGGGTCTGGATGCTCATACTCTCCTGCATAGTCTACGGCGTGGCGTTCGACTTCTTCAACATCTCCGGCTCGCTCTATGTCAACCAGAGAACATCCGGAGCGGTGCAGAATAGCGCCCAGGGCCTTTTCATGCTGATGACCAACGGAATCGGGGCCACAGTAGGAACACTCAGCGCACAAGCAATCGTGAACCATTTCACCCATGCAGAGACAGTTGTCATCGATGGTGCGGAGCGTGTGTTCACAATGGGCAACGAACTGAGCTGCGGACTTGACGGTTGGAGCGCCTGCTGGTACATCTTCGCCGCCTACGCCCTTGTCGTGACTATCCTCTTCATGATTCTCTTCAAGTCACCGGACAAAGACGCCCCGAAACTGGTGTAGAGTTTGTCGGAGATTCGATTCCTACATATAAAAAAGTTCAAGATCTATAAAAACAGAAAAACTTTCATATAAAAATCGATAAATTTTCGGTTATCTATTGACACAATACAGGTTTGTGCGGAAATTAGCCGTGCGAACCCGAACTTCGTTTTATTTAGGGCAATGTAAAGATTTGAACATGGTTTATGGATATATCAGAGTGAGCAGCGACAAGCAGACCGTCGAGAACCAGCGGTTTGAGATTACCAATTTCTGTGCGCGGGAGGGCCTGAGCATTGACGGTTGGATTGAGGAGACCATCAGCGGAATCAAGTCCTATAGTAAGCGTCAGCTCGGACAACTACTTAAGAGAGTACAGAAGGACGACCTTATAATCTGCGCTGAACTGTCACGACTCGGCCGAAACCTCTTCATGATTATGGAGATCCTAAACATCTGCATGACACGCGAGTGCAAGGTCTGGACAATCAAGGATAACTACCGCCTCGGCGAGGACATCCAGAGCAAAGTTCTCGCCTTTGCATTCGGCCTCTCCGCCGAAATCGAACGCAACCTCATCAGCCAAAGGACAAAGGAGGCCCTTGCCCGCAAAAAAGCGGAGGGAGTCACGCTCGGCAGGCCGAAGGGCCGCAAGACCGCCGTGGAAAAGCACAAACTTTACCGAAAGCGCAACCTCATCGCTGAACTCCAGGCAATTGGAATGTCCCAGAACAAGATTGCACAAATATGCAAGGTTGACCGCAACACCCTCTCCCGATTCATCCGCTTCAAGATGGTGTTGAAATAGGATATCAAATGCAAAACAGCCCTATTCCGCAAATTTAAAAAAATTTCAATTTTGCGAAATATCAAAAGTAGAATGACGACAAGAAGGTAAGAAGATAAAATTTGTGTTCATCGGGCATTTTCAGTAGATTTGCAGTCAATTCCACAAAACACTGCAATGCCAGACATCACTATTCTCAAGTCCCTCAACAGGGCATATCGCCAACAGCCCGTGGCAAAAGCCGATTTCAATACATTCAAAAGACAGCTGAAAATCTTTTACGAACAGATTGAAACCGTTGACACCGAAGAAAAGATGAAGGGAGATCTCATGGATTTCCTGAAATTGACTTTCTACGGGCAGGACTACAAAGTTTCTCCAAACGGCAAAATTGACTGCGCGATACACCTCGGGAACAGTGTGGAAGCCCATATCGGGGTCATCTTTGAGGTAAAGATGCCGACGAACGTCTCCGAAATGGCACAACGCGGCAACTTGAACCGCAAGGCAGTGCAGGAACTGCTGCTCTATTGGCTACGGGAAAGGGTATCTAAGCGCAACATTGCACTCAAGAAACTGATAGTCACCAACATCTATGAATATTTCATCTTCGATGCCCAGGAGTTTGAGCGTGCATTTTTTTCCAACAAGAAACTGCTCAAGCGCTTTGATGAGTTCAACTCAGGAGTTCTGACGTCGGAGAAGACAGATTTCTTCTACAAGGAAATCGCAGCTCCATGCATCGCCGAGGTTGCAGATTCTCTCGAATACACATGGTTCGACATCCGCGACTATCGCAAGGCACTCGACCGGGGAGACGACCGCAGGCTCATCAGTCTCTACAAGGTGTTCAGCCCGGAAAACCTGCTGAAGAAACCGTTCCAGACGGACAGCAACAAATTGAATGTCAAGTTCTACAGCGAACTGCTGTACATAATCGGACTTGAGGAAATCGAGGACAAGGAAGGCAGCAAGCGCATCATCGCACGGAAGAAGACGTCAGAGCGCAACCGTGCCTCGCTTATCGAGAGTACAATCACGATTCTCGACTCCGAGGATTGGCTTGACAGGGTAGAAAAGCTCTCTCGTTTTGGAGCTGACAGGAACGAGCAACTGTTCAATGTAGCCCTATTCCTCGTCATCAATTGGGTGAACAGGATTCTATTCATGAAGCTGCTTGAGGCGCAGATGCTGAAATATCATAAAGGAGATGTGCTCTATGCCTTTATGAAGCCGCAGTTGATTACCGACTACGACGAACTGAACAAACTTTTCTTTCAGGTACTTGCAAAACGCCCGCAGGACCGTCAGGAGCACATAAACGCCCAATACGGACGCATCCCCTACCTCAACAGCTCGCTTTTTGAACTCAGCCCGCTGGAAAGGCAGACAATCCGCATCAGCAACCTTGAAGACTCCGAAATGCCGCTTTTCTCCGGCACCGTGCTTCGAGAAGGCAACAAACCGCGCCACAAGACTCTTTCGACACTTCGCTATATTCTCGAATTTCTCGATGCCTATGACTTTTCCAGCGAGGGCGCGGACGAAATTCATGAAAACGCAAAAACTCTCATCAACGCTTCGGTTCTCGGGCTCATATTCGAGAAAATCAACGGTCACAAGGACGGTTCTGTGTTCACGCCGGGAGCTATCACGATGTGGATGAGCCGCGAAACCCTGAAAAGGGCTGTCGTCAGGAAATTCAACGAGGCTATGGGATGGACTTGTCGGGATTATGACGCCCTGCGGGACAAGGACATTGATGACATACGCTACGCAAACGAAATTATGGATTCACTGCGAATCTGCGACCCGTCCGTAGGCTCCGGGCATTTTCTCGTGTCAGTGCTTAACGAAATTATATGGATTAAATATGACCTCGGCATTCTGACTGATCCGGATGGGCGACGCATCAAGAAACAGGACTATAGCATCGTTATTGAGAACGACGAACTCATGGTGTCTGACGAGGAGGGAAATCCGTTTTCATATATTCCGGGAAACGCAGAAAGCCAGAGGATTCAGGAGACGATGTTCATTGAGAAACGTAAAATCATCGAAAACTGCCTGTTCGGCGTTGATTTGAATCCGAACGCAGTGACCATCTGCCGTCTGCGTCTATGGATCGAACTTCTGAAAAACGCGTTCTACACCAAGGACAGTGGATTCACCGAACTTGAGACGCTGCCGAACATCGACATTAACATCAAGGTTGGCAACTCGCTGCTGCACAAATTCGGGCTTGATCAGGACATCAGTGAAATATTGCGCAAAACCGGTCTGTCCATCGGAGACTACAGACGTGCCGTAGGCAACTACAAGAATGCGCACAATAAGGAGGAAAAGCGCGAACTTGATGAACTTATTCGCAGGATTAAGACCGGGCTCAAGACGGAAATCAGCCATCACGACCCGCTCTTGTTGCGCAAGACTGCTCTCAATAAGGAACTCTACGACCTTGAAGCACCAGAACTCTTTGAGGTCAGCCGCAAGGTGTCGGTGCAGAACGAGAAGAAGAAAAAGGCACTGCGCGGCAAGATTGCGGAGATTCAGAAGGAACTTGACGAGATTCGCGACAACAGGATTTACATCGAGGCGTTCGAGTGGCGCATCGAGTTCCCCGAGGTTCTTGACGAGGACGGACGTTTCATCGGTTTCGACTGCATCATAGGCAATCCTCCGTACATCCAGCTCCAGAAGATGGGCAGCGACGCCGATGCCCTCGCGAAGATGAGTTACAGTACTTATGAGCGTACCGGAGACATCTATTGCCTCTTCTATGAACTCGGTCATAACCTGCTGAAACCTAACGGAGAACTATGCTTCATCACCTCAAACAAGTGGATGCGGGCAGGCTACGGAGAAAAGACCCGCGCATTCCTGACCAACAGTACGAATCCGCTGCTGCTCATCGACTTCGCCGGAGTGAAGGTCTTTGAGAACGCAACTGTCGATACGAACATCCTGCTTTTCTCCAAGTCATCGAACTCTGGAGACACCCTCTGCGCGGTGGCCGCAAACCAGAGCCGGGACGTCATCAATAATATGAGCGATTTTCTTAAGCAGGCCGGATGCCGCTGCGCTTTCGCCGAGAGTGGGGCTTGGGTGGTGCTGTCGGAGATTGAGCAGAGCATAAAACGCAAGATAGAAGCGGTTGGGAAGCCGCTTAGGGATTGGGATGTGAGCATCAACTATGGAATCAAAACAGGCTTCAACGAGGCGTTCATAGTTACAACTCAGAAGCGCGATGAGATTCTCGCCTCATGCCGAACCGAAGAGGAACGCGAAAAAACATCGAATATTTTTAGACCGATTTTGAGAGGCAGGGATATAAAGAGGTATGGATATGATTGGGCAAATCTTTGGCTAATCAACACTCACAACGGTATTAAGGGCAAGATTCCACGAATTGATATCAATGATTACCCCGCAATCAAGGCTCACCTTGACCAATATTGGGACAAAATCAAGGACAGAGCCGACCAAGGTGACACACCATACAATTTGCGCAACTGCGCTTATTTGGAGGATTTTGGAAAACAAAAGATTGTATGGATTGAACTTACTGACGAATCCAAGTTTGCTCTATCGTCAGATAGTATAGTTCCGCTGAATACTGTGTTCTTTATGATAGGAGAACATATAAAATATCTGTTGGCAGTAATAAATTCAAATTTAATACATTGGTATTATTTGAATTCATTGGGCGCGACTTCCGGAGTCGGTACGAATCGTTGGTTGAAATATACTGTGGAATGTATCCCTGTTCCCCTTCTCGATGAACACGAGGCTGTTTGGAACTTCATTGTTGACAAGACTATAGAGAACCATACGAATGGAATAGACGCGTCTTCTCTTGAATCCCAAATAGACGAAATGGTTTATTCTATATATGGGCTGTCAGAAGACGAGATTACGTATGTCCAAAAGAATAGAAAATAGAGATTTGAAATTGCCTGACAATAAGCCCGTGGAAGTCACAGATATAGCTAATGACGTCATTCGTTATTTAGAAGCAAGTGATTCTTATACATCTGAATAAATCCGTATTCTTCAGCCGTCAGATTCAAGATATCCATTAGCTGCGTTTCATAATTACCATCAAGATTCGTTACTATTGGTATCGGCAGGTGCTGCAGATATTCTTTTTTGTAACGAAATCCTGTTGCATCGAATACTGGCCCCATATAGAAACGAGTGAATGCATAGAAGCCTATTTCAGAACAAAGGAATGCACAAATTTGCTCAAGATCTTCTCCTGTCATCATAAAAAGTGTCGCTTCTGGAATCATCCCGCCTTTGTCTATTGTAAAATACGGATACTGTGCTAATTTTTCTGATGTACGGGGCATCCTCATAATATCTGGATAGATGATTTTCGGTAGTGACAAATCCTCCCAATAACTTATACTATCTTGAGTCTCAAACCATTTGTTGTTGGTCTTCTTTCTTGCCTTAATATGTTGCCCGTCAATAACATATTCTTTACCAGTCTGTTCAAGACGCTCCATTCCGAATGAGAGAAGGTATTCCTTTATGGCAGGGTACTGCTCTATATCATAGTGTTTGGACGGAAAGGTAGCAATAAGCCATAATTCGCTCCATTCATAAGAGTAACGTTTTATATCCCTGCCTCTCAAAATCGGTCGTATTATCTCACTGGTTTTCGACCGCTCCTCATCATCCTTACAATTTGAAAGGATCTCATCCCTTTTTTCTGTGGTAATGATAAAGGCATCGTTATACCCAGTCAGGATACCACGATATATGTTGATGTCCCAATCCTTCAAAGGCTTCCCAACGACCTCAATCTTCTTTTTTATGCTCTGCTCAATCTCCGATAGCACCACCCAAGCCCCACTCTCGGCGAAAGCGCAGCGGCATCCGGTCTGCTTAAGAAAATCGCTCATTAAATGAGAGAACATATAACCCTTCCTGATCCATTCATCCGGGCTATGCGAAAGAACCGAAACGGAGGACAGCGTCTGCTATATAATCAAAGTTAGAGTACTCACAAAAACAGTCTATAAAAATCGTAAAACATATAAAAACAGAAAAACTTTCATATAAAAATCGATAAATCTTCGGTTATCTATTGACACAATACAGGTTTGTGCGCAACTTCGCCCCACAAAATAAAATAGAATATGCGAAGTTCAACCGCTGACGAACCACAACAGTCAGACACCATCCAAAGTCTAAAAACTGTACCTTCAGAGGACATTCAATCCCTGATAAAAGAAATCAGAGGACTTTATGTCATGCTTGATAAAGATTTAGCCGCGTTATATGGAGTCGAAGCAAAGGTCTTAAACCAAGCAGTAAAACGAAACATCGAACGTTTCCCTGAAGATTTTCGCTTTCAATTGACAAAGGAAGAGTGTCTAAGGTCACAAATTGTGACCTTAAACGAAAAACAGGGACACCATCTCAAGTATATGCCATATGCTTTTACGGAGCAAGGAGTTGCAATGCTTAGCAGTGTCCTTCATTCAAAGACTGCCATTGAGGTAAATATAAGAATTATACGAGCTTTCGTCTCCCTGCGCCATTTTATGATAAGCCATGCTTCCGTGTTCAATCGGCTGGAAACGATTGAATTTAATCAACTGGAAATGCAGCAACATCAGCAAAAAGCCGACAGACGCATTGATGAAGTATTCCGAAGATTAGATGCAGGAAATGCAACGCCTCAACAAGGCGTGTTCTATGATGGGCAAATTTACGACGCTTATGTATTTGTGTCTAACTTGATAAGAAGTGCTACCCGAAGCATTTTACTAATAGACAACTATGTCGATGAGAGTGTGCTGTCATTATTAGATAAACGAGGTTCGTGTGTAAACGCGACAATTTGCACATTAAAAATCAGCAAACAACTCAAACTCGATATAATACGCCATAATGCACAATATAAACCCATTGATATAAAAGCATTCAACAAATCACACGACCGTTTTCTTTGTATAGACGATGATGTTTACCATATTGGCGCATCCATCAAAGATTTAGGGAAAAAGTGGTTTGCATTCTCCAAATTAGAGGTACTGACACGCAATGATTTAGTAAACAAATTATCAGAAGACAAGTTCCGTTGAGTATTCTATTCATTATTGTTTATATGAAAAAGGACGTACTGAAATCATCGTTTGTGGTCGGGTCGATTGCGCTGGTATTCTTGATTGTAGGGTATCAGGTGGCGGTATTCGTGCATAGTGCGGCGGTGGCAAAGATTGCTGCGGACAGGGACTGTCCGGACACGGTGTTTGTGGCCGTGGGGGATGTGAGTGGAGGCGAAAACTTCACGCCAGGCACAAAGACGGGAAACGCAAAGATGCCGAATGCTTATTCGCATGGCAAGGGTGCAGACGGGAGAGTCATCGAGCGACGGAGCGGGGCAAAGAGTGCGGTCGGGAAGATGGTTCGAGAGAATGTGCCGAGGCGGAAAGTCGAGTCGTTCAGGTTCAACCCCAATACCGCGAGCGTAGAAGAACTGCAGCGGCTCGGATTCTCGCTCAAACAAGCGCAGGCGATAGAGAAGTACAGGAACAAGGGCGGGAGGTTTCGGAGAAAGTCCGATTTTGCCAAGTCATTTGTGGTTTCAGATTCGGTTTTCAGGCGGCTGGAACCTTACATCGACATTCCGAAACTCGACATCAATCTGGCGGACTCGGCGGCATTCGACACTCTGCCTGGCATCGGTGGATGGTTCGCACGACAGATGATTGAATACAGGGAACGGCTCGGAGGGTATTCATATCCGGAACAGCTGATGGAAATCCGCACTTTTGACAGGGAAAAATTCGACAAACTGAGCGACTTGATTTTCATCTCGCCGCAGACGGCTGTCCCCTATCCTCTCTGGACACTCCCGGAAGATGAGCTGAAACGACATCCGTACATCGGAAGCGCGGCACATGGAATTGTGCTATTCCGGAACTCGCAGCCAAAAGAGAAATGGAGCATCATGGAACTTGAGCGGAACCGAGTGCTGCCTCCGGAAAATGCCGGGCGGCTCGAAAGGTGTCTGGTTGCCAATCCATAGAGCTTACATGTATTTCGTACACCTGACAGCTCTTTATAGAATTTATTACAAGAAATTCAAAAAGCTTATTCAAAAAGAGCCGATGAATTTGCAAACATTTTAATATCTTTGTAAGGATTATGCGCCGCATTGTTTCTGCATCAGAATAAAGCAGCAGAGCGGCAAACAAAGAAGAGAATCAATCATTTTATACTGAACAATATGGCAAAAGAAGTTGAAGCACAGGAAAATGCCTCTGCAAATGCAGCAAAGCTGAAGGCTCTGCAGGCAACCATAGACAAAATCGAGAAGGACTACGGAAAGGGTACCATAATGAAACTCGGTGACCAGCCGAAGTTCGAGGTATCAGTGATTCCGAGCGGTTCCATCGCGCTTGACCATGCATTGGGAATCGGAGGATACCCGCGCGGAAGGGTCATCGAAATCTACGGACCGGAGTCCAGCGGTAAGACAACCCTCGCAATCCATGCGATTGCCCAGGCTCAGAAACAGGGCGGAATCGCAGCAATCATCGATGCGGAGCACGCCTTTGATCGCAGTTACGCAAAGAATCTCGGCGTAGACCTCGACACTCTGCTCATCTCGCAGCCTGACAACGGGGAGCAGGCTCTCGAAATCGCTGACAACCTCATCCGTTCCGGCGCAATCGACATCATAGTCATCGACTCTGTTGCAGCCCTCACTCCAAAGGCAGAGATTGAAGGAGAGATGGGAGATTCTAAGATGGGTCTTCAAGCCCGCCTCATGAGCCAGGCTCTCAGAAAGCTCACCGCAAACATCAGCAAGACCAACACCTGCTGCATCTTCATCAACCAGCTGCGTGACAAAATTGGAGTGATGTTCGGAAATCCAGAGACCACGACCGGTGGTAACGCCCTCAAGTTTTATGCGTCAGTCCGCGTCGATGTGCGCAGAACCACCCAGATCAAGGACGGAGACGAGGCCCTCGGAAACCGCACAAAGGTCAAGATCGTGAAGAACAAAATGGCCCCTCCTTTCAAGAAGGCCGAGTTCGACATCGTGTTCGGCGAGGGTATCTCGCATGTCGGTGAGGTCATTGATCTCGGAGTCGAGTATGACATCATCAAGAAGAGCGGCTCATGGTTCAGCTATGGTGACCAAAAACTTGCTCAGGGACGTGAGGCCGTGAAGCAGTTGCTCACTGACAATGTCGAACTGTGCGATGAGATTGAGGCGAAAATCCGTGAAGCCCTTGAAAAAGTACAAGATTAAATTTACGGGGCGAATAAAAAAGGCTCAGAACCAATTACAATTCTGAGCCTTTTTTCATCTTGGATATAAAATTTGTTTTTATTGTTCTTCAGGTGCATCAGGATTATTGTCCGGACCAGGCTGTCCGCCGAACGGACCCTGAGGACCGGCCTGAGGTCCCTGCTGCTGAGCACCCTTGGCCATCTCCTCGGATGCTGCGTGCCAAGCCTGCTCAAGCTCTGAGTTGTACTTGTCAATGTCTGCGATGTTCTGTGCCTTGACAGCTTCCTTGAGGGAGTTCAGAGCGGTCTCGATTGCGGTCTTGTGATTTGCCGGAATCTTGTCGCCGAGCTCCTTGAGGTTCTTCTCTGTCTGGAAGCACATTGCATCGGCATTGTTGATTTTGTCAATCCTTTCCTTCTCAGCCTTGTCAGCCTCTTCATTTGCCTTTGCCTCGTCACGCATCCTCTTGACTTCCTCGTCTGAAAGACCTGATGAAGCCTCGATTCTGATCTTCTGCTCCTTGCCGGTTGCCTTATCCTGTGCGCTCACGTTAAGGATACCGTTTGCGTCGATGTCGAAGGTTACCTCAATCTGAGGCACTCCCCTTGGAGCAGGAGTGATGCCGTCAAGGACGAAATTGCCGATGAGCTTGTTGTCCTTTGCAAGAGGTCTCTCGCCCTGGAGCACGTGGATGTCAACCGCAGGCTGATTGTCAGCAGCCGTAGAGAACACCTGTGACTTGCGGGTCGGGATGGTGGTGTTTGCGTCGATGAGTTTGGTCATCACACCGCCCATTGTCTCGATACCGAGTGAAAGCGGAGTCACGTCAAGAAGAACCACATCCTTGAGTGATGCATCGCCTGAAAGGATACCACCCTGAACTGCTGCACCGATGGCAACAACCTCATCAGGGTTGACGCTCTTGTTAGGCTCTTTGCCGAAGAACTTCTTAACGAGTTCCTGAACGGCAGGAATACGGGTTGAACCGCCGACGAGAAGAACCTCGTCAATGTCTGACGGCTGAAGTCCTGCATCTGAAAGGGCCTTGCGGCACGGCTCAAGAGTCCTGTTGATCAACTCGTCTGCAAGCTGCTCGAACTTTGCACGGGTAAGAGTCTTGACCAAGTGCTTAGGAATACCACCTACAGGCATGATGTAAGGAAGGTTGATTTCCGTTGAAGTCTGGCTTGAAAGCTCAATCTTCGCTTTCTCGGCAGCCTCCTTAAGTCTCTGGAGAGCCATCGGATCAGCCTTGAGGTCGATTCCGTCGTTCTCTGCAGCGAACTCCTGAGCAAGCCAGTCAATGATTACCTGGTCGAAGTCGTCACCTCCGAGGTGTGTATCACCGTTGGTCGACTTAACCTCGAACATACCGCCACCGAGGTCGAGGATTGAAATATCGAATGTACCGCCACCGAGGTCGAATACCGCGATCTTCATATCCTTATGCATTTTGTCAAGACCGAATGCAAGCGCTGCTGCCGTCGGCTCGTTCACGATACGCTTTACGTCAAGCCCGGCAATCTTGCCGGCTTCCTTGGTTGCCTGACGCTGAGAGTCAGAGAAGTATGCCGGAACAGTAATGACAGCTTCCGTAACTTCCTGACGCAGATAGTCCTCAGCTGTCTTCTTCATCTTCTGAAGAATCATTGCTGAAATCTCCTGCGGAGTGTAGAGACGTCCGTCGATGTCCACACGCGGAGTGTTGTTCTCGCCCCTTACAACCTTGTAAGGCACACGCTCAATCTCCTTGGTGACCTGATCGTAGGTCTCGCCCATAAACCTCTTGATAGAGTATATTGTCTTGTGAGGGTTGGTAATGGCCTGACGTTTTGCAGGGTTACCAATCTTCCTCTCACCGTTGTCGGTGAATGCAACTACAGACGGGGTCGTCCTCTGTCCTTCGTTGTTGATGATCACGGTCGGCTCGTTGCCTTCCATAACGGCTACGCATGAGTTCGTAGTACCGAGGTCAATACCAATAATTTTTCCCATAATATTTTCTCCTGTTTTTATTATCAAACTTAAATCGTCAACGTCCTCGGGCTCGTGCCTTTCGGACGACGCAAGTGGAATAAACGAAACTTGTGCCACCATGACGTAGCCTCATTTATCGTGACATTTTGTCAGTTTTTTTAGAATATTTTCGCAATATTTAATGACAATTTGTAATTTTGCCGTCCGTCAGGACATGACATAAAAATAGTACATATCCCCGGATTCGTAAAGTTCAACAGGGGAATGAAAACTCCGGAGACACACGGGGAGAAACGAAAAACAGAGATAGAGTTATATATATGATTTACAGAGAATTGAGCACGCCAGAGTACGAAGACCTGAAATCAAGGATACTATATGAGGACAACCACATACTGATTGTCAACAAGAAATGCGGAGAAATCGTGCAGGGCGACAAGACCGGCGACGAACCGATAAGCGAGGCCTACAAGGCGTTCATAGCCCAAAGGGACGCTAAGCCCGGACAGGTTTTCGTCGGCGTTCCGCACCGTCTTGACAGACCTGTCAGCGGCATTGTCATACTCGCGAAAACATCCAAGGCGCTCGAACGGCTGACCGCGATGTTCCGGGACGGCAGTATCCACAAGACCTATTGGGCGCTCTCGTGCGCGGAACCAAGTCCCGCAGAGGGCGAACTCACGGATTGGATGGTTCGCAACGAGAAACAGAACAAATCATATATATGCAAGGTGTCGGGGAATGACAGCACCGGCCCTGTCGCAGAAGACTGTTCAGGGCAGGATTGGGGAAAAGCGCCGCGGCCAGACGCCAAGCTGGCACGTCTGCGCTATCGTCTGGCAGGGCATTCCCAAAGATATTTTCTAATTGAAGTTCAACTACTTACAGGTCGCCATCACCAGATACGCTGCCAACTCGCAAACATCGGCTGCGTCATCAAAGGCGACTTGAAGTACGGCGCACCACGTTCCAATACCGACGGTGGCATCTGCCTCCACTCACGCAGTGTCAGCTTCATCCATCCGGTAAAGAAAACGGAGGTGGTTGTAACCGCCCCCGTTCCAGTATCTTGGCCGGACATAGAGATGTCCTGAGAAACATAAATATTACTTCGTTCTTCCCGTGTAGGCTTCGGCGGAAGAATTGTCTATCTGAGAATTGAAGAATTCCCTCTGCGCCTTCCAGAGAAGCGGCTTCCAGTCCTGAGACACAACGGATAGCTGCACAACCCAAAGGTTCAGTTGCTTCTTGTGCCAGTTCACCATACAATTCGTACCAAATGCACCGCCGTGGCCGAACCATGCGTCCTCACTATCCCGCACCGGAGCTGTAAGTCCGAGAGAATAGCCTTCCATACCCTCTGGACGAGTGCTCACCGCAAGAATCGACTTCACCGTCTCTTCCTTAAGAATCCGCACGCCGTTGTCACCAACTCCGAGGTTCATAAGCATCTTATAGAACTTCAACTGATCATCCACAGTGGTCCATAGTCCCGCACCTGCGGAAGCAAAGACATGAGAGTCATTGTACGGGCGCTGCTGCCATGTGCTTTCAACAAGATGCTTTGCAGGAGCGTCTTTATAGACTTCATACATCTCTATCTGGGTCTTAAGCTGTTTGTCCGTAGGCCAGAACCATGTCGATTTCATTCCGAGCGGATCAAGAACCGTCTTTTTCAGATACTGCTCCCACTTCATCCCGGTCACAACCTCAATAACCGCAGCTGCGATGTCTATGCCCGTGTTCGAATATTTCACCTGTGTGCCCGGCTCGAACAGTATCGGACTCTCGGCAGCCACCGATGCAATCTGACGAAGCGGACCGCCGCCTGACCAGCCTCCGCCACGCACGTCACGGCGCTTTGCGCTGCACTCAAAGGGGAAACCGCCTGTATGGTTAAGCACCATCCTGATTGTGAGGACATTGTGTGCTTTCTTCAGAACAATCGTGCTATCCGTCTGCGTTTCCTTAATCCAAAGCGTGGCGAATTCCGGCAGATACTTTGACACCGGGTCGTCAAGACTGACCTTTCCCTCCTCGACGAGCTTCGCCATAGTCACTCCGCAGAAACCCTTGGTTTGCGAGCACTGCATGAAAACATTGTCGGTACGAATCGGCCTCTTTGCCTCAACGTCCGCATAGCCGAGACAACAAGTTTCCTGGACGCCGTCACTGTAGAGAACGCTGATTGCTCCCGGGAGAATGCCCTCATCCACCACCTTCTGAAGAGCTTCGCGAACGTAGTTCGTGCCGGAATCCTTGACCTTTTCACGCGCCGAGACACTTGAGAGCGGGAGTAACACCGCAACAAGTAAAATAAGTAATGCTTTTTTCATGACGAAAATAATTATGTAACTATTTATAACTAATTGTTTTTCAAGAATATTCCTTATCAAGGGCGTACTATTCTGCCGAAACCGCCAGGTTGTAGCAGTGGCGGCAGAGAGGCTCGTAGATATCCTTTTCTCCAAGCTCCACCAGGCTGTTGCTCTTAGACAGGCGATGCGAGAACTGGGCCGGACTGCCGCACTTCACGCAGATGGCGTGGACTTTCTGGACATCCTCGGCGACAGCCATCAGCGCCGGCATCGGGCCGAAGGGATTACCGAGAAAATCAGTGTCAAGCCCGGCAATAATCACCCGGATTCCCGAATCGGCAAGTTTCTGAGCCACTCCCACGAGTTCTCCGTCAAAGAATTGCGCCTCGTCCACCCCGACAACATCGGCTCCCTTCGCAAGTTCCAACATCTTCGCCGGAGAATCCACCGGGAAGGACCTGATATGCTTACTGTCATGGGATACGACATCCTCTTCCGAGTAGCGGACATCTATACAGGGTTTAAACATCGCGATTTTCTGATTGGCGAATTGGGCACGCCTGATTCTTCTAATGAGTTCTTCAGTCTTGCCCGAGAACATCGAGCCGCAGATGACTTCAATCGACCCTGCGGTTTTAGCTTTTTCAAGAAACATTTCCGTGATTATTTGAGTAAATTGTCTAATTTTGCGGTTTGCAATGCAAATATAATCAAATATCGGGTTATGGAGAACAATCATACTCAGTTTTTGACTGACATACTGGCACAGATACAATCACTGAAAAGACAGATAGAGCAGCTGGAAGCCCAGGTTGTGGAACACATCGGCATGGAAATAGGCGAACAAAAGTGTGAAAACGTCACTGAGCCGACACTGCTTGATGAGGATGACGAGCTGCCTGAGGACAAAACTGCTGAGGAACAGAAGAAAGAGCCGGAAATCAAGAGCGTGCAGGATGTTGTTGATTTCAAGATAGATGACAACTTTGAAATTCTCCCGCTTGGCGAGGCGCTTGCACCTGTCAAAGATGCTGTGATGGACAAGATGGCGGAAAAGGAAAGTTGGAGAACCGACATGCCAGGCTCGGGCGTCAATGACATCAGGAGTGCTATCTCCCTCAACGACAGGATTCTATTTATAAACACGCTTTTCCACGAAGACCCGATTGCATTCAAGGACACGCTCGGTGCTCTCAACGCGATGCCGTCCTTCGAGGATGGGATAAGATACCTGAAAGACCGGCATCCGGAATGGAACACTGAATCGGAAGTTGTCTATAGGTTTATGATGGCGGTGAGGAGGAAGCTGAAATAAATGGCCGGAACACTCTACATAGTGCCGACACCTGTCGGAAACCTTGAAGATATGACCTTCCGCGCGGTCCGCGTGCTGAAGGAAGCCGATCTCATACTTGCCGAGGACACCCGCACAAGTTCGGTGCTGCTCAAACACTACGACATCCACGGACGTCTCGAGTCACACCACAAGTTCAACGAGCACAAGACAGCATCACTCATAAAAGACAGGATTCTCGCCGGTTTGAACGTCGCCCTAATCAGCGACGCAGGCACTCCCGGCATATCCGATCCGGGCTTTCTGCTCGTCAGAACCTGCGTTGAGGAAGGCATTGAAGTCTTCACGCTTCCCGGAGCGACAGCCTTCGTTCCTGCGCTTGTAAGTTCAGGATTCCCATGCGACCGCTTCTGCTTCGAAGGTTTCTTACCGGTCAAGAAAGGTCGTCAGACCAAGATGAAGGAACTCGCGGAAGAACCCAGGACAATGATTTTCTACGAATCCCCCTATCGTCTCGTCAAGACACTCGACCAATTCGCGGAGTATTTCGGGCCCGGCCGCCTATGCTCCGTTGCGAGGGAAATCTCCAAAGTCCACGAAGAACATCACCGCGGCACGCTATCTGAAACAGCGGTCTGGTATAGAGAACATGAGCCCAAAGGAGAAATAGTCATAATCGTAGCCGGCAAGGATACGTCACGCAAATTGTCAAAAGAGATAAGCGGCGAATGCTCAGAAGAACTGTGAGCTACTTGATTACAAAGTCGCTTATGTTCTTTATTCCGACCATACCGTAGTAGGCCCCGACTATGTCCCCGCAGAGAAGCACCTGTCTGCCATACATTTGAGGATTATCCACCAGATTCAACTCGTCGCGGGCCTCGCCCTCAGCAAGCTGGACGGAGAGGCAGTTTTCTCTGGACGTCACGGAAGAACGCGGTCCGAGCAGGATGTTGCTCCTCGACTTAAAAGGTGGAGTGAACGCAGCCTTGGCAGAAGTAAGGTCACCGCCCACGATGTAGCCGCCGACCCATACATCAGTTTCCCCGATGTTTTCCTTCGCCATCGCTATGGTCATGGCATCTGCATCAGAGTCTCCCTGCCCGACCGATGTCCCTCCCCCAGATGATGACCCGCCTCCTATTGTGCATGTGCCTGAAATCCAGTTTTTTGTCGTATCCACAGCTATGCGGATGCCTCTTGGCTCCGAAGCCTGCCCACCTCCGGACGGGCCTCCGGATGCTGAAGTGGAAGAGACATTGACCGAGAGTTTCAGGACATCTCCGGCTGAGAGATTTTTTGTCATGAGCGTCTTTGTCTCAGCAGCGCCGGCCATAAGAAGGCTGATTTTCCCAGGCCGGAAATAGGCAATCCGCCGTTCTGTGTAGGAATATGGCAGACGTCCGTCGTCCGACTTCACGAAAAGACTCGACTTGGGATATTGAGTCAGGAATCCGGAAGCAACTTTCAGACAGATGCCGCAGTTCATCATCGTACAGTTCAGTTTCACGCCTATTGCCTTGCCTGATGGAACTACCACACATTGTTCGTCACCATACTGCGGCGCCGAGAATGCGGGAACATTGAAATCAGAAGATACCGCTCTAACGGTGTAGCTGTCCGCCGGGAGTTCAAACTTCTCAGGAGAGTCACCATACGCTCCGCTGTAGATGACCTCCCCGGCTGAATTTCTTAGCTCAAGAAGGAATCTGTTGGTGTCAATGCTTTCAGACACCGCCTTTGTCTCGGTCACGGACTCCCGGTCAAAACTGAGTCTGAGTTCCGACATATCCCCAGAAGGCGAGCCTCCGCCAGAATCGTCAGGAACGCTGAATAAAGAACAGGAGATACCGGAAAGAAGCATGATGCAAAGAGAGCACACGAGCAAAGGCCGCCTCATAATCCGGAGCATATTTCCGCACGAGGCGGCAGCAGTAAAATTGAAATTTCGCATATCTCACAAATTTTGAATCCCCGACATTGAGGACGCCGCAAATGTATGCGAAGTTTTCCGGCAGCATTGTCAAAAAAAGAAAAACTTTCGTTCGTTTTTTAGTATCAACATTAAAATAAATTTTTATATCGGTCATTCAAGCATCTGAAACAATGATTTTTGAAGGCTTCTCACAACACAAAAAATGCGCTTCCGCCAGATAAAACAACAGAAGCGCAAGACTAAAACAACAGATCAGGTATCGAACGATTACTCTAACTTACGGATTTTCGCATAACGGAGCAGCAGAATCTTCTCCCCGTAATCATCGAAAGCAATTATCGCCTTAAGATCAGGCGCATTTCCCGTCAGACTTTTTATTGTGCCCAGACCGAAACGGCTATGCTCGATTCTTTGCCCGGCACGAAGTTCTGCAATCGGGGTAGGTACAAAGTCCGCGTCTGAGGCTCTCGGTGGCATTGGCTTGTGGAACGGGGTTGGAGAAACGGAGGAGCGCGGTGGAACGGGTGAATCCGGTTTCCGGGCCTCGGTGTAAACCTTTCCGGAGCGGCCGTATTCATTCGAAGAGCCACCGTAGCCATAGCTTTCACGTGGTCGCCGTCCGCCGGAAGTTTCTCCACCATAACTGCGGGACTGGCTGCTCCAAGAACCTCCGGAACGTCCCCAGAAGGATTTTCCTCGGCTCCATCCTGCGCCATCTCCGGAATCGGAAGAATCTTCATCCGTGTCAATCGGATTGGCAATGTATTGCCTGTCAATCTCTGTTATGAAACGGCTCGGTGCATTGGACTCGGACTTTCCGTTGCGCATGCGCGTGGTCGCAAACGAAAGCGAGACTTCCTTCTTCGCACGGGTGACGGCTACATAGAACAGACGCCGTTCTTCCTCCACATCGCTCTCCGAGGCGAGCAGACCGCCTGAAGGAAAGAGATTCTCCTCCATTCCGGCGATGTAGACATACGGAAACTCAAGGCCCTTCGATGTGTGGACCGTCATAAGCCCGACACGGTTAGCCGTCTCCTCATCGCTTACGTCGGCGGCACTTATCAGAGTAATATTCTCAAGGTACGAACTGAGCGTAACCATCGGATAGTCATCATCATTCAGGTCATCCTGCGACATAATTTTCTCCTCGGCAATCATATCCTCCGCATACTCTGCATTCCTCTCCTCGATAAAAAGTTTGATTCCGTTGAGCAGTTCCTCAATATTGGCAAACCGCGACTGTCCCTCGACAGACACGTCAGACTTGAAAAAAGCCCAAAGGCCGCTGTCCTTCAGCACGGCATCCGCCACAGTCCAAGCATCTTCGGTGGCCGCCCTCACCGAGTTCTTCGCAATTTGGTCACAGAATGCGCGAAGCCTCGTAACTGCAGCCGGCTTAAGTCCGTATGTTTCAAGATCAGACTCATATACGGCCTTGAAAAGCGTCGTTTCGTGATTGTGCGCGGCTGCGGCAAGAGCGGCAAGCGATGTGTCCCCGATGCCTCTGGCAGGCTTGTTCACTATACGCTTGAAACTTTCATCGTCATTGATGTTCACCGTCAGTTTGAGATACGCCATTGCGTCCTTAACCTCAGCCCTTTCATAGAACGAATTTCCCGAATATATTTTATAGGGCACATTCCTCTTGCGAAGCGCCTCCTCCAGGGCACGGGATTGCGCATTTGTCCTGTATAGTATCGCAAAATCCTGATACTGAGCAGATTCATTCCTCAGCGTCGCCATAATCGAAGACACGATAAGCATAGCCTCCTCAGTCTCCGTATATGCCTTGATCAGATGAATCTTCTCACCCTCGTCACCCTCTGACCAACAGGTCTTCGGAATCCTCGCGGAATTCTTGGCTATCAATGAGTTGGCGGCATTCACGATAGTCTGCGTAGAGCGGTAGTTCTGTTCAAGGCGGAAGATTCTGCACCCCGGATAATCCTTCTGGAAATTGAGGATGTTCTCGACCCTCGCCCCTCGGAATCCGTAAATTGACTGGGAATCGTCGCCAACAACACATATATTCTTATGGAATGCCGAAAGTTTCCGGAGTATGATGTACTGCGCCATATTCGTGTCCTGGTACTCGTCGACGAGGATATATCTGAACATATCCGCAATTTCCTCATACGATTTCGGCGAATCGCGGAGGAGTATGTTCATATTCAGGAGAACGTCGTCGAAATCCATAACTCCGGACTGTCGGCACTTTTGCGAATACAATGTGTATATCTCATTGATTCTCGGCATTTTGCGACGACGATCCTGCTCAATGGCATTCGGGCTCTCACGATATTTCGCGGCGGTTACGAGATTATTCTTCGCATACGAAATACGCGACTGTACGTCTTTTGGCTTGTAGACTTTATCGTCAAGCTGCATTTCCTTCAGACATGTCTTTATGAGACGGATGGAATCGTCGGTGTCATATATCGTAAAGTCCGGTTTGTAGCCAATCTCGGCGGCATAATCGCGGAGCAGACGTATAAAAATCGAGTGAAATGTGCCCATATAGAGACGACGGGCCTTTCGCGCACCCACCATGAGCGCGATTCTCTCCTTCATTTCCTTCGCCGCCTTGTTGGTAAAAGTCAACGCCAGAATCTTCTGCGGCTCACATCCGAGATTGAGGATATTGGCGATTCGGCAAGTAAGGACTCTCGTCTTCCCGGAACCTGCGCCCGCCACTATCAGCACCGGCCCTTCAACACACTCAACTGCCTGTTTCTGAACAGGATTCAACCCCTCAAAGGCCGAACTCAGACTGTTTTCCATCTATACGTTTCTTTATTTGGTTTCGGAGTGCGAATTTAGCAAAAAAATGCGTATCTTCGCGGCGGTTTTTTGAAAATGAAAAATATTACTCAAAAACGTTTTATAATGTCAAACAACATCTATTTGAAAAAGGGTCTGGACATTCCTCTCGAAGGAGCGGCGGCCCTCAACACCAGAAAGGTGATTGCCCCGGACATTATTGCCGTCAAGCCGACTGACTTTAGGGGGCTTGTTCCGAAACTCCTTGTAAGGGAGGGCGATAAGGTGCTCGCGGGTACTCCCGTAATGGCAGACAAGATGGCGCAGGACATTCTCTTCGCATCACCGGTCAGCGGTGAGGTTGTGGAGGTTGTCCGCGGTGAGAAGAGAAAGTTGCTTGAGATCCGCATCAAAGCGGATCAGACGCAGGAGTATGTTGACTTTGGTGCGAAGAGTCCGGCAGACCTCGATGCAGAGGCAATCAAGTCCGCTCTTCTCAAAGGCGGTCTCTGGCCGGCAATCATCCAAAGGCCATACGGCATAATCGCCAATCCTGAGGTCAAGCCTAAGGCCATCTTCGTTTCAGCGTTCAACACGGCTCCACTCGCAGCGGACATGGAGTATGTCCTCAGGGACGAGTTCGCCGACATTCAGGCGGGAGTGAATGCCCTGAACAAACTGACTGACGGTGGCGTCCACATGTCATTCGATGGCGCCAACTACGCAGGGACACCGTTCCACAAACTTGAGAATATCATCCCGCACACCTTCACCGGTAAACATCCGGCAGGTAACGTGGGCGTCCAGATTCACCACATCAGCCCGATTCGCAAGGGCGAGACGGTTTGGACGGTCTCAATGGTGATGCTCGCGGCAATCGGAAAACTTTTCCGCACAGGAAAATATGACCTGAGAAGAAAAATCGCGATTACGGGACCACGTGCCGTTGAACCGGCCTACGTAAGCTGCGTACCGGGAATGTCGATGAAAGAGTTTGCATGGTTCTATCAGGAACCGGAGAAGCTCCGTTTCATCAGCGGCGACGCGCTTTCCGGCACATCTGTCAGCATCAACGGGTTCCTCGGATTCTACGACAACCAGGTAACCATCCTCAAGGAAGGAAACGAATACGAGATGTTCGGATGGGCAAAACCATTCAGGACCAGCCAGTTCAGCACGTCGCACACCTACTTCTCATGGCTCACGCCGAAGAAGAAATATGACATGGATACCAACCTCCACGGAGGAGTCCGCGCATTCGTCGTTTCAGACGTCTACGGAAAGGTTCTCCCTATGCACCTTTTCCCTGTCCAGCTCGTGAAGGCTTGCCTCGCACAGGACATCGAGAAGATGGAAAAACTCGGAATCTACGAAGTTCTTCCTGAGGATTTCGCTCTCTGCGAATATGTTGACCCGTCAAAGATTGAGATTCAGTCAATCATCGAGGACGGAATATCTCTCATGTTGAAGGAAATGGCTTAAAGGACAGATTATGAACGCATTAAGAAAATATGTAGACAAAATCAAGCCTACCTTTGAGAAAGGTGGAAAGCTTGGATTCCTTCATTCTACGTTCGACGCATTCGAGACATTCCTCTTCGTCCCGAACACTGTGACCCGCAAAGGCTCGCACATCAGGGACTGCGTCGATCTCAAGAGAGTGATGATTATCGTTGTGCTCTCCCTCGTTCCGGCACTCCTCTTTGGAATCTGGAACACGGGCTACCAGCACTCTGTGGCATACGGTCTGAACTGGGGTTTCTGGCCAATTGTCGGATACGGAATAGTGAAGATTCTTCCGCTCTACCTCGTGTCCTACATCGTCGGCCTCGCAATAGAGTTCACATCCGCACAGCTTCGCGGACATGAAGTGAACGAGGGCTACCTCGTTTCCGGAATGATTATTCCGCTCATCGTGCCTGTAGATGTCCCGCTCTGGATGCTCGCGCTTGCAGTCGCATTCGCGGTCATCTTCGGCAAGGAAGTCTTCGGAGGCACCGGAATGAACATCTGGAACCCGGCACTCCTCGCGCGCGCGTTCCTTTTCTTCTCCTACCCGAGCAAGATGTCAGGCGACACCGTGTGGGTGGGCGGCCTCGGAGCCGGTAACAACGCATGGTGCGCAGGCAATGGTATAGTTGACGGATTTTCCGGCGCGACTCCACTCGCCAACGCATCAATGAGCGGCCTTGCAGAGCACAATTACACGTTCCTCAACATGTTCCTCGGAAACATCCCGGGTTCAGTCGGTGAGACGTCCGTTATAGCAATCCTTCTCGGAGCCGCCCTTCTCATTTTTACGGGTGTGGCATCTTGGAAGATTATGGTTTCTTCCATCGCCGGAGGTCTTGCAATCGGCTATCTTGGCTACGCTTGCGGTGCGACCGACCTTCCTGGCTACTATCAGCTCGTAATGGGAGGTTTCCTCTTCGGTTCAGTCTTCATGGCAACGGACCCTGTAACTTCGGCACAGACTGAGTGCGGCAAGTGGATCTACGGATTCCTCGTCGGAGCTCTCGCAGTTACGGTAAGGCTCTGGAATCCGGGATATGCGGAAGGAATGATGCTCGCCATCCTTCTTATGAATACATTCGCTCCGCTTATCGACCATTGCGTAATCGAGTGCTCCATCAAGAGGCAGAACAAAAAAGTAAGAATCGCTTAATACCTATATAATATGAATACTAACAGTAACGTATATACAGTTATATATTCCACAGTTCTCGTGGTTGTGGTCGCAGCGATTCTTGCTTTTGCAGCAGAAGGGCTGAAGGACAAGCAGAATGAGAATGTCAAGCTTGAGACAATCACCAAGGTGCTCACGGCTGCGGCTCAGTCTGACGACAACTTCACGATTGACGAGAACACAGATATTCTCGCGACCTATCGCGACAGAGTCATCGACGCATATTTCGTAGACTTCAAAGGTAAAAAAGCCGGAGAGTCAATGAATCTCGGAAAAGACGACCTCAAGAATATCCAGGTGGCTTCGACATCTGACCTGAAAAAGCAGAACGACATAATCAAGAAGATTGAGAAAGGTGATGCAGATGCAGCCAAGTCTCTCAGGCTTCCGGTTTATGTTTTCGACATCAACGATCAGACAATCACAGTGCTTCCTATTTATGGAGCAGGTCTTTGGGGACCGGTTTGGGGATATCTCGCATTCGCCCAGGATGGCCGCAGCATTGACGGCGCCATCTTCGACCACAAGAGCGAGACTCCCGGTCTGGGAGCAAAAATCGCAGAAGAGCCGTTCTATGGTCAGTTCAAGGGTCGCAAACTCACTGACGAAGGCGGATTTTCAGTTGTGAAAGGCGGCGCACGCGGAGACATCAACAGCGTTGACGCAATTTCCGGTGCATCCATCACATCTCAGGCAGTCGGAACGACTATCAACATCTGGATGAAGTACTATCTGCCTTATCTCAACATCCTTGCAGAGAAAAACGCTGCGGCTCAGCAGCTTGGCGCAGAAACAGAAGACGAAGCGGCTTTGGAGGCTGCCGAGGCTGAAAACAAAGAGGAGGAATAGTTATGGCAAATTTGAAAGAAACATTGCTCAACCCTATTTTTAAGGGTAATCCGATTACTGTCCTCGTGCTGGGAATCTGCTCTTCGCTGGCAGTTACCGTACAGCTCAAGGGTGCGCTTGTAATGGCGCTTTCAGTGACCATCGTGACAGGGCTTTCAAGCCTCGTGGTGTCAATGATGAGAAAGTCTATTCCTAACCGAATCAGAATCATCGTGCAGCTCGTTGTGGTTTCACTTATGGTTATTCTGGTTGACCAGGTCCTCAAAGCATACGCCTACAGCATCAGCAAGACGCTGTCAGTCTATGTCGGCTTGATTATCACCAACTGCATCGTGATGGGACGTATCGAGGCTTTCGCACTCAGCAACAAACCGGTTCCGTCACTTCTCGACGGTTTGGCAAACGGTGCCGGATATGGTATGATTCTCATAATCGTGGCATTCTTCCGTGAGCTTCTCGGAAGTGGCACGCTCCTGGGATTCAGAGTGATTCCGGAGGCGTTCTACACGGCAGGTTACATGAACAACGGTCTCGTAATCCTGCCGCCAATGGCCCTCATCCTCCTCGGATGCATCGTTTGGGTACAGCGCTCGATTCAGAAGGATCTTCAGGAGAAATAACGACAAACTCAGTTAATTATGGAATATATAAGCTTATTCGTAAAGTCAGTCTTCGTTGACAATATGATTTTTGCATACTTCCTCGGTATGTGTTCATACCTGGCAGTATCAAAGAATGTGAAGACAGCTTCCGGACTGGGTGCCGCTGTTATCTTCGTGCAACTTATCACACTTCCTATAAACTACCTGCTTGACAAGTACGTACTTCGTCCCGGCGCATTGGCTTCTTGGCTCGGTGAGAGCTTTGCAAATGTGGACCTGAGCTTCCTCAGTTTCATCGTCTTCATCGCCGTGATTGCAGCAATCGTGCAGATTGTCGAGATGGTGGTCGAGAAATTCGCTCCGGCTCTCTACTCTCAGCTTGGAATCTTCCTTCCGCTGATTGCTGTGAACTGTGCAATTCTCGGAGGTTCCCTCTTTATGCAGGAAAAGGATTTTGTAAACTGCGGTGAGGCAGTTGTTTACGCTCTCGGTTCCGGCCTGGGCTGGTTCCTTGCAATCGTATCGCTTGCCGCAATCCGGGAAAAAATGTCCTACTCCAATGTTCCTGCTCCACTCAAAGGTCTGGGAATCACATTCATAACCGTAGGTTTGATGGGTATGGCATTTATGACATTTATGGGAATACAACTTTAATCGGAGGAAAGGAAAATGAATGAAATGACAATTACTATCCTCGTAGCTATGGCGGTTTTCACCGTCGTTACACTCATTCTTGTCGCTCTCCTCCTGTTTATCAAGACAAGACTCACACCGAAAGGTACGGTAAAAATCAACATCAACGACGGTAAGAAAGAAGTTGAGGTGACTCCCGGAGGAGACCTCCTCCACACTCTTGCCGAGGAGCAGATTTTTCTCCCCTCTGCCTGCGGTGGAAAAGGCAACTGCGGACAGTGCAAATGCCGCGTACTTGAGGGCGGCGGAACAATCCTCCCTACAGAGGTCGGCTTTTTCAACCGTAAACAGATTAACGACCATTGGAGACTGGGCTGCCAGGTGAAGATTAAGGAAGATATGAAAATCGTCATTCCTGACTCTGCACTTTCAGTCAAGAAGCTCGAATGTGAAGTCATCAGCAACGACAATGTAGCAACCTTCATCAAGGAATTCACAGTCAAACTCCCTGAGGGAGAACACCTTGAGTTCAAGAGCGGCGAATACATCCAGATTGACATCCCTGCCTACGAGCTGGATTTCAAGGATATCTCCGTTTCGGACGAGTACAAGGCAGATTGGGAGAAGTTCGGTTTCTTCAACCTTCACGCTTCCAACCCGACTGCAACAGTCCGTGCCTACTCAATGGCCTCTTACCCGGGAGAGAAGGGCATCATAAAGCTCAACGTCCGCATCGCAACACCTCCTTTCGACAGGAGCGTTCCACGCGAGTTGGGTCCGAAACTTCTCCCTGTAAATCCTGGTATCGGTTCAAGCTACGTCTTCACACGCAAACCGGGCGACAAGGTGATTATCAGCGGTCCGTTCGGAGAGTTCCTTCTCCCGCAGAACGACCCGGATTCACAGGAGTATATCTTTGTCGGTGGTGGAGCAGGTATGGCACCTTTGCGCAGCCACATCATGGAGCTCTTTAAGACTCTCAAGACCAAGAAAGAGGTTCACTACTTCTACGGAGCGCGTGCTCTCGTTGAGGCATTCTACCTCGATGACTTCGCACAGATTGAGAAGGAGTTCCCTAACTTCCACTTCCACCTCGCTCTCGACCGTCCGGATCCGGCAGCCGATGCAGCAGGAGTGAAGTATGTGGCAGGCTTCGTTCACAACGTGATGTACGAGACTTATCTGAAGGACCACGAGGCTCCGGAGGATATCAAGTACTTTATGTGCGGCCCGCCTATGATGGTGAGCTGCGTGAACAAACTGCTTGATTCGCTTGGAGTGCCGCCGGAGAATATACTCTACGATAACTTCGGCGCATAATGGAAAAATTGCAGAAGCGGCACGGCTGGCTGCGTTGCGGGGCTTGATGAAATCCTCACAACCATCAGGTTGCTCCGGTTTCATCTTCACCCCGCGCCTTGCATCCGCACCACTTCTGCAATTTTTCCTCCCGGCAACTATGCAGACAGTCAATTTTGCTTTGAATTGAAAAATTATGGAAACGGCTGACTGCGTTGCATTCCAAAATTTAAATCCCGCTTTGACTTGAATCAGAGCGGGATTTTGTATGAAAATATGATTACTAATCAAATGATTTTTTGGAAGCGGTCGGGAATGCGGACTACGATGTCAAGATTGAACATTGCCGGTTTGTTCCACGCATACGGCGGACGGACAATGGTCTGAATGCGGCGGGCACGTGAAGTCCAAAGGTCGAAATCACGGGCTGGTTTGTCGGTCACAACACGAATGGTGCGTGAGCGCTTGGCCAAATGCCTTGTCCATCCTGCGGCCGCTCTGTCTTTGTCGGCAAAACGTGCCTGAATACGCGCCATGTCAAAATAGCCGAAATGGAAGAGATACAAATCCTCTCCAATGTGGAAATTGTGCCCTTTCACTCTATGGAAACCACGCCCCCAACGCACGGGAGCAGCAATTACCGAAGGTTTTGTGTATCGGGTGCCAAGCAATCCATAGTGACGCTGCGAAAGGAAAGTCTCTCCGTCATGAATGTCGCCCTCTGCCGGGCGTGAATCTCCATCCTTGCCAAGGAACTGTCCCATATCGATTCCGAGACCAGACAGACAGACATCAATCTTTTGCGAAGAAAGATACTCCCTAAGAGACATCCCGCGTCTTGGGTCCACAACCAGGAATTCATCCGCATCCGTCCCTATTACAAGGTCATACTTTTTCAAAAGTTCAACTGCCCTACTGGAAAGCAAATCGATTCTTCCCTTATCCGCAGCCACAACTTGGCCAAGAACCCTCTCAACAGCCTGTACATTTGTTCCGGCGCAAAAATCGGGTATCTTCTGATCCGTACCGTCAAAAAAGATGTACAGGTTCTCCTTTCCGAGCTCACGTCCATAGTATTCCACCCAGCGACGAAGATAAAAGTCGTCGTTGCGAACCATCGTGAGCGCACAAATGCTCTTTCTTTCCGCTGCCATAAGTCTGTCTTCCGCTGCAGAGGTCTCTCCTGAGAGTCCGTCAATGTTTTTCCATATATTTCAAAAGAACCATACGGACATTGTCCGAAATTCGCTTGGCCGTGTCCGAAGTTTCTTCGAGAGCCTCGGCGATGTTCTTGTATTTCATAAGTTCTATCGGGTCGCTCTCGTTCTGGAAGATATAACCGACATATTCCTCATAAGTCTCGTCCGCAGCATGCTCAAGCTCTGTAATCCTGTCGCACTGGCTGATTATCTGGGAGAAATTTTCCTTGAAATTACTGAGATACTGAATCATATCCCCGAGAGCATCGGCACTTGACATAATATATGTCGCCATATCTTCAATCTGGGAATCGATTCTCTTAGGAAAATAGAGAAGTATGGACTTGGCCGAAGAATTTATCTTGTCGATAAAGTCATCCACGGACATTGCCACAGTCTGAAGGTCAGTCCTGCTGATGGGAATGATGAGCTGCCCATACAGGTCCTCATAAATCTCCGTGAGTAAGGCATCTGCCTGCACCTCATATGTCTTGATCATGTTCTCGCAGTTGAACCACTCGTCCTTGTCTGTAGTCTGCATCATGCGGACAAGAGTCGAGGATGCCGCCTTAATGTACTCGGCCTGCTTCATGAAAAGAGGCATATATTTCCTCTTCTTGGCAAAGAATCGTCTAAAAAATACCATGACACATTTATTGTTACGCCCAAAGATACATTTATTTTCTGGCAATAATATCGTAAAAAAGATAAATTATCATGTTTATTTACACCCTGACGTTAAAAAAAATCTTTCAGGTCTAAAAAAAGAGAAAAATTTCGTGTTTCTTTTTTTAAGTCTTGCAATTATTCGAAAACTCCGCCATAGATTTGCCGCTGTCAAAAAACGACGTGCAGATGAAAAGGACATACACCATACAAAATCATTCTATCACGGGCCGGACAATAAATAGCCAATATCATAGGGTTGTCTATCCCTTTTTGGCGTTGCTCTCTCTTGCTTGCCTACCGGCCCATTTCTTTTCTTGTTCCAGAATTGTCACACCAATGTACGAAAGAAATCTGGAAGAAAGGAAAGAAATCACAGAGGTGAACTTAAATGATGTGACAAAAGGAATGTACAGCAAGAAAGGTTATGATGTACTTGTCTACAACGATGACAAGTTTGGAAGGCTCGACTCATACAGGCATTTTGACGGCAAACTGACGGGGTTGTCTGTCTCATCCGGGCAGGGAGGGAAGATAATTGTCGTTGTGTGCAACGCGCCCGAAGGATTCCCGGAATGGGAAAATGTGCTCACCCTTAAGCAACTTTCCGGAGTCTGTTTTCAGTTGGAAGACGAATCGGAAGATACTCCTGTCATGGTCGGAACAGCCTGCACAAATGCAGGTGAAAGCTGTGAGATCATGCTGAGGCCTCTTATGGCGTGTGTATGTCTCAAGGAACTCAGCTGTGACTTCCGAGGAAGCGCGTATGAATGGGAAGTACTCTCGGATATAAGTGTCTATCTTACAAACGTCAATGCAGAATGTAGCATTACGGGTGATGCAGGCGCGGGAAAACGATTCATTAACAACGGAGGTCGCGACGATGGCGACTTGAATAAGTTCCGCTGTCCGTCAATCATATACCGGAAAATAGAGAAATCCGTCGGCCCTGACCCGGAAAGCCTTGAAGCGAAACTCTACTGCTACCCTAACCTGACTGATGAAGAAAGTTTCGGTTCTCCGTTCACAAGAATCGTCATAGAAGGAAAGATACGTGGGAAGACATGGTATTGGCCGATTAATCTGAACACATTGAAAGACAAGGGTATATGTTCAAACGACAGCTACAGCATCAAACTGAGGTTAAGAAGGACCGGAACAGAAGACCCGGACACTGCAATAGAACTTGAGAATGAAACAATTGCGATGGAAATAGAGAAATGGGACGAAAAAGAAAACTATACTGTGGCTTTTTAGCCTTTTTCATAACTACCATTTTGTGTTTATTGGGAGTCAGCGGGTGCACGGCACGCCTTGAATATAACCGTGTGCCCACTGACATTAGCCTTCGCTCCATAGCTTCCGTCACGAAGGCATCGGACCCCGATGAAGACAAGATCAAGGATGCAAACATATTCGTCTTCTCCTCGGATGGATTCATGGAACGCTCGGAATTCATCGATGGTGACAGGTGCTCGCTGCCATTGGTAAAGGGACGCGACTATGACATTTTCGTCTGTGTCAACTTTGGCTACAGGCTGAATATCAGGTCATTGGATGAACTTATGTCACTTGAGTTCCACCTCGCGTACCCCGATGACTATTCAACGGGAATGCCGATGTGCGGATACGTGCGCGGAGCAAGGGCGGGAGATGACATTGAAATACGCCTGAAAAGGCTGATGGCGGCAATCAAACTGAACATAGACCGTAGCCGTCTGGACAAAGACGTCACCATGAATGTGCACAGCATAAGCATTGGAAACTGCCCAAAGAGATGCCGGGTTTTCTCCGAGTCCAAAGTGAATGCACACGAGGAATGCTTCAGTGTCGGATTCAGCAGAGGAAATGCAGAATGTTCCGCGCTCAATCACGGGCTGGAGAACGGTAAAAGCGCTGAGATTGTCCTCTATATGCTTGAAAACCTGCAAGGAATGTTCCCAAGGGAAATCAGCGATGATTCCGACAAGGTGTTCAAGGAATCTGAACTTTTGTCTGAAGTCTGCTCATATATAGAAATGGAGCTTGAATACAGTTCGATGACTCATTTCAGCGACGGAGGCTATCTTCGCTATAGATTCTACCTCGGCGAATCCCTCAACGACATGAACGTGGAGAGGAACTGCGTCTATCACATAACAGTCACCCCTGAAAATGACGGGCTCGCAGATAACGGATGGAGAGTTGACAAGACCTCCCTGTCTGATGCCATAGGCTTCAAGATGGAACCGGAAGGCTACTTGGAAGCCGAAATCGGTGAAGTCATACATGTCGGGTGCACGTTCTCTCCTCCCGGGGCAAGCTTCGACATCGGCATTAATGAACTGGAAGAAGACAGGATGAGAGGAATCTACGACTATGTGGTCGACGAGGACGGTCACGGAGTGACTCTCACGATACGAGGATTAGGAACCGGGATGGTCTACATGGAGGCCGGTGAACCGATAAATCAGGCGGGACTGCTGTATATTCACGTAAAGGAAAAATGAATGGAATCATGAAAAATATATGTCGCATTTACCGGCGTGTGGCGCTTGCACTTATGAGTGCAGCGTCTGTGCCATGTATTTTCGGATGCTCTATCCGGGACTTCGAGGAGGAAACAAAAGATGAAGAATCTGAGATTGTGCTGAATTTTATTACTGACATCAGTGAAAAGATAGTAACCCGCTCCGCATCATACACAGACATGACTCCGGAAGACATTAATCTCTACATCTGGAGAAACGGAAAATGCGTAAGGCATCTGTTTATGGAAACGGCAGGGACGGACAGCAAAATTTCGATGGCCAGAGGTAGTGGCTATTCCTTCTATGCCATAGCTGGGGCAGGAATGCCTGTCGAGCCGCAGGAGAGCGGATGGAAGATGGACGAGGGAAGCATGCAGCGTATGGTCATCAACGCTGACAAGACCATGAAGGGCATTCCGATGGCAGGGAAAATAACCGCCCGCAACATTGACCGGGCAGCAACCACAATTGACATTGTGCTGGAGCGTCTGATGAGCCGCATCGTATTTAACTATGTCCCTGACACGGCTCTTTCCGGTTCTGGCATAAAGGTCACAAGTGTCAGGCTATGTGACGCCGCCTGTATGTCCACACCCTTCTGCACCGGCTTCAGAGCAAACGAAAAATCTGTACTTGACGGAGATTTCGCATCGGAAAAAGATTTGCAAAAGATCAATTCCGGAGAAGCCGTCACACTTTATGCATTTGAGAATTGCTGGGGTTCGCTACTTCCTGAGAACAGCGACCCATCGCGCAAAGTTCCGGAAGAGTTCGGCTCAATCACCGGTCCGACATTTATAGAGGTCAAATGCGCATTCGGTGAAAACATGCTTCTCAACGGCAGCCTGACCTATAGAATTTACCTGGGGGCAGATGCCGTCTCAAATTTTGACCTGGAAAGGAACGCCACCTACCGGGTTATTCTGTACGGCTCAAGAGACGGACTCGACGAGGTGAGCTGGAGAATAGACAAGGATTTCGGATTCAACGATTCGCTTGCCAACTTCAAGCTTACCAAAAGCCGCCACCCCGTCGACAATCTCTATCTTGGAGAGGTCGTCGAAGGGAGACTTGCAGATATTGATGCCTCTGTTCTGGACTACTTCGGCGGAAGCCTTGACTTGATGATAAGAAGCAGTAAACTGCGCTGTATGTCAGACACGTCCGCAGACGAAAAGAATGATCTGATGAGTCTTGAACTTATTTCCGGACACGATAGCTCCAACCTGACCGTAAACGGGACATGCAAGAACTCCGGAGAAGGATGTCTTTGGCTATGCAGGGCGGACGGAATCCCAATAACCCGCATCTGCAGTGGAATAAGAGTCAACAACCCAGTTCCAGTGATTTCTTTCGCAATGAATGGAGATGCACCGGAACCGATTGACGAGCAACCTACTGCCACAATAAACGGTGAAGACTGCAAGACATATTTCTACCTGTGCGACAATGATGGGGTCAACCTGCTTGCAAAAAAATGGGCAGGGTATGGTTTCTCGACAGAAGTCTTCAGTCCTGTACTTGCAGAGAGCTATCATAACGGGACGTCCGCAAATGTCAGGAAATGTTTCAAGACATGGATTTCCGACGTTTACAAGACAGACGATGGCGCTTCCGGGCAGGCATTCTGCACAATGAACCTGCAGGTGTCAAACGATGGAAAATCCTCATCTATAAACAATGAGCTATGGCCTGTCGTGAGAAATCTATATGCCATAAGCATTGGAATAAACGATGCCGTCCACAAATTTGGAAATTCGTGCCGATGCGCCGTTTCATATTTTCCTTTTGAACTATGCTGTTACGACAGGTCATACGGAGGAAGGAGCATCGCGTCCGAACTCGGAGTAACAGCACCGTTCTTCGTGACTGTCAAGAACTTATCCAGAATGTCTTTTATTCTGCGATACATGAGCGTAACGCAAAGAGGCATCGCGCAAACTCAGACCGTGCCTGCAATTCCATCAGGGATATCCATGCTATGGTACACTCCCCCGACATCCATAAGCCTTCCGCCTTCACTATATTGCACCTATGCAGAATCTAAAGTGAACGCCGCCAACAGCAGTTACTCGCAGTCATGTTCGACGAAAATGCTTGACGATGGCACTGCTGTCATCGGTATCGCCAAAAGCCTGTATAACCTCATAGACGCAGTAAAGGCCGCAGAAGGGAAATACTGCCACGACAAATATGGATATCATTCCGACAATCTTCAGCAATACACATACACATTTCATATAAAGAACGGGATCAGCATACTTGTTGACATTGCGGCACAGGACGGCAAACAAGTCAGTTTCAAATATGCAAACGGACTTGAAAACGGCACAGAAGAGTCATCGTACATCTATTCCCAAGACTATGAATTCAAGTCGCTCCGTTACTATTCCGCAGGAACATTCTGCGGAGGCAGCAATTCAGCAGGCTATCCGTTCAGCGGATATGCGGACCTGAATCCCTACAGAATGTCCCAGTTTCTTGATAGGAGTCGCACAATTACACTACAGATGAACAACAACGACACGACAAAGCCCTACCTCACATTAGGAAGTTCCGGGACTCTGTCAAATACAAAAATCACGGTAAACTACAACTGTGACGGATTCTGCCGAACACATGCCAGAGGGACAAAGAGAGACCCTGTCGATTACTCACACTCCTGCGGACAGTCTGCAACGACAGCGGGGACAAGCGGAACTGCCATAATCGGTAAGACTGTCATAGTCAATCTGTTCAACACCATTTATGAAACAACCTACAAGGATTCCTACAACTGGTATGGCAGTGCAAACAGCTGGCAGCATCATTCCCACCCGACGAAGCTGACCATGGACATGACCGTCAGCAAACCATCCTCATCAAACGAGTGGTACATCTACAATTTCACGAAGTATAGTCCTACAAGCCTCACATACGACAACTCCGGCTATTCTTCGGATGACTCCAATCCATACACCGTCGTCACATCATTTGATTGGAAAACAACACATGCCCGCTTTTCCAACCTTCTGGTCATGTTAAGATAATAGAGTATGCGCAATTCAACAATTATCACCATTTTCCTGTCCGTTGCCGTCACATTGTCATTCAACGGCACGGCATCGTCCCGGAACAAGGAAAAAACATTTAGAAAAGGCGTGTTTGCAGGAGCCGAAGTTTCAGCCGGTGCGACAGTCGGAGCGGAAATGCTGAATCCAGTCCGCAACGAAACAGGCAGAAAGTCCGGAGCAGCGCCCCAGATGCCGGACTATGAGTTAGGGATGTTCTGCGGCTATCGTTTCCTCCCGCAGATTGCAGTGGCGGCCGGCATCGGAGGAAGCAACTCCATCGTTACCGGCACTACGTCCATGCCTGTTTTCCTGAGGCTTCGGAGCGACATTCTTGACAGGAAGGTCTCCCCTATGGTCCAAGTCGATGTCGGCTATGCCTTTCAGTTCGCATATTCCAAACATGGGACTTCGGAACTGTCATACAATTCAGATCCGTTTCAGGAGCGTTACACCTCCCTTGGCTTCAACAGTCAGGAAGAATATGTCGATGCACGCCTCGAGGAATTCATGGCAAGGTTCGGCAATCTGAGCGAGAATGAAGCCTCCCGTCTGAGAGAGGAGGAACGCGGCAGGATAATCAACAGTCTCCGCTGTTTTGATAACGGACAGCGCAGCTACCTTCCGTCCGACGTCATCGAGGAGTTGGGCAATTTTTCTCAAGACGGCTTTTTCGGCAGCCTGACGGCAGGGCTCAGCATTGGGGTCGGCAAAGAACAAAGCCGAATCTCGGCAGGAGTGTCCGTCGGAGTGGCCCAATACTCATACAGCATTCCGCTTCGGGCTCCGGACAACAGTTTCATAAACATGTCCGTCCCAGCCTCCCTTCCCGACGGAACACCTGTCATCATCGCCCGTACATCCATAAAAGACAACCCCATCCACCTCAATTTCCGTTTACGTGTCAGCTGGGAATTCTGAGTTCGACACGTTCGTGCTGGACGCACACAAAAAAAGCTTCAGCGAAATCTCGTTGAAGCTTTTTTGGCGGTGCGGAAGGGACTCGAACCCTCGACCCCCGGCGTGACAGGCCGGTATTCTAACCAGCTGAACTACCGCACCAAACTTGTCAATTGCAACCATTTTTCTGAATTGCGGATGCAAAGGTACGCATTTTTTCATATTCTCCAAATATTTTTTCGTAATTTTGTAATCTTTTCCGACAAAAACATCATTTCAGCTTGAAATCGACACATTTCTTGCTTCGACGATCTTCTGTAATGGGAAATGTTCGGGAAGGACGGGTGCAGTGGTTTTCATAGTTTTTGTTTTATGGCGACAGAAGGAAGTATAATCATACGGGGCGCAAAGGTCAATAATCTAAAGGACCTGACAGTCGAGATTCCTCGGGGAAAATTTGTCGTAATCACCGGCATATCCGGCTCCGGCAAGTCATCGCTCGCGTTCGATACACTTTTCGCCGAAGGGCAACGACGGTTCGCGGAGAGCCTTTCGTCGTATGCCAGACAGTTTCTCGGCAGGATGTCAAAACCTGATGTCGAGGCAATCGAGGGCATACCGCCGGCAATCGCCATAGAGCAGAAGGTGAACATACGCAATCCGCGCTCCACTGTCGCGACGACGACGGAAATATATGACTATCTCAGACTCATATTTGCAAAAATCGGAAAGACATATTCCCCCGTTTCAGGAAGGCTCGTCACGGCAAGTTCCGCTGGAGACGTTCTCAAATTCATTGAGTCCATAAAGCCGGAGGGCGACATTAGCATACCGGTCTATATCCTGTCAGACATCAGCTGGGCAGGACGCGACGACAAAGTGGAACTGATGCTGGCGCTGAAGGAGGAGGGATTTTCGAGGTTCTTCACGGACAGGCAGGTGAGCATCGAAGATGTTATGAGGCTTTCGGAAAGCGGAGACTTCCCGGAGAAACTTTCTCTGCTCGTTGACCGTCTTAAACTTGGTGCTGCCGGGATTTCGGAAGAACTTGCAACCCGCCTGCACTCCTCGGTTCAGACAGCGTTTGACAAGGGAGAAGGACGCATTTCCGTGTGCTGGCAGGATGGGGACGGACTTCACAACGAGGAATTCTCAAACAAGTTCGAGATGGACGGGATAAAGTTCAGACAGCCGGACGAGTATCTTTTCAGCTTCAACAGCCCGCTCGGAGCCTGTCCGGTGTGCGGCGGACTGGGAGAAATCATCGGAATCAGCGAAGACCTCGTCGTGCCGGACAAAAGCCGGACAATCTACGATGACGCGATTGCCTGTTGGAGAGGAGAGAAGATGGGCTGGTTCAGAGACTTGCTGGTGAAGAACGCGGCGAAGTTCGGCATTCCGATTTTCGAGCCGTACCACAACCTCACGCAGGAGCAGCGGGACAAAATATGGAACGGATGCCCGGCTGCGAACGAGGAGGACTCGATTGTCGGTTTGAACGAGTTCTTCAAGTGGGTGGAACAGAATAAGTACAAAATTCAGTACAAGTATATGCTGAGCCGCTACAGCGGGAAAACCATCTGCCACGAGTGCGGAGGGAGCCGTCTTCGCCGGGAGGCGCTGTACGTGAAGGTCGGAGGGAAAAATATCCACGAACTGCTGAAGATGAACGTCGGGCAGTTGGCTGAGTTTTTCAAGAATATAGATTTGAATGAATATGACCGCAGCGTCGCAGGAAAGGCGATAGAGGAAATTCTGGACAGGCTCGACTACATCAACGACGTGGGACTGGGCTACCTCACGCTTGACCGCCGTTCCAACTCGCTCTCCGGCGGCGAGAGCCAGAGAATCAATCTCGTGGCGGCTCTTGGAAGTTCGTTGGTCGGTTCGCTCTACATCCTTGACGAACCGAGCATCGGACTGCACCCGCGCGACACGGACAGGCTGATCTCCGTGCTGAAGAGGCTTCGGGACATAGGGAACACGGTTGTGGTGGTGGAGCACGACGAGAACATAATGAAGGCTGCGGACCTGCTGATTGACATCGGTCCGAAGGCCGGTGTGAACGGAGGGGAGATTGTGTTTGAGGGACGGCTTGAGGACGCTGTGAAAGCGATTGAGGGTGCAGACTCAGACAATGCCTGCAAGTCTTTGGAGCATTCTCTGACCCTCCAATATCTCACCGGACGCCGTTCACGCATAACCCGGCAGAAGCGCAGTTGGAACTACTCCATCACCATCGAGGGTGCGATGGAACACAACCTCAAGGACATCGACGTTAAGTTCCCGCTCGGAGTCCTCACCGTCGTGACAGGTGTGAGCGGCTCCGGCAAGTCCTCGCTCGTTGGAGACATACTCTATCCGGCCATATATCGAGAAATCAACCACGCCGGTCCGGTGCCGGGAACTTTCCGCGGTCTGTCCGGCAACACCGACCGCATCACCCAAGTCGAATACGTGGACCAGAACCCAATAGGACGCAGTTCGAGGAGCAACGCCGTGACATACCTGAAGATATATGACGACATACGCAAACTTCTTTCGGACCAGCAGTACGCGAAAATCAACGGCTACACCCCGTCGTTCTTCTCGTTCAACCAGGACGGAGGACGCTGCCCGGAGTGCCAGGGCGACGGATTCGTAAAAATCAGTATGCAGTTTATGGCCGATGTAACGATGGTCTGCGAGGCCTGCGGCGGTAAGAGATTCAAACCCGACATACTTGAAGTTCGCTATCAGGGCAAGAATATAGATGACATCCTGAGCATGAGCGTGGAGGAGGCTATAGAATTTTTCGGCACGCAGTCAGACCCGACGGCACAGAGAATTGCTGCAAGGCTTCAGGTACTCGTCGATGTCGGCCTGGGCTATATCACTCTCGGCCAGAGCAGCAGCACGCTCTCCGGCGGCGAGAGCCAGCGAATCAAGCTCGCCTATTTCATGCTGATGAACGCCGAGCAGAGCGGCAAGGCCAAGGAACAGAAAATCCTCTTCATCTTCGACGAGCCGACAACGGGACTTCACTTCTATGACGTTGAAAAGCTCCTCAAGTCATTCGACGCGCTCCTCGCAAAAGGCCATTCGATTGTGGTTGTCGAGCATAACGCCGATGTCATCCGCTCGGCCGACTGGGTCATCGACCTCGGTCCTGAGGCAGGCGACGGCGGAGGCCACATTGTCTTCGCCGGCACCCCGGAAGACCTGCGCAGTTGCAAGGAATCCTACACGGCGAGGTATATATAAGCACATCAATAAGTTACGTTCACCTCTCCTCACTTTTAGACGATTTCATCAAAACCGTTTCACTTTTTCCAACGGCTTTCATCGAGGCCCCGCATTATTCCTAATGGGTCAGGCCTTGTCAAGGACATTTTTCTTGAGGACAGGCGTATGGGCAATCCAATAGACGCAGTGCTGCGGAAGAAGGCTGCAGAAGACCACGGCGAGTTTGGCGATGACTGTCGGAACAAGTATGCGACGTCCATGAAACATTGCAGCGAGGGCCTTACGGACAAGAGTCTTCGGATAAATCATCAAACCGAGATTGTGGGCGAGTTTGCGGAGGTTAGGCGCAAGCTTTATGAGCGGAGTGTCAACGGCAGACGGGCAGATGGTGGTGACTGTCACGCCGTAGTCGCGCATCTCGTGCCAGAGAGAAGTGCCGAGACTCTTGAGATAAGCCTTTGTCGCTGAATAGACTGAGATTGTCGGATAGGGCAGATAGGCAGAAAGCGACGCCATGATGAGTATACGTCCTACCTCTCCCCTCTTGAGACGGCCTGCTCTGCGTGCCCTGCGGCTTTCCGGCTTCGCTCCGGCTGCAACGGCTGCAGCAACGCGCTCTGCAGAGAGCTTTTCTGCACGCTCCTTCATGTCTCCTCCGAAAAGCCTGCAAAGATGGGTGGTTGCGAGACAGTGCACTCCAACAATGAGGTCAACCATACGCGCGGGGGTGTTGAACAGTTTGTTGAACACCAGCATTCCCGCATTACTTACCAGTATATCAACCACATATCCATTTCCCTTCGTCCAATCGTACAGAGCCTGTGAACTCTCGGATTTCGACAGGTCCGCATAGTACGGAACCGCTGACACTCCATATTCAGAATGTAGCATTTCGGCGACCTTACGGTTGTCCTCATCCCTATTGCTGACAACCAGGATGTTATGTCCTTTTGCCGCAAGTTGTCTCGCATATTCCAGCCCCATTCCGGACGACGCTCCGGTCACGAGGGCAAATGTGTTCTGTGATTTTTCCATAATTTCGTGCAAATCCTGCCGGAGAAAACACGCGCCCCGACAAATAAGGCTGCAAAAGTACGAAAATATTTGCGAACATACGAGGCAAAATCACTAACTTCGCAGGTTGAGGCTGATTGATTCGGGCTTTGCCCGCCGACACATATCACGATGCCTCAAAATAATCGAATGTAAAACATAAAGATATGAGAAATTTATACATCACCGACACCTTGTCTCGAAAAAAGGAACTTTTTGAGCCGATTCATCCGGAGCGCGTTGGACTGTATGTCTGCGGGCCGACGGTCTATGGGGAGGCGCATCTCGGGCACGCGCGTCCGGGTATAACATATGACGTACTGGTGCGCATGCTCAGGCATTTGGGATATAAGGTGCGGTATGTCAGAAACATAACCGATGTCGGACACCTTGTCGGAGACGCTGATGAGGGCGAGGACAAAATTGCAAAGAAGGCAAAGTTGGAGCAGTTGGAACCGATGGAGGTTGTCCAGAAATACACGCTTGCCTACCACGAATCAATGCGTTCGCTGAACGTCGCCCCGCCGTCGATTGAACCGAGGGCATCGGCACATATCATTGAGCAAGAGGAACTTGTGCAGAAAATTCTCGATTCGGGATATGCCTATGAAAGCAACGGTTCCATTTATTTCGACGTCGTCAAATACAACCACGACCACCGCTACGGCATCCTTTCCGGACGTACGCTCGACGACACTCTTGAGGGGACGCGCAGCCTCGACGGGCAGGACGACAAACACGCCGCATACGATTTCGCGCTGTGGAAGAAGGCGGCTCCGGAACATCTGATGAAATGGCCGTCTCCATGGGGCGAAGGCTTCCCTGGCTGGCATCTGGAGTGCTCCGTGATGAGCGAGAAGTATCTCGGGAAGGAGTTTGACATACACGGCGGCGGAATGGACCTGATGTTCCCGCATCATGAGTGCGAGATTGCGCAGAATGTGGCCTCAAGAGGATGCGTGGGCGTGAAGTATTGGATGCACAACAATATGATTACCATCAACGGCAAGAAGATGGGCAAGTCGCTCGGCAACTTCATCACTCTCAGCGAGTTGTTCACCGGCACACACCCGCTTCTCGAGCAGGCCTACAGCCCGATGACCGTGCGCTTCTTCATTCTTCAGGCACACTACCGCAGCACGCTCGACTTCAGCAACGAGGCGCTTCAAGGCGCTGAGAAGGGACTGAAGAGAGTGATGCAGGCCTACCGCGACCTCTGCGCGCTCTGCAAAGCTGCCGGAGTGGAGCATGTCGTGAAGGGCGAAAATGGTGACGAGGCCGATGCGCTGAAATACGGCGAGTTCATAACCGACATCGCACCTGACTCATTCAACGGATGCGGATGCTCTGAGGCTGTTGCGAAGCTCTGCGAGGGAGTCTATGAGGCTCTGTGCGACGACCTCAACACGTCAGTCGCGCTTTCCGGAGTTTTCGAAGCCGTGAAGATGATAAACACGGCAAAGACAGCAAAGGAAGGCCAGCCTGGACATCTCACAAAGGCCGACCTTGAGACATTGCTCCGTTTGTTCGATGACATCGTGTTCGGCGTGCTCGGACTCAAGGACGAGGAGGTCGAGGGCAACGGAAAGTCGATGGAAGTGATTGAGGGATTGATGAATATGGTGCTGGAGGAGCGCAAGGCGGCTAAGGCGGCTAAGGATTGGACCACGAGCGACCGCATACGCAACGAGTTGAATGCGTCGGGAATTGCGATTAAGGATACAAAGGAAGGCACCGAGTGGAATGTGATGTGATGCGAGCAAAGGAGCGGATTGCTTCGTTACCCGTCTTACTGAAATCCTCACAACCATAAGGTTGCTGCGGTTTCAGCCGCGCCGGGTGCCTTGCACTCCATCTCCTTATCTCACATCACTCTAAACAAGTATTTTAAATTGTATGATAAAACTCATTTCTTGGAATGTCAACGGGCTGCGGGCCGTGTGCGGAAAGGGATTCGCGGAGATTTTCGCAGGGTTTGACGCTGATTTCGTTTGCATACAGGAGACGAAATTGCAGGCGGGACAGATTGACCTTGAGTTCTCCGGCTACCGTAGCTACTGGAACTATGCCGACAGAAAGGGATATTCCGGAGTCTGCGTATATACGCGAATGGAGCCGCTGGCGGTGCATTACGGCATCGGACGCGACGAGCACGACCACGAAGGGCGCGTCATAACCCTTGAAATGCCGGACTTCTACCTTGTCTGCTGCTACACACCGAACTCCCAGAATCCGGACACTCCGGGAGAACTGCCGAAGAGGCTCGACTACCGTATGGAGTGGGAGGATGCGTTTCGAAAATATGTGAACGCATTGCATGACAAAGGTTTGGCAACTGTGGCCGAATCCTATGAGGCTGCGGTGAATGCCGCTTCGGGAGCAGAAGAGGGGTTGTTTGCCCAAACAAAGGAAAACTCGCACGCGGCTGGCGGCACTTCCAAACCGGTCATCATCTGCGGCGACCTCAACGTCGCCCACAAGGAAATTGACCTCAAGAACCCCAAGACCAACACCAAGTCGGCCGGATTCACCCCACAGGAACGCGAAAAGATGACAGAACTTCTCGAAAGCGGATTCACCGACACGTTCCGCCACTTCCACCCGGACGTGACAGACGCCTACTCTTGGTGGTCCTATCGTATGAACGCCCGCGCCAAGAACGTGGGCTGGCGCATAGACTACTTCCTCGCCACCGCCGACCTCATCCCACGCCTCGTCTCCGCCTCCATCCTTCCCGACATCATGGGTTCAGACCACTGCCCTGTGGAGCTGACAATACAATAATTAAAATATGGACTTTTTCTTCATCCAACTTTAAAGTCTGCCTGACTCCTCGAAGCTGCCTACATTGCGGCGCGGGGCGACAGTCTTTCCGAAACTGTAGGTGAAACCAAGGGATATGCCGCGGTTGGAGGTGAGGTCTATCATCTTCATCGTCTCCACATCGCCGTCCCATAGGCTCAAGTTCTGGTTCATCGACTTGAAGATGTCATTAACCCGAAGCGTGAGGTTGGCGCGGCCGTCGAGGAACGACTTGCTGATGGAGGCGTTGAGCGACCACATTCCAGCGACAGTGAAATAGCCGGCGGTCACTGGGGTCATGCCCCAACCATCAATGCTGAACTTGAACTCCTTCGGGAGATAGAAAGTCGTCGAGGCGTAGCCGTTGAACGATTGCGAGGACTTGCTGTAGTCGTTGAAGGCCAAAAGGTTGGGATTCGGATAGGCCCTGAAATGCGTGAACATATAGTTGGCATTCAAAGTGACAGTCCACCATTTCGTGATGTTCTGCTCTGAAAGGGCAAGGGCGAGATAGGCCATCTGCTGCACTCCGGCGTTGCTGAAACGGTACTCCAGAGTGCCGAGAGACTTGTCGTAGTTCGGAACCTGATGCTCTGAGTAGTTCTTCTGATGGCTGTAGCCGGCCGTGAGGGTCAGATTGCTGAAAAACACGGTGGAAAGCGTCAGATTGTGGGAGTAGCTCGGCTTGAGCTCCGGGTCGCCGACTGACCAGGTGGTCGGATTTATATAACGGCGGAACGGATTGAGCTGCCAATACTTAGGACGGTTCAGACGGTAAGAGTAGTTCAGCGACAGGATGGCTTTCTGCGACGGAGTCCAGTTCAGAAACACATTCGGGAAAATGTCGAAATAGTTCTTGCCGCTGCGCCTGTTCTCCGATTTCCAGTCGCCGCGCGGAACGGTATATTCACCGCGAAGACCGACCTGCGCGTTCCATTTTTCAGAGAATGCCTTGGAAAGGTTCGCATAGAGGGCATATATCTGCTCCGAGTAGGTGAAGTCGTTGCGTGCCGAGAGTTCTCCGACCTGTTCCTCCGGAGTCGGAGGGGTCCATTTGTAGGTGGAGTAGCGGTTGTCGGTTATGGACACAGCGGCCTTAGCACCAGCTTCCACTCGTCCGGTGTTGCTCCAGAGGTTCTGCGCGAAATCGACTTTCAGCGACCAGATGTTTGCACGCCGGAAAGTTGAGTCGTTCAGACCGTTGCCAAGGAACGGATCGGCAAGTCCTGCAGCAAGGCTGGCGTCGCGCTCGGCCTGAGCCACAGGGGAAAGGGCCGTGTAGAGATTGCGCTGGAGGTTCGAGGCGTCGCTGCGGGTGTGGTTGTAATCCGCGTTGACGGTCAGTTCCTGCGAAAGGGACTCATCAAATGTGTGCGTGTAGTTGATGTTGGCTGAGTATTGCCGTGTTCCGGTGGTCTCAGAGGCGCGGCTCGCCATTGAAGAATATGGCTCAGCGTCATCGAACTTCCGGAAATCGTCAATCATCGCGGTGTTAGGGGCATTGTTGCCGCTTCTGTTCAGATTGACCTTGGCTATGGCTCCGAGAACGTCGCTTTCTGAAATGCGGACATCTTCCGAAAGCATTATCTGATGACCCGCCCAGCGGCCTTTCGATTCATTGACGGTTCTCAGCAGTGACCCGTAGGAGTCTCCGTAGCGCTTGTCCTCGGTGACGTCGCTGTAGTAGGGATAGATGTAGCCGTTGTAACTGAGGTTCGTATTCGTGACGTCACCCTTGTAGCCGAGCCGCACGCTACCGTCACCCGTTCCGTGTACCTTCGGCTCCCACTTCAGCTGCCCGTTTCCGCTGACCGAGCCGTTGAAGCCGTGCAGGAGTCCGCGCTTTGTCTTGATGTTGATGATTCCGCCGGCACCCTCCGCGTCGTATTTCGAGGAAGGGGACGAGATTACCTCTATCTTGTCGATTGCCACCCCGGACGAGCCTTTGAGATAGGCCTGAAGTTCCTTTCCGGACATATTTGACGGCCTGCCGTCGAGCCACACGGAAACGGACTTGCCGTTGAGCTGGATGTTGCCGTCCTTGTCGAAGGTCACGCCCGGAGCGGCGCGAAGCACATCGGTAGCATTCCCGGTCTTCGCAGCGGCAAGCTCCGAGACATTCATCACTATCTTGTCGAAGCGGTGCTCAAGCAGCGGGCGTTTGCCAACGACCTTCGCGCTCTGAAGCATCTGAGTGTCCGGCACAAGGCTCACAGTCGGGATTTCCCCTATGGTCACTCCATCCAACGACACCGAAGCGTCCTTGTAACCAACAAGCGAGAATTCGACGCGGCAGCCGGCAGCCGACGACGCAGTCAGCACATAGACGCCCGTCGAGTCCGTAGTTGCCGCCGCAACCAGATCCGCCGAACTGTTCCGCAGTGCCACGGTCACAAACTCAAGACCGCGCCCGCTCTCCGAATCAGTGACTCGCCCGGTGAGCTTTCTGTCATCAGAAGCATGATGCGGCGCTGCATAAGCCAGCGCCGACACCATCATCAACAAGATTGTGGCAAATCTCAATCTCATAAATAGCCTATTTGCACCGTATCCCATATTTTGCAAGTATCTTGCAAATTGGCTTGGCGACAGACTTCGCCCAGAGCTGATAACCGTAATCGCCCGGATGGGTGCCATCGACCGAAGTCTCGTGGTCCGGAGCCGTCGCATTTGTCGTTTCCACATAATAGACGTTCTTGTACATCGAGCAAGCCTGACGCATCATGTTCTCCGCCATCTCCATCTTGGCCGCTTCGCTGCGGTCAGTGGCGGCGTCGTAGTTGCGCCTCTCGCGGTAGATGGTCTTCTGGAAAATGAGAGGAGCGTCAGGGTGCTTTTCCTGAATGATTTCAATGAACTTGAAGAGACGCTCCTTAATCATTGCCGGAGACGGATTGGAAAAGGCGTCAAAAACGTATGCATCGACATCAGCATCGGCGAGAGCTCGTGCGAAATAGTCCTGCAGCTTGCTGTTTCCAGAGCAGCCGAGACTGAGGAACTGGAGTCCGGTCATCCTCGAAAGTTGTGCAGGATAGGCCATTCCCGGACGCGAGGTGCTGATTCCGTGGGTGTAGCTCGAGCCGAAGATTGCAATCCTGTGACGGAACGGATTCTCGGCCGGTAGTATGTCATACCCGTCTTCAACACCTATCTTGAGAGCGTCCACCGAGCTCACAAGAGGAAGATAGAGCAGACACTCCAGCATTCCCTTTTCATTGTTGTTCAGAATCAGTTTGTTCTCACCGCTTCTTCCGGCAGTTGTGGAGCCGGCCCATTTCCATTCTTTCCCATCCTTCACATAAAGGTCAAAGCCCTTCTGCGAAATCGCGCCTGTCGTCCCCAACCCGGAGATGCGTCCATAAGTCGGGCACACGGAAATCTTTGGAGAGTTAGTCCGGAACGCTACGGAAACACCGGAACTCATCGTCACCTGATGACGTTCGCTGCTTGTGAATCCGTCATGATAGACGAGCGTGTCGAGGCGGTGATATGGCACCGGAGTGTCCGGGAAAAGTTTGCCGACAAGAGTGAGTTCACTTGCCTCCGTAAATTTCCATTTGTCCTGCGCTGACATGTTCAGTGAAAGGACGAGGCTCATAGCGAGCGCTGAGATGAGAAGAATTCTCTTTTTCATATTTTTGAGCGTTATATGGTTAACATATATATAATCCTAGTCTATTGTCACCAAATTCATTTGCGCAGTGTCTCCGCGGCATACGAGGACAGTCCGGTCACGGCCATCATGAGCGACTGCGATTCATGTGATATGGTGGCGAATATGATTCCGAGCTCGAAAGGAAGGTTGTAGACAGTACTCAGCGCAAGGGCGACGATGTAGTGGAACGCCCCGAACCCTCCGGGAACCGGCACCACCCAACCGAGACTTCCTGCGAGCATCAGAAAAAGCGCGTCCGTTCCGGAAAGTTCGTCAAGAAGAGGAACGGCACGGAGGGACATGTAACTCATCAGGAAATACATCAGCCAGATAAGTGCTGTGTACAGCAGAAACTTCCACCATCCTTTCATCCTGAAGCAGCTCACGATGCCGTCCAAAAGCCCTCGGCAGAACTTCCACAATTTCCCCGCAAAGGCACTGCGTTCACGGTAACGTATAATAAAGCAGATGGCCGCGGCCATAATGAAAACCACCGCGACAACAATCCACCAAAGACTGAAATTCAGTCGCTGCGAAAGCGGAATCCACATCCTGTCCACAAAAAATGTCCCGAACTCGTCCCATTTGACCAGGAGGAAAACAAAGAGTATCAGCAGCATCACGATCATGTCGAGGCTTCGCTCGGTAACGACAGTTCCGAGAACCTTGTCATAGCTGGCCTTTCCGTCCTTCGAGTCTTTGGATATGACGCCGCAACGGACAAACTCCCCGATGCGAGGGAACACGAAATTGGCGAGATAGCCGATGTTCACCGCATTGAACGTGGTAACATGACCCGTATGTCCGTCCACCGGAAGCAGGATTTCACGCCATCGCTCGCTCCTGAACCAATTGGAGAGCACGCCGGCGAGAATGCTCGCCGCCACCCACCACCACCGGCAGCCGGAAAGGCTCACGACAAATTCCGTCCAGTTCACTCCCCTGAAACAGAAATACATGAGCAGAGCCGCCACTGCAAGTGACAGCACATATTTTATCACATTTTTCAGTTTTCGGGACATATCTGCGTCTTTAATTTTCCCTTGTCACAGCACATCGTTAATCTCGCGGAAAATGATAAGGATGCAAAGTTACCGAATTTTTCGCTATCTTTGCGGATTATTCGTTTGAAATATTCGGAAAATCAGAGAAATATGAAATCTATCCTCGGCATAGGAAATGCCCTCACTGACATCCTCGCGGTCCTTCCCGACGACTCGTTCCTCAACGAATACCACATTCCGCGTGGAAGCATGCAGCACGTCGATAAAGAAACCGGAGACCGTATCCTCCAGAAACTCAAACCGTTGGGAGTTCAGTATGTAGCCGGAGGCTCGGCAGCGAACACGATTACAGGCACGGCAATCTTCGGAATGCGTTCGGCTTTCATCGCCAAAATAGGCGACGACGACCTTGGACATTTGTTCAAGAGCGACCAGGAACAGTACGGCATCAAGTCCATCCTGCTCAAAGGAAAGAACCCTTCGGGAAGGGCAATGGTCCTGATTACGGCTCCGAATGCCGAGAGGACCTTTGCGGATTATATGGGAGCGGCGCTGGAACTTGTGCCGGAGGATTTGAAGCCGGAATATTTCAAAGGTTACGACTATTTTCACATCGAAGGCTACCTCGTTCAGAACCAGGCACTCATACGCAAGGCCGTGGAGATGGCAAAGGACGCGGGGTGCATAATCTCGATTGACATGGCATCATACAATGTGGTGGAGTCGAACGAGGCATTCCTGCACGACATCGTGGAGAACTATGTCGACATCGTGTTCGCAAACGAGACCGAGGCGAAGGCGTTCACGAAAAAGGAGCCCAGAGAGGCTCTCGATGAAATTGCAGCACATGGAAAGACGGCAATCGTGAAAATCGGAAAGAACGGCTCGATGGTCAAAAAAGGCAACGAATACCACTACATAGAGGCATGGCCCGCCGATCCGATTGACGCAACCGGCGCCGGAGACACCTATGCGGCAGGATTCCTCTACGCGCACTCTCTTGGAATGCCGCTCAAGGTCTGCGGGGAAATAGGGTCAATCATCGCGGCAAAGGTCGTGGAGGTCATCGGTACCAAGATTGACATCCCACGCTGGAAGGCGGCAAAAAAGGAAATCAAGGCACTCATCTCCGAGACTCGCTCGGCCCTGAAGATACAATAAGGAAGCAGCCATGGGATTCATCACAAACCTTGCGGTCAAGCGCCAGCTGAAAAGGCACGGCTACACCGGAGATCACGGCTTAGTCCCGTTATCCGAAGTGAAGAGGGCTATTGTTCTCTTCGACGTAGAGGATGTGGAATTCGATGAATGCCAGAAGATTACAGAAGATTTTTTCGCGGCGGCAGGGATTGAGTTAAAGCCGTTCTTTCTGGACATGAGCAGGCACGAAAAGGACGAGATCATCGTAACCGGGGTGAGGACCACTATTCTGAAACGGAACCTCGCGTTCTGCGGAACACTTCCACAGGAAATCATCGGTGAACTTAAGGCGGATACGGCAGGACTTTTCATCTGCCTCGTTGACAACTGCTGTCCGGCCGTGCGCTGCTTTTCCGGCATTGTGCCGGCGAAGTTCTGCATAGGCAGGCGCGACTACGAAGGCTCCCCATTCGGGATGACTTTCACGACACCCGAGCAGATCGACAGCATTCAGATGAACTTCCACGACAGCGTGAAGTGCTTGAGAAGCATTCTGGAGTATCTGCCAATGGTTGTCAAATGATAATTGCGAAATTTGAGTAAAAGATGAAATTCAATTTGAAGAAATATGCCCTCGTGGCACTCAAGGGCGTCGGAATGGGTGCAGCGGACGTAATTCCGGGCGTAAGCGGAGGTACAATCGCCTTCATGACAGGAATCTACGAGGAACTTGTCGGTTCCATACACAACTTCGACAAGACGGCCTTCAAGCTGTTTTTCACTGGAAAATTCCGCGAGTTCTGGAAGCACATAAATGGGACGTTCCTCGTATCTGTACTCGTCGGCATACTTGTCAGCATCTTCTCGTTGGCGAAACTGATGACCTGGCTTCTTGAGAACCACCCGATTCAGACATGGGCGTTCTTCTTCGGGCTCATCGTCGCATCGTCGGTCTTCATCCTGCGCGGAGTTTCCCTCTGGAAGTTCAAGGATGTCGTCCTCACGGTCTTCGGAGTCGGTCTCGGAGCCGTAATCTGCACACTCACTCCGACCGAGACGCCTGACGGACTGTGGTTTGTGTTTCTATGCGGAGCCATCGCCATCTGCGCGATGATTCTTCCGGGAATCTCCGGCAGTTTCATTCTCCTCATCCTCGGGAAGTACGACTATGTGCTCGGGGCAGTGGCCGGACTGACATCGTTCGGACGCGCAGAAGAGGTTACGGCCGGACTTGCCACCGGGCCGATGAGCTGGGGGCATTGCCTGCTGATCATCTGCGTGTTCGCTGTCGGGGCAGCAATCGGCATAGTGACCTTTTCCAAGTTCCTTCACTGGCTGCTCGACCGTTGGAACCGTGAGACCACGCTTGTCCTTGCCGGATTCATCATAGGTTCACTCGTAAAAGTATGGCCATGGCACGGAGCCAACGACTTCCCCACCCTCCCCGGACTCGCTGCAGCGGACGGCACGGTGACATTCCCGGTCGCTGATGCCCACATCGCCGGAGCGATACTCTTCGCCGCACTCGGTCTTGCACTCGTCTTCGGTATTGAGTTCGCCGGAAAGGTCGTTGCCAAGAGAAGAGACTAAAGGCAGGCCGTCGCAACTGCTTTTTGCAGCGGCTTTTGCAGAAATAATGTTGTGATTTCGGAAAAATTGTCTACCTTTGCACTCCCTTATGGCAGTCTTGCCAATAAAGAGGAGGATTGGTCCGGTAGCTCAGTTGGATAGAGCAACAGCCTTCTAAGCTGTGGGTCTTGGGTTCGAATCCCAACCGGATCACAAGCATTGAGAAAGCTCGCTGTCGGAGACAGCGGGCTTTTGTGTTTAAAAAAAGCCGTCGGGAATCCCAAATTCCCGTAAGGCCTTTTTTTAACACAAAAGCCAAGCCGGCAAAGCCGGCGCAAGCTTTCGTCCCCAACGCTTGTAAGATTGCCCGTGGCAGGGTAAGGGAACCGCGACCAAAGGGAGCGAATCCCATTTCGTGATTGAATATCAATAATTATCAGTAAAGTAAAACCAAACCGCAACGCCAATCAAGTTCATTTAGGTTCATTTACCAATCAGCCCCGTCCTGACGGAATAAATGTAGTTTTTACTTGCCATTTTGATGGAATAAATGTATTTTTGCAGCATCAGAAAAACGGAATAAATGTAGGTCGTTATGCTCAAACGAAAGATTTCCAGCAAGATAGAGGATTATTTAAAATCCGGCAGTAACAAGATGCTCGTAGTCGATGGCGCAAGGCAAATCGGAAAGTCGTTCATCATCAGGGAGGTCGGAAGCAGACTGTTTCCCAACTTCATTGAAATCAATATGGAAAAAGACCGGCAAGGTGAGCGGCTGTTTGCGGAAGCGAAAACAACTGAAAACTTCTACCTTGCGTTGAGCACATTCGCCGGAGAGAAAATGGGAGACAAGGCTTCGACCCTCGTGTTCATTGACGAGATTCAGGCATACGACCATTTGCTCACCCTCGTGAAATTTCTTATGGAAGACGGACGGTTCACCTACATAGCAAGCGGCTCTCTTCTTGGAGTAACCCTGAAGAAGACCTTGTCCATCCCTATCGGCAGCCTGACTACAATGCACATGTATCCTCTTGATTTCGAGGAGTTTCTCTGGGCGAATGGAGTCGGACAGTTTGCAATAGACGAACTTCGCCGCTGTTTCGATGAAAAGGTCTCTCCGAATGACGCCATCCACAGACGAATGCTTGACCTTTTCAGGAAATATCTTCTCGTCGGAGGATTCCCCGATGCCGTAAACACCTACATATCAGAACACAACATCGCTAAAGTACGGGATGTGCACAAAATAATCAGAGAACTCTATGCACTTGATGCGGCAAAATATGAAAAGGAGTCCGCGCGAAAGCTCAAGATTATGCGGATTTACGAGATGATTCCGTCAAATCTTGAAAACAAAAAGAAACGCGTCAAGGTAAAGGACATTGAAGGTATGAAGGGAAAACGAACGAGCGACTATCAGGATGAGTTCGACTATCTCGTGTCATCCGGTGTTGCACTTGAAGTTGACGCAATAAGCCAGCCGTCCTATCCCCTTGTTCAAAATGCGGGGAAGAACCTTCTTAAACTATATCTCAATGACACCGGACTTTTTACGGGCATATTGTACGGCAACGACATCAGGCCTGTCCTCGAAGACAAACGCTCCATAAATCTCGGCTCTGTCTATGAAACTGCGGTTGCCCAAGAACTGAAGGCTCACGGGTTTTCCCTATATTACTACGACAACAAGAAGAACGGTGAGGTCGATTATCTGATTGACGACACAAAAAATATGTCGTCAATCCCGATTGAGGTAAAATCCGGTAAGGATTATATGATTCACAGCGCACTGGACAAATTCATCGCCAACAAGGATTATGCTGTCCGACAAGCATACGTTCTGTCAAACGAAGCCAATATCTTCGAGAAGAATGGCATCACCTACATCCCGATCTACTTCGTGATGTTCTTTGAACACGATGTAAGGCTCGCACCGGAAGAATATATTTTCTGAGGGACGATGGTTGCCGTGTATTTGCCTTCCTCTCGGAACGAAGTTTAAGGCGTATTGCTTTTCCAACATTTATATCTAACTTTGCAGGCATTACATAAAACATGTAACATAATATATGTAACGCAAATTATGGAAAAGTTGAAGAATCCATTCGTAATCTACGGATATAAGGGCGCAGAGTATTTCTGCGACAGAAAAGAAGAGACAGAAAGGCTCGTGACGGCATTGGAAAATGAAAGGAATGTCGTGCTCATATCGCCGCGGCGTGTCGGGAAGACGGGCCTCATCCATCATGTTTTTGAGCGGATTGGGAAAAAAGAACAGGGCGCGAGATGCTTCTACATGGACATCAATGCGACAAGGAACATGAGCCAGTTCATACAGTTGTTGGCAAAGACAGTGGTAGGAAAAGTCGATTCATTTTCGCAGGCCGCGCTACGGAAAATCACGACATTCTTTGCCAATTACAGGCCCACTGTTTCATTCGACGAACTGACAGGAATCCCTACCTTTTCCATAGCGGTTGCTCCCGACAGACAAGAAGAATCGCTGAAACACATATTTGAATACCTGAAACAATCCGGCAAACGGGTTTACATTGCAATTGACGAGTTCCAGCAGATTGCGGAATATCCGGAAAAGGGTGCCGAGGCACTGTTGCGCTCCTATATTCAGTTTCTTCCAAATGTCTATTTCATATTCGCCGGCAGCAGCCAGCACCTCATGTCGGAAATGTTCCTGTCAGCGAAACGTCCGTTTTACCAAAGTTCCCAGATAATGAGCCTTCCACTCATAGAGATCTGTGAATATGAGACCTTCGCGAACAAATGGCTTAAACAGGAAGGAATCGAAATCAGCGACGGCGACTTCAGGTACCTTTATGACATGGTCGATGGACAGACATGGTATGTCCAGTGCATCCTGAACCGGCTCTACGAAAACGGAGAGGTCATCGACAAGAGGGCAATAGTCCAGGCGGTCGAAAACATCATCAACGAACAGGAAGATGCTTTTATCAACTATTGCAAGTCTCTCACTGACAATCAGGTAGCCCTTCTTACGGCCATCGCCAAGGAAAAAGGAGTCTCATCAGTGCTGTCGCAGGAGTTTATCCGCAAGTACAGCTTGCCGGCAGCCAGCAGCGTGAGCATCGCGCTCAAAGCCCTGCAAAAACGAGACTTCGTGCATGATTTCAACGGTAAAATCATCGTATATGACCGATTCTTCTCAATCTGGCTGCGGAAAGAAACGGATTGAAATTACGCCTACAGACGAAAGGACGGCATATGGGTAACACTTGTAGGCCAGCCTAAAACTCGTAGTCGCAGCAAATCGGATAGTGGTCGGAGATGTGGGCCAGGCCGTAGGCTGTCGGGGAGTCGAGAGTGCGGTAGCGCAGAGGGGTGGCGTTGCGGGAGAAGATGTAGTCGAGCCAGAGACTGCGGGAGGTCTCGCTGAAGCCTCCGTAGGTGCGATGGTCATCGGTTTTCTTTGCTCTCTCACGAGCATCGTCCATCCAGCCGTCGTAGGGTTTCAGGAACTTGCCGGTCTTGCCATCGCGCTGCGAATTCATATCGCCGGAAATGAAGACCACAGCCTTGTCACCGGCTATCTCCTTCATCTTCCCGACATTCAGCTCGGCAGCCTTTTGACGTGCCGTCATGCCACGATGGTCCATGTGCGTGCAGAAATACCAGAAGTCCCTGCCGGTCCTCCTATCCTTCAGGTGCACCCAGACGGTTATTCGGCGGTTACCATCCCAGCCTTTGGAAACCTTTTCCGGGGTGGCGCTGAGCCAGTACATTCCTTTGTCAAGCAGTTCATACTTGTCCCTGAGCCAGAAAATCGCCTCGCACTGCGACTCCTTGAGTCCACCCTCCTTGTCCTCAGCGTAGTGGTCGTAATCGGGAAGTTCGGCATAGAGATAGTCCAACTGCGGCCAGCGAGGCTCCTGAAGCCCGAACACATCGGGTTTTTCCGTGCGTATCATATTGATTGACGCAAACTTGCGGGCATCCCAATCCGCGAGTCCCGTGTCCTTAGGGGTCGTCATCCTGATGTTGTAGGAAATCAGGCGAAGCCTTGTGTCTGCCTTTTTCGGCCTGCGCCTCGCATCAGCAACGACAAGTGTCGAAACCACGAGCACAGCGGCGAGAAATATTTTCAGAAACCTTTTCATATTCAATGAATTTTTGTTCCAAATATTTTATCGATCACCAGCGCAATCGCCGCATCGCCGCTCACGTTGCAGGCCGGGCCGTAGCCGTCGAGGGCGAGGTAAATCGTCATCATCAGGGCGCACTGGTCAGGGGTGAAGCCCAGCACAGACTCAAGCAGCCCGATTGAAGCCATGAGCACTCCGCCCATCACACCCGGGGCAGCGACTGCCGCAACAGCCTGAATCAGAGCGAAATTAACGAACATCGCAGGCGTGATTTCAATCCCACACATATAGGCTACGGCAACGGAAGTCACCGTCAGTTTTATCGTCGAGCCGCACATGTGCACCGTAGAGCAGAGCGGAATTACGAAATCGGCAATGTCCTTGCGCGTACCGTTCTTCATCGCACATTCGAGAGTGACCGGAATCACCGCCGAACTTGAACAGAGGGAGAAGCCCGTGAAATAAGCCGGCATGATGTTCCAGAGACACTTGAATGGGTTCTTGCGGGCAACCGCGCCTGCAATGAGGTACTGAAGAACGAGGTAGCATATCGACAAGGCGACACCGGTAGCGATAATCTTCACTCCTGAGCCCATCACCACGGAAAGTTTTCCGGACGCGCTCATCTCGCACATCATCGTGAAGATGTAGAACGGGAGGAATGGTATGACCGCCTTCTCGATGGTGAGTTTCACGATGTTCCCGAATTCGTCGAAACCCCTCTTGAGAGCCGTGGAATTTGTAAATATGATGCCGACACCGGCCATAAACGACAGCAGCAGGGCAGTAAGAATGTCGCATATCGGTGGAATCTTGAGTTCGACGTATGGCGCAAAAGTCTTGGCGTCAGGCGCCGTCGCCGAAAGTTCTCCGACCTCAAGATAGTGCGGAAGCAGTCCGCTCGCACAGCCGTAGGAGAAAAGTCCTGCCCCGACCGTGGAAAGATAGGAAATGGTCATCACGGCAATGAGCATCTTGCCCGCACCCTTGCCGAGGTTCGCAACTGAAGGAGTCACAAGGCCGAGCACGAGCAGAGGCACGATGAACTTGAGAATCTGCGCGAACAGAACATTGAACGTTTTGAGAATGCACACAAGCACATCCGGCGCCACAAGACCGAGCAGCGAGCCGAGCACTATGGCAATCAGCACTTTGGGAAACAGTCCCAACTTTATTTTCTTCATCTTCACAAAATTGTCAATAGATTCTTGCGACCCATCCGCCTCCAGGAGCCATGCTCAGGCTTACTTTCCGGTCGGAAGGAAGCGTCTCTACAACCCTCTTGTAGTCGGAGGCTATCTTTTTCGCGTTCACGCCGTCGCGGAAAACCTCAATCTCATACTCCCCTTCCGGCAGGAAACCGAGGTCGAGCGTCATCTCCCGCGCGTTCCAGTCGGTCATAGCCCCGACATACCAGACATCACCCGAGCGCCGGGCCACCGCAACATACTGCGCCACCTTTCCATCAAGGGCCACAGTCTCGTCCCAGACTGTCGGAACTGCCGAAATGAAGTCCGTGCATTCCTGATTCGCCCTGTAGTTTGTCGGAGAGTCGCACATCATGTTCAGCGGGGACTCGAAAACGACATATTCCGCAAGTTGACGACAGCGCGTGCCCTGGCTCATAGGCTCGGAGCGCACAGGAAAATAGTTCTTGCGCGTGGCGTTGCGCATCGCCCCCTGCGTGTAGTCCATCGGACCGGCCACCTGACGGATGAACGGGATGGTCACGTCGTAGGTCACCTGATCCACCGACGGGTCGCTCCACTTCATTTGTTCAAGCCCGTGCACACCCTCGAAGTTCACGACATTCGGGTAGGTGCGCTGGAGTCCTGTCGGCTTGTAGGAACCGTGGAAGTCCATCAGCAAGTGGTATTTGGCGCACATCTCGGCCGCCCTGCGGAACCAGTCGGCCATAGGCTGGTCGTCGCGGTTCATGAAATCCACCTTGAAGCCCTTGACGCCCATCTCGGAGTAGTGTCGGCAGACATTCTCCATATCCTTCGCAAACGGCCACCAACCAGCCCAGAGGATGATGCCCACACCGCGCCCGGCGGCATAAGAAATCAGTTCGGAAAGGTGAATCTCAGGCACCTCCAGCATGAGGTCGTTGGCATATTTCACTGCCCAACCCTCGTCGAGAATCACATACTCGATGCCGTTCTCCGCAGCGAAGTCGATGTAGTGGCGGTAGGTTTCGTCATTGACGCCGGTCTCGAAATCCACTCCCTTCAGGTTCCACGCGTTCCACCATTCCCAGGCGACCTTACCGGGCCTTACCCAAGACCAGTCGGCGTCTGAAGCAGGAGTCGCGAGTTTCCAGACAATGTCGGAGTCCGCAAGTTCCCTATCCTCGGAGGAAACGACGATTACGCGCCAAGGGAACGACGTCGCTCCGTCAAATTCGGCGATATGGTCCTTACGGGTATATACCATCTCCTGCACCATATTGTGTCCTCCGATTTCGGTTTTGTCCGGAATCCGCGCAAAATAGCCGCTGAGCGTAGTCTCCCCTCCTTTTTTGTAGTTGTAAAGGAACATTCCGGGGTAGTCCATAAGGTCGGCTTCAGTGAGCACGACCTTCTTGCCCTGAGGACATTCGACCAGAAGCGGGACTATGCTCCAACGCTCCTTCCACTCCGAAAGCTTCGAGCGGGTGTAGGTGCATTGGAAATCGTTGACGAGAATATCCTCAAGACTACCCTTCCATTTCTTATTGATATACGGAATCTCCGCATGCCAGTCCTCCGCAAAACGGAAATCCGCCTGTTCGTCGGTGACGGTGAAAGGAGTGCGGGAAAGGGATATGAACCTGTAGGCGCAGGCGTCATCGTATGCACGGAAGATGACCTTGTAGCCGCCGCAGTCAAGTTCGAGTTCATTGAAGTTTTCGCGGACCTCGGACTTCTTGTAGGCCACGGCCTCGGCAACCTCATCAACGCTGCGGGTGCGGGCGCGACGTACCTTCATGGCCGTGCCGCCGTAGATCGTGCCGTCGCCGAGCGTCATCGAGGCATGCGACTGCTCAAGCAGCAGGATTCCATCGTGAAGCACGTCGTAGCGGATGCCGTCTGCAGTCGAAATGTGCATTTCAAGCCTTCCGTCAGGCGATTTCAAGGTATATGCCTTCGGTGCGGCGCTCATCGTCAACGCCACAGCCGAAAGCGAGATAAACATTAACAGGATTTTCTTCATAGCTTCTAAATTTCAAAACCGCACATAACCGGATAATGGTCGGAAATGTAGGTCACGCCATAGTCGGGACTGTTCACCGTCACAAAGTCCAGGGCCCCGGCACCGCGGTAGAAGATGTGGTCGATGTTACCGACCTTGCCATTCTTGTATTCTGTGAAGCCGTTGAAGCTGATTGCCCCATCGTAAGAGTGCGCATCCTCCCGCGCCGACCACATATACCCGGTCAGCGGCTCAAGGCTGCGCGGACCGTTGCGCGTGGCCCCGTCCGCAAGCGAGCAGTTAAGGTCTCCGACAAGGAACATCGCAGCATCTTTCTCTTTCACAATCTTTTCCATCTGTTCCACGGCAATCAGCGAAGCCTTGCGGCGTTCTTCAATGTTGTAGTGCTTCTTGCCGGTCTCCGGGTCTATGATTTCCTCCGGGTCGTGGGTGTAGTGCGTGTCGAAGAAATAGACAATCCTTCCGTTCTCCTTAAGCTGAAGTTTCACCCATACGCTTCCTCGGACCTGCCAGCCGGAAGCTCCGCAAGGATTGTGGCACGGAACCGAAGGGTCTGCCTCGTTGTAGTAGAAAACGCCCTTGTCGAGAAGTTCAAACTTTGACGTCCGATACATTATCACAAGCGGAGGAAGATGATCGTCCGTGACATTAGAAACCGATCCGTCATAGGTCGGAACCCGCCACAAACCATACTCGGAGGCAATGGAGAGTGTCTGGACTTTCTCCTCATTGCATTCCTGCAGTCCTATGATGTCGGGCTGGGTGTCGCTGAGCATATTCATATAGGCGAACTTCCTGTACGACCATAGCTGTATGCCGGCGTCGGACTGTCCGCTGCGGACATTCGACGACATCACCTTAATCCGTACCTGCTCCGGCCGCTCCTGCTCCGAATACTCGGTCTGCGGTTTCACCGGCCCGGCCTTTGTGCACATCACAAGAGATAGAGCCGACATTATAATAAGCATTCTTTTCATAGCATTGAATTTCTGAATCATTGTCTTAGCCCGCGAGCCTAATTATACCTTACGGCGAAGTAGTCCATGCCATTGGCCGACTTTGCCCCGGCGGGAGCGAGTCCTTCACCGAAATAAGAGGTGTTCGTGTAGCGGTCGGACGGCTGAAGCCGGATGTAGACCCTGTCTTTCCCGAGCATCTCAGCAGGAAGAGGGAAATCGTACTGCTTGAACGCCGGGAGCTGCCAATCCTGCTGGGCCGCACTTACCACGCCGTCCGGGACCACATAGTCGGCAATCTTCGTCCACGCAGAGGCGTCCTTGAGGTCTCCGCTCTCCGACCACCATGCTGTCCAGTTGTATGGACTCTTGCCCGTGGAACTTGTCTCTGCGCCGTATGATGTAAACTGCATGGAAAGATGCTCAGCGCTTATGCCCCTGGTCGAGAACTCAATTATCCAAGATTCCGGCTCCGAGCCCTCTGAAGCCCACCATGTCTTGTTCATCCAGCCGTCAAGGAGAGTTGTAGAAGCACCGTTGTAGGTGCACTTGTTCGTAGAGCCCACCTTGCCTCTTCCGTCGTCATTGGTTTTGGAATAGTCAAAGACATAGCCTTCAGCAAACGAGTAGCCGAGCGGCTCGGCGAGCGACGAGTCAAAACCCACATGACCCTTGAAAGGAGCCACTCCGGAGTTGGTTCCCGTCCAGCCTATGTAGTTGAAAGTCGAAGGACACTTGGTGATGCCTCCTCCGGACGTGTGATAGAACTTCGCGGTAGGGTCGCCTTCGGTCGCCGGGAAATACGACACGCCGTCGACGGTCTTGAAGCCTGCTGCATAACGGAACTCGACGAGTATGTTCGAAAACGAGACCTCCTTGTCGAATCCGATGTCAGAGTAGGACTGATGACGAATCTGGTAACGCCCGATATTGCCGTAAAGGTCCTCGTCGTCGTTGTCGCCATAGACATAGTTAGGGAAAAGTTCATGAACTATGACTCCCTTGAGTGTCCCGCTGCCGTATGGAAGTTTCACGCCGTCGCGCCTGTAAGGGCAGGTGGTGCTGGTGTAGGTGTATATGCTGCTGCCCTCCGAATCGCGTACAAGACGCGGATACTTTGAGATGTTTCCCTTTCCATGAGAGAGCGTGTAGGCATCGTTCAGCGGAGTGAGCGCCCCTTTGCGGACCGGAAATTCGCAGTCCTTGAGAGTGACATAAGTGTAGATGTCGGCATCCGTGAGTTCGGAGATATGTTTTTCCTTCGACGGAACCGCATTTGCCGAACCGGCCTCGCGGACGAGCACATTCGACACGGTGAGTCCGCTGAGTTCATATCTCTCCGGATTGTCCTCCCTCAGGATTTCCGCGCCTTTGAGAAGAAGCGAGACTTTGTCGTAATGCCCGAAGATGTTGTCGTCCGCAGTCTCCATCCTGAGAAGGAAGCCATATTGTCCGTCGAGACTTTCGATGTATGCCTTGCGGAGATATGCCGTATTATCGGTGATGGTCGTCGAAACCTTCTCATTGTCACCGACATTGCCGCTCTCGCGGTTGCTTACGATGTAGCCCTCGATTATCACGGTCTCGTCAATCGCCACATTCTCTCCGCTGCGGCCAAGTGCACGAACCTCTGCGAAGGACATGGACTTGCCGATGCCGTTGTCCTTTGTTTTCTGGACAATGTAGAGAGTCTGGCCGTATTCGGTGCCGAAGCCGTCGGTGTAGCAGACTTTCACCGAAGCTGTGCGGAGGTCATCCGTCGGATTCTTCGCACAGGCGATGCTGACGCTACCATCTTCCACAGTCGCCGAAGTAATCCAGTCAGTCGCATCACCGGTGTAGCTTACCTTGCAGAATATGTCTTTCCATTCGGAAACATTGGTAGTGTAGGCAACGCTGAACTTGCTGTCCTTGTCGCCGTCGAGAAGTTCGGACGAACGGACGAGGGAAAGCTCCGGCACGCGCTTGCCGTTCTGCTTGACAAAGATTGTGTCCGTGCGGGAGTCTGCCTTCACGACGAGCTTCACCATACGGGCGTAGTCACCGTTCTGGTCGCACTCTATGCGGAAGGAGCAGTCGCCGCTGAAAGCTATCTGGCGGCATATCTGCCACGAGTCAAGGTCGCGGATACGCATCCAGTCAACCTCGGAGTCGGCATAGCCCAGGACACAGTCCTGATTGGAGTAGATGTCGATTACCTTCTGGAGTTCGGTCACAGGCTTCCCGTCCTTGTATTCGGCCTTGGCCGGGAACTCGATTTCGGTTTCGGAGACGCCGAATTCCACAAAGTCGAACTTTTCCCTGTCTATCGAGGTGCAGGCAGCAAGGGCCCACACCATCGACGCGACAGTTGATATTCTTATGATTGAACTTGGTTTCATGGCTGTCATTTATTGTATTTTATAGCGACTGCACCGAAGCGAATATATTGTCCCTTATTCTTGGTATCAGGTTTGAATGTCACTTTCGCAGTGTATTCGCCCGTAGCGAAGTCGATTGTAGTGTCATCAGAAGCACTGAGTCGAATCGTGACATTTTCCTGGCCGGACACCTCAAGCGGCAATTCAATGCAGTATTCGTCCGCTGCTGATGGTAGAACCGTCAGATCCGTAGATTTTTTAGGAAGCGGACGGATAAAGATTTTCTTGATGAGAACATAGTCTGTACCGTTGAGAGAATATTCCACATTCCAATTTACAGGAGCCTGTCCGTATTTGTCTTCTGTAAGTTTCCCCAAAACGGCATTGAAGACAAACACGAGTTTCTTGTCTGAACATGAAGATGTAGAGAATGTCCATTTTACCGTATCTCCAGCCTTACCAGTGGCAGTATCCCACCATACGCCGTCATACCTGAAAGCTTTGGCATTTTCATTTTTGCCTGTAAAATTGAGGTATGATGTAGTCTGATTCGGATTTACACCTTCCATTTTGCCATCACCAAGAGTCGCGCTGAAAATATTGCCGGAAAGTGTTGCTTTAGGAGTATCTACAGAAAACCATTCGACGAGTTTCTCGCTGAAGCCCGTATCTCCAAGAACTATGTCGGAAAGTTCCAACGGACGAATCTGATACTTACCGAGAAGATTAGCATCATGATAGGATGTCGTAGTGCTTACTATTACTCCTGAAATATCACCGGAACCCTGCGGCACTCCGTTATCCGTCATATACCACTCTACATCGCTGTTCACAAGCATATTAATTGTAGAATGAGACGAATCCATAAGAATCCTATAGTCAAGGTTTTGCCTATTGGCGACATTCGCGTCAAAACCGAGCCAACTTGTCCTAATGTTGTTGTAGCTACCATAGCTGAAAGCAATTTCTACGTCCTTGAGCGTCGTCCAGGTGTAGACATCCTCATCCGTAAGCTCAGAAATCGTCTTCTGACGAGCCGCCAGCTGCACATTTTCCTCTACAGTCACGGTGTTCGCACTGACTCCCCTGAGAGTGTAGCGCACCGGATTATCCTCGCGTACGAGAGTTGCTCCCGCAAGGGAAATCTTCACCTTGTCGCCCTTCTTGAGAGTGTTGTCGGCAGCCGTTGCAAACTTGAGGCGCATGCCGTACTTGCCGTCAAGGGACTGGACATAGTTGGTTATCGCGGACTCATTGTCATCGTATGAAGTAGCGGAGGTCATCGGGTTCGTCTCCATATTCTTCTGACCTGCGTCAGCGACAATCACGCCCTCGAAGAAGTCCCCCTCGAATGCCTGCTCGCCCGCAGACGGAAGAACAGCGCGGAGTTCCTCGAAACTATACTGCCTTGTCTTGATGCCCTGGGTGACCTTGAGTTCGACAGCTATGCCCTTCGACGCAAGTTCGACCTTAATCACGGCCGAGCGGGCTTCCTTGGTCTCATTGTCAGTCACATCGAATGAAAGAGCCTCTGTCGTTGTGGTGACATTGCTTATCCAGTCCTTCTGGCTGCCCTCGTAGGTCACACTTGAGGTAAGTTCCGGCATAAATGTTCCGAGAACGCAGTCCCAAGGGGCCGTCTTTGTGCCGGCAAATGCCTCGATTGCCATCTCGGTCTCGTTCAGCGCGAGATGTCCCGGCTCGGCGCCCTGTGTAATTTCGGCAACAGCCCGATAAACGGACTCGTCAATGTCAGTGTAGGAAACCGTAAGCGTGCCCTTGCGAGCCTCGCCGGTAGTGTTCTCGGCAACGGTAAACGACAGCTGCGCGTCCTTGAGTTCGAGAGAGCCTATCCACTCCACAGACGATTCCGCCTTAATCAGGCTCTGGTTGATGTTGGACTCGACTGCAATCGCGTCCTTCACCTCCCAGGCAATGTAGGACTTCTCGTTCTCGGCAAACGCGAGCTTCGGAGTTCCCTTCTCGCCTTCCTGATTCACGGTGATGGTTATGGTCTTATCCACGCCGGCAGCGGTGAGCAGAATTTCCGCCCTGCGGAGGATGTCCGGGTTCTTCTTATAAGTGAGGATGAACTCCCCGTTACCGGTGCCGCTGCCTTCTTCAATCGCCGCCCATTCGACGGCTTCCTTAAAATCCGCGTTCCACTGTCCCTTGGCATAGACGAGCACATGCTCCTTGCCGGACTTCGGCTCAAGGTTTATGGTGTTGTCGTTCACGGCCAGAGTCATAGTCGTCGGAGATTCGGTCTCCTTCTGGCAGGATGCGGCGAAAAGCGCTGATGCGAGGGTCATCGCCGCAAGACATTTTCTTAAAATCGGTTTCATATTCATATATTCAATTATGCAGTGTATAATTCGTATCATCATCTTCCGTACTGCGCGTACTCGTTGTTGTCGAGCGCTCCACCGGAATAGGAAACCTGCACGGCCGGAATCGGGTAGTAGCGGTGGCACGGGAGTATGTTCTCTTTAATCTTTGACGAACGTGTCTGGGACTCCGTCACTTCGAGCCAGGTTCCCCAGCGCACGAGGTCGAACTTCCTCTGGAACTCACCGAAGAGCTCGCGGCCTCTCTCGACCTTGATTTCCTCCATAATGCGCTTCCAGTCGCGGCGCGCGTATTCCCGGATGCCGGCACGCTTCTTAGGCATGTTCAGGTAGCGCAGAGCCTCGTCCATATCGTCCTGAAGCATGCAGTGCGCCTCGGCCATCATGAGCACGACATCGGCATAGCGGAAAATCTTGTAGTTGTTCGAGTCGTGGTTGGTCTGCATGTTCGGACACCAGAACTTCGGGCCGAAGAAGGCGGTCAGGGATTTCGTGTTTATGGAGTTGAACTCCTGTCCGTTCCACTCCTGGACTATGGTCATCGCGCGCCTCTTGTCCGTGGCGGACGGATTGGTCTCGTCGAGAGGATAGATGGTGCTGATGGTGTAGCCGTTAGCCTGTGCCGGAGCGTAGGTCGTGGCATTGTCGCCGAGTTCCTCAATGACCACCCCGTCATACTTGTTGCCGCTGCGCTTGTACGGCATACAGAGGCAGGCAACATTGGAGGTGTAGCTCAGTCCGGCGGCAGAGTAGGTGTGCTGGACTTCGAGTATGGACTCCGGAGTGTTCTTCATACGGAACGGAATGTCGGAGAGAGGATATTGGTCGAGACTGCCGTAAATGGACTCCACTTCCTTGCAGGCCGCGAACGACACGTCCCACCTCTTGTTCCACTGAGCGAGTTTGGAGAGCAGCACATAGCCAACGGCAGCTCCGACCCTATTGCCGGAAATCTCGTTGGAGCGTACTTTTGAGAGGGACGGGAGGCAGCCCTGAAGGTCCGCTATGAGCCAGTCACGGGTCTCGTCCGCCGACATTCTCGGAAGTTTCGCCACCTTGGCCAGCATGGCCTCATCAGCGACATCCTCCGTGTAGAAAGGCACGTCCCCGAAGAAACAGGTGAGAATCCAGTAGTAGAACGCCCTCATAATCTTGCCCTCTGCCACGAGCGGCGCCTTCACGTCTTCGTCAAGCGAAGAGCCTTCGATGCCGGCAATAGCGCCGTTGCAGTAGCGCACGCCCTGATAGCCGTATTTCCACACATCGGCTCCGAAACGCGGATTGGCCGGTGAGATGTCGAGAAAGGCGTCCTGAGTCGACGAGCGCGAATAGGCGAGGTCGGTGACGCACTCAGTGGCGAGCATCATCTTGTAGGAATATATGTCCTCCATCGGGATATAGCAGGTGTTCAGGGCCGCACGGCACTGCTGCGCGTTTTTGTAGAAGTTCCCTGAAGTGGCGAAAGTCGAGTCGTCCTCCTTCAGACTGCACGAAGGAAGAAAAAGGGCCGTCGCCAAGAGTGATAGTATTATGTTTCTTGCTTTCATTTTCCTGAAGTTTTATGGTTCCCGCCGTCAAAATCTTGCCTGAATACTGAAGACAATGGTGCGTGCCTTAGGATATGCTCCCATGTCGAGGCGGCGCAGGGTCGAAGACTCGCTGTCGGAGCCCGAATAGGAGACGTCCGGGTCGAAACCGTTGTACTTCTTCCAGAGGAGAAGGTTCTCGCCGCTTACACTCAAGGTGATGTCCTTCATCCACTTGAGCTTTTCGGAAAGGTCGAAGGTGTAGCCGAGAGAGACATTCTTGAGCCTTATGTAGGATGCGTCATAGACCATCCTGTCGCTCGGAACGTCCTTGCTCATCGAGCCGCCGGCGCGAGGATAGTCGGAGTCCGGATTGCGGACAGGGTGCCATGCGTTCACCATGTAGCGGTACTGGTTGGTGTTGTTTCCGCCGGCCATGTAGAGTTCGGAGAAATTGTAGAGCTTGCCTCCGAAGGAATATGCGATATAGACTCCGAGCTTGAGGTTTCCGAAGAATGTGAAAGTGTTCTGGAATCCTCCGTAGAGCCACGGGTCGGCGTTGCCGAGATAGACAAGGTCGTTCTGGTCGAGGGTGCCGTCCCCGTTGATGTCGTGGTAGCGCGGAGTTCCGAGATAGGAGGCGTAATTGGCCTCGGTCAGAACTGATGCGGAGGTGTAGGCATGGGTGACCTCGTTGCGCTTGAACTCGTCAAGATTGTGCCATACCCCGCCGTAGCGGAATCCCCAGAGGGAGTTGAGCGGATAGCCTTTCACGAATCCGTGCATCATGAACGGGTTGTTTCCGCCGGAGTCGGCCACGGAGATGTACTCGGAGGTGCCGATGTCATCGACGGTCTGGGTGTTATGCGAGAGAGTGAGGTTCGTGGTCCATGTGAAGTTTCGGCGAACGATGTTGCGGCTCTCAATGGAAAGTTCGGCTCCGTAGTTGGAGGTGTTTCCGAGGTTCACGAAATGGGTGCTGAAGCCCGTCTGGTCGGCGACGCGCACCTCCATGAGGAGGTCGCGTGTCTTTGAGACATAGCCCTCCGCCGTGATGTTGAGGCGGCTGTTGAAGAAGGACATGTCGACCGCGAGGTTGTAGAGATCGGTCTTCTCCCACGTGAGGTCAGGGCTCGGGAGCTGGCCGCGGTAGTAGGCCGCTTCCTGACTGCCTCCGAAAATGTAGCCCTTGGAAGTTGATGTAAGCCTTTCGAGGCTCCTGTAGGCATCGACCGCATCATTTCCCGTGCGACCCGCGCTGAAACGGACAGCGAGATCGTCAATCCAACTCACTCCCTTGAGGAATTTCTCGTTCTTGACATTCCATTTCAGGGCCGCCGAAGGGAAAAATCCCCACTTATTGTTCGCCGCAAAGTTGGACGCACCGTCGGCACGGCCTGTCACTGTAATGTAGTAGCGCGAACGGTAGCTCCAGTTGGCGCGTGCGAGCACCGACATCTTCATTGTCTTGAGCGTCGATGAAGACGGAACGAGGGTGTTCTTGTCGGTCACGCCGCCCATATTGTTCCACTTCACGGAATCCACGAGATAGCCCGAGCCCGTGAGACCGAGAGAATTGGAGACATAGCGGTAGGCGGTGAATCCCCCGAGAATGTCGAACTTGTGCCCGTTCCTCTTGAGATTGTATGTAATCGTATTCTCCGAAGAAAGCGTCATGTCGTCGCGCTCTGTTCTCGTTGCGTCTCCTCCCTCGCCAGGGTTCTTTGCCGGAAGGGAGCTCGGGCTATAGATGAAATTGTGAGACTGGTAGCCGTAGTACGAGTTGTTGCTGCGCAGCTTGAGATCCTTCACCGGCTCGATTTCAAAATAGACCGAATGGTTCTGGGACACCTTGTTTATATAGCTGGTTTTGAGGGCGATGAGAGCCGTAGGGGGATTGTAGGTCGAGGAAACACCGTTCTCATCGTCCATGATGCTGTAGTCTGTCGTCTTGAGCAGCGGGCTGAGGTACATAGTGGAGCGGATGCCCGTGCCTCCGATGGATGCGACGTTCTTGTCCTGATGGCGGTAGGTGAACGCTCCCTTGTAGCCGACCTTCAGCCATTTGTAGAGTTGGCGGTCGAGGTTGATTCGTCCGGTATAGCGCCTCTGACCCGTATTCTTTACTATACCCTGCGTGTCGTTGTAGCCGAAAGAGGCGTAGTAGTTGCCTCCCTTGGATCCTCCGCTGACGGAGAGGTTGTAGTTCTGATAGACGGCAGTCCGCATGATTTCATGAATCCAGTCAGTGCCGTCCCCGAGCGATAGCGGGTTCTTGTAGGGATACTTCGAGAGTGGGGCACCATCGACGGCATCCTCGTTTGAGGACGTGAAATATGCAATGTCGTTGCGGTACTGGGCATATTCATACGCCTTCATAAGATCCAGTCCCTTAGGGAGCTGGCTAATTCCGGCCTCCGCCTTGAAGGTGATGCGCGGACGGTCTCCGGTGGCTCCCTGCCTGGTGGTGACGATAATGACTCCGTTTGAGCCCTTGGACCCATAAATAGCCGTCGAGGACGCGTCCTTCAGAACAGAGATGGACTGATGTCGGCGGAGTTGAGGTCTCCGAGGTCGGAAACTGCATCCATCACACCGTCGACAACGATAAGCGGCTCGTTGGAGGCGATAATCGAACGCGTACCCCGGATGCGGATGGAAGTCGCCGCTCCCGGTTCGCCGGAAGTCGACATAATGTCCGCTCCCGCGATGCGTCCCTGAAGGGCCTGGTCAACAGAAAGGACAGGCGCATCCTTGATGTCTGCCATCTTAACGTTGGTGACGGAACCTGTAAGGTCCTGTCTGCGCACCGAGCCGTAGGCAATGGTCACTGACTCGTTCAGGGTAAGGTTGCTGTCGGGAAACATCGCCACAGTGACGTTCTTGCCCTTTGCGGCATTAACGCGGCTGTTCGCGAATCCGAGAAACTGGACTTCGAGAACATCTCCCGCAGACACATTATTAATGGTAAACTGGCCCTTAGTGTTGGTGGTCGTGCCGTTTGACGTGCCGACAACCATCACAAACGCGCCGGAGAGGGGTTCCCCGCCGTCATCAACGACGGTCCCCGAGACAGAAAAACGCGCTCCGTCATCCTGTGCCACCGTCGTGAACGAGAGTGCCGGAAGAAGAAGCGCGATCAACGTCGCTATGATTAGTCTAATCTTCATAAGACTGTTTTGTTATTAGTTCTTTGCAAAATTGGACAATTCCGAAGAAAAAATACATAGGGCTGTGGTCAAATATAGATTAAAACTATGTTATAATTTCATTATATCAAATATAACTTATTGATTATCAATAAATATATCGTCGAAAAGGCCGCACCTGCGGTGCAGCCTAAATATAGATACATATAGGTAATTATATGCTATATCATAGCGATTTTCGCCTCAAATTCGTCCTTCGGGCAAAGAGCGGAACGCTTCAGGCGGGTACGGTAGGTATAGACCGTATTGGGCGAGCATTTAAGGAATTTGGCAATCTTTCCACTTTCGGTGATGCCGATTCGGATGGCCGCGAGTATGCGCAGTTCCTTGGGCAGCCGTCTTCCGTCTTCAAGCGCAAAGCGGCTGTCTTCGGCAAGGAGTTCATTGACCCTTTCAACGAAGTCCGGATAAAGCCCGAGGAAAGTCTCGTCAAATATGCGATAGTAGTCCTCATACTCATCGTACAAGGCGGACGGGGAACGCAGTGCCTTCATCATGGCGTCAAATCCATCGGACCTTCCGAGGGCGCGCAGCTCATTGCGGGTCTCCCCTATGCAGTCGATGTAGTGGAGAGCCAGTTCCATATAGCGGAACACATATCCGTTCTTGATTTTGTTCGCGTCAATGAGCTTCCGGTTTGTGTCTTCAAGGCCGCGCTGAAGACTGAGCCCTCGCCGGAAAAGTATGAAGATAACTATCAGCAGCAGCGAGATGAAGCAGACACCGACAGTAAGCCATATAAAGCGCGTCCTCTCGACCCGGCGCGAGGTCTCCGTGATGATGAGCTTGGCTTTGCCGGTGTTGAGCAAACGCTTGCTGAAGTTGCCTGCCGTGACATCCATAAGGTTCTGACTGATATACTGTTCCGCCTTTCGGTACTGCCTGCGGTCATACAGCATCAGAGCAAGTTCATATAGTGACATATAGCCCCTCTCCGCAGCCATAAAGTCCTGCTCGGCACTACGCACCAGCCAATCGAAGCGCAGTTCCTCCTCACCGGCCGCCTCGTATATCTTGGCGATGCTGTAGGCTGCGGAGGCCTTGTAGTGATGTGTATTCTCTTCATTGTAGAGCCGTCCGAAAGCTTTGAGCGCAGCATCCGTCTCACCATTGTCACGAAGCAGCTGCGCCTTTACCCTTCGGGCGTAGAAGGAGGTGGAGTCAATTCCGAGATAGCGCCGGCGAGTCTGTGCCACGATTTTCTCATAGCGGTCGACGTCAGCCGACCCCGGAACGGCATCAGAGGCAAGTTCGGTGTAGAGCACCATACGACAACTGAGCCAGTCCAGCAGGAGCGGACCTCCTTTCATGGCGGAAGTGTCGGTGTCGAGAAACATCCGCTCGGCAAGGGCGTTCTCGTTCTTGTCCAGGAGAATGCGGACCTTGGCCATACGAGAGAACAGTTCCTGACGGCTGTCGGAGGCAAGTTCTTCCATCAGACGCTGATAGCGGAACACTGTGTCGCGGCTGTAGTGATTGCTGCACAGATAGATTTTACGCGCAGTCTCCCATCTGAGCGAGTCAGTCGGGGCAGCCACGAACACCTGCCCAAGCACAGCAATGCGCCGCTCCACGGAATCGCGGTACTCGTTCTGTCGCGCAATCGCAGCATCAAGCCCCTCCAGCCGCACGCCATACCTTCCGCACGAGACCATCAGCAAAGAAATCATTAGAGACTTCAGTATCAATTTCATCGTGTCATACAAATTTATAATGAAAGACACGCCAAATTTAGTCAATTTGCACGATTTTCCAACAGCAAGTTTTCCATATCCGGGACATCCGGACTCAGTGCTTTCTCTTAACGCACAGTTTAAAAAAACTCCAAATGCCTCCAACTTGTCCTTTGTTCACAAATAACTATAAATCAAACATTTAAGTACCCCCCCCCCCGCAAATTTTCGTCCAAATGTTTTGACAGGTTAAAAATTAGTCTTAATTTTGCGGCGTTTTGAAGGTATGTTTGTGTAGTGTGGCTATGAGAAAGCTTGTGTATTCTTTACTTCTCGCTGTTTTGCTGACATATTCCGGTGAGGCATCCGCTCAGGATGGAACTTCACGCGGAAAAGTCGCATCCATATCCACAACGCCCGACAGTCAGGTTCACACCTACAAACTCTACTACCGGTGGAACGAGGTCGACATCGACCGAAGCTACCTCAACAATTCCGAAAACATCGAACAGATAGTCCGTCATCTGCAGCTTTCCCCGCAGATTGACAGCATCACCATCTATTCCTACGCATCCCCTGAAGGCGTTTACGAGCACAACGCCAATCTCGCTTCCGCCCGTGCAAAGGCTGCCAGACGCTTCATTCTGAAAAATCTCTCTAAAGACAGTAAGCTCGGGAAAAACGGCATTTCGTTGCATCCTGTGGCAGAAAACTGGGACGGATTGCGCGAGGCCGTCGAAAAGGATTACCACCGTGGGGACAGGGACAGGGTCATTTCCATACTCGACGACAAGAGAATCTCCGACGCAACGAGAGAGTGGCGTCTGCAGCAACTCAACGGAGGCATCAGCTGGAAATGGATGCGCATCCACCTTATGCCGAAACTCCGACTCGCCACTTGGGTATGCGTCTGGGAGAGCGTTCCTGTGCTCATTCCGGCCTTCCCTCATTTGAGCGAGGACATCCTCGAGAGTTATGAGGGTTTCGACCCCGTTGAAAGAGAGATACTTCCAAGCGAAGACGAACTCATACCAAACGCCCTTCTCGCTCCGACACCACTCAATCCGCAGTTGATGAAGGCTCCGAAAGGACGGAAATATTGGTATCCGGCCCTCAAGACCAACCTCCTTCTCGACGCCGTCACGGCTGTCAATGCAGAAATCGAATTCCCGATTGGCAAACATTTCTCCATCCTCGTGGAAGACATATTCCCTTGGTGGAGTTGGGGCCCGAACAAAAAGAAATATTGCTTCCAGATGTGGACGATGGGAATAGAGCCACGCTGGTGGTTCAAACGCAGCGACAAAAAAGACTACCTCAGCGGACACTTCCTCGGAGTATACGGAATGGCAGGAAAATACGACTTCCAGTGGGACACGAAGCTCTGCTATCAGGGCGAATACTGGTCGGCAGGACTCAGCTACGGATATGCCCTTCCCGTCTGCAAATGGATGAATATGGAGTTCTCGATTTCAGCAGGATTCCTCCGAAGCGACTACCGCCACTACCAGCCGGACCCGAACTACGAACACCTCTACATAGACAAATACAAGACCGGAGTTTTCTCTTGGTTCGGCCCGACAAAAGCGAAGATTTCGCTCGTCATCCCAATCGGAAAGGATTCACACAAATGATTATGATGATTCGCAGACACATACGCTCTATTACAGGAGGCGCGGCAAACGTGGCTCTGGCAGTGCTGTGCGTGCTGTGTGTCGCATCCGGATGTCACCGCCGCCCACTTGAAGACCCGTCCGAGAAGACTCTCGTGAAGGTGAAAGTGAACGTGAAGGACATCCACAATGTGACCTGCGACATCTACAATCCGAAACTCCCTCTTCAGCAAATCGCCCCGACAGCGATGCACGTGCTCTTTTATGACAAGGCGACAGAAGTTCTCGCAGCCGAGACCTTCATCACCAACATCGGCACCGAAGATGACGGAAGCAGAAGCCTGAACGGCACAATTTCCATTCTTCCGGGCAATTACAGGATGCTTGCCTACGACTTCGGAACAGAGGCGACTCTCATCGGCGGCCTCGAAAATTGGGAAAGCGCCCGTGCCTACACCGAACCTGTCGAGTCCGCGGTCCGCAGCCGCTTCCACACCAAGGCCGATGAAAAGGGAATAGACATTCTCCAACAGCCCGACCATCTTGTCGTGGCAAGCAAAGAGAGCGAGCAAATCCCTTGGCACGACGAACTCTACACAGTGAAGGCAGAAGCATCCTCGGTGGTGGAAAGCTGGTATCTCCAGATTAAGGTGGACGGAGCGCAGTACATTTCCGGAGCGCAGGCGATGCTGTCCGGAATGGTGGGAGCAAACAGGATTGCGACAAACACAAGGGAGAACGAGCCGGAGGTTGGAGTCTGGTTTCCACTCCAAAAGAGCGACGACAAGGGAATACCGGTGATTTGCACGGTTTTCAACACCTTCGGACGTGTGCCAGACTCAAGCAACAGTCTCAACGTCACATTCGACATAAAGACCGTCGACGGCAAGACGCTTCAGAAGACCTTCGACATTTCACGGCTCTTCCTCAGTGAGAACGCAATCAAACACCATTGGCTGCTGCTCGAAGAGACCATCAAGATTGATCCGCCTGCAAGCAGCGGAGGCGCATTCGACCCGATAGTCGACGGATGGGATGAGGAGCAACGGGAAATTGAGATATGATGACGGACACTCAAAAGAAAACAATTAACAACAATTTTTAATATTTAACATCATGAAAAAGTACTTTTTTATTCTCGCAGCAGCCGCAGCACTTGCAGCTTGCGCAAAAAACGAGGTGACTCCGGTCCTCTCACAAGAGAACACGGAAATCGCCTACAACGTTGCCCCTAAGACAAAGACTCTTGCAGCAAATCAGGAGAACTTTGCCCAAGGCAATGTTTTCGCATCTTGGGCATACTACCTCCAGAAAGATCAGACTTGGGCCGCAGACAAAGCTACAGCTCAGCCATACATCGTAGGAAGCACAATCTCACACAAGAATGACACTTGGAAAGATCAAACCAAGTCATACTACTGGCCAAAAGACGGTGGTTCACTCACCTTCCTTGCTTACTCTCTGAACAAAGGTGACCTTAACCTCGCAGGCGAACATTCTGCCTTCACTTGTGACAATGCTGGAGGAGTTCAAGGACATATTGAACTCATGGACAACAAGAACACCGATTTCCTCGTTGCAGAAATTGCTGCAGACAAGACAGCAAATGAAAACCAGTATGTTTTCAACGGAGTTCCTACCCTTTTCAAGCACAAACTTTCCAGAGTTGCTTGCACAGTGAAAAAGGCTGCTGAATATGCGGACAAGAAGTTCGAACTTAAGGAAATCAATTTCCTCAAAGTTGCAACCTATGGCTCATACGGCCAGCTCCCTACAGAGGGCTTCACTGCCAGCACAGTTAAACACGACCAGGTTTACACTAATGCTGTTCAAGAGATTACAACAACAGCTGCTGCCGTTGCCGCGGAGGACGTTGTCATCTATATGCCTCAGACTTTCGCAGACGCGACTGCAAAGATTCAGGTTAAATACACAGTCACAACCACAGTCGGAACCGGCTCTGTTGTAGAAAACTGCGTAAAAGAAATTAGCATCAACAGCAAATTTGATGAGTGGGCAATGGGTAAGAAATACACTTTCAATCTTACATTCGCCCTCGACGAGATTAAGTGGGACCCTGCTGTTGAAAAGTGGGAGGATGCTACTGCCGCTGATGTAACTATCCAGTAATTCCTCAAAGGAACAACCATAACCCGCGGGCGGGTGATACCGCCCACGGGTTCAATGCAAATGAAACGTAAATCCATCATATCTTCGTCCGGAGTACATCTCCGCCCGACAGCAGCCCTTTGCGGAGCGGCCATTCTTTCGCTTTGCACGGCGCTTTCGTGCGCAAAAATCGAAGTCACTCCTGTAGAAGATACAAAAAAGGGACAGATTCACTACGAGCTCGTCCCGGTCAAGACCGAAACCAAGGCGACCGTCTCCGAATTCCCGACCGCATCCACCTTCGGTTCCACAGCCTGGTTTCTCCCGGAGGGAAAGAACTGGAGCAGAAACAGCGCGGAAGCCCTTCTCTACATCCCTGAAGAAGAGATTTCCCACCGCAGCGGAAACGGCGGAACGGAGATTTGGAAGGCTTGGAAGAGCGGAAACAGCTACTACTGGCCGCGCATCGGAAGCCTCAGTTTCTTCAGTTGGTCGCCTATGGACCTTCGTAACAAGGGGCTGAGCATCAGCAAAGAAGGCGGATTCAGGATTGACAACTGGCAGATGACGGCCACTCCGGGCTACGGAAGTGACGCCACCATCGCCACTGACGGCTGCACCGACATCCTCCTCGCCCAGACAACCGATGTCGAAAGGAAAACCACCCTCGGCGGAGTGAAGACAAACTTCCGTCACGCGCTCTGCAAAGTCAAGTTCCTCGCGACACTCGCAACCGAGCAAAAAGCCGGAGAAGCCAAATGGGTTGTGAAATCCGTCAGACTCGACGACATCTACACCAACGGCAACTACCTCACCGACAAATGGACGAAACCCAGCAACGCCCAGTCCTACAATCACGCAGGCCTCTCAATCGAACTCGCCTTCGGTGAGAACAGGGAAATATTCCCGGAGACAATGATGCTTCCGCAGTATCTCTCCAACGGAAAACAGAAAATCACATTGGTCTGCCAAAGGGGCACAGAACCGGAAAAGACTCTCTCCGGCTACATCTACAACGGCACCCAGACCAGTCTTTCCGCCTGGCAGAGCAGCAAATACATCAGCTACCTCATAACGGTGGGTACTGAAGACAGTTACATCGAATTCGACGCCACACCGGGCCTCTGGGGATTCAACCCCGATTCGGACGTGAACATCGGTGTGCGACCATAAACCCTCTCCCAAAAGAATGAGACCGACGGGAGGAAAACAGAAAAATGAACAAATGAATATGTTGAAACGGGAAATCAGATGTATGATTGTGGCTGCGGCGACTGCGCTTGCGGCTGTTTCCTGCGTCAACAAAATCAACGGCTACGACGCCGAACGCATCATCAGTTTCAAGGCGCTAAGGGCCAATTCCACCAAGGCCCCGTCAAACTCCGAAGAGATGGGGGCTTTCAAAGTCTGGGGCTATGCTCTCCCGCAGGACAAGAATTGGAATGACGATTTCAAAGGAGCGAAAACTATGCTGGAGGGAGAAAACTACTTCCACTCCGACGGAATCTGGAAAAGCGCCGAAGACCATCTGTGGTGTTCAAGGAATGAGAGAATGAGTTTCTTCGCCCTCTCCCCTGCCGATGCAGATGCCGGTTTCACACGGGAAGAAGGCATCACTGTCAAGGGCTTCAACGCAGGCAATCCTCTTTCCGACAATGTTCCCCGGCTCGAATTTGCCACTCTCACCGACTCCCGCAAGCCCACCGGCGACGTTTCAACAGGGATAGTCTTTCGCAACGCACTCTGCGAAGTGGAGTTCAGGGCGAAATCTGTGGCGAGCGACGACATAAGACTCAGCATAACAAGACTAACTCTCAGCGATGTTGCCACAGAAGGCGATTTTCACTCACTCCCGCAGCCTGAATGGACTCCGGGCACGAGACAGAGAGAAGTGACGGTATTCGAAGGCAATCTGGTCCTGGACGAAAACGAACAGGCGCTGGGCACAGTTCTTAGGATGATTCCCCAAAACCTCAAGCCTCGAATCACCCTCCGCTACAATTTCGACTCCGGAACGGGCGGTGAGATCAGGGATATCGATGTCGAGATAGAGAGAAATCTCAACTGGGCGGTGGGAAAGAAGAGAATCTACAGTTTCAAAGTATCACAAAATTTGAGTCTTACGATAGACTCCTGCATAACGGACGAATAGATGAATAATTGCACAAATATATTCCGGGTCTTCCGCCGGAGCGAAATTGTGGCGACACTTTTGTCTGCCGTAGTTTTTGTGTTCGCCACGGGATGCAACAAGCAGACACCGCAGTCCGGCCAGAGCCAGTGGATAGGCTTCAACGGAGAGCCTCAACAGGTTGAGGATCAGACAGCCCGACAGGCCTCATCAGGCAGCGTCGCAAGGACAAGGGCTGCATCCTACACGGCAAAACTAATCACCACCCCGAAGGCTCTCCGCAGCAAATCCTTCGGAGTCTTCGGCTACAAGTCAATCGATGACCAGAACGGATTCACCCCTGTCTTCGGAAGTTCAAAAGCCCAGGAGGTTAAATGGGCGTGGGACAACTTTTCGGAAGATTACGAATATGACAGACCGGCTCAAGGATACTATTGGACCTACAGTCCAAAACAGAAATGGGAAAGGGCGATGTACTACCGTTTCCGCGCAATCTGGCCATACGAGACTGAAATTCAGCCGAATTCATCAGCAAACCTCGTCTCCACAGAGTACTCCAGCAGCACCGACGACTACGACCTTATGGTTGCTTATGCCACACGCCGCCCAATCACGGAAGGCGTCGGCAGAGTAACGCTCGAGTTCAAACACGCACTTGCGGGCCTTCGCTTCAAACTCAAATTCAACGAAAACTCCGACGAAAAGCCGGACGATGAGCTGACAGAATTCTACATCACGGGAATATATCCTCAGGGACAGCTTTTCTACGGAATCACCGAAACAGTGAGCGATGTGAATGCCATCCGCTGGATCATGAGCGACAACACCTTCGACGACCGCAATCCCCAGTTCCAATGGACCGGGTCCACAGCATTCGGAGGAGCTGACAACAAAGCCGCAAACATCTATTTTTCCGAAACTCCGGACGGCACCACAGGAGAAACAATCACTGACGGAGCGGCACTCATCATCCCACAGCAGCTTTCATCCCCAATCGGAGACACATACGTCAATTTCAGGACGAAACTCGGTTCCACAGTGCTCCACCGCGCAAAACTTCCGACAGAGGCGCTCGAAAGCGGGAAAATCTACACCTACACCCTGAAAATGTACGGCACCGAAATCAACGTCAGCGTGGACATTCAGGATTGGACAGAAATTCAGTCAAACATAGACATTAAACTTTAGAGAAATGGGCGGAAAAATCATATTCAAGACTTTGGCTGCGGCATTTCTCGCATTGTCGGCCATTTCCTGCGCAAAGGACACCCCCGCCAAAGACAAGCCCGTTTACGGCGAAGGCGAGGGCAACCTGCACATCAGTTTCAGCACGGCGGGCACCACAAAGGCCGGCACAGCGCAGGAAGGAGACATCATCAAGACGGGCCGCCTGTGGCTGATTGACGCAGACGACAATGTGATGAGGTTCTATAGTGCGGATAATATCAACGTGGCGTCCGGAGAAGCCACAATCAAAAACATAAAGCGAGGAGTCTACACTCTCTGCATACTTGCAAACTGCAAAGATCTTGACAGTTACGTAACCGGCAGCAAGATTGACGATGGTTTCAAGAGAAAACTGCTCACGCCAATCAGCGACGGCATCGCTCCGGCCTTCACGGAGGAAGCCGGTATGCCTTGCTCTGCGGTGATTCACCAGGAAATCACGGTTGGAGAAAATTATGTCGAGGCGTATCTCCTGCGCTGCGTGGGAAGGATCAGCATCAGAATCCGCAACAACATCGGAGACAGCAAGATTGCAATCGGCGCGGTGGGACTTTCCCAAAACAATCCTTCGACAGGCTATCTTTTCGAGCCGCTCGACGGTTCCGTGCCTCCGACTGTGACCAATCTCTCCTTCAAAGAACTCACCGGCATTACGACAATCGCGCCTTACGAGACCAAGGAAGTTTACGACAGCTACCTCTATGAGATCGATGCTTCCACCGCCGTGAACGGGATTACTTTCGATTTGCTCGGCGGGATTTATGACGCGGCGGTGAGGGATGAGGATATTTCCATTGCCTATAGGACGCAGTATAATTTCGGCAACAACCTGAGCACCTTGGGAGATGTGAGTGGGAACAAGTATCTGATACGCTCCGTCGAGTCGTCAACACGCTATGTCGGGACGACGGGAAGTGGCGTCGGAACAGGCGAATTCACCGAAGATTCCGAATTGGAGTATTTCAAAGACACCCCGAACTATCTTTGGGAATTTGTCGGAAATTCAAGTTCTGCAAAGTTGAAAAACGTCAAGACAGGGAATTATCTTGATAAGAATCTGAACATGACAGCGGATGCAGGTAAAGCACAAGCCTTCACTATCATCAACAATGCCGGCAAGTTTCTTTTTAGCTACCGGTGGTTGTCATCACCGTATTACATAACATACGGCACGGACAAACTGTCAGTACAAAGGAACAACACAAGCACTACCGCCCAGTGGTATCTCAGGCTTCTCGATGAAAGCAGCATAAACGAGCCATATTTCGAAAACGCCCTGCGTGAAATTCCGCGCGAGGCTCGCCCAATCCACTATGTGGATAAATACGGAGCCCACAACAAACTGGAAAGAATCGACCGCAACGAACACATCACCGTGACGGTCAACATATTCTACAACAGGGAGATGGGAGAGTTTAAGTTCGAAGTGGAAGGCTGGAGCGGAAAAGACAGCGAAACAACCTTTGATTAGAAATAATATGACAAAAAAGATAATTCATACTTTTCTATCTCTTGCGGCGGCACTTCTCTGCCTCTGCTCCTGCGTCAAGGAAGATTTCGCCCCACAGGGCGGCACAACCTTCGGCGAGGGACTCTTGCAGCTGAATTTCGGCCCGCAGGACAATGTATGCGTTCAGACCCGTGCGACTCTCGACACCAAATCTGAAAGCCGCATTTTCAACCTCTATGTCTTCGTCTTCGATGCTGCCGGCAATAAGGTTTCCGGCGAATATTTCGACACCCGCAATCTCAAGACACAGGAATTTGTTTCCACAGCCACAGAAGACTGCTGGTGGGTGAGCAATGCTACCACAAACGATGGCAAAACCACCGGAGGCCTGATGGTGAAGACTGCGGCGGGAGAGGGTCTTACGGTCTATGTCCTCACAAATCTCGACTCCGATATGGTGAAAGTTTCCTCAAACCTTTTGAGTGCGACCATCCACAATGAAAACGACCTCAGGAAGTTCAACGCCTACCTCAACCAGAGAATCACCAGCCGCAACGGATATTTCCCGATGACCGGAAAACTCAGCGGAGTGAAGGTCATAAACAACGAAGGCAGCAACACCGTCCACACCGTCCACACCGTCATAAACGAAACGATGCTACTCAAACGCATAGACGCCAAGGTACGTTTCATTTTCAAACAGGGCAGCCGTCCGGACGAGAATGGACAGGTCATCAAAAAATTTGAGGCGAGACAGTGGAAGGTAGTGAACGTTCCGAGGACCTCATATATGTTGAGCTACGACCAAAGAGGAACTGGGGCTCTGAGAGGGCAGGATTTTGTCAATGTGAACCCGGACACACCGGAGGGCGAGTATTCGAAATATGCAAAAGACTATTTCGAGACGGATTTCGTGAATTTCGAGGATTTCCCGCAGACAGGACAGTCTGAGTTCTCGTTCTATATGCTCGAAAACTGCCAGGTTCCGAAAAAGGCTCCTTTGAAATATCAGGACCGCTCCCGCGACCTCAAGGAAAATGACGGAAAGAACAGGAAATGCGAGGTGAGCTATTCTCTTGACGGAGTGGAATATACCCGCACGATGAGGGAGTTTGAATATGCCAACGATTTCTCAACCTACGTGGTTGTGACGGGATATGTGGAGATGGCGCTTAAAAACGATGAGGCAGGAAACGTCCTCGGAGGAGATGTTCAGTACATCATCCACCTTGGCGACTGGAACGCAATCATCAACAACGACACCGGCAACCAAGGCGACGGAAAGGACAGTTACAGCGCATTTGACAATTTCAACACCGAAAGAAACACATCCTACACCTACACTGTGACGGTGAACGGAGTGAACAGCATCCGCGTGGAGGTGGAAACAAGCAAGGGCGCCGTTTCGGATGTGATTGAAAACCAACCTGGTGCAAGCGGACAGATTTCGATTGCAAAGGAAGAAATCGCCATCTGCGACTGCCATTATGTTTCGAAGACTATCAGTTTCCACCTCAACAATTTCTTCAAACACGGCAACATAACAAAGGAGAACTGCATTGTGGACGAACTCACCTGGGCGGTGAAAACCCCGTTCGGAGAGGGAGAGCCGTCTCAGGAGGGTGGAGTGGACATCACTAGCGGTCTGGACTACCAATGGGTGCACTTCCGTCTGAACAAACAGGACGACACCGGCAACTATTTCAAAGACAAGCGACGCAAGTACACTCCGCGTCAGTTTCACAGTTCCAATACATTCTGCACAGCGGAGCAGAACAAGGAGGATGACGGCACAGCCGGACTCGCAGGCTACCACAACGACGGAATTATGGATGTGAAGGAGCTCTGCCAATTCATCAAGGACGAGGTGAACAAATATCTCGTAAACCCTGCCACCAGCGCATTTGACCATAAAGACGCAACCGACCTCAGTCTCCCGAATATCTGCCTCACGGTTTTTGTGGACGAGTACTACTACAACGAGAATCCAGTCAATGGTCAGCGTTCGTCCGACCTGTGGAAGAGTTTTGTGAACAAGGACGACCGCAAACTGCACATTCTCTGTAACTCGGAAAAAAGCAAGGACGGAGAGTCCAGCACCACAGGTTCTGTTGTGACCATACAGCAGCGTTCAATCCAGTGTGTCTACAACACTGACCTTAGCTACACCGCCCTTCAGACGGCCTGGGGTGTTGAGAATACCGATGAGTATGATGGAAGATGGGATAAGTATTGGAGTGTAACAAGCGCAACTGATGAAAAACGAGGTAACAACAAGGCTTTCAACGGGCTTTTCAACTCTTGCAAGGAGTGGGATCTCAGCCCTAAAGGAGTTGGCAACAACAGTTTCAGTGGTGGCAACTGGAGCAAATATATGAACTATGAAGTTCCTAATGACACGCCTCAACTCCTGGACGAATATGCCTATATGCGGTATTCCTGCCTCACCCGCAACCGCGACAACAACGGTGACGGCAAAATCGACCGCAGCGAAGTCAGATGGTATCTCGCGTCCATCAACCAATTGTTAGGTCTTTATGTGGGAGACGGCCTTCTGAACACAAATACAAAACTCTACAACAAAAGTCCTGAAGACAGAAAATCGTCTGACTCAAAAAAGTGGCAGCAGCACATTGTGTCATCAACTTGTTTCGCAGCTGACGATCCGAGAGAAAGCGGCCCTTATGCCAATAGTGGACAAGAAATAAAAAATAGTAATAACCCAACTATGCTATGGGCTGAGGAAGGCACCTCTACCGGACATTTCTATCACAACTACTCAGGAGACATTCAAGGTTCGGCTATCCGCTGTGTCCGAAATCTCGGATACATTGACGGCAATGAAGATGAGACCTATGCGATTGACAAGGAGCCTGACGACTATATCAAGGTTGAAAAACGCTCCGACGGGAGTTATGTCTTCACTTGCACCCACCTCAACGAGCAGGCGCTTCGCTACTACACATCGAAGGAATTGATTTTTGCAGACGAGACATCGCAGGAGAACAGGCTCTACAAAAAATTTGAGAGCTATCCTACGCAATCCACAAGAAGCGAGAATCCTCTTTTCAAGGATTATAATGCTGCAGTTGACAAAAGTGTAGCAGAAGGAAACGGCAATCCATACTGTCCTGAAGGCTACCGCACCCCGAACCAGACCGAGGCCGCCATAATGCGTTACTATATGGACTCCGGTGAAAACTGTCAAACAATGACAAGAACATATTGGTCATTCGGTCCATTTGGAAACAATGTAAAAAACCAGACAAAATTTGGTTTTGTCGTAAGCAGTGTCGTCACCGTGAATAATGAAAATGCCAATAAGGTCCGCTGTGTCCGCGATCTCCGGGTGAACTGACAGGAAGATTTATTATTCCACCCTCATGGTGCGGGCAGGGTCGATGCGGGAGATAAACATTGACGGGAGGAGAAGAAGGAGCATTATGACGGCAAAGGAAAGCGCGTCCGCCACGAGAATCTGGAGCCAGTCTATGTGGATAGGGACAAACGAGACAAAGTAGTTCTCGGGACTGAGTTTCAGAAGGCGGGTGTATTTCTGAATCAGGCACAGTCCGAGCGCGGCCACATTCCCAACAGCCATACCCTTGCCGACAAGCACCGCAGAACTTCGGAGGAATATCGCCGCAATTCCGCGATCTTTCATTCCGAGAGCCTTCAGCAGCCCGATGGTCGGCACATTCTCGAACAGGAGTATCAGCAGCCCCGAAATCATGTTGAATCCGGCAACTATTGTCATCAGAACCAGCACTACAAGCACATTGAAGTCGATGAGATTCAGCCAGTCGAACAGCTGAGGGTAACTCTGTACCACCGAACTCACGATTACAGTCGGCTCGTCCCCGGAAGAATGCGCGAACACCTCGGCGCCTATGTCAATCGCCGCCTGGCGTATGCTCTCCTCGCTGCGGCAGCCTTCCTTCAGCGACACCTCAAGGGCAGAAACATCGTTTCCCTTCCATCCGTTAATCCGGCGCATGGTCTGCAAATCCGTATAGACAATCAGCTTGTCCTCCGAAGACAGGATTCCGTCATAGACCGACTCCACCCTGAACTTTCTGGCTATGACCTTCTCCCCGACAAAATACGCCGCAATGTCCTCACCCACGCCGATTTTCAGCATGGATGCAAGCTGTGACGGCACCGAAACGGAGAGGGCCGACGAGTCGTTCTTCCTATAGTCCTCAACGCCCTTGAAGAGCACTCCATGAATCAGATCGCCCTCCTTGACTATTCCGGCACGGACAATTGTTCCTCTGACGGATTTCACGCAGTCAAGTTCCATAACAGCAGGCAGAAACGCCGGTCCGGAAGGAATCGGCTCGGACTCTCCCATATAGTTCTGGTTCAGAGGCATGAGGGTCACATCCCCGCAAAGTTCACTCAGCCCATCGCGAATTTCGCTCCGGAAACCGGAAGACACCGCCACCGCCACAATCATCACAAGGAAACTGACGGCCACGCAAACCGAAGCCATCCGCCCTCTGAACTGAATCCTGCGAGATATGAATCCACTGATCATAGACGGCAAAGTTAAGAAAAAAGAATTAACCGCCCCGACGCCGGCCCTACTGGGCGACAAAGCGGTAGGTTATTTCGCCCACTTGCGAGGCCGGAGCGGAGGCCGATGCGCTGAAACGCGAGGTGCGTGCCGCCCTGATTGCAGACTTGCGCAGGCACTCGTCAGGGCTTGAAACAGCCTCCACGACCTTTGCACTGACAACGGTGCCGCTGTTGTTGACCTTTATGAGCACTGTCACGTCCCCGCCATTGTAGCACTTGTAGGCAGGAATAGGGAGCGTGCTGGCCTTACGTCCGTCAAGCGTCCAGCTGAGCACCGACGGCCCGGAATACTGCCGATTGTCCTTCTTTCTCTCCTCACGCGGGTTTGTCCTTCCCATATCCACAGTCTCATCCCTGGCATCTTCCTGACGGGAGTCCAGTCCCTTGAGGTCACGCTGCAGCCGTTCGTTCTCACGGTAAAGTTCCTCGGCATCCGTGTTGCGGTCGTCCTTCAGAGGGGCGCTGCGGTCAACGGTGACATTACGCACCGGCGTACCGGCAGAACTGCCGCTGATAAGCTCGTCCAGACGGCGGCTGATGCTTTCCTTGAAGTCCGCCTCCTTTTCCAGTCTCTCTGTCTCTTCCTGTTTGGAGAAATCCATCAGAAAACTCGTGTCTTCCTTCAGCTGCGAACCAATCTGCACAGCAAGCAAAACAATAATCACCGTGAGATGGAATATCACGGTGATGTATAACCCTGCCTTGTCCTCCGAATTTATCCGTCGCATGGCAGGCCTCCTGTTAATGACCGGAATTGAGCGATTTCTCGATTGTCGCAGCGATAACGTCGATTGCCACCTTGTTGTGGCCTCCCTGCGGGATAATCACGTCGGCATACCTCTTGCTCGGCTCGATGAATTGGAGGAACATCGGCTTTACCGTGCGCGAATAGCGCTGAATCACGGTCTCCACGGTCTTTCCGCGTTCGATGATGTCCCGTGCCATCACGCGCATCAGTCTGTCGTCATCGTCGGCATCGACGAAAATCTTGATGTCCATCTGATTCCTGAGTTCGGCACAGCAGAAAATCAGAATGCCCTCCACAATTATGACCTCAGCCGGGTTTACGGTGATGGTCTCGGTCTTGCTCCGCGAGCAGGTGATGTAGGAATAGACCGGCTGTTCGATAGACCTGCCGGCCTTGAGCTCCTTAAGATGACGGACAAGAAGGTCAAAGTCAATTGAGTCCGGATGGTCGAAGTTCACCTTCTGGCGCTCCTCCATCGGAAGATGGCTGGAATCCTTGTAGTAGGAGTCCTGAGGGATTACCACGACCCTCTCTTTCAACTGATCCGTGAGTGCCTTCACCACCGTTGTCTTTCCCGAACCGGATCCCCCGGCAATTCCGATTATCAACATATCTATGCGTTTTGTGTTGTATTGTTCTAATACTCAGCGTTTTTCGGAGTTCTTGGGAACGGAATCACATCCCGGATGTTGGCCATGCCCGTCACGAAAAGAAGCAGTCTCTCGAAGCCGAGTCCGAATCCGCTGTGAGGAGCCGACCCGAAACGGCGCGTGTCAAGATACCACTCAAGCGACTCGCGGCTCATTCCGAGCTCGTCGATGCGGGCGTTAAGTTTCTCAAGCGACGCCTCCCTCTCCGAGCCACCGATGATTTCGCCGATCTTCGGGAAGAGAACGTCCATTCCGCGAACGGTCTTCCCGTCCTCGTTCTGCTTCATGTAGAATGCCTTGATGTCCTTAGGATAGTCCGTAAGGATAACCGGCCTGCCGAAATGTTTCTCCACAAGATATCTCTCATGCTCTGACTGCAAGTCCACACCCCAATAGACAGGGAACTCGAATTTCTCTCCGGACTCTTCGAGAATCTTTATTCCCTCGGTGTAGGTAAGGCGCACGAATTCTGTCTTGACGACGTTCTGGAGCCTTTCGATGAGTTCCTTGTCATACATGTCATTCAAGAACTTGAGGTCATCCATACAGTGGTCGAGGGCGTACTGAATCAGAGACTTGATGAAGTCCTCCGCCAAATCCATGTTGTCGTTCACGTCATAGAACGCCATCTCCGGCTCAATCATCCAGAACTCGGCAAGGTGACGCGGAGTGTTGGAGTTCTCGGCACGGAACGTCGGTCCGAAAGTGTAAACCTCTCCGAGAGCCATCGCTCCGAGCTCGCCTTCAAGCTGTCCGCTGACGGTGAGGCTGGTATGGCGTCCGAAAAAGTCCTGACTATAGTCAACCTTTCCGTCCGGAGTGCGCGGAGGGTTCTCCATGTCAAGGGTCGTCACCTGAAACATCTGGCCAGCTCCCTCGCAGTCAGAGGCCGTGATGAGCGGAGTGTGGAGATAGACAAAACCCTTGCTGTTGAAGTAGTTGTGGATGGCGTAGGCCATCGCGTGACGTATTCTCAGAACCGCGCCGAAAGTGTTGGTCCTTGGACGGAGATGAGCGATTTCGCGGAGGAACTCAAGGGAATGTCCCTTCTTCTGAAGCGGATAGGTATCCGGATCAGCCTCGCCGTAAAGCTCAATTTCCTTTGCCTGAATCTCAACGGCCTGACCGCTGCCAAGCGAAGCGACAAGTTCGCCTGTCACTCCGATGCACGCGCCCGTCGTAATCCTCTTGAGAAGATTCTCGTCAAAAGCCGCGAGATCGACGACAATCTGAATATTATTTATCGTGGACCCGTCGTTAAGAGCGATGAAGTTGATTTTCTTGTTTCCTCTCTTTGTCCTGACCCATCCTTTTGCCAGAACAGTTTTGCCGGGCTCGCTTGCAAGCAAATCCTTGACCTTGGTTCTGATGATTTTTTCCATTTCCGTAAATATTATGTCCGGCCATTCTCCGGTCAGACTAAAAATCTTACAAAGATACTAAGCCCGCACTACTTTTTCAAAAAAAAGAGAGGCTGTTTTGATTTTTTTCAAAGACAGCCTCCCTTTTCAGGATTATTTCCGGGTGCAGAGTATCCTCTCCTTAATCTGCGAGTTCTCGTAGAATCCGGTGAACTTCTCCGCATTCTTTCCAATCGCATAGATAGGAACCGGACATCCGGTGTGACCATGAGTACCCCAGTTGACATGTCCCTGTATGTTAAGTTCACGGTTAGCCTCGTCTGTCAGAGTCGAGTCATCATGAGAGCATCCCTCCCAATACTTGTCAAGGACAGCCCAGTTGGTTCTGTAGCTTTTTGTTCCGAATGTGAATCCTCCGGTCTCGTGGTCAGCCGTGACGAGTATAAGAGTCTCGTCCGGATGCTTGAGATAGAAAGCATAAGCCTCGGCAACTGCCTTGTCGAGCAGTTTGACGCTCTCTATCACGCGCATTGTGCGGTTACTGTGCGATGCCCAGTCGATGTAGCCTTGCTCGCACATGATGAAGAACGGCTTGTCTTCATCAAGGACACCAAGGCAGGCCTTGACGAAATCCGGTGCCTGCATTCCCTCTCCGGACATGCTGAGGTCGTAGTTCTTGTTCTGGTCGGCAGCATCGAAGTCGGATGTCTCCTCAGGAGCTGGTGGGAGAAGCACCTTTGTGCGGGCTGTCGAGGCGGTCAGTGCATCAAGACCGAAGCAGACCTGCGTATTGCCGTCCGCCTCAATGAGCTTCACTACATCTTCCTTATCGTGCTTCTTTCCGTAACGATCAATGAGTTCAGAGCCGCCAAGAAAGTCAAATCCACAGGTGGAAATTTCCTGTGCTATCTCATAATACTGGTTGCGCTTGTCGACGTGTGCATAGAAAACCGCCGGAGTTGCATGGTTTACAGGCCCATCGGACATGATCCCGATCTGATAGCCGGCGTCCTTGAGCTCGTATGCCACCGATCTCATCGGAGACCCGTCGATGGCTGTGCCAATGCGTCCGGTATTCGTCTTCTGTCCGCATGAAATTGCGGAGCCCGCCGCCGCCGAGTCAGTCACGCCACTGTCGGCGCAGTAGGTTCGGGTCAGACCGACAACCGGGAACTGGGTGAATGTGAGGTAACCACCTCCATAGCACGAGTCCTGATAGGCAAGGAAAGAATCCGTGGCAGCCACATGGGCAAGTCCCATTCCATCCCCGATAAAGAGAAAAACATACTTCGGAACGCTCTCCGTGCGCTGCTTCTTCAGCGAGAAAACGGTAGCGACAGTTGCCGCTGCAATGAGCACCGCGGCAATGATTATTGATACTTTTCTTTTGTTCATTGTTTGATGATTACTAAAAAAAGGATGTCCCAATCGTTTTTCTCTCAGGACATCCCTTCTGCATTTAAAGTACTGTCTATTTCTCAGCCTTTCTTGCCGAATACATGATCTTCAGCGCGGAGCATCTTCTGAGCTCCTGCTTCACATCCGTTACAATACCCATTGTCGTGTTCTCGTCAGCTCTGATGGCAACCGTCATGAACGCCCTGTCGGCCTCACTCTTGGAGTCACGCTCCGAAGCGATGAAGTCACGGATGTCGTCCACGGTTTTGAAGGAATCGTTAAGCTGGATTCGTGAGTCGGTACCGAACTGCGACTGGAGATGCTTCACCGGCGTACCTATATTAATATAGGATGCGAGGTCCTTTCTTTCCAGTTTCACAACCTCGGAAGCCTCCGGAAGTTTCACGATGACCTTGTTCTCCGTCTTGCGGAGGTTGGTCGTCACCATGAAGAAGAATAGGAACATGAACACGATATCTGACGTTGATGACGTGCTGGCCATCGGCGTCGTTTTCTTACCGTCTTTTCTAAATTTTGACATATCCTTCTCTCCTATCTTTTTGAAACATCCTTAGGCTCCGCCTCGGAAATCTTCTGAGGCACCGCTTCACGCACGATTTTCTGCTGATCCTCGGTGAGCCTATCGTAAGGCTTGCCGTAGTTTGCACGGGAGAAATCGTTACGAATCTCGTTGATTGCCTTCACCAGCTCGTTCTGAACCGAAATATAGGCCTGATAGCTTGTACCGCGGTCGTTCTGAAGAGAAATCACACCTTCGGAAACAGGGTATTCGCCATATCCCTCGATGTCCTTGATTTTCTTCTCCGGCAACTTCGGGTCGTCGGTCGGGTTGGTAAGGAATTCCTTGATCTTGTCTTTCAGCTGGCTGACTTCCATTGCTTCATTTCCGGCGAAAAGCCTGTCCGCAGAGTTGATCTTCACAATGATGATGTTGCGTCGATTGACCTTCTGATCCTCTGCCTTCTGGTTCTCCGCAGGCATAGGCGGGAGGCGGCGCTGCAGTCCGGAATCCTGATTCATTGTCGTGGTCATCAGGAAGTAGCACAGCAGCAGGAACGCGATGTCCGCCGTGGAGCTTGAATTTATTTCTGGAGTCTTTTTGCTGGCCATAGTTGTAATTATTTGTTACGTACTGTGTTAACCACCGTTCCTACAAGAATTGCCACAACAGCGGCACCGCAGCAGAGATAGGTGACATTAAGAATTGTGTCGGTAAACTTAAGCATCCCGGCAGAAGTCTGGACGCTCGTGCCGACAGCCTCCGTTCCCGGAGCCAACAGGTACGCTATGCCGACGATTACCGCAGCGACAACCAAGCCGACACCCATCTTGATGAGTCCCTTCGGGTTCTGCTTTATCGTGAAGTAGAGTCCGAGGCAGATAACGGCGAGGATAGCCACGACAACCAGAGCATACGCGCAGTAAAGCAGGATGTCAGTCGCGAGACCGTCATTCGACACGAAGCCGTAAACGAAACCGAATACAGCCAGAAGAACGCCGATTGCGAGGAGAACCCACTCTACGATTTTTATGATTTTTGCGTACATTTTATTCTGATTTATTTGTTCTGATATTTAACCAAGATGTCCACGAGGCTGATTGATGCGTCTTCCATCTCAATGGTGCGCTTCTCAATCTGAGCAAGAATGTAGTTGTAGAATACCTGGAGAATCATAGCTACGATCAAACCGCCGACAGTTGTGATGAGGGCGACCTTCATACCTCCAGCGACGATGTTAGGAGAAATGTCACCTGCTGCCTGAATTGCATCGAATGCCTGGATCATACCGATGACGGTACCGAGGAATCCGAGAGAAGGGGCAATCGCGATGAAGAGTGAAATCCAGCTCAAACCATTCTCCATAAGGCTCATCTGAACAGAACCGTAGGAAACGACCGTCTTCTCGACAACCTCAATTCCCTGATCCATACGGAGGAAACCCTGGTAGAAGATGCTTGCTACCGGACCGCGTGTGTTGCGGCAAAGGTCCTTGGCTGCCTCAACGCCACCATCCTCGAGAGCCTTCTCGATGCCCTCAAGAAGCTTCTTGGTGTTGGTCTTTGAGAATGCGAGGTAGAGGATACGCTCGATTGCGATTGCAAGACCGAGGATAAGACAGAGAATGATGGCTGCCATAAACTCAGGACCACCTTCAATGAATTTGGTCTTGATTGCCTGGTGAAGAGGAACTTCTTCCTGGGCTGCAGTCAATTCAGCGAGAGAAGTCACCTGAGTCGGAGCTGCGGCAACCTCTTCGGTAGATGCAGCGTCAGCTGCCTGATCCTGAGCTGATGCGAACTGTGCAGAAAAGGCCATCAAGCCAATAGCTGCCAAAAACATGAAAATTTTTTTCATAACTGTTTTTTGATAATTAATACTATTAAATTGTTTGTTTTTCGTTAAAATATGTAATTTCCCCGATTCACGCAACGCGTCGCCGCACTGCCAAAACCTTAAAAATCGGTGCAATTTAGCAATAAAAAATCATACAAAAAAATATTTACACGATATTTGGGCCTGCAGAATCAAAAAGCAATCGCAATTTACGGCAATAGCCGGCATCACAGCGTAATCTCTCCACGAAGGCTACTTTCCAGCGATTCCTCCACTTCGGCATTGTCGGAATTCTCCCCGAGCAGGACAAAGAGTTTGGCCAGCGCACTCTCGGTCGTGCTGTCATAACCGTTTCGGGCTCCCGCTTCCTTCAGGCACTTCCCCGTAGCATACAGGTCCATGTTCACCGACCCGGAAGGGCACTGCGTCACGTTAAGGAGTACCTTTCCCATCGAATGCGCCTCTCGCACCACAGAGAGGAACCACTCTGCAGACGGAGCATTGCCGGAGCCGTAGGTCTCGATGATGACGGCCCGCGTCTCCGCACCGCACAGAATGTTTCTTACCACCTGCACCGTGATTCCGGGATGAATTTTCAGAATGGAAACTCTCGTGTCGAGCCTTTTGTGAAAAACCGGACGTGCATTCCAGTCAGAAGGTTTCAGAATCAGACGGGAATTATAGCGTATGTTGATTCCTGCCTCGGCAAGCGGTGGAAGGTTCTCACTGCAGAATGCCTTGAAGTTATCCGAGCTCATTTTTGTCGTGCGGTTACCCCTCATCAGGAGATTGTCAAAATAGACGCAGACCTCCGGCACTATAGCGTGACCGTCGGCGTCTCTCGCGGAAGCGATCTCCACTGCAGATATGAGGTTTTCTTTTCCGTCCGTTCTCGGCACTCCGATAGGCAGCTGGCTTCCGGTGAATATGACAGGCTTGGTAAGTCCCTCTATCATAAAGCTGAGCGCAGACGCCGAGTAGGACATCGTGTCGGTGCCGTGAAGAATTACAAAACCGTCGTATTCGTCATACTTGTCATCTATAAGATCCGCAAGTTTCAGCCACATCGACGGTTCAACGTCAGAAGAGTCGATTATCGGGCTGAAGGAATATGAGTCTATCCGGCAGGCAAACTTCGCGAGTTCAGGAACTTCGTCCAATATCTGTCTGAAGTTGAACGGCTTGAGCGTATTGTCCGTCGGATCCGACTTCATTCCTATCGTTCCTCCGGTGTAGATTATAAGTATGGATGACTTTCCCTTCTTCATATTTATTATGATTATGAGCTTTACGAATTACGTCGCAAATGGAAATGCCTATATTCCGAAGAGCCGTTCGGCGTTTTCCGTCGTCACGCACGCGACGTCTTCGAGAGGGACGCCCTTCAGAGAAGACAGTTTATCCGCTATTATCGGGATATATGCACTTTCGTTCCGCATTCCGCGATATGGTGCCGGCGTAAGATATGGAGAATCTGTCTCAAGCACTATGCGTTCGAGCGGAATTGTCTTCACCGTCTCGGCAATCGAGGCTTTTTTGAATGTGAGAACGCCGCCGATTCCGACCATCCAATCCCCATAACGGTCCATCTCCCTGAATGTCTCAGCGCTTCCGCTGAAGGCATGAAAAACTCCCCGAAGTCCCCTTCCGCGAAAATCCTCCAGTACGCGGAAAATCTGCCCCGTGGCTTCTCTGTTGTGGATTATGACCGGAAGATTCAGTCTCAGAGCCATATCCAGCTGATAGCGGAAGACCTCAATCTGAGCATCCAGATTGTCGCTGCGCCAATGAAGGTCAATCCCTATTTCGCCTATCGCAACCACTTTCCTGCCGACATACCCGTCCAACATCTCAAGTTCCTCCCGCCAGTTGTCCTTGAACTCAGTAGGGTGCAGTCCCAGGCAAGGAAAGGCGTTCTCAGGAAATTCCCCGCAGAGCGCAAACATCGCCTCCCTCACTGTCTCGTCAGTGTCCGGCATAACAATTTTCGTAACCCCGGACTCAATCGCCCTCCTCACGGCTCCAACTCCGTCTCCCCCGTATGCGGGATCATAAAGATGAGTGTGTGTATCTATAAAATTCAGCATAGCGCTGCAAATTTAAGAAACCTTCAAAAAATAACCTACATCATCTTTCTCATTTCTTTTCAATTTGCCTATCCCCGTATTGAACAGCGACGCAGCAGGTCAACACTTATCATCCCGTCGTTTTCCAGCAGGGCAACCACTTCAGCAACGCTCCTGTAGGGCAGCCCGGTCGCGTCACACAGCCCGTCAAAATCGATTCCGCGCCTTTCCCTGACTTTCAGCAAGACTGCTGTCATGGCTGCAATCTTGTCTTCCGGAAGTGTCCGTGAATATCTCTCCGTCAGGTCACCTCGAACAATCCGACAACAGCCCTGCATTCCTCCGCACCCCCGGCCCTTTTCACAAAGGCCAAGCTGCACATTCAGCCCATCAAGAGAGTCTATTATCTCCGCAACGCCCTCCCTTATAAGGTGGTTGCAGCCCTGCGAACGGCTGTCGTCTCCGCGCCCCGGCAAGGCGTATACAGAACGGTTGTAGGAAAACGCAAGCCGGCTGGTTATCATCCCGCCGCCCTTCACTGCCGACTCAACGAGAATCACACTGTCGCTCAGCCCGGCGATTATCCTGTTCCTCCGTATGAAGTTCAGAGCCACAGGAGCGGTTCCCGGAGGATAGTCCGTCACGAGGGCACACCCAGGCAGCCCTGCAAGATGTTCGGCAAAGCCCCGGTGCCGGCCGGGATAGACAGTGTCAGTCCCGGTGGCCATGACAGCTATCGTCGGCAGCCCGCACCCAACGGCAGTCCTGTGCGCAATGATGTCCGTCCCGTAAGCCAGCCCGCTGACAATGCACGGGGCCGCGCCCGAGCCGGCCAGTGTCCGCACAATATCTCGGCACCACTGTTCCCCATACGGAGTAATCTCCCGAGTCCCGACGACTGCGACATAATGCTCCGTGCCGGCAAATATCCGCTCCACGGGGCTGTCGCTCCTGACAAAAATCCCCAACGGCGCATCCTCACAGCCCTTAAGTCTTTTCGGATACTCATCAGAAGTGATGCCGACGAACACCGTCCCATCTCTCCGCAGCCTCTGCAACACCGACTCGGCCGCATCCAGCTCCTTCTTCACAATCTTTCCCCTATACTTGCTGTAGGGTCCGAACACCGCATCCTTGTCCGCGTCCGACATTTCGAACACAGCAGAGGCGCTTCCAAGGTTTTCAATCAGCGCCGATGCCACCCGAGGTTCATATCCAAAAATAGAATTCAAGGCACAAAGGCAGACAGTTTCATAATTGTTCTCCATTTCACAAACCGTTTTCCTGTCCGGCAAATCTATGACAAACAAAAGAAAAAACCGCTTCCCAAGCTCTTCAGGGAAACGGTTTTTTCTTTTTTTATATGTTATTTTTCTTTTTTTTCATGTTTCTATATGTTATTCTTAGACTATCAGGAGCGCATCTCCGTACGGCCCGAACTTGTAACCTTCGTCAAGAGCCACCTTGTAGGCGTGCATAACCTTCTCATAGCCACCGAAAGCGGCAACGGACATCAGCATCGTGGATTCCGGAAGATGGAAGTTGGAAACAATCGCATTCGGAACCGCAAAGCGATAAGGAGGGAATATGAATTTGTTGGTCCAACCGTCATACGGCTTCACCTCATCGTCCGTCGTGACAAAGGTTTCAAGCCCACGCATCACGGTGATGCCGACAGCCAAGACCTTGTGGCCGGCTTCCTTTGTAGAATTGATTATACCGGCCGCCTCCGGAGTAATAATCAGCCTCTCCGAATCCATCTTGTGCTTGGAAAGATCCTCGACATCAACGGAGCGAAAATGGCCGATGCCCATGTGCAGGGTTATGAAAGCCTTGTTTATGTCTTTGAGAATCATCCTGTTCATAAGTTCGCGGCTGAAATGCAGGCCGGCCGCAGGAGCGCAGACCGCCCCTTCCTCACTTGCGAAGATTGTCTGATAATTTTCCTCGTCCTCCTTCGTGACATGCGGCTTAACCCACTTCGGGACAGGCGTTTCACCAAGAGAAAACAGGGCATCCTTGAACTCCTCGTAGTTTCCGTCATAAAGGAAACGCAGTGTCCGACCCCGCGATGTCGTGTTGTCAATCACTTCAGCCACAAGACTTTCATCCTCGCCGAAATAGAGTTTATTGCCTATTCTGATTTTTCTTGCCGGATCGACGATGACATCCCAGAGCCTCTGTTCGCGGTTGAGTTCCCTGAGCAGGAACACCTCAATCTCAGCCCCGGTCTTCTCTTTCTTGCCATAAAGCCGCGCCGGAAATACTTTTGTGTTGTTGAAGACAAATGTGTCCCCCTTACCGAAATAATCGATGATGTCCTTGAAAATCTTGTGCTCGATTTCCCCGCTGTCCTTGTGGAGTACCATCAGGCGGCACTCGTCTCGCCACACCGGCGGCTCGGACGCAATCTTGTCAGCCGTGAGGCTGAAATTGAACTGTGAAAGCTTCATAATATATCGTTTCTTTTTCTTTCAGCGTAAACAATATATTATACGATATTTTCACAATTTTGTTTCACTTTTCCTACATTTTCTCTCGGAACACCTCCATAATCGAAGGAAAGGTATTCTTTAGATATGACGGCAGCGCTGACTTCGGCACCCACGCTGCCTTGGAAATGTCCTCCTCACGCTGCGGAGTGAGGTCAGTCGGGTCGTTGTAGAGCATATCGAACCACCAGGTGTGTTTCAGATGCCACAAACCGTTACGACGATAACAATGATCGGTCACGCAGATGAGTTCCCTGAGTATCAACTGGTTGACACCTGTTTCTTCCTGAACTTCCCTCAGAGCGCACGTCTGTATGGTCTCCCCTGCCTCCTGGTGTCCTTTCGGCAGATCCCAAAGCCCGTTGCGACAAATCAAGAGATAGTCCCCGCGACGGTTGGACACGAGTCCTCCGCCCGCGTTCACCTGAACGAACTCGGAGCATATCTTATGATAGGTCTGGCCGACGTTTTCCGTAGGGATGTAGATTCTCAGAAGAGAGTCGGACTTCTCAAACATGTCGATGAGGTCGTGTATTCCGAAGCGGTTTGCTATCTGAAAGACGATTGCGTTGGGATCGGAAAGCGCCGGCTCGTCAGGAGGGCAGATTATGATGCAGCGTTTCTCGAAGTATATCTTGTGCGTTTCCATAAACGGCAATTGCGAAAGTTTTTATAATTTTGCATTCAGCGAACGTGCAAAGTTATGAATTTTTCTTTCGCGCAGCGCATAAATTTAAATTTGAGACTGTTTAGACTATGGCAAAGTACAGCAGCAAGAAAGGCACGGTGGCAAAGGCCCCGTATGAACTCTATATGGCATTGACGGATTTGAGGAACATCCTTAATATGATTCCGCAGGACAAACGCGAGGGTGTGACCGCCGATTTCGACAGCATCCACGCCACGGTGCAGGGCTTCGAGTTCGGAGTGCGCATCATCGAAAGGACTCCCTATTCGAGGATTGTCCTCAAGGACGACGGGGCTCCGTTTGCATTTACGGTCGCACTGAACTTCGAGCCGGCTGTCTCCGCATCGCAGACGCTCTTCAGCATAGATGTGGACGCGGATCTGAACTTCATGATGAAGACTCTGCTCGGGTCGAAAATAAAGGATGGACTCGACAAGGTTGTGGACGGGCTTGCGGATGCGTCCAACGGGAAGATACCGGATGGCTTTGACGCATCGATGTTCGGACTTTGAAGGGCACTGGAGCGATGCAGAAGGACATTTTCAAGAAATATCTTGAGGAAGCTTTCGGCATGAAGGCGGCCGAAAAAGTGTTGGCGGCGCTGGAGTGTCCGCCTTCTGTGTCGGTGCGTCTGAATCCGTCAAAATGGAAGGCGGGGGATGGGACGGCCACAGAGATTGCCGGCGCTGAGGTCAATGGGAAAGTGCCTTGGAGCGAGTGGGGCTGTTTTCTGAAGGAGCGTCCCGTGTTCACGCTTGACCCGCTGATTCATGCCGGAGCATATTATGTGCAGGATTCGTCGTCAATGTTCGTCGGTTTCGTGTTCAGGCAGGTGCTTGGGGAAGAACCGGTGGCGGAGCGAAGAAACCTGCGGGTGCTTGATCTTTGCGCCGCACCTGGTGGCAAGACCACGGACCTTGCCGCTTCGTTGCGGGAAATGCTCGGAGACAGGTTCATTCTCGTCTCGAACGAGATTATGAAAAACCGCGCCGGGACACTCGCGGACAATGTGGCGTTGTGGGGTGACCCGAATGTGGTCGTGACCTCAGCTGACCCGGCGGCATTCGCAAGGCTTGAGGGATTTTTCGACATCATTGTCACTGACGTGCCTTGCTCAGGAGAGGGAATGTTCAGAAAGGATGAGGGGGCTGTGGAGCAATGGTCAGAAGACAATGTGGAGCTATGTGTGGCAAGGCAGCGCAGGATTCTTGCCGACATTTGGCCGTCACTGACTCCGGGAGGGCTTCTGATATATTCCACCTGTACATTCAATAAATATGAGAATGACGGAAACGTCGGCTGGGCGGCATCCGAACTCGGAGCTGCGGTCCAGGTGCCGGATTGTCCTTATGAGGGTCCGGTGCGGACGGAATTCGGCTATTCCCTGGCTCCGGGATTTGTGCCCGGCGAGGGACAATATTGTGCTGTCCTGAGAAAAGATGACGGAGGTCTGCGGAGAGCCTCTGCGATGGAGAATACCGAAATGGGCTTCAAACAAGGCAGTTCCACAAAAAGGAGCAAGGAGAAAGGCCGCCACGACAATCGTGGAGCCGCAGCACTGCCAGGCAGGGAACTCGCAGGAGTGTTCTCTGCCGAGGTTTCGTTCAGGGAGAGAAATGGTCTCATCATAGCCGTTCCTCAACAGATTGAAAGCGAGATTGCCGCCATAGAAAGTTGCCTGAAGCCGCTTCTGGCAGGTGTCGCGGCGGGAACGATGAAAGCCGGCAAACTGATTCCGTCAGCCGATCTCGCGCTCTCGACAATCCTAAGCATGGATGCATTTCAGGACGCCGGACTCAACAAAAATGTCGCGCTGGAATTTCTCCACCGCGACACAATAAGACTTGACGACTCTCCACTCGGATACGTAACCGTCTCTTACAAAGGGCATAGGCTTGGCTTTGTAAAGAATATCGGTAACCGCTGTAATAATCTGCATCCGATGTCCAGAAGAATTATAATGAATATAAACTAGATGTCCGACGCTGCAGACCGCTTTTTATTTGCCGTGTAACGCCACCTGCAAAGTCTTGTCAATGCCGATATAAAACCGATAAAAGGCCTCTTCACCGACTTTGGAGTAGCGTCCGACAAGCGCCTTGATCTGCACCATCATATATTCTTCAGACTCTTTCCACTCTCCCGGTCCAGGCTTCAGGCCGTCCTTCGCTGCGGCATAGTCAAGGAACTGACGGTCAAGATGATGCGCGTCCAACCAACGCTCCAACTGTCCAAAATCGTCAATCTGAATGAGTTCAGAGCGGTATTTGTCGAACATCGCGCTCGCAAACCTCATCGTTGTGGCCTTTTTGCTACACTGGATGTAGAATGTCGACGCACGTGTCGTGTCCATAGGGACGAATATATCAGGAATGATACCGCCTCCGCCATAAACGGCACGTCCTCCGACGGTGTAGTAGACATCATCCCGATTGACCTTGATGCTGTCAGCGTCAGTCAGTTCGCCGTGGGCATACCTCTCATAGATGTCGTAGGCATAGTCGTCTCCGTATGGTTTCTGGATACAGCGCCCGGACGGGGTGTAGAACCGCGCCACGGTAAGCCTCAACCCGCTGCCGTCCGTGAAGTTAATCGGTTCCTGAACCAGTCCTTTCCCGAACGAGCGGCGTCCGATGATCTCGCCCCTGTCATTGTCCTGCATGGCTCCGGCAAAGATTTCGCTCGAAGAGGCAGACCCCTCGTCAATGAGAACCGAAAGCTTAACGTCCTTGAGAGTTCCCTTCCCGTCGGCGTCCAGATCGGAACGCGAGCGGTGCAGTCCCTGCATGTAGACGACCTTGTCGCCCTTTTCAAGGAATTCATTGCAGAGCATATAGGCCTGGTCCAGATAGCCTCCGGTGTTTTCCCTGAGGTCGAATATCAGGTGATTCATCCCCTGAGCGCGAAGTTTGGAGACAGCGGAAATGAACTCGACATATGTAGTCCTCGTAAACTTCGCGAGTTTGATATAGCCCGTCTCCGCGTCAATCATGAATGCCGCGTCAACGCAATGAACCGGAATTTTGCCTCTCGTGATATCAAACGGAATCTGTTCCCCGTCGCGATTGACGACAATTTTCACCTTTGAACCGGAAGGACCTTTCATCAGCCGCACCATCGAGTCCTGCGGTGTCTTCATTCCGGCAATCACCTTGTCGTCGACACGTATAATCCTGTCACCCTGAAGAAGTCCGGCTTTCTCTGACGGCCCGCCTGGAATGACGCTCAACACTATAGCCGTATCATTCGGAACGTTGAACTGAATTCCTATTCCATCAAAATTTCCGGCAAGTTCTGTCTCTGACTCCTTCAGTTCAACCGGCGGAAGATATACTGAATGCGGGTCCAGTTTGCCGAGAGCGGCCATAACCGCGGCATCCGTCATAGACTTCTGGTCTATCGTGTCCACATAGTTCTCCTCGACCTGCTCAAGAATAAGGTTCAACTTACGCCAACGGTTGTAGTCCCCGTCAAACTTTTTCGATGGTCCCGCAAGCCTGACGCATATAAGGCAGGCCATCACCCCGATGAAAACACCGAGTAGGGCCGAAACCAACGCATATGTGTTCCGTTTCATTATTCCTGTTCATCAACTTGTTCGACTTCAATCCCGGCCCTTTGCAACAACTCGATGCCGTCGTTAAGCCTGTAGGAGTCCTTATAGACAACGCGTCTGATGCCGGCCTGAATTATGAGTTTCGCGCACTCCACGCACGGGGATGCTGTGACATAGAGAGTCGCGCCCTCGCTGCTGTTGCCGGACTTTGCAACCTTCGTGATTGCATTTGCCTCTGCATGAAGGACATAAGGTTTGGTGACACCGTTCTCGTCCTCGCAGACATTCTCGAATCCCGACGGGGTTCCGTTGTAGCCGTCAGAGATTATCATTCTGTCCTTGACTATGAGCGCCCCCACCTGACGGCGTTTGCAGTAGGAATTGCGTGCCCACACCGTCGCCATTTCAAGATAGGCCTTGTCAAACTTTTCCATTATAGACTATTTGCTGTTTCTTTGATAAAGATACCTCTTGATACTTCTCTTCGGAGTACGCTCAAAGTCTTCCGGCATAATCTCCACAGCCTTGATCTTCGCATAATTCGGAAGCTCGTTGTTGGCCTCCTTGACCAAAGATTCGATATGTGCCTGAAGAACTTCTCCCGCAAGACCGTCAATCTCGGCCTGATGAAGATCCGGATAGACAAGAGCAGTAAGTCCTCCATTATCCTCAATCACAAGAGAATCAACCACATAAGCAAGACTATTGAGCACAGTCTCTATTTCCTCAGGATAGATGTTCTGTCCCGAAGGTCCGAGAATCATGCACTTTGAACGTCCTTTAAGGAAAAGGTATCCGTCCTTGTCGAGCACTCCCATATCCCCGGTCTTGAACCAGCCGTCCTCCGTAAATACAGCGTCAGTGGCCTCCTGATTCTTGTAATATCCGAGAAAGACATTATCTCCCTTGACAAGCACCTCCCCCGGTATATTCTCCGGATCGGCAGAATCTATCTTTATGGTCATGTTCGGTGCAGCCTTTCCGCATGAATACAGCTTCACGGTAGACCAATCATCGTATGTTATGATAGGGCCGCATTCGGTCATTCCGTAGCCGACGGTGAACGGGAAATGTATCCTCTTGAAGAATTCCTCCACATCCTTGTTAAACGCCGCACCGCCTATGATGACCTCATGGAAACGGCCTCCGAACGCATTGGCGAGTTCGGTCTTTATCTTATTGAGTATCAACTGGTCAAGGATATGAAGACGAAGCATCTGGCGGATTCCGTTTTTCTCAAGAATCGGGCGGACCTTGCTCTTGTAAATCTTCTCAATGACGAGGGGAACAGAAATCACAAGATCCGGCTTCACCTCCGCAAGAGCCTCCATAATGATTTTCGGACTCGGCACACGGGTCAGGAAATGCACATGCACACCTTTATAGAGCTGATAGAGTACTTCGAACATAAGGCCATACATATGAGCGGAAGGCAGCATGGCTATGATATTCGAATTGTTGTCCATATACGGGCAGGCAATCGCGGCAAACTCCATGTTCGACTGAATGGTCCGGTAGGGAATCATCACGCCTTTGGAAAACCCGGAAGTCCCGGAAGTGTAGTTGATGAGGGCGAGCTCCTCCGGACTGTCCTCATAGTAGTCCATGTCTGACGGACCGAACGATTCCGGATATTTCGCTCCGAAGAGGCTGTTGAGATGTTCGCGGGCGTATGTAATGTCTTCTGACGAGGCATATATGAGCTTGAACGTGTCGATCCTCACTATCGCCTGAACATCAGGCATTTCAGACTCGGAAAGCCCTTCCCATACAATCGGGTCGACAAAGAGCACCTTAGCTTCGGAGTGGTTCACGAGGTGATGGACATTGCCGGGCTTGAATTCATGAAGAATAGGAACAGGAACTGCCCCGTAGGTCATCGCTGAGAGGAACGAAACGGCCCAATTGACCTGGTTCCTCGCACATATAGCCACCTTGTCGCCTTTCTGAAGGCCGCAGTGCTCGAAAAGAATATGCAGTTTGGCGACTCTCTCGGCAAGATCCCTGTAGAAGATCGTGGTTCCCCTATAGTTTGAAAGAGCAGGGCGTTCCCAGTTTTCACGTAACGCCTGCTCAAACATTTTGTTCACTGATTTGTAAATCATTCTTGTATGTAGTTTATTAAACTCTGCTGTCACTATCTGTCCTGGCAGCATTCTATCTTATCTTGATCCTTTGTATTTTCCCATTATAACTCTTTGCTGACACTTCCCCGTTTTCAGTGACACTCACATCTGTGCTCGGAAGAAGCATTGCATCTCCGGAAAAATCAGTCAGAGGCACGCCTCCCATAAACGGGAAAACCAGAGTCTGACGCGATGTACGCACGATCCAGCAGGAATTGTTTCCAGAAACGACGCGCTCCGGAAGGGAGACAATCGTGTCTGTCGAGGTTATGTCCTTCCATCCGTCCGGAACCTTGCCCTGAAGGTTGTACATCCTTATCGTATTGTCATCGTGCAGGACGAGAATGTTGTATTTTCTTGCCCCGCTAAAATCGAAGACGGCCGGGCCAAGTACAATTTTCTTGCCGAGGTCAAGCGGGAACGGATTCACGAACCGTCCGAGCCTGTCTATCATATCTATCTTCGAGCCGGCCCCAAAGAGAAACTGAATCTTTCCGTTGGCAAAATAATCGACATTGGAGACCGTTCCGCATAGTTTTTCTGAGAAAGGGACAGTCCACATACCCTTGCCGTTTTCATCACGCAGACTGAGCGTAAGATTCTGGTTCTGGACAAGACTGTTGTTCTTGCCGGTGGCCGAGTTCTTGACAGTGAACGGCCCTTCAGGCACGGTTATATGAACATCACGTTCAGTCTCCGGAGCCTTTGACCGCTTCATGTCGGCCATGAAAAGACCGCAGTCGATGGAAAGCGCGGACTTCTTTTCTGAAGAAAGGCATAAAAATGCCGGCATTATGTCACATCCGCCAAGTTTCCCGGCAAGTTTGGTCTCCGTAGTCTTTCCAAATGCCGGTTCCGGAGACATACTGTCCTCATCTACAGAGAAATATAGCACAGCATTCCCGGACGACGGAACGGCCGACTTCAGTCCGGCATCGCCAAGTTTTGAATAGAGGCTGTACTCGAGTGCCCTTCCCGAAGCCCACTCCCCTACAGCTTCACGAGAGCCCGTTATGAGCCAACCTCCGGAGCTGAAGGAACAGCTCTCGTCTTCGCGTGAGAAAACATCACCAAAAAGCGCCGCCATGTAGCCTCCGAATGTAAAGGACTGTATATCAGAGTCGTTCTTCAACTTTGAAGAATGCAGGAGATTGACTGACTCTATCTTGTCACCGCATATAAAAGACACCACGGCAATCTCCGACGGCCTTAAGCCAGACACCCAATCTGCCGGAGACACCCCGTGCTCAGAAGCGAGCGCCTTGCGGTTTTTCTGGACCTCCTGGAGTTTCATTCTCTTGTCGAGCCATTCATCGTAAGCCGCAACATATCCGGAATACGAATCCATCGGAAGCGAGAGAGCCCGGAGTGTGTTTGCAGGAGCTATCGAGAATACATTGCAGGAAGCCGGTTTCTGTGAAACGAGCACATTCTCAAAATCTGTCTGCCTTGCAGAAAACGCCTTTCCGTAAAGTTCAACACCCTTTTCACCAAAGGACAACTCTGCCCCGATCCACTCCGAGAAAGATGTCAGGAACTTGTAGTGCTTGCGGATGGACGGGGAAAGGACCGACGGAAGTATCTGGTCGGCTGCCGAAACGGAAATGAACAATGAAGACGAGGCTGAAACCCCAGAAGCCGCTGCCGCGAATCCGTTGGAATCATATATGGATACCCCGTCATTTAGATGCCGCAGGGAAGAATTGACGATGTTGTCGGCAGGGGAAACAAGCAGAAGTCTTCTGCCGCGCAATTCCTGTGTCACGGAAAGAATCTTCGAGCAGTCGCAGTCATTGAACGAAAGACCTGCCTCCGATGCAAGAGTGGCAATCAGGTTCACCTCCGCATCATTTTCCGTGTCCCCGGCACGTCCGGCATCAAAGACGTAGAGCGGGACAAGATTTTTCGAATACTGTAGCGACACGGCGAGCGCGTGGGTGGAAAGCTCAGGAAGCCGGCCGGCAGCCACGGCATCTGCGACAGCCTTTCCGAATCCTCCGCGTCCTTTTGCAGGAGGTTCATCGAGCGATAAGACCTTTTCCGAAGCTGTCTTGACATCAGCGAACCTAGTCACAGCGACGGCATTGGACGGAACGGCGCAGAACAGCGCCTCTGATTTTCTCACCTGAGGTTTTCCGTCTTTGACGCCGTCCCCGCCATAAAGTATGGCAATCAGCACAGCAATGCCCACAAACATAACCGCCAGGACAGAAAGCCCGACGAGAAGAGTTTTTCTGTTCATCGTAAGTGTACTATTGTCTCACCGCGATTGCCTCAATCTCGACCTTAACGCCAAGCGGGAGTGCAGCGACCTGAAAACAAGCCCTGGCAGGCATCTTTTCCGTAAAATATTCCGCATATACAGCATTCATCGCCTTGAAGTCAGCGATGTCGGCAAGAAGCACGGTGGTCTTCACGACGTCTGAATATGACAGCCCGGCTTCAGCAAGAATTGCCCCTACGTTTTTCAGCGCCTGATGAGACTGGGCCTCAATAGTCGCCGGGACGCTGCCGTCCGCAGGATTTACCGGAATCTGCCCTGAAACCCACACCGTTCCGTTCACCTCAATGGCCTGAGAATAAGGACCTACTGCCTTCGGAGCGTTCTCTGTCGCTATAATCTTCTTCATAATGTCAAAAAATTTATCTTAAGAATACAAAGGTACGAAAAAAGGATGATTTGTTGCCAAACCATCCCTTTTTCGTAGTCCCGAGCAGAATCGAACTGCTATCTAAAGTTTAGGAAACTTCCATTCTATCCGTTGAACTACGGGACCATCAAAAAGAAGAGGGGATTACTCGCCCTTCTTCTCTATAATCTGACGACCACGATAGTAGCCGCACTCAGGACAAACCCTGTGGAACATAATGGTTGCACCGCAGTTTGAGCAGGTTGCAAGTGTTGGGACCACAGCTACATCGTGAGTTCTTCTCTTGTCACGCCTCTGTTTGGAGGCCTTTCGTTTCGGATGTGCCATATTATTATATTTTAATTATTTATTATCTTTCGCAAGTTTCGCAAGTATTCTAACTTCTTGCGAATATTAAACTTATCTCATTTATCA
>ERZ779877.7-NODE-7-length-250960-cov-4.393683_pt1 | contig 250960 bp, 219 predicted proteins | sample MGYA00511556_ERZ779877 | MGnify/ENA primary metagenome ERZ779877 (study PRJEB29588, sample SAMEA2159338) | human gut metagenome | biome: human gut; feature: human-associated habitat; material: faeces | place: Denmark | collected 2008/2010 ... | reverse complement strand
ATGATGTGATTGAGACGGCGTTTCTTTCCATGATTTTTGAGGGAAGATTCTATGCGTTTCCACCGAGCACACATTTAGACCGCACACAGCTTGTGGTCATACGCCCCTTACTATACGTCTCTGAAGCGGAAGTAAAAGGATTTCGGAATAAGATGAAGCTTCCGGTCGTCGCCAATCCATGTCCTGCAGACGGGCACACACAGCGTGCTTACGTGAAAAATCTGATCCGACAGATCAATCTGGATCATCCCGGAGCCAAAAAACAGCTTTTTCATGCAGTATTACATGGAAATATCCCCGGATGGCAGACAGATGTCGCTGAGGAAAAGGAGAATTCAATTCGTTTATGAAAGAAAAAGCATATTATGAAAATGTGAATGTAAAAAATGAAGTAAAATTGCGCAAGCTTCTGGAACAGCTTCCGGATTTCTGCAAACAGTTTTTCATTGGCATTGAGCCAACCACTTCCTCGCGTACCAGAATCGCGTATGCTTACGATATCGGCTGTTTTTTTGACTATCTCTGCGATGTGAATCCCATTTGCCAGAACTATACCGTAAAGGATATTCCGCTCTCGCTTTTAGACGAGCTCACGCCTATGGATATCGAGGAATATCTCTCCTATCTGAAGTATTACGAAAAAAACGGTGTGGAGCACACGAACGACGAGCGCGGTATCAAGCGAAAGCTGGCCTCTCTCCGCTCCTTTTACCGCTACTATTTCAAAAACGACTTGATAAAAAATGATCCGGCCGTGAAAGTGGACATGCCCAAGATTCACGACAAAAATATTATCCGGCTGGATATCGATGAGGTCGCGAGACTGTTAGACGAAGTCGAATCCGGTGAAAGTCTTACTCCACGCCAGCAAAAATATCACGACCGCACAAAGACAAGAGATCTCGCCCTTATGACGCTGCTCCTCGGAACCGGAATCCGTGTCTCGGAATGTGTCGGACTCGATCTGGAAGACGTGGATATGCGCAATAACGGCATCAAGATTCACCGAAAAGGCGGCGCAGAGGTTGTTGTATACTTTGGGGAAGAAGTACGCGAAGCACTTCTCGCTTATATGGTTGAGCGCCAGAAAATAACCGCCGAAGACGGCAGTATCAACGCCCTCTTTCTCTCCTTGCAGAACCGGAGAATCAGCGTGCGTTCGGTCGAAAATCTGGTCAAAAAATATGCAAAACTGGTGACCAGCTTAAAGCATATTACACCGCACAAACTGCGCAGTACCTACGGCACCTCCCTCTATCGCGAGACGGGGGATATCTATCTGGTCGCGGATGTACTCGGCCATAAGGACGTCAACACGACGCGGAAGCATTACGCTGCCATCGACGATGATCGACGACGCAACGCAGCCAAATATGTAAAGCTCCGTGATATCTAGTGTTCCCCGGAGATGCATCCATCGCCTTAAGTCCTATCAGATCCGTGGCTCTGGCAAGACTCTGACAAACAAAAAGCTGTTTATAAAAAAGCAACTCACAAAGAAGCTCCAGTCATCCGACCGGAGCTTCTGCTGGCTTAAGAACTTCATCTAACTTTTCCTGGATACGTACCTTCACCAGATCCGCAATCTCATGCGTTTTGAGACCGCCATATTCATCGTATAAAATAGGTTTCAGATAATGTACCTGCGTGGTGACCGGTCCCAAACAAAAGCTGTTAAAAACTTTATAAGAATCAATCAGAGCCACCGGTACGATCGGTGCCTTTGTCTTTAACGCAATCTTAAAACTGCCGGCTTTAAAATCACACACATGGTTCTTATTGTTAAATTCGTATCCGCCCTCCGGAAACAGAATATAACGCTTTCCCTGCTTTACTTCCTCGGATACCTCATTGATGATCGTCAATGCCTGTCTAACATCCTTCTTATCCAGCCGCTTTCCCTGAAGCAGATCCACAAATTCACGAACCAGTATGGTATTGGACTTCGCCTTATCCATCACAAGAGAACATGGCTCCCTGTGGGTGTAGATAATGCCGAGTGCGTCGTACTTTCCCTGATGATTCGGATACATCATGTAGCCGCCTTCTGTCGGAAGCAGCTCTGTGCCGTAAGATTTTGTGTGGATGCCGCCGGTTACCTTCATCAGGCGAATCACATGGCGCGCCAGCGCGTAGCGCTCCTCTACACTATACTTTTCAGGATGATCCGCCTCCCTGCGCATCTTCGGTATCATATAAGGCGCTCTGAAAAGATTCATTAAAATGACATAGATAAACTTTATCATACGAGATAACTCATCCTCCGTAATTCATATTCTCTGTGCTGCCTTCCCGCACAATATGAGCTCGTCAGAATTCATTATACCGTACTTACCCAAAAAACACAACCGACCGGAGACGCTGCACAAAAAATACCATCTTACTTGAGATGTTCTGCCGAATAATACGGGATGGTCAGATACTGTCCGGAATGAATGTCCCCCGGCAGGATGTGATTGATCGCACAGATCTCCTCCATATATTCGTCCATGCTGTCGTAATCGTCTGTGATATATTCATCTGCGATATTCCAGAGGGTATCTCCCTTCTGGATCTGGATGCTTGTGTAATATTTATAAGAAGGTTCCGCAGGAGCCGCCTGTGTGCGGATCGTTCCCAGCAGGACAGAACCGATCACAATGACGGTTAAAACCATCAATCCCAACATGAATGTGCGTCTCTGCGCCTTTACCGCTGCTCTTCTGCTTCTCATAAGAATACCTCCTGTCATGTTAATCGAACGTTCATTCCGAACGTTTGTTGCGAACGTTTGTTTATGTTCCTATCATAATACCAGAACATCCGTTTGTCAACAAGAAAATCGAACAAATTTTCGGAATATATGTTTGCATTTTTACGCATGCTGTGTTAAACTAAATTATACATAATAGCATTGGTAATGATTGACAGGAGGTATATGCATGGCATACGGCAAGATCAGCACGAAGCAGAGAGAGATTCTCGAATACATTAAACAGGAGATATTGAATAAGGGATATCCGCCCGCTGTGCGTGAGATCTGCGAGGCAGTTGACTTGAAGTCTACCTCCTCCGTCCACTCCCATCTGGAGACACTTGAGAAGAACGGATACATCCGCCGCGACCCAACGAAACCGCGTGCGATCGAGATCATTGATGATAACTTTAACCTCACCAGACGCGAGGTTGTCAATGTCCCGATTCTCGGGAATGTGGCTGCCGGTCAGCCGTTACTCGCAGTCGAGAACATTGAGACCTACTTTCCGATTCCGACCGAATTTCTCCCGAACGCAGAGACGTTCATGTTGAGGGTAAAGGGCGAAAGCATGATTAACGTCGGCATCTTCGACGGAGACAATGTTTTAGTTGAGAAGCAGTCGACCGCGCGCAACGGCGAGATGGTCGTCGCGCTGGTGGAGGATTCCGCTACTGTTAAGACCTTTTATAAGGAGGACGGTTATATCCGCCTTCAGCCGGAGAATGACACGATGGATCCGATCATTGTTCCAGATTGCCAGATTCTCGGAAAGGTCATTGGTATTTTCCGTTTTCTTTCCTGATGAAGTTCGGTATTCCTGGAATAAAATGCAGATTCCTATTATAATGTACAAGAAAGAATCCTGCTTTTCAGGATTCTCCGCCTGCGGCGAGTTGCTCTAGCGACATCGCACGAGTGCACATCCCTGCGGAGCTTTTCTATGTAACAGGAACGAAGTTTCCTATTATATAGAAAAAAGTATGCCCCCTTTCCTGTCAGCCAGAAGGGAGGCATACTCTTTTTACGACACTCTTAAATTCAAAACACGCATCTATGACCTTTCCGTCTCTCCGGAATCTTACGGATCGCCGCATCTATGACCTTTCCATTTCTCCGGAATCTTACAGATCAGCCACATCTACGATCTTTCCGTCTCTCCAGATACGCTCCAGATCATAGAATAAACGATCTTCCTTGGAAAAAATATGGACAATGATGTCACCGTAATCCATGAGAATCCAGGTAGAACTGGAATTTCCCTCGATCTGTTTGGTCTTAAGTCCCGCTTTGTATAATGCCTCTTCGCAGGCATCACGCATTGCCTGAATCTGATTCTGATTCGTTCCGTCCGCAATCACAAAATAATCTGCAACCGGTGAAATCTCACGGATATCAATGATCTTAACATCCTCCGCCTTGCGGTCTTCCAAAGCCGCTACTGCTATTTTACAATATTCCTGTGATGTCATTGCATGTTTCCTTTCTATCTGTTCTTTGTTCGTTTTAACAGGTAATCCGTCAAACCGGATCTGTCTGTTCCTTCTGGTACTGCCGGTAGAATTCATAGGCAAGCTGTGTGGAGGGATCTAACGGTCCGCCGACCCTGGAGCGGTATTTCAATGTGTCGCAGAGAATCTCCGCCATACAGGCATCCAGATCTTCAAATGCCAGTTTCCGCACCCTCGGCAGATCTGCGGCCTTGTTCCTTCCCGGCTCGATATAATCCGCAATATAGATGATCTTATCGAGCGTACTCATATCCGGCGCGCCGGTTGTGTGCACCTTGATGGCGTGCAGGATCTCAGGATCTTTTACTTCATAGACCGTCTCTGCCAGATAAGCTCCCAGCTTGGCATGCAGCAGAAACGGGCTCTCATATTCTACGGCATTGATGGGAATGTCATGTTCCTCACAGATCTGAAGCTTCTCATCGTCCGGAATACATTTGGCACAATCGTGAAGCAGACCTGCGAGCATCGCCTGCTCGATCGATGTCTCATAAGCCATCGCCATACATCCGGCGGTATACATGACACCTTTCGTGTGCTCATACCGTCCCTTATCCAACTCTTTTTTTAATCGTTTACGAATCTCATGCTGTTCCATTTTTATTCTCCCAAATTCGATACGCCGTACAGATGATAGCGTTTGATCAGCTCCCACACCTCGCCCGGGAGCATGGCGGGACATTCACCTGTCATGCGGATCTGTGCGCGGATTGCCGTCGAGGAGACATCGGTCCGTCCGCCCGCAAGCGGATAGATCTCAGCCGGAAACAGCGCCTTGATGCGCCGTATTTTTCCCTCAATCTGCGGCAGTTCTAAGGTATCCCTGACCGCTGCAAGCACGGTGGCATTCTGACAGATGATCTCCGGATGCCTCCACTTGTCAAAGTAGTCCAGGGAATCGGCTCCCATGATAAAGAAGAATTGATCCTCTGGGAACTGTTCCTTTAGATGCTGCAGCGTCTTATACGTATAACTTGTCCCGGAAGACTCTATTTCTATACGTGAAAGCTTAAATGACGCATCATTTTTGATGGCCGCCTGCGTCATTTCCGCGCGCACCTGCGCGGGTGTCATCTCCGCCTCCTCCTTATTCGGAGAGTGCCCTGCCGGTATGAACCACACCTCGTCCAACGCGAACTCCCGGTAGGCGCTCCTTGCAATATTCAGATGTCCCTGATGAATCGGATCAAACGAGCCGCCTAAAATTCCGATCTTTCTCATGCCGGAAGTTCAAACTTGCTGTTTTTCTTCGCCTGGCGGAATAAGATGATCTTCTTGCCGATGACTTTTACAACAGCAGAATGTGTGCGCTCTGCGATGACCTGTGCAATCTCCCGCGGATCATCCGCACAATTCTTTAATACGGAAATCTTAATCAGTTCCCGTTTCTCTAATGCTTCATCCAGCGCCTGGATAATCTCCGGTGTCAGGCTTGCCTTGCCGATCTGAAAGATTGGATCTAAGGTGCTTGCACATCCGCCGAGATAGGCGCGCTGCTTACTTGTCAATGCCATTATAATACCTCTTAAACTTCTCTATAAATTCTCTCATCGCCTTGCCGCGGTGAGATATCGCGTTTTTCTCGTCGGCGCTCAGCTCCGGCAGCGATGACGCAATCTTAATCTGCTCATTGAGTATGAGAATGAGCTTCTTCTTAAAGTCGCTTACCTCAAGTTTGAGCTTGTTAAGCTTGTCGTTTTGAAGCTCGGATTGAGTCTTAGACGCTGCGACAACTGCATTGAGCTTTTCGTTTTCCTCTTTTATCGCCACAGCGATCTTTTCAACCTCTGCCCTCTTCAACGCATCACAATCGTTAGAAATCTCAGCTAAAAGCGAATCACGCTTTGTCTGGGCGTCGCCTATAATCTTTTCTGCCTCGATCTTTGCGTCTGCAATGATCTTATTGCCTTGCTTCTGCGCAACAAGCAAAGCATCCCTTATTGCATCCTCGTCGTTGCGATATTCATTTATCTTCTCGATAAGCTTAATTATCTTAGCTTCGCTTTCTTCTTTTTCCTTCACCGCAGATGCATAAGCAACCGCCACGCTCTTCAAAAACTCGTCTACCTCTTCTGCTTTGTAGCCGAAGCCTTTTTCAAATTTCTTTGAAACGATATCCTTTGGATTCATGCCCATCCTCCTTGAATTATTTGAACTTATTTATACTGATAAAGATCCTTTCTTTTTTTGATAATCCGCCGATGCGGGACAGCTCAAACTTGCCCGCGCCCTTAACAGAAAAAACGTCGCTTTCCGACATTTTTTCGCTCGGCTCATATGTAATGACGTGGTTTAACGTCACGCCCTTGGATTTTATAAGCTCCTGCGTCTTTTCACGGGACAGCCTTAAAGCAGCAGACAGCACAGCGTCAAGCCTGAGCGATGAAACAGTTGCACTGATCTCATCAAACTGCCTTTGCGGTATATCCTCGATGCAAAAATCGCGTGTCACCCTTACTCCGCATCTTCCCACTCTCGATATTTCCTTGACAAGCGGAGCTACGGTGTTCAAAACAAATATAACCGTCCTCTTTTTGCCCACAAGTATATCGCCTATCATCTCGCGCTTAATTTCAAGAGACATAACCGCTCCCAAAAAATCACGATGCGACGGCTTGTCCGCTTCGCGATAATTAAACACCAACGCGCAAAACGGCTCCTTAAATCCGTACCCGTCAAATGCTATGATTCTTCTCTCGGCGTCATCATACCCGCCGATTGCCGAGTAGTTTAAATACCCTTCTTTTTTCAGAGCTGCTTCGCACAGGGCGAGCTGCCTTTCATCAAGAAAACAAGTGTACTTAGCTTTGCCGGACGAATCAGCTTGCTTTGCAAGATCAATGACGTGTCTTGTTAAAATCCTTTCTTCGTCCGTAGCTGAAGAAAGGATTTTTATATCATTCATGTAAAGCTGTAACCGTTATTTTCTAACTCACTCATCAGGTCAACGCCGCTGAATCCAACGTTCTTAGGCATGATAACAAAAGTCTTTTGAGCGGTCATCTTTATCGTAGCGCCGTTTGCAAAAGCAACTCCGGACAAAAAGTCCATGATTCTCTTTCCGTCCTCAGCTTTTACAAGCTCAAGATTGAGCAAAACCGTCTTTTGGCTGTTCACATCCTCGCCTATCGCCTTGACCTCAGAAAAATCAGTGGGTCTTGAAAGAACAATCTGAACGGTAGCGGTAGTGTTAAACTTTACCTCACGGTTTCTTCTTTCCTCGGCTACATCTACATTGTCATAATTTTCATCCAAAATAGGCTGATAATCATCCTCTTCTTCGCCGATAAAAATATTCTTAATTGAATCAAAAATGTGGCTCATAAAACCCTCCGTACACAGTTATATATTTATAATTTATAGTCCGTCCATACTATTATATTATCTTATATTTGTACCCCGATGTCAAGATGCACATCGAAAAAACTAATAATTAAAAGCAAAAAACGCGTATTTTTCGCCATCAATTAATCTGTTTAATCACTTCCTGATTGAGCGGAAGTCAGGTCTTCATCTGCCGTTTCTTCATCGGCAGCGGCCGAAGTTGAGGCAGTTGTATCATCCGTTTCATCTGTGGCCGAATCATCATTTGCCGTTGATGCGTTTGCTCCGTTTGATGTCGGAACGGGATCGAGCAGCATCCTGTCATACAACTGAAGATATTCGCTTTCGGCATTATACTCTGAAAGGACAAAATCATCACCTTCATAGATGACATTGAGTTTTTTAAAGATCAGCTCTTCGCCTTCCAAAACGTAAACGCCTCTGTCCTCCCCGACGAATCTTATAGCGCTTCTCGGAACGCGTATGCCGGTGTATTCGCCAAAGAGAATCTGCGCATCAAGCACCCTCGAAGCCGCAATATCCGCATCCATTTCATCGCAGCTGATAACTATTATGGCCTCGTTTCCGTTTCCTGTCGGGACGATGCTCTCAACGGTTGCATGATATGACTTTTCAAAAGATGAAAACAGCAAGTCAAAGCTTTGGTTTACAAAGTACCTGTCAGGAGTGTCTATGATGCCGACCATTTTCCACGTGTAATCGCTAAATACTTTTCCGATTACATTTGAGTCCCTTGTTCCCTCTTTGACCGGAGACGCAATGATCTGTTCAATTATTTCGACTGTCAGCGAGGGGATTTGATCTATGCTGAGCTCCGTTTCGTATCCGTCAACAACGGATGTGAAGTATCCCGACTCAACCGCCGTAATCTCCGAAACAGGGTTGACAAGAGCCTTCTCGTAGCTTTGAAGCTGCGTACTGAGCTGCGTTATTCTTTGAGAATAATCGCTTTCAATGTTTGATGAAACGTTATATATGCACATAAGCTTGAGCATATCAAGCTTGTCCGAATTCATCTGTGTAAGATTGCCGGAAACTATCTCCGACAAAAGGGTTTTATACGACTCCGATATCTGTGACGAAATAAACTCCGGCTGAACATAGTCTGTAGTTCCCCTGTTCTGCGCGCTTTCTATAGCGTCAAGCTCTTCTTCTATTCTGTCTATCTCATACCTGTAATATATCTGATCGTATGAGTCGTAAATTGTCGCTATCTGAGAGTTCTTTGAAAGCCTGCTTCCGTCGTCAACGCAATAGTTGAGAACTCCGTCGCCTGCATACTGCGAATAAACAAGGCTTTCATCTCTGATAATCACGCCGGTAAAATCAATGCTGCTGCGTGCGGTAAACATCAGTGCGTCTTCCGTGTCGCTTTCGCTTGAAAAGAAAACATATATTTGCGATACAACAATAGAAATCACACATGCAAATATGAGAAGATAAATAAGCGTGTCCCTGATCCTATGCTTTAGGGCTATCTTTTCGGCCTTCGCCTGTATAGCATCTGACGAAGCGGCCGCCGCGCTTTGATTGTCATGCGCGCTCTGCCCCCTCTGCGTCGGAGCTTTTTTGATGTCTTTATCTTCGGCCACCTTATTTTCACCGCCTTGCAAACTCATTTGATGATGCCGGAAGACCTTATAATATCTGCTGCAGCGCTTACAACGCCATCATATGAGCCTATCAAGTCCGGATAAACCCACTTAATCCTTTCATCACGCCTAAACCATGTAAGCTGCCTCTTGGCATATCGCCTTGTCTGCATTTTCAGGCGTTCTATGCACTCTTCCAAAGAGCACTCTCCATCAAAGTATTTTTTTAGCTCCTTATATCCGATAGCCTGATACGACGTGCCTAAATCGCTTTTTGACAAAACATGTCTTGCCTCTTCGACAAGACCGTCCTTAACCATTTTGTCAACACGCGCATTTATCCTGTCATAAAGCTTTGCCCGATCGCTGTAATTGATGCCTATCATGCATGGATTATAGGGGCTTTCACTTTTTGAGCGGCGTATCGCCTCGGATATTGTCACGCCTGAAATCTTATACACCTCAATGGCTCTTATAATTCGAGTCAAATTGTTTGGATGAAGCCTGCCTGCCGCCTCCGGATCAAAGCGCCTAAGCATGTCAAGCAAATATTCATTGCCATACTCTTTTGCAAGCTCCGACAGCTCTTTTCGGAGCTGAACGTCTGCACAGGTGTCATCAAAGCTCACGTTGTCAACCAGTGATGAAATATACAGTCCGGTTCCGCCGCACAAAAGCGGCGTAAGCCCCCTGCTGTATATGTCCGAAATGGCATCGCGTGCAAGCTCAACATAATCAGCAACCGAAAAGCAAGCACAAGGCTCAACAAAATCTATTAAATGATGCTTTACCCCGTCTTGCTCTTCGTCTGTCGGCTTTGCAGTTGCTATGCTCATACCTTTATATATTTGCATTGAATCGGCTGAGACAATCTCACAGCCGAATATCTTTGCCAAAGATACTCCCAACGCCGTTTTTCCGGAGGCCGTCGGCCCGCAAACGACGATAAGAGGAATTTTGCCCATCACTGTATCCTCTTAAACATCCTCTCAATTTCACGCTTTGTGAGTTTTGTAAGGATAGGTCTGCCATGAGGGCAGTAACGCAAATCGTCTTTTGTCACCAGCTCAACGAGCTTTTCAAGCTCAGGCATGGTCGAGTCGCTGTTTCCCTTTATCGCAGCTTTGCATGCTATTGAATGATACAGGTCATCAAATATTTGTGCGCCGTCATTGGAACCCTTGATAAAGCAATCGGACAAACTTTCTATGCTGTCAACGGGATCGTCATTGCCAAGCAATGTCGGCACTCCGTAAATCCCTACGTGAGGTGCGCTGTAGAACTTTATCCCAAAGCCCAGCTTCTTGCACTCATCGGAATGCTGCGAAAGAGCATCAAAAGTCTCGTATGTCAGAACTGCGCTTATAGGATCGACAAGAAGCTGCATTTCAAGCGCATCGGGACGGTGTCTTATCTGTTCATATATGTACATTTCATGCGCCGCATGCTTATCTATAAACAAAATATCGTTTCCACACTCTGCGATTATGTAGGTCTTAAACGCCTCGCCTATCACACGTATAGGAGGTATCTCGTCCGTATCAGGCTCCAAAGTGCCGGTATCGGAAGAAAAGCTTGCGCTGTTGATGAATCTGAATCCGCCGCTTTCGCCGTCCTGCTCAGGCATGCTGTCTGTGCTGTTTGACTCATCAATGTTGTTTATGTGCACAATGTTTCCATAGTATGCCTCATCATGGTAATCAAACGGCTTTGCATCGCTTTCGCCGTCATGATATTGAACGTCGTTATCGGCATCGCTATGAACATCAGTCGTGGTATCGTCTTGAGCTATCTTAGCGTCGCCCGGCATCTTATAGTCTTTGAAAAGCTCTTGCATGCTCTCCGTTAAGGAGAAAAATGTTCCCGAAGGCTTAGACTCATGACCGTTTTCGTCATTAGATTCATCCTTTGACGAGCTGTTAAGTGTAAGCTGTGCAGATGGCTCAGAAACATATACATTGCCGAATATTTCCTCTTCGGTAAGCCTATTTGCAAGGCCGCGAGTGCTGAACTCTATTTCATAAGGCTCGTCTAAGAGCATCAGCGCATTCTTTGCTGCAAAGTAAACTGCATCATGCACGGCTGCCTCATCCTGAAAACGTATTTCAAGTTTCGCGGGATGAGAGTTTATATCGACGAGGTCTGAACCGATTGTCAGATTTAAAACGCAACCGGGGAACTTTCTGGTCATTATTCTGCCCTTATACGCCTCTTCGAGACCATACAGGCATGTTGAGCTTTTAACGTATCTCGAATTAACAAAGAATATCTGATACGATCTGTTCGCCCTCGCTGAATAAGGCTTTGTTATGTAACCGTTTATCTTTATTCCGTTGTAGTCATAGTCGACAGGAATGCAGTTAGTGTAAAACTCCTTGCCGAGTATGGTGTAAATGCATGATAAGAGTTTACCGTCGCCCGCAGTTACAAACTCCAGCTTATTATCGCGTATAAACTTGATAGATACGCCGGGATTGGACAGTGCAAGCTTTTGCAATGTAGCTGCAATCGCGTTTGCCTCTGTCACATCCTTCTTCAAGTACTTCTGCCTTGCAGGGACATTGAAGAACAAATCCCTGACTATGACCGACGTACCATCCGGACAACCGATATCGTCGTAGTGGGTCTGCTCGCCGCCCTCAATAGAGTAGACGCAGCCTAAGGCATCGCCTTTTTGCTTTGTTATAACCTCGACTCTTGATACTGCGCATATAGACGCCAGCGCCTCGCCTCTGAAGCCAAGCGTCGCTATGTTGTCGAGATCTTCTACGCTGCCGATCTTGCTCGTAGCATGCCTTACGAATGCAAGTGGAACGTCCTCTTTGGCCATTCCGCATCCGTTATCGGTTACTCTTATGTACGTTTTTCCGCCGCTCTTGATTTCGATTACAACACTGGTTGCTCCGGCGTCAATGGCGTTTTCTACAAGTTCCTTTACAGCTGATGAGGGTCTCTCAATGACCTCGCCCGCTGCAATAAGTTCATAAATTGATTTGTCCAGAACGTGAATCCTGCCCATATATCATAGCTCCCATTGGTTTGTCGTGTATTTATATGGTCTTGATAATATTTCTGACGAAGTCCCTTAGCTCCGAATCAGTAAGTTCATCGATGTTAGTCTTTCTGAGCTTCTGTACAACATTCAGGGCGTTCATCGAAGAAAAAGATATCTGACCATCATTTTCCTGTTTGCGATTATCGTCGTGAGGCGACTTGGATTCCAAGTCCTTAAGCAGTTCCCTTGCACGCCTGAGAATAGACTCCGGCAGACTCGCAAGCTTCGCTACTTCAATTCCGTATGATTGATCCACTCCGCCTCTGACTATTTTTCTTAAAAATTTTATACCTTCAGAGCCGTTGTTAACTGCGACACTGTAATTTTTTACTCCCGCGCAGCTGTCCTCAAGCTCTGTAAGCTCGTGATAATGAGTTGCAAACAAAGTTTTGCAACCTATCTTTTTAGGATTGGCGATGTACTCTGCAACGCTTCTCGCAATGCTTATTCCGTCAAACGTTGAAGTACCTCTGCCCACCTCATCAAGTATCACAAGGCTGTTTACAGTCGCGTTTTTGATTATGTCGGCAACTTCGCTCATCTCCACCATAAACGTGGACTGACCGGCTGTCAAGTCATCTGACGCGCCTACCCTTGTGAATATTTGATCCACCACTGAAATCTTGGCATAATCGGCCGGTACGAATGATCCTATCTGAGCCATGAGCGTTATAAGCGCCACCTGCCTCATATAAGTTGACTTTCCGGACATGTTCGGACCGGTAAGTATTATCATTCTGTTGTCCGTAAGATCAAGGTAAGTATCGTTCGGAACAAACAGCCAGTCGGAAAGCATCAGCTCCACGACGGGATGCCGCCCGCCCTTGATATTTATTATTCCGTCTATTGCTATTTCAGGTTTGGTGTAATTATTATTAAGCGCAACCGTTGCAAACGATGCCAAAACATCTACATTTGCAATTGCCACCGCCGTCTTTTGTACTTTTGCAAGCTGCTGAGAAACGTATTCTCTTACCTCTGAAAAGATTGCGTTCTCAAGAACCAAAATCTTTTCGGAAGCGCCCAAAATAGTGTTCTCTGCATTTTTAAGCTCCTCTGTTACAAACCTTTCTGCGTTGACTAATGTCTGCTTTCTTATGTAGTAATCCGGCACAAGATCATAAAACGACCTCGTCACTTCGATATAATACCCAAATACTCGGTTGTATCCGATTTTCAGGTTTTTAATACCCGTCCGTTCTCGCTCCCACGCAAGGATTTCATCCATCAGCTCTTTTCCGCCTCCGGCTACTTTCCTCAGCTCGTCAAGGTCTTTATTAAATCCGTCCTTGATGACTCCGCCGTCCTTCATGTTTTGAGGAAGCTCATCGGCAATTGCGTTTTTGATAAGAGCGGATATCTCGCTAAGCGTTGAAATATCGTCATTATACGAGCTAATGAGATCGGACTTCACCTGCGACATCAGGCGTTTTATCTGCGGAAGCCTGTCAGCAGTAGCGGCAAGCGCCTTCAAATCATGAGCCGATGCCGTTTTATACACAACCCTCGTCATAAGTCTTTCAAGGTCATATACGCCTTCAAGCTCATCACGAAGCTGCCCTAAAACCGCCGTATCGGAATAAAGCGCCTGCACAGCGTCAAGACGCCGGATTATCTTATACGGACTGACAAGCGGCTGCTCTACATACGTTTTAAGCATTCGCTTTCCCATCGACGTTTTTGTCTTGTCGAGAACCCACAGCAAAGAGCCTTTTTTCTCTCCTGTTCTCATGGTTTTGACTATCTCAAGATTATTTCTTGCAGTGTAGCCCAAAGCCATGACCTGCTCATCTGTGTGTCGCTCTATCGAGATAAATCTGCCGACGCTTGTCCTTTGTGTGCTTTCAATATATCCGAACAACGCCGCGGCTGCTTTTGCCTCAGGGTCGCCCTTATCAAGCTCGAGCTTTAAAAACGAGTCGTTTGCAAATTGACTCAGGACTTTTGGTTTAAGCTTTTCGTAATCAAACTTGTCGTCGTCAAGTACTCTTACAGTTGCATGAAGCCTTTGAGTTAAAAACTTTTGCACCTCGTCAAGCTTTGACAGACTCTTTTGACACAGCACTTCAACCGGCGAATACCTTGAAAGCCTGTTAATCACAAATGCCTGAACATCCTTGTCATCTGACTTATATAAGTGCGCCTCTCCGGTAGATATATCCGCTAAACATATCGCGGCAACTCCCGCCTCGACATACACGCTTGCGAGCCAATTGTTTCTGCTGTCGTCAAGCATGTCGCTTTCTATAAGTGTTCCGGGAGTGATTATCCTGACGACATCGCGTTTGACTATTCCCTTTGCGGTTGCGGGATCCTCAAGCTGTTCGCATATGACCACGCTGTATCCTTTATCGATAAGCCGTTTGATATAAATGTCACACGAGTGATAAGGAACTCCGCACATAGGGGCCTTTTCCTCTAAGCCGCAGTCTTTTGACGTCAAAGTAAGCTCTAACTCTTTTGAAGCGGTTATAGCGTCGTCAAAGAACATCTCGTAAAAATCTCCGAGCCTGAAAAACAGTATGCTGTCCATGTACTGGCGCTTAATCTCCATGTATTGCCGCATGCCCTTAGAAAGCGCGGACAAATCCACATCCTCATATCTCAAAAGCATTTTTTGCTCACTCCGTGTGTCGTATAATTATAGTCAAAAGCAGCTAACCAAAGGTCCGAATATCAACGCCTCGTAACCTTAGTGGCATCCGCCGCATGTTGCACAGCTTCCCGTGCACTGAGGCTCAGCCTGGCAAGTCATCGGATCCTCTCCGTTTGCCGAAAGAGTAATGATGTTTGTTATCATATCGAGCATGCGATCCATCTCAACCTTAGCGTCATTATAAGCGCTCATAGAAGGGTTAGTCATAATCTGACCGTAGAGAGTTCTTATTTTAGTGTTAAGCTCGTTTATTTTATCGTTATCCTTATCGGACTTGGACATTTCCTGATTAAGCTGCATTCTACCTAAATTAAAATCGCCTATGAGCTTTTGAAGCTCATCGTCCTTGTCGTTAACTTCCTTAGCGGCAAGGTACTTAGCATACCTCTCGTCAGCTTGAATAGCTTTTCCAAGCTCACGTGTAAGTGCTATTACATCCATTGCAAATTCTCCTTATAGTTTTTTAGATCAAAAACAATTACATAAATAATTAATGATATTTTATCACATATACTCTTGAAAAACAAGCATCTAAGAGTAATTTAATGATAGAAAATTCTTTTGCACAGCATTTTTAACCTAATTATCTCCATAAAGAGTATAATGATTACAAAAAGAAGCGGCAATGCGCCAGCATCACCGCTCCATTTGTTGTTTGTTACAATTAGTGCTTCTTAGAGAAAGCAACAGCAGCTCCAGCTACAGCTATAGGAAGAACAGCAAGTGCAATTCCCGTGGGAGGGTTGGTATCCTCAACAGGATCGGTTACCTCGATGTCCCCAGTTCCATCAGGCTCAGTCTCAACGTCACCTGGTTCAGCAAAAACAGCAATAGTGAGCATAGACATAGCCATTACCAAAGCAAGAAGCATTGCCAATAATTTCTTCATTGTAATAAACCTCCTTTAACAATTCAGCACAAAAGCTTTATCCTTATTATACATGCTATCCGTCAGATTTACTATAGTAATTTTGCACAATATTTTATTAGTATTATACACCAAAATTATCATGGCGCATTATAACAAAAAATATTGCATTAAGTATGTAAATATTTCGTAAACAATTTAAAAACAAATAATTAACACGTCATTTTACCGCTTGGATCACGGAGCGTCACGATGCAATTATATGTTCCGATGCAGGGCTGTGCGATTAAAACTTATAGCCCTTCACAACGCCATAGTAGTACTCATAAAACGATTCAAGATACGTCTTGGGCTTTTCGACAGTCTCCGCAGCGGTCTCGGTCTTGTCTGTGCTCTCGGTATCTTCTTCGTCAGCAGCCTCGGCATCCCTTGGCTCTATCTTCATAACAAGGGTTGTGAGCGTGTCGCTCGGTATCTCTATTGAAGTGGTCTTGAGGCTGCCCATGTCTGCCATGTACTCGTTAAACTCCTGCTCCTTTTCATAGTCGTCCGTGTTCTTTGTGGAGCGATAAATGTGTCCCGACTTGATTCTGTAGTCGTTCACGGCAAGCTTCAACGTCTCGTCATTTTCGGATGTATTCAGTATTACAAGTACCAGCTCATCGTTATCAGGCGATACAAATGCTGTTACGTCGGAATTAACGGCATTGAGATCGGTTTCAACGCGAGTGTAACCGTTCTTGATGAACTTAGAGAAGTGCATCATAATGTAATGGTTTCCTCTCGGCTTTACGTATGCGTTGCTCTCCCAACCGCCGATTTCTATCAAGCAGTTTCCGTCATCTTCAGGCCATACGCCGTTCCAGTACAGATATGCGTTTACGTTTTCGTAGTTAAGCTCATCTATAAGCACTTTTGCATGTCCGAAGTAGTCGTTATTGTACCACTCTGTCTGCCAAAGCGTATAATCACCGAATTTCTCGTAAACCTCTGAGAAGGATGCGGGTGTGTTTGCACTTCCGTAAAGGTGGTGAGGTATCATGTCAAAGCTTTCGGGTGCTGCTTCAATGAGCGGCTCAAGGTATTCCTCCATCAAGCTTGCAGTGTCAGCCATGACCTCTGCACCCGTGATCTTAGGAGCATCCTCTCCGAACGCCTCCTGGAACGCCTCGTACACAGCTATGTGAGCCTTCCAGTATGCGCAGTGGTACTCGTTCTCATCTGGACCGAAGTAAAATCCCGCTTCATCTCTTGCATTGCCCTGCTCGTCTATGTGCAAGCCCTGAAGTTCTGTCTCGTTAGAGATCGAGAAGTAATCGACGGGTATTCCCGCGTCGAAGAAATACTGTATCGACTGAACGCAGAAATCTGCAAGCTCGTCATACATGTACTCGCCGTTTTCATCCTTTGCAAGGGTATAGTACGTATGTCCCTCGTCGTCCTTTTCGGTAAACGCCACGAAGTCGAGGTTTCTGTCATACTGACCCCAGCTTGTTACCATTACAATGGGGTCAACTCCCCTTTTTACGGCTGCGTTGTAATAAGCCTTGTAGCTCTTGTACGTCGTATCCTCGTATCCTCCGCCGTAGCCTATAACCTTATTCAAATCTCTGAATCTTAAGATGTTAAATTCAGCGTCTTCAAATATCCAGTCATATGCCTCTTCGGCGTGAACGTTATTTGTAAGCCAGTCTCCGTACCATGTGTAGGATGCTCCCCATCCCTCAAATGTCTGATACCTTGTATCAAGATCCACTGTAATTCCGGGGTCGCCCTTTATTGTCCATCTGACAATGATTGAGTAGACCGTGTTGCCGTTTCCGTCAACACCGAAATTCATGACGTTATCAAGCCTTAAATAGCTTCCGTCATCAGCGTGTTTAGTTGATGTATAGGTATCTATAAAATCCTCTGCCGAGAATACAGCCACCTTCTTATCCCCGTCGGTCTTTGTGGTGTACCTTGAAAACGTAGCAAACGAGTAGTTATCGCCGCCGCTTACAGGGTAACTTTGCAGAAGTAAAGACAGGTTTGCGCTTCCGGTGTATGTAATTTCAATGGTTGCGCCGTCATTTTGTATTGCCTCAAGAAAGTTGCTCGCCTTTTCAGGCTCGGCATACTGCAGGAAGAACGACGGATACCATCCGTCGAGCACCTGCTCGCCTTCAAACAGCGTATACTTAGCAGGTGTATCCGCAAAAGACACGACGCTCAGCGTCGTAAGCAGCATCAAAGCGGCAAGTACTACTGACACGGCTTTAATTACCTTCTTCATTCCCTTAACATTCTCCTTCCAAAGTAAATATAATAATTTTATTATACATGAATTGCCGTGTATAAACAATTCGACTTTTTCACTAAATTTATTGCCCTAATTTATGCAAAACCCCCATTGCACATTTGCAATAGGGGCAACAGCGCTAATTATACAGCCGGTCAGCTCTTATATCCGTTCGGATTGTTCTTCTGCCAGTTCCATGAGTCGCGGCACATTTCATCTATGCCGTACTTAGCCTTCCAGTGAAGTTCCTTTTCAGCAAGGGACGGGTCAGAATAAGACTCATCTATGTCTCCCGCTCTTCTCGGGCATATCACATACGGTATTTCCTTTCCGCACGCTTTTTCATACGCCTTAACGACATCCAATACCGAGTAACCTATTCCCGTACCGAGGTTGTAAATGAGAACCCCGCCGTTCGCTCCGTCTATCTTTTCAAGGGCCTTTACATGTCCCGCAGCAAGGTCGCATACATGGATATAGTCCCTTACACCGGTTCCGTCGTGAGTCTTATAATCGTTGCCGAATACATTCAAGTGGTCAAGCCTTCCTACGGCCACCTGCGCTATGTACGGCACAAGGTTGTTCGGTATTCCCTGCGGATCCTCGCCTATCATTCCGGAGCTGTGCGCACCTATGGGGTTGAAGTACCTGAGCAGAACCACATTCCATGAGTTGTCCGCGGTGTGAACATCGGTTAAAATCTGCTCTATCATGCTCTTTGTCCAGCCGTACGGATTCGTGCACACGCCTTTAGGGCATGTCTCGGAAATCGGGACCGATTCCGGCGTGCCGTAAACAGTTGCGGATGAGCTGAAGATTATATTTTTCACATTGTGAGCCTTCATAGCCTCAAGAAGAGTTATTGTTCCGCCGAGGTTGTTCTTATAATACTCTATCGGCTTTGCAACAGACTCTCCCACGGCCTTAAGACCCGCAAAATGAATAAGCGCAGTTATGTCCGGGTTCTCGTCAAATATTTTGTTCATGGCATCCCTGTCAAGCATATCGGCCTTATAGAACTTGACGCTCTTTCCGGAGAGCTTTTCAACTCTCTTTATAGCCTCTTCGCAGGAATTTGACAGGTTGTCAAACACCACTACATCATAGCCCTTTTCCAAAAGCTCAAGCACCGTATGAGAGCCGATATAACCTGCTCCTCCGGAAACAAGAATAGACATTTTAATCACCTTTCCTATCGTTTTATTCTTTATATATCTGATCAATGAGTTATCACAAAAGTAGTTACGCTCTCCGGTTCGAGAACATATTCAAACTCATTACTATCATACTGCACATTCCCGATTCTTTCAAGACTTTTGTTTGCACTTGTCGTGTACGCCTCGATATATTTAAGCTCATCAGAGCCGCCTATTTCAAATCGCTGACCGTAGCTTGTCTGGCTCTCGTTGACGGCGACAATCACAGTTTTTCCGTCTCCTTTGTACGCGGAAACGCTCACTCCGTCAGCAGGCGTTTCCGTCGCTCCTATGCGGATATATCCCGGGCGGACAAACTTAGAAAACTGCGCCATGCAGTATCCGCGCTTGCTTATGGTGCCGTCTTCCTTCATCGGACCGTAAAATCGCCTTATGTACCACCACACATACGCCTGCATATTTCCTTCTGTCATCGCATCAGAAATATTAGCCGCGACCTCAAGCGCGTTCGGCCAAACATCCGCATCCGTAGAGCTGTCCGGAACATAGACCTCTGTCATCCACAGCTCCTTTCCTTCGCCCTTTTCCTCGAACAAAGGATACGCCATGTCCCACTTTTGAGTTCCGTAAAAATGCGTTGCAAATATATCTACCTTTGAAAGCGCTTCTTCAGAGTTGAGAATCTCGTCATAGAAGTCCTTTCTATACTGAAAAGACTCGGGAGTCATTATCCTGCAATCTATCATATCGGAGTAATTGATGATAAAGTCCATTATCTCCTCTGTGGACCACCATGTCCAGCCATCGGCATAGTCAGGCTCGTTTTGAATTGATATGGCGTAAAGCTCAACTCCGTTGTCCCGCATGTACGTGACAAAATCGTTTAAATGCTCTGCGTACTCGGCATATTTGTCATGCCTTAGGCGCTGGGCGTTTTCGTTGCCGTTATGGTTGAATTTTTCGCAAAGCTCGGCGGGCGGATTCCAAGGAGACGCAAACACCAAAAGCCCTTCATCGACAGCGGCCTTCGCGGTTTCAAGCTCTTTTGACCAGTTTTCTCTGTCAGGGTCAACGTGTATTCTGAGTATCGAAAAGCCGAGCTGATCCTCGCCGTTTTTAAACGCCGTTTCCCTTTGTTCTTCCGTAAGATCCGCAATCCACGTCGGATAGTTGATTCCTCCGAATCCTCTTATCAGCTGATGCTCCTCTGACGGATCCACGGTAACCGTCGCAGAAGCAGCCGTACCGCTCAGGTCCGGAACAAAAAGCTCATCATTCATCCCGCCGCAGCTGACAAGCGGCAAAAGCATGGCAGCCGCCAAAACAACGCACAATATCTTTTTCATCCAATCACGCCCCTCATTTTTAATTACATTGTATAACTTAATCGGCAGCTTTGCAATACAACCAGCAAAATAAATGCACCCATCGCTCAGCGACAGGTGCATGCAAAGTTATTCAACCGTTACCTTAGCGTCCGACTGCGAAAGTATCGTGCCGTCAGCGTCTACAACAGTCATAATATACACTCCCGGTTCGGTAGGAGCCTTCATGCTCGTTGCGTCTCCGGCAGCTCTTGACTGCGTGGGATCATCTTCATCAAACGCAGACAGTCCCGAAGGCGCAAGCCAAATCACAAGGCTTGCATCGTTTGCGGGGTTGGAGAACGGAACATCCTCGCCCGAGCCGACAGTCATGTCGTACTCAAGAAGCGTATTAGCTATCATAACCTCCGTGGTTATGTTATATGTCTGAGTTTCTCCGTCTGCATCGGAAGTTGCAACTATCTCCCACTCTCCGGCATCGGAAATGATGAAGCCGTCAGCAGCCTGAGTTCCGTTTACGGTTACGGTGTAGCCGTCCTTGATCTCAAGCTCAAGAGGAGACATCTTGCTTACGGTATAAGTTCTGCCGTCGGATACGTTTACTGCGGAGGTGTTCTCACCTGCGTAAACAGTAAACTCGCTTTCACCTGACACTGTGCCGTCAGCATATACAATGTAGAGCTTATACTCGCCCGGCTCGTCGGGAATCTGAATGGTCTTTTCATTTCCCGCGGCGGTGGTCATGGTAGAGCACTCCTCAAACTCGGTAGTTCCCGCGGGGGCAAGCCATACGGTATCGTCAGCCTCTAAAAGTCCTCTTCTGTTTAAAAGCTCGCCGCAGGCAATTGAAACGTTTGCCGCCAGCTCGTAGTAATCATCAGGCATAACGTCCTTTGAAACCATGTCTACATACTCATCCTCAAGTCCTGAATAGAGCACAACATCGTATCCCTCAACAGGCCAGATGTAATCTTCGTTTACATACTGCTCAAGCGTGCAGTTAGGAGCCGTTGTCTCGGAACGGTCTGTATTTGAGAAGCCGTTTGTAACTATGCAGTCGTGCTTTCTCATCCAGTCGTTAAGCTCATACACGTTTCTTATTACATTAGTTACAACGTTGTGGTCAAAGAGTATATACGCACTTCCCTCATCGGGGTGGAAACCGTTGACCATTCTTGAACCGTCGGCAACGGTAGGCTCGCGGAAGCAGTTGATGTAGTTGTAGCTCATCTCGGTGACGTCCGTCCAGTCCTCATTGCCCTGCTGACCGAGCGTGTAAATTCCGCCGGCATCCTGAAGAACGGAGCATATCTCCTCAACTCTGTTGTAGTTTACATGGTTATATCTTGAGGTGGTTGTGGGCTGTCCGGGAAGCTGAGAGCCTTCCGTGCCGTCAAAGTTGCACCAGCCCCATCCTATGCTCATTCCGCTGTAGGAGCACTTATAAATGAAGTTGTGCTCAACAGTCAGATTATAAGTAAAGAAGGTTGTAATGGGCGAGTTTCCGGGGAAGAAGTAGCAGTTTTCAAGAAGATAATTGTTCTTAATGGTTATGTTCTTAGGCACTGCCTCTGTTCCGTAAGGGAACTTTTCCTTGTCGGGTCCTGCGCTTGTCTCGCTTACCCTTTGCTCCTCGGTGTCGTTTTCATATATGTGCTGGAGGTGACCTACGGTTATTCCGCCGCCGCCTGTATAAGCAATGAAGTTGCCTATTATGTCGCAATCGTAAACGTCGTTTTCAAGGTGTATTCCCAAATATCCTGTAGACTCAAATCCGCCGTTTATGAAATCAACGTCATGCGCGGTTGAAACATGTACCGCTGCCGGCGCAACATCGAAAGCTCTGTAAAGATCGTTGTGCCAGTTTACATCAGAATACTTAGTGTAAATTGTGCAGTTCTGAGTGGTTGCATTTCCGTGCGAGCCATCAAGCTCATACAGATTCCAGTCGGAATATGCAAAGGTAAGTCCGTCAAATATGATGTACTGAGCATACGTCTCCAAAGGCTCTGAGCCGCTTACCTCTACAAGCTTTTCAAGCTCCGGTATGATAACCTGCGCTTCGTTTATGTCCTCGCCTTCTCTGGGGATGTAGTAAAGCATGCTTCCCGCCTGGTCAAAGTAGAACTGACCCTCGCTGTCAAGCCACTCAAACACGTTTATTACATCATTTGATGCGGTGGGGTTGTAGTTTGTATTCCATCCCAGATTCTGCGCAATAGCGGCATAAGGCATCTGGAAGTTTACCTGCGTATCGCCGTCCTCGGTAACCTCAAGGTCCTGAGCGCAAACAGTAGCCTTAACCCATGTGGAGCCTGATTCAAGCTCGATATTTTGAGGGTTTCTTGTGTCTGCGGGGAGGCCGAACGATTCATCAAATACGTTTCCCGTCCTTATAGTCGTGCCGCTGCTCGATATCCACGCCCAGTCAGCCTGTCCTGCAACTATAGAATAGAAACCTACGGCTTTAAGAGGGGTCGCGGTTCTTCTTGTCATCTCCGCACGAGTGCCGTCTACGTATATGGCTCTGAGCTTATCGTCTCTTTCCAAAGGAGCCTTGTATGCCACAAGACCGTCCTCGAGCCAGTCCACATCGTCGGCCACAACCCACTCTGCATCGAGGATTTTTCCGCCGCTGATAATCGGCTTTGCGCCCTCCGCTGCACGGTAGATTATGTTGCATTTCGTCGTTCCGGAGTCGTCCTCATTAAAAACAAGAGTCTCATCAAGCTCATAGAAGCCGTCTGCTATCTCAACAATGATGTCGCCCTTATTCTTTTTAAGGCCTCTTACATACTCCTTTGCGCCTTCAATAGTGCCAAACGGATTTTCCTTACTTCCGTCCGCCGTCTCGTCGTTGCCGTCGGGAGACACATACACAGTATATGCTATCTCGTGCGGCTCATTGGACGCAGCGTCATCACCGCAGCCGGCAAATGACGTCAGCACCATGGCAAAGGTACACATCATAACGACAAGCGCCAATGCTCTTTTAAATTTCATCATACTAAATACCACTTTCTTTAAACATGTGTTTAACACAAAATCTAAAACTGCGAACCTGCACATGCGAAAACAAGTCCGAGCTTTCACATTAAATCCTCACTATTATAACATAGCTATCAAGATTCATCAATAGCAATGTTAAAATCTTTTATAGTATTTCTAATGTCTACATCCGTAGTCCGCTCAAAAAAGCGCGGCAGCCAAAAGGCTGCTGCGCTTAAAAATAATATCGGGTATCACGCCGTAGCGGGAGTGACAGCCTTTTTCATCTTGGTTGTCTTTCTCTGAGCCATGACAAGGCTGTAATACACGCCTTTTTTGCGCATAAGCTCGTCATGCGTTCCCATCTCGGCAAGCCTTCCCTTATCCAAGACTATGAGCTGATCAGCGTTTGAAAGCGTTGAAAGCCTGTGAGCGATTGCAATGGTAGTTCTGCCCTTGCAAAGCTCGTTTAAGCCCTCCTGTATCTGCTTTTCCGTCTCGGTATCCAAAGATGCCGTAGCCTCGTCAAGTATTATAATTTTTGGGTTATGAAGTATCGCTCTTGCAATTGCGATGCGCTGCCTCTCTCCTCCGGAAAGAGTATAGCCCTTGTTGCCCACTCTTGTGTTGTAGCCGTCCGGCAGTTTGGTTATAAACTCGTGAGCATGAGCTATCTTTGCCGCCTGAACTATCTCTTCAAACGTAGCATCCGGCTTTGCATATGAGATGTTGTCAAGCACGCTTCCCTCAAACAAATACGTCTCCTGTAAAACAACGCCGACCTGAGATCTCAAGCTCTGCTGAGATATCTTTCTTATATCCACGCCGTCTATCTTTACAGCTCCCTGTGTCACGTCGTACAAGCGCAATATCAGATTTATCATTGTCGATTTTCCGACGCCGGAATGTCCGACAATGCCTACCATCTTTCCTTTTTCTATTTTGCAGCTTATATCCTTGAGAACGGGGTTGTACACCTTGTATCCGAAGTACACGTGGTCAAACTCTATGTCTCCCTTGATGTCAAGGTCAACGCAGTCTGTTGTGTCGCGGACGTCCGTCTGCTCCTCAAGTATCTCAAATACCTTTGACGCACTTATGGATGCATCGGCAAACGTTCTCGGAAGCTGCATAAGCCATCTGAGCGGCGTGTAAAGCATCGTGACATAAGAAGTAAACTGTGTAAGCTCACCTAAGGTCATAGATCCCCAGCCCGGGACAAAATCAAGAACCATCTTTGCACCGAAGAAAAGAATAAGGTAGTTTCCGAAGGTCAGCAAAAAGTCTGTGACAGGCCAGATGAGGTTCCAAACTACTTCCGCCTTTGATGCAGCCTTGGCCCATTTTCCCGAAGCTGTTTTGTACTTTTCTATCTCGTCTTTTTCCGTTCCGCAAGACTTGACCACTTTAATGCCGTTTAAGGCGTCGTGCAAAAGCCTTGAGTGGAAGTTAGAACATCGCCATGAACGGGAGTAGTGCATGTGAATGACGTTGTACAGCCTCTTGACTATTATCAGCACGAACGGTATCGGGAGTATGGCTAAAATAGCGAGCTTCCAATTCATTATGCATATTATAACCATAACGATGATAAGTGAAAGTATTCTGACTATCGCCTGCTTGCCGTTATCGGTTATAAAGCTTTGGAGCTTGTTGGCATCGTTTGAAACACGTGAAATGAGTTCTCCGGCTGTTTTCTTGGATATAGACGTCATTGACAGATCAAGCGTCTTGTTAAACACATCCTGCCTTAAATCCTGACCCAGATTGAGCGCTACAAAATAGCTGCACTTCATGTTCAGATAATCGAACAGCACGCTCACTATTACCGTGCCCAAAAGCGCCAGGCAAAGAAGCCCAAAGCCTTCCCAGTTGATGCTTGTCGATGCAGCCGCCGTTTCAGCCGGCCTGACGTAATCATCTATTAAAAGTCTGTTTATGTAGGGCGAAACCACTCCTATCAGCTCGCCCAGAACCGTGCATATTATCGCAACGGCAAAGACCTTTTTATACGGCCCCACGCGCTTTATAAGCTTAGAAAAAACTTTCAGCTTTGAAGTGCAGTAAGGGCACTGCGTATATCCGTCGAGCGGGAGGTGGCACTTTGGGCATTTCGGTTCGTCGATGTCGCTCTTTTCAACCAAAACTCCGGTAGTAAGATAGTGATTTATTATTTTGCAAAGCTCGGCAAACGCTATAAAATTGTCCTGCGTGAATGCGCATATGCACATTTGCGTGACATCGTTCTTTCTGCCGACCATCATCGAGCATCCGACAAGCTGTTCGCAGGCATATTCGTCGTAGTCATCAAAGTCATATGTTTTTTCGAGCTTATCATTTACATACACAAGTATTTTTTTGTCCCTTGTGACGCACAGATCTCCTTTAACCTTTTTTGCGTTTCCGTACAGATTAAACGGCAATGCAAACAGAAAAACGTCAAGGCTTGTCCCGCTTGGCGCTTCAAGAAGCAAATTCATATATGAAAGGACTCCTTTCTTGATTACTGAAAAGATATATAATCAGATATATATCTCAAGCACGGCAAGGCTCTTCTTGTCGAGCTTAGCTATGTCTGAGCAGAAATACTTGTTTCCGTCCACATCGGCAGCGTAAAGATATTTATCGGTGAGCATTCTGAAATTTGAGTACCAGTCTCTTATGCAAATAGTCTTTCTTCCCGCTGTTGTGTCGATGTCTACAAAGATAAATCCTCTTGAATTGTCTTTTATAGAATGTACCTTTGTTATTTCAGGCATGTAGTACTTATACTCGAGATAGTCGTTTACAAGCTTGTACTGCTCTGCGGACATCTGCGACATGTCCTTTATAACGCCTATCTCCTTAAACTCTCTGTCCTCATCATCGTAAGCTACGCTTATATACGTTGTCTTAGCGTAAAAGGGAAGAAGTCTTGTGAGCCTTACGTTAAAATACTCCTTGCCGTCATACTTTAAAGATATAAAGCCCGCATCATCCCTGTAAAACTCAAGCTTTGAGCAGTCGAGTATATTCAAACGGTCTATTTCAAATATTTCTTCCTCAAGCTCCTTTTCACGCTCGCTTTTTTGGGACTGAACAGGAGCAGGTTTTTTAATTTCTGTGTTTGATGTATTCACGGTATTATCCATAATCATGTAAACCTCTTTTCACAAAACAGCAAGTTACTCCTCGATGAACTTCAACGCTTCCGACTGAAGTCTGTAAAGCTCAAAGTACTTGCCCTTCTGCCTGATAAGCTGATCATGAGTTCCAAGCTCCTTCAGCTCTCCGTTTTCTATAACGCAAAGCATGTCGGCATCTCTCAAGGTCGAAAGCCTGTGGGCAATAGATATGATGGTTCTGCCCTCTTTTAAAGCGTCGATCGCGACCTGAATTTTTCTTTCCGTTCTCGTGTCCATTGATGCCGTAGCCTCGTCGAGGATGAGTATGTCGGGGCTTTGTATAATCGCCCTTGCTATAGATATTCTCTGCTTTTCTCCTCCGGAAAGCGATACTCCGCCGGAACCGATTCTTGTGTTGTATCCGTCCGGAAGCTTTGTAATAAACTCATGTGCGTTAGCTGACTTTGCAGCCTCTATAACCTCTTCGATAGTGGCGTCAGGCCTTGCGTATCTTATGTTATCCGCGATTGTGCCTATGAACAGATAGGTTTCCTGCGACACAATGCCTATGCAGCGCCTGAGGTCCTCTGTCGCTATCTGCTTTATAGGCACTCCGTCTATCGTTATCTCTCCGCCGGTCACGTCGTAAAGCCTTGCCATCAGATTTATTATAGTGGATTTGCCTGCTCCGGTCTTTCCGACTATTCCGAACATCTGACCCGACTTTACTTTAAATGAGACATTTTTGAGTATCGGATGACCCGCCTCATATTCAAAGAACACATTCTTAAACTCTATATCGCCCTTCATGCTCTGCATGTGAACGGGGTTTTCGCTCGGGACAACTGTAGGCTTTGCGTCGAGTATCTCAAACATTCTCGACGCTGCGTCTATGCATCTTGCCCAGCGGTCTCCTATCCACATGAAGAAGTCAATGGGGTCATAAATCATGTTTGTATAGGACAAGAGCGCGTTAAGTGTTCCAAATGTGAACACCTTTCCCGCAAATTCGTGATGAATTATTACAAGGAAGCATCCCAAGCAGAACAATCCCGTGCTGATAAACCTGTAAAAGCCCCATACAAACGGCAGTGTTGATGTCAGGCGATTGTTGATTCTTGTGTTGACGTCGTAAACATCCTTGTTCTTCTTGCCGTAACGAGCGATTTCACGCTTTTCCTTTGCAAAGGATTTTACAACCCTTTGCCCGTTCATGACGTCAGACAAAACCGAGTTGAGGCTGCGCATTGCAACGTCGAGCTTTCTGTACAGCTTTCTTTCAGAATGATACAAAAAGTTGTCAAACGCCATCACAGCTACAATTAGCGCAATTACGGCTATTGCAAGTATCGGGCTTAGCGTAAACATTATCGCCGCCACTCCGACAAGCTTGATTATATTTGCGCATCCGTAAGGGACAATGTCTACAAAGAAGTTGTAAACGTTGTTGCTGTCTCGGTCTACTCTTGACATGAGCGATCCGGTTTGCTTGCTTGTAAAGAATTGCAGCGAAAGATTGTTCATCGCAGCATATATCTTTGTCCTGAGCGTGTGCGTGACAAACGGAACTACCTTTGCGGTGATTATTCCGGACGCCATACCCGTCAGCTTGCTGAGTATGTTTGTAAGTATCATGAGCATGATGACAAGCAGCACGTTTCCGTAAAAACGTCCTCCCTCTGTCAAGACGTCATCATAGAGCATCTTTGAGCCAAACCACGGCGAAACAATCGCAAGTATGTTTGACACGAGAATAGTAAGGGCTATCAGAAAAATCGCAAGCTTGAACTCTCGGAACATGCCCATCAGCCTTGTAAAGATAGAACGCTTGTCAAGGCATCTCGGGCAAACCGGACGATTTGGATTCGGATACGGCTGGTGGCAGGTCGGACAGATAGTCTGCACGCTGTCCAAAAGCGAGTCGTCTATTTCTTCACCGCGATGAGTCTTGTTTACCCTGTCGCAAAATCTCTCGAATTTTTCGCTGTAACCTATAGAAAACCTTGCAATCTGTATGTTCGGCCTTTCATGGTCATACGCCTGACCGAACCAGCCGAACTTCATTCCGTAAAGCTCTTCGTCGCTTTCTTCGTTTTGCTCTTCCTTATGAGAAAAATCCTCCGTCTCGCCGTCTTTGAGCATAGCTATAATCAGCCTTGCAGTGTTTTGATTTCTGTCGACAAACATGTTCTTTATCTTTGAAATCGGATATTCGCTGAAATCAACGACATTATAGCTTACCATCTCTCGAACCGGTCTTGTCTTGAAAAAGCTTTTGATGACAGGAATGCTGCTTGCCCTTTCTTCGAGCTTTTCCTTTCCGGACTCCTCTTTGTACTCCTCATAGCCGCTTATGACATACAGGTCCGTGTCGGTAAAGGTGACATACACGTCTATGTACTTTCCCTCTCCGTCCAGGTCGGCTTTGACGCAGTACAAAAGCTTGTCTGTACTTACTCCGCGCTTTTTAAGCTCATCGGCTACAAGCGCGGGAAGCGCGTCAAAATATTTCATAAACTATACCTCTCCCATTTGTCCTATGGGTCCTTCCTTTTTTGCACTTTTGGCTGCGAAAGCAGCTTGTCCGCCGTCTTATAATGTTCCTGAAAAAATCATTTCATCAGTAAATAACCATAAAAAGCCCTCGATGCAGCAGCACCGAGGGGAATTAAGTCAATGGTCAATACTGTGAGATACCAATAATCCGCCGGCGGCATGCCCGTATAAAAATCTTATTGTGCTGTCCGACCTCATGCGCATTTTATCTCACTCCTTTGTTTTAATATAAAGCGTGTTCATTATATACCCGCATCTTTCATATGTCAATACTGTATTTTGCGACGAAGGCAGAAAAGTTTTCGTTATATAGCGGCATTGATTCAATAAATAAATGCGCCGCTCAATTTATCATATTAAAGCTTTAAAGATTGACTTGAATAATTACAAATGATATAATACAAAAAATATATGATTGGACGTGATGATATGGATCGACTTATAAAACTTCTAAAGACAAATGCCCGCCTGTCCGACAAGGAACTTGCGGCGATGCTCGGAGTAACCGAAAAGGATGTGGCGGATAAAATCGCACAGCTTGAAAAAAGTGGCGTTATAAAGGGATACACTGCAATTATTGACGAAGAACTCACTGACAACGACGGAATTGCCGCGTACATAGAGCTGTCGGTAACGCCTAAGGCGCAGGTGGGATATGACGACATAGCAAGGCTTATAGCGTCGTATCCTGAGGTTGAGAGCCTGTCTTTGATGTCCGGCGGATACGACCTTGCCGTTACGCTTCGCTGCAAAAACATCAAGGACGCATCGCTTTTTGTTGCGCAAAGGCTTGCCGCGATAGACGGAGTGATTGCAACCTCCACGCACTTCTTCCTGCAAAAATACAAGGAAAACGGCATAATGCTTGTTGATGCCGTTCCCGACGAAAGAGGCATGGAATAAAAGGTATGATAGATTATAATAAGCTTTTAAACAAGGTGTCCCGCGAGATAAAGCCATCGGGAATACGAAAGTATTTTGACATTGCAGCGACGCTTGACGATGTCATATCACTCGGCATAGGAGAGCCGGATTTTTATACTCCGTGGCCGATAAGGCAGGCTGCCATAAAGGCTTTGGAGCGCGGAAAGACATTTTACACATCAAATTCCGGCCTTATTAAGCTGCGTGAAGTCATTTCGGAATACACTTTTAAAAGAACAGGCGTAAAATACGACCCTGCATCCGAAATCATAGTCACAGTGGGCGGGTCAGAAGCGATAGACCTGACGGTGAGAGCTTTGGTTGAAGAGGGCGACGAGGTAATAATACCCGAGCCGTCGTTTGTGTGCTACAAGCCCATAGTCGCGCTTGCAGGCGGCACTCCTGTCACAATCAACACATCCTCCGACAACAGCTTCAAGCTCACCGCCGAGGCTTTAAAGAACGCAATTACGGATAAAACAAAACTTCTCATACTCCCCTATCCCAACAATCCCACCGGAGCAATCATGACAAAAGAGGACTTAGAGCCTATAGCAAATATTCTGAAGGGTACAAACATTGCTGTTTTGACGGATGAAATATACTCTGAGCTTACATACGGAAGAGAGCATTTTTCCATTATATCGCTCGACGGCATGAAAGAGCGCACGGTATATGTAAACGGATATTCAAAGGCGTTTTCAATGACCGGATGGCGCCTGGGATACATGTGCGCGCCGAATGAAATAATAAAAAATGCACTCAAGATACACCAATACGGAATCATGTCGTCGCCGACCGTGAGCCAGTATGCTGCGATAGAGGCCATGACATCCTGCGATGACGACGTTAAGATGATGGTCTCGGAATATGACACAAGGAGAAGATACCTTGTCAGCGCCTTTAACGAGCTGGGGCTTGACTGCTTTACGCCTGAGGGCGCGTTCTATGTTTTTCCCTGCATAAAATCCACCGGCATGACAAGCGACGAGTTTTGCGAAAAGCTTCTTTTCCACAAACGAGTTGCGGTTATCCCGGGAACAGCCTTCGGCGAGTGCGGAGAAGGATACGTGAGGGTTTCGTATGCATACTCGATAAACCACCTCGTTGAAGCAATAAAGAGGATACGAGAGTTTTTAGCTGAGCTTTCCGATTCCGGCGAGGAGAAAAAGCCGCAATGAGCGCATCCGACTCCAAAATAAGCATCTGTGCAAACGCAAAGATAAACTTATGCCTTGACATTGTCGGAAAACTTCCGAACGGCTATCACGAAATCAAAACGGTCATGCAGACATTGACGCTTTGCGACACCGTGACACTTGAGTTTACGCATGAACCGGCGGCAGAAAAGATACTCATCGAGATAAATTCCGACCGCCTTGACGTTTCGGATATTCCGACAAACGACAGCAACACGTGCTGCAAGGCTGCAAAGCTGTTCTTTGAGCGCATTCAGCGCCTTGACAAAACGGCATGTGAGCGCTGCGGAGATATTTTTGTTAAGATAACCGTTCAAAAGCAAATACCGCAGGCTGCGGGCTTAGGCGGAGGGTCATCCGATGCCGCCGCAGTTCTCAAGGGGCTTAATAGTTTTTTTGGCAGTCCGCTTGACAAGGCAGCGCTTTGCGAAACAGCTTTGCAGGTTGGTGCAGACGTGCCGTTTTTCATTGACGGAGGAACGGCGCTTTGCTGCGGAATAGGAGAAAAGATAACACCCCTGCCGCCGATAAGCAAGTACCATGTGCTTTTGGTCAAACCGCACGTGGGCATGTCAACACCGGAGGCATATAAGAGATTTGATGAGTTAAATGAACACAGTGCATACATGCACGATGCATACTCATGCAGCGCCGTAGTCGATGCAATTCAAAGCGGCAAAGACCTGTGCGGGCTTTTGTCAAACGACTTTGAATGCGTTGTCACGGGCGTTGCGGACGAAATACTCGAAATCAAAGATGCGCTTAAATGCCTCGGAGCGGACGATGCTCTTATGACAGGAAGCGGTTCCTGCGTTTTCGGACTGTTTAAGGACGGTGAAAAATGTGCGGCGGCATATAGCAAAATAAAGGACAAATATGCCTTTGCCGCTGTTTGTAAGACAACATGACCACATATAATAACTGCACGCTCTGCCCGCGAGAATGCTCTGTTGACAGGAGCAAATCCACCGGCTACTGCATGCAAAGCGATAAAATTAAAATTGCACGTGCGGCTCTTCACAAGTGGGAGGAGCCTTGCATATGTACTGGCGAAGGCTGCGGAGCCGTGTTCTTTTCCGGATGCACGCTCCGGTGCTGCTACTGCCAAAACTACGAAATATCCCACGAGAACAAAGGCTTTTACATAACCGAAAGAGAGCTTGCCGACATTTTTCTTAAGCTCCGAGACGAAGGCGCCTGCTGCATTGACCTTGTAAGCCCGACGCCATTTGTTCCGAGCATAATTTCCGCCCTTGACCTTGTCAAAAGCAAGCTTGGCATACCGATAGTGTACAATTGCGGCGGATACGAAAGTCAGCAGACTTTAGACATGCTTTCGGGTTACATAGACATATACCTTCCGGACCTCAAATATTTTTCATCGGAGTACTCGGCAAAATACTCAGGATGCAAAGACTACTTTGAGCATGCCATGCCGGCAATAGTTAAAATGCAAAAGCAAGTAGGCAAGCCGGCATACGATGAAAACGGGCAGATGATAAAAGGCGTGATTGTAAGACACCTTGCCCTTCCGACACTTAGGCATGACTCGGCAAACGTCTTAAAAGCGCTGCGAGATAACTTTGAGCCGGACGACATAGTCCTAAGCCTTATGAGCCAGTATGTGCCGGTGTACAAAGCCCTTGAGAACCGTGAGATAAACAGAAAAATCTCGACCTTTGAATACAATTATCTTTTAGATACGGCATGCGACCTCGGATTCGAGGGGTATTCGCAGCAGCGGGACGCATCAAGCGAAGCCTATATACCAAAGTTTTACGATGACAAGGACGGCATAAAATAAGGCCGCAGGTTTTACTCTGCGGCCTTATTTTTATTCTTTGATTTCGTCTAAAAGCGCATCGGACAGCGAAACAAGCATGTCCATGTTGAGCTGCTCGGGTCTTGCGGTTTCACTTATCCCGCATTTTTTTGCTGCTCTCAAAACGGCGGCTTTATCTATGCCGACAGAACCGCTTACGCAGTTTAAAAGCGTCTTTCTCCTTTGAGTAAACATTCCCCTTACAAGCTTAAAGAAGAAGTCCTCGTCTTTCGGCGACGGGGTTTCTTTTTTTATGTCAAATCTCACAACGCAGCTGTCAACATTCGGCTGCGGCATAAAGCTTCCGCGCGAAACGTCAAAAAGTATTTTTGCGCGGGAAAAGTAGTTCACGGCAACAGTCACCGCACCGGATTCTCTTGTGCCCGGCGGCGCACAAAGGCGCACGCCTGCTTCCTTTTGAACCATTGCGGTTATTGATTCTATGGGAAGTCTTGAACACAGCAAGGACATGATAATCGGCGAAGTTATATAGTACGGCAGATTTGCGCATACAGCGACCTTCATGCCGTCAAATTCATCTTTAATCAGCTTATAAAGATCTATATCCATCACGTCTGCGTTTATAACCTTTACGTTTTTGTGCTCGGAAAGCGTTTCGGACAGTATCGGTATGAGTCTTTGGTCTATTTCCACAGCCACAACCTTGTCCGCTCTTTTTGCAAGCTCATTTGTCAGCACGCCTATTCCCGGTCCGATTTCAATTATGCCAAACCCCTTTTTGGCGTTGCCCATCTCGGCAATTTTAGGGCAGACAGTGGGATTTATCAAGAAGTTTTGACCGAGTTTTTTTGAAAATGAAAAGCCGTGCTTTGAAAGCAGGTCTTTAATTACTCCGATGTTCGACAGATTGTCCATTTTAACGCTCCCCGCAATGCATAAATACCGTACAGTAGTATACCAAACCATTTTCTCAAGGTCAATACGGCGCCATTGATAAGCGGTATATTTTTTAAATATGTGCTCAAAATATCGCTGAGGAAGTGATGCCATGAACTGCGTTTCAAAAATAATCAGCGATGCAAACATTCCGCTGAAAGATCTGAGCAACATACTGTCACCCACCGAACAAAGGGATTTAATTGAACAAAGACATAAAACTAAAAAATCCTCTGCAAGCGCCTACAACACGATCGAAGAAATGCTGCATTTAAACTAAAGAGCCTGCTCGATCGAAATAATTCGGTCAGGCAGGCTCTTTAGCCAAAAATAATGTAGAAATTGGGTAATTACTTAATCATTGAAGCAACTTCATCGGCAAAGTTGTCAGACTTCTTTGCGATGCCCTCGCCTCTCTCGTAACGAACATAGTCAGCAATCTTGATAGTGCCGCCAAGCTCCTTAGCGCACTTTTCAACATACTTGCCGACAGTGTAGTCGCCGTCCTTAACAAACTCCTGATCGACAAGGCAGTTCTCAGAATAGTACTTTCCGATCTTGCCTTCGATGATCTTTTCAATAACCGCAGCAGGCTTGTTTGCCATCTTGGGATCCTCATGCATCTGAGCGGTCATTATAGTCTTTTCGTTCTCCAACACATCGGCAGGAACCTTTGTCCTGTCAAGATATGCGGGGTTCATTGCAGCAATCTGAAGTGCGCAGTCCTTTCCGCAAGCGTAAGCCTTATCTCCGAGGTCGGTGTCAAGCTTTACAAGAACGCCGATTCTTCCCTCACCGTGGATGTAGGAAACAAGCGTTCCCTCCATTCTTGTGAATCTGCGGATCTGGATGTTCTCTCTTATCTGAAGGAATACCTCTTGAAGTTCTTCCTCAACTGTCTTATCGGAACCTGACGCCTTGCAAGCCTTCAAAGCATCTACGTCAGCAGGGTTGCACTCGATAATAGTCTTTGCAACCATGTTTACGAAGTTCTTAAACTGATCGGTGTTTGCAACGAAGTCGGTTTCAGAGTTAACCTCTACTATCGCTCCGACATTGCCCTCAACCATAGCGGCAACCAAGCCCTCTGCAGCAACTCTGCCGGCTTTCTTAGCCTGGGTAGCAAGTCCCTTCTCTCTGAGAATAACTATTGCCTTTTCAACGTCGCCGTCAGCCTCAACCAAAGCTTTCTTGCAGTCCATCATACCTACGCCGGTTCTCTCACGGAGAGAAGCAACGTCCTTAGCAGTAATGTTAGCCATAATTTACATCCTTTCGTATCATCTATTCTGTTCAATCATGCAATGCTTGTTCAGGTGAGGGCAGGTTATGCGCCTGCCCCGTCTTAGTTTTAGAAATTATGCCTCTGCAGGAGCCTCGGCAGAAGTCTTATCTTCGCCCTCTTCAGCCTTATTGGTCTCGTCCTCTGAAGCGGCGGTCTCGCCCTGTCTGCCCTCTATGATAGCGTCAGCCATAGCGCCGGAGATGAGCTTTACCGCTCTTATAGCGTCGTCGTTTCCGGGGATAACATAATCAACCTCATCGGGGTCGCAGTTTGTATCCACTATAGCAACTATCGGGATACCGAGCTTCTTAGCCTCGGATACAGCTATCTTTTCTCTCTTGGGGTCTACGATGAAGAGAGCTGCGGGAAGAGTGTGCATGTTCTTTATACCGCCGAGGTACTTTTCAAGTTTCTCTATCTCGAGCTGAAGCTTTACCACTTCCTTCTTGGGAAGAAGGTCAAATGTTCCGTCCTCAGACATCTTGTGAAGCTGCTCAAGTCTTGATATTCTGGTCTGGATGGTCTTGAAGTTGGTCATCATACCGCCGAGCCATCTTGCGTTTACATAATGAGCATTAGCTCTTGTTGCCTCCTCCTTGATGGAGTCGCCTGCCTGCTTCTTAGTTCCTACAAAGAGAACTTCTCCGCCGTTAGCGGAAACATCTCTTATGAACATGTAAGCCTCATCGAGCTTCTTAACTGTCTTCTGAAGGTCGATGATATAAATTCCGTTTCTCTCTGTGAAAATGTACGGAGCCATTTTCGGGTTCCATCTTCTTGTCTGGTGGCCGAAGTGTACGCCTGCCTCAAGAAGCTGCTTCATTGATACTACTGCCATTGTAGTAACCTCCTATTGGTTTTTTGATATTACTATCCTCCGCACAGGTTAGCTTGCCTCCACCCTTTCGGGAACCACGGCAAAACCCATGCGTGCGAATTGCGGTAATATTATATCACCCTCAAGAAGATATTGCAATAGTTTTTTTACTTATTTATTGATAAAAATTTTCACATGATCAGCTCTGTTTGTCGTCTGTTTTCACTATATTTACGTCTTATAGCGTCCCTTTCTGCCCTCGTCGGCGGATGTAAACACGCTTTGCTTTTCATGCGTTGTCTGAGACATCTCACTTCGAGAGACAAGCACGGTATCCTTGCCTATCAAATCTATGTCGCGATATTTGATAATTATATCGTCGTCCCTTCCTAAAAGCCCAAACAGCCTCGGTCTGCCGTACACGATCATTGCCTCCACAGACGAGTTCTCCATGTTTATTTCAATGTCATCAATCCGCCCGAGCATTGTCCCCGATTTAGTTTCTATGACCTCTTTTGATTTCAAATCTGACAATGTACACTTCATAAAAACTCACCTCAGTCAATAATATGACCGAGGTGAGCGGATTATTAGTTTTGCTGGCAGCAGCTTGTGATGTCCTCAAGGCTCTTGGGGAAGAATTCACTCGACGGGAAATTGATTTTCTCGAACAGCTCGCAAGGGCTTTCCGTGCTTGATACGCATTCCTTTTTAGGCACTGAGTAATCATATGCGGGAACCATGACCGGCACGGTTCTTGCAAGCGACACTATTGAGAATACGCCTAAGGTCACGTATATCATCTTCCTTGCCGGAGTGACAACCGTCTGCTCGCATGTGGCGTCTGTGCAGCAGTTCATCGACGGTATGCTTACAAGCCGAATGTTTAAAACTATCGGATCCGCGACAGCAAGCGTTGCTTTAGGCGGGTTGTTGTAGCTGCATCCGTTGAGAGACACCGCTCCGTTGTCGTTTGAAGTGAAGTACTTTGTTCCGCCGTCGCTTCCGTAAAGTATTACCTTCTTGGTAAACGTTGCAGAGCCGTGAACGGTCTTTGACGGAGCTGAGGCGGAAGGCGCAAGCTCGATCTCAATGTCGAAAGTGTAAGTAATATCTACCGAGTAAAAGCCCTTGTTGAACGGTATTGGTTCAACGGAGAAGAATACGCTTGTCACTTCTGCGCATCTTGCCTTGGCGTATGTGGCATCGTTTACAAGCACCACCGACTCATAATCGGGGAACGTGACTTCAAGGTCTTCTAAGCAGTCTCTGTCTGAACAGCTGTCGAATATTCGCTGCGCCTCAATGGTCACAGCTTCTTTAAAGCCGCAGGGGTTTGTACCGAAATCAGCCATATAAATCCTCCTGAATAAGTATTAAAGTTTTGAGTATTAAACTTCTCTACATACTATTCATGGCAGACGGATTTAGTTACATGCCTTGGTATTTGCCTGAAAATTAAAACAGCGTCATCTGTGCCGTCAGCGGCATATCGTTAAAGGCGTTTGCGTTTACAAGCGCATCTATAACTGATTTTGAAACGCCGGACTGATTCTGAAATTCCTCAACAGAGATAAAATCGCCTTTTTGCGCGCAGTTGTATATTGCTTTGGCGGCGTTTTCGCCGACGCCGTTCATAGCTACAAACGGCAGTCTTATCTTGCCGTCCTCTATTTGGTATATGGTCGCATGCGACTTGTGAATGTCTATCGGCAAAAATTCGTATCCGCGGCAAAGCATCTCGTTTATCAGCATGAGCGTGTCCAGAACGCCGTCTTCCTTGTCGGAGCGCTCGTTGCCCTTTTGCTTGTATTCGTCGATTTTATACCTTGCGGCAAGCTTTCCGCGAACTGCGGTCTCTGCGTCAAAGTCCTCGCCTCTGACCGTAAACAGTGCAGCATAAAACTCAAGCGGCTTGTGAACCTTATACCACGCAAGCCTGATTGCCGCAGTCACGTATGCGGCGGCATGCGCCTTGGGGAACATGTACTTTATTTTCATGCAGCTGTCTATATACCACTCGGGAACGTCGTGGTCGCGCATGATTTGCTTCATTTCATCCGTTAACAGCTTCGGAGCATTGCCCTTTCTGACAATCTCCATTATCTTAAACGACAAGCTCGGGTCTACGCCGTGATATATAAGATATGTCATTATGCTGTCACGCGTTCCTATAACCTGGTCTATGGTGCACGTGCCGTTTTTGATCAGCTCGGATGCGTTGCCAAGCCACACATCAGTTCCGTGTGACAAGCCCGATATCTGAAGCAAATCGGAAAACTTCGTCGGTTTACACTCTATCAGCATTCCCCTTACAAATGGAGTGCCCATTTCAGGTATGCCCAAAGTTCCCGTTTTACTGTCTATTTCCTCTTCGGTGACGCCCAGCGCCTTCGGAGACGTAAACAGCGAATAAACCTCCGGGTCGCTCATGGGCGTTTTGGTTATGTCGGTTCCGGTCATGTCCTCGAGGTATTTATAAAGCGTGGGAACATCGTGTCCCAGCTCATCGAGCTTGAGGATTGTATCATGCAAAGAGTTGAAGTCAAAGTGCGTAGTCACAATGTCGGAATCGACCTTTTCCGCGGGATGCTGAACCGGTGTAAAGTCATAAACCTCATACTCGCTCGGTATGACAACCATTCCTCCGGGGTGCTGTCCGGTGGTTCTCTTTATGCCCGTACAGCCTTTTGTGAGCCTTGAAATCTCTGCGGAATTGACTTTTTTATGCCTCTCCTCGAGGTACTTCATCACATATCCGTACGCCGTTTTATCTGCAACTGTAGATATCGTTCCCGCTTTAAAGACGTTGTCGGAACCGAACAGCTCTTCTGTGTACTTATGTGCGCTCGCCTGATAATCGCCCGAGAAGTTCAGGTCAATATCGGGAGACTTGTCTCCGTTAAAGCCCAAGAACGTCTCAAACGGGATATCGTGTCCGTCCCTGTGAAGTTCCTCGCCGCAATTCGGGCATTTCATAGGCGGAAGGTCAAATCCCGAGCCGTACTCGCCGTTGGTGAAGAATTTTGAGTACTTGCACTTATTGCACACGTAATGCGGAACCAGGGGATTTACCTCCGATATTCCCGACATCGACGCCACAAATGACGAGCCGACAGATCCACGGGAACCGACCTGATATCCGTGTTCTACAGAGTTGGCAACAAGCCTCTTTGCGATAACGTACAAAACCGCAAATCCATGCTTGATAATAGATGAAAGCTCCTTTTCAAGCCTTGAAGAAACAATCTCGGGCACAGGGTCACCGTATATTTCTTTTGCTCTTTTCCAGCATGTTTCGGTCAGCTCCTCTTCTGCTCCGTCTATATGCGGAGTGAACGTGCCCTTTGGAAACGCCCTCAGCTCCGGGTCTGTCATATCGGCAATGAGGTTTGAGTTTGTGACGACAACCTCGTATGCCTTTTCCTCGCCGAGATAAGAGAACTCTTCAAGCATCTCAGCCGTGGTTTTAAGATACAGCGGAGCCTGTGTATCAGCATCTTCATACATCACCGATGTGAGTATGCTCCTGAATATGCCGTCGCTCTTGTTGAGAAAATGCACGTCTCCGGTGGCAACAACAGGTATTCCAAGCTCTTCTCCGAGCTTTACAATCGTTCTGTTAAAGTCCTTGAGCTGCTCTACACTTGAGACGCTTCCCTCTCTGAGCATAAACATGTTGTTTCCGAGCGGCTGAATTTCGAGGTAGTCATAAAACCTCGCTATTTCGCAAAGCTCGTCCCACGGCCTGCCCTGAAAAATAGCCCTGAAAAGCTCTCCCGCTTCACATGCCGAGCCGACTATCAATCCCTCGCGGTGCTTTATAAGCTCCGACTTTGGTATTCTCGGGGTCTTATGAAAGTACTTTAAGTTTGAATAGGAGACGAGCTTGTACAGGTTTTTAAGTCCGACTTTGTTCTTGGCAATTATAATCTGATGGAACGACGGGAGTTTTGATGTATCGGCTTTGGGAATAGCGACGTTTATTTTATCCACCGTCAGGCTCTCGTTATCCTCAAGAAGCCTTCTTGCAAGCTTTATAAAAATTCCGGCGTTTATGGACGCGTCGTCGCATGCGCGGTGGTGATTAAAATCGCCCAAGCCAAGATGCTTTGCCACGCTGTCAAGCGTAAACTTAGACAGCCCCGAAAGCATATTTCTCGACATTGCAACCGTGTCTATGTATGCAAACTTAAAATCTATGCCGCACCGCTTGGCGGCGGCGTTTATAAACGATGTATCAAACGAGGCGTTGTGCGCTACAAGAACAGGCTTATCCGAGCCGCAAAACTCAATGAATTTTTCGATTGCCTCACGCTCATGGCAAGCATCCTTTACCATTGAATCGGTTATTCCGGTCAGCTCTATAATTCTTGCGGGGATGGGTCTGTCCGGATTGACGAATATGTCCATGCTGTCAACGACCTCTAAGTTCTTTACCCTCACCGCTCCGATTTCAATTATTCTCTCATTTGCTGCGGAAAGACCGGTTGTCTCAAGGTCAAAGACAATAAACTCGTCCAAAAGGCTCCTTGTATCGTTTCCGAAAACTATATTTGTGTCGTCGTTTACCTGATACGCCTCAAGCCCGTATATGACCTTGAACTCCCCGCCGTCTTTTCTTATCTTGTCCACCTCATACATGGCATCAGGGAATCCCTGGCATACGCCGTGATCGGTTATGGCAATTGCGCTCATTCCCCAGTTGTACGCCTGACGCACTATGGTGTTTGAAGGGGTTATTCCGTCCATGGTGGACATGTTTGTGTGGCAGTGAAGCTCTACCCTCTTTACCGGCGCGTCGTCAACCTTTGGTATCCTCTTTACAAGGCTTATATCCTTGGGTTTTATATTGACCTCGTTGTCATATGTGTCAAATACGGCGTCTCCGTTCACCACAAGCGTTTTTCCGGCTTTTACTCCCTCAAGAACCGCCTCTGCTTTTTTGACAAGCTCTATAATCTTGAGCGCAATAGAGCCTTCATAGTCGGTGATGATGATAGTTATTATCATTCTCTTTCCGTCTTTTGTGGTTCTCGACTCGACGCTAACAACGTCGCCGCAGACAGTCACGCTTCCGCTTTCCTCGGTTATCTGAGAAAGGCTTGTCACAGATACCGAGCCTGTAATGGGTTTTCCCATTACAACCGTGGCATCAGGCATAATGCCCTCTAAGGACAGCTCCATATTGTATTTTACGTCAGGCGCGGCGGCGCTTTTATGCTGTGACGGCGCCTGCACAGCCGGAGCCGCAGCAGCTATTTTCTCAAGAGACGACGCCCTTTCCCTGTCGTGCTCTTCGCTGTCAACGCTTACGTTGCCGTTGAACTCGACTTCAACCGGAATTGCAAACCACTTGTAAATTATCTTAGGCAGGATAGTGTCCACACCGGCATTTTTAAGGTGTGTTGCTCCGCCGTTTTTAAGGTTGATTTTAAGTGTTACGGTTCCGGAGTCATTTGACCCGCTTATGCTGTATTCCGCATTTTCAAAAAAGCCGTTGACCGGCGCATGCCTTTTAAGCTCCTCTACAACCGCAGGCATGGCGTTCTCATCAAAAAGCTCTCTGTCGTATTTCGGGGATATGTACACGTCGCTTATACCCAAAGCAGACTTCAAACCCGCAGCAAAGCTTCTCAAGTCGCATATTGGCAGAACTCTCTGCGGCTTTATCTCTATTGCCATAGAGTTTTTGTCCTTTGAAAATGCAAATCTGAGTATCTGCGCACTCATGACCGAATCGGGAATTGAAAATGAGCTTTCCGAGCCGAAAAACTCCGAAACCGTCTTTATGGACATCTGTTATTTTCACCTCCCAAACTAAAGCTTTTGTATCTCGCCGAGAAGTGCGTCAAACGCATCCTCCTCAGAAAACTTGCCTATTATTTTGTCCTTCTTAAATATGACCGCACAGCCGTCTCCGCCCGCAAGCCCTATATCAGCCTCTTTGGCTTCGCCCGGGCCGTTTACAACGCATCCCATAACGGCTACGGTTATATCCTTGTCAACGCCTTTTAACGCGCTCTCTACTCTGTTTGCAAGACCTATTAGGTCTATTTTTGTCCTTCCGCATGTAGGACAGGATACAATCTTCACCCCTGCGCGCATTCCGACTGCTTTAAGTATGTTTATGCCGGCTTCGACTTCCCTGAGCGGGTCGTCAGTGAGCGAAACTCTTATCGTCTCACCTATTCCGTCGCACAGCAAAGAACCTATTGCTATGCTTGACTTGATGATTCCCATATTATATGTACCCGCCTCCGTCACGCCGAGGTGAAGCGGATAGCTGCACATTTGACGCATAAGTCTGTATGCCGCTATGTTTGTTCTCACATCTGACGACTTAATTGACACCACTATGTCGTCAAAGTCGCACTCCTCAAGCAATCTCACATGTCTCATGGCGCTTTCACAAAGAGCTTCGGCTGTTGGAGAACCGTATTTTTTGAGCAGATCCTTTTCCAAAGAGCCGGAGTTCACGCCGATGCGTATAGGTATCCCACGGCTGCGGCAACAGTCGGCAACTGCTTTTACATTATCGCGGCCGCCTATATTTCCGGGATTGATTCTGATTTTGTCTATTCCTCTCTCGGCTGCTCCTATTGCAAGCCTGTAGTCGTAATGTATATCCGCAACAAGCGGGATTGCTGCCTCGCTCTTTATTGCCGGAATCAAGCTCAGTGCGCTTTCGCCAGGTATTGCGGCACGTATAATCTCGCATCCTGCCGCTTCAAGCTCTTTTGCCTGCTTTACGCTGCCCACGACATCATTTGCAGGTACGTTCAGCATAGACTGAACATAAATGTGTTTGCCGTCAAGTGTTAAGTTTTTTATCTTTACAGGCTTAACATCAAGCATTTTTGTCTAAGCTCCTTTGTCAAAACAGCTTTGTAATGTCGCTGACCGTTACCACAACCATCAAAAGCAACAGCGCCGCCATTCCTATGAGGTGAACCATTCCCTCGTGTTCCGGCTTTATCGGCTTGCGCCTTATGCCCTCTATTATGAGGAACACCGCTCTTGAACCGTCAAGCGCAGGTATTGGCAAGAGATTGAATATTCCTACGTTAATTGTTATAAAGGCAACGAAATAGCACAGGTTAGACAGCATTTCAGAAACCGCTACGCCCTGCTCGGTTGTGCCTACAACCTGACCTATAGCTCCGACTATTCCAACCGGTCCCGACAGGTCATTTATGGAGTACTTGCCTTGAATCAAATCGGCAAGTGACAGCCATATCATCCTCGCAACCGATACAAACTTTCGTGAAGCATAGCTTAAAACAGATCCGGGTGTAACCTCTTCTCCGTAAACAATAAAGTCGATAACCAAAGATCGTGTGCCGTCCTCTAATACCGTAGAATCAAATTTCACGTTGGGAAGGGTTACGATTTCGCCGTTTCTTCTCACCGTCATTTCAAATACCATGTCCTCATCGGTCTGGAACTGATACGATATATCGGTGTCGGTATACACTCTCATGCCGTTGACCTTTATAATTTCGTCTCCGACTTCAAGTCCGCTCATATGCGATGCCGCGTCATCTGTGTAGAACTGCGCAACAGTCGTCGTGACGATAGCATCGGAGCATGCAGTTATTATTACAAGCAGTATAAATCCGAGCACAAGATTCATTATTGCTCCCGCCAAAACCACAAGGAGCCTTTGCCACACCTTTTTATTTCTGAACGCCCTCGGGTCGTCGCTCGCATCGTCTTCGCCTTCCATAGACACAAATCCGCCTATCGGCAGTGCCCTCCACGAGTATTTCGTCTCGTTTTTGCCCCAAGATATGATTTTAGGACCCATGCCTATGGCAAATTCGTTTACCTTTATGCCGCAAAGCTTAGCCACGGTAAAGTGCCCAAGCTCATGTATCATAATAATTATGCCGAAAATCAAAATGGCGATAAGAATATATAAAACAATCACAGCATTATTCCTTTCCGAAATTATTTCAGCCGTTATCTTTAGTACTTACAGCGCAGTCAACATATCTTCTCGCTTCAAAATCCGCATCGAGCACATCCTCAAGCGAATTAACATCCTTTGTATCAACATGCTCCAAAGAGTTAAGAACAAGCTTTCCTATATCCAAAAATCCGATTTTTCCGTCAACGAACAAAGACACCGCAGCCTCATTCGCCGCATTGACTATCGCAGCGGCGGTTGTTGTGCGCTCGTTTGCGGCTTTGACGCATGCCCTGAGGCAGTCAAACGTCTCGTAGTCAGGTTTTTTGAAGCTAAGCGTTCCGTAATCGGTCAGAGAAAGGCGTTTGACATCAGAGCGCACCCTGTTCGGATAAGTGAGCGCATATTGAATCGGAAGACGCATGTCCGGCACACCGAACTGAGCAACGACAGACCCGTCAACAAACTCTACAGCCGAATGAACAACGCTTTCCCTGTGGACTACTATCTCAATATCGTCGGCATCCACGTCAAACAGCCACATGGCTTCTATCAGCTCAAGGCCCTTATTCATCAGCGTGGCGCTGTCTATCGTTATTTTGGCGCCCATAGACCACGTCGGGTGCTTGAGCGCATCCGAAAGCGTCACATCTTTCAACTCCGCTTTTGTCCTTCCGTAAAAAGGACCTCCGGACGCCGTCAAAATAATCTTTGAAAGCTCTGATTTTTTTCCGCAGCGCAGCGATTGAAATATTGCGCTGTGCTCGCTGTCAACGGGGTATATTGCAACCGATTTTTCGCGTGCAAGCTCCGTGACAAGCTTTCCTCCGGTGACGAGCGTCTCTTTGTTTGCAAGAGCTATGTCTTTTCCGCAGGATATAGCGGCAAGTGTCGGCTCAAGTCCGACCATTCCCACCACGGAATTTAACACAACATCAGCCTCGTCCATGCATGCCGCCTCGCACAAGCCTTCCATGCCGCAAAGAACTTTTATTCCCATCGGCGCAAGCTTTTCATGCAGGTAAGGTTCTTTTGACTCATCAAATATGCACACTACGCTCGGCTTAAAGGTTTCGGCCTGCTCGGCAAGCATAACCGCATTAGATTTTGCAGCCAGCGCGCAAACTCCCATTCCGAGCTTAGATATGACATCGAGCGCCTGAGTTCCTATCGAACCGGTAGAACCCAACACAGAAACGGTTTTCATTTTACCCGTCCTTTCAGAAAACACTGAACCACGTCAGACAGATTGCCATAAACGGGGCTACAAACACCACGCTGTCAAACCTGTCAAACGCGCCGCCGTGACCGGGCATTATCTTGCCGAAGTCCTTTATTCCGCAGCTTCGCTTTACAAGCGACGCAAACAGATCGCCCACGACGCTAAGCAGTGAGCACGCCACTCCCAAAACCGCCAGCAGTATATAATCAGGCGAGCTGTCCGCATCTATAAGCGACACGACAAGACCTATCAGCATAAACAAAACAGCATTTGTCGCTATGCCGCCGATAAATCCCTCCACAGTTTTTTTAGGGCTTATCTTCGGGCATAGCTTGTGCTTGCCGCAGAAAGTTCCGACAAAGTATGCTCCGGAATCTGCCAGCCATGCTCCGCAAAGCGTCAATATCACATTTTCAAGTCCTCCCTGCTCTATTACTGAAATCGAAAGCATGGATGCTCCGACTGCCAAAGTTATAAAGCACAGTGATGAAAACGTTCCTATCTCTATTGTTTCGTGTTCCTTTAAGAGTATGACTGCCGCCAAAACAATATATGCAAGTACCACAAGAATATATATTCGGGCGTTATCATTAAGACTCAAAAATTTCGGCATAATGGCCAGCGCCGCCGTTTCCAATATGCTCAGTCCCAAAAACAGCAGGTTGCCTTTCATTTTAAACGCGCCGAAAAGCTCATAAACCATTATCGAACCTATTAGCGCAAATGCAATATTAAAAATAATCGTTTCATGCAGCCACAGTATGGCGACCAGCAAAACAATCGCCACGGAGGCAGAGATGATTCGTGTTTTCATGTTTAATTATCCTTTGTTTTTTACTTTTCCGAAGCGCCTGTCGCGCTTTGCAAAGCTCAAAAGAGCTTTATCGAGTTCCTTTGCGCCGAAGTCCGGCCAAAGCGTGTCGCAAAAATAAAGCTCTGCGTATGCGCACTGCCACAAAAGAAAGTTAGAGAGCCTTAGCTCTCCGCCCGTTCTTATCAAAAGGTCAACAGCCGGCATGCCGCTTGTATCGAGGCAGGAGTCTATCAGATCAGGACTTACATCCTCATCGCATATCATGCCGTCGCTTTTCAGCTCAAAGAGCTTTTTTACCGCCCTTGCGATTTCATCGCGGCTGCCGTAATTTATGGCTATTGTCACCGTCAGGCCGTCGTGATCCTTGCCGCTTGACCTTTGTTCAGCGTCAGACATTTTTCTTTGAAGGCTTTCGGACAATCTGCTCCTGTCGCCTATAAACCTGAGCCTTACATTTTCCTTTTCGTATTTCGTCAGCTCGTCAAACTGCTCATCAAATATCTTCATGAGCTGATCGACTTCTTCTTTCGGTCTATTCCAGTTTTCAGTGGAAAAAGCATAGAATGTGGCGTACCCGATATTTAATTCCCTCAGGCGACTTATCACCTTTTTTAGCGCCGAAACTCCGGCGGAATGCCCGTATGTTCGCGGCATATGCCTTTTTGTTGCCCATCTTCCGTTGCCGTCCATGATAAACGCAACGTGCGCAGGCTTTATATCCGGCTTATCTGTTGACAATCACATCACCGCACATTCATAATATTTTAAAAGACAATTACAGTCCTTTTTGCCATACATGCTTTAAACAGTCCCACATAGACGTGAAACTGTTTAAAGTATATGATCTTAAATTACCCAAAAAACAATTTTAGATGGAGAGAATCTCCTTTTCCTTAACGGATACTTCCGAATCGATCAGATCGGTGAACTTGTCGGTGAGCTTTTGAATGTCCTTGTCAAACACCTTGACGTCGTCCTCGGTAAGCTCGCCCTCTTTTTTCATGTTCTTAACCTTGTCGTTGGCGTCGCGTCTTATAGATCTGACAGCAACCTTTGCATCCTCACCGAGCTTCTTTATCTCCTTGCACAGATCCTTACGCCTTTCCTCTGTGAGCTGCGGGAAAGTGAGCCTTATAACGCTTCCGTCGTTTGCGGGGTTGATGCCTAAATCGCTCGCCTGAATTGCCTTTTCGATCGCTTTAAGAGAAGTCTTGTCCCAAGGCTGAATCACAAGCACTCTTGCATCCTGTACGGACACGGCAGCCATCTGATTTATAGGCGTTTGCGTTCCGTAGTAGTCAACAGTTATTCTGTCCAAAACAGCAGGGTTGGCTCTTCCCGCCCTTATGGCTGCAAAATCAGAGCTTAAAACCTTTAATGTCTTTTCCATTTTATCGTTAGCGGTGTTCAATACTTCTTTCATGGTTGATACCTACCTCTCAAATGTTGATATTTATTTTACAAGTGTTCCTACGTTTTTGCCCATGCAAACGTCGTAGATATTGTCCGGTCTCGAAAGATTAAAGACAACTATTGGAATGTGGTTGTCTTTGCACATTGATGCAGATGTGCTGTCCATAACGCCGAGATGCTTTACTATGACATCATCGATGTCGATAGTGTCATACTTTACGGCGTCGGGGTATATATGGGGGTCTTTATCGTATACGCCGTCAACCATGGTTGCTTTAAGCATCACATCCGCGTCAATCTCCGCCGCCCTCAGCGAGGACGCCGTATCGGTGGAGAAGAACGGACTTCCGGTGCCGCAGCCGAATATAACTATCCTGCCCTTTTCAAGGTGCCTTACCGCCTTGTTTCTTATATACGGCTCGGCAATCTGCTGCATAAATATCGCTGTCTGCACTCTGACCTCTGCGCCAAGCGCTTCGAGCGAGTCCGCAACGGCAAGCGCGTTCATCGACGTGGCAAGCATTCCTATATGGTCGGCTCTGGTTCTGTCCATCGCGCCGCTGGATCTGCCGCGCCAGAAGTTTCCGCCGCCAACCACTATGGCAATCTGCACTCCTGCGTCGTAGCATTTTTTAATGCTCTTGCAAATGTTGTTTATCGTGTCAAAATCCATGCCGATTTTTTTATCGCCGGCAAGGGCTTCGCCGCTCAGCTTCAAAAGAATCCTCTTGTAAACAGGCTCCATAACAAATTTCCTCCATATAATATCCGTGCTTATATGCATCTTTATTTTAACCCATGCCGGCGAAATTGTAAATAGTTTTGACTAAAAAAGCCCCGACAAAGATAACGCCTCAAGCGTTATCCCAATCAAGGCTAAGATGTCTATTCAAATCCGTACGGCCTGTGCATAAGTCCGTTTATAGCCGTCTCAGGAGACATGCCCTCGTAAAGAATCTTGTTTATTTCTTCGGTTATAGGCATGCTGACGTTGTATTTTTTAGCGAGCTTCAGCGCTGCGGCTGCGCATGCATATCCCTCGACTGTTCCGACCATTTGAACAGCCTTTTCGGGGGTGTATCCCTGTCCGATGAGTTTTCCCGCTCTGAAGTTTCTTGAGTGCAAGCTTGTGCAGGTGACAATCAAATCGCCTAATCCCGCAAGACCTCTGAACGTGTCAGGCTTTCCGCCCATAGCAACTCCGAGTCTTGTAATCTCACTCAATCCCCTTGTCATGAGCGCGGCTCTTGTATTGTCGCCGAGACCCACGCCGTCGATGACGCCGCAGCACAGTGCGATGACGTTCTTTACAGCTCCGCCTATCTCGCATCCTATCACGTCACTGTTGAGGTATAGCCTTAAAACGTTGTCAGAAAAAGTATTTTGTATAAGCTTTGCCGCTTCGATATTTTCAGATGCGACGACAACAGCTGTAGGTATGCCTCTGCCGACTTCCTCAGCATGAGACGGGCCGGTGAGAACAGCAATAGTGTTCTTAGGGAACACCTCTGCGAGTATCTCACTCATGCGCTTCAGGGTGCCGTCCTCAAGTCCCTTTGAGGTGCTGACGACTATAGTGTCCTTATCGACATACGGCTGTGCCTGCATGCAAACAGAGCGGACAAACTTTGAAGGTATGCCGACCAAAACTATGTCCTTGCCGGATGCGCATGATATATCCTCGGTGAGATGCACAGCTTTCGGGATGTATACACCGGGAAGCTTTGCTCTTAATTCGCCGGTGCGGCGTATAGAATCGAGTTCATCCTTAAACGCGCTCCAAACAGTGACATCGTGACCCAAATTAGCGCATGTGCAGGCAAGGGCAAGTCCCCATCCGCCGGAACCGAGTATTGCAATCTTAAGCATAATAAGCCTCCTTTATTTTTTCTTTTTAAAGCTAAACTTGTTTTCAGTGTGATTTATGAGGCGCTTTATGTTTGGAATATGCCTCAAAAGACACACTGCTCCTATTATTCCGGCAACAATCGCGTGAAGGTATGTATACTCCGACTCATGAACGAATATGCCCATTATAATCGAAAACACCGGATAACCTATGCAGCATGCAATGGAGCCGACCGAAACATACCTTGTAATCAGCACAACGACGACAAACACCAGCAGCTCGCACAAAAACACACGCCAATCTATTGCAGCCATGCATGTGCCGGCGACGAGTATTCCCTTTCCGCCTTTAAACTTATAATATATCGGAAACACATGTCCCAAAACTGCAAAGAGCGACGCAATCAGGCAAGCCGTCATAATGTCGTGTTCCTGAGCGGAAAACAGGCCTGTTTCAAAGAGGACGAGCCTCGTCCCGAACACGACAACGAAACCTTTGAGCAAATCGGCGACAAGCGTTATCGCGGCACAAGGCGCACCGAAGCAGCGATAAACGTTTGTAAGTCCGGCATTTGTACTTCCGTAGTTGCGTATATCCTTGTGCTTTACGAGATACACAGTCAAAATAGCTGAGTTAAGGCTTCCTATCAGGTAGGACACAATGCATACAAGTCCTAATGCAATTATATAGTTCGTAATTATCATCCTTTGTCATTTTGTATCTGTATTGTCGCGTTCTCTCACAAGTATCCTCACAGGCGTTCCCGCAAGGCCGCCAAACGCAGAGCGTATCTGATTTTCAAGGTATCTTTTATATGAAAAGTGAAACAGCTCCGCCGAATTAACAAACGTGACAAACGTCGGCGGGTTGGTTGACGGCTGAGTGATGTAATAAATTTTGAGGCGCTTGCCCTTGTCTGAGGGCGGCTGAACTCTTGACGTCGCAAATGCAAGTATATCGTTGAGCTTTCCTGTGGAAATCCTCAAGGAATTATTTTCGTGAACGACGTTTATAAGCTCAAACAGCTTGTTTACCCTCTGACCTGTCTTAGCCGAAATAAAGATAAACGGAACATAGTCCATAAATCCGAGATTCATTTTAAGCTCCTCGGTGAATTTATTCATAGTATCGGTTTGCTTTTCTACGGCATCCCATTTGTTGACCGCCACTATACAGCCTTTTCCCTGCTCATGGGCATATCCGGCGACTTTTGAGTCCTGCTCGGTAAAGCCCACCGACGCATCTATCATTATAACCGCGACATCCGCCTCATCGACAGCCATATACGACCTTAAAACGCTGTAATGCTCTATGTTTTCATACACCTTTGATTTTTTTCGTATTCCGGCGGTGTCAACAAAAATGTACTTGCCCCACTCGTTGACTATCTCCGTATCGGTAGCATCTCTGGTGGTTCCGGCAACGTCGGAAACTATCGCTCTTTCCTCGCCTGCAAGGCAGTTTATCAAAGACGATTTTCCCACATTAGGCTTGCCTATAACCGCAACTCTGACATAGTCCGAATCATCTGCTGCGGTGTCGTCGGGAAGATTTTCTAAAACCCTGTCCAGAAGGTCGCCCGTTCCGTACCCGTGGACGGATGAAACTTCTACAGGATCGCCGAGCCCGAGGTTATAAAACTCGTAAAACTCCGGTTCCGGCTCGCCGAGTCTGTCGCATTTGTTTACGCAAAGCACAACAGGCTTTCCGGATTTTTGGAGCATTGACGCCACCTCGTAATCGTTTGCAGTGACTCCGCTGCGTATATCGGTGACTAAAATTATGACATCCGCCTTGTCTATTGCGATTTCCGCCTGCCTGCGCATTTGGACAAGTATGGCGTCATTTGAAGCCGGCTCTATTCCGCCCGTATCGACGAGCATAAATTCACGGCTGAGCCATTCACACTTAGCGTATATTCTGTCCCTTGTCACGCCGGGGGTGTCCTCGACTATTGACAGGCGCTTTCCTATGAGTTTATTAAAGAGCGTTGATTTTCCGACATTAGGTCTGCCCACTATTGCAACAACAGGCAACGCCATATATCAGCCCTCCTTACATTTGTCTATATACATCTTAACTAAATTTCTTTTATCACTTGTCGAAATAGCGGGAAGAGTCTATGCCTTTTCTTTGAAGAATATCGACAAGCCTATCGAGTATGCGCCTGCATGCGCGCTTAAATACCGTGCAGTTGCCAAAGGCGCTCACAAGTGCGGGGCTAACCGCATAATACGCTTTTATAAACAGCCGGCCGAAAATGTTTTTGCCAAGCACGCCGTCCCTAAACCTTCTGAGCGTCCAAACCTGAGGGCAGTCATAAGAGCCGTACACGCATGTTGCAATGTAGCATCCTCGCCTGCTTTTCTGCCTTGCAGGTGTATATGAACGCTGATACTGCGCCGTCTGTGACTTGTAATCAGACACTGCTTGTTCGATATTTTCGGTTTCGCTGAAGTGATGCACCCTTTTTACGGGGAGCGCTTCTATGGTTTCGCTTATTCTCTTTTTTATGTAACTGCTGCTCACGCCATAGAATGTCCACAGAGTGATAATGGGAATTCCGGCTTCGTCGCATATCATGTGAACCTTTTTGTCTCGTTCTCTTCTCTGATAAGTATTATGCGACCTGTCGTTTATTTCGATGACAAACTGCGGGATGTAGTCTGCGTCAGTCACCAAAAAATCGACATTTCTGAACAGCTCGTTTTGATATTTTGAAGAGTCGTTTTTCTCAATAAACGTAGCGAGGTTAGATTGCAGCAGCAAATGATAGCCATCCGGAAGTTGCTCCTGTATGCATGTCATATATGACTTTTCCATCTGCGTCACAACAGGCTTTTTATTATACAGGTACTTTTCGTCAGTCTGCATCTCCGACGGCTCTTCCTGCGACACATTCCGAGTCTTGGCTTCCGGCTCTTCACGCAGCACATTCTGAGGAGCAGACGTCGCATCTTCATACTGCATGTCCCGACGCTCAGCTGTCGGCTCCTCATGCGTTTCGGAAATGCCGTTCTCCTTTATTTGCTCGGTTTCATTGACAGCAGTGCCGCCGCCAATGTTTTCGGTTGCGTTTGTTGCAGCCGAATCAGCGCAATCGCACGGTTCCGTCACATAGTGCCACTTTTTGCACACAGGGCACTTCACCACTTTGCCCTCATTTTTAAGGTCGTTGCATTTTCTGCAGAGAACAAACCTTCCGCACTCTGCGCCGCACACTTTGCAATGCATTTAGCTCCCACCTTCAAGCACAATTAAAAAAAACCGGAAAAGGATTTCTCCTTCTCCGGTTTTGAAGAAGACTAAGCTTCTTTCTTGATTACCTCAACGCCCTTGTAATAGCCGCAATTACTGCAAACCTTGTGGGGAGAAGTTAAAGCTCCGCAGTTAGAACATCTGGAAAGTGCAGGAGTGTCAAGCTTCCATACGCTTGAACGTCTCTTGTCTCTTCTTGCCTTGGAGACCTTTCTCTTCGGTACTGCCATTTTCAGCACCTCCTCTTCAGAGAATAATTATTGCATTTACAGCTTCACGCCTTATCACATTCGCATTCGGCTTCATTAAGGTTCTGCCCGCACTTAGGGCATATTCCCTTACAATCCTCTTTGCAAAGTATCTTCGTAGGCAATGAAAGCAATAAATCGGAAATTGCCAACTCATTTACATCAAGAGTGTCATCAGGACAATACACATACTCATCGTCATCTTCGCTTTCGGTGCGAATCAGAATATGCTCAAAATCCAGATTGTACTCCCGATCAAATTCGTTTAGACATCTGTCGCATTGGTGGTGCATGGTAAACTGCAAATTATAGCTGAGTGTCACTATACCTGCATGATTAGATATGCTGCCCCTGAGCGATACAGGTGTTTTGAATGTACCCACGCCGTTGTATATTCCCAATTCCTCTAAAGGAATATCAAGATTAAGATCTTTCTTGTCGCCTTCTCTGTCGAAGAGCTGTCTTAGCTTAAGTATCACGTTACACCTCAGAACATCACATAGTATTATACTTTAACAACTCCGAATTGTCAACGTATTTCTTAAAACTTTTCGCAAGATAGACTGCGAAGCATTTTGCATAATCAAATGTGCGTTACTGAAGATACTTCTTCACGCTGTCGGGGAGGTTTTCATTGTCCTCAGACACGGTAAACACGATCATAAGATCCTTTGCCACCTCGTTGATCTTGTCGAACAGCTTAGCAAGCTCCTCGTAGTTTCTTCCGCCTATCTTGAGAATACCGTCGACAAATATCTCGGAGATATCATAGTTGGACGCAATCGTTCCGGTGATGAATCCGTAGAACTTGTCGTAGTTGTCTATCTGATATCCGTCAACATCGACCAATCTGACGCTGTAAGGTATGTCATACGTCAGCTGCATGCTCTTTTCGATGCATACTATGCTGCCTGTAGTGCTGCTCGCCGCGTCCTTGATCATGTCAACCAAAATTTTGGTCTTTCCTGAACCTCTTTTGCCTGTTATCAATTTAATCATAACTTTTTACTCCGTTTCCGCCCTGCGGGCTATTTCTTTATTCCAAACTGCAAGCAGTCGTGGAGCCGTCAGTAACCGAGCTTTTGTTCAAGCTCTGCCTTGCGGGACTCGTATCCCGGCTTTCCTAAAAGTGCGAACATGTTCTTTTTGTAGCTCTCTACTCCGGGCTGGTTAAACGGATTTACGCCGAGCATATATCCCGAAATAGCGCATGCTCTTTCAAAGAAGTACACAAGCTCGCCGAAGTTGTGCTCATCAAGTCTTTCAACCTCTATTACAAGGTTTGGAACTCCGCCTTCGGTGTGAGCAAGTATTGTTCCTTCCATAGCCTTGCGGTTTACTACCGACATGTTCTGACCTGTGAGGAAGTTCAAACCGTCAAGGTTGTCCTTGTCGTCCTCAAGGAACAGATCCTGCTTAGGATTCTTTATATCTACAACCGTCTCAAACATTATTCTTGAGCCGTCCTGAATAAACTGTCCCAGTGAATGAAGGTCTGTAGAGAAAGTAGCGCTTGAAGGGTATATTCCCTTGTTGTCCTTGCCCTCGCTCTCGCCGAAAAGCTGCTTGAACCATTCGGCCATCATTGAAAATGCGGGATCATACGACACAAGCATCTCTACCGATTTGCCCTTTCTGTAAAGGATATTTCTGAGCGCCGCATACTTGTAGCAGTCATTCATGTCGTCCTTTGAGTATGCCTCTCTGGCTGCCTGAGCGCCCTGCATTATCTTATCTATATCACAGCCTGCAACAGCTATAGGCAAAAGTCCGACCGCCGTTAATACGGAGTATCTTCCTCCTATATCGTCGGCTATGACAAATGTCTCGTATCCCTCTGCATCGGAAAGCTCCTTGAGCGTTCCCTTAGCTTTATCCGTAGTGGCAAAGATTCTAGTCTTAGCCTCCTCCTTGCCGTACTTGTCCTCCATCAGCTTTTTAAATATTCTAAAGGCAAGAGCCGGCTCGGTGGTGGTGCCGGACTTGGATATTACGTTTACGCACAAATCCTTGCCTTGGCATATCGAGAGAATTTCATTGAGATACGTAGGGCTGATATTGTTGCCGACAAAGTATATGTCCGGCGTGTCCTTTTTAAGATTATTGTAATACGGACTTCTTAACAGCTCTATTGCTGCCCTTGCACCCAGGTAAGAGCCTCCTATTCCTATCACTATGAGAATATCTGCTTTTTCCTGAATCTTCTTTGCAGCAGCTTTAATGCGTTCAAACTCTTCCTTGTCATAGTCTGCCGGAAGGTCAACCCAACCCAAAAAGTCATTGCCTAAGCCGCTTTTTGAAACAAGGGTGTTATGCGCCGCCGAAATTTGCGCTCTCACTGCGTCAAGCTCATGAGAGTTGATAAACTTGTCAGCGTACTTGGTTACTAATTTTAAAGCCATGGGATATCATATCCTCTCTTTTTTATTTATCTATATTGTATCACGGGCGGCGCTATTTTTCAAGGAATTTTATGAAAAATATTAAATAGTACTTTGATATTTTTATTTACGAAGCAAAGACGGCGCAAAGGGTCTTAAGCAGCGCGTAAAACATGTTCATTTTCTTGACCGATGAAGTTGCAACAATGTCTGATGCGTACACCTCCTCATCGTCAAGCATATAAACAATCCTGCCCACTCTTTGTCCCGCCTCCACAGGAGCGGCGACGTCATCAAAATACTCCGTGACAATTTCTATGTCCTCTTCTCTTCCCGACCTTATAACAAAGCATCCCATATCAGCGGCATCGGTATCAACGCTGTCATCCACTCCGCCTTTCACATTCACGCTTTGAAGTATGACGTCGGTTCTTTTCGGCTTGTATATAGAGTATGCGGAAAATCCTATATTCATCTTTTCTTTTGCGGTGGTGAACCTTTGGTATTCATCCGGCTCGCCGAAAATCACGCATATCATGCTCATGCCGTTTCTTTCCGCAGAAGCTATAAGGCAGTTTCCGCACTCCTCATGGTAGTACGCTTTCATGCCCGTTATGCCGCTATAGCTGCGTATGAGCCTGTTTGTGCTGACAAGCTGAGCCTTTCCGCCTCGGATAGTTGTCATCCAGGTCGTCATATACTCTTTGAGCCAATCGTACTTTGAAAGCGCAGACGCAAGTATTGCCGTATCGGCTGCGGTTGTTATGCTGCCCTCGCCTGCTCCTGTTGAATCGGCATAGTGAGTGAGAGTCATACCGAGCTCTGCGGCTTTTTCATTCATTTGCCTGACAAAATCCTCTTCCGTACCTGCAACCGCCTCGGCAATAGCAACGCATGCATCGTTGGCGTTTCCCACGGTTATTGCGCTCACAAGCTCATCGAGCAAAATCTGTTCACCTACGTCGAGCCACACCTGCGCGCCCTGCTGAGAATTTGCGTTTTTCGACACCGTTATCACCGAATCAAGGCTTAGCTCAGACCTGTCCATAGCCTCGCACAGAAGCAAAAGTGTCATGAGCTTTGAAGCGTGAAACGGTATAAACGGTTCGTTGCCGTTTTCTGCATACAAAAGCGTGCCTGTTGTTCCCTCCATCAGCACATAGGAGTACGGCACGCCCTGCGAGCTGTTTAAATACAAATCCTGTGCAGCTGCAGGCAAAGCATGCAAAACCGAAAAGCTGAAAATTAAAATAGCCGCTGCGGCTGTCGTTATCTTTTTGACCACTGTCATCGACACAAGGCGTCCTTTCTTATTTTTTAGTACATCTTATGCCAAGCTGTGCCGATCAAATGCGTTTTTCGCGCAGGTGTTTTAAATTTGAAGATAAAAAGCTCCCGCCCTGCGTACAGAAACAATACGCAGGACGGGAAAATCACCAATATGAAGTGGCTTTAATTATTTAACCAGGAACCTATCCAGCTTCTTCTTCAGCTCAGAGCAATCATCTACATGAGCCTGAAGTTCTACAGGTCTTGAAAGATCAAGGCTGAATATTCCCATGATTGATTTCGCATCGATAGAATATCTACCGGAAACAAGGTCAACATCGTAATCGCAAAGAGAAATTATGTTGACAAACTCTTTTACATCATTGATAGTATCGAGTTTAATGAGAAACTTGTTCATCTGTCCTACCTCCATAATTCACGTTCCGTATATTAGTATATCAGATTTTTTTAATATGTCAATAGTGATTTACACAATTAATTTTATGTGATATATTTTTATTGACCCGAAAGGATATGATTTGATGACAGTTTATTACTATACATTTGGATGCAAGGTAAATCAATACGAAACAAGCGTGATTGAAGGCATGATGAAAAGACGAGGCTTTGACACCTCGCGCACTATCGCTCAAGCCGACATATGCATAATTAACTCCTGCACCGTCACAGCCTCCGCAGACACAAAGCTGAGGCAGACCGTTAACAGAATAAAAAGAGAAAACCCCGCGGCTGTGATAGTTGTTTGCGGATGCTTTGCGCAGGTTTACCCCGATCCCGATATACTTAAATTGTCCGACATAATTGTCGGAGAGGCAAACAAGACTAAAATACCTGACCTTGTACAAAAGTATCTTTGCGACGGAAAGCGGATCAAGGATGTGCATGCTCACGAAAAGGGCGAAAAGATAGAGCGCATGAACCTTGAAGAAAGAGCGGGAAAAACACGTGCGGTTATGAAAATACAGGACGGATGCAATATGTTTTGCAGCTACTGCATAATCCCATACGCCAGAGGCCGCTCAAGGTCTAAGCCTTTAGATGAAATCGAAAAAGAAGCAGCCGGACTTGTCAGCTCAGGGCACAAAGAGCTTGTGCTTGTCGGAATAAATCTTTCGTGCTACGGCTTTGATCTTGAACCGAAAGTATCCATTGCGGATGCAGTCGAGCGCGTATGCCAAACAAGCGGGGCGGACAGAGTGCGTTTAGGTTCAATTGAGCCGGAGCTGTTGAGCGAAGGCATCATAAAAAGGCTGTCCGAAAACAAGGCGCTTTGCCCGCATTTTCACCTGTCGCTGCAGTCCGGATGCGACAAAACGCTCAAATGCATGAGAAGAAGGTATACATCAAAGGAATACTCAGACATAGTAAATCTGTTGCGTAAGTACTTCCCGACATGTGCGATTACCACCGATGTCATGGTCGGATTTCCGGGTGAAACGGACGCTGATTTTTCAGAGTCCCTTGAGTTTGTCAAAAGCATCGGCTTTGCGAAGGTGCATGTATTCCCATATTCCGCGAGAAAGGGAACGCTTGCTGCCGATATGCCGAATCAGGTTGACAACGCCGTAAAGCTTGAACGGGCAGATATAATGTCAAGCGCTGCCAAGTCATCAGAGCAAAATTACCTCAAGTCGCTTATAGGCACGCGTCAAAGCGTACTGTTTGAGCGTGAAAAGGACGAAGACTGGCACCAAGGTCACACGCGATGCTACACGCTTGTAAAGGTAAAGCGCACTCGGAAAACGCTTTGGCGGCAGATAAAAGACGTAAAAATCACCGAAGCATGCGACGACTATTGCACAGGCAAAATAATCGAATAAAGCAAAACAGCGCGCCGCAGAAGGCAACAGCAGCCTTTATGCGACGCGCTTGTTTTAAATATTTTTATTCGTCTTCAGAGGTGGTGACAACTTCGGAACGATCGGCTTTAACCGCATGATAGTAATCAAAATCAGCGTGTCCGCCAGGCTCCTGTGTGGAGTAGCAGTACAATGCCGTTCTGTATCCGGTGAAGAGGTCGAGGCTGTATGACATGGTGAATCCCTTGCCTATCTTGACCCATTCTTCTCCGTCAAGCGAGTAGTAAAATCTCGCCTGATCCTCGGTGGTTATTATGCCGTTTTCGTCTATGTTTGAAAATCTATACTCTATTTTAAGATAGACGAGATCCTGATTGAGTTCCTCATCTCTGACAAGGTCTTGTTCCTGACCTCTTGTTTGGTGAGCAAAGTACACATACTTTTGTCCGTCGTCCCCGACATACGCTCCGACCATTCCGGCAAAGCTCTGGAAAGCAGATATGCCCGCATAGTCGCCGGGATTAAGTCCTGATGTATCAAGCAAGACCTCGGTTGTGCAATAAGGGCCTTCCGTGCGCTGAGTGAGCGAGTTTCTCGCATGGAATATATCGGCGTCCGTCCTTGAGGTGGTTATTCTGAACCATCCTTCCCTGTCGGTCACGCTCCAATTGTCGTTGTCAGGGTTATGGTTCCACTGCCAATGAAGGTCAAGTTCGTTTTCGGTATAGTCGAACTCGTCGCTGTACATAAGCGTTGACTCTGTCCACTCGGTTTTATCAGACTTGACCTCTATTTCGCTGACAGCCTCGCCGTCAACACCCACTATAGGCCATCCGTCCTCCCACGTAACCGGCTGAAGAACAGGTATTCTTCCTACAGCTCCGTGATCCTGGAACAAAAGTGCATACCAGTCGCCGTCAGGCGTTTCTACTATGCCGCCCTGCGCAACTCCGTTTCCGTAATAGTCCATAGAGTCACAAAGGACAACCTTGCCCTCATATTCGCCCAAAAGCTCGTCGCATCTGAAGCAAAGCTGACATCTTGCAACGCCGGGAACGTTTGTGGCATAGCTTATCATCATCAGGTAATACGTGCCGTCAATCTTGTAAAAATGCGATCCCTCGGCTCCGCTGAGTCCTTCGGCAATTCCGGAATTGAGAAGCAGCTGATCTACTCCGCCTTCCTTGACCTTTGAGCAGTCCTTTTCAAGCTCTGTTATCCAAACATCTCCGCCGCCGTAAATTACATATGGCGTTCCGTCATCGTCAAAGAACAGCGATGCATCATGGAATATTCTATTAAAATCATATCTTATCCACTCGGGGTTTTCTATATCCTCTGTCTTGAATATATATGATTTTCCCTGGTCGAGAGCGCAGAACATAACATAAAACATTCCGTCGTAGTAGCGTATGCTTGATGCCCATGATCCCTGCGCATATGAATTGCTTTCTCCGTACAAATCGGTTTTAGGGTTGCTTTCAAGCTCGTCATACACGTAGCCTATAAGTTCCCATGTGACAAGGTCAGTTGATTTCATTATCGGCACGCCGGGCGTGAAGTACATGGTTGTACTTGTCATGTAGTATGTGTCCCCTACTCTTATTACATCAGGGTCGGGCACATCGGACCAAAGTATCGGGTTGGTTGCAGTAATAGTGCCGGTGTTGTTGCTCACGTCATTTAAATCCCCTTCTTGCGAATCGGGATTTTGCGCGCATGAACACATCATCGTCGCAAACATCGCCGCACAGAGCACCACTGCCGCAATTCTCTTGATTATCATTGGCGTTCTCCTATCTTTTTAAATACAATGTTCCTAATAAATGTGGGCGGTGCACAGCCCGACACAATGCCGAACTGCGCGCCGCACATTATGACATCAAATCATATCAGCATTAAATCATGCTTTGTTCCCAGCAATCCGGTGCGGTAAGTCCAAACAGTTTTGCAACCGTAGGAGCTACGTTGGCAAGTCCGAATTCGCCGTCCTTGATTGTGTATTTTGTATCATTGTCGTAGATGATGAAGGGAACCTTGTTCAAAGAGTGAGCAGTTCTGACCTGAATCTCGCCCTTCTTGTTCTTTTCAAGCATCTCATCGGCATTGCCGTGATCAGCGGTTATAAGAACTGTGTAGTCAAGCTCGTCCGCAACTTTAAGTATTCTTGTAAGACCTAAGTCAACAGCCTCCACGCCTATTCTTGTGGCATCGAGATTTCCGGTATGTCCTACCATGTCGCCGTTGGGGAAATTGCAGCGTATGAAATCATACTTTTTGCTCTGCATAGCTGCGATTACATCGTCTGTGATCTCAGCTGACTTCATCCACGGACGCTCGTCAAACGAGACATTGTCAGAAGGTATCTCCTTATAGGTTTCAAGCTCTTCAGAGAATTTCTCGGACTTGTTTCCGTTCCAGAAGTATGTTACGTGTCCGTACTTCTGCGTCTCTGAAACCGCATACTCATTCAATCCGTTGGCAACAAGCAACTCAGTGAGCGTATGCTTTATCTCCGGAGGATTTACAAGATATCTCTTGGGAATCTTGAGGTCTCCGTCGTATTCAAGCATTCCGGCGTAAACAACCTTAGGAACAACGCCTCTGTCGAAGTAATTGAAATTCTCCTGATCAAACGCCATGGAGATTTCAATTGCTCTGTCTCCGCGGAAGTTGAACAATACGACCGAGTCGTTATCGCATATTTTGCCTACAGGCTTGCCGTTTTCCGCAACGACAAATGCGGGGAGATCCTGGTCAATGACTCCGCTCTCTTCACTGCGGTATGTCTCGATTGCCTCTTTGGCAGATGAGAACTGTCTTCCCAAGCCGTGAACATGAGTATCCCATCCGAGCTTAACCATGTCCCAGTTAGCCATGTATCTATCCATGGTTATCTTCATTCTTCCGCCGCCGGAAGCAATCTTGCAGTCAAATCCTCCGTCGTTCAGCGACGAGATAAGGGACTCAAGGTCATCTACATATGTCAATGCAGACGTTGCGGGAACGTCTCTTCCGTCCAAAAGAACGTGGCATCTCACATGCTTTACTCCGCACTCCTTAGCTTTGATGATCATCTGCTTGAGGTGCGAGATGTTGGAGTGAACGTTTCCGTCGGAAAGCAGACCGATAAAGTGAAGAGTTGAGTTATTTGCCTTGCAGTTATCAACAAGCTCCATCCATGTCTTGCTGTCAAACATCTTGCCGGACTCGATAGACTCGTTTACAAGCTTTGCGCCCTGAGAATATATCTGTCCGCATCCCAAGGCGTTATGTCCGACCTCAGAGTTTCCCATATCGTCATCCGTGGGAAGTCCTACAGCGGTTCCGTGAGCCTTGAGTTTTGTATAAGGACGCTCTTTAAGAAGCTTATCAAGCGTCGGCGTATTAGCCAATCCGACGGCGTCTCCCAAACCTGTCTTTGAAAATCCCACGCCGTCCATAACGATTAGTACTATAGGTTTTGCCATAATGAAAATCTCCTCAATCAGCCGTTAGTTGCGGCAGAAACAATGGTTGCAAAGTCGTTAGCTTTAAGTGATGCGCCGCCGATAAGTCCGCCATCGACATCAGTCTTTGAAAGAAGCTCTGCAGCATTGCCGGCGTTCATCGATCCGCCGTACTGAATGGTAACAGCGTTTGCGGTCTCCTCGCCGTAAAGCTTTGCAAGCGTTGCACGAATAAATGCACAAACCTCTTCAGCCTGATCGGCAGTTGCGGTCTTGCCGGTTCCTATAGCCCACACCGGCTCATATGCAATTATGCAGTTCTTAAGCTGCTCTGCACTTACATCATAAAAATCGAGCTTTATCTGACGTGCTATAACCTCTTCGGTTATTCCGCACTCACGCTCCCAAAGAAGCTCTCCGACACAAACTATGGGCTTAAGTCCCGCCTCAAGAGCGGCTTTTGTTCTCTTGTTTACAGTTTCATCGGTTTCGCCGAAATACTGTCTGCGCTCGCTGTGGCCCAAAACAACATACTCTACTCCAAGCTCTGTGAGCATATCGGCAGACACTTCACCGGTATACGCTCCGGACTTTGCGAAGTGGCAGTTTTGAGCGCCGACCTTTATATTCGTGCCCTTTGTCAGCTCAACCGCCGTCTCAAGGTTTGTAAAGGGAACGCATATTACAACCTCACATCCGGCATCCTTAACGAGCGGCTTAAGAGCCTCTATCAGCTCCTTAGCCTCCGGACGTGTCTTATTCATCTTCCAGTTGCCGGCGATAACCGCACGGCGTATATCTTTTTTCATAACAATTTCCTTTCGCTTTTGCAATCCTTGCGATTACAAAATATGTATCCCTGTAATACTCAAAACGGAGCAAAAAGCTCCGTTTTGAAAGAATCAAGATTACTTATCTGCAATAGCAGCTATGCCGGGAAGAACCTTGCCCTCGAGGTACTCAAGGGATGCTCCGCCGCCTGTAGAAATATGAGTCATCTTATCGGCATATCCGAGGTTGATAACTGCAGCTGCGGAATCTCCGCCGCCTATAACCGTTGTAGCATCGGTATCGGCAAGCGCCTGAGCTACAGCCATTGTTCCCTTTGCAAGCGTGGGGTTCTCAAACACTCCCATAGGGCCGTTCCATACAACCGTCTTTGCGGTCTTTACTTCGTTTGCGTAAAGAGCAGCGGTCTTAGGTCCGATATCAAGTCCCATCCAGTCTGCGGGGATCTTATCGGAATCAACTATGGAAACCTCTATAGGTGCGTCGATAGGATCGGGGAATGCCTTTGCTATGGTTGTATCAATGGGCAAAAGAAGTTTCTTGCCGAGCTTTTCAGCCTTAGCCATCATCTCTGAGCAATACTCAAGTTTCTCATCGTCCACCAAAGATGTGCCTATCTCATATCCCTTAGCCTTGAGGAAGGTGTAAGCCATTCCGCCGCCGATGATAAGAGTATCACACTTTTCAAGCAGGTTTGATATAACATTGAGCTTATCCGCAACCTTTGCACCGCCGAGTATTGCAACAAAGGGTCTTACGGGATTCTCAACAGCGTTACCGAGATACTCTATTTCCTTCTGCATAAGGTATCCGACTGCGGTTTCCTTGACAAACTTTGTTACGCCGGCTGTGGAAGCATGGGCGCGGTGAGCAGAACCGAAAGCATCCATTACGAACACTTCGTCGTCAACCAGGTCGGCAAGCTCCTTAGAGAATCCTTCGCCGTTCTTTGTCTCTTCGTCGCCTCTGAAGCGGGTGTTCTCAAGCAAAACAACCTCTCCGTCCTTCATCTCGCTGACGCACTTCTTAGCGTTCTCGCCGACTACGTTATCATCCTTGGCGAATGTGACCTTTGTGTCGGGAAGAAGCTCCGAAAGCCTTTTTGCGACGGGCGCCAATGAGAACTTGTCCTCCGGTCCGTTCTTGGGCTTTCCTAAGTGAGAGCACAAAACAACCTTTCCGCCGTCCGCAACAAGCTTCTTGATGGTCGGAAGAGCGGCTACGATTCTGTTGTCATTGGTGATAACGCCGTCCTTGAGAGGAACATTAAAATCGCAACGAACAAGCACCTTCTTGCCTTTGACATTAATGTCATCAACGCTGACTTTGTTTAATCCTGCCATAAAAATATATCTCCTTTATCAAAATATACATAATAGGATTGCATACAACCATACAACCATAAATATTATATTAAATTACGCGATAAATATCAATAGGTTACGGGAGTTTTTTTAGAATAAACTTTAATATTTTATTGGTTTAATGATTCTATAGTGGCACATCGTGCTAAATGATTGACCAGATATAACTAATCCCATGAAAATCTTGTGAGCTTGCCCTCTCTTGAGAGGTCGGGGTAATCCCACTGCCTGAGGGTTTCGTATACAGCTATAGCTACAGAATTTGAGAGGTTTAAGCTGCGAAGCTCGGGGCGCATAGGTATCCTTACGCAGCTGTCCTTGTTATCGTGCAAAAGCTCCTCCGGAAGACCCTTGTCTTCTCTTCCGAAAATAAGGTAGCAGTTGTCCTCATACTCGGCGTCGCTGTAAACCTTTCTGCCCTTTGTAGTGAAGTAGTAGTATACTCCGCCCTTTGTCCTCTCAAAAAAGTCGTCAAGCCCGTCGTAGTAGGTTATATCGAGCTTGTCCCAATAATCAAGTCCGGCTCTTTTCAAATGCTTGTCGCTGACCTCAAATCCAAGCGGCTTTACAAGATGAAGCTTAGCTCCGGTAACAGCGCATGTCCTTGAGATATTTCCGGTGTTTTGAGGTATTTGCGGCTCTACAAGCACAACGTTCAAATTCATACCGCGCCTCCGATATCACAAGCTTGTGTAGTCTGTGAAGCTTTGGCGAACCGTGAGAACGGGCAGGCACTTTTCAAGCATTACGCCCTCTCTCGGGTTTGTGCCGTAACCGAACGTAGTCTTTATTGCGTACTCGCAGAAAGACGTTGCGCGGCTGATTGCAATCGGCAAGCTGTCGCCGAGCATAAGTCCGCCGGTCAAGACGCTTGCAAACAAATCTCCCGTTCCTGGGTAATGCTTAGGCACTTTTTCATATGTCACGCGCCAAAATGCGTTGTTTTTGCGATCGTATCCGACGTTGCTGTTTTTTCCGTCAGCCATAGGCACACTCGTTATGACCACCGTGTCTGGGCCTTTTCCGGACAGCTTTACAAGCATGCTTTTTACCTCACTGAGCGTAAGCAGGGACACAGGGTAATCGATACCTAAAAGTATTGATGCCTCGGTCAAGTTAGGGGTGATTACGTCAGCAACCGCCACGAGCTGAGCCATGCACTCGCACATCTGCGGCGTGTATGTTTTATACCTCTTTCCGCTGTCCCCCATAACCGGATCCACTATTTTCAAAGCATTCGGGTACGCATCAAAAAAATCAAGGCAAATTGACACCTGCCTTGCCGAAGCCAAAAAGCCCGTATACACGCAGTCAAAGCTGACATCACTTCTTTTATAATGCTCCAAAGCCTGCGGAATGTACTCGGTCATGTCCTTCATCACGACATCTCCGAAGCCGTTTGTATGAGCGGACAGAACCGCCGTTGGAACTGCGCAGACCTGTATGCCCATAACCGACATCGTCGGCATGATAACCGACAGCGAGCATCTTCCCACGCCCGATATGTCATGTATAGCTGCAACGCTTTTATATTCGTTCATAAATAAATCACCTTTGATAAACACGCAAAATCATAAATCACGTTTGATTATATCACCTTTCCCTCTTCAAAACAATTATTTCACGTTTATTTTTTAAAAAAACGTGCAGAATACTACTGCAATAACTTACAAAGGAGAATAGGAAAATGAGCATGAACATCCCATCACTTTGCAAAGGCATAGCCATAGGAGTAGTGACAGGCGCGGCTGTATATGCAGTTACCAACGCCACCAGAGCGGACAAAAGGCATTTTAAATCCGACGCCATTAAGGCGGTGCGCTCTGTAAGCTCTATGCTTGAGGGCTTAGGCTCCATGTTTATGTAAATGCAAAAAGCCCGCCGGTCTGCGCATGCATTCCGTCGGGCTGAATCTTTTATTTTATGCGTCTGCCCTTTCTGCCGGAGGACTTTTTCTTAGGAGCAGGTTCCGGCGGCACCTCTGTTTCGGGGGTGTCGGTAAATATCGTCTCGTCGTTGCTCTCAAGGTACTCAAATTCGGGATTCTTTTCTCCCCTTTGGTCATACCACGGCTGAATTACATACTTTCTTATCACCGGGAAGCAATTAAACGCGTACAAAAGTCCCAGGAACGAAGGAACTATGACAAGCAAAAACGCCGACAGCGGGAACAAAAGTGTCATCACAAGCAAAAGTCCTGCCGTAACTGCAAGGTTGATTATGCTTGTCTTTATTTCTATTGCGATAAGGAAAAATGAGTTTTTGAGTATCTTCCACAGGCTCAGATTTGTTGACACTATGAGAAGGTAAATATAGGTGTGCATCATTGCAAAAATAATGGAGCACACAAGGCATATCAAAAACGGGACAAAGAAAATCGAGTTGTCCATCATCATGTTAAAGTACAGCGGGAACGCAGACGACATGACAGCTATCACAGCCATATCTATAGCTCCCATTGCAAAGCCCTGCCTGAAGTTGCTCTTAAACGCCTTCCAGAAGTCATGCCACAAAAACGTCGGTCTTTCGCAGGACACGTTTCTGGCTATCTTTGTAAATCCGCAGGTTGCCGGTCCGAACACAGCGCCCAAAAGTATGAACGCGACGTAAAACACCACCATATAAATAGTGGGATCCTCGACAACGTATTCCACAAGCATGACCAGTGCAAACGGAAGAAGTGCAACCAAGTACATGAAGTTGAGAAGCACCATCTTAGAAAAATGCGAGAAAAATATGCCGAAAAATCTGAACACCGGCAGCTTTTCATCCGGATTTTTAGAAACTCCGGGTCCGACCTTGTCATATTTCGAGAAAAGGCCCATTTAAAACTTCCTTTCACAACGCCAACGGCGCATTAATATTGTCCGTTATATAAATCCCATGTCGGAAAACAACTGCACTGCAAGACAGTTGAGCGCGCTCATCACTGCGCAGGACAAAAGATATATCAAAAACTTGAATATGTAGTCCTTAAATTCGTTTGCCATGCCTATTCTGTTCTCACCCGTCACAGACAGTGCGAGGTATCTTGTAGACATCTCCACAGACTCCACCGACTGCAATATGAGAACGCCGCAGGACATCACGGCAAACGGGACAAAGACAACTAACCTCGCTAAAATATTGTCGCATGCATATATGCCCCTCACAACAGCGCCCAATCCGAGTCCCTTAAACGCCACCAAAAGCAGCTCAAGCGGCTGAGAAACCGCCCCGAATCCCATTAAAAAAGACGCTGTTACAAACGACGCGGAACCGAAAAACGAAGAAGCAAACGCTCCCAACCATCCGGAATCCTCCGTCGGGTAAAAAAGCACCGACAATCCCTTGCCCGAATTTGCGACATCAGCCCCGAACACAGCGCCCAAGGCTATCCCCGCAACAAGAGAGCAAACAAGCAAAACATCAAGTCTTACGTTCTTTTTATCCTTCATGGCAACCACCCCTTGTCCAATATTATGCCGCCGGTCAAGGCAATATAACATCAAGGCAAGTCAAGCAGTTGAATATTTTTAGTTTATCACATCAAACGGATAATATCAAGTATGCATTCGCAATTACGCATACCTGCATAAAAATTATGCCCTCTTATAGCGAATTACAAGAGGGCATAAGGCATAATTCGATTTTATTCTGCAGTCTCAACAGGCTCCGTCTGCGAGCTGTCCGGCTTTTGGATTCCGATATGCTCATACAGATCATCAATTTCCGACTGCATGGCTTCTATTTTCTCAGACTGCTCGGTGATTGTATCCTCAAGGTCGGAGTTGTCAGAGTACAAATCGTTGCCGGCAATTCCGAGCGAGCCGACAATTATAAGCAGTATGCACACGATATACGCCATAGCCTTGAGCATATTTTCGTTGCTAAAAACGAGCTTGTCGGCAGGGATTTCTGCCCTTGCGCCCTTAAACACCTTGCAGTACGCTTTGAGTATGAGGGGCAGGAATATGCACATGAGGCATATGTCAACCGGAAGCTGAGCAAGGCTCTTTACCGCTCTTGCAGGGAAAAGTGCAAAGAATCCGTCACCCATAACGCTCGCAAGCGCAAACGTGGTCAGAAACAGGTTGCATGCAATCGTCACGGTTGTCTTTGCTGCAACAACTCTCGGGAAAATCCATCCGTCGTTTTTTGCATTGTACAAAAACAGTCCGTACAGCAGCGCCCCGAACGCCTCGATAAGAGTAAATCTTATGTCAAACGCACCGGTGGGCTTGATAATAAATCCGAGAAGATCGGTTATCAAGCCTGCGGCAAACGAAACCGTAGGTCCGTAAAGCATGCCTATTGCGGAAAGCGCGATAAACGCAAACGAAATCTTGATGGAGCTTGTGACCTGTATCGAAAGCGTAAACTTTAAGACAAGATCTAAAGCCACAAGCATTGCGGTTACGCAAAGGCAGCGTATGTTTTTAAGTTCCTTGGCGGAGCGGACGAATAAATTAAAAAAGCCCTTCATAGTATACCTCCTATACACACTATGGCCAAGCTTAATATGCACAAGATAGTTACAGTATGAAAAGCTATTGAAATGCACGTTAAGCGGGATGCGAAAACCGAACCGCATGCACCTTTTGTGCAGTTTCGTCCGCAAAGCAACTCCCCGTCTTTGCGGCACTATATACGCTCGATTTCCTACTCTTTAAGCGAAAATTTATCTTATACGGCAGCTGCTGCGGCATAATGCGCCGCAGCTTCGCCGATAAAGAACACGGTTATTACAGCGACAACTCGCTGAGAAGATGATAAAGATGCTCGTCGTAACCCTTCTTCATGTTGAGCGCCTCATCTATATCATAATCTACGATCTTAGAATTTTTAAGAGCAATTATTCTGTTCTTCGCTCCGCCGTCTATGAGGTCAACAGCATAGCAGCCCATTCTCGCAGCGATAACTCTATCAAAGCATGTGGGTGCGCCGCCGCGCTGAACATATCCCAAAACTGTTGCCCTTGTATCGATTCCGGTGTGATCCTGAATGTACTTTGCTATCTCATCAGAATGACCTACGCCCTCAGCAACTATTATCTCAAAATGAGTTTTACCTGTATCCTTCTGAGAAAGCATCTTAGCGCAGATTTCATCGAGATTATAGGGTCTCTCGACGATGATTACATCGGTAGCGCCTGTAGCAGCGCCGACATTTACGGCAATGTGTCCTGCTCTTCTTCCCATAACCTCAACTACCGAACAGCGGCTGTGGGACATTTCGGTGTCCTTAATTCTGTCTATCATAAGCAGCGCGGTGTTCATTGCGGTGTCGTAGCCGATTGTATAATCAGTGCATGCAATATCGTTGTCGATAGTGCCGGGTATGCCTATGCAGTTTACGCCCTGATTGGCAAGGTCTCGTGCTCCGCGATAAGTTCCGTCTCCGCCTATGCAGACAACGCTGTCTATTCCTGCGTCCTCGCAGCTCTTTTTTGCCGCCTGCTGACCCTCAAGAGTCATGAAGTCGGCGCTTCTTGCGGTATAAAGCATTGTGCCGCCGCGCTGAACTATATCAGATACATCTCTGGGTCCCATCTCAAACATATCGCCCTCGATAAGTCCCTGATATCCTCTTCTGATTCCCATAACCTTATAGCCTTTTGCAATACCGGCTCTTGTGACAGCACGAATTACAGCGTTCATTCCGGGTGCATCTCCGCCGCTCGTAAGAATTCCGATAGTCTTTGACATATAACGATTACCTCCGTACAAATTAAATCAAGTTTTCTCTCGGTGCTTCGCATGCGTCATATAATCCCGCATTTGAAAAGCAGCCAAACAAACAAAGCCGACTCCTTTAATTTCGGCTGTGCATCTGCCGAATGGACAGATTTTTAATTGTTAATCCCTTTTAAACACTTTAAGAATATCATCGTATTTCGATGATGTCAATATTTTAAAAGCAAAATACGCGCCAAAAATCAGCGCGTATTTTAACAAAAATCTGTTGATAATCAGTAAAAATCAATGTTTAAAGCGTGCTCTGAACACCTGCGGCATGTTTTCAGAGGAAAAATCATCCTGCCGCATCCATTCCGGGAGTAAACACCGATATATCTACATACAAGGTGTTGCCGTCTTTGACGTTTATGTCTCCGCCGACGCCGGACGAGGTTTCAGGGCAGTACACGCCCATGACATATCCGGATGCCATGTTAGGCGTATTCAGGTCTCTGAACTCATACTTGATATTCAGCTCGTCGAGCAGCACGACGTACTCTTCCTGCGTCATTCTCATTCCGAACTCATTGATATAGTCGGGGATCTGAACGGTTGCATAGCCCTGGCTTACAAAGAGCTTTACGTGCTGAACAGGATAAAGCTCTGTTCCCTCCGGAATATCCTGGTCAAATATCACGCCCCGCTCGTACTCATCTGAATAATCATATACAGCCTCAAACTCAAGGCGGTCTTTCCATGTATCGCTTTCAACGACGGACGTATATTTGCTTCCTCTCAGGTCAGGCATGATGAACATTGTTCCCTGAGGCTGAGACTGTGTCGTGGTGGCAGACTCCTCTGTTGTTACGGGAGCCGTTGTGGCGCTTGTCTGCGTCTGCTCGGTTGTCGGATTCGGGGACGTGACCGCCGGCAGTGAGACATCCTGACCGCTGTCGTCGTCGTTCTCGGGCAAGAGCATTGCAACCAGCACAAAGAACGCAATGGCAACTATCACTATGAGCAGTCCCGCTCCTATAAACATTCCGACGTTGGACTTTTTCTTTTTCGAGGACTTCTTCGAGCCTTGCTTTTCCTGCCTGGGAATCTGTATCGGTATGGTCTGGGTTGCGCCCTTAGGAAGCTTATCCATGTAGCTCGGTTCATCAAAGAGCTTAGTCACGAAGTCTGTTATAGTCTGTATTCTTCTTTGACAGGACAAATTCATCGCCTGCATTATTACCCTTGAAACGTTTGCGGGAACATGCGGGTTTATCTTGCACGGCTCCAAAAGCGAGTCGTTTCCCACTCTCGCCATCGCCTCGGTAGGCATGCATCCCGTTAAAAGTCTGTACATTACGGCTGCAACCGAGTACACATCAGTCCATGTTCCGTCCCACTCAGACGCGGCATACTGCTCCGGAGCAGAGTATCCCGCATATAGCTCCGGTGCAAGATCGGTATTGACCGTTCTTATCTCAGGTATGCAAAATCCGGTGAGAACAAGCTCCGCTTTATCTGTGACCAAAATATTTTCAAGGCTTATTCCCCTGTGGATTATACCGGCATTATGTAGGCATCCGAGGGTTGTAAGCAGCGGCGGGAACATCTTTCTCACCTGTTCCCAAGAAAGCTCTCCGGCGTTCTGCTGCAGGTACTGCTTCAAAGTCACTCCGGCACAATAAGGCATGATGATATATGCGGTATTGTTGTCATAGAACATGTCGCACGGCGCGATTATATGGGACATGGTTCTGAATCTTATCAGAGATTTATTCAGTTCTATGAACTCCGACATGTAGTTTTTATACTGCACCACAGTTGACTGTCCGACAACTATTGCCGCGCTGTCGGTGTCCCTGTGGCATATGGCGTCAGGCATATACTCCTTGACGAACACCTTCATATCCTCGTTGTTGTCGTAGCCTATATATGTTGCGGACTCGCCGTTATACTTAAGGAGACGGCCGACAATATACCTTGAGTCGAGTATGGTTTTAGGCTTTAAGTATGCGGGAGAATTCATAACCGAATCGCTGTAGCCGCAGTTAGGGCACACGCCGCCTTCTTGTTCGAGAGGCTCCATGCATCCCATGCACAGCATTTTATGTTCGCTCATTAAATAGATCTTTCCTTTCAAAAAGAAACTGCAGTAAAATACAAATAGAATTATCCGTACAGGATTTTTACGAGCTTTAAACAATATAATACGCTTATAATCGTTATAATTTTACCAATGCATTTGTGCAATGTCAATCGCAATAGGCAAACTGTTATTTTGCTGTAACTAAGTTGTAACCATTTGCCCTGTCATCGAAAGGTGCACTGTAACAGTTATCCTTTTAATGTAACCATGTTGAAGCAAATTTGGCTTAATAACAATTCAAAACGCACTTTTAACACAGTCCCAAGCCGCATTTCAGCTTGATAAATCAAGTACAATAGTATATAATGAATATACTATTTGTCAAGCGGAATGCCGAGGTGTACCATGAGAAAACTCATTAAGATTTTGCAGTCAAAAATATTCATAACCGCTCTTCTGATGTTTATTCAGATCGCGGTGTTGTTTGTATTCTTCATCTCCCTTGCAAACAACTTTGTATGGTATTATGTCATCTCGTTGATTATTTCGATGCTTATAGTCCTTGATATATCAAATGAAAACATGAATCCGTCCTTTAAGCTGACGTGGATAATTGCAGTTTTGATATTCCCTATATGCGGAGCGCCTTTGTACCTCATTTTCGCAAAGTCAAAGCAAAACTACCGCATAGGAAAGAGATTTAAGAGCTACCGCCAGATGATGCGCAACACAATGCATGCCGACGACGGGGCGCTGTCAGACATAGCCGCACAGGACCCTGAGATGGCGAGGCAGATGCAATACATACAAAAGTATGCATACGCACCCGTATACCGAAACACATCGACAAAGTACTTTGCCTCAGGCGAAGAGTACTATGCCTATCTTTTAAAAGAGCTAAACCGTGCGGAAAAGTTCATTTTCATCGAATACTTTATAATTGAGCAGGGCAAAATGTTCGGCGGCGTACTCGACATACTTAAAAAGAAGATATCCGAGGGCGTTGAGGTAAGGCTCATGTATGACGACTTCGGCACCATACAAAAACTCCCTAAGGGTTACGACAGATACCTTGAGTCAATAGGCATAAGCGTGTCGGTGTTTAACAGAGTAAGGCCTTCCCTTGACACGTTTTTGAACTACCGTGACCACAGAAAGATAGTGGTTATCGACGGAAACACGGCATTTACCGGAGGTATCAACCTTGCGGACGAGTATATAAACGAGGTCGAGCGATTCGGACATTGGAAAGACACCGGAATAATGATCAAGGGCGAAGCCGTCACCAAGATGACGGAGACGTTTTTGCAGCTTTGGCATTTCTCAAGAGGCGAATCGAAGATAGATTACGCTGAGTACGCATGCAGCTTAAAGTGCGAGTCTGACGGGTTTGTGCAGCCGTATGCAGACGGTCCGTCAACCGACGATTTGATATGCGAGCTTGCATACATGGGACTCATAAACGGCGCGACAAAAAATCTTTATGTCACTACCCCCTATCTTATTCTCGACAACGAAATGACGACAGCGCTAAGGCATGCGGCAATGAGCGGAGTTGACGTGAGAATCATCACTCCGCGAATACCGGACAAAAAGCTTGTGTTTGCGGTCACAAGGTCAAATTACCGCGAGCTGCTCAACGCGGGTGTAAGAATATTTGAGTACACTCCGGGATTCATACATGCAAAATCGGTTACGGCGGACGGAAAGGTTTGCGTAGTCGGCACGGCGAACTTCGATTTTCGAAGTTTTTATCTTCATTTTGAAAACTGCATACTCGCCTACAAGTCAAAATGTGTTAGCGAAGTTGAACAGGACTTTTTGGACACTCAGGCAAAGAGCCAGGAAATAACTATTGACCAGCTAAACAAAAAAGGCCCTGTATACGCGCTGTTGCAGGCGGTGCTCAAAATCTTCTCGCCGCTTATGTAAAATAAAAAAGCCCTCTTGCTTGTCAATACAAGCGGGAGGGCTTAAATTATCTTAACTCGGCATGTGAAAATCAACCGACAAACTCTATATTGACATCACCGTTGTTCTCGGACACGGAAAGCGTTTTCTCGCCTCCTGTTTTTTCTGTCGGGAGGTTGCACTCTCCCTTTTTTATGTCAACATCCATAGAAAAGTCGTCCCACCCTCCGACGATAGTGCCGTCTATGTCTCCGTTCTTGGCGGTCAGGGATATGCCGCTTCCGACATCCAAGCTTTCAAACTCGATGTTTCCGCCATTTGTCTCAATGTCCGCACTTTCCGAAACAGAAAGCGGCTCAAGCGTTATGTCCTCGTTGGTGGTGCAAAGAGTTAAGCGCTCAACCATCCCGTCCGGAACGCACAAAGACACGGTCAGGTCGGCATCTGACGGCTTTAATCCGAAGTAATCGGCGATGTCTTTGTCGTTTTTGCATGTCATGGTGAGTGTTCCGTCATCCGAGGCGGCAATGTCATAGGCATAGGTGTCGTTTTCTGAATAGACAATGCGGATATCGCCGTCATCTGATGATAAAACCTCGATTTTCCTGTCTCGGACGTTTATATTTATTTCGCTGACCTCGGACGCGCTTGCAACGTACTCCTTTTGCACAAACGGGCTTTCTTCTCCACAGCCGGTCATCACAACAGCGCTCAGCATGACGCATAGCACAAACAAAACAAATTTTTTCATTTAAACTCCTCCGTATCAAAGATTATTTTCAGCTATGTCGGGCGAAAACGCATAATAAAAGATAATGCTTAAATTTAAACCCTGCTCTTATGCATTGATTATCCGCCCTTTCTATGCTACAATGAAGTATAAACCTTTGTGTAACACAAAAGTCAAGAGGATAAGAGGCAAGCAAAATGAAAAAATATTTTTCCATCGGCGAGGCGGCAAAAGCCGTTCACACGACCACAGAGACCTTGCGCCACTATGACAGAATCGGGCTTGTCAAGCCGAGCAAAAAAGACGAGTGGACGGGATACCGTTACTACACCGAAAACGACATAGTACGCTTAAACACTGTTCGGGCGCTTTTGCTCATGGACTTGTCTTTAAGCGAGATTAAGAATGTTTTGGAATACGACGACCTTGAAAAAACCGTAGAGTTTTTGGAGCATGCAGAGGAGAAAGCCGACGAGAAGATCGCCGCCCTTGAAGCGAGCAAGGCAAAGATACGGCTTGCAAGATCAGACTACGAAAAGAAGCTGGATATACAGCGCATGAATCAGGGATACGCAAGCGAAAAATCGCCCTACAGTTTTTATATAAAGACTCTGCCCGAGCGTGTAATTCTGCTTTCCGACACATTGCAGTCGCCGACTCTTGAAAATCTGTGGAACTATCTGAGCCACTTTTACGAAAAGCTCACGCCAAAGCTTAAAGATTGCTTTTCATTTGAGGATGTGGCGGGCATATACACTGAAAGCGACCTGACAAGGATGTTTGCAGTGTGTACGAAGTATAAGGACGTAGACAACATGAAAATTTTGCCGCAGGGAAAGTATCTGTGCGCCGACTGCAACGAGGAAAACCGCGCCGATGTGTTAAAGGAGCTGCTCAAAGCGGCAAGAGACAAATACGGCGTATCACCGTCATTTTCAGTGCAGATGATAGTAATATCGGGAATACTGCATTGGAATTACGAGGCTCAGATTTATATCGGCAATCGAGCATAGTTACTATGCATAAAAATAAGCCGCTCAGCGATACAGCCGGGCGGCTTTGTTTTATTATGTAAAGCTTAGTGCCTTTCGTCGGAGTCAAAAGTCTCGCAGAACCGAGCGGAGAAAGCAGGCTCTTCACCGGCGGCATACAGGTGGGATGTGTCGCCGAAAGCGCTGCATCTGAAAGATGCGATCCCCTTTTCTCTTTCTTCGGTATACAGCGTTGTCACCGACGTCGGCGCGGCGCAGAAATTCTGCCCGAGAACAACAGGTGATATGCTCAGCAGGTGTCCGAGCATCTGGCACTCTATTCCGAAGTGACAGAAGAAAACGATTGTATCGCGGTTCGGCTTGGCGGCATCGTAATACCTTCCGTTTCGCACATAACCGTGCTTAGCAAGCAGCCCATCAAGTCCGTCCGTTATGTTCTTATAAAGCTCCGGATAATTCCCCTCCTTCATAAAGTCCACATTCATAAACTCGTCCTTATCATAAAGAGCGTCTATTTTCGTAAAGAATGAGGGCAGAAGATCCCATGTAATCGCCCTTTCACCGTTGGTATAGGGCAGCTTAACACGGCAGTAATAAAACTCCTTGAGCCAGTCAAGCGTCACCGCTTCCCTGCCCATCTTTTTAAGGGTCAACGACGCAGTGTCCTGCGCCCTTCCAAGTGGTGAGCAGTAAAACGCCTTTACATCGAGCTTTGCTATTCTGTCGCTCAGCAGCTCCGCCTCGCGCCAGCCTTTCGGCGTAAGCGAATCTATGGAATAATCGGGGTCCGCATGTCTGATTATCAAAAGTCTCATATGTTATCTCCTTTTACTCCTGCGAGGATTCCGCTTGCTCATTACTGTCATCCCGGCTTTGTAAAGACTTATACCTTTGCAGGACTTTTTTGAGGTACTGACCGGTGTACGAGTTCGGGTTTTCTGAAAGCTCTTCAGGTGTTCCGGTTGCAACTACCGTTCCGCCTCTGACGCCGCCCTCGGGGCCTAAATCTATTATATAGTCGGCGCATTTGATCACATCGAGATTGTGTTCTATTACAAGAACGGTGTTACCGCTTTCGCAAAGCAGCTGAAGCATCTGAACAAGCTTGTTCACGTCGTCGGCATGCAAGCCGGTTGTCGGCTCGTCTAAAACGTATATTGTTCTGCCGGTTGCCCTGCGTGAAAGCTCCGTTGCAAGTTTTACACGCTGAGCCTCTCCGCCCGAAAGCGTCGTAGAAGGCTGTCCGAGTTTTAAGTATCCCAGTCCGACATCATTTAAAGTCTTTAGCTTTCTATAAATTTTAGGCATGTTCTCAAAGAAGCTGCAAGCCTCTTCTATGGTCATGTCCAAAACCTCAGCTATGTTTTTGCCTTTGTATCTGACTTCGAGTGTTTCTCTGTTATACCTTGCGCCCTTGCAGACCTCACAGGGAACGTATACATCGGGTAAAAAGTGCATTTCAATCTTGAGTATTCCGTCGCCCTCGCACGCCTCGCATCGTCCGCCTTTGACGTTAAAGGAGAACCTGCCCTGACCGTAGCCGCGTTTTTTCGCATCCGGTGTCATGGCAAACAGCTCCCTGATATCGTTAAACACGCCTGTATAGGTTGCAGGGTTTGAGCGAGGAGTTCTGCCTATGGGGGTTTGGTCTATGTTTATTATTTTATCGAGGTTTTCAAGCCCTTCTATGCGCTTAAACTCTCCGGGAACTATTCTTGCCCTGTTGAGCTTTGTGGCAAGCTCTTTATATATGATCTCGTTTACAAGAGAGCTTTTACCGCTTCCCGACACGCCGGTCACGCAGGTAAACGTGCCGAGAGGAATTTTAACAGTTATATTCTTGAGGTTGTTTTCCTTTGCGCCTACAACCGTCAGCCAACTTCCGTTGCCCTTTTTCCTCGTCTGTGGGACAGGTATGCATCTTCTTCCGCTGAGGTATGCTCCCGTGATGGAGCGCTCACATGCTTTTATGTCCTCTACGCTTCCCGCGCACACGATTTCTCCGCCGTGTATTCCCGCTCCGGGTCCTACATCGACAATGTAATCGGCAGCAAGCATTGTATCATCATCGTGTTCAACTACTATCAAAGTATTTCCCAAGTCTCTCAAGCGCTTCAGCGATGCTATCAGCTTGTCGTTGTCACGCTGATGCAGGCCTATGCTCGGCTCGTCAAGTATATACAGCACGCCCATCAGCGAAGAGCCTATCTGCGTTGCAAGGCGTATTCTCTGGCTTTCTCCGCCCGAAAGCGTAGAGCTTGACCTTGAAAGAGTGAGGTAATCAAGGCCGACGTTTTTCAAAAATCCGAGCCTTGACTTTATCTCTTTCAAAATCTGAGCGCCGATCATAGCCTCTCTGTCGGTGAGCTTGAGGTTGTTTACAAAGTCCAAAGCATCGCTTATCGACATATCGGTAAACTGAGCTATGTTAAGCCCTCCTACCGTGACGCCTAAGACCTCTTTTTTCAGCCTGTTGCCGTGACACGTGTGGCATTTTACCTCGCTCATGTACTCTTCTATCTTTGACTTTACGGCATCGCTGTCCGACGCTCTGTATCTGCGCTCAAGGTTGTTTATAACGCCCTCAAACGGAGTTATCCAGTATCCGCCGCCAAACTCCTCGGGACGCTTAAATTCAAGCTTTTGTCCCTGCGTTCCGTGGAGGAAAATATCTATAGCGTCTCTGGGCAAATCCTTTACCGGCGTGTCGAGCGATATGCCGTATTTTTTTGACAGTGCGTTGTAGTATATCATTGTGAACGAGCCTTCGTCAAGCGTATTCCAACCGTCTGCGCGTATTGCTCCCTGACGTATGGTGAGGTCGGGGTTTGGTATTACTTTTTTCTCATCGACCTGCAAAAACACGCCGAGTCCCGTGCAGTCCGGACATGCTCCGAACGGGTTGTTAAACGAAAACATTCTCGGAGTAAGCTCTTCAATAGAAACGCCGTGTTCGGGGCACGCGTAGTTTTGAGAAAAGAGCATCTCTTCTCCGCCTATTACGTCTACTCCGACAAGCCCTCCCGACAGCGAAAGAACCGTTTCTATGCTGTCTGTCAGCCTTGAGCGAATCTCGGGCTTTATGACAAGCCTGTCCACTATTATTTCTACGGTGTGCTTTTTGTTCTTCTCAAGCGAAATCTTTTCGGAGAGATCATACGTTATTCCATCCACGCGGACTCTTACATATCCTGATTTTCTCGCCTGCTCGAACTCCTTTGCATACTCGCCCTTTCTTCCTCTGGCTATAGGCGCTAAAAGCTGTATCCTTGTGCCCTCGCTCAGCTCCATTATTTTATCGGCAATTTGGTCTACGGACTGCTTTTTTATTTCCCTGCCGCATATGGGACAGTGCGGTATGCCTATCCTTGCGTACAAAAGCCTCAGGTAGTCGTATATTTCCGTGACCGTTCCGACGGTTGATCTCGGGTTGTTTGATGTTGTTTTCTGGTCTATGGATATTGCCGGAGAAAGCCCGTCTATGCTGTCTACATCGGGCTTATCCATTTGGCCCAAAAACATTCTGGCATAGGACGAAAGGCTTTCTATATACCTTCTTTGACCGTCTGCAAATATCGTGTCAAACGCCAAAGACGACTTTCCCGAGCCGGACAAGCCTGTAAAGACTATAAACTTGTCACGCGGCAAAGTCAGATTGACGTTTTTAAGGTTGTGTTCCCTTGCACCCTTTATAACTATTTCGTTGTTCATTGTCAGCTTTCCTTTCTCAGCTGTGCTATCTTATCGCGCAGGTATGCCGCCTGCTCGAAGTTAAGCTGCCTTGCAGCCTCTCTCATTTGCTTTGTCATCTTTTCGATAAGCTCCGCTCTCTCCCGCTTCGTATACTGCTTTTGAGACGGCTTTTTTATGTCCTTGTCGGATGAAATCTCTATTACATCACGAACGCCCTTTATAATTGTCTTTGGGGTTATGCCGTGCTCGAGATTGTATTTTTTCTGTATCTCACGGCGGCGTTCAGTCTCTGTTATAGCACGCTCCATAGAACCGGTCACGCTGTCGGCGTACATGATTACTTTGCCGTTTGCGTTTCTTGCCGCGCGCCCGATTGTCTGTATCAAAGAGCTTTCACTTCTCAAAAAGCCCTCTTTATCCGCATCAAGTATGGCTACAAGAGACACCTCGGGTATGTCAAGTCCCTCTCTTAAAAGATTTATTCCGACAAGCACGTCAAACTCGCCGAGCCTTAAATCCCTTATTATCTCCATTCTCTCGATTGTATCTATCGAATGGTGCATGTATCTTACCCTTATGCCAAGACCCTGAAGATAGCTTGTGAGATCCTCAGCCATCTTGACCGTGAGTGTTGTGACAAGCACTCTTTCTTTTTTCTCCGCTCTTTCGTTGATTTCCGTCACGAGGTCGTCAACCTGCCCCTGCGTGGGCTTTACCACTATTTCGGGGTCTAACAAGCCGGTCGGCCTTATTATCTGCTCAACTATTGCGCTTGACTGCTCCTTTTCAAACGAGCCTGGCGTTGCGGAGACAAAAACCGCCTGATTGACATGCGAATAAAACTCATCAAAAGTAAGTGGACGGTTGTCCAAAGCAGAGGGAAGCCTGAATCCGTACTCGACAAGCGTTTCCTTTCTTGCACGGTCACCGGCATACATTCCGCGCACCTGCGGCAGTGCAACGTGCGACTCGTCAACTATCATTAAAAAGTCCTTCGGGAAGAAGTCCAAAAGCGTATACGGAACAGCTCCCGGTTCTCTTCTTGCCAAAACTCTCGAATAGTTTTCTACGCCGCTGCAAAACCCCACTTCCTGAAGCATTTCCATGTCGTAATTGACACGCTGCTCGATTCTCTGCGCCTCTATAAGTCTGTCGTTGTCCTTAAAATACTTCACCCGCTCACGCATTTCCGCCTCGATATCCTCTATCGCCGCATTGAGCTTGTCCTTTCCCGTTATATAGTGGGATGCGGGGAATATCGCAGCATGCGCCAAGGAATGCAAAACTTCTCCCGTGACAACGTTTATTTCGGTTATACGGTCTATTTCGTCACCGAAAAATTCTATTCTTATAGCTGTTTCGTTGTGGCTTGCGGGGAAAACTTCAACCACGTCTCCCCTCACCCTGAAACGGTTTCTTTGAAAATCTATATCGTTGCGCTCGTACTGTATGCTGACAAGCTCGCTCACAAGCTCGTCGCGCGACTTGCTCATGCCCTTTCTCACGGAAACTATCATACTGCGATACTCTTCCGGATCACCCAGGGAGTATATGCATGAAACGCTCGCCACAATGACCACATCCGTGCGCTCGCTGAGCGCTGCGGTGGCAGAGTGGCGAAGTCTGTCTATCTCTTCGTTTACATCGGAGTCCTTTTCGATGTACACGTCCGTTGACGGAATATACGCCTCCGGCTGATAGTAGTCGTAGTAACTCACAAAGAACTCAACCGCGCTGTCCGGAAAGAACTCTCTAAGCTCAGAACATATCTGGGCGGCAAGGGTCTTGTTCGGCTCCAAAATCAGCGTAGGGCGGTTAACCTGTTCTATTACGTTTGCCATGGTGAAAGTTTTTCCCGAACCCGTTACGCCCATGAGCGTTTGATTTTTATAACCTTTATTTATTCCGTCAACAAGCTTTTTTATAGCCTGTGGCTGATCTCCGGTGGGCTTAAAGCTGCTTTTGAGAACAAACTTATCCATAAAACTACCTCCGCTCGATCCTGTCATCTGCCAAAAACGTCCATTAAAAGGGCGCAAAAAAGCCGGTTTGGACTTTTTGTGCGCCGCTTCAATTATTTTTTAGCGTCAAAGAACGGTTTTAAGCGCCTGTGCAAGCTGGTCGGGGCAGGATGTGTTTTTTGCTCCGCACTTTATTCCGTCAAGCTTTGCAATTGCATCCTCAACCTTCATTCCCTTCACCAGCGAAGATATGCCTTTCAGGTTTCCGTTGCAGCCTCCTACAAAGGATACATCCTTGATTACACCGTCTTCTACGGTCAGGTTAATAAGCTTTGAGCAAGTTCCCTTTGTTGTGTAAGTAAAAGTCATGGTATTTTTAACTCCTTTTTATTTAAAAAATTTATCGACAAACCATATGTCATCTATCATAAACTCTTTGCCCGCAAGGTATTCAAGCGCGCCAAGCTCGGCATCGCTCTTAAAGCTGAGCTTGTACGCGCAAAGAGCCTGCGTCTTTACTCTGTATTTTCTGTTAAACTCGTTTGTGCCGTATTTTCCGTCGCCCAAAAGCGGACAGCCTATGTATGCCATGTGGGCGCGTATTTGATGCGTCCTGCCGGTTATAAGCTCTATTTCGCACAAAGACAGCTCGCCGCAGGTCTTTAAGACCTTATATCCGGTCACAATGCTCTTTGAACCGAGAACCTCGTGGTCGTAAACATAAACCCTGTTTTCCGATTCCTTTTTTACAAGGAAGGCATGCAGCACCGTCTCTTTCGGCTTCGGCTCTCCCACCGTCACGCACAGGTATCTTTTATCTATCATGCGAAACTTTACGGCGCTGTTGAGTATCCGAAGGCTTTCGGCGTTCTTTGCGCATATTACTATACCTTGAGTGTTCCTGTCAAGTCTGTTGCAAAGCGACGGGGCAAAGCTTGCCTCGCTCTCAGGGTCATATTCTCCCCTTGTGTACAGATATTTTTTTATCCTGTTTATAAGGGTATCCTGCGAGTTCTCGTCGTCCTCATGCACCACCAGGCCGCAGGGCTTGTTGACAAGAAGAATATTTTCGTCCTCGTATATGACATTTATTTTGTCCGAGACCTTTAAAAATTCGGTTTCTCCGCGACTGTCGGATGTTTCAAAGAACTCGTCGTTTATATAAAGCTCCAAAACGTCCCCTTCGCACAGCCTGTCAGATATTTCGCACCGCTTTTTGTTGAGCTTTATGCGCTTTAAGCGGATGTACTTATACATCAAATTTTTCGGAAGTGCGGGGACTGCTTTGGATATAAACTTGTCGAGCCGCTGTCCGGCGTCGTTCTTATTTATAACATAGCTTTTCATATTCGATGCTTTGTGCGCTCACACCTTCGACAGCTTCATCAAAAAACTGTGCGGCAAAAGCTTAGCTAAAAGCCTGTAAAGCTTATACACGGCGCGGTTTGTATATACACATCTGCCCTTCTTGGACGCCAAAAGAGCCTTTTTCGCCACGTCGCTCACATCGCAATAAGGCAGCGTATCAAAAGCCTTAGAAACGCCCGGCTCAATCTTTGCAACCGTCAAAAACTCGGTTTTCATAGGCCCGGGACATACACACATGCAGTTTATGCCGAGGGGCTTAAGCTCCTCTCTCAGACCTTTTGTAAAGCTGAGCACATACGCCTTCGTTGAGGAATAGACGGTCAGACCCGGGTTTGGAACAAACGACGCTATTGAGCAGGTGTTGATTATCTGCGCCCCGCTGTGCATATGCCTCATGCAGACGCATGCAACACCGGTAAGTCCGCGGCAATTCAAATCAACCATAGCCGTTTGTATCTTCGGATCGCCGTCTATCACCTTTCCTATCCTTCCGAAACCGGCGTTGTTGATTAACAGCCTCACGTCGGCATCCGCATCGCAAAGTATTTGCTCTAAGCGCTCATACGAGCTGTCGAGCGAAAGATCCATAGCCACGGGAACGCATTTTTCCCCGTATTTTTCTGCAAGCTCCCTAAGCCTGTCCTCTCTTCTCGCTATAAGATATATCCTTTCAAGCTCCGGGTACATCTTAACAGCATGCTTTAAAAACTCAGCGCCCAAGCCACTTGACGCTCCGGTTATAACAGCGACCTTCATCATAAAATCACAATCTCCCGACTTAAATTCCGATTACTATATTATATAATCCCGAATGATTTGTCAACGAATTTTAACCTTTTTGAAAGAATTAAAGCCTTGAAATGACCTCGTCACTATGCTATAATGGCAACAACGTCAGACAAATATTACATTTAAAAAATGGAACATATATTTATATTTTTAAAGAAAGGAACGCCGCTTAACGCGGCGTATATCGCGATGAACAAAACTAAAATCACAGCACTGATTTGCGCGGCGGCTATATCGCTTACATCCTGCGCAAACATCAACATAAACCACGACAGCACGGAGGTGACAACCACTTCGCCTCCGGTTTCATCTGCAGTTACTACCACCACGAGCGACAATGTGCCGCAGTTTACGGTTGCACCGGATACGTCGGAGGAGGCTGTAACCTCGTCTGTCCCGGTGACAACTCCGCCGGAGGTTGTAACGTCTCTTCCGACATCATCATCTGAGGCTCAAACAAACGCAAGCGGAGAAATAATTGACGACTATCGGTCGGAATTAGACATGAGCGTAGAGGATCCTGACGAGCTGTACAGAATGTTCGGTCTCTCCAGAACCGAAAGGCAGCAGTTCTACAGCGAGATTTCCTCAGAGTATGACCTTCCCATAATACATGTGTCAACCGAAAACGAGCAGGAGGTTCTCTCAAAGGAAGAGTACGTAAACTGCATAGTTGAGATATTCAACTGTGAGGAAGAGTACGTCATGGATGCAACCTCTGCCGGAATAAGGGTAAGAGGAAACGCCAGTGCGTTTTACGGAGACGAAGATAAGATAAGAGAAAACGGTGCTCCGTACAGAATAAAGTTCACGAGCAAACAGTCGGTTCTCGGCTTAAACAACAACGCCAAGTGCAAGTCGTGGGTTCTGCTGAGAACATATGAAGCCGGCATAAGAGACTACCTTGCGTTTATGCTTGCAAAGGCGATAAACGACGGCGACTACTTCTCTTCTGATGCGAGGTTTGTCGAGCTGTTTTTAAACGAAAAGTTCATTGGTCTTTACCTGCTTTGCGAGCAAAGCCAGGAAAATCCGAACCGTGTCGCAATCAACGAGTGCGACGAGGGCTACACCGGAACGGACATAGGCTATCTTGTTGAGCTTGACAACTACTCATACACAGAACAGTGGCGTTTCATGCTCAACTACAATAAGGAGAGCATAACCGACGTTTACGGCACATCAAGAGTGCCCATATCCTATTATTACACCGTTAAAAACGACATATACTCAGATGAACAGCTCAAATTTATTGAGCGATACTTTGAGGTGGCATACGAAATCCCTATGCGAGCTATCAAGTACGGCGAGTTTTACCGCCTAAACGACGATATGACGCTGACGCTTGCTCAGGACGAGTTTGCAAACGCATATGAATGTGTAAGTCAGGTTTTGAATGTAGACTCGTTTGTTGACATGTACATGGTGCATGAGATAACCAACAACCAGGACGTCGGCGGAGGAAGCTTCTATTTTGCAGTGGACTTCGGAGACATCTCGCTTTACAAGACGCTCACATGTGTTTGCCCGTGGGACTTTGACTGGTCATACGCCGACTACTACTCTTCTTCCGACGGCGGACTTTACGTTGCAAAGTTTAAGGACAGCAATTTCGTAGAGAACTACGGAGACAGATCAAACCCGTGGCTGATACTCCTCTACTCCGCAGACTGGTTCCAAGAGCTTGTCCGTGAAAAGTGGGCGGAGCGTTATCCGTACATTCTGCAGTGCCTGAGCGACGTTGAAAACGTAGTCGAAACCTACAAGGACGATTTCAACAAGAGCGAAAGCAGCAGATATTCAAGAGCCAACGGCATACTTGACTGGGCATCTTCAAGAGTTGAATACCTCAACGAGCTTTGGGGATAAACTCTTTAGACGCTTGATCACACATACAAATATATAAACACCATTCCTTCGGCGCCTTCCACAGTGCCGAAGGAATTTTTCATATGCACAGGTATGCACAGACGACGCCAAGCTCATGCGGCGCTTATTAAAACCGTCAATGTACACCCGTCACATACCAAGCAGCGTGCATTGTTTAGAGCGTTTAATCATAGTTGACAGCGCACGAGATTTTAGCCGCAAATCCCGGGCAGCGCATGCATTACATATACGCTCTTGCCTGTATACAGCAAAAACCCGCGCCGAATATTTCGACGCGGGTTTTTGAACAATCACTACTGCTCGGACGATTTATGGCATGTTCCATTCATCGGACAGCAGCCGCAATTGCAGCCGCAAGATGATTTACCTTTTTTCTTGTTCTTCACCAGTACGACCACTATCGCAGCAACTATGCCGATTAAGATTATCGAAACGACTATTGTGCCTATATTTGCTGCTATCCATTCAAACATATCTATCAAATCCTTTGCTTATCAATGATCTATATTTCTTATCTTGCCTTTGCTTTTTTAACCTTAGGCGTTTCAAGTCTTACGGACTCCTTATAAGGTCTTACGAGCATGTATACTATAATTGCAAGTATGATTATTGCCGCTATAAGTCCTATTACGTTTACGTTTCCGGTAAACAGTCCGCCAAACTGGTTTATCATGAGCGCTACTGCGTATGCAAATCCGCACTGATAAAGTATCGCGAACCAAGTCCACTTGGCGTTGTTCATCTCACGCTTGATAGCACCGATTGCTGCGAAGCAGGGAGCGCACAGGAGGTTGAACACGAGGAATGAGTATCCGCTCACGCCGGTGAACACGCTTGCAAGCGTTCCGTACACATCTCCGGAGCCGCCGTAGAGTATACCCATAGTTCCGACGATGTTTTCCTTTGCGACAAGTCCCGTAATAGATGCAACCGCAGCTTCCCATGTTCCCCATCCCAAAGGAGCAAATATCCATGCGACGCCTCTGCCTATCGTGGCAAGTATCGAGCTGTCAAGCTCATCCTCTGAGAGCATTCTGAATGCGCCGTCTACTACTCCGAAGTAAGAGGTGAACCAAATAACTATTGTGGAGAGAAGGATTACAGTTCCCGCCTTCTTAATGAACGACCAGCCTCTTTCCCACATGGATCTGAGCACGTTCATGACCGTAGGCAGGTGGTATGCGGGAAGCTCCATAACGAACGGAGCGGGATCTCCTGCGAACATCTTTGTCTTTTTAAGCATGATTCCCGAAACTACTATAGCCGCTACTCCGACAAAGTATGCACTTGTTGCAACCCATGCGGAATTTCCGAACAACGCACCGGCTATCATCGAAATGAACGGAACCTTTGCTCCGCAGGGGATGAAGGTCGTCGTCATGATGGTCATTCTTCTGTCGCGTTCGTTTTCTATAGTTCTTGAAGCCATGACTCCGGGAACGCCGCAGCCCATTCCTACGAGCATAGGTATGAACGACTTTCCGGAAAGACCGAACTTGCGGAATATTCTGTCGAGCACGAATGCGATTCTTGCCATGTATCCGCAGGACTCAAGTATTGCAAGGAGTATGAACAAAACGAGCATCTGAGGAACGAATCCCAAAACTGCGCCTACGCCCGCTACAATACCGTCAACCACCAGTCCCTGAACCCAGTCCGCTGCATTTATAGCTTCAAGGCCCGAGCTTATCAGCGCCGGTATTCCGGGCACCCATATGCCGTAATCTGCGGGATCGGGTTCTTCGGTATATTCGCTCAGGGTGCTTACCGCTGCATTGTAGTCGTCAAGTGTGGCGGTTTCGTATGTGACCTGAAGGGTTTCCTCATCCTCAACGGCGTACTCAAAGTTGCCTGTAGGCGCTGCGCCGTTTTCCGCGACGTATTCGTCATACGCATCCACTATCAGCGACGCCGTGCCGTATTCCTCCGCGACTTCGTTGTATTCCGAACTTCCTATTCCGAACAGGTGCCATCCGTCGCCGAACAGGCAATCGTTCGTCCAGTCGGTAGCGTATGTTCCCACGGAAACCATTGAGATGTAGTAAACCAAGAACATAATCACCGCAAATATCGGCAAGCCGAGCCAGCGGTTTGTGACTACCTTATCTATTTTATCCGAAATGGTGAGCTTTGCTGCGTTCTTTTTGCGGTATGACGACTTGAGTATCGAAGATATGTATGCATACCTTTCCGCCGTGATAATCGACTCAGCATCATCGTCATGCTTTTGCTCAACGGACTGAATCAGCTTTTCAATCTCGGCTGTGATCTGCTCCGACAAGCCAAGCTCAGCAGTGACCTTGTCGTCTCTTTCAAAGAGCTTTACAGCGTACCAGCGCTGCATGCTCGACTCGGTGTTGCCGAACACCATTCCCTCTATATCGGTTATAACCTTTTCTATTTCATCTGAAAACTTGTGGACGGGAACTGCAATCTTTCTGTTTGCCGCACTGACAGCAGCCTTTGCAGCCTCTTCTACGCCTGTGCCTTTAAGTGCGGAAATCTCCACAACCTTGCATCCGAGCTGATCCGAAAGCTTTGATATATCTATGGAGTCGCCGTTCTTTTTGACGATATCCATCATGTTTATCGCCGCTACTATCGGTATGCCCAGCTCCGCAAGCTGAGTTGTGAGGTAGAGGTTTCTCTCAAGGTTTGTTCCGTCTATTATGTTCAGTATCGCATCTGGCTTCTCATTTATAAGGTAGTTTCTTGCAACAACCTCTTCAAGAGAGTACGGTGACAAAGAGTATATGCCGGGCAGGTCGGTGATGGTTACGTCGTTATGCTTTTTTAACTTTCCCTCCTTTTTCTCGACTGTTACTCCGGGCCAGTTTCCGACAAACTGATTTGAGCCGGTCAACGCGTTAAACAACGTCGTTTTGCCGCTGTTAGGGTTTCCGGCAAGAGCTATTTTTATAGCCATAATTGTCTCCTTCCTTAAAATGTATTTGGTTAGCTAAAGCTAACCGGCAGTCCGCAAAAAAGCCTTATTCGACCTCGATCATATCGGCGTCCGCTTTTCTTATAGACAGCTCATAACCCCTTACGGTGATTTCGATTGGGTCGCCCAAAGGAGCGATCTTGCGTATGGTTATGCGTTCGCCCTTAGTGAGTCCCATATCCATTATACGCCTTCTCACCGCGCCCTCGCCGTGAAGCCGCACTACTTTTACGGTCTTTCCGACAGGCGTTGTTCTAAGTGTATTCATACCTTTCCTCCTACCATTCTACACAAGTATCTTTTGCGCCATTTCTCTGCTGATGGCAACCCGCACATCTCGGATATTGACTATGACGTTTCCGTTTGCGCAACTGACAACGCTCACAGTCTCGCCTATCGTAAAGCCAAGATCCTCAAGATGCTTTTTTACGTCCTGACGTCCGCATATTTTCTTTATGGTGTTTTGCTCGCCTACACCTGCGAAGCTAAGCGGCATCATGTGTCACCTCCTGTAGATAATCAGATTAGCTCACGTTAATCGGGTTAGTTAGTGTAAGCTAACCCCAAGCGCCTAAAAGCAGGCCAGAGAGGACAACTGCAGCGTAATAAGTTAGTCCCCGCTAACCAAATAGATTATAGCGCAACACATTTCAGATGTCAATAGATTTTTCATAAAAATAAAGCTCCGTCTTAAAAAACAAGTCGAAGCTTTATTGCTGCACATCATTCAAACGCGCAAACGCTCTATTTATACATTCATTGTCATACGGCAAGTCCCATGACGGGAGTTTCACAAAGCTCATCTGCTTTCCGCTTAGCGGATGTGAAAAGCTTATTTTGTGCGACCAAAGGCAAAGCGACACGCCGGGTATCTTCCCGCCGTACCTCACATCTCCCGCAAGCGGGCAGCCTCTTGAAGAAAATTGCACACGTATTTGATGAGTTCTTCCGGTATAAAGCCTGACACCGACCAAAGAGGTTTCGCGACCCCGAACCACATCCTCGGCAAGCGTGATGTAAGACAGCCTTGCGCTCTTTACGCCTTTGCGGGGTCTTTTGACGACATAGGATTTATTTTTAGCCCTGTCGTGGTAAAGCATATCCTCAAGCGTGCCGCTTTGATCTGCCATCCTGCCGAGCAGCACCGCAAGGTATTCCTTTTTAAACCCGCCGCACGACATTTGTGTACAAAGTGCGGCGGCGGATTTTTGCGTCAGCGCATACACCATCAAACCGGCCGCATCCTTGTCAAGCCTGTGCACGGCGTATACATCACGGGAAAGCATGCTTTTGAGCGCTTCGCACATGCCTCTCTCCGAGTCTATGCCCTGCGGCTTTATCACAACGCATATCTGACCGTCCTCATATACAATTGTCATCTCAGGCATCATGATTAAAGCTTTTTAAACGCTGCCGCGTTCCACATTTCGCACTCGGTAGTCTCTAGCATTTCAAAGCCTCTTTGTCTCATGGCATCGAACACTTCGTCGCATCTGCCGGTTATGATACCTGAAAGCACAAGCGTTCCGCCTTTTGCAGTTACGCATTTAAACACATCGGCCATTGCAAGAAGAACATCCGCCACTATATTTGCCGCGACAAGTTCATATCCGTTTCCGATCTTTTCTCTCAGCGCACCGTCCGTAACGACATCTCCGCAGTATGCGGTATAGCAGTCATCCGATATGCCGTTCTTGTTTGCGTTTGCCTTTGCCGTGACGGCAGCATCGGGCGAAATATCGACAGCAACTGCGCTCTTTGCTCCCAACAGCACCGCCGCAATTGAGATTATACCGCTTCCGCAGCCGAGATCGCAGACCCTGTCGCCGTCCTTAACGTACTTTTCCACAAGCTCAAGGCAAAGTCTTGTGGTATGATGCCTTCCCGTTCCGAAGCTGTTTTCCGGATCAAGCTCCAGCACTACCCTGTCGTTATCGGCTCCGAGCTGTTCCCACGACGGCTTTATCACAAGTCTGTTTCCGACGTTGAGCGGCTTAAAATACTGCTTCCAGTTGTTAGCCCAGTCCTCTTCCTTGATATTTCCGCTTCTTATCTCAAGCGTTCCGTACATGTCTGCGTTTTCAGCCGCTTTAAGCGCGTTTACCGCCGACCGCACCGCCTCGAGCATATTTATGCCATCCTCGCTGTCCGGAACGTACACCGTTATATAGGTGTCCTTGCCGCACATCTGCCAGACTTCCTCGCCTATATAATCCCATGATGCGTTTTTGTTCCTCTCAAATTCCTTTATATCCTCCGGATCGTTTATGACGAACCCGTCTATTCCAAAGCTTATGAGCGCGTTTGTGAGCGGCTCAACGCCTTCGTGAGTAGTATATATCTTTAGCTCTTTCCATTCCATAGATGCTTTCCTCCCCTGTTGTAATACGTTTGTCCCGATAAGTTTACCATGGCGGCAGATGAAAATCAAGTTTATTGCCCGTGCATCTCTCAAAGAGCTTAAAACACAAACATAAAAGTTTCTTAAAGGAAACGAAGCTTTAAAAACAAACCCGCCGCGCAAAATATGCGGCGGGCTATGAAGCTTATTGAGAACACATCACTGCTTTAGCATCTGCGCCAAGAATATGAACGCAACTGCCACAGCCAAAAACGCCAAAGCGATTATAAGCCATACGTACCAGCGCAGCTGTTTTTTCGGCACAGCCGTGATAAGCTCGGAGAAATAGGTTGACATCAGCGGTTTCTTCAAAGCATAGAACAGCGGGACCGACACAACCACGGCGATTACGGCGTTGACGCTTGATGTTATTGCGTTTGTGGCAACAGCCGTAAGGGCGGTTTCCACAGGTGCGCCCAAAAGCAGCTGACCGATGTATGTGTTCATTAGGTACAGCACAATATAAGTGATCTGTCCGGCTACTGCGCTGAGCACGACTCCCGTGAAAGACTTGTTGGTCTTAGGATGATTTTTGTACTTCGCAGCCAACACGCCGCACACAAAGCCCATTGCAAACTTTGACAGGAAGGTAAACGGTGCAGACACAATGTACACAGGATCGAGCAGGTCATATAATCCCGCGCCTATTCCCGATGCAAGACCTCCGGGTATTCCGCCGAACAAAAGACCCGCAAGCAAGCACATGGAGTTTCCGAAGTGTATTCTCGTTATGAGCACGCCGTTAGGTATCTTTATCTGAATGTAATTTCCCACAAAGCAAAGCGCCGCCATCAAGCCGACAGCAATAATCAGCGCAAGCTTTCTGTTCTTCATAATAATCACTCCCCCTTTTGGTTTGATATCATTTTAGTACTGCCGCTTTAAAAAAGCAAATCGCAGCAGTGCCGGCTCGTCCAAAAACAATTTGTCTAAATTGCTTTGCATTTATATGATTATCGCAAGACGTATTGTTAAATTTGACGATAAATTTATTTGATGCGGGCATCTGAAAATTCACAAGAAAATCAATGTACAAAAATCATTAAATCAAAAAAATATAATTATGCAAACTGCAAGAAAATATAAAAATCCCGCAAACCTTTTTAAGTCTGCGGGAAGTCCGATGTATTTATTTTAGGCATACATTTTACTGCCTGCGCCTATCAGTCCTCTTCTTCAGTCTGAGGCATATCCCAGTTGTGGTATACCTCCTGAACGTCGTCGTTGTCGTCAAGCGCCTCTAAAAGCAAGTTCATATGCTTTATCTGAGTCTCATCGGTGAGAGTGGTGTAAGTAGAGGGAACCATAGTGTCCTCAGCAGATACCACGGTATATCCCATGCCGCGAAGAATTTCGGCAATATTATACACATCGTTGGGGTCGGTTGTTACTTCTATGGCGTCCTCATCGACATTGAAGTCGCCTGCACCCGCTTCAAAGCAATCCTCCATCAGCTTGTCCTCGTCACAGTTGTCGTTTTCAAGGACTATAACGCCCTTTCTCGTGAACATGAACGAAACGCAGCCGGTAGTACCCATGTTGCCGCCGAACTTATCAAAATAATGCCTTACGTCTCCCGCAGTGCGGTTTTTGTTATCGGTCAGGCATTCAACGATAACAGCTACTCCGCCGGGGCCGTAGCCCTCATAGACCATTGTCTCGTAGTTGTTCTTGTCGTTGTCGCCCGCAGCCTTTTTAATTACTCTGTCGATATTATCATTGGGGACATTATTTGCCTTTGCCTTGGAAATAAGATCTCTCAGCTTAGAATTGGACGCGGGATCGGGTCCGCCTTCCTTAACGGCAACCGTTATCTCTCTGCCGATTCTCGTAAACACCTTAGCCTTAGCGCCGTCGGCAGCTTCCTTCTTACGCTTGATATTATTCCACTTTGAATGTCCTGACATAAAATCACTCCGCCTTAAATCTTAAAAAATTAGTTCTAATTGATTCTAAAATATTATAATATATCGCACGCTATATTTCAACCGTATCCCATATCTTTTTAAACAGCTCTTTTATCCTGTCCGAGTTGTCAGTCAGATACAAATACCCAAACAAACACTCAAGTGACGTAGCACGCCTGTACTGCGAAACCTTTGAATGCTTCGGTGCGGATATTCCGCTTGCGTTACGACCTCTGCGCATTATATCAAGCTCCTCTTCCGTGAGAACAGGTTGGATTATATCGCATGCTTCTGACTGAAACTCACAGCAAACATACTTCACCGCTTCATTGTGGAGCTTGCCCACCGGCATATTTGCCTTCAAAACAAGCTCGTATCTCACAAGCTGTTCATACACGCTGTCTCCCAAAAAAGCAAGCGCAAGCGGGCTATACATCCCCGCCGTTCTTTTGTCCATACGGGTTTTCTCCTTCTTCGTCCGCGCAATCAGCTCACATAGTCAAATTCAAATCCGCACACCGACACAGTGTCGTTGTCCTTGATTCCCATCTGAACGAGCTTGTCTATTATTCCGGTTGATTTTAGGACGAGCTGGAAGTGCTGCAGCGACTCGTAGTCGTCCACATCGACCATCCGCAATATGCCCTCAAGCCAATCAGCCTCAACAAAGTACACGCCGTCCTCTACGCTCACCGTAAAGCTTCTGTCCTTTGCAAGCTCCTCCGGATTCCACGGCGATATCGGGTCAGGCTCAAACACCTTGAGCGGCGGAAGTTTTTTAAGCTCCTGAGCCGCAGCGTTCATAAGCTCTGCTGTTCCCATCGTCGTTGCGGCGGAAATTTCAAAGAACATATATCCCTTAGAGGTTATATACTCCTTGAACCTTGATATTTGCTCGGGGGTTGCCATGTCGCATTTATTTGCCGCAACTATCTGCGGAGCTTTTGCCAAGTCCTCGCTGAACTTTTCAAGCTCTGCGTTTATGATGTTAAAATCATCTATTGGGTCTCTGCACTCGCTGCCCGAAACGTCCACAACGTGGATTATCAATCTGCAGCGCTCAACGTGCTTTAAAAATTCATGGCCTAATCCTATGCCGTCGCTTGCACCCTCGATAAGTCCGGGGATATCCGCCATAACAAACGAATCGCCGTGAGCTGTCTTTACGACGCCCAAAACGGGTGTCAGCGTCGTGAAGTGGTAGTTAGCTATCTTGGGCTTTGCCGCCGACACAACGGAAATAAGAGTTGACTTGCCCACGTTAGGAAATCCGACAAGTCCCACATCCGCCAGCAGCTTCAGCTCAAGTTTCAAGTCGAGTTTCTGACCCTTGAAGCCCGGCTTTGCAAACCTCGGTATCTGTCTTGTCGGAGTGGCAAAATGCGCGTTTCCGCGTCCGCCGCGTCCGCCCTTTGCGATGATTACGGGTTCATCGGTGGACATATCCGCTATCAGCCTGCCCGTGGCTGCATCAGTGACTATAGTGCCCCTCGGAACCTTTATGACAAGGTCTTCTGCGCTCTTGCCAAAGCTGTTCTTAGGACCTCCGTTTGTGCCGTTTTCCGCGCAATACTTTCGCTTAAAGCGGAAATCAACGAGCGTATTCATGTTGTCATCAACCACGAACACCACATCTCCGCCCTTTCCGCCGTCTCCGCCGTCCGGACCGCCTGCGGCTATATACTTTTCTCTGTGGAAGGAAACGCAGCCGTCGCCGCCGTCTCCTGCCGAAACGGTTATCTTTACTTCATCTACAAACATACGTCCACCTCCTGCCCTTTCAATTTAAAACGCCAAGCTTATGCTTGGCGTTTATGGATTGTTTGATTACTCAGCGGGATAAACGCTGACTTTCTTTCTGTCGCGTCCCATTCTCTCAAATCTGACTACGCCGTCGATCTTTGAATACAGCGTGTCGTCAGAACCTATTCCTACATTCATGCCGGGATGAATGTGAGTTCCTCTCTGGCGGTAAAGAATATTTCCTGCTAAAACAAACTGACCGTCCGCTCTCTTGGCGCCAAGTCTTTTAGACTCGGAATCACGACCGTTCTTAGTCGAGCTGACACCCTTCTTATGAGCGAAGAACTGCATGCTAATTCTTAACATTTATCACACCTCCGAAATATTTACTTTTAAGTAGTCCGGAAACTCCTTTGAAACCTCCTCAAGGTGCGCTCTCAGACTTGCCATAAGCTTGTCCGAGGTTTCGGATGCTTCCTTAACTTTGCAGCATATGTTGCCGTCGGACACATCTAATCCGAGGTCTACGGAAAAGTAGTCTGCTGCGGTATTGACTGCGAGCATTACCGCCGAGGAAACGCTTGCGCACACAATGTCGCTTCCTGAATCGGAATACCCCGAATGACCCTTGACCGAAAAGCCGACACAGCTTCCCGACCTGCTCATTTTAAAATCTGCGCGGATCATTCATTATGCCTTTATTGCTTCGATTCTAACCTGTGTATAGGGCTGTCTGTGACCCTGCTTCTTGTGAGAAGAGCCCTTCTTAGCCTTGTAAGTGAAAACAGTTATCTTCTTAGCCTTACCGTTCTTAAGAACCTTTGCTTCAACAGCAACGCCGTCTACATAAGGAGTTCCGACCGAGGTCTTTTCACCGTCAGAGTAAGCGACAACCTTGTCAAATGTCACGTTGTCGTCAGCTTCAACGCCGAGCTTCTCGATAAAGAGGATGTCTCCTTCCTTAACCTGATACTGCTTTCCGCCTGTCTCAATTACTGCGTACATTATATTTCGGCACCTGCCTTTACTATAAAACTCGCTACGCTTCGGTGCGGTTTTGCCCGTCTTTTCATCAACCGAACATAAGCGGCTTAAAAACTATACCACATCTATATTTTAAATTCAACTGATGCGGCAAAAAATTCACAGAAAATTTACACTTTCTCGATTTCTCATTCAAAAGTAGAGGTCAAAACAATCTTTCCGTCTGCGGCAGAAACGTTTATGCTTCTTATGTTGCGATCGTCGGAGTCGATGATAAGATCGGCAATTTTGTCCTCGACTTCTCTGCGAATTACCCTTCTTATGTCTCTTGCTCCGTACTTATCGTTATACGCTATGCCTGCAATGACCTTTTCCGCCTCGCGGTCAAACGTAAACGTTATTTCCTTTTCGGCAAGAGGCTCTATCATTTCAGAGAGCATGAGGTGTGCGATATCGGCATAGTTGTCCTCGGTGAGCGGGTTAAACACAACTATCTCGTCCACACGACTTATAAACTCGGGTCTTAAGAACTCTCTCAAGCCCTTTATGGCGCGCTCTTTGGATATCTGAGCCTGCGACTTGTCAAAGCCTATGCCAAAGCTCTTGTCTGTAGAACCGGCGTTTGATGTCATGATTATGACGGTATTTTCAAACGACACGCTTCTTCCCTGGGCGTCGTTTACCCTGCCTTCATCGAGAATCTGCAAGAGTATATTCATTACATCCGGATGAGCTTTTTCGATCTCGTCGAACAGGACTACGGAATAAGGTCTGCGGCGAACCTTCTCGGTAAGCTGACCCGCCTCATCATATCCGACATATCCCGGAGGAGAACCGATAAGTCTTGAAACCGTATGCTTTTCCATGTACTCCGACATGTCAATCCTTATGAGCGGCTCGGTGGCATCAAACAGCTCCGCAGCAAGCGTCTTTGCAAGCTCTGTCTTACCCACTCCGGTAGGACCTACAAATATAAACGATGCAGGTCTGCGGCGGGAGGTAAGTGAAACTCTCGTGCGCTTTATCGCCTCGCAGACAAGATCCACGGCCTCAGGCTGACCTATAATCTTCTTGCTCAAAGTGTCGTGAAGATTTCTGATCTTTGCGTACTCTGTTTCGACTATCTTATTTGCGGGTATGCCCGTCCAAAGCTCTATTACCTTTGAAAGGTCGTACTCCGTAACGCGGACTTTATCAGCCTGTTCCTGAGCTGCCTTGCAGTCATTTTCGGTCTGAGAAATCTTTGCTTTCATCTCGGCTATCTTTTCATAGTCCGGATTTTCCGCCTCTTCAAGCGTGCCAAGCTCTACGCACTCGTTTTCAAGCTTAGCCTTCAGCTCAAGCGACCTTGAAATTTCGGGGCTGCGTATGCTTGCGCCGGCGCACGCCTCATCCAAAAGGTCTATTGCCTTGTCGGGCAGGAATCTGTCGTTTATATACCTCTCAGACAAAACCGCACACATTCTCAGGGCGGAATCTGATATCTTTACGTGGTGGAAGTCCTCGTAGTACTTTCTTATGCCGAAGAGGACGCTTATGGTATCCTCTACAGTCGGTTCGTTTACGGTTACCGGCTGGAATCTGCGCTCAAGCGCGCTGTCCTTTTCGATATACTTTCTGTACTCGCCGAACGTCGTCGCTCCTATGACCTGAACCTCACCTCTTGAAAGAGCGGGCTTTAGGATATTTGCAGCGTTCATGGTTCCTTCGCTGTCTCCTGTTCCGACGAGGTTGTGAATCTCATCAATGAAGAGAATGACGTTGCCTTCCTTTTTAACTTCCTGGATAAGTCCCTTTATCCTGCTTTCAAACTGACCTCTAAACTGTGTTCCCGCAACAAGTGCAGTGAGGTCCAAAAGATAAATCTGCTTATCCTTGAGAGCAAAAGGCACGTTTCCGGAAACAATCCTTTGAGCTATGCCCTCGGCTATTGCCGTCTTACCTACTCCCGGTTCACCTATAAGACATGGATTATTCTTTTGACGGCGGGACAGAATCTGCAAAACTCTTGATATTTCTCTGTCACGGCCTATTATCCTGTCGAGCTTGCCCTGAGCGGCGCGTTCGTTGAGGTTCGTGCAGTATGTGCCCAAAAACTTAAGCTCCTTATCCTGCTTTTTCTGATCCTTTGTGCGCGGCTTCTTTTTGTCGGCATCCGAAGGCGTCTGTTCATCGGCGCCCTGATTTGCCATGAAGTTTGAAATGAAGTTTGGCATCGTTCCCGATCCTCCCATTTCAAACGAATCACCGTCGGCGTCATTTGTTAACGACTCGGAAAAAGCTTCGAGATCCTCATCTGTCAGCCCCATTTGCTTCATATAATCATCGACCTGCGTTATGCCGAGCTTTCTCGCACACAAAAGGCACAGCCCCTCGTTCTTTCTTTCGTTGCCATTTACTGTTGTTATGAAAACCGCTGCGGGTCTCTTTTTGCATCTTGAACAAAGCATGAATTATCACCCTTTTCTTGGTTTATTTTCTCTTAATTGATGCATATATCATGCATACATATCATTATAGCGGCATTAAGTGAAAGCCGTATGATAGAATGTTAAATTTTTATTACAAGAAACTTAAAACGTCGAAATTGTACAGAAGGACAAACAGCTTTGATTGTTCGATTGTTTCGCTGTTTAAGAATATGAGTGAATCTCCGGTCAAGCTCACAACCGCTTTAACCAGGATTGCGGTGACATACATAAATATCAGTCCCTCAACCAATCCAAAGAGCGCGCCGAGCACTGCATTTATCGGTCCGACAACCGGCACCTTGTTTACAAACTTAAAGGCGTTTGAAACGGGGTTTATGACAAACCGAAGTATGAATAGAACAACGATAAATATCAACGCCTTCAGCAGCCACTTTATCACCGGAGCAACAAAGTTTTCTTCAACTGCTCTTGCAGTGTCCGCCGTAGTTCCGCTCACAAACGTCTGAACGACGTTCTCGAGTTTTTCGGTTATATCTGTCAAAGTTGACGCCGCGCTGCTCACATATCCCGAGATCGGCGTGTCCCTAAACATATTGTTGAGCACCTGCTCAGCAACCGACTCCTTTACGCCCGACTCGATAACCGACGCGTTGTCCTGAGCGCCGTTTTCGCGCATCCGGCTTATGAGCGAATCGAAAAAGTCGGGGTCGTTTTGCAGGATATCCGATATCTCCGCTTCGGTCATTTCAACGCCGTAATTTCCGCTTGAAATAGCCTGAGCAATTAAGTGCGCCTTATCTGTTTGATCTGCGTTTTCCTCAAACTTTGATACGATAGTTTCTTTTATGCAGCTGTCGTAAATAAACGGCGACAGAACCTCTGCCGCAAACCAGCTTATGAGAAACGACGCAATAATCAAAACGGTATAAACCACACTTCTCACAAAGCCCTTTTTAGAACCGAGGTATAAGAAAATCAAAAGTATTCCGACAGTAAAAACATCGTAAAACCAGAACAAGTTTTCGGCCATAATTCACCTTCCTAATCGTGCATGGTCATCTGTGTTTTATTTATGCTGCGGTAGCCCTGCAAAAATACATTCTTTCCGCACACCGCAAACGACACATATTCGGTATCAAGCGGTGCAGTTCCGACAATTGTGCCGTCGGACGCAAACGCGCTGAGCCTCGTGTCTGAATTTAAAAATATTGAACCGTCGTATATATCTATGTGGTGTATTTCATCATTATATGTAATTTCGGTTTCTTCGTCAATATCCGAATTGAACAAAACTACATATGTATCGCTGCTGCCCGGCGCGCTGAACATCATTGCGCACACGTCGTCATCTACGGCAAACTGCGTAATTTCATAGTTATAGTTATAAGCGTATTCCTGCTCGCAATCGCTGTTGAACCTGTAAAGCGTCTCGTCTCCGACAAGCCAGAATCCTCCGTCGGATGTATACTCAACGGCAAGGCAGAGCGTATTCACCGCGGGAGTCTTTCCCGCCACCTCTTCAACCGAGAAGTCGAGTTTTGAAACCACGGATTTAAACTCTCCGCCGCGGGCATACACGCTTGCAACTATGCAGCCGTTTCCCGAATCGTCAAGGCAAACTGAAGTTATCAGATTTCCGTCCGCCCAGTGGAATATTTCAGTTCCGTTCCTATCATATATTGTAAGGTAGGAATCATATTTATCCGTTGAAGTGACAACGGCTATGTTTCCGTTTTCACCTATGACGGCATACAATATCTGACTGCCAAGGCGTTTTGAAAATACCTCGCTGTTTTTGTTGACGACTGTGAGGTTGTATCCTCCCATGTCGTAAACAAGCGCGCGCCTTGAAGTCGTTTCGATTACAGGATTTGAATACGGCAGGTGTATTGAGAACAGCTCGGTTCCGTCCGATGAGCACGTATAAAAAGTGGTGTCGGTAAAGAGCGTCCAGCAGCTGTCCATGGCATCTATGCTGACGTTGGAACGGCTGCTTATATCTATAGGAAAGTTTTCTACGCCGGAGGTTTCGTCAGAGTCGCTCATTCCGCGCTCAAGCACTCCTTCGAGGTATGGCAGCCAAAGATCCTTTGAAAGATACACCGCTGCCGCAAAGGCAACAACGATCAGCATCATCATCAAATTTTTCAGCGCTCGCTTGCGCTTACGCTTTTTTCTCAGCTTGCGCATATCGGTTTCAAAGGAATTTACAGAAGCCACACACTCACCTCCATTTCTGACTAAAGCTAAATCAATAAAACACCTTGTTGAGATACAGCCCGTGCGCAGGAACGGTCTTTCCCGCTTTTGTGCGATCCAGGGCGGAAATTATATCCGGTATCGAATCGCAGGACAGTTTCCCGTCGTTTATAAAGAGCAGCGTGCCGACCATTATGCGAACCATGTTGTACAAAAATCCGTCGCCCGACACCGAAAATTTAACTATGTCCCCGCATCTTTCGACGCTGAAATCAAAAACCGTTCTCACGGTTTCTGTTTTGTCGGTATCGGTTGAGCAAAAGGACTTGAAATCGTGAGTACCGATAAAATCCTTGCATGCCTTATTAAGCTTGGCATCGTCTATCGGGTACCAGCTTCTGAACACCGTGTCCTCATAAAACGGAGAACGTATTTCGGAGTTGTGTATCAAATAAATATACTGTTTACCCTTGCAGCTGTACCTCGCGTGAAAATCATCGCCGACAGCTTTGCATGAGGTTATAGCTATGTCTTTCGGAAGCACGCCGTTTAATCCGAACACTATTCCACGCTCGGTTATAGGGCTTTGCAGCATCACGGAAAACACAAATTCATTGGCATGAACTCCGGCATCCGTTCTTGAGCAGCCGTTAATCTCCGTATGCTCGCCCAAAAGCCTGTATATTCCGTCCTCGACGGTGCCCTGAATGGTTTTCAGTCCGCCGTCCTGGCGCTGAAACCCGTGATAATTCGTCCCGCGGAAGGACATTTTGACCATATAGTTTTTCATATCGGCAAAAAGATATTTAAAAGTATCACGCCTGCCAAAAACGCCGCAGTCACCAAAAGCGCCACATAGTCTCTGTAGGTAGTCTTAAGCTGTTTAAGCCTTGTCCTGCCCTCTCCGCCGTGGTAGCAGCGGCACTCCATTGCAAGAGCAAGCTCCTCCGCTCTTCTGAATGCGGAGACAAACAGAGGTATAAGTATAGGCACCAAGGCTTTTGCCCTGTGAATGAGCGAGCCGCTCTCAAGGTCTGCTCCCCTTGCCTTTTGTGCCGACATTATCTTGTCGGTTTCCTCTATAAGTGTGGGGATAAACCTGAGCGCTATAGTCATCATCATGGCTATCTCGTGTGCGGGAAACTTTATCACCCTCAGCGGCGAAAGTATTCTCTCTATCGCGTCGGTAAGAGCTATAGGGGATGTTGTATATGTCAAAAGAGAAGTTCCGCATATTAAGAATACTATTCTCACCGCCATAAAAATCATGGTGCGTATTCCGTCTGTTGTTATCTTGATTATCGTCCAGCTGAAAACCACGTCTCCGGTTGAGACAAAAAACAGGTTCAGTATACCGGTGAAAATTATAATCGGGACAATCGGCTTAACGCTCTTTGCCATCATTTTTATCGGTATCCCCGAAATCAAAAAAGACACGACTAAAAATACCACGCCTACGGCAAGTCCCAAAAAGCCCTTTGCCACAAACAGCATGACTATATATAATACCGCAAGCCCTAACTTCATTCTTGGGTCAAGGCGATGCAGAACGGATTTTCCGGGGAAATACTGTCCTAACGTTATATCCTTGATCAATTAAAAAATCACCTTCCCGACTTGTTGTCTAAAAGGCGCAAAACAAGCTTTTTGGCATACTCGACAGAATAAACTTCATCGCTGAAGTTTATTCCGCTCTGCTTAAGCCTGTCAAACACCCTTGTTATCTGAGGCACGGTCAATCCCATGCTGTCAAGCTCTCTGACTCTTGCAAAAACATGCTCCGGAGTGTCAAACATGAACACCTTCGCATCGTTCATAACCAAAATCTTAGACACGGTTTTAGCGACGTCCTCCATTGAATGAGAGACAAGCATCACCGTGCTTTTCTTTTCGTTGTGGTAATCTTTTATAAGCCCTAAAATTCTGTCTCTGCCCCTGGGGTCAAGTCCCGCTGTAGGCTCGTCAAGTATCAAAACCTTAGGCTCCATTGCCATTACTCCCGCAATGGCCACTCGCCTTTTCTGTCCTCCGGACAAATCAAACGGCGACTTGTTCATCAGCTCCGGCTTCAGCCCGACAAGCTTCATTGTCTGCTTAACTCTTATATCTATCTCATCATCACTAAGACCCATGTTTTTAGGCCCGAAGGCTATATCCTTATACACGGTTTCCTCAAAAAGCTGATACTCAGGATACTGAAACACAAGTCCGACTTTAAAACGTATTGCACGCAAGCGTGCCTTATCCGCAAAAAGCTCCTCTCCGTCAACTATAACCTTGCCGGAAGTGGGCTTCAAAAGACCGTTAAAATGCTGTATAAGCGTGGACTTTCCCGAACCGGTATGCCCGATTATTCCTATCAGCTCGCCCTCTTGTATATCGATGTTTACGTCGTCAAGCGCAACCTTTCTAAAAGGCGTGCCTTCTCCGTAAACGTATGTGAGATTTTCTGCTTTAATTATTCCCAACAGCTATCAGCCTTTCTTTATTTTAAGAGCTTGTACAAAGCCTCGTAACACTCGTCCTCGTCTATTATGTCGTCCGCAAGCGGTATGCCCTCTTTTATAAGCTCATGAGTCAGCTCTGTCACCTGCGGAACATCAAGACCTATTGATTTCAGTTTTTCCACCTGCGAAAACACCTTTTTAGGGGCGTCGTCCATAATGATTTCTCCCGAATCGACAACTATCACTCTTTTTGCCTTTGCAGCCTCGTCCATATAGTGAGTGATAAGCACTATCGTGACTCCCATTTTATTCAGCTCGGTTATGGTAGCCATTATCTCACGCCTGCCTATAGGGTCAAGCATAGCTGTAGGCTCGTCCAAAACTATACATTCCGGCTTCATCGCAAGAACGCCCGCAATTGCTATGCGCTGCTTTTGTCCTCCGGAAAGCTTATGCGGCGCATGCTCTCGGTACTCATACATTCCGACGGTTTTAAGCGCTTCATCTACCCTGCGGCGTATTTCATGCGGTTCAACGCCTATATTTTCAAGGGCAAACGCCACATCCTCCTCGACAACCGTAGCAACTATCTGGTTATCGGGGTTTTGGAACACCATGCCGACGGTTTTTCTTATGTCAAAGAGGTTGTCGTCATCGGTTGTGTCCATGCCGTTTATATATACCTTTCCCGATTCGGGAAGATTGATTGCGTTCAAAAGCTTTGCAAGCGTTGACTTTCCGGAGCCGTTATGCCCGAGCACAGCCACAAACTCGCCGCGGTTTATCTCAAGGGATATACTCTTAAGAGCAGTGGTTTTAACCGTCTCGTCGTCATATTCGGTGATGTATGAGAAAGTCACGTTTTTAAGCTCGATAAATTTATCCATTTGCATCTACCACTTTAATCTTTTATATTTGCTGTCCATATTGCCGTGTTTCCGGCGGGAAGAACCATGCCGCTCTTTTCGACCGGAAGTCCTATTTCGTCTGCGCTCACGCTGCCGCCGAATTTTTTGCCGAGTATGCTGCCCAAGATATACGACATGACCGAAGGCGACAGTCCGGTTGTATAGCTGTTCAAAATGAAGAAAAGAGGATTGTCGCTTAAAACTCCGGATGTGAGCTTTACAAGGTCGTAAATGCTGTCCTCAAGCTTCCACACCTCGCCGGACGGTCCCCTTCCGTAACTCGGAGGGTCCATAATAACTGCGTCGTACTTTCTACCGCGGCGTATTTCACGCTCGACGAACTTTTCGCAGTCGTCCACTATCCATCTTATCGGCTTTTCGGACAAGCCGGATTTTGCGGCGTTGTCCCTTGCCCACTGAACCATGCCCTTTGATGCATCCACATGGCACACGTTTGCGCCGGCTGCGGCGCATGCCAGGGTTGCTCCTCCGGTATAGGCGAACATATTCAACACGTTAATCTGCCTGTCGGCGTTTACGCTCTTTTCACGCGCTATCACATCGGACATGTAGTCCCAGTTTACCGCCTGCTCGGGGAAAAGTCCGGTGTGCTTAAATCCCGTGGGGCGGATTATAAAAGTCAGCTTATCATAGCTTACCGTCCAGCTCTGAGGGAGCTTGCGGCGGTATTCCCACTCGCCACCGCCCTTAGATGAGCGGTGATAAACGGCATCCGCGCCGTTCCATTCAGCGCCCTTAGGCGTTTTCCATATTATTTGAGGGTCGGGTCTGACAAGCTTTATGTTTCCCCATGCCTCAAGCTTATCTCCGCACGAGGCGTCAATCAGGCGATAATCTTTCCATCTGTCGGCTACTCTCACAGCTCGGTCTCTCCCAAATGCTTCTTTACAACCTGCGCAATGGCATTGGCATACTGGTATATAGCGTCCTTATCTCTGCCCTCCGCCATAACTCTCAGAAGCGGCTCGGTTCCGGATTCTCTGACGAATATGCGTCCGTCACTGCCGAGTTTATTGCTGCAATAATCTATTATTTCCGCGATTTCAGGGACTTCATTAAACTTGCCCCTGCACTCCGGTCTGAGCTTGACATTGACAAGCAGCTGCGGGTACGGCGTGAATATTGACGCAAGCTCTGAAAATTTCTTTCCGCTTGCCGCAAGTATTTCAAGAACCTTTGCTCCGGAAAGCTCGCCGTCTCCGGTTGTTGCGCAGTCGCTTAGAATTATGTGCCCCGACTGTTCTCCGCCAAGGTTATACCCGTCGAGGAGCATGCGCTCAAGCACGTATCTGTCTCCTATCCTGGATGCGGTGGAAACGACTATTCCGTTTTCCTTTGCCCATTTGAAAAATCCCAGGTTGGTCATTTTAGTGACGACGCATGTATTTGAAAGGAGTGTGCCGTCTTCCTTCATGCTCTTTGCAAGTATTGCTATCATTCTGTCGCCGTCAACCTGCTCGCCCTTTTCGTCTACCATAAGGCACCTGTCGGCGTCGCCGTCAAAAGCCACTCCGGCATGCGCCCTGTTCTCGACAACAGCGTTTGAAAGCTGTTCAAGGTGTGTTGAGCCGCATCCGTCGTTTATATTTGTTCCGTTAGGGGTGTTGTTGATCATTATGACGTTTGCCCCGAGGCCTTTAAAGAACTTTTCGGCGCAGGAGCTTGCCGCGCCGTTGGCGCAGTCCACAACTATGCGCATTTTTCCGAGGTCTGAATCTATGTTTTTCAAAAGATGCCTTACATAATCCCACTCTGCGTTCTTTTCAACATACACTCTGCCGAGGTTGCTGCATCCGGAAGGCGCCATTTCGTTTCTTGCGTCGAGGACAAGTCTCTCTATTTCAGCCTCAACTTCATCGGGAAGTTTATATCCGGACGAGGAGAATATTTTTATGCCGTTAAACTCATAGGGGTTATGGGATGCCGAAATCACTATTCCGGCGTCCGCTCCGTACTTCACGGTTAAAAACGCAACTGCCGGCGTAGGTATCACTCCGAGAGTATGTACATCCGCGCCCACAGAGCATATACCCGCTATGAGCGCAGACTCAAGAACATCACAAGATACTCTTGTGTCCTTGCCTATGAGTATTTTAGCTTTATGGTGAGAATTTTTCGCAAGAGTTACAGCTGCCGCCCTTCCTATTAGCATTGCTGTTTCAGTGGTAAGCTCGCTTACCGCCACGCCTCTTACTCCGTCAGTTCCGAATAACCTTCCCATACCGATTCTCCTTACATTATAATCAACGCAAAAGCGTCACAAGTCCAAAGACGTCTGACCGTCCCGAAGGATTCCCAAATGCTTATACGCCAGCTCGGTAGCGCATCTTCCGCGCGGCGTCCTTGCTATAAATCCAAGCTGCATCAAAAACGGCTCGCACACATCCTCAAGCGTCACCGCTTCTTCTCCGATTGCCGAGGCCAGGGTTTCAAGACCGACCGGCCCGCCGTTATAACCCTTTATAATCATGGTCAACATTCTTTTATCCAAAGAATCAAGTCCCAGCTCATCTATTTCCATTCTGTCAAGCGCTATTTTGGCGATTTTCTTTGTTATAACGCCGTTGCCCATTACATCGGCAAAGTCCCTGACACGCTTTAGCAGTCTGTTTGCAATTCTCGGCGTTCCCCTTGAGCGGGACGCCATCTCATACGCGCCGTCTTTATCGCACGCAACGCCCAATATCACAGCAGAGCGCTGAATTATGCGGCACAGCTCATCGGTTGAATAAAGCTCGAGGCGCTGTATAACTCCGAATCTGTCTCTTAAAGGTGATGTGAGCTGACCCGCTCTCGTTGTCGCTCCTATAAGGGTGAACTTGGGCAGGTCTATTCTTATAGAGCGCGCCGCAGGTCCCTTACCTATTATAATGTCTATGGCGAAGTCCTCGAGCGCGGGATAAAGAACCTCTTCTATCGCCCTTGAAAGCCTGTGTATTTCGTCTATGAACAAAACATCTCCCGGCTGAAGGTTTGTAAGAAGTGCGGCGAGGTCTCCCGGCTTTTCTATGGCAGGGCCGGAGGTTATCCTTATATTTACGCCCATCTCGTGCGCAATTATTGCCGAAAGCGTCGTCTTTCCGAGTCCCGGAGGGCCGTAAAGAAGGACGTGGTCCAAAGCGTCTCCTCTTTTTTTGGCGGCCTCGATGTATATGGCGAGGTTTTCTTTGACCTTTTCCTGACCGATATATTCGCTCAGCGTTTTCGGCCTTAAAGAATAATCGTTTTCCTCGCTTTCGCCCGCTATCATGTTCGGCGCGACTATTCTGTTTTCAAAATCAAATTCACCGGTTTCTATCATGTCGCATTCGCCTCCGAATCATGCCGATTACATTCTTTTATTGGAAGAAAGAGTCTTTAAGCACTGCTTTATAATATCGTCAACTTTAAGCGCGCTGTCGCACTTTGACACTGCGGCGGCAGCTTCCGACTGAGTGTATCCCAAAACCACAAGAGCTTCTATCGCCTCGGCGGCAACGGAATTTCCGACAACGGCGGACACCTGCTCGATGTCGCAGCCGTCAAAGCCGGCGGCAGCCTCCTTTGAAATCTTATCTTTTAGCTCCATTACAATCCTTTGAGCGATCTTTGAGCCTATGCCCTTTACCTTTGAAAATGCCTTTGTGTCCTCTGAAACTATTGCAAGCGCAACCTGCGAGGGGGTGTAGCTCGAAAGAATTGACAGCGCATACTTTGCGCCGACTCCGCTCACCGAAGTCAAAAGCTTAAAGCATGACAGCTCATCCTTTGAATAAAATCCGAACAGCTCCACGGCATCCTCTCTCACCGCAAGGTATGTATAAAGGGTTGCGGTCTGCACTCCGGAGAGCTGTGCAAGCGTGCCGAGCGAGGCTTTGCATGCGTATCCCACGCCTGCGCACTCTATCACGCACATATCCTGTTCAGTGTGAACTATGTTACCTGTTAAGCTGTATATCATTTCTTTCTCCCGATACTGTCGTTGTTGCATCCGTTACATGCATATGCTCCGTATGCGTTTGAAAATGAGTTGTGTCCGTGTGTTATGGCAAGCGCAAGTGCGTCCGCCGTATCATCAGGCTTTGGAACCTCTTTAAGTCTGAGAAGAGAGCGGGTCATCTGCTGAACCTGTTTCTTCTCGGCTTTTCCGTAGCCGACAACTGAGTTTTTCACCTGAAGCGGGGTGTATTCAAACACCGTAACGCCGTTTTGCTTTGCGCTCAAAAGTATTACTCCCCTTGCCTGGGCGACGTCTATTGCAGTTGTGTGGTTCGTGTTGAAAAAAAGCTTTTCTAAGGACATCGCCTCGGGGTGATAGGTATTTATCACTTCGTTCATATCGCGATATATTATTTCAAGCCTATCCTCAAAGTCCATCCCGGCGGGGGTTGTTATAGCGCCGAAATTTACAACGGAAAAATCTCTGCCGTCATAATCAAGCACGCCGAAGCCCACTATTGCGTACCCCGGATCTATTCCGAGTATCCTCAAATTCACTGCGGCGCACCTCCATACTTGAATCAATAATCAGTTTATTATATCACAACCGTTTTCGATAATCAACCCTAAACAAAAAAGGCTATTGCCAAACAGTATGCGCGGATATATAATAATCATGCCTGACGCGTGGCGCAGCTAATACGCCTTTTGCGGATACTTTACATGGCAGCACAAGATTATGAGGGAGAATTTATGCTTGTATCACTTGAAAATGTGTATAAATACTACAACGGTGAAGCTATACTTGAAAACATCAATTTCACAATAAATCAAGGTGAAAGAATAGGGCTTGTCGGCGTGAACGGCTGCGGCAAGACCACTCTTTTATCCATTATAACCGGCAAGACAAGCTGGGATAAGGCTCCTGATGGTTCCGGTTCGATAAGCTTTGCCCAAAATCTGCGCATAGGATACCTTGAGCAGGGCGTGGGGCTGAGCGCAGAGTGTTCCATAGCGCAGGAGATGAGAAAGCCTTTTTCGGAGCTTGATCGGGAATACGAAAGAATGAGCGAAATCGAGGCGTCCTATGCGTCGCTTTCCCCTGCGGAGCTTGAAAAAGCGGAGGCGGAGTATGCTAAGCTCAGCACGCACTACGAAAACAACGACGGGTACATAATTGACGTGAAGATAAAGACGATTCTCAACGGAATGGGATTTTCGGGGCTTGATCTTGAGCGCTCGGTAAACTCGCTGTCCGGAGGAGAAAGAACGCGTCTGGCGCTTGCAAAGCTTTTGCTTGAGGAGCCGGAGCTTTTGATACTCGACGAGCCTACAAACCACCTTGACCTCGATACCATGCAGTGGCTTGAGGACTATCTTCTCGGATACAAAGGAACGATACTTACAGTTTCGCACAACAGATATTTTCTCGACAGGATATGCACTCGCATATGCGAAATAGAATACATGCATTTAAAATCGTATTCGGGAAACTACACGACATTTTTAAAGCTTAAAAAAGAAGAGGTGGCGCGTCAGGAGAAGATATACAAAGCGGAGCAGGAAAAGATAAGCGAGCTGAGGTTTTTCATAGACAAGAACCGAGCAAGCGCAACAAGCGCAAAGGCTGCGAAATCAAAGCAGCACATGCTTGACAGGATAGAGGAAAACGCAGTTGAAAAGCCGCACGTATATCACAAGCCCGCAAAGATAAAGCTTGAATACGACATTGAGCCGCCTAAGGAGGTTCTTGAGGTATCGGATATAGACATTTCTCCGGACGGCGAGCAAAGCATGCTTTTAGACAGCTTTTCGCTGAGCGTGAGGCGAGCGGATCGCGTGGGAATAATCGGAGCGAACGGAGCGGGAAAATCCACGATATTAAAAACTATCCTCGGGATATTGCCCCACTCAAAGGGTCGGATATCGTGGGCGCAAAACGTCAGAACCGCATATTTTGATCAGAAAAACGAGCAGCTCAACCCGCACAACACTGTCATCGACGAAATTCACAACAGATATCCCGCCATGACGGATCTTCAGATAAGAAGCGTTTTAGGAAGCGTTTTATTGAGCGGGGAAAGCGTGTTCAAGCCCGTAGGAGTCATAAGCGGCGGAGAAAAGACAAAGCTCAGCTTTGCGCTTATGATGCTGCGGCGGGCAAAAGTTTTAATACTGGACGAGCCTACAAACCACCTCGACATATCAACAAAAGAGGTCTTAGAGGATGCCCTGAGCGAATACACCGGAACGATAATCTTTGTATCGCACGACAGGTATCTTTTAAACAAGATCGCCACAAGGATAGTTTGCATATCCGATGCATCAAGCAAAGAATACAAAGGAAACTACGACGACTATCTGGCACAAAAGGTGGTTGAGCGGGAAGCCGCAGAGCAGGCAGCGCGTGCTCATGAGGCTGCCGCACCGCCGAAAAAGCAATACCGCACCAAAAACCAGCGTGCTCTTGATGTGAAGAAAAAGCAGGACATAAAAGAGCTTGAGGAGCACATAGGCGACCTTGAGACACAGATAAAGGACCTTGAGGCGGCAATTTGCGACCCCGAAACGGCGGCAGACTATATAAAGATGAACGAACTGTGCCAAACTCTTGAGCAAAGAAAAGAAGAGCTGAACGAATGCATGGACAAATGGGTAGAAATGCAGTAGCTGATCAGACAATTTTACATATGCCTGTTTGCTGTGAAATGCATCCTTGACATCTGCAAAACGACGTAATTTGAATAAACACCTTTCAATGCCGATTTTAATTCAAGAAAAAAATATAATTAAATTAAACATTGACAAGAAAAAAATTAGGTGTTATCATGAAAGTGGTTTTTTGTTTTTGCCTTGAAAGGGGGCGCATTGTCATGCAGGAGTTTTGTTTTGCACTTTTAGGAGATGAGGTCAAGCTTCCGATATACGTTACCGGAGTGGGATCTACAGACCCCGAGTGCCATTGTATGCGTCCGTCCGGACACGTGTATCACCAGGTGATTTACACAGCCGACGGCGAAGGTATATTGTATTTAGACGGCGAAAAGCACAAGATCGGAAAAGGAACGGGATTTGTTCTTCCGGCGTTTTACCCCCATGAATACACGGCAAAAGACGGTTTTAACTGGGAAACTCACTGGGTGACGTTTTCCGGAACCGCGATCAACATGATAATGGACAGCTTCGGATTTTCAAAGCCGGTCATTTTCAAGGTGTCGGACATATCTCCGTTAGAAAAGATATGGGAGCGCATGATAAAAACCGTCCGCTCGTCTAACATATACTCCGGATACACAAACTCCTCAAACGTGTACTCATTCCTCGTAGAGCTTAACAGAATGATATCCTGCCCGATTTCCCCGAGGGAAAGCCACCGCATGGAGCAGCTCAAGACAATCATAGATTACATAGACAAAAACTATTCAAGGGATATATCTCTTACCGACCTTGCAAAGACGGTTGACCTGTCCCCGCAGTACATATGCAGGATATTCAAGGAGTGCATGAACATGCGTCCGTTTGAGCACCTGACCAAGAAGAGAATATATGAAGCCAAAAACCTCCTGCTTGACACGGAGCTGTCGATAAGCGACGTTTCAAGGGCTGTAGGCTACAACGACTGCAGCTATTTCTGCGCTGTATTTAAAAAGCAGGAGAACGTATCCCCTGCCGAGTACAGAATGATTTACGCCGAGCATAGAAACAAGGTTCGCAGATCAGGCGGAAAGCATGCATAATATAACCGCAACGACGTCTTTGATCCGTTTGATCCGTTTTAAATGTCCGATGCGATTAAAAATAAAGCCGGTCTTTCCGCAAACTGGAAAGACCGGTTTTTTTGCGCGACAATATTGAGCTGAACCAAAGCGGTATGAGCGGATACTGCCGTCAGTTGTTGAAGTGCCCGTCCCAGACAGTCATATCCGAGATGTACTCCTGCCTTACTGCCGGAACATAATACGCGCCGTAAAGCTTTTTGCCGTCCTCTGCACCCTCAGGTATTTCAACATAGAATCTGTAATACGGAATGTAGCATTCCTCAAGATCGGTTACTCTGTAGACAAGCTCTACCATGCCTACATACTCCGTTCCGGGAAAATCATACTGCGCAACCGAGGTGATATATTTTCCCTCGCCCAAAAGCTCCAAAGCCTCGTCGGACGAAATTATCGGGTAATCGCCCAATTTTCCACGGTAATCAAAGTTTTCCAGCCTTATGATGTAGAGATCGCTTTCGGGGGTGCTTGATTTATCATATAAGACAATATAATTGAAGTTGTAATTTAGCACCGACTCTATCTCGGTCTCGCCCGCGTCAAAGCAAACAATACCGCCGGAGTATCCGGCGCTTCCGCCCTTTGTATCGACAAGCGGATCTTCAATGCCCATAAGCTCAAACAGCCCGGAATACTTTTCGGCGAGGTACAGTGCCGCTTCGGTATTCTCTTCATCGGTAGCGCTTCCGCCGAAATTATATCCGTCAGGCAGAACAAAGGGCTTTGTAAAATCGATGTCGATATTCAGGCGCTGGTCGACCGAAATTCTGTATTCCTCGGTCTCTATATAAAGCATCGTCGGGTAAAAGTACTCGTCCGGGGGAACTTCTCCTGAAACTTTTTCATACTTCGCCCTAATCTCAAGTGTCTGCTCCTCGCTGTAACCGTTGTCGGAAACAGTGACGTTATCGGTGTCTATTCCGAGAGCCTGTGCCGTCCGAAGAAGCATATTTTCCATCTCTTCGTAATCCGCTCCGACAGGCAGGTGCCACTCTCCCTCATACACTATCGGATTATTGTACACCGGCAGGGTGTCAAGCTCAAATTCCGGCGTCCACGGGTTTCCGTTATACAGCTCCGAAATGTCATCGACGTCATACCCTTCAAATCCCATTCCAACTTCAAGCTCCGGTGTGATAAGCGGCAGATCGGGAAGCTCCCCCGGCTCGTCCTCTTCGTCTGTGACGGTAGTCACCTTTGGCACGTCCTCCTCATCGGAAGAGGTTGTCACCTCGGGCTCATCATTTTCGTCGGTAGCTGTAGTTATCTCCGGCTCTTCCTCATCGGATGTGACCGTTACCGAGGTCACATAAGGAAGCTCATTGTCATCCGATTCAAACATCGACGGCAATACCTTCAAGCCCACAGCCAGCGCTAAAACCGCGCACGCGGCGGCAACCGAAGCCCACGCCAATGGTCTGTGCCTTTTGCTTCCGGCTTTGTCTCTGACCTGAGCGGTCTCCTCGATAATCTCATCGTCAAGCTGACCGATGGCGTCGCTAAGTCTTTCCTTTTTCATATAAACCCTTCCTTCTCCAAATGTAACTTAAGTCCCGTCCTTACCCTATACAGTATGCTTTTGATCTTTGATTCGCTGAATCCGTAGTACCTCGCAATCTCCCTGAGCGAGTCACAGAAATAATACCTGCCGACAAAAATTACCCTTTGCTCCTCGGACAGCGACCTTAGGTATTTTTCCAGCGCTCCGGTAAGTTCGCTCAGTTCAACCTGAGCCTCCACCGATTCCTCTCCCGAGACGCACTCGCTTAGCTCGTCAAGGGAGTCGATGTACTGAGTGCCGCCCCTTTTGTCCCGGTTTTTTGTGCGGTAGATGTCAATGGAAAACTGCCTTGTCAGCCTGCCAAGGTATACAGAGAGCACGCTCGGCTTGCTCGGCGGCATGGAGTTCCAAGCTTTGAGATATGTCTCGTTTACGCTTTCCTCTGCGTCCCTAAAGTCATATAGGATGTTGTTGGCTATTTTGCGAAGATACTTTCCATACTTTATCTCGCTCTGCGTGACTGCGTTTTCATCCCTTTGCCAGTACATATTGACTATCAATTCATCCTGCATATTTTTCTCTGCCCCTTTTCATATTGAATGTTATTGAATACAGCACAGCTCACATTGTGCTTTCACTCTATATTCCGACAAATATTTAAAGAGGTTTCGCCGTGAAATAAATTTATTTCGACACATGCGACACATGCGATGCCTGCGACTGCCGCTTGAGCATCTTTGACCAGTATACAAAGCCGTAGCCGTCGTTTACAAGGAACATCGTGAAGCAGATCACCATCGGGAGGTACTTAATGTCCTCGATTGAAGCGAGAACCCAAAGAACTATAAGAACAACGTCGTTTGCGGCGTACCAGAACGCATAGAACCTGCTCCTGCGGAAGGTGTGATAAGACGCCAAAAAGCTTGTGGCGACCGAGATTGTGCTTGGGATGATGTTTGCCGTGTTGAAGTATGACAGAATAAAGTAAAACGCCACTGTGATTATGACGGTTGCAAATGCAACAGCCACGCGTTCCCACGACTTTAATGTGTTTACCTCAACCTCCTGCTTTCCCTTTTCAAACGGGTGGCGCAGCCATGTCACAACCGCCGACACTGCTATCGGTGCGGTCATGCACAGATAGGTCAGCATCTCGCCGTAATATGCAAACGCAAACGAAATCACTCCGTACATGACGGAAAACACTATCGTCAGCACCTGACCGAACACGTCTCCCTTTGAAACGAATATCAGCGCCGTTACACCGACAACCGACGCAGCTATCTGCATAGGTTCGCTTTTGCCGAATATTCCGGACAGCACTATTGTGACGACAGAAAAAGCCCACAGGCACCTTTCAAACAAAGAAAGGTTTTTTACCGATTTAATCGGATTCATACTACTCTAACTCCTTTTAAGGTCAAAAAAACAAACACCCGCAAGCACATCTTCTAAGACCTAACGATGTGCTCCGAGTGCTTAATACACACGTTTCTACCCGGTGGCAGATTTATTACGTGCAGATTATATCATGTGCTGCCGCCTTTGTCAATACGCTGTGCATATCTTATGCGCCGAAATCGGACATGACGGCGTTAACAAGCTTTCTTGTGAGCGAAGATGTTCCGCTGTCTGTTCTCTGTGTACCTATAAGCACCGTGAGGCGGCTTTTGGGAAAGTTTCCGAAGTAACAGCCGAGCCATCCGTCCCAGCCGTACTCGCCGTATTCGGTCAGCATGTGTGCCTGCCCGGGGTCTACACAGTGGCGCATCAGGTTTCCGTAGCTGTAGCCGCACAAGCTTCTCCAGCTCCTGTTCAAATCCTCACGCTGCCACGGCAAAAGACCGGGAGAGGTCATATACCTTGCCGCACGCTCCGAAAGTATTCTTCTGCCGTTATACTCACCGCCGCCAATAAGCATGAGCGCGAACTTCGCATAGTCGTCAAGCGTAGACACCAGTCCCGCTCCGCCCGATTCAAATGCCGGAGGAAAATCCATGGCATAATTTATTCCGAGGTGGTTGCCTTTTTCAGGAGCTTCGACAAGCTCAAATTTTGAGTAATCGACAGAGTATACCTTAGCGAGCCTGTTTCTCTTCTCCGGCGGCACCCAAAATCCCGTATCGTTCATTCCAAGCGGCTCAAATATCTCACGCCTTAAAAACTCACCGAATCTCATTTTGCTGACGTCCTCTATCAAAGCGCCTAAAATATCTGCCGAAGATCCGTACATAAACCTTTCGCCCGGCTCAAAGCACAGATCGCACCCGCCTATCCTTTCGGAAAACTCCGCTGTTGTCATGGGATTGTCGGAGTAAAGCCTTTTGCTAAGCTCCGAAAACACCTCGCTCACCTGCATAGAAGCACCGGTGTCCCCGGGATACGGCAAGCCTGAGGTCATGTTCATTAAATCCTTAACCGTTATTTCAGAGCTTGACTTCACCCTTTTACCGTCCCGCAAAACATATGCCGGAGAAAATCCGGGCATCATCCAAAAAAGACACGCTGAAAGGTCAAGAAGTCCCCTGTCAACAAGTATCATCACAGCGGCTGAGGTAATAGGTTTGCTCATGGAATAAAGTCTCATTATGGTGTCTCTTGAGAACGCGGCTTTGTTTTTGATATCGCGAAAGCCGTACTCTTCGTACAACACTTCCCTGCCGTCTTGAATAACAAGAATATTTGCGCCGGCGGTATATTTGTTTTCGTCTATTTCCTGCTTTAAAATACTCTTATAATCCTTGTGTTCTGTCATTTTTACTCCCTCTTTCAGCACAATCCTGCGATATACGAATTATAATATCGTTATATATGTTTTGTCAATCTATACGGGCATTTGTACGCATCAGAAAAATCGTGCAAGCGCAGTTTGAGGCTGCTTCAAGCGTGATTTGCCAAAAAAATTGACACACGCTTTTATGTGGTGTATGATAACTAAGATGCGAAAGGAGGCCGTCGCATGGCAAGCAACAATGTCTATCAAAAATTTCTAAAGAGCGGAATAAGCCTGTCGCCATTTGGCATACTTGATGTCGGAACGATCGATTTTTATCCCTACTTTTGCACTCCAAAGGGCGCGAAAATAATAGGCAGAACAGGCTCTGACGGTGTTCACTACTGCTTTGTAAGAGGCTTTAAGGACACCGTATTTGTCGTAATTCCCATGAACACTCCGAACGAATACGTAAAGCCGGTTGCAAGGTGCTTTTCTGATTTTCTTTCCCTTTTGATATCATGCAAAGACGAATCGCTGGTAGCGGATGCCGGTTATATATCGTCTCAGGCTTTTGCCGACAGGCTGAAAGAGTCCGGCGATGAGGCGGATGACGCTGCTGCGGAAATTGAAACAAAGCTCGGCATACATCCCATGCAGAATCCACAGGAGTACATCAAAAAGCTTCAAAGCGAATTTGATTACTCAAAGCTGAAGTTTACCGAAGATTACTATGACATAGATATGAACCCAAATGCTCCGTGTGAGGACAAGTGGGAGGTTTACTTTAACAGAGGATTTGGCTCGGCACGCTCCGGCGAACGCCCCGCAAAGGAAGTCCCCCTTGGCGTCAACTTTGAATTTGCCGGAAAACAGTGGTTGATACCGTCGATGTACATCTGCTCAAAAGGGATTGTCGTTGACATAATAGCTCAAACAGAGATGAGCGAATTTGATGCGTTTTATGCCAAGTACAAAAACGACATAGAAAGCTCCGAGAGGCTGTCTGACGACCGCTTTGAATTTGTGCTGTCTCAAAATCCGGTATCTATAGATGTAAATATATCCCTCAGCATAAACGGAAAGCCTGCAATCACGCGAGGCATAAACGGGATGGTGTGGGTATCAATAGATGAGAGCATAGACTGCAAAAGGATAATTGAGCACTACAGTCTTGACAGCTCAAAAGCCATGGACATAAAAAGAGCGTCCTTCAAGTGGGCAACAAAGTCAAAGCCAAGGGTCATCTCCGACCTTGAAATAAAGCTCGGCATGGCGCCGAAAATCATACGTGGCAAGGAATTTTGCGTGAGCGGCTCGGGGCAAAGCTTTGAAATTAAAAACCCGCTCACCGGCACTATGCACATGCTAACCGTAGATGAGTTTGACAAGCAGTTGCTCAAGGGCGCCGCGATTGAAAACAGCGAATACTATATACCAAACAATTACATCAGCATTTACTACACGCTGTCGCCCGAGATTGACAAAAAGACGGTCAGAATACACGACGTTTGTCAAAGCGACAGCCCTAAAGCACGCTTTAATCCAAGCGACAGGTTCCTTCCCGATGCGCACAACAGTGCAAGCATTGGCATAATCGGAGGCGCCGACGGTCCGACCTCAATTTTAATCGGCAGTGAGCCGCATCAGATATGCTCGTCATTGCATTTTGAGCCGCAGGACAGCGTGACATTAAGAGCCGACTTTACAGACCTCAATCAGCCAAGCATATCCCTTAAATTGATAGACCAAAGCATAAAAGCATAAAGGCGGACGCAACATAATGGAAAGAAAAACTGTTTACATCTACACCGACGGAGCATGCTCCGGAAACCCCGGAGTCGGCGGCTGGGCGGCAATACTTATATACAACGAATTTAGAAAAGAGATGAGCGGTGCAGACGCCATGACTACAAACAACCGCATGGAGCTTTCAGCCGTCATAAACGGGCTAAAGGCATTAAAAGAGCCGTGCAGGGTGATTCTCACCACCGATTCAAAGTATGTGTGCGACGCGGTGACAAAGGGCTGGGCAAAGTCGTGGCAGAAAAGAGGATGGATAAAGTCTGACAAAAAGCCTGCGCTGAATTCAGATTTGTGGCAAGAGCTTCTTGATTTATTAAAGATTCACGACGTCGAGTTCAAATGGGTTAAAGGACATGCAGGGCATCCGGAAAACGAACGCTGCGACGAGCTTGCGGTATCGGCATATAAAAGACTTTTGAGCGGCGAATGTTGAGAATTTTTGGACGATATTTTAAATTAGTTAGCTACGGCTAACTAATTGTCTTAAACCGCTTGACATCATGAATATTTCGTACTAAAATGATTCGTGGAACACTATTTGTGGTGTTTTTAAAGATATTACGAAAGGAAGTTGATATATATGGAGAAACGCTTTGTATACGCCGACAACTCAGCAACTACAAGGGTTTCGGAGGCTGCGCTTGCAGCTGCAATGCCGTACTTCCGCGAGCGATACGGAAACGCATCGAGCATATACGCTCTCGGAATGAGTGCTGCGCGCGACTTAGTGAAAGCGAGGCAGCAGGTTGCGGATGCATTAGGCGCAAAGCCAAACGAGATATACTTCACCTCCGGCGGTTCGGAGTCTGACAACTGGGCTATAAAGGGCGCTGCCGAGGTCGGAGCCGCAAAGGGCAAAAAGCACATAATAACCTCTGTTTTTGAGCATCATGCAGTGCTTCACACCTGCCAGTACCTTGAAAAGCACGGCTTTGAGGTGACATATCTCCCCGTAAGCCCCATGGGGCTTATTGATCCGGAGGATGTGAGAAAGGCAATACGCGATGACACATGCCTGGTGACTATAATGTTTGCCAACAACGAAATAGGAACAATTCAGCCGATAGAAAAAATAGGCGAAATATGCCATGAAAAGCATGTGCTGTTCCATACCGACGCCGTACAGGCTGTCGGAAATGTTCCTATAGACGTCGTAAAAATGCACATAGACCTTCTCTCGCTTTCGGGACATAAGATACATGCGCCGAAGGGTGTTGGAGCTATGTATATGAGGTCAGGCGTAAACCTTCCCAACCTCATACACGGCGGAGCGCAGGAAAGAACCAAGAGAGCCGGCACTGAAAATATGCCTTCAATCATGGCTTTGGGCGTTGCGATAACAGACATATGCAAAAACATTCCCGAGCGCGCGGCAAAAGTCGAAAAGATGCGTGACAGGCTCATAACCGAGCTTTTAAAGATAAAGGAATCCCGCCTCAACGGCGACCCAAAGCAAAGACTTTGCGGAAACGTGAATATTTCGTTCAGGGGCGTAGAGGGAGAAAGCCTTCTTCTGTCGCTCGACCTTTTGGGAATATGCGCATCCTCCGGTTCCGCATGCACGTCCGGCTCGTTAGACCCCTCGCACGTTCTTTTGGCAATCGGCTTGCCGCATGAGATAGCGCACGGTTCGCTCAGGCTCACAATCAATGAGGAAACCACCGACGAGGATATAGACTACATCATAGAAAAGGTGCCCGAGGTGGTTAAAAAGCTCAGAGACATGAGTCCTCTTTGGGAGAGAATATGCCGCGACGAGGGCATAGAGCCGTAAATGCTCTTATACACAGGTTGACATTTAAAATTTAATGAAAGGATTGATATAAATGATTTATTCCGAAAAAGTAATGGATCACTTTGCGAACCCCAGAAACGTCGGAGAAATCCCCGATGCTGACGGCGTAGGTGAAGTAGGCAACGCCAAGTGCGGCGACATCATGAAGATGTATCTTAAAATAGACAACGGCATAATCACCGATGTAAAGTTCAAGACATTCGGCTGCGGTGCGGCCGTCGCCACAAGCTCCATGGCAACCGAGCTTATAAAGGGCAAGCCGGTTGAGGCGGCGTTAAAGCTCACAAACAAGGCTGTAATAGAGGCGCTTGACGGACTTCCGGCAGCTAAGCTGCACTGCTCAGTTCTTGCCGAGCAGGCTATGAAGGCTGCAATTGCCGACTACTACAAGCGCAACGGTGTTGATCCCACGCCCATTGTCGGCGATTTCAGCACTGAATGTGAAGCGTGCAAATTAGACTAATGAAGCGGGCATTGCTTGCTCTCAGCGGAGGCGTGGACAGTTCCGTCTCCGCTGAACTTTTAAAAAGGGATGGCTACGAAGTCGGAGCTGTCGTAATGATGATGTCCGACGAGCACATAAAAACCGTTCAGGCCGCACGGGAAGCCGCAAGCGCTCTTGGCATTCCCCTCTTTGAGCTTGATTTGCGGCAGGAGTTTAAAAAAGAGATAATCGACTACTTTGCGGCGGAATACCTAAGAGGACGAACGCCAAGCCCTTGTGTGCGGTGCAATCCGAGAATAAAGTTTAAATATCTTCTTAAAACCGCTCTTGACAACGGGTACACATACATTGCAACCGGTCATTACGCAAAAATATCCCGCGTAGACAGCTGCGGCGCGTATCTTATACTCAAGGCAAGCTCTGATAAGCGCGATCAGTCGTACATGCTTGCCGGACTGGGGCAGGATGTTCTTTCAAGGCTTATCTGTCCCCTTTCGGGCATGGAAAAGAGCGAAGTCAGGCAAATCGCCATGGACCTCGGCTTAAAGTGCCACGATGCTCCGGACAGCGTGGAAAACTGCTTTATTCCTGACAACGATTATGCAAGGTTTATCGAGAGCAGCTATGGCAAGTCGCCGCGCGGGAATTTTGTACTGGATGACGGAACTGTGGTAGGTTCCCACAGCGGCATACTTCACTACACAATCGGGCAAAGAAAAGGCCTTGGAGTTGCGCTGGGCAAGCCGGCATATGTAAGCCGCATAAATCCGGACAAAAACGAGGTTGTCCTCTCCTTTAAAAAGCGGATGACGACATGTATTGAGCTTGATGAGCTGTTCGAGGCTTCCGAAGGTCTGCTGAGTGACCCCGCCCGCAGATACTGCTGCAAGCTGCGTTCAACAGGCGCGCTGCTTGAATGCAGGCTTGAGCGCAGAGGAAAAAGGGCATCGATATTTCTTAAAGAGCCGTACCCCGCCGTTTCAAGCGGTCAGGCCGCTGTCATATATGATGGCGACGGCGAATCCGCCGCGGTTTATGGAATGGGAATAATAGATAACTGCAAATAATATATATGCTTAAAACCGCTGCCCGCGTGGCTGATAAACAGTCTTGCGGACAGCGGTTTTGTATGTTCGTAAAATGCGTATATCCTGTTATGAATTTGAGCTTTGACCGCTCTGCTCAGAAGAGGCAGTGCGAATATCCGTCATATCCTGCTGCACCGGCTGTGCGCCTGCGGTGTTTTCCGGCTGTGTTGGCGGCGCCTGCTCCGCTTGGTTATACTGAGCATACTGCCCCTGAGCGAACTGCTCGGACTGTGCGGGATTTTGTCCCCCGCCGTAAGTTTCGGGGTCTGGCTCGGGAATCTTATTTATAGTCAGCTCCGCTTTGAACAGGTCTCCGTCTATGTTTATTTCGAACTTGACATTTTGCAGGTTGCAAAGTCCCTTTGCAATTGAAAGTCCCAAACCGCTGCCCTCTGTAGAACGAGACGAGTCGCCCCGCACAAATCTCTCCATAAGCTCCTCGCTCGATATGTTCAAGGGATACTTTGAGACATTTTTGAACACAACGGTCACCGTGTTGTTTGTTTCGGTTTCGGAGATATACACTCTGGTGTCCGGCTGAGCATACTTGCATATGTTGCCTATCAGATTGTCAAGCACTCGCCACATCAATCTGCCGTCTATCATTACGGGCACGGGCTTTGATGACACATCAACCACAGGTGTGAGTCTTGCCTTTGCAAACTTATCCTCATACTCCGTCACCGCTTGAGTCAGAAGAAGCGTCATGTCTGAGCGTTCAAAATTCACAGGTATAGCGCCGGACGAAGCTTTTGACGCCTCGACGAGGTCATCTATGAGCTTTTTCATCCTCTGCGACTGTCTCACCAAAACATCCACATACTCTTTCGCCTCATCAGGCTTGATGTCCTGCTTTGAAAGTATGTCTACATAGTTCACTATAGATGTGAGCGGCGTCTTGAGGTCGTGTGAAACATTGGTTATAAGCTCTGTTTTCAGCCTTTCGGACTTCATGCGCTCATCGACTGCAAGGTGTATGCCGTTTCCGATGCTGTTTATGTCGCTTGCAAGGCTTTTAAGCTCATGCGGCATGCGCTCGGTATTTATTGTCGCGTCCGCATCGCCGCCGGATATCTTTTGACATCCGTCTTTAATCTTTCCGAACGCCGCAACATACACAATAAATCCTATGCCAACCGCTATCCTGCCCAGCAGGAACATGCTGATACCGTAATCGGCAGAGCCGTTTAGCACGGCTATTATATTAAGCAGGTCGTATAAGAAAAGCAGCGTGTACAGAACAATAGCCTTTTTGGTGTATTTGAAGTTGCGGAAAATCATGCGGAAGAATTTGTACAGTAAAATTATGCCGCCGATTATGATTGTATACCTGAAGAGCTTTCCGCCTTTGTATCTTGCCGCGATGGTCATAAGAGTCACCATGATTGCTCCCACCGAAACAGCGGTAGCAACCATAAATATCAGCGTAGAAACCCACCATTCAGCCATTGAGCTGTAATAGATGATGTCGGCAGCAAACAATATGCAAACCGCTATACACGCCGCCGCCGCACACAGGACAATCTCCAGCGGTATCTTGTCAAAGAAGCTCAGATGTATTCCCTTGTCACGCTCGTTATATCCCGCCGCAGACATTAAATATACAAAGCATGTGCAGAACACTACAGTCGAGACGACAAGCAAAAAAATAAACAGGTTTTTGTTTGCAACAAACGCATCCATCTTGGCGTACCTGATATAAATATCGTCATGAGCCTCCAAGGTCGCAGGAATAGACACGTTTACGGTAAGAGTGTCCCGATACACCGGATAAAAAGACGTCTCAACGGCATATACGTGCTCTAAAGATATGTTATCGTACTCGTAAATATTCATGGAAACTATTTTCACATGACTAAGGTACTCGTCTCTAAACTCATTCAATTCCTCTTCACCGGTAAACTCAAAGGATATGCTTTCAAGCTCCCCGTATCTATTGACAGTCAGCTCCCTGTCAAGCGACACTTTAGCATCGTCAATGGCAAAATTGCTGTAAATCACGTCGCCGGCAGAGTTGTATATCTGTATTGACAGGTTGGAAACTATTTTGCTGTAGTCAAGATCAAGTCGGCTTGCAAGACTGCTTATGTCCTTTGAGGTAAGCGGCTCAATTCCGATTTCCTCGGCAGTGAGCGCAGAGGAATAATCAGGATAGTACTCATCGCCTACCAATGCGCTTGTCGTGTCGGTGACATAACCCTCCGACTCGTTGCCCTGATCTTCGGCTTCGTCTAAATATATGTCTTCCGATCCTTCGTCCTCGACGTCTCCATACGGCTCAAACAGCCCGACATCAAAAACGACATCCTCCATTTTGTTGCCTATGCATGACTGAGACACGTTTTCCTCAAGGCTTTGACCGCCGTCAAAGAACACGTTGTTTTCAAGCATTATTGCCACAGCAACTGCGCTGATAGCCAAAAATGCAGACGATAGCATGGCGATAAGCAGTGCAGTAAGTTTAAGCCAGAGCCTTCCCTTCACGCCGTTCATAGTGTTAAATCACCCTATTCTGATACAGATTTTTCAAACTTATATCCTCTGCCCCACGCAACCTTTAAATATCTCGGCGACGCAGGGTCTATCTCTATCTTCTCGCGTATATGCCTGATGTGAACCGCTATTGCGTTATCTACGCCTATCGGGACTTCGCCCCATACCTTGCGGTATATTTCGCTCGGCGTAAAGCAAACGCCCGGGTTCATCATAAGAAACTTGAGTATTTCATACTCCTTTGGCGTCAGGTTGACCGGCTCACCGTCAACTGTGACTTTTTTGGTATCACACATCAGCTCTATTCCGTCAATTCTGATGGTGTCAACGTGCTTGGGCGCACTTCCGAGCATTGTGTATCTTCTTAGCTGAGACTTCACCCTTGCGATAAGCTCAACGGGGTTGAACGGCTTTGTAACGTAGTCGTCCGCGCCGAGATTTAAGCCGAGAACCTTATCGGTATACTCCGACTTGGCGGTCAGAAAAATCACAGGGACGTTTGAAAACTCGCGTATTTTCGACAAAGCGTTTATGCCGTCAAGCTCCGGCATCATTATGTCCATCAGAACAAGATCTACATGCTCCGACCTGAGTATATCGAGCGCCTGGCGTCCGGTATATGCCTCAAAAAACTTATAGTCGGGGTTTGTAAGGTATATTTTCAGCGCCGACACTATATCCTTCTCATCGTCGCACAAAAGTATGTTGTACATCGGTATCTCCTCCTTGTTTTCTGGTTGATATTTTATCAGATAAAATATTAAGATACAATCTCAAACTCATTAAGTTTTCTTAATAGCAGATAAATGTTAATTACATAGTGCAAAAGGCGGCATGACAAAACTTATGTCACGCCGCCACGCTCTTTAATATAAGTTTAGATGTTATCTTTGTTACTCTGCCTCTGCAATCTTCCAATAGATTCCGTAGCGAGTGTTGTAAAGAGAGATGTACGGAACGAACTCAAGCTCCTCATCGTTAGCAGTGAATGTAAAGCTGAGATTGCCGTTATTTGTGAAGTATTCGCTCGGATTGTCCTTTACCTGCCTGGGGGTTATGCCGTCATTTAAAACAAGCGTGTCATCCTCGACTGTGGTCGTTTCAGGTATTATAACGCTCATTCCGGTGTATGTCGTAGTCATGTTCTCGTCGCCAAGCTTTGCAGCAAGGAGCACCGGACCATACTTGAAGCACACGGTGTTTATGCCGTCCTGAAGGTTGTAAGCAGCAAGTCCCAAAGGAATAGTGACGTCTATCTTGTCCGAGTTGCTCCATGTGCGCTCTACCCTTGCATAGCCGTTTTCAACGGTGTACTCAACCTCTTCGCCGTTTACGCTTATTGTGAGGTCGCCCTGTGCCCAGTAAGGAATCCTGAAGAGCATGCCTATTTTTGTATCGTCATCGAGCTTTAATGTTATGCTTGTCTTGTCGCTCATGGGAATGTCGCTTTCCTGAACCAGAGTGAGGCCGTAATTTTCGGCGCTCAGCTCGGAGTCGAGGTACATGTTCACATAGAGGTCGCTGTCCTTGAAGAAGTACATTCCGTCGCCCAGCTTTGTGAAGTTCTCCATTCCACTTCCCGTGCAGCACCAGAAGCTTTCGGTTGCGGTGCTGAATGTGCGGAAGTAACCTGTAGCCATAGCCTGGAAGTATGTTGTCATACCGGTCTCGGGGTTTTGCGATGCGAGGATGTGGTTTATAAATGCGTTTTCATAGTAATCCGCATACTTTACATCGCCCGTTACCATGAACAGCTCCTTTGTGAGCTTGAGCATGTTGTAAACGTTACAGGTTTCGCAGTTGCAGTTTGTTCTCTCGCGGTTTAATACGTCATCCTCACCGAAGTGCTCCCATTCGCTGTTACCTCCGGTGGCGTATGTGTGATGGTCAACAACCATCTGCCAGAAGATTTCCGCTGTTTCAAGGTACTCTGACGCATCAACCTTCTCGCCGTTGACCTCTTTTCCGTCAAGAACCTCATATCTCTTGAGCGCACCTATGATCTTGGGGATGGTGGTGTTTGCATGTCTGTTGTTGAGCACGTTTTTGCCGTCGGTGCGAATAAGCTCAAACAAGCTGTCCTCATCAAAGGCATGCGCCGCTACGGCGTACTTGTCCTCGCCGGTGAGCTTATAAAGGTCATAAAGCGCGTCGTTCATTCCGCCGTACTCTATGCTCAAGACGGTGTTTCTTGTCTCCTCGCTCCATCCGCTGACGCGGTTATAGACCCAGTCTCCGAGCTTTTTGGCTATCTCAAGCGCAGGCTCGTAACCTGTCAGCTCATACGTCTCGGTAAGTCCCTCAAAAATCTTATGCATGGTGTACCACGGAACCCACGCCTCGGTAAAGAGGTTTGAAAGTCCTTTTTCCACGTTGTCAAACTGAGCCTCGCGGTTTTGAACATCGAGTATGTTTGAACCCCACAAAAATCCGCTGCTCACCTGGCACTTTGCAAGCTCATCTATGATGTAGGTGAGTCTTTCGTAAAGCTTGCTCTTGTTTGACGAAGAGACGGCTCCGTTTACGCATGCCTGGGCAAGTGCAGTGAGGTAATGACCCATGGTGTGTCCGCCTATGAGCGAATTTTCCCATCCGTTATACGGCTCTACACCCTCGGTGTCAATTCCCGCGTTCTTTCTGAAGTTTGACAAAAGCTTTTCGGGATCTAAGGACAAAAGATACTCTATTTCCTTTTCAAAAGCGTTTTCAGCATAATCGCCGGTCATTTTTACATCAGATATTGAATAATCAGTGATAATTGTATTCTTCGAGACCATCTGCTCTCCTCCTTCTAAGTTGGGTCCTGCGCATCCGGCAAGCATTACCGCTGCCAAAACTGCACAGATTGATCTTTTAACTATCTTCATAATAATCAACCCCTCCTATTTAATTGCTTTAAATTATAGCAATTGGTGAGCCTGATTACAATACGCTTATCCCAAAGAATTAGAATACATCAATAAATTACGCTATAATATCAACAGATGCATCACGCCCGCAGCGATTATATCAGCTGTTTTCTTTTATGCTTTTGAGTTTATAGCCCTCAGCCTTTATGCACTGCTTCAAAGTCTTTTCATCAACATCGTCATTTAATATAACATGTGCCTCGCCGGTTTTATAGTCGGCAGACGCCGCCGAAACCTGCGGCAGTGCCTCAAGAGCCTTTTTAATCGTGTTTTCGCAGTGCTCGCACATCATGCCCTTTATTTTTAGCGTCACAGACTTTTCGCCGCTCTGTATCTCGCATGCGTCGCAGGCGCAGGATACGGCGGGAATCTCTGCGGGCGCCTTTGCGTGCTTGCCGTACACCTTGCAAAGATTGAGCCTGAGCGCATTTGAGACTACGCAAAAGCTTGAAAGGCTCATTGCTGCCGCTCCAAACATCGGGTTTAAGGTAAGTCCCACGCCGACAAGTGCGCCGGCTGCTATCGGTATGCCTATGACGTTATATATGAACGCCCAGAACAGGTTTTCATGTATGTTTCTGAGCGTAGACCGGCTCAGCCTTATAGCGGCGGCAACATCTCTTAAACTGCTCTTCATCAAGACGACATCCGCAGCATCTATTGCTATATCCGATCCTGCTCCTATAGCTATGCCTATATTCGCACGGGTGAGCGCAGGCGCATCGTTAATGCCGTCTCCGACCATTGCAACACTTCCCTTTTTCATAAGGTCTGCGACAACTCTTTCCTTGCCGTCCGGCATAACTCCTGCTATGACTTCATCCACACCGACCGCAGAACCGATGGCATTTGCTGTCCTCTCGTTATCTCCGGTGAGCATAACGACATGAACGCCAAGCCCTTTAAGCTCTCCTACCGCTTCGACGCTGTCGTCCTTAACCGTATCCGCAACCGCTATGATTCCGTGCGGCTTGCCGTCCTTCAAGAACAGCAGCGGAGTCTTTCCGCTTTCGGCAAGCTCATTTGCGCGGCTGACCATGCTGTCCGGAATACTTGCCATTGAGCTGATGAATTTGAGACTTCCACCTGTAAAGGCAAAGCCATTTACGTTTGCGCTTACACCGCTTCCCGCAAGCGTCTTAAAGTCAGATGCCTGCGATGCAGAAATGCCCATGTCCGTGCCTTTTTTGACCACAGCCTTTGCAAGCGGGTGCTCGCTCGGCGCTTCAAGCGACATGGCATCCGCCACAAGTTCATCCTCGCTCACACCATCGGCGGGTATCACATCGGTAACCATAGGCGTTCCTTTTGTTATGGTTCCGGTCTTATCAAGCGCAACTATCTTTACCTTGCCTGCCTGCTCAAGTGACACGGCAGTCTTGAAGAGTATGCCGTTCTTTGCGCCCACGCCGTTTCCGACCATTATCGCAACAGGCGTTGCAAGTCCGACGGCACAAGGACAGCTTATAACCAAGACAGATATGCCTCTTGCCAGCGCATAGCCTATATCCTGACCCAAAAGCAACCAGATAAGCGTTGTGACGACGGCAATAGTTATAACCGCCGGAACAAATATGCCCGAAACCTTGTCGGCAATCTTTGCAATCGGAGCTTTTGTAGCAGCAGCTTCGCTTACAGTCTTTATTATCTGCGACAGCGTTGTGTCCTCTCCGACCCTGAGCGCCTCGCACTGCATGTATCCCGACATGTTTATGGTTGCAGCGGACACGGAGTCGCCTACAGCCTTGTCCACGGGTATGCTTTCACCTGTCAAGGCAGATTCATTTACAGCTCCCGAGCCGCTGACTACAACGCCGTCAACAGGGATGTTTTCGCCCGCCCTGACTACAAATATGTCTCCCTTTCTGACCTGATCGGTTGGCAAGGTAATCTCATTGCCATCTCTTAGCACGGTTGCTTCCTTCGGGGCAAGCTTTATAAGCCTCTTTATGGCGTCGGTTGTCTTGCCTTTGGACATTGCCTCGAGCATTTTTCCGACGGTTATCAGCGTAGGTATCATTCCCGCCGATTCAAAGTACAGCTCGTTCATATATGTCGACGCCATAGCGCTGTTGCCGTCAAGTTGTGCTTTCGTGAGCATTAAAAGCGCATAAAAGCTCCACAAAAACGACACGGACGAGCCTAACGCCACAAGCGTATCCATGTTGGGTGCGCGATGCCAAAGGCTTTTGAATCCGCTGATGAAAAACTTCTGGTTTATGACCATCACTATGCCCGCAAGAAGCATCTGGACTGCGGCTACAGCAGCGTGGTTGCCTTCAAAAAAAACGGGCAGAGGCAAGCCAAACATCATGTGACCCATGGAAAAGTACATGAGCACCAAAAGGAATCCTATTGATGCTATCAGTCTTTTCTTTAAAACCGGCGTTTCCCTGTCAGCAAGAGGGTCGTCGTCCACGCTTGTCTTTGCGGCGGCGGACTTTCCGTCAAGCTGCTTTAAAGACGCTCCGTATCCCGCATCCTTCACGGCTGAAATTATGCTTTCAGGTGAGGCTGTTCCCTCAACGCTCATCGAGTTTGTCAAAAGGCTCACCGCGCAGGATTTGACGCCCGGGACTTTTGACACGGACTTTTCAACCCTTGCACTGCAAGCCGCACAGCTCATGCCTGTCACATTGAACTGCTCTTTATGCATTTTTTCGTTCTTTTCGTTCGCCATATATTCCACCTCATTTCATGAGCTTTTGCACGGTTGCAACCAGCTCATCTATGATTTCATCCTTTCCCTCACGTATATCCCTTGCGACGCAGGAGTGGATATGCAGTGACAAAAGCTCCTTATTAAAAGAATTCATTGCGGCATTTACCGCTGCAGACTGTATCAGCACATCGTTGCAATATGCATCCGATTCTATCATTCGCATGATTCCCCTGACCTGCCCCTCTATTCTGCTCAGGCGGTTTAAAAGCATGCGCTTTTGCTCATCAGATCGTGCGGTGTTTGTGTGAAGTGAGCACGCTTTACACCCTTCGCATTCGTTTGTTATATCTTTGTTGCCGTTTTTGATGTCGCTCATGGCAGATAATCCTCCTTTGTATGCTGTATTCTTGCTTGATTATATACCCCCTCATGGTATTTGTCAAGGCATGGAGAGAAAAAAGTTAGTCTAAGCTAATCTGCCTTATATACACGATTTCATCTATTTGTGGTTTGATGTGCTTGCATATATGAAGTTAATAGTATATAATCATTTTCATAGCTATCGCCTTGATTATTTAAGATAAAAATTCGCTTTAGCTTAAAACAAGATGAAAGGGTTAAATAAATGTAAACGCTACGATAAGGGGTGGTGTCGGCTGTGTTCAAAATTCTGATTGCCGAGGACGATGCGGAGCTGAGGCAGCTTTTTAAGCATGTCCTCATTAAGAACGGATATTCGGTAAAGGGCGTGTCAAACGGCAAGGAAGCGCTTGACGAGCTTGAAAACGAGTATTATGACCTTATAATTTCCGACATCATGATGCCTATAACCGACGGGTATAGCCTTGTAAGGCAGCTGAGGGAAAGCGGCATCGAAACTCCCGTGCTCATGATAACCGCAAAGGATGCATTTGACGACATGAAAAAGGGCTATATGTCAGGCACGGACGACTACATGGTCAAGCCCATAAACGTAAACGAGATGGTTTTAAGGGTGGAAGCTTTGTTAAGGCGCGCAAAGATGATAAACGAGCGCAAGCAGGTAATAGGCGGCACCGTGCTTGAGTACGACTACTTATGCGTGACGACGAGCAAAGAAAAGGTATACTTGCCGCAAAAGGAGTTTATGCTGCTATACAAGATGGCGTCCTTCCCCGGAAAGATATTTACAAGGCAGCAGCTCATGGACGACGTTTGGGGCTATGATTCTGACACCGACAGCCATACGCTTGAGGTGCATATAGCAAGGCTGAGAGAGCGGTTTAAGGACAATCCCGATTTTAAGATAGTCACAATGAGAGGTGTCGGATACAAGGTGATAAGAACATGACAAAGAAAAGAGACAAATCCGCCGCAGGCACAGCTCAAAACGCACCAAAAAGAAAAAAGCCCAAGCTTGGGCTGCATGTTGTTTTTACAATACTCGTTATGAGCGACATACTTGCGGTGGTGATAATATCATCTATCATATCTGCGATATTTAAAAAGCTGTTTGAGTACACAATAGACCTGCCGGTGTTTGCATGGCTGCTTATATTCAGCCTTACAATAGGCATTGTCGTGACTGCGTTCATAGGCAAGAGCTTTTTAGAGCCGGTGACAAAGCTGAGCCGCGCCATGAGCAAGGTGGCTAAGGGCGATTTCAGCGTCAGAATAAGCAACAAAAGCAGCTACAAAGAGCTTGAGGACATATGCGAGAGTTTTAATCTGATGGCGAGCGAGCTGAGTGCGACAGAGGTTTTGCAGACTGACTTTGTGTCTAACGTTTCGCACGAATTTAAAACGCCGATAAATGCCATAGAAGGTTATGCTACGCTTTTGCAGGGCAGCGCGGAGGTTTCGGAGCAGGAAAAAGAGTATGTGGACAAGATACTCTTCAACACAAAACGCCTGTCCACCCTTGTGGGAAACATACTCTTGCTTTCTAAGGTGGACAATCAGGTGATACAGTCTAAAAAAGAAGCCTTCAGCCTTGACGAGCAGATACGGCAGGCGATAATTTCTCTTGAGGCGGACTGGTCAAAGAAAAACATAGATTTTGATGTTGACATGCAGTCGATTGAGTATGTCGGCACAGAAGGTCTGATGATACACGTTTGGACAAACCTTATAGGCAACGCGATTAAGTTTGACCCTCAGGACGGAATAATAAAAATAAAGCTCTTTAAGGACGGCTCTTCAAACATAATATTCACCATTGAGGACAACGGCCCGGGAATAAGCGAGAACGCGATGAAGCACATATTCGACCGGTTTTATCAGGCGGATTCATCACACAAGGAGGAGGGCAACGGCTTGGGACTTGCGCTTGTCAGCCGCATACTTGCCATGTGCCGCGGAAAAATAGATGTCGAAAACATACTTTCGGACGACGGCGCGGTCAAGGGCTGCAAATTTACCGTCACGATACCCGCGTGACAAATGATCGCATATGCCTGTCCGGTTTTAACCGATAAGGCACATCAATTTTAGAATATATATCCAAAACCTCAACAACAATTGAGCTTGAGTTGATAATAAGTTGACATTCGCGCGATATATTTATATGTGAAAGCTTATTGCGATTTTATATTGCGATTTTGTATTTTGCAGAAAGGATGCGCAAATGAAACTTTTACATTGTATTTTATACCTTGGCACAGTGGGAATTATAATTTTCATATCAGGAAGGATAGTTCCTAAGCGCTGGTTTGATTCAAGGTCATTTCCGTGGAAAAGCTTTGAGTGGGAGCACGGCGGAAGAATATACAACAAGCTCAAAATAAAATCGTGGCAGAACAAGCTGCCCGATATGAGCAAAATATGCACAAAGATAATGCCTCCTAAGAAGATGGTGTCAACCGACCGTGACAGAATAATTGTGATGCTTCAGGAGACCTGCATAGCGGAGATCACGCATGTTGTGCTTATATTGCTCAGTCTTGAATGTCTTGAAATATGGGACGGCATAGGCGGAATCATATGCACTGTCATATACATCGCCGCAAACATCCCGTATGTAATCATGCAAAGATACAACCGCGCGCGGCTTCAGAAGTTGATAGACCGTGAGGACAAAGTCATAAGTCGTGAACGCGACTATGACAATAGTGGAGCTTATAACGGCGACCCGCTGGGCAAACTGAACTGAGCGCGAAATAACTCACTAAGGAGAATTCGCACATGGATAAGCTTATAGATTACCGCAGGTTTCGCTTTAGCAAACTGAAGGGAGAATTTAGGTACGTTCTTCTTTTGCTGTACTGGCCGTTTTACGGCTTGGCGTTCCTGTTTGCTGAGAGGATATACAAACCGCCGGCATATCATGAGATGTATTGTTTTTTAGACGACTACATACCATTTAATGAGCTGTTCTTAATCCCGTACATGTTCTGGTTCGTATTTTTAGTAGGCATGCTTGCGTATTCGTTTTTCTTCGACGCAGAAAGCTTTACTAAGATGATGCAGTTTATCATCATTACATATACGGTTTCGCTGATAATATTCTTCCTGTACCCCAATGCTCAGTATTTAAGACCTGCCGAGTTTGAGAGGGACAACTTTTTAACGAGGTTTATGGCTGACTTTTATCAGTTTGACACAAACACAAACGTCTGCCCTTCCCTTCACGTCATAGGTTCCTTTGCCGCTATGTTCTGCGGCTGGCACACAAAGCGTTTTTCATCAAAGGGATGGCGCATAGCCTTCACAGTGACGGCAATTCTCATTTCAATATCCACTGTGTTCTTGAAACAGCACTCGGTTATTGATATAATAGTAGCTGTACCGATATGTATAATAGCATACTTTATATGCTACAGGCGCAAGCCGCATGCAAGAGCAACCGCGGGCGCACTTATGTCGGCAGCGAAAGGAGAAAAGGCAAATGAAAAAGTTTCTGTATAACTTTAAGTCGCTTATCTACTGTTTGTGCGAGCTGGCTGTGGGAATACTCATCTTTATCGATCCCATTGCTTTCACGTCAGCTATAATAACCGTCATAGGAATAGCGCTGACCGTACTGGGCGTCTTGAGCGTCATGAACTACTTCAGGCTCAGTCCCGAAGTCGGCGCAATGACTACAAGCTTGGCAAGAGGACTTATATTTATCTGCGGCGGAGTGTTCTGCATAGTCAACCCCGGATGGTTTGCCGATGTGTTCCCCGTTCTTGCCATAGTGTATGGTATAATAATACTTGTAACAGGACTTATAAAACTGCAGTGGGTTGTTGACATTATAAGGCTCAAAAAGGGCGACTGGATAGTTCCCGCCGTCGGAGCAGCTACATCTGTAATACTTGCAGTCGTAATACTTATTAACCCGTTCGTCTCGGTAGAAGTGATGTGGGCGTTTGTAGGCGCAGCCATGATCGTAGAGGCTGTTATCGACGGAATATCTACATTTACAAAGCTTCGCGACAACCATTCATCGGGCGGAAGCTCGTCCGATGCCGACTCAGGCACCTCCGACACGGAAATACAAATAACCGACGCAGAATGAGCGTCAGATTAAAATGCTTATTTATATAATTTTGGGCTACATCTCGGGAAGCATACTTTACGCTCCGATATGGGCTAAAATACTTCACACAGGAAGCATAACCGAAAAGAGCAAGGACAAAAATCCCGGCACGGCAAACGCATTTATGTACGGCGGAGTTCTTTGCGGCGTGCTCACCCTTGTATGCGAGCTTTTAAAGGGCTACATACCGGTGAGGCTGTGCATAATGAACAACCCCGGCTGCGTCAGGGACAATGTGCTGTTTGCGCTTGTGCTGTGCGCGCCCGTCATCGGGCATATATTCCCCATCCTCAACGGCTTTCACGGCGGAAAAGGAATCGCCGCAACATTCGGGTGCCTTTTAGGGCTTGTGCCGATGTTTGAGCCGGTGCTGATAATGGCTGCGACGTTTATATTCTTCTCGGTGATATTAAAAATTTCCCCGAACATATACCGCACGATTGCAGCGTACATAACAGCTCTGCCGCTGATGACGGCATTTTCGCTTAAACTCGGCGTCATTTCCATATGCATAGGTTTTACCATAATAACCATTGCCGTCGGGTACAAGCTTTTTAAGAGCAGCGAAGAGCGCGAAAAGCTCACACTGAGCATTTTGTGGAGGCAGATACATTGACGCCGGCTGATATATGCATTCAGGCGGCTTACTATAAAACGAAAGGTGTTTTAAGGGTATGAACCGAAGTATCAAACAACTGATGCTGCTTATAGCTTTCGGCGTCGTATTGTTCGTAGGGCTTATGAATTTAAGCGACGTCATAAGCTTTTTGCGCGCTGTCGTCATGCTGATACTTCCGGTTTTCATAGGCCTTATGCTGGCGTTTGTGCTCAATGTGCCGATAAGCGGGCTTGAAAAAATCATAAACAACTTTTTCAGGACAAAAAAGCGCAAACCGAAAGAATCGACCGTGACAAAATTCAGCACAATTGCGGTGATCATCATCATTGTTGCCGTGATTGCGCTTGTGGGAACGATTGCAGGTCCGGAAATCGTGAGATCGGTAAAGAACGTGTTCTCACTTTTGCAGCAAAAGTGGCCGGAGTGGGTAGAGTTCCTAAACGAGCACAACATAGATATATCGGGATTTGAGGCATGGCTCAAGACAACGGACATACCCAGCCTGATAAACGGCGTAATATCGGGCAGCGGAACGATACTTTCAACCGTAATAGGAGCGGCGACTACAACTATCTCGGGAGTTGTGACCGCAACATTTGCCGTGGTAATCGCCGTGTATGTGCTTTTCAGCAAAAAGACTTTGAGCATACAATTTAAAAAGCTGATGGATGCGTATTGCAGACCGAAACATGTAGAAAAGGTCATGCACATAGCGTCGCTCGGAAGAGAAACGTATGCTAAGTTCCTGTCAGGTCAGTGCGTGGAGGCTATAATTTTGGGTACGCTCATATTCATAGCGCTCACAATATTCAATCTCCCCTATGCTGCGCTGATGTCTGTCTTGGCGGCCGTGTTCGCGTTCATTCCGTATATAGGGGCGTTCGCGTCCTTTGCAATAGGAACGTTCTTGACGCTTATAGTCAACCCGTCAAAGACGATTGTGTTCATTGTGGTATACCTCGTGGTGCAGTTTGTTGAAACGCAGTTTATATACCCTCACGTTGTGGGAAACTCAGTGGGACTTTCGGCGCTGTGGACGCTTGTGGCGGCGCTTGTCGGCGGCAACCTCTTAGGACTTGTGGGAATAATCTTCTTTATCCCGCTGACAGCTGTAATATACACTTTGCTAAAGGAAGCCACCGATGAGAGAATAAAGTCAAAGAAAAGTCTTACGATGCAGGTTGATGACAGCTCCCCTGACGAGCCTGATGTATCGTAAGCGGCACAACTCCGAAAGTGCAAAAACGAAAAGCCGCACAAGTCGGCTGCAAATAAACAAAAAACCGGCAGAGCATAAAACGCTATGCCGGTTTTTTATATTAACTGTGCTTATAAAAGCAAAACGGACAGTCTGAACCGGCTGTCCGTTTTTTACATGCTACTTAAACTGTCTGATTATATCCTCTATGCCCGAGCTGTCGCCGTCAACATACTGATAGCTGAATGAAAAGCCGTTTTCTTCCCATATAGCGTATGTCGTGTCCGAGTATTTATAATAGCTGACCTTCACGCCGTCTATGTCCTTAGTCTCCACCAGCATGCCTCCGTAAATTCCGCTTATATCCTCACTTCCGTATTGGATGCGGAATCTCGAGCCGTCAGCGTACACTATCTGACCCATCGTGGGGTAGCTGTCTATTACTAACACCGTGTAAGATTCCACGTCTTTATCAAGCTCCGGAACTTCAAAGTCAAGATATTCTTCCATTTCACTTGCTGATGTGACGGTTACAAACGGATTGGGAGTTTCAACGGGTTCGGGGCTTGGCTCAACGCTGCCGTTATGTGTAAGCATTGCTGCTCCCACCGCCACAAGGCATATGCAGGCCGCGGCGGCGCACCACTTTACCCATCCGTTCTTTTTTGCCTTCTTTTTATAGCTAAAAGCTTCATCGACGTACTTCTCATCAATTTCGCCCATGGCTTCCGAAAACTTATTCGCACTCATACAAATACCTCTCTTTCTGTAAGATACTCTTTCATCTTGTTGCGAATGCGTGCTAATCGGACAGAGATGTTTTTCTCTGTCATCCCTACAAGCTCCGCTATGTCCTTATAGCTGTCGGCATACCAATAGCGGCGCATGAAAATGACGCGGTTTTCAACTGTGAGCGTGTCCAAAAATCCCTCGATAATCTTCGCAAGCTCCCTTGCCTCTACCTTGCCTTCAACGCTTTCGCTGTCTGAGAGGCAGCTCTGAAGTTCGCTCATTGCAACGGTGTAGCTGTTGTTTCTCTTTTCGGCATGTTTGTAGCTGAAGCATTTAAGCGATATGTTGCGGACTATCTTTAAAATGTAGGACACGAGCGGGTTCGGCTTTTCGGGAGGGATGGCGTTCCATGCCCCTAAGTATGCGTCGTTTACGCACTCTTTTGCGTCCTGCAAGTCGTTTATGATGCTGTATGAGAGTTTGCGGCACGCAGATCCGTATTTTTTGTCAAGCTCTTTTATGCCCTGCTCCGAGCACTCAAAAAACAGCTCTATGATTTTTTCGTCCTCCATCACCTGTCGCCTCCTTTCCGACTTCAAACATATACTACGCCTGAGCAAAGAAACACTACATCAAAAAATATTTTTTATTTAATTATAGCTTTCTTATCGTGCAAAAGCCATACTCAAATCATAAACAAAATAATGATGTTTTCCCGATCAAATCGGGCTTGCTATTTCAGCGGCTTGATGATAGAATACATAATGAGATAATAAGTGTTTTCGCAGGAGGACTTAATTATGAGCGAGATTTCAAATACAAATGTCACCGGCGGTATGGACAGGTCGTATGCTGATTTTGCGGTAAAAAAGACTTGCGAACTGCTTAAAATAGACAGCCCCACAGGGTTTACCGACAGCGCAGCCGAATGGGTGAAAAACGAGTTTGAGGCGCTTGGATTTGAGGCGAAAAAAACTCAAAAGGGTGGCGTGCTCATTTGCCTTGGCGGCAAAATCGACAGCGACGCATTGCTGCTTGAGGCGCACACCGACACGCTCGGCGGAATGATTGCACAGATAAAGCCAAGCGGCAGGCTCAGGCTCACGCCTTTGGGCGGAATGAAGGCAGACAACGGCGAAACCGAAAACGTCAGAATATACACAAGGAGCGGAAAGGTGTATGAGGGCACATTGCAGCTTTGCAATGCAAGCGTACACGTAAACTCCGATTACAGCACCGCAAAGCGCAGTTTTGACACAACAGAGGTCGTCATAGATGAGAATGTAAACTCAAAAGACGACGTCAAGGCGCTCGGAATAAACACCGGCGACATAGTTTGCTTTGACCCGAGAACAAGGGTTACGGAATCGGGATACATAAAATCCCGCTTTCTCGACGACAAGCTGTCGGTAGGAATACTTCTTGCGTTTGCAAAGTTTATTAAGGACAGCGGCGCAAAGCTGCAAAGAAAGGTTTACATACATGTGACTGTGTACGAGGAAGTGGGTCACGGCGGCTCCGCAAACGTGCCGTGGGGCACAACTGAGGCTATAAGCGTTGACATGGGATGCGTCGGCGACGGACTTGAATGCACTGAGCGCATGGTGTCTATATGTGCAAAAGATTCCGGAGGGCCGTACAGCTATGCAGTTGTCTCAAAGCTGATAGACGCTGCAAAACGTGAAAACGCAGATTACGCAGTTGATGTGTACCCGCATTACGGCTCTGACGTCGAAGCCACTTTGCAGTCGGGCGTGGACATAAGGCACGGCCTTATAGGCTCGGGAGTGTATGCAAGCCACGGATATGAAAGAAGCCACATCGACGGCGTATACAACACACTAAAGGTTTTGAAAGGATACTTATATGTCTAACGTAAACATAAGAAAGATAACAATTGATGATAAAGAGGAATTTTTAAAGATGTCAAAGGAGTTTTACTCCTCAGACGCGGTTTTGTCCGATATCAAGCCGCAGTATCACGAGAACGCATTCAACGAGCTAATGCGTTCAAACGACTACCTTGAGTGCTACATATTTGACAGCGGCTCTGAAATTTTAGGATACGGACTGATAAACAAGATGTTCACGCATGAAACCGGCGGATTGACCGTGTGGATTGAAGAGCTGTATTTAAGGGAAAACTCGCGCGGAAAAGGAATCGGCGGACGTTTTCTTGACATGGTAGAAAAGCTCTACCCTGCCAACAGAATCAGGCTTGAGACGGAGCCGGAGAATGAGCGCGCCGCAGCTTTATACTACAGACACGGATACAAAAAGCTCGACTACATGCAGATGTATAAGGATTTATAATCCCAATGTTAATTCTATAATAACATACAAAAAATTTATTGCATTTTATCATGCCGGCTGATATAATTTCTTAGGTATATGCAGACGGATCATGCCGCAAAGCGCGTGAAAGGTGCAATGTGAAAGGTGATGCGCCATGGACAAATATCTTGAAGTAATAGACGACGTGATAAAGCACGGCAAGTACAAAGACAACTGGAAGTCACTTCAGCAGTACCACGTTCCGCAGTGGTACGTTGACGCAAAGTTTGGCATATTCATTCACTGGGGCGTGTACTCTGTTCCGGCGTTTGCAAACGAATGGTACCCGCGAAACATGTACATAAAGGGCTCAGCGGAGTATGAGCACCACATTAAGACGTACGGCGACCATGAGCACTTCGGTTACAAGGACTTCATACCGATGTTCAAAGCTGAAAACTTCGACCCGAAAAAGTGGGCGGAGCTGTTTAAGGATGCTGGTGCGCAGTATGTAGTTCCGGTTGCGGAGCATCACGACGGATTTCAGATGTACAAAAGCGAGCTGTCGCATTGGAACGCGGCTGAAATGGGTCCTAAGCGCGATGTTTTAGGAGAGCTGTCGCGAGAGTTTAACAGGCTCGGGCTTAAAAACTGCGCCTCAAGCCACCGCGTGGAGCATTGGTTCTTTATGGGTCACGGAAAAGAGTTCCCATCCGATATAAAAGAGCCGCTAAGGCGCGGGGATTTCTACTGGCCGTCGATGCCGGAAGCTGACCATCAGGATATATTCTCACAGCCCGCACCGTCGCAGGAATACCTTGAAGACTGGCTCGAGAGGTGCTGCGAAATAGTTGACAAGTATCGTCCCAAGCTCGTATACTTCGACTGGTGGATACATCACAGCGCTGTAAAGCCGTATTTAAAGAAATTTGCGGCATACTATTATAATCGTGCCGAGGAGTGGGGCGAAGGCGTAGTTATAAACTACAAGCACGATGCATTTGAGTTCGGAACTGCGGTTGTAGACATAGAGCGCGGACAGTTTGCAGATGCTAAGCCATACATATGGCAAACCGACACGGCTGTTGCAAACAACTCGTGGTGCTACACAAATGCAAATTCGTACAAAACATCAACACAGATAATAAGAGACCTTTGCGATATAGTTTCAAAGAACGGACGGCTGCTTTTAAATGTCGGCCCGAAGTCTGACGGAACAATACCCAAAGAGGATGAAGACATACTAAGACAGATAGGCAGCTGGCTCAAGGTAAACGGTGAGGCGATATACGGATGCAAGCTGTGGCGTGAATCCGCCGAAGGTCCGACAGCTATAGAAGAAGGACAATTTACCGATGCGGGAGCAAAGCCGTACACAAGCCGTGACATACGCTTTACGGTGAACGGCGACGCGGTTTATGCTATCTGCCTCAACCCGTCCGGATGCCGAGAGTTTGACATAAAATCATTTGCGCAGGGCAACTCTGCGGTAAAGCCGGTGTTCCACGGAATAATAAAGGACATATCCGCCCTCGGAAACAACAAGGTGGAAAAGTGGTCGCGCAGCGACAAAGGACTTAAGATTGTTTTATGCGATGCGAAAGGCGAAAACGATGTAGACCCGCTCGTGTTTAAAATAACTGTAGACTAAACTTGAAAGGAAAATGAATAATGAGAAAGACCAAAATCATTTGCACGATAGGCCCTGCTTGTCAGGACGAGGAGACGCTGAGACAGCTTATGCTTGCCGGCATGAATGTTGCGAGGCTCAACTTCTCCCACGGAACGCATGAGGATCATCTTCAGAAGATAAACCTTATCAAAAAGCTCAGAGCAGAGCTGAACCTTCCCATCGGAATCATGCTCGACACAAAAGGCCCCGAGTACAGAATAAGGGCGTTTGAAAACGGAAGTGTATTTTTAAACTCAGGCGATGAATTTATCTTCACCACCGAAGAGGTCACAGGCGACGAAACCCAGGTGTCGGTAAACTACAAGGAGCTTGCTCACGAGCTTGAGCCGGGAGACATCATACTTTTGAACAACGGTCTTTTGTCATTTGAAGTGACGGGCACAGACGGAACAAGGGTGTACACAGTCGTAAAGGAAGGCGGAGAGCTTTCAAACAACAAGTCGATGAGCTTCCCCACCAAGCTGTTAAAGCAGAAATATCTGAGCGATCAGGACAAGTCGGACTTGCTCTTCGGAATCGAAAACGACGTTGACTTTGTCGCATGCTCCTTCGTTTCATGCAGACAGGACATGATAGACCTCAAGAGCTTCCTTGAAGAAAACGGCGGTTCGGACATAGACCTCATTGCAAAGATCGAAAACCAGGCAGGCGTGGACAACATCGAGGACATATGCCAGGAGTGCGACGGCATAATGATAGGCAGAGGAGACATGGGTGTTGAAATCCCGTTTGAAAAGCTCCCCGCCATACAGAAAAAGCTCATAACCAAGTGCAGACTGCTCGGCAAGCGCGTCATCACCGCTACCGAAATGCTCGAATCCATGATACACAATCCCCGCCCCACAAGAGCTGAGACATCAGACGTTGCAAACGCCGTTTACGACGGAACAAGCGCCGTAATGCTTTCCGGAGAAACCGCTGCGGGCAAATACCCTGTTCTTGCGGTAAAGACAATGGCGAGAATCGCCGAGACGACCGAAAAGAGCATAGATTACACAAAGCTCTTCAGAACATCGGAGTTTAAGATAAAGAACACCGTAGACGCAATATCTCATGCAACATGCGGAATGGCTATTGACGTAGATGCAAAGGCGATAGCGGTATGCTCCCTTTCCGGAATGACCGCAAGAATGGTTTCCCGCTTCAGATCCCCCGTTGACATTTTGGGTATCACCACAAACGAAAAGACCTGCCGCAAGCTGTCTCTTTCATGGGGCGTAACACCTTACGTTTGCGAATACTACGATTCTACCGATGTTTTGTTCTACACCGCCAAGAGGATAGCTAAGGACGTATTCGGACTCAAGAGCGGCGAAAAGATTGTAGTAACCGGCGGCATGACAAACGGCACGTCCGGAAACACCAACCTTATAAAGGTAGAAACCCTTTAACGGTACGCATGCCCTCACCGTCGGGCGAACCGGCGGCGTCGGCATATTATGCGGTTATTCGATTCATGACCACAACATGCATGCATTTTTCGGGAGAATAATCGCTTAGACTGTTGACATAAAAAAATACACATGATATACTTGGCTTAGCAGGTTTCCGTTACTGACGGTATGTGGTTTAACACAGTGGGAGCGGAGACTATACGATTGCCGACCGTCTGGGCAGAACTACTCTATGAATAATTGAGTGGTCTGCCCTTTTTTACTCTGTCAGATATGACATGATTGCGGCAGGCAACTCGCAGGAGGCATGCTTTATGTCACTTTTAAAGGTATTTATCAGCGGAATATGCTCCGGCGCGCTTGTCGGAATAGGCGGCGCGGTGTACCTCAGCTGCGACAACAAATATGTCGGAGCGGTGCTCTTTTCGGTAGCCCTGATAAGCATATGCTACCTCGGAACTTATCTCTTCACGGGAAAAATCGGCTTTTTGGCAGAAAAATTCGAGCTTAAGACGCTTGCTCAGCTTGGCGTGGGGCTTGTGGGAAACTTTGCGGGGGCAACGCTTTTCGGCTTGCTTGCAGCGTACGCAAAGCCGCAAATCCGCGAAGCAGCAGTAATGTCCTGCCAATCAAAGCTTGAAAACGATTTTTTGAGCGCCGTGTGCCTTGGCGCAATGTGCGGAATACTTATGTATGTTGCCGTAAAGGTGTTTAAAGAGTTTAAAAATCCGATAGGCGTGATATTTTGCATACCGGTATTCATACTCAGCGGATACGAACACTCAATAGCTGACATGTTCTATTTTTCCGCTGCGCACATGATAAACTTTGACTACCTTTCATTTATTGCCGCCGTCGTCATCGGCAACGCCATAGGAGCTATGGCAATTGCGTATCTGATAAGGTGCTCACTTCCCAAAAAATCATGACAGACCGTCGGTACATATTTAACCTTGTTAAACGTAAAACAAATATATAAAAAGGAGCGATTAGAATGTTTTTTGAAAACCTTAAAAACTTCGATCCGGAGGTTGCTGCGTCATGTGAGCGCGAGCTTTCAAGACAGCGCCACAACATTGAGCTTATAGCTTCCGAGAATATTGTATCTGAGGGCGTACTGCTTGCCGCGGGAAGCATACTCACCAACAAGTACGCTGAGGGTTACCCGGGAAAGCGTTACTACGGCGGCTGCATGTATGTTGACGAGGTAGAAGAGCTTGCAAGAGAGCGCGCAAAGAAGCTCTTCGGAGCAGAGCATGCAAACGTACAGCCTCACTGCGGAGCCAACGCAAATCTTGCGGCGTTCTTTGCATTTTTGCAGCCCGGCGACACCGTCCTTTCCATGAGCTTAGCTCACGGCGGACACCTTTCCCACGGCTCACCCGTAAATATTTCCGGAAAGTACTTCCACATCGTTCCTTACGGAGTTTCAGACAGCACACAGACAATCGACTACGACGAAGTAGAGCGTTTGGCGATCGAAAACAAGCCCAAGCTCATACTTGCGGGTGCGTCTGCATATCCGAGAATCATTGATTTTAAGCGCTTCAGAGAAATTGCCGACAAGGTTGGCGCATACCTGATGGTTGACATGGCGCACATCGCAGGACTTGTTGCCGCAGGACTTCACCCAAGCCCTGTTCCCTATGCCGATGTTGTCACATCCACAACCCACAAGACGCTTAGAGGCCCCAGAGGCGGACTTATTTTGTGCAAGGAGCAGTATGCAAAGGCAATAGACAAGGCTATCTTCCCCGGCACGCAGGGCGGACCGCTCATGCATATAATCGCTGCTAAGGCGGTAGCTTTCGGCGAGGCTCTCACCGACGAGTTCAAGCAGTATCAGACACAGATAGTCAAGAACGCTCAGGTGCTTGCAAGCGAGCTGACCGCAAAGGGCATAAACCTTGTTTCGGGCGGAACGGACAACCACCTCATGCTTCTTGACCTCAGGGGAACCGGAGTTACCGGCAAGGAGCTTGAGCACCGCCTTGACGAGGTTCACATCACCGCAAACAAGAACGCTATTCCCAACGACCCCGAAAGCCCCTTCATCACAAGCGGATTGAGAGTAGGTACTCCCGCCGTGACATCAAGAGGCTTCAAGGAGCCTGAAATGAAGCTCATAGCAGGCTGGATCAGCGACGTCATCAAGGACTTTGAGGGCTGCAAGGACAGAGTAACAAAGGAAGTCATCGCACTTTGCGACAAGCATCCTATTTACGAATAATATAAATAATATAATCAGTTGGCCGGCAGTAAGAAACGATTGTATCAACACAGGGAGGTAAACATGGCATCTTATAAATCTGATATTGAAATAGCTCAGTCTGTTACGATGGAGCCCATTGATGATGTTGCAAAGGCAGCCGGTATTGACGAGAGGTATCTTGAGCATTACGGCAAGTACAAGGCAAAAATTGATTTGTCCCTTCTCAAGGAGTCGTCAAAGCCGGACGGTAAACTCATATTGGTTACTGCCATTACTCCCACGCCGGCAGGCGAAGGAAAGACAACAACCACCATAGGACTTGCCGACGGGTTGAGAAAGATAGGCAAAAAATCTATAGTGGCATTAAGAGAGCCTTCATTAGGCCCCGTTTTCGGAATAAAAGGAGGAGCTGCGGGCGGCGGATACGCTCAGGTGGTTCCCATGGAGGATATAAACCTTCACTTTACAGGCGACTTTCATGCCATAGGTGCAGCCAACAATCTCCTTGCAGCTATGCTTGATAACCACATACAGCAGGGAAACGAATTAGGCATAGACCCTAAGAAAATAACATGGAAGCGCTGCGTTGACATGAACGACAGGCAGTTACGGTATATAGTTGACGGTCTCGGCGGCGCGGCAAACGGAACCCCCAGGGAGGACGGCTTTGACATAACGGTTGCGAGCGAAATAATGGCTGTTTTCTGCCTTTCAAGCTCCATATCTGATTTAAAGCAGCGCCTTTCAAGGATAATTGTCGGCTACACATATGACGACAAGCCCGTTACCGCGGGAGACCTAAAAGCTGTAGGAGCCATGGCGGCGCTTTTAAAGGACGCGCTGAAGCCCAACCTTGTGCAGACGCTTGAGCACACTCCGGCATTTGTCCACGGCGGACCGTTTGCAAACATTGCACACGGCTGCAACTCGATACTCGCAACAAGGCTTGCCATGAAAACCGGCGACTACGCCGTAACCGAAGCAGGTTTCGGAGCTGACCTCGGAGCGGAAAAGTTCCTCGACATCAAATGCAGGGTTGCAGGTCTTACGCCCTCAGCGGTTGTAATTGTAGCAACGGTGAGAGCGCTAAAGATGCATGGAGGCCTTGCAAAAACAGAGCTTGGATCGGAAAACCTCGAAGCTTTGGAAAAGGGACTTCCCAACCTTCTGCGCCATGTGTCAAACATAAAGAATGTTTACGGCCTGCCGTCTGTTGTTGCGGTAAACCGCTTCCCCACCGACACCGACGCCGAAATAGAGCTTGTAATTAAGAAGTGCGCAGAGCTTGGCGTTAAGGCCATTCTCTCCGATGTGTGGGCAAAGGGCGGAGAAGGCGGAAAAGAGCTTGCGGCGGAGGTTGTAAGGCTTTGTGAAGAGGAAAAGCCAAACTTTAGGTTCTCCTACCCCGACGATTTCACGCTTGAGCAGAAGATAGAGGCTGTAGCGACTAAGGTTTACGGCGGAACGGGCGTAAACTACACCATGGCGGCGAAAAAGCAGCTTCAAAGGCTTACGGAGCTTGGTTTTGCAAATATGCCGGTGTGCATAGCCAAAACTCAATATTCGTTCTCCGACGACCCGACTAAGCTTGGCGCACCTGCCGATTTCAGCATCACGGTAAGAAGCGTGAAGGTTTCTGCGGGCGCAGGGTTTGTAGTTGTCCTGACAGGAGACATAATGACAATGCCGGGACTTCCTAAGGTTCCGGTTGCACAGAGAATAGACGTTGACGAAAACGGAGTTATTTCCGGTCTGTTCTGATTTACATTAAGTCAACATTACACTAATAGCCACTGATTTTTTCAGGCGTTTGATGAGAAAAGAGCCGACAACCGCTTTAAACTGCGGTCTGTCGGCTCTTTTTATAAATTCACCGTGCGGGTTCAATATTGACTTTGCTCGGCGTTTCTATTTATGAATCAGTACCAATCGTGCTTTTCATTTCTGTCAAGCGCATTTATCCTGTCCATGTCCTCGTCGGTAAGCTCAAATCCAAACAAATCAAGGTTTTCCCTGATGTGATCGGGGTTGCTTGAGCCGGGGATGACCACTACGCCTTTTTGCAGATTCCAACGCAATATGACCTGCGCCGATGTCACGCCGTGCTCCTCGGCAATTTCAGAAATGACCTCGTTGCCGAGCATCTCGGATGTGTATCCCCTGCCGCCGAACGGATACCATCCCTGAACTACTATGCCAAGGCTCTGGACGAAGGGTATCACGTCATTTTCCTGATAATAAGGGTGTATTTCGTTTTGAACAAGCGCAGGAGTTATGTTTACCTGCGGCAAAAGCTCTTCAAGCTCTTCAACATACCAATTCGACAGGCCTATGGAGCGTATTTTTCCGTCTGCCACCGCCTGCTCCATTGCAAGGTAAGCATTGACATCGTTGTTTCCGGGATGATGCAAAAGCATCATGTCGATGTATCCTATATCAAGCTTTTCGAGCGCCTCGTCGATAGCCTCTTCAGCGTTTGAAAACTGTGTGGGATAGATCTTAGTTATAACAAATATTTCTTCCCTCGGCACATCCGAGTCACGTATTGCCCTTCCGACAGCTTCTTCGTTATGGTACATGTATGCGGTGTCGATAAGCCGTCCGCCCGCTTCAAGCAACGCAGTGACGGAGTTATAGCACTCCTCATCAGTAAGGCTGTATGTTCCAAGCCCCGTAATGGGCATTTCGTAACCGCTGTTTAGCAGCACGGTGTGCGTCTCAAAGTTGAACACGCCGACTTCGCTTGAAGAATCGGATGAAGAATCGGAGATGTTAAGCTCCAGGCCGTCAATCCACTCGCTGACGTCTGCTTCAGATGAATCAGCCGAAAAGCGTTCGCCGTCGAGCCAATTTGCATCCTGGGCAAGGGCATGAAGGTTTTCGGCGCTCGAACCGATTGAGCTGCTGTGCGAAGTGCAAAAAGGAATTATGGTTTTGCCCGAGAAATCATAGCTCTCTAAAAACGTGCTGATGATTCTCGGCGCCTGTCCGTGCCATATCGGATAGCCCAAAAATATCGTGTCGTATTGATCCATATTTTCTACACCGCCCTCTATTGCAGGTCTTGCGGATGGGTCGTCCTGCTCTAAATCAGCCCTGCCGCCTGTGTAATACTCTAAATCCTCATCGGTATAGGGCACCTGCGGCACAATTTCGTATATATCAGCATCCAAAATGTTGCCTATATACTCAGCAACCTGTTCTGTTGTGCCGGTTGCGGAGAAGTACGCAATCAAAGTGCTCCCTGCGCTGCTTTCGGGCAGGTTTTGGTCAGATGTTTCGGCGTTTTCGTCATTCTCATCGTTTTCAACGCTTCCCGCGCCGATCACAGACCACTCCCCTACAGTAACACCAGACAATATCGTTGAGTTTGAGCCAACCCACACGTTCCGCTCAAGTTTTATAGGCGCATAATAATTTTTTCGATTTTCCGACGGGTCGAGCGAATGATTTATCGTTGCAAACACGACATTGTGCCCTATCAAAGCCCCGTCCCCTATTTCAATGCCGCCCTGGTCTTGAAAATGGCATCCGGAATTTATAAACACGTTCTTGCCGATTGAAATGTTCTTCCCGAAATCGGTGTAAAACGGCGGGAACAATCTGAAAGACTCATCGACATCCTTTCCGATAAGGCGGCTCATTATTTTGCGCAGCTCGGCCGGCTCATGATAGCGCGTGTTTATCTCCATACATATGCGCAGAGCCTCCTGATACAGCTCGTCTGCATACATCCGAACAGGCAAAGTGTTCTTTGAGTCATCAAAAAATCCCGCTATGACGTCTTCTGCTGTCAAACTGACACCTCCTTGAGAACCGCACCCGACTTACAGTCGTTCTCCTCACTTAAATTATAAGCGAACGCATATTAAATATCAAATACATATATTAAATGCGTTTTCATACTTGAAAAGTATAGTTTCATCTGATATACTCTGATTAGAAGGAGGGCGCATGCATGGATATAAGAGTACTGAAATATTTTCTTGCTGTTGCGAGAGAGGAAAGCATAACAAAGGCGGCGCAGGCACTTCACATGACTCAGCCGCCGTTATCGAGGCAGCTTAAAGATTTGGAGGACGAGCTTGGCAAGCAGCTTCTCATACGCAGCAGTAAAAAGATCAGCCTTACCCCGGACGGGATGCTTTTAAAAAAGCGTGCCGAGGAAATGGTCGAGCTGATGGAAAAGACAAAGGCGGAGCTTTCCGCGTCGGACGACATAATCAGCGGGGACATATACATGGGCTGCGGCGAAACCGAGGCGGTTTCCATGATTGCCAAGGCGGCAAAATCACTACAGGAAAAATACCCGCTTATACGCTACCACATATACAGCGGAGACGCTGCGCACATATGCGAGAGGCTCAACAACGGGTTGATTGATTTTGGCCTTTTGGTTGAACCGTTTGACTTTGAAAAATACGATTACATAAAGCTGCCGACAAAGGACACCTGGGGCGTCCTGATGAGAAAGGACAGCCCGTTAGCCGTAAAGGAACGCATTGAACCGCGTGATTTATGGGAGCAGCCGCTCATAATATCTCACCAGACGTCGCGCAGCAGCGAAATGATTTCATGGCTTCAAAGGGATGTGTCATCGCTAAACATCGTTGCGACCTATGATTTGATTTACAACGCCTCGCGGTTTGTCAAAATGGGATTTGGGTATGTCATCGGATTGGACGGGCTTATAAACACATCAGGCGACAGCGAGCTTTGCTTCAGACCGCTTTATCCGCCGGCGGAGGCGGGACTTTGCATAGTGTGGAAGAGATATCAGGTGTTCTCAAGAGCTGCGGAAAAGTTTTTATCGCAGATGAGATCGGAGTTTTCGCAGCCATAACGCTATAAATAAAAAGATTGCCGCTTTTTATGGCAGCAATCTTTTTAACAGTTTGTTTGCAATCCACGTGCTTTTATCACTCTTCGAGAGAAAAGGTAACGGTTACATCGCCGCTTCCTAAGGCCTCTTCCCATCCGGTGAGGTCGTCTATGCTTCCAAGCCTTGTGTAGCTCCATGAGTTAGAGCCGTAGAAAATAACAATTTGGTTTCCCTGATACAAAACTATGTCGCCAGCCTGTGTAGTGGTTTGGCTGTTGCTTGTCGGCAGATCCGTTCCCAAAGAGCCAACCTTTTCAAATCCCGCATAATCGCTCATTTGAATGGTCACGGGAGCTTGCTTCATCATCTCAACGAGCGCATCGACTGCTTCGTTTGACTCAAGAGTTGCATAAAAGCTGCTTCCGGACACCCAAACTATCATTTTCATCTCGCTGTTTTCCTCCTCATAAGCAGTTGCGGCAGTGCTTTGTTCAGCCTGCCCGTCGGTTCCTGTGACGGCATTGCCGGTTTCTTCGGGCAAGTATGCGGTTTGGTCTTCCGACGCCGTATCGTCAGTGATTTGTGTTTGCTGAGCTTTTTCTTCGCTTGAGCATCCGAAAAGGCAGATTGCAAAACATGCGATGAGCATGCACAAAATGATTTTTCGCACTTAGGTCACTCCTAATCAGGTTTTCGCCTTTAATTATAGCAAATAAAAAGCGGCATATCAATCATCCGCACCGACATTCCTATCGCGTGCGCCCTACGCCGCTATTGCATTTTTTCTTAATCGGGTATATTATAATAGTATAAAAGCGAATGTATTTTTCAGAAGTTATCAATGCATAAGGGGGTCACGCTTATACATGGAAAAGAAAAAGCTTTACAGATCGAGATTTAACAAAAAAATATGCGGCGTATGCGGAGGAATTGCGGAGTATTTCGGAATTGACCCGACGGTTGTGCGTGTTATATGGGTAATACTCACCTTCCTTCCGGTGCTGCCGATGATAATAATTTATATCATTCTCGCTTTGGTGATACCGGAAAACCCGAACGACACCATAGTGATGGATTGACCGAGCTGAAAACAGAGGCTGAGATATTTTTCTCAGCCTCTTATTTTTATTCAAACGCATCGCATTCAAGTCCCGCTACATCATCAAGCGGAACCGCTGCGCCGTTTTCAAATATCAGTTCTCGGTTATACTCATCTATGCTCCTGAGCCGCGCAGTCATTGTCACGTATCTGCCGCCCGCTTTCTTTTCATCCTCTACAAAATAGCTGACAGTCACAATCGGACGCTGCTTTATCCGGCTCAAAAGCTGCCGTATCTTTGAATCCAACATGTACTTTGTAAAATCGTCAAGCTCCTCTTTATTATCTGTGAGCCTGGCGGTTTCCTTTATTTCGTCGTCATATCCCGTCAGCGCGGCAAACGATGCAAACTGCGCCGCCCTGTCGTGCATGGACATCTTAGCATGCGTCTTTGAAGTGTGGTGAGCGAGATTTATTATGTCCTCATACTTGCCATCCTTGCCGGTCATGCGCTTGCCGCCTCCTTGCTACAATTTCTTTACCGCCTCATAGTTAGTAAGGGTAACTCCCCTGCGAATGACCTGCCGTTCCTTTGTTACAGCGTATCCGCGCTTTTCAAAGAACCCTCTTGCGGTTATGGATGCATGGGTTGTCACCGTTAGCTCGCCGTTTGATATGGCATGCTTCTCCAGCTCGTCACATATTGCCGTTCCGACATGCATGCCCTGAAACTCCGAACCGACATACAGTCTGTCGAGGTATCCTCCGTCTATGTCGCCGAAGCCCATTATTTTTTCGCTTTTGTCGCAAACGGCAACGACGGTGTAATGACTGCAAAAAGAGCGATCCCACTCGCTTTCGCTCTCGCCGCCTGTCGCCCATGCGTCAAGCTGTTCTTTTGTATAGTCCTTAGCGTTGACGCGGTGAACGGTGTCGTAAAACAGCGCCAAAATCTCCTTGCAATCAGCGCTTTTATATCTTCGCAAATGCATATGTCCGCCCCTTTTAAGCGTTGTGACCGCCTATTTGAGAATTGCGGTCCTTTGCCGTAGCGCCGTCCTCTAAGTTCATTCCCTTGAGTATGGCGTTTTTGCCGTACTTTCTTTTGATGTACACCACGGCCTTTTGCATGCTCTTTTCACGCGCCATGAGCCTTTCGTTCTCTTTATTTTCACGCTCAAGCTTTTCGTAATCGGTGAACATGTCAAGCTGCTCGCACACATCGCAGGACTTGACGGCGCTTTCTCTGACTACTCTGTTTGCACATATGTTCAGGCGCCGTATGAGCAGCTTTTTGTTCACTATCCTGTCAAACAGCGCCGTCATTTTCTCCACGATAACTCTTGTCGAGGAGGTGTAGCAGCCGATGTTTTCCGTGCCGTGTGAATGCTTTGGTATCTCCCTGCCGTACCTGTCTATGGTTATCTCTCCGCTGTAAAGCTTTCTTCTTGACGGGTTCTTTATGTTTTCCACGTCGTAGCCTATAGTCAGCGTGAGCTGATCAGTCACAAGACCCTTTCCCACAAGGTCTAAAGACATCAAGTCCGCCATCTCCCGCAGGGCAAGCCTTGCTTTTTCACAGGTGTACGGTTCTTTTAAAACCTGACCTGAGCACAAGCTGTTCGTTTCGGGACGGTATGACTTTATGTCCGAAATGCCGCAAGGCTCCCATCCCCAAGCGTGATCTATAAGCAGCTCCGCGCTCACGCCGAAAAGCTTATACAAAAGTTCCTCGTTGTAATAATCGGTTGGCTTTCCGACAGAGCATTTTGCAACATCGCCCATGGTGTACATGCCATACTCCTCAAGCTTTCTTGAGTATCCCCTGCCCACTCTCCAAAAATCGGTGAGCGGTCTGTGATTCCACAAAAGCCTGCGGTAGCTCATCTCGTCAAGCTCCGCTATTCTCACGCCGTTTTCATCAGCAGCCATATGCTTTGCCACAATGTCCATTGCGACTTTGCACAAGTACAGGTTTGTACCGACTCCGGCTGTGGCGGTTATGCCTGTCGTGCGGTAAACATCCAAAATCATCTTCATGGCAAGCTCCCGCGCGGTGAGGTTATACGTTTTAAGATAGGAAGTGGCGTCGATAAACACCTCGTCTATAGAGTAAACATGTATGTCCTCCGGAGCGATGTATTTGAGATATATGTTGTAAATATCCGCACTCGCCTCCATGTATTTTGACATGCGCGGTTTTGCAACGATGTAATCTACCGCAAGCGCGTTGTTTGCCTTTAGTTCTGAATCTATGCAGGAAGAGCCGACAAGCTTTTTCGACGGCGCCTTTGCCGCACGGTATGCGTTCACGCCCTTGACCTTTTGCACAACTTCAAAAAGTCTCGGCCTGCCCGGTATGCCGTAAGCCTTCAATGACGGCGAAACCGCAAGGCAAATCGTTTTTTCCGTTCTCGACAGGTCTGCCACAACGAGATTGGTGTTAAGCGGATCAAGCCCCCTGTCAACGCACTCCACGGAAGCATAAAACGACTTCAAATCTATTGCTATATAACTTTTACCGCTCATGCTCTACACCTCCGTGCAAAAATGCGTCACAAATGTGCTCAGACTACTTACTTTCCGACTTTAAATACTCAAGTATTTCGCCGGCGTTGGTGTCCGGCTTTACCTTAGGCATTACCTTTTCTATGATGCCCGACTCATTTATTATAAATGTAGTTCTCACAACGCCCATGCTCACCTTGCCGTAAAGCTTCTTCTCCTGCCATACGCCGTATGCCTTTATCGCAGACATCTGCGGATCTGAAAGAAGTATGAACGGCAGCGAATACTTGTCGGCAAACTTAGCATGCGACGACTCGCTGTCCTTGCTTATACCTACGACCTCGGCGTTTAACGCCTTGAACTCATCATATGCCGCGGCAAACGCCTGCGCCTGTCTTGTGCAGCCGGGCGTGTTATCCTTGGGGTAAAAATACAGCACCAGCTTTTTGCCGGAGAAATCAGCCAAGGAATACTCCTTGCCGTCTTTATCCGAAAGCTTAAAATCAGGGGCGGCACAACCCGCCGACAAAACCGTGTTGATCACATCTGACATATTAAAACATCTCCTTTACTTCTTGTGAGCCGTTCGCTCTCCCGTGTCTATAGTATAGCACGCTGCAATCTGTTTTTCTACAGTTATGCGAACAAAATTTGAACATATGTTTGCGTTTTATGCTGCGGGAAGCCGAGAATATTTTTTGAAAAGCTACTTCAAAAATACTTAACAAATTTTCAATGAAAAATTTGTGTATATTGCATACGTGACTCAGAAAACCCGCATCAAATCGCGGTTTATCTAGCATGAAATAAAAGTATCATAATTTACTTTTGATTATTATTTTTTAGAAAATTGGTTGACACGTCAGAGCAGTAGTTGTATGATAATACTAAAGAAATTAAATACTTTTTATGTTTTGAGTGAAAATGCTGTAATGTGTAAAGAAGCGGTGCGAATCATTTTGGGGAGTGTGGTGAGGAAAGTTCCGTGCGTTACGCATGGAACGATGAGCCGTAAGTTCCAACCGAGTCGATGCATGCAGACAGTGTTTACACGCACGCAGCTTAGGTCTTTATCTTCTGAAAGCAAAACGCAGCAGGCGTTATGCTAATCGTCAGGACAGTTTGAATGTTCGCCAGCCGACCAGATGTTATTTCATTAAAAAGGAGAATTGCCATGCGTAATACTTATACCTTGCGAGTGTTATCCGTCTTTTTGTCAATCACTCTGCTTATGTCGCTTTTCTCAGCATGCGGGGCGGAAACAAAAACTCCTAAAGATGATGAACCTGCAACGACCGCCGCCACGGAAGAAAACATCCCCGAGTCATCTGACGATTATATTATTACATCTTGGGAGGATGGCGAAGGAACGTATATAGAAAAGATCGACCCCGAAACCGGAGAAACAGTATCAAGTTTTTATTATCAGCATGTCTACCATGTAGAGGATATGTATGAATCGCCTGAAGATATGCAGGCTAAATACCCGGACAAAAAGGTTCTCGTGTGGTCAAGCGGAGATTTTTTAACAAGTTCTGCTACTGCGATTCCAATAGACGAGATCAACAGCTATCTTGACTCCCTCGGTAAAGATTATGTGATATGCTACTCTCCTGTAAGTACTTATACAATCACAATGCCAACGCTTGAACATCAGTCATATGATATAGTTAATAATAATACAATTGAAATTTTAGAAAAAAAGCTTTCATCAGGTGAGCAGGTAGATATAATATCAACCGGGTTATTTTCATATTTAGATTATGAAAATAGAACCGCAACCAATGCATATGAGTACTTTATTCTTAACAATATGCTTGAACCGCTTGACAGCTATTTTGATGAGAACGAAACCGCAAAGGAATTTTACGATTCTTTGCCGGAAAAGTTTTGGAACAGCTTCAGACGAAACGGCAGCATATACCAAATAGGCAGTGGATATCAGAACTTCTCTCCATGGGGAGTAGGTCGAATAAGAGACATCACCGATGAATACGCAGTAAGCGAAGAGCTGATGAACAAGTACGGATGGGACATAGAAAAGCCGATAGAAGATCAGATTGATATAATAGTTGAAATAATTAAAAAAGAAACCAGCTTTTCCGGCGTTGCAAATTTCACAATTGACTACAACTATCGCTTTGATGGAGTTTCTTGCGTGGCTTATGACGGCGAAGAAGACAAAGCAATCAGATTAACCGAGAGCGAAGAATTCATAGAGTTTATCAATTGGCTATACACTTTGAAGGGCGCCGGAGTATTATACAACGGAGAGCGCCCAAACAGCTTTATCAATTTAAGTTTATTAGACACCTTCGCCAGTAAAGAATATGAACGGGCAATATTCAACACTGACGGAACAGAAGCAGGCATAAAAGCATACATCAGCGTGACAAGCGACGAGGGCTATATTATCAACGAATCAGGTAGCGGTGCAGGAATATATACCGGCTCAAATTACAAGGAAGAAGCTTTTGACTTCATAATACTCGCGCTTACTGATCCCACGTTAAACGATCTTATTTCATTTGGCGTCGAAGGCGTAAACTACAGTACAGAAGACGGAAAAATAATTATTGGTGACAACGCACTGTCAAGATCAAAATGCGGTTTTCTCAATCCTCTGGTCTGTTCCCCGTTTACCAACGGAAACTCTATAGATACACCGGATAATGTCAACGAGGTATACAGAGAAATGATTCTCTCCGCCGAAGAAGACGAAACCGCAAGCATTTTGTTCGACTTTTCCGATATAGGAGAGATCCATGCTGATGTAACAGTTGCATTAAATGAGTTCAATATCATTGGCTATGATTCCGCCGACGAAGCGTTAGCAGAGCTTGACAAGGTGCTTACCGAGGCGGGAATTGACATGTTGATAGATGAGGTCAACGCTCAGTACCAGAGCTTAAGGGCGTAGTGGTTCTAAACCGGAAGTCACGGTCATGCAACATAGGAGAGTTAATATGAAAAGCAAAAGAATATGCAGGATATTGCGGAAAGGCATAGCCATGTTTGTAAGCAGCGTTATATTGCTGAGCTTGCTGTGCTCCTGCGCAAGCGAAAGTGATGACACCGATAATTACAGCAGTGTTGACCGAGACGATATCATCATCATGCAGCGCAACTCGGTTTATGAAAACGTGAACAACCACGGCGAATTTTATTCAAACGGAATCGGGTCTCTAAGATACTTTGACTTTATGTCGATGGTCAGTGCGCCGATCTGTTCAAAGCCAAACTGCACGCACACAGATGAAAACGAATGCACATCGTTCGGCATGAACAATCACCCCGCTCTCATAGGCGACAATATTTATTACTTTACAAGCGAATTTATATATGGTGATGACAATAATCTAAAATGTGTAACATATCTCAACCGCGCAAATGTAGACGGTTCGGGAAGAGTTCAGGTGTCTTCTATTGACGGCATTGATGTGTGGAGACCATACGATGCATACATATATGATAACGTCATTTACTTTACCGCAGACAAGATGACTTTAGATGAAAGCACAATGATGTTTGATTCCAGCACAAAGTGCATATGCAGCTGCGACTATTCCACCGGAAAGTTCGAGATCTACGAAGAATACGACAAGGGATATAGTCCCAATATTTTCATACAGGGATATTACAAAGATAAAATCTACTTCATATTCTCATACTATGACGAAGAAGATCCTTATATAAATTTACCGTTTGAGGAATATGACAAAGTGATTGCTGAGGCGTATGAGTGGGGTAATGAGCACTCTGTAACTGAGGTTTACACGCTTGACATCAACACTAAAGAGATTGCACTTTCAGACCTGACAAACAAAATGTCTATAGATACAGGAATTGTTGCCCGTGACGGTTACCTTATATACGACGACGATGAGGGAATGCACGCAATTGATTATAACGGCAACGAGACAGTCATCCCGGGAGAAAGTATTACTGGCTTAGGAACAATAATAGTGAACGATACGCTCATTCAGAAATCAGTAAACAAAGCATACAACCTTAAAACCGGCGAAGTTTATGGTCTTAGGTTTCCGGATACGCTGAGTGAAAACGAGATAATAGGCCTTAGCCTAAAAGATTACATCAAGGATGAGGGCAGCGAATACGGAGAATACGTTTTCGGGTACAGCGTAACGGTAGACGGGCTTTTAGATTACACGTACATACGCATTCCGGAAAACGAGCTGATAGTTCCGAATGAATAAATCGGCGATGCATACTAAAAAGGACGCATAATCAACAACAAATAAGGCGGTGAGGTAATGAGCAGGCTTACGCTTAAAAACGTGAACAAGCACTACGGAGAAAAGCACGCTCTAAAGGATTTTTCCTATGATTTTTCGGACGGAATATACGGACTTCTCGGGCCTAACGGCGCAGGCAAGTCCACGATGATGAACATTATTACCCAAAACATAGACAGCGACAAAGGGTCAACGATTCTTTGGGACGGCGAAAGCATATACAAGCTCGGCGCCGACTACCGCTCTGTCATAGGCTTTATGCCGCAGCAGCAGGAACTGTATCCGAGCTTTACGGCGAAGCGTTTTTTAGGGTACATAGCAGCTTTGAAGGGCATACCGAAAAAGCAGATCGAGTCGGAGGTTTTGCGCGTGCTTTCACTCGTGGAGCTTAGCGATGTTATCAACAAAAAGCTCGGCGGATTTTCGGGAGGAATGAAGCAGCGCATACTGATAGCGCAGTCGCTTTTGGGAAACCCGAAGCTTTTGATACTTGACGAGCCAACGGCAGGTCTTGACCCAAAGCAAAGAGTTCTTACAAGAAACCTGATATCCTCCCTCGCAAAAGACAAGATAGTTATCATCTCAACGCACATCGTTTCGGATATTGAGACGATTGCGAATCAGATACTTCTTTTGAAGTCGGGAGAACTTATCGACAGCGGAACTGTTGCAGAGCTGACTGAACAGGTCACAGACGGCGAAAAGTCGCTTGAGCGTCTTTACATGCAGCTGTATGAAGACGAGTGAGCGATGAGAGCGGCTAAAATATTTTTTAATGAGCTATTAAAGCTACTTCACAACAAGGCGTTCATACTCGTGCTCATTATTGCCGTGTGCTTAAACGCATATGTGAGCATGGAAAACGACAACGGGTACATGTACGCCGACAGTGCATACCGTGCATACATGGCAGACGTTGAGGGCATGAGCTTAGATGAGGCGGCGCAGTTCACGCAGGATGCGATAACCGAGGCATACAGCACCGCAGAGGGGCGGTACACCGAATATTACTTCCTCGACACAATCATGCTCAGCGCTCAGCTTGAGAGAATACAGCAGATACAAGGCTATCAGGACTACCTTGCAAGCATAGACAGCCAGGCGCAGACGATGACCAGTGTATCGATCTTTGCCGACAAGGACAGTTTTTCCTACAGAAACATAGTTAAAACTCCGCCTGTTTATGAGGCGGTAAAAGATGTCGAGCCGGTGTTTGCTCCGTCGGACGGCGTGCTTTTGGCATGCGACAACGTGGTGGCGGACATACTTGCGCTGTTTGTGCTGATATTCTGTGTGACGGCTGTGTTTTACAAGGACAGAGAATCCGGAATAACCGCTCTGATCAAGCCGCTCAAATACGGCAGGTCTACATTAGCGCTTTCAAAGATTGCGCTGGTGTTTGTGGTGTGCCTTGTGGTAGAGCTTGTGATGTTCTTCTCAAACCTTGCAATAGGTTCGATGAGATACGGCTTAGGAGACCTGTCAAGACCGGTGCAGTCGCTTGCCGGCTACATAGGATGCAACCATCCGATAAGCGTGCTTGAAATGATGATATACAGCCTTTTGATAAAGCTGTTTGCGATGCTGATGTGTGCAGTAATTGCATCGTGTCTGTTCATCAGGCTGTCAAACACCGTTTCGTATCTTGTGATAATTGCGATAGCGGCAGTACAGACTTCGCTTTACATTCTGATACCGTCAACGTCTATCCTCTCCCCTCTCAAGCAAATAAACTTGGCGACGTTTTTGCTGTCATCAAGGCTTTTCAAAACATACACAAACATAAACTTCTTTGGCTACCCTGTTGAGCAGATTGCCACAACAATTGTGTCGATGCTGATTGCAACGGTTGCGTTTGTACTGCTTTGCTGCAGGCTGTATTCCACGATAAGCATATCGGAGGTCAAGAGAAACAGAAGAATCGTTCTTATCAAGAGAGTTCCGACATCTTTGATCAGCTACACGGCGTTCAAGGAATTCATAATGCACAAGGGTGCGCTGATACTTGCGGCCGTGCTTGCTTTGCAGGTGTACACGGCCATAGACTACACAAAGCCGTACATGCCGGACGACAACGTATACTATGCATACTGCACGAGGATCATAGAGATGACGGACGAAGAGGCGGACGAGTTTGTCGCTTCAGAGGAAAAAAGGTTTGCAGACATCCTGCAGCTGATGTCAATAGGAGCGGCGACTACGGAGCAATCCGAAGAATATCGGGCGTCTTACGGAGGCTTTGAAAAAGCCCGTCAGCAGTATGAAAGCATAAAAAGCTTAGGATACGGCGCCAAAGACATGTACTATCAGACCGGATACAAGGACATATTCGGCGTGAGCAATCCGGCAAACGACTATTCCTTAGGGCTTATTGCGATAATTGCTCTTTGTCTCATGCTTTCGCCGCTGATTGCATATGACAACCGCTGCCGCATAGGATATGTGATTTACACGACGCGTGCGGGAAAGAAAACGTATCTGAAACACAACTGCATTATAGCGATAATATGCGCAATACTTGCAAGTGTGTTTACCTACATACCGTACTTTGCTCAGATTCTTTCGGCATACGGCACGGCGGGAATTGGCTCGTCAATTCGCTGCATAGCGGAGTTTTCGGGATTTATAGACATTCCGGTTGCGGTATACCTTGTGCTGATGTTTATTCTGCGCACCGTGGTGCTGATGCTGTTTGCACTGCTGCTGCTTTTCATATCAAGCAAGTGCCAAAGCCCCACCACATCAATAGTGGTTACACTTGCTATATTCTGTCTCCCTATAGTGATATATCTTGCGGGAGCGAATGCCGTACAGTACTTCTGTGTACCTATAAGCATAAACAGAGAGTTTTTATGGCTTTCGGCAAGCTAAAAAGAAAAAACAAAACCGCGTCATGCAGATTGGTTATCTGTGTGACGCGGATTTTTATGCATCGATTTTCGATTTTACTTTTTGTCGCCCGTCAGAATTATCTCGCCTTTATAAATTGGCTTGTCACGGATTATCTGAGAAACGTCGGGAAGATAAATTCTGCCGCTGAGCGGATTTTTAATGCTTATTACCTTGGTGGTGATGGTTGCATAGACGTCTGAGCGCTCAAAGCACAAATCGGCATCCTCCATGGCGCAGTTTATGAGGTTTAAGTTTTTGCAGTAGCAAAAAGGCTGCGTACCGATTATGCGGCAGTTTTCAAGTGTGAGGTTTTCGGAGTACCATGCAAGATACTCACCCTTTACAACGCTGTCTCTTACCGTGACGTTCTTTGAGTGCCAAAAAGCATCCTTGGTGTCGAAGGTGCAGTTTTCAAACAATGCGTTCTTTATATACTGGAATGAATACTTTCCGGTAAAATCAACGTTTTTAAAGTTGATGTTCTTAGAACGCATCATAAAATACTCGCTGACCGCTTTTGAGTTCAGCATCTGAACGTTTTTCACCGACCAGCCAAACTCCGGCGAATCTATATCGCAGTTATCTATGACCACATCCATGCATTCTCTTAATGCTTTTATGCCGTGCATTTTTGTGTTTGATATTCTTATGTTTTCAGAGTACCAAAGCGCCGCCCTGCAAAGCGGTGTCATCTCAGTATCGTCAATCTTTAGATTCTTGTCATGCCAAAACGGATACCGAAGATTCATAAAGCAATGTTCAACCGACACATCACAGCACTCCTTAAACGCGCTTTCACCATCCGCCGGACCGTCAAACGAGCAGTTTTTTACCGTGATGTCGCGCAACTCATACAGCGCTCTTTCCTCGTCGAACTGCTTATTCTCTATCAATGTCATTAAAATTCCTCGCTATAAAAATTAAAATTTGCGTAAATTTTCACTGCATGCCAAGCCGCCCGCACGAAAAACGCACAGGGCGGTTTGATATGATTATTTTTTTATCTGTGATGCACAAGGCGAGATTACTCAGAAAGCTGCCTCTGGCTGGGAAGATTCATGAGTGCCCAGTATGCCGACTTGAACTTGAGGTCTCTGTCTATGAGCAGAGGATGGTTTGTTCTGTTTGCAACGGGGTATCCGTTGAGCCACGTTGCGCCGTCGTTATAGCCCCAGAACACTACCGTATCCACAAGTCCCTCTTCTGCAAAGTCCATGAGCATGTTGAACAGCTCGCAGTACTTGTCATCAAACTGCTGCACAAACTCATCTGTCAGCTCTACCTCTGTGGACTCGTCGCCCCAGCTGTAGCACGACATATCAAGCTCGGTTATCTCGATTACGAAGTCGGGGTTTATCTCCTTTAAGCCGGCAAGTATCTCTATGTTATCCCTTGCAAGCTCTATGTCGGTGTCGTAGCCTATATGCATCTGCAAGCCGACTCCGTCAACAGGAACGCCCTCTTCAAGCATGGTTTTAACCATGTTGTACATTGTAATAGCCTTGTTTGTGTTTGTCTCAAGCGAATAGTCGTTGATTATAAGGCGTGCGTCAGGGTCTGCCTCATGCGCGGTTCTGAACGCTATTTCGATAAAGTCGTACTTATCGCCGTCGCCGTCGTAGTCGCCGACGATTTTAAGCCAGTTAGAAAATCTCAAGCCGTAGCTGTCGTCGAGAACTTCGTTTACAACGTCCCACGTGTCTATTTTGCCCTTATAGCGGGACACTATGGTTGTTATATGCTCCTTCATTCTCTCTACCAGAACATCTGCACTTACCTCGTTGCCCTCGTCGTCATAGAAGAACCAGTCGGGGCACTGAGAATGCCACACAAGCGTATGGCCGCGGAGAATTTTATCGTTAGCCTCTCCGTATTCTACGAATTTATCGGTGCTCGTAAAATTATATGTATCCTCAGAGGGATGAATATGGTCGGGCTTTGTGTCATTCTCCATGGTAAACACGTTGAATTGCTTGGTGATCAGGTTGTACTGATTTGTGCCCTCTTCAAGGTCGCTCGGATTTATCGCGGCTCCTATGTTGAAGTAATCGGCGTACTCCTCATATAAAGACGGGGTATCCTCGTCGTATGCATATTCCGGCAGATCGTTTCCGGAATATTTTAAATCGCTTGCACAGGCAGTAAAGCTTCCCATAAGCACAGCGCAAGCCGTCAGAACTCCGGCAAATCTAATCATTTTCATATTATTCCTCCTTGGTTTTATATTTTAAGCAGACACAACTTATCAGATGTATCCGCCTGACGCACAATAATCCATGAGCAGCTCTGTGACACGGTAGTATATCATTATTCCCTCTTCCACGTCGTTAAACTGCAAATTCGCCTCTGTGAGCGCATCAGACACCGCCTCGACGGTCTCTGTGGGGATTATCTCTTTGTCCTTATTTTCTTCCCAGTAATCGGCCTTATATGAATACAAATCATAGTCCCACACCTGCGACGGAACGCATGCAATCGCCTCGGCAAGCGCCTGCTCATATTCCGTTCCTATAAGCTCCGAGGCGTCGGAGTACAGATAGTAAAAAGCATCAAGGTATCCGCTGTACCTGACAGCCGGACTGTCAGAATTAAAGCACGCCACCATTGCGACAAAGCTCGCCTCATCCTCCTGGATAACGCCCTTTAAGTGTGACAGCTCGTGACATATCGTACTTGGCTTTGATATATCCTGGGTATCTCGATTATATGTAGCTTCAAAGGCAAAGGGTATATAAAGTCCGATAATGCCCTGCTGAGACATGAAAAAGGAAGAGTAAATCTTTTTGGGGTTGGGATAGTATCCCGAAAGCTGAGAGTACTCGTTTGAAATGTTTTTCATGGCGGTTTTGCATTCCTCGATGTAGCTCTCGTCAAGGACTATGTAACCGTCCTCTCCCCTTTCAAACTCATTGTAAAGCTCCGCAAGTCTTACGCTCACATCGCCTATTGTCTCGATTAAAAGCTCTTCTGTGTGCTCGGTCTCAGGAAAATACCTTGATGAAAAAGTCGAGCACTGATACATTATAAAGCAGTTAAACGTTTCGGTGGCAAACACATACGCGAGCGCCCACAAGACAACCCTCAGGCATGTTTTAGACACCTTCTTGACGAGCGGCTTGTTCTTGCGCTTGACAATCGAAAAGACAATCAGCACCGGCAGTCCTATCAAAACCGCCGCAACGCCTGCTGCAATCATCAGCTCGCCTATCGAAAAGCTTACAAGCCCCGAAAGAAAGATAAAAGGCGTAGAAATTATGGGGTATATCTTTTGAACGTAAAAATCGGAAAAGCTTACGCTCAGCCTTGCAACAACGTTTGCAGCTATTGCAACGACAAATATTACAATTAAAACTATATCGGATTTTTTGAGCTTTAGTTTATTCATCAGTCCATTTTCTTATCTACGTTTATAACAAAGTAGTATTTGCCGCTCTCACCGGAAAACTCTTCGGCGAGAATTTCCTTTATTTTGTCAATGTCGTACTTTTCGCCGAACGGCTCCACAAGGTCAAACAGCACGTTTGTATGCGTGGGTCCCTCGACAAGTCTGAAGTCATGTATGAGTATATCGGGATTATACTTCTTTATTCCCTCAAGCGTCAAATCGTAAAGCCTGTGCCTTCTCGGGTTTGACACATCGACGGGATCCATATGTATAGTCAGGTCAATTCCGAGCTTTGCCTTTGCCTCTCGCTCTATGTTGTCTATTACGTCATGTATGTGAACTATGTTTCCCTTTGCGTCAAACTCGGCATGTATTGATGCAAACGTGGAACCGACGCCGTAGCTGTGAATAATAAGATCATGGTGTCCTATTATCTCTTCATGTCCGTCGAAAAGCTCATATATTGCGTCCACCTGTTCCTGCGTCGGCGGAGTGCCGAGCATATTGCTTATAGCCTCACGAACCATTCCGAAAGCAGACCATATTACAAACACAGACACCGCAAGTCCTACCCAGCCGTCTATATTTATGCTGAACGCCTGCATCACTATCATGCTCACGAGAACAGATGCGGTTGTTATGATGTCGTTTCTTGAATCCATAGCCGCGGCTTTAATTGCATCGGAGGATATGGATTTTGAAAAATCGAGGTATGTCAGCATCTGAATGAGCTTTAAGATGATTGCCGCAGCGAGCACTGCGTATGTAGCTATGCTGATGTTGAGTTCCTGTGGCTGAATGATTTTATCTATAGAGCTTTTTGCAAACAGCGCTCCTATACACAAAACAAGTATCGCGACCAAAAGTGCAGTGATCTGTTCATACCTTGCGTGGCCGTACGGATGGTCTTTATCGGCGGGGCGGTTTGAAAGCTTAAAGCCCACCAGCGTAAATATTGACGAACCGGCGTCAGACAGGTTGTTAACTGCGTCCGCAATTATGGTTATACTGTTTGAAACCAAGCCTATAACAAGCTTTATAAAGAATAAAACCACGTTAGTGACTATTCCGAATGCGCCGGCAACAACTCCGTACCGTATTCTCACTGCCGGGTCGGAGACGTTTTTATAGTCTTTGATAAATAATTTTTTCAGCAAATTTACCCCAGCTTTCGCGCAATTACATTTATAAGTATATCATATTTTGCATGCAGATTGCAACAGCATATAATTGACACTGCGCAATCTTCGCAGCGCCTTACGCCTGCTCATCGAGCGTTAGCTCATATGCGGGCAGAAACTCATTTAAGAATATGTCTGCCTCCTTGAGTCCCATGCTTTTTATTGAGGCGAGGGTTTGTTTTTCTGCGTCGATGAAGTCGGTATTTCCCGAATTTCTCTCCTCTATGCACTTGATGAGCGCTGATATTTTATCTGCAAGCTTTACAAGCTTTAAAAGCTCCGCATCCTCGCATTTGAATATTTGCTCATAATCGTCGCGCATGTCGGCGGGTATCCTCGACAGAAGGTTTTCCACCGCTGCACTCTCCACCTCTTTATACGCACGGCTTATATCGCTGCTGAAATACTTGACCGGAGTCGGCAGGTCGCCTGTTATTATCTCCGGAACATCGTGAAACACAGCTAAAACCGCAGCCCTGTCAGCATCCACGCATCCGCCGAGGCGGCGGTTATGTATCTCGCACAAAAGGTGAACTATTATCGCCGTATCCAAGGAGTGTTCAGCTATGTTTTCGCTCCTTGAATTTCGCATAAGTCCCCAGCGGTTTATGTATTTCATCCTTGATGTGAGAGCAAAAAAGCTGCTTTCCGTCTTATCGCTCATGAATCGGAAACCTCCTCCGGCTTGGGGTCATATTCTTCGTTTTCTATTGCGTAATCTATTACCTTTGCATAAAAGTCCGCAGGGTTATCAACAATCTTATCGGCAAGCATGTTTGCCTGTTCTTCATCGGGCGCAAACAGCTTTAAATCCATCAGCACCACTTCTCCCTCCGTGCACACGCAGTTTACGGAGTAGCCTATTTTCATCTTCGAGACCGACACCTTGACATCGTTGTCGTTTTTGAGCTTTGCAAAGAATTTTAATCCCGCAGAGAGTATCCTGTCGCGAAAGCTCTTGGGGACAAGCGTTTTGAAGTCGTTTGCCCCTTCCCACGAAGCCGTGGATAAAACATAATACTTTTCTCCGTCGATCTCCTTTTCAAGGAGCATGCCCGTCTCAAGCATCTGAGCTACAACCTCTGAAAAGGTAAAGTAATTCACACCGCCGGCAGACGTCGCTATCTCTATGAGCTGGTTATGGGTTATAGGACGGTCGATTTGTCTTAGAAAATAGCATATAAGTATCTTTATAGCGTAGGAATCGTCGAGCGTCAGCCCTGACGGTATGTATTTATCGTAGTTTGCCATATTCTCTCCTTATATTGCATCTTTGAGTTTATATCTTTTTTATCTTTGCGAAGGTAGCCATTATTTTTTTAGTGCCGACATCATCAAAAGATATTTCAAGCATGGTGTCGTTTGACATGGGAACAGCTTTTATTACCGTGCCGTCTCCGAAAACATTGTGGTGCACTCTATCTCCGATGCTAAAGCTTTGAGTGCTCTTAGCGGGGCGGTTTTCCTTTAAGCGCTCTATTTGCGATTGAAGTGAGGCGACGCGTCCCGAAGAATCGGAGTGCGAATGCTTGTCGGCGGTGTCAAGCGCGCTGCGCTCAGACTTTACATTAACCGTTTCCGAAGGAAGCTCCTCGACAAACCTTGACGGCTTGTTGAAGCTTGTCGAGCCAAACAGCATTCTTTGCTTTGCGCAGGAGAGGTAAAGCCTTTTTTTCGCCCTTGTTATGGCGACGTATGCAAGCCTTCTCTCCTCCTCTATGTCCTCTTCCGTGCCCATGCTCCTTGAGCTTGGGAAGATATTTTCCTCAAATCCCACGACAAACACGTTGTCAAACTCAAGTCCCTTAGCCGCATGGATTGTCATAAGTATAACGCTGTCGTCATCTTCGTTCATATCGTCTATATCGGTATAAAGAGATATCTCCTCCAAAAATCCGGACAGCGTCGGCTCTTCTGCGTTCTGAGAATAGTTTACCATAGTCGATTTAAGCTCTGATATATTTTCAATTCTCAAAGCGCCTTCTTCGCCCTGGGATTTTAAGTACTCAAGGTATCCCGATGCATCCAAAAGCTCATCCAAAAGCGAGTCAAGAGGTATGAGCGGCGCATGCTCCCTGAGCGTGTCGAACATGGAGGCAAGCGCGGTCATTTTTGACGCCGTCCTTGAAAGGAGCGGTATGTCGCCTGCCGTTCTCATGACTTGCAGCGGCGACTCGCCAAGGCTTACGGAGATTTGCTCCAACATGTCTACGCTCGTCTGACCTATTCCCCTTTTCGGCTCGTTTATTATTCTTTTAAGCCTGAGAATGTCGTTTTCGTTATTTATGACTGACAGGTATGATATTATGTCCTTTATTTCCTTGCGCTCATAGAACCTTACGCCGCCTATGACTTTATAGGGTATTCCGCTTGCGACGAACGCGCGCTCTATGGAGTTTGACTGCGCGTTCATACGGTAAAGCACTGCGTTTTGAGAATACTTTCCACCGCTTTTCACGCTTTTGAGTATGGTTTCGGCTACAAATCTCGCCTCGCCCTGTTCCGTTGCGGCTTTATACAGGACAACTTTTTCGCCGTCGCCCGCATCTGTCCAAAGATTTTTGCCTTTTCTGCCTTTATTGTGCTTAATCACCTCATTAGCGCTGGTGAGTATGTTCTGAGTCGAGCGGTAATTTTGTTCAAGGCGTATTACCTTTGCGTTTTCGTACTGGTTTTCAAACGAGAGGATGTTTTCTATAGTTGCTCCTCTAAAGCGGTATATGCTCTGGTCGTCATCTCCGACGACGCATATATTTTTGCGCTTTGCACACAAAAGTGCGACGAGCTTGTACTGAACCATGTTTGTGTCCTGATACTCGTCAACAAGCACGTATTTATACAAATTCTGATAGTGGTCAAGGACATCCGGATACTCTTCAAACAGCTTTACGGTGAGAAGTATGATGTCGTCAAAATCGACGGCGTTTGCAGCCTCGAGTCTCTTTTGATAGCCTGAGTAGACCTTTGCTATCACCTGTTTTCTGTAGTCCCCGCTTGCAAGGCGTTCATACTCCTGCGGCCACACCTGTGCTTCCTTTGCGTGGGAAATCTCCGAAAGAACAGATTTCGGCGTAAACATCTTGTCTGATATATTCATATCGGACAGGCAGGCTTTGATAAGCCTAACCGAGTCGTCGGTATCATATATAGTAAAGTTGGACTGATAACCTAAGTGTTCAATCTCACGTCTTAATATTCTGACGCAGGCGGAGTGAAACGTCGCGGCGGTTATTCCGGCGGCGTTTTCGCCGAGCATGTTTTCAAGTCTTTGTTTAAGCTCGCCCGCAGCTTTATTTGTAAACGTTATCGCGAGTATATTCCACGGGTTTACGCAGTCTACCGCGACAATCTGTTTGAGTCTTGCGCTGTCATCAGTCAAACCGTTTGCGTAGTCTGAGAGAAATTGTTCGTCCTCGGGATTTACGCTGTACCGTGCGGTATCATAGTATGCGTTTCCGAAATAAATCATGTTTGCAACTCTGTTTACAAGCACGGTTGTCTTGCCGCTTCCGGCTCCCGCAAGTATTAAAACAGGCCCGTTCACGGTAAACACCGCTTCACGCTGTTTATCGTTAAGCCCACTGAAATATTTAGAAAGCGCTCTTTGCTTGAGCGTCATAAATTCTTTATCGGTCACATAAATGCCCCCTTAACTCATACGACTAAGTATATCATAGAATTCTGAAAAATAAAATAGCAATTATTCTTTTCTTAAATCTTACATAATACTATAGACACCGGCTTGATATATGGTGTATACTTGTTTTGTGTGCGACACTGACATTTATAAAGGAGGAATTTGATTGAAACTTTTCCCTGACAAGAAGTACAACAAAATATTTATGTACTGCTTCTCGTTTACGATAATAACATTGCTCATCATCACCATTTTGTTTCGGTGGGATGTGACGAGAAACATCATATCAAATATATTAAACATATTCGAGCCTATAATTCTCGCCGCCATCATCGCATTCATAATGAACCCGATGATGAAAAGCGCGCAGAAGTTTTTGTCTACAAAAATATTCAGGAAAAAGCCTCACCCAAAGCTCACTCGCGTTTTGGGAATAATGTTTGCTTCGATTGTGATAATCGCTGTGATTGCGGCGGTCATACTTTCAGTCATACCTGAGCTGATTTCAAACATCCCGGGAATATACGACGGGCTTGTAAACGACGTGATACCTCAGGTGCAGGCGTGGATAACAAAGCTGCTTGACGACAACCCGAGCATAGCCGCCATAGTGAACAACGAACTTGAGAGCATAACAAGCGCGATAGAGCGTCTTATATCAGGACTTGTGCCTCAGCTGACAAGTCTGCTTGCAAGCGTATTGAGCTTTGCAAACTCGGTTAAGAACTTCTTCTTCGGGTTTATACTCGCAATATACTTCCTGTTCAGCAAGGAGGTTTTGCAGGCGCAGGCGAAAAAGGTCATTGTTGCGCTTTTCAGCGAAAAAGTATACCACAGGATATTTTCCATCACGTCAAACACAAATCACACCTTCCTCAACTTTATCTATGGTCAGATAATAGACGCCTTTATTGTCGGATGCCTTTGCGCGATATTCATGCTGATATTTAAGATGCCGTACGTGATGATAATATCGCTCATAGTCGGCACAACAAACATCATACCTATATTCGGCCCGTTCATAGGTGCGATTCCGTCTGCAATACTGATACTGATTGCAGAGCCGAGAAAGGTAATATGGTTTATCATATTTATAATCGCATTACAGCAGCTTGACGGAAACGTCATAAGCCCGAAAATACTCGGCAACAAGATAGGACTGCCGTCGTTTTGGGTGCTGTTCTCCATACTGATATGCAGCAGCATGTTCGGAATAGCGGGAATGATAATAGGCGTTCCGCTCTTTGCGGTGCTTTTAGACCTCTTCTCCGCCATCATAAATGCAAAGCTCAAAAAGAAAGACATGCCCACGGACAGAGAGTACTACTCGATACCGGGGGTAAACATAGGCACTGTGACGCCGGCGGAGCAGACATCGGCAATCGAAGAAATTACAGCTCCTGATCAAGGCTCGGAGCATGCGGCTCAGGATCTTGACTCGGAGCACGTGGCTGACGAGCCGGCGGAGCGGCAAAAATCAGAAAAATAAAGCGTGCAGACGTTTAGGCATACAAATTCCGCAGGTTGAGAAAATCAGCCTGCGGTTTTTTGCATAAAAAAGCCCCGAGAGTATTCCCTCGAGGCTATGGAGCTGATATCCGGATTTGAACCGGAGACCTCATCCTTACCAAGGATGCGCTCTACCGACTGAGCTATATCAGCACCGTCACGGCACATACATACGTGCCACGGTTATTTATTATATCCGACACGGCTTCGTTTGTCAATAGATTTTTTTAAATTTTTTATAGGGAAATTTAATGCGGATTTATCATTTGAGTTCGCCGAAATATATCTCGGCTGCTTCGCTTCCGTAAAAATATACTATCAAAGCTTTGATTATGGTGTCTGATATTCCGTCGATATTTGCTATCTCCCTTATGTCGGTAAAGCCGCCTATGGCGTCGCGCAGATTTATTATGGCATCCGATCTCGCGTCGCCTATTCCCTTTACCTCCATAAGATCCTCTTTAGTTGCCGAGTTTATGACGCTCATGTCAAGCTCCAGCAAAGATGGCATGTCCACAAGCGCAGCAGAATCGGCGTTTGCACTCCTTACAACAGCTATGCCCGCGACCGACAGAGCAAACATCACCGCCACGGTGAAAAACAGTATCTTTTCAGCAAGGCTCACCTTCCCGCTGTAATCGGAATCTATTGCTTCAAGGCGTCTTTTAGCTCTTGCACTTTGTCCGTTCTCTCCCATGGCAAATCAATATCCTCTCTGCCCATATGACCGTAAGCCGCTATCCTGCGATAAATAGGTCTTCTCAAATCAAGCGTACTTATTATTGCGGACGGTCTTAAATCAAACACCTTGTTTACCGCCTCTGCAAGTTTGTCATCGCTGACGCAGCCTGTTCCGAACGTATCCACAAGCAGCGAAACCGGATGCGCCACGCCGATGGCGTACGCAAGCTGTATCTCGCACTTTGATGCGAGTCCCGCTGCAACGATATTCTTTGCAACGTATCTTGCGGCGTATGTCGCCGAGCGGTCAACTTTTGTCGGGTCTTTGCCGCTGAACGCTCCGCCGCCGTGGCGAGAGTATCCGCCGTATGTATCGACAATTATCTTTCTTCCGGTAAGTCCGCAGTCGCCCTGAGGCCCGCCGATTACAAACCTTCCGGTGGGGTTTACATAGTAAACCGTGTTGTCATCCAAAAGCTCAGGCGGTATAACCGCCTTTATGCATTTATTTATTATGTCCTCGCGTATTGTCTGCTGGGATACGGCGCTGTCATGCTGCGTGGATATGACGACGGTGTCTATTCTGGTGGGCTTGCCGTCATCGTATTCAACCGTCACCTGGCTCTTGCCGTCCGGTCTTAAATATCCGAGTTCCCCGCTCTTTCTAAGCTCCGAAAGCTTTCTTGTGAGCTTATGCGCATAATATATGGGCATCGGCATGAGCGTGGGGGTCTCATCGCACGCAAAGCCGAACATCATTCCCTGATCGCCTGCGCCGGTGTCAAATTCATTTGACTGTCTTCCCTCGAGTGAGTTGTCTACGCCCATCGCTATATCAGGCGACTGCTGATGAATTGATGTCAAAACAGCGCACGTTTCGCTGTCAAAGCCGTACTTTGCCCTGTCGTATCCTATATCTTTTACAACGCTGCGGACTATCTTTGATATATCAAGCGACGCTTTGGTGGTTATTTCTCCGAGGCAAAGTATAAGTCCGGTTGTGCAGGTGGTCTCGCATGCCACTCTTGAGTACGGGTCCTGCCTCAGGCATTCATCGAGCACCGCATCGGATATCTGATCGCATATTTTATCGGGGTGACCCTCTGTGACAGACTCGGAGGTAAATAAGCTCTTCATTTTCAGTTTCCTTTCTTAATTTTACTAACCAGCCACAAAAACAGCGCCCGAAAAATTCGAGCGCGGCGAAAAGACAAATGGATTCTATCATTTTCCTCATCTTTCGGATATACCGCTGGATTTAGCACCTTGAAAACAGGTTGCCGGACTTCACAGGACCAGATTCCTCCGCCGCTCTTGATAAGGCTGATTCATTTCGGTATGTATTATACAACATATATCTTTACGTGTCAACAAAACTCTCTTAAAATTTAAGCTCGTCCCACTTGCCGCAAAAGCCCACGCCGAGGCGGTAAAAAATCCGTCTCGGCGTGGGCAATATAGCACTTATACCTTACTCTTTTTTCTTACTGCGCATCCTCTGCGTCTTGGTCAGTGGTTGCGTCGTCTGTAGTGTCCTCCGTGGCATCGTCTGTTGTATCCTCGGCGGTGTCATCAGCGTCTTCTGCTACAGGCTGCAAAGCTGCATCGGGATTGCTCTCAACGCCCGCCATATAGTCCTCAAGTGTGCCGTAGTAAACGCCAAGCTCGTTTATGGTGAGACCGTCAAGCGTGGTGTCCCATGTAAGCGCCTTAAAAGCGAGCTGCAAAGCGGTATCGTTTGCTATTTCAGCATCGACATACTCCGTAGTCAGTTCTATCAGGTAGTCGTACTCTCCGGAATTAAATCTGAAGTACTCGTTCATGTCTATCTGTCTTGATGCGGTGACCTCGACCTCATCAAGGAGCCACAATCTGAAGTTGTTATCGGAAGTGCCCTTGATGTGAACAACTATGGTATTGCCCATGCCGACGCCGGAAGGAAGCTTGAATGCTACAAGCGTTGCTCCGTTTATGGTGAGTCCGTCGTCAGTCCACTCCAAAGCAGCGTCGTCAACTTCTATAGGCGAGTTGACTATCTGAGCACGTCCGAAGCTGTCCTGAGTTACAGGGATTGCGGTAAACTTGGTCTCGTCATAGGTTGCGAAAAGCTCTGCGGGAGCGTTTGCAAACCACTCGACGTCAGCCTTATAGTCGTCAAGCGTGCCATTATAGAAAGCAAGCTCTGTGATTGTAATATCCGCCGCTGCTCCGTCGTCAGTTGAGATTTCCACGTATCCGGTGCCGGTGGGTATTCCCTCGCTTTCAGTATCAACGCCCTGATCATACTGGATGTAGTACTCAAAGTCGCCCGACACGTTTTCAAATCCGTCTGCATAGCTGTTGCCGTACTTGACCATAACAGAGCTTTCGGTGGCTGCTGTTCCCTTTATGTAAATAACGGAGCTTTCGCCGAAGTAAATATCCTCAACATTGAAGGATATGCTGCTGACGTTTGCGCTTACGCTGCCGTCCTCGTTATAAGTCACGCTGCCATCCTCGGGAAGGTACGCATCAATCGTATCCGCCGTCATGGGGATGTCCTTAACAAGCTCTGCTATGAACTCGGGATTCGGCTCCGCCTCAACAGGCTCCTCAACCGGCTCCTCTACAGGCTCTTCCGGCTCTGTTTCTGACGGTTCCTCATCAGGCTCTTCGGCCTCTGTTTCATCCGGCTCTTCAGCCTCGGTTGACTCTGTGGCAACAGTTGTCACAGCCTCATCATCGGCGCTGTCAGAGCACGCCGTGAGTGAAAATACAAGTGCACATGCTAATAAAAGAGCTAATATTTTTTTCATCATTACTCTCCTCCGCTTTAAATTTATAATTAAATTATAACGCTTTACCGAAATAAAATCAATAATATCGTATAAAACAAGCCCAAAACCGTCACATTGCACAATACAGTGATGTAATTTACAGATATATTTCCTATATAAAGTGAAGAGGGCGGGCTTACCGTCGCGTGTATTGCGACGATAAGCTGTCCGACAAATAAAACAGCGGCACTCACAAGCCGAGCGCCGCTGCAATACTAAATTCAATCTTTGATTTTATAAAGAGCAATCTCTGCTATGTTGCACATATAATCTTCGGTTGCTCCTTCTGCTCTGCCCTCGGGAACATCGTATCTAATATAGCGGTAGTTATATTCCTTGTCCAAAATAGCGTAGTTCATGCCGGAAGCAGGTGCATAGGACACCACATATATTTCTTCCCACTTCTCGCCGTTCTTAGAGCCGTAGAATCTTCCGCCGTTCATTCTTCCCTCATAACCCGTTCTCGGAGCAAAGCCCAACACATCAAACTTTACGGATTCGCCGAGGTCTAACTCAACCCAGCCTTCTGCCGTGCCGTCAAAGAATGTCTGAGTATCGCCGTCCACAACCTTATCTGCGGTATCGTCGCCGTTATTCCAAGCCATAGAACCGGTTACGGTTGCATCGCTTACAGGCACTTCTTCAAGCTCTATATTGCCAAGCTCAACGCCGTCAACTATGAATGTTGTCACAGAGTTTGCCTTAAGCTCTGCCACAAAGCCGTCACCGTATGTGCCCATGTCCTCAAGCTGTGCCCAATGTTCGCCGTCCTCGATAGTTCCGCTTGTTCTTATCGTCTGAACCCTGCCGCCGACAGCAGCCATCTGCGAAAGGTCATAGTTTACGTACTTATCCTCGGCAGTCTTATTCAAAGCCACGATCACAAGCTCTTTTGTATCCTTATTATACGCTGCAAGGGAGTCTGCGCCGCAGTGAATCAAGGTCATGCCGGGACGGATATACCTTGTGAACTGACCGAACGCATAGTACTTTTGAGTGAGTATAATGTCAACGTTGTCATGGTCGGCAACTGCTGTTCCCCAGAATCCCTGAGTGATATCTATCATACCCGAATCCTGGCGGCCCTTGTATCCTTCCTCGCAGATGTGCTTATCTATTACCTGCCAAAGCACCCATGCGGAAGGAGAAAGTGAGTTTATATCGCTTATAATCTTCTCGCCGAGCCACAAAGCAGCGCCCATTTCACCTGCATCGGTGCCGGCGACGCCGTTTCCGTCAACCTCGCTCATCCAAAGATTAAAGCCCTCGTCCTTAGCAAGCTGTCCAAGCTCGCCTATCCTGGTGGGGTTATATGTATGCGTATTTATTCTGCCGAGATACTCCTTTGCCTTATCGGAGTAGAGGTTATACTCCTCTATCTGAAGCTCTGTGCTTGTCTCATCGCTCGCAACAACCATCACGTTGTCGAGGTCATACTGTCTTAACGCCTCATAAGTAAGCTCAATTATCTTAGACTGAGACTCGCCCGCATCAAAGTGGCAGCCCTCCTGCTTATAGCTGTTCGCGCCCCAGAAGTTTGTATTCGGCTCGTTCATGGGAGACACGCTTGTCACCTCTATGCCGAGTTCATTCTGAATATAGTTAGTGACATGAGCCAGGTACTCCGCAAAGTCATCAAAGCAATCTTCCTTGAGGTTGTCTATGTTGGGATCGAATCCGCCCGAGGAGCAACCGCTCACCGTCATAAAGTACGGAGGTGAATTTGAGAACACCTCTACTATAGCCTCATCGCCCGCAGCCTCAACTGCGCGCTTTAAGACGTTGAGCTGACCTGCGTCCGCGTCATAATCGTAAACGTACTCACCCGTTTCCTCGTCCAAAACAAGCCATCCGGGCACATCGGAGTCTGTTCTTGTTATGTGATTATGGGTCGGGTCGTCTCCGCCGCCGATATTATAGCGCATGATGTTCAGGCGCAGTCCGTCATCGCCGAAGAAAAGATCCGCCGCCTGCTGAGAAAGCTCATCGGAGTATCCGATTCTGTTTGCCCACCAGCAAAGGCTCGTTCCCCAGCCCTCAAACACGCCGCCGTTCATCACGGACGCTTTCAAGGGTGAAACGCTTACAACAGTATCAACAGTTACATCGTCAGGCATGATTACCTCCAAGTTGTCATAGTTGTTGCTGTCTGCGGGATCATCAGCTCCGTCGGATGCACATCCCACCATTGACGCTGCCATACACAGGCATATGACGCCGGATATAAGTCTGTTAATCTTTTTCCCCATTACATTACCTCCAAGTTTGGCAAGCAAAATTTACTCTTTCGCTTGTTTCGCTCATTTATTTGATAATATTACTATAACCTTTTTTTCATCACATTTCAATATAACAAAACTCGCATCAAACCAGTTCAAAATGTAAATATATTAATATACTCTTTACACGAAATCGCGAATTATCTGTGATAAAGGCGGCTTATGGGCTTATAGATTATGTAGCATATTGCAGCCTCGATTAAGCCCTTGCACAATGTAAACGGGAAATTGAAAACTATGAGGCAGTTTAAGAGTGAGTTTTCGGTAGGTACGCTTGCAATCGGTTCAAGGATGGTCTCATATGCGTCTATTATCGCATCGAGCGGCATGTTGTACACCACGACATATGCAGGGTAAACGAAGAAGTAGTTAATCGGTATGCTTACTACCGCCATGAGCACCGCTCCGCACACGCATGCAATTATTGCGCCGGCGCGGTTGTGCTTGAATTTATATATCATTCCCGCGCTGAAGGTAAACACTGCGCCGAATATGAAGTTGCAAAGCTCGCCAACTCCCAAAGAGGATCCGAAAGGCAGATGAATGATGTTCTTTACAAGCTCTATCACCACGCCGTACAGCGGTCCGAGTACAAAAGTACCTATAAGCGCAGGTATATCCGACAGGTCAAGCTTGACAAACGACGGGATTATCGGTATCGAAAATTCAAGAAACTGCAAAACCGCAGACACCGCGGTGAGCATGGCGCAAGCGGTGATGGCTCTTGTTGTGATTTTCGATTTTGCTTTTACATGTGTTTGTGTGTTTTCAGACATAGATATCACTCCTATACATAAAATAAAAGCCCGTGAAAAATCTTTCACGGGCTTTGCATGCTTAAAATAGCTAAAACAAATCTTCTTCCATCCAGACTGTAACTGTCGGTATCGGAGTTTCACCGATTCATGCTTTCGCTCGCGGACTTTACCGCCGATTGGGACTTGCACCCTACCCCTGAAGATATATTTATACAGTATTAAGTTGCGGCTGTTTTACAAAGAAAACAGCTTTATTCGTTTTCGTCCTTCTCGCAAGATGGCTCTTCACTGCCAAGGTCAAACTCCAAAAGCTCTCCGCAGTTGGGGCATTTAATAGAGCCTTCCTGTACCATTTCGTATGTAAGCTCTATTGTATCGCCGCAGGTGGGACATACAACCTCGTAAGTATCGTCTTCGTCGTCGTGACAATCGCAGTGATCGTCGCAGCAGCACTCGTCGTCATCGTCACAGCACTCGTCATCTTCGTCGTCATCATCGCCGTAAACGATCTGCTCTACATCGCTCAGATCCTCGTCTATGTTGTTGCAGAACTCAACAATATCGTCTACATCGGAATCAATGGTGTCAACGCTTGATGCTATCTCATCGAGAAGATCGCCTATGGCAAGGAGTATCTTTCCGGTGGGAGTAGAATCATCTACGCCGAGTCCGTCCATAAGTCCGCTTAAATACTTAGCCTTTTCTGATAAAGTCATAATAACCCTCCTAAAAAAGATTATTTGCATATTTCACAGCGCGCACTTTGCAATATGCATGCATCGCCGTGTCTGCCGTTGCATGAATGACGTCGGGCAAGCGTCCTGCCTTGTAAAAAACAGCGTGTTCGCATGCCGCAAGCATCGGGAGAAAGTGAGCGGCTTTAAGCTCTGCTCATATACTCTCCGGTTCTGGTGTCAATTCTTATTACGTCGCCCTCGTTGATGAAGAGAGGAACCTTAATCTCTGCACCGGTCTCAAGAGTTGCGGGCTTGGTGGCGTTGGTAGCCGTGTTGCCTGCAAATCCGGGGTCGGTCTGAGTTACCTTGAGGTCAACAAAGTAAGGCGGCTCAACGCCGAACACCTTTCCCTTGTAAGAGAGAACGGTGCAAACCATGTTTTCCTTTACGAACTTAAAGTTGTCGCCGACATCTGCGGGGCTTACGGGAATCTGCTCATACGTCTCGGTGTCCATGAAGTAATACAGCTCGCCGTCTGTATAGGAATACTCCATTTCTCTTCTGTCGATGAAGGCTGTGGGGAATTTAGCGGTGGGGTTGTAGGACTTCTCTACAACAGCGCCTGTTATAACATTCTTGGTCTTGGTTCTAACGAAAGCAGCTCCCTTGCCCGGCTTTACATGCTGGAACTCGATAACCTGCATTACGTTGCCGTCCTCCTCAAATGTTACGCCGTTTCTGAAATCACCTGCTGTGATCATATAATATTGTCCTCCGTTTCTTTTCGAGCTGCTGTATTATTGCGGCAGCATCCCGACAAAAAATAATACTTATAATTAACTTTCATATACCGCACGGCCGCATCGCACAGTGACTTACAGTTTATTTTAACCGATACTCAGCAATAATGCAAGGGGTTTTACAAAGAAATAAGTGATTTCTTAGCCAGAGTCATATTTTCGCAGCCGTCCTTCTTTACAATTACGAAGTCCTCTATGCGCGCGCCGAACTCACCGGGGATATATATTCCCGGCTCAACGGTTACTATCATGTTTTCCTTGAGAACACGAGTGGACGAAGGCGCTGCCGTAGGAGCCTCGTGTATCTCCATGCCGACGCCGTGTCCCAAAGAATGTCCGAACATCTCGCCGTATCCCGCGGCGGTGATGACGTCTCTTGCAACCTTGTCAGCATCGTGGCCTGTGATTCCCTCTTTGATTGCAGCTATGGTTTTAAGCTGAGCGTCAAGGACGATGTTATACACCTGCTCCATCTTTTCCGTGGGCTTTCCGACGCACACCGTTCTTGTCATATCGCTGTGATATCCGTCATACGTAGCTCCGTAATCCATCAGAACAAAGCTGCCTTCCTTTACGACGTTATCGCCGGGAACTCCGTGAGGCAGGGATGTATTTGCTCCCGTTATGGCTATAGTGTCAAAGGACAGGGCCTCTGCGCCGTTTTTAAGCATATAGTAGTCAAGGCAAAGGCCTATTTCCTTTTCCGTGACGCCGGGCTTTATAAAGTTAAGGACATTTTCAAACGCAGCCTCAGCTATTCTCTGAGCTTTGATCATTTTATCTATCTCGTCCTGTGTCTTGACGATTCTCAGCTCGCCTATTGCATCGCTGAGCGCAGATGAAGAGACGATTTCCGCCGCAGTTATGCGCTCCTTATACATATTCAGCATGGACACTGTCATGGTGTCGCTTTCGATTGCGGCGGTCTTTGCGCCATGCTTTTTAAGAAGCTCATTGATCTGGTCAAAGAGCTTGCCCTGAAGTATAACCTGTGCGTCCTTGACTTTCTTAGTCGCAGCCTCGATATATCTGAAGTCGATTATAAGGTACGCTTTTTCCCTAAAGGCCACAACAGTGCCTGCGGACGACTTCATACCGCTGAAATATCTGCGGTTTACATCTGATGTGATGATTGCGGCATCGATTTCATCGGGAAGAACCGCAAAAAGTCTCTCAAATTTGTTCATGATAAAGATCCTTTCTGATTTATATACTTAAAAATTTTAAATATGCAGTTTTCATTGCAAGCGCGTCGAACGACTGAGTTCCCGCGCTCTCGCATATAAACGTAGGTGCGAGCTGTTTTTTTGCCACAAGCTCCATCAGCGGCTCATAATCAGGGCCGTACACGTTGTCCTCAAACGTAAGATGTCTTTTTTCACCGCCGTTTTGAGTATACTCGATTTTTGAGAAGTGGGAGTGGAACGTCTTGAGTCTGTCGCTGCCGAGTTTGTCCTGTATCCTGTCAAGAATGTGCTCAAACGCCTCATATGAGTTGACCTCGCCAAGCGTCCTTGCGTTTAGGTGTCCGAAATCTATGCAGGGTATAAAGCTGTCGTCAAGCGCCGAAAGCTCCAAAACCTCCTCAAGCGTGCCGAGCTGATTTATCTTTCCCATTGTCTCGGGGCAAAAGTGTATTTGCTCATAGCCCTCATCAACAGCCATTTTCCTTGCCCTTTTCAAAGTATCCTTTGCAAGCTCAAGCGCATATTCTCTTGTCATCTTTGAGCAGGAGCCGGAATGTATGACTATCCTGTCCGCCCCGATTTTTTGAGCTGCCCTGCAGCTTTGAAGTATGTAGTCTATGCTCTTGTCTCGCTTTTGCTCCTCGACGCTTGACAAGGATATAAAATACGGCGAGTGCAGGGAGAGTTTTATGCCGTGCTTTTGCGCCTCGCTGTTGAGCGCTGCCGCAGAGGCATCGGTGACTCTTACGCCCTGTCCGCACTGATATTCAAACGCATCAAGCCCAAGCTGCTCAAGGTATGCGGGCATATCCTTAGACGATTTATATTTTTTCAAAAAGTCCTCCGAGCTTCCCGCCGGACCGAACAAAGCATTCATAGATTCACATCCTTTTGTATTCTTTTTCTCTTAGGCAAAAGCGGCTTTTCAAGCGCTCTTTTAACTCTGAACCAAAAGCCCGTCTCATACACAATCGGGAAGGTGAATATACTTCTTATTCCCGCAAGTCCGCTGCCCAAAACATCGGTGAAAATCTGATCGCCGACGGACGCAGTCTCCGACTTGTCTGTGCCAAGCTCCGAAAGAGCCCTTTTGTAGCCTTTTGAAAGCGGCTTTCCGGCATCGCACACAAAATCAAGCCCCAAAACGTCCGCAAAGGGTTTTACTCTCTCATAATGGTTGTTTGACAAAATAATCATTTTAACATCGGTTTTTTTCATCGCATCAAGCCATTTGCCTATCCTCTCGTTCGGAACAGGGTTGTTGTGCGTGGTGAGCGTGTTGTCGAGGTCGAGTATGAGTGCTTTTATGTTTTCACGCTCTAAAAACTCTATGCTCACATCGGCTATGGAATCAAAAACATATTCAGGTCTGAAAAGCATCCGCTTACCATGCCTCCAAAAACAAAAGCGAACAGACAGACTGCTCGCTTTTCTTAAAATTATACTGTTATTAGTACTTGCGCTTACGAGCAGCTTCAGACTTCTTTTTGCGCTTTACCGAAGGCTTCTCGTAATGCTCTCTCTTGCGCACCTCGGCAATAACACCGTCTCTTGCGCAGGATCTCTTGAAGCGCTTGAGCGCGGTCTCCAGCGATTCATTTTTACCGACACGTACTTCTGCCATTTACTGTTCCCTCCCTTTGCCGCATGGGCAGAGGATTTTACATTAGTCATTAATGTAACTAACGTTTATTATACGTCTGCCTAAACAATTAGTCAATAGTAATTTTAAATTTTCATAAACATTTATTTGCCCGATTATTTGCCCGCAGCTAAGTGAAAAGCTTTAAACTGCTTATCTTGCGGCTTTACCTGACGACTATGTTTACAAGCTTGCCTTTTACGTAGATTTCTTTTACAATTGTCTTTCCGTCAAGCTCTGCTGCAATCTTCTGGTTCTTCTTTACAAGCTCCAAGACCTCATCCTGAGCAGCATCTGCGGATATGACAGCCCTGTCCTTGAGTTTTCCGTTTATCTGGACGGCAATTTCTATCTCGTCGTCCTTGCACATGGATTCATCGAACTCCGGCCACTTTGCGTCATGGATATATCCGCCGAAGCCGCAGTTTTGATACATTTCCTCTGTTATATGCGGTGCAAACGGATAAAGCATTATCAAAAAGTCCTTAAGCTCTCCACGGCTTATCGAACCGTCCTGATAGAAATCGTTGAGTATTGTCATCATGGCAGCTATGGCGGTATTGAACTTCATGCCGTCTATATCTGCGCTGACCTTCTTTATCAGCTTATGCATCTTCGAGGCGAAGTGCGGTCTGTAGCCCTCGTCATCTGTAAGCATATCAGCCAAAGACCATACTCTGTCCAAAAATCTCTTGCAGCCCTTGACGCTTGAGTCGCTCCACGGGGCAGCCTTTTCATAATCGCCCATAAACAAAGCGTAAACTCTGAGCACGTCCGCGCCGTAAGCCTTTATAACATCGAGCGGATCGATTACATTGCCCTTGGATTTGCTCATCTTCTCGCCGTCGGGTCCGAGTATCAATCCCTGAGCGGTGCGCTTCATGTACGGCTCATCGGTATTCACAACGCCGATATCGTAAAGGAACTTATGCCAGAAGCGAGAGTAGATCATATGCCTTGTGACATGCTCCATGCCGCCGTTGTACCAATCTACCGGCATCCAATACTCCAAAGACTCCTTAGACGCAAGCTCTTTATCGTTATGCGGGTCGCAATATCTGAGGTAATACCACGACGATCCTGCCCACTGAGGCATTGTATCGGTTTCTCTCTTTGCGGGCGCTCCGCACTTGGGGCACTTGCAATTTACGAAGGAGTCAATCTTGGCAAGCGGGCTTTCGCCGTCCGATCCGGGTACAAAGTTTTCAACCTCGGGAAGTTTCAGCGGCAGCTCGTCATACGGCACCGCAACCATGCCGCAGTGCTCGCAGTAGATAATAGGTATAGGCTCGCCCCAATATCTTTGACGGTTGAACGCCCAGTCCTTCATTTTATACTGAACGCCCTTTTCGCCTATTCCCTTTTGCTCAAGGTACTCAAGCATCTTTTCGATAGAGTCCTTTTTATTTGTCATTCCGTTCAGCACTCCGGAGTTGACCATCTCGCCGTCGCCGGTATACGCCTCCTTTGAGATGTCTCCGCCCTTGATGACCTCGATAATATCTATGCCGAACTTCTTTGCAAACTCATAGTCACGCTGATCATGCGCAGGAACAGCCATGATAGCGCCCGTTCCGTATCCCATCATGACGTAATCGGATATGTACACGGGTATTTCCTTGCCGTTTACGGGGTTGATTGCGGTAAGTCCGTCTATTTTCACGCCCGTCTTGTCCTTGACAAGCTGAGTTCTTTCAAACTCCGTCTTTTTAGCACACTCGGCTCTATATGCAGATATTTCATCCATGTTGGATATCATGCTGCTGTTTTCATCTATTATGGGATGCTCGGGAGCAATGACCATGAACGTTACACCGTAAAGCGTGTCGGGACGGGTGGTGTATATTCTGAGCTTTTCGGACAAGCCCTTTATCTCAAAGTTTACAAACGCACCGGTGGACTTTCCTATCCAGTTTTCCTGCTGAAGCTTTATATTCGGGAGGTAGTCAACCTCCTTGAGTCCCTCCAAAAGTCTGTCGCAGTATGCGGTGATTCTTAAATACCACACGTCCTTTGACTTTTGAATTATATCGCTGTGGCATATGTCGCATTTTCCGCCCTGGGAATCTTCGTTTGAAAGGACAACCTTGCAGCTCGGGCAGTAGTTTACAAGCGTCTTATCCCTGAAAGCAAGTCCGTGCTCGAACATCTTCAGGAAAATCCACTGCGTCCACTTATAATATTCCGGGTCGGTTGTATCTATAGTTCTCGACCAGTCAAAAGCAAATCCCACTTTTTTGAGCTGCTCGGAAAAATACTTTATGTTCTTATCCGTGGATATCCTGGGGTGGATGCCTGTCTTAATGGCATAGTTTTCTGCGGGAAGTCCGAAGGCGTCAAAGCCTATCGGGAAAAGCACGTTATATCCTTCGAGTCTTTTCTTTCTGCCTATTACCTCAAGACCGGAGTACGCCTTTATATGTCCTACATGCATGCCCGCTCCGGAAGGGTAAGGAAACTCTACGAGCGCATAAAACTTCTTCTTCGACGGGTCTATGTGCGCCTCAAAAGTGCCGTTATCCTCCCAAAACTTTTGCCATTTGTTCTCCACGGCTTCAAAGTTATATTTCATCTGTACCAGTCCTTTAAACAACAAAATGATTTATCATTATATCACATTAAAGTGCTTATGTCAACCGCTTCGCCGTCGCTCCACAGTTTTTCAAGCGCATAATCTTTTCTTGCATCCTTATAGAAAACATGAACTATGATGTCGCCGTAATCCATTGCTATCCAGCTTGCGCCGTCAAAGCCCTCAATATGGTCGGGCTTTACACCCTTTTCGCCGAGCTTAAACTCTACTTCATCTGCAAGTCCTCTTGTGTGGGTGGTGGACGTTCCGTTGGCTATAACGAAATAATCCGCTATAATCGTGAGGTCGCCTATGCGAATTATGCGGATGTCTTCCGCCTTCTTTGAGTCAAGCGCCTTGACTATCTCGGTGAGCTTTTCTTTTTGCGTCATGTTATCACTTTCCTTTATGTTAAAATTTGTCTTATATTTACGGCAACGCCGTCAAAGCTGTCCAAAACTCCGTCATAATTTTTAAATCCGAGTTCATCCGCAGGGACTTCAACGTCCTTTACACGAAAATGCTCGTTCAGAACCTGCGCAAGCTGCTCTTTATCGGCGGCAAACACTCCCGAAAGCGCCTGTCCCGGGAACATGAAAACATCGGTTTTATCCATATTGACGCTGTTAAACAGGTTTACAAGCTCTATCATCTCATTTATGTCGGCGTCTGATTTAACCTCGTTCACGATTATGTCCAAGAGTTTTGAAAACCACGTTGCCCCGCCCATGCGGTCAAGCGTATCGAGTGCAGAGGCAAAAAACTGTCTGTAGGCAAGCGCGCTGTCAAGTCTGTTTTCCGAATATGCCGCGCCGTCGTTTGCAAGCATCTGAGCTACGCTTCCGGTGAGCTTTCTCTTTCCGTCCGAGAGAGTATACTTGCCTAAGTTCACCGGCTTATCAACATCAATCGAAACTCCGCCGACTGCGCTGACGCAATCGGACAGCGCCTGAGTGTCCATTTCGGCGCTCACGTCGATTTTTATCATCAGCGCATGGCTGACTATATCTCGGTAAACACCCGTTTCATACGCCTGCTCAAGCGTGCCGGAAAAATCATCGACTTCAAGTTCCGCCGACACCGGTATCTCCACGACATCAAGGGTGTGCTTGTCAACATCAAAGCACATCAGATGTGCACGGCAGAGCTGTCCCGAATCGGTGAGTGAAAGCAAAACGTTTTTCTTTGATGTGACAGTGTCAAAGCTGTAACCCATAGATGCATATCTGACATAGTCGGGCTCGCTTTGCGTCATCTGCGCATGTCTTTTGCCTGCGTTTGCCGCCATGCTCAGCACGACATACGTCACCGTGCCGGACATGACGCAGCACACCGCAGTTATAAGTGCAAGCTTTCTTTTAAACTTTGAACTTAGCTGCTTTTTCGTTTCCGGCGTCTTTGAGCGTAGCTGTCTTTTCGTTTCCGATGCCTTTGAGCGTAGCTGCCTTTTCGTTTCCGATACCTTTGAGCGTAGCTGCCTTTTTGCTTTTGCCATTAAGCATAATACCTGAAAGGACGATGCATCCTTTATCTCATAGAAATTACGCTAAGATATTCAGCCGTTCTTTTTATCGTGGCTGAGCTTGTACAGCGTATATTCGTTATACGCTTCAAGAGTACACAAGGGTATCGTTCTCACGTGCGTGCAAGAGTAGCTGACGGAAAACTTCAGTGCCTCATACATGCCTATGTTTATATCGCGGTATGTGCACTCCCTTATGTAATCGACGTCGTCAAAGTCTCTTTCAACAGATATCAGATCCGCTATATATATTATTTTTTCAAGCAGTGTCATGCCCTTTTTGGCAACGGTGTGATATCTTATGGCGGACAGTATTTCCTCGTCGTCTATTCCGAAATGCTCTTTTAAATACACCGATGCAGCTATTCCGTGGTATGTTTTAGGGGCTGCAAGCTCCACCTCGTCTACAAACGAGCTGCTTCTCTTGACAAGCTCAAGCTGCTTGTCGTAGGGTATTTCCTTGCAGGTATCGTGCAAAAGCCCCGCCTCATAAGCTCTGTCCCTGTCGCAGTCATACACGACCGCAAGTCTGAGCGCCTCGTTTGCGACATTCACAGAATGCCTAAAGCGTTTTTCCGACAGGTTCTTTTGAAGGTAGCTTACATACTTAGTATACTTCGATCTGTCAAATTTATATAGATTGTTTTTGCGTATATAGTCTCCCACGCACTTGGGAATAAAGCCGTCGGCATTTGAATACGCCATAAGCCTTGCCCTTATATCTGTTGAGGACACGACAGAAGGCGTGCAGTCGAGAACGACGCACTTTCCGCCGCGCTTTCTAACTATCTCATCTGCGTCACGGTCTATTGTTTTTGCGTCTTCGGGATTTCTTGCAAACACCGCCAAAGATGCAAGCTCCATTATCCTGTCAGCATGAAACCATCCGGAAAAGCTTTTCAACATGTCGCTTCCCATGAGAAAACACAGCTCGTCGTCCGGATGTTCCGTCCTGAAGTGCTCTAAAGTGTTTACGGTATAGCTCTTTCCGCCAAGCTGCATCTCGTAATCGCTGACTTCAACGCCGGCAATGTCCTTGACCGCCTCGCGGCACATGTTTATCCTGTGTACATCAGAAACGAGGTCCTTAGCCGACTTGTGCGGCGGGATATGTGCGGGCATCAATATAAATCTGTCGGGCGAAAGCAGTTTAACGGCGGGTTTTATTACTTTCATGTGCCCGTTGTGTATGGGATTAAACGTTCCGCCGAATATGACAATTCTCATGGCTTACACGTTCACATCTATTACCGGCTTTTCGGGGTTGCGCTTATACAGCACCGCCTTTGAGCCTATGGTTATCACAACTTCCGCGCCGATTTTCTCGGCTATTTCCCTTGCGGCCTCCGCCGATGTGTACAGCGAATTGTCAAGGCATTTTATTTTAATTATCTCATGCGCCCTTAAATAATCGTCTATCTGCGCAACCTGGGCGTCGTTTATGCCGCCCTTTCCTATCTGGAACACCGGCTCAAGTCCTGCCGCTATGCTCTTGAGGTATGCGCGCTGCTTTGAAGTAAGCATTCACATCCGCCTTTCGTTACCTTATTTTTGTCTTTAAATATTCCTCAAGCTTTCTGAGCGCCTCGCCGCGATGGCTCACCGCGTTCTTCTCATCTTCGGAATACTGAGCGAGGGTTCTGTCCCCGACTACAAATATGGGGTCGTATCCGAACCCGTTATCCCCTATTCTCTCGTAGCCTATTCTGCCCTCTATCTTTCCGTCAAACTGCGTCATTTCGCCGTTTTCGTCTATATAGGTTATGACGCAGACAAACCTTGCGGTTCTCTTTGCATCGGGCACGCCCTCAAGCTTGTTCAAGACAAGATAGCACCTGCCTATATCGTCCACGCCTTCGCCGCCGTATCGCGCCGAATAAACGCCCGGCTCCTTTCCCAAAGCGTCCACCTCAAGCCCCGAGTCATCGGCTATCACAGGCTTATGTATTATATCGTAAAGGGCTTTTGCCTTTATTGCAGAGTTTTCGGCAAACGTCATGCCGGTTTCCTCCGCCTCAAGGTGTATTCCCGCCTCGCTTTGCGACTTTACGTTAAAACCGTAGGGGGAAAGTATTCTTTTTACTTCCTTTAACTTGTCCTTGTTATTTGACGCAAGTATAAGATCCATCGCTGCCTCTTTCCTTATCAGCTCTCAAACAGAGCGTTTGCAAAATCCTTAGCCGAAAACGGCTGTATATCCTCTATCTTTTCACCGACGGTTATAAGCTTTACCGGTATGTTCAGCTCGTTTGATATGGGTATGACTATTCCGCCCTTAGACGTGCTGTCAAGCTTTGTCAGGATGATTCCGGTTATGTCTGCAACCTCGTTAAACTCCCTCGCCTGATTTACAGCGTTTTGACCGGTAGTCGCATCGAGCGCTATAAGCACTTCCAAAGAGCATCCCTCTGCCTTTGTGTGAACTATCTTTGATATTTTGGACAGCTCCTGCATGAGGTTTTTCTTTGTGTGAAGCCTTCCCGCAGTGTCCACTATAACCACGTCAACATCTCTTGACTTTGCGGCGTCCATCGCGTCATACACCACCGATGCGGGGTCGGAGCCTTCGCTGTGCTTGATTATATCCGCGCCGGCTCTGTCGCACCACACCTGAAGCTGGTCTATTGCGGCGGCTCTGAACGTATCGGCAGCAGCTACAAGCACCTTTTTGCCCTCGTTTATGAGCTTATATGCGAGCTTGCCTATGGTAGTGGTTTTGCCGGCTCCGTTCACGCCTATTACAAGTATTACAGACGGCTTTGTAGACAAATCAAGCGGCTTATCCTCGCCCAACATATCGGCTATTATGTCCTTTATCGCCTGCTTTACGGCGTCGGGGTCGGATATTTTTTCAGCCTTTACCTTGGCGCGGAGCTTGCTGACTATATCCTCCGACGTTTTAAGGCCAAGGTCTGAAAGAATGAGCGTCTCTTCAAGCTCGTCGTAAAAGTCGTCATCTATAGCCTTTGAGCCTGAAAGAAGGGAATTTATGCCCTCCACAAGGCTCGATTTTGTCTTTGAAAGTCCCGCTTTCAGCTTATCGAAAAACCCCATATATCACTGTCTCCTTTTAGTTATCTTCCGTAAACGATGCGTCCGACACGTCCATCTTTAAAAGCTTTGAAACGCCTTTTTCCTGCATTGTAACGCCGTAAAGCACATCCGCCTCTTCCATTGTTCCGCGGCGGTGCGTTATCAATATAAACTGAGTGGTGTCGGTGAAGTTTCTTAAGTACTGCGCATACCTTGTTACGTTTACGTCGTCGAGTGCCGCCTCAATCTCATCGAGTATGCAAAAAGGCGACGGCCTTAATTTAAGTATAGCAAAATATATTGCGATTGCAACAAAAGCCTGCTCTCCGCCGGACAAAAGCGAAAGATTTTTTATTACCTTTCCCGGAGGCGCGACGTTGATCTCTATGCCCGACTCCAAAACATTGTCCGGATCAGTCAGCTTCAGCTCGCCCGTGCCGCCGCCGAACAGCTCTACAAATGTCTTTTTAAAGTTCTCATTTATCTTTGCGAAGCTGTCCGAGAATATATCCCGCATGTTCTTTGTCAGATCGCCTATAAGGCGCTCAAGCTCCGATTTTGACTTGAGTACATCCCCAAGCTGTCCCGACAAAAACTCGTATCTTTGAGAAACATCCTTATACTCGTCTATGGCGTCTGTATTCACCGAGCCTAAAGCCCTTATCTTGCTTTTAAGCTCGTTGAGGTTTTTCCGAGCCTCGCCGATATCCTCAAGCTTTACGGCATCATCGGCAGCCTCCGCGGCAGTCATGTTATACGACTCCCACAGCTGACTTATTACAGACTCGCTGTCGGCACGAAGGCTGTTGGTCTTTTCGGTGAGCCTTGATACCTCTGAGGATGTCTGTTCCCTGCGCTCAAGTCTTGTCTTTTGATCACGGCGTGTTTCGTTTTCAAGCCTTTCGTTTTCAATCGACGCTGCGATTTCCTGCTTGATTCTCGCTTCAAGCGTGGTTATTGTGGCTTTTGCCGACTCCACGCCCTCGGTGCGATCCTTTATGTTTTCTTTCTCCGTATCAAGCAGCGCGCCAAGCTCCTGCATCTTTTTATCGTACTCGGCAGCGGCTGTCTTTGAGCTTTCCATGCCGTCCTTCAAAGACGAAATATAAAGCTGTGCCGCTTCTATATCCTTGCCGAGTTCCACAAGCTTTAAACGCTTGTCCGATATTTCGTTTGAAAGCTCGGCACGGAGGTTTTTTGACTGTCCGCTCTTTTCGCTTGCGCTGTTGACAAGCTCCTCAAGGCGTGAAATTTCGCCGTTCACGTCCGTAAGCTCTTTCTCGCTGTCCGAGATGGTCTTTTGTGCCTCAAGCACGGTGCGTTCGCTTTCCTCGCGCTGTTTTTTCAGCTCTGAAATTCTCGCCTTTTGCTGCTCAATCACAAGCTCTATGCGCTTTTTCTCGCCGTCAAACCTTATCTTATCCGCTTCCGCGCTTGACACGGCGTCCTTTTCACCCTCTACGTCAAAGCCGAGCTTTTGCGTTTCGGCTGTAAGGGATGACAGTCTGTCTTTTAACAGCTTGTTTTTCTTTTCGGCATGTTCAAGTGTTCTTGAAAGCTCGTCTATTTCGTTTTTCCTCGAAAGCATACCCGCCGGCCTCGATGAGCTGCCGCCGGTAAAGGATCCGCCGGCGTTTATCACCTGTCCGTCGAGGGTTACTATCTTGAACTTATAGCCATATTTTTTTGCTATGTTTGCCGCGAGATCTATGTCCTCCGCAATAGCTATTCTTCCCAAAAGGTAGCTGACTATGTCTTTGTACTCATCGTCGCACGAAACAAGCTCACTTGCTGCGCCGACATATCCCTCAGCCATCTCAAGACCTTTTTCTTTAACGGCAAGCGAGCGCGAATCTGAGACTTTTACGGATGTGAGCGGCAAAAACGTCGCTCTTCCGCCGTTTGTGCTCTTTAAATAGCGTATTCCGGCCTTTGCGCACTCCTCGTTATCGACTACGATATTTTGAAGTCCCATTCCGAGAGCCGTCTCTATTGCAAGGCTGTACTTAGGCTCTACCGATATAAGTCCCGCAACAGCACCTCGTATGCCGCGAAGTCGTCCCGACCTTCCCGCTGAAACTATGCTCTTTACGCTGCCCGAAAAGCCCTCCATGCTCTTTTCAAGCTCCATGAGCATCTGTCTGCGCGATACGGTGCTGCCTATGCTCACTTCCGACTCGTTATACTCTGCCGTTGCGGCTTTTAACTGCTCCGATTTCTTTTGCAGCAGCATATTAAATCCGGCAAGCTTATTTTGATGCTCCGATATCGCCTTTTCAACATCAGCCATGCCGCCGACAACGTCGCTAAGTTCCGCTTCGGCGCTTTCAATGCCCTGCTCCGCGCTGCCGACAAGGCTCTCGCATTCTTTTGAGCGCTCCTTTGCTTCGGCAGCTGTCGCCGCCGCATTTTCGGATGCAAACCTAAGCTCTGAGCGCTTTATGTACAGCTTATTCAGCTGATCGGAAAATCCGGACATCTGTTCCGAAAACTTATCCGCTTCATCAGTGAGCTTTGCAAGCTTTGTTTCAAGCTCGCAAACCTCCGCCGAAAGCTCTTTTTTGCCGTTTTCTATTGCGGATATTTCATCCTGCTTTGCGTTTATTGCCGACCATGTCTCCGACTCGGACTTTAAAAGCTGCTCTTTTCTTTGCTTAATATCGGAAATCTGCTCGCTGTAGTGCTTTATATTGTTGTTATAAACGGCTATGTCCGCTGCAGCGGTGGCGTTTGACTCGTTCAAGGCGGAAATTCTCGCCCGATAGTCGTCTGCCGCTGCATCGCACTGTCTGCGCTTTGCAGCAAGCTCCTGCGCCTTGTCCTCAAGGGCATCTATCTCATTAGACAGCATCTCATACTCGCCGTTTGAAACGAGCAGCTTGTTTTCAAGGTCTGCAAGCGCAGCCTTTGTGGCCTCAAGGTTGTAAACCCAAACGGAAATTTCGAGTGTTTTTCTGCGCGATGCAAGCTCGAGGTACTTCTTTGCCTTTTCCGACTGTATTCTCAGCGGCTCGACACGTCCCTCAAGCTCTGAAAGTATATCCTTTAAGCGAAGTATGTTGTCCTCCGCCGAGGCAAGCTTTCTTTGAGCTTCCTCTTTTTTATATCTGAACTTTGATATTCCCGCGGCTTCTTCAAATATTTCGCGGCGCTCGTTTGACTTTGAGCCGACTATGTCCGCAACTCTTCCCTGCCCTATTATTGAGTAGCCGTCGCGTCCTAAGCCGGTGTCCATAAACAGCTCAAGCACGTCCTTCAATCTGACCTGTGCGCCGTTTATCAGGTATTCGCTTTCGCCGTTTCGCCACAGCCTTCGCATGATACTGACATTGTCAGAGTCGATCTCAAGTGTGCGGTCCTCGTTGGATATGTTGAGGGTGACGGATGCAAAGCTCACAGGTTTTCTGAGAGCAGTGCCGCCGAATATTACGTCTTCCATCTTTCCGCCGCGCAAAGTCTTTGACGACTGCTCACCTAAAACCCAGCGAACAGCATCGCCTATATTGCTCTTTCCGCTTCCGTTTGGGCCGACGACAGCCGTAAGTCCCTTTCCGAACTCCAAAACAGTTTTATCGGGAAAGGATTTAAAGCCGTGCAGCTCAAGTGATTTTAAGTACAACTTCCGCCCTCCGTATCTGACAGCACGACGCCCTTTGCAACCTTAGCATCAGGCTTTACCGTCACGTCAATTCCCTTTGATTTAAAATAAACTATATTGCATCTGTGCTGACCCAAAGCCTTTGACAAGTCCCTCGGGTTCACTAAAAACGTGCAGCGATCCCTGACGCCCGAGTCGGCGGCAAGCCGCTCCATGCAGCGTCTGAATCTTATGCCTTCGCACAGCTCTCTCAGCGCCGGATGATATATGCCGCCCAGCATATCATGCTCAACGTCGCACGACGCATGAAGTCCTAACTTTATCACCCTTATATTTTCGCGCTCAAACATGTCTAAAAGCGTGGCGCACACCTCTACGCCCGTTTCAAGGCTGTACGTCTTATACTCGCCTGACTTATACAGCTCGCCGAGCTTGGTATTTTCAAGCACCACCACGGGGTATATTCTCACCTCTGACGGCTCAAGCTCTATAAGCTTTTTTGCGGTGTATATATCTTTTTCGGGCGTCGATTTATACAGTCCGACCATCATCTGAAGTCCCAGGCTGAAGCCGTAGTCCTTTATAAGCTTTGAGGCATCCGATACGTCTTTTGCGGTGTGCCCGCGTTCGTTTGCCGAAAGCACATCGTCACACATCGACTGCGCGCCAAGCTCAATTGATGTGACGCCGTATTTTTTAAGTATGCCAAGAATCTCAGGGGTTATGGCGTCGGGGCGGGTTGAAAGGCGCACGCCCGAAAAGCCCTTTTTTACATACTCCAGGGCAGCTTCGAGCAGCTCAAGCATATATGCCCTCGGGACGGCAGTAAAGCTTCCTCCGAAAAAAGCAATTTCGGTTTCTTTAGGGTCTACCCCTTCGGAAATTGCCTGTTCGCAGACAGCTTTTACGTCGGCAGCGTGCGGGATGTCAGACGAGCCGGTTATTGTGTTTTGGTTGCAAAACGAGCATTTATGAGGGCAGCCGACATGCGGCACGAATATAGACAAATTAGCGTGCTTACTCATGAACGGCACCCATCAGCTCAAGCGCCTGCTTTGCCGCAAGCTGCTCGGCATGCTTTTTGGAGCTTGCAGTTCCCTCTCCTATGACGTTTGAGTTTAACAGTACCTGAACGGTGAACGATTTGTTGTGATCCGGTCCGGACTCCGACACAAGCTTATATTCAACAGCTTCCTCGGGGTTTTTCTGAATGATTTCCTGAAGTATTGTTTTGTAGTCGTCATACGCCTTTGCCACGGCTTCCTTTACGTCTTTGGGCAAAAACTTCATAATGTGCTTTCTTGCAGCTTCCAAACCGCCGTCGAGGTATATTGCGGCTATCACCGCCTCAAACGCATCGGAAAGTATAGATGGGCGTTCTTTTCCGCCGTTTTGAAGCTCGCCCTTTCCGAATACTATATACTCGCCTAAATCTATCTTTCTTGCAAAGGCTGCAAGCGTCTTTTCGCACACAAGGGTAGCCCTTGTCTTGCTCAGCTCACCTTCGGGATAGTTTGTATACGTCTCAAAAAGATACTCCGAAACAACTATCGACAAAACCGAATCGCCCAAAAACTCAAGCCTTTCGTTTGAGCGATAGCGGTGTTTTGATTCGTTGGCATAGGACGAATGAGTGAGCGCTTCAAACAAAAGATCTTTGTTTTTGAATGTGTATCCTATCTTTTTTTCAAATTCATTTAGCCTGTCCATCTTCTTCACTTTCTCCTGCTTTGATCTCCGCAAGAGCAGATGATATTTCATCTATGACCTTAGTCTCCACGAAAATCTTAGCCTGGCGTATAGCGTTAAAGAACGCATTTTCGTTAGATGCTCCGTGTGCCTTAATTACGGGTTTTGCGGTGCCCAAAAGCGGCGCTCCGCCGTACTCCGTATAATCCATCTTCTTTTTGAACGCCATGAGGCTGTTCTTCATAAGCAAAGCGCCTATGCTTGAGCTGACTCCGCTCTTAAACATATCCTTGAGAGCCATAGAGAAGAACTTTCCCATGCCCTCCATGGTTTTAAGTATCATGTTTCCGGTAAATCCGTCCGCAACAACTACGTCCGCTCCGCCGAGAGGTATGTCTCTTCCCTCGACGTTTCCGATAAAGTTTATCGGGGCGCGGCTGAGTCTGTCATAAGACTCAAGCTCCTGCTCTCTGCCCTTTGTAGGCTCAGAGCCGATATTTGCAAGTCCAACCCTCGGGTTTTCGATTTTCATATGCTTGCTCATGTACGCAGAGCCCATTACGCCGAACTGCGCAATCATTTCCGGTCTGCAATCGGCATTTGCTCCTACGTCGAGTATCATGCAGGGGGTTTTTGCTGTCGGAACAACGGTTGCAAGCGCTGCGCGCTTTATGCCCTTCAACCTTTTAACTATAAATGTAGCGCCGAACACGAGCGCTCCGGTAGAACCTGCGCAAACAAATGCATCGCCTGCTCCGTCACGCAAAAGCTTAAGTCCCGCCGCCATTGAGCAGTCCTTGTGTTCCTTGAGTATTTTTGCGGGATCGCAGCACACGTCTATCACGTCGGGCGCATGGTAAATCTCGATGCCGCTCAGATCTATTCCGTTTTCCTTTGCGCATGCTTCGATTTTGTCCTTGTCACCGGTCACGGTTATATCCACGCCGAGTTCTTTTTTCGCCCTTGCAGCGCCCTTTAAAACCTCAAGCGGCGCGTTATCTCCTCCGAAGCCGTCAATAATTATCCTCATAAAAATACCTCGTTTCCTGCGTTATTTATCACAACTGACGCCGTGCAGCGCCTGTTCGAGCGACGAAAGCGCCCTTTTAGCCAGCGCGGCGTATTTTTCCTGCTTATTCTTTATCTTTTCCGGAAGCTCGGGCAGTATGCCCATATTAGCTCCCATGGGCTGAAATCCGGATGGCGAACCTTTTTCTACGTATGCCGACAGTGCGCCTATCATAGTGTCCTCCGGAAGGGTTATCTCATCCAAGCCGTTCAGCCGCCTTGCCAAAGAAAGTCCCGCATATATTCCGCTTGCAGCCGACTCCATATACCCCTCCACGCCGCTCATCTGTCCGGCAAAGTATATTCTTTGGTCGCCTTTAAAGCAAAAATGCCTGTTAAGAAGCTCGGGAGAGTTTAAGTACGTATTTCTGTGCATGACGCCGTACCTGACAAACTCTGCGTTTTCAAGCCCCGGTATCAGCGAGAACACTCTTTTTTGCTCGCCGAACTTGAGGTTTGTCTGAAAGCCGACGAGGTTATACAGCGTTCCGGCGTTGTTTTCCTTTCTCAGCTGCACGACGGCGTACGGACGCCTTGAAGTTCTCGGATCGACAAGTCCGACCGGCTTGAGCGGGCCGAAGCGCATGGTATCCTCCCCGCGCTTAGCAAGGACTTCTATAGGCATGCAGCCTTCATACACCGTAAAGCCCTCTTTTTGCTCAAAGTCATGCAGCGGTGCGGTCTCGGCGTTTACAAGCTCGTTATAAAACTCAAGATACTCGTCTTTATTCATCGGGCAGTTTAGATAATCCGCGTCGCCTCTGTCATACCTTGACGCCTCGAATACAAGCGATTTGTCAAGGCTTTCAGCCGTGACTATAGGCGCTGCCGCGTCATGAAAGTAAAGATAGTTTTCTCCTACAAGCTCGCCTATGCTCTTTGAAAGAGGCTCGCTTGTAAGCGGTCCTGTAGCGATTATAACATACCCGTCAGGTATAGTTGTGACCTCTTCGTGAACAACCTTGATTTTCGGGCAGGAATTTATCTTATCGGTTATGAAATCGGAAAACTCCTCTCTGCAAACCGCAAGCGCTCCGCCGGCGGGCACGCAAGTGTGCTGCGCGGCGTCCATGCACAGTGATCCGAGTCTTCGCATTTCCTCTTTCAAAAGCCCTGCTGCCGATTCTAATCTTTGAGCCTTGAGAGAGTTTGAGCAAACAAGCTCCGCATAACCGCTGTATTTATGAGCGGGAGTATACTTTAGCGGCTTCATTTCATAAAGCTCTACATCTATACCGGCGTTTGCAAGCTGCCATGCCGCTTCGCAGCCCGCAAGTCCGGCTCCGACAACCTTGACTGTCATAGCGGTTTAACCTTCCGACTGAGCTTTATCCGTCCGGCCGCTGTCCTCAGACAAGTCCTTTTCATATCCGCATCCGGGTTTATAGCATATGAGCTTGCCCTTCGCGCCGCCCTTTTTAAAAAGGGTGGATGAGCACTTAGGGCAAAGTTCGGCAGTCGGAACGTCCCATGTCATGAAGTTGCACTTGGGATTGTCCTCGCATCCGAAGAACTTCTTTCCCCTTTGGGTCTTTTTCTGAAGAATCTTTTTGCCGCAATACGGGCATTTTCCGGGGGTCTCGGTTACAAGCTTTTTAGTGTTTGTGCACTCGGGGAATCCGGTGCATGCAAGAAACTTTCCGTATTTGCCTATCTTTATAACCATAGGTCTGCCGCAAACCTCGCATATCTGATCCGTCTTTTCATCAGGTATCTTCACGCGCTTGCCCTCAAGCTTTGCCTCCGCCTTTTCAAGCGACTTTTCAAAGCCGTCGTAAAAATCGCTCAGCGTCTCGCGCCAATCTCTGTGTCCAAGCTCTATTTCATCGAGCTGAGACTCCATTTCAGCGGTGAATTTAAGGTCAACTATGTCTTTAAAGTTTTCCTTCATGAGCTGAGTAGTCACGACGCCTAACGGGGTGGGCTTGAGCTGCTTTCCGTCTCTTTCAACGTACGAGCGCTGAAGTATTGTGGTTATCGTGGTGGCATAGGTTGAAGGTCTTGCTATGCCGTACTCCTTGAACGCCTTTATTAAAGACGCTTCGGTATATCTTGCCGGCGGCTGTGTGAAGTGCTGCAAGCCGTCAAGCGATTTAAGGTCAAGCACTTCCGACTTTTCAAGGGGCGGAAGGACGCTTGACTGTTCACTGTCGTCCTTTGTCTCCTCATACAGCGCCGTAAAACCGTCAAATTTCACGCTGAATCCGGAGGCTTTAAACACGCATCCGTTTGCCTCAACCGACGCCGCGGTGGTGCTGAGTATGCAGTCGGCCATCTGGCTGGCGATGAATCTCGACCAGATGAGTTTATACAGCTTATACTGATCGTTAGTCAACGAGCTTTTCGCCCTTTCCGGAGTCAAATCGGCCATGGTGGGACGTATTGCTTCGTGTGCGTCCTGAATATTGTTGTCTCTTGATTTATACACTCTGGGCTTTTCGGGGAGGTACTCGCTTCCATAGGTGTTTCTGACAAATTCGGCAGCGGCGGATTTTGCCTCTTCGGACACTCTTAATGAGTCGGTTCTCATATACGTGATAAGACCGACGGCGCCTATTCCCTCCACGTCAACGCCTTCGTACAGCTCCTGTGCCACACTCATGGTTCTTCTTGCGTTATAGCCGAGTCTTTGAGACGCTTCCTGAAGTAATGTCGAAGTGGAAAACGGAGCTGCGGGGGTTTTGGTTCTGGTGCCGTTTTTGACAGACGCCACGGTAAACTGTGCGCCGTCAAGTCTGCTCAAAACGGCGTCCGCGTCGTCCTTGCAGTTGAGCGCAGGCTTTGCGCCGTCAACCGTTGAAAGCTTTGCGGTGAAAACCTTCTTTGAGCCTTTTACTTTTGACGACAGCTTAGCCTCAATCGTCCAGTATTCCACCGGAGTAAAGCTGTTTATCTCATCTTCCCTGTCAACGATCATCCTCACCGCAACAGACTGAACTCTTCCTGCCGACAGGCCGCGTCTTACCTTCTTCCACAGGAAAGGAGAAAGCTTATATCCCACGATTCTGTCTAGGATTCTTCTCGCCTGCTGTGCGTTTACTATGTTCATGTCTATGGATCTCGGTGCAGCCATTCCGGCCTCTACGCCCGTTCTGGTTATCTCGTTAAACGTGACGCGGTTTTTGTCGTTTAAATCGAAGCCGAGCATGCATGCTAAGTGCCACGATATCGCCTCTCCCTCACGGTCGGGGTCGGTTGCGAAGTAAACATGATCCGACTTCTTAGCGCGCTTTTTTATATCTTTGATTATGTTTTCTTTGCCGGCTATATCGACATATGTCGGCTCAAATCCGTGCTCAACGTCAACGGCGAGCTTTGACTTTGGAAGGTCTCTTACATGACCCGCGCACGCCACAACGTCATAGCCCGCTCCTAAGGTTCTTTTTACCGTATGAATTTTTGAGGGTGACTCAACAATTATCAAATCAGACATTAAATAAAGACCTCATAATTAAATATAGTTAAAATTTATTCATCTCGTACCTGTTTCCCGAGAGGGTGTGTATAAAGCCGTCAAGCTCAAGCTCCGTGAGGACGGTTTCCACATCGTCAATATCGGATGCCGCCTCGACTATCTCATCAAACAGGACTGTGCCGTTTTGGCTGATAAAGTCGAGTATCTTTTTCTTGTCGTCAGACAAAGCATACACGATCGGATGTTCAGACGGCACCTTAATGTCATCGCTGTCGATGACGTTGCTGATAAACACTCTGCCGCTGCTGTCTCGGTCGCTGTTGTCTCGGTCGCTGTTGTCTCGGTCGCTGCTCTCCTCCGTCTGCGGCTGCTCATGCTTTTTAGCAGGAGCTTTTTGCTTCGGCGGCGGTGCAGGCTGCTTGCCGGACTCGGATTTATCCTGTTCTGTTCTCGAGAAGAGGTCGCGGTCGCCCTTTATTTTAAAGATATCGGCGTCGGGATTCAGCTTATGCGCATACACGCCGTAATATTGATTGAGTATATCCCTTGCGTCAAACACCGGCGTTGCGCCGTCCCTGAGCAGTCCGATAACTCCCGCATACTCGTCGTTAAACAGCTCGTGAGGCGGTATGCAGAAAATGTCCTTACCCTGTGCAGCTGCAAAGGAAGCTGTGCTGAGCGCTCCGCTGCCTATGCCGGCTTGAGTTATGAATGCTCCGAGAGCAATTCCCGAGAGGACTCTGTTTCTTGCTCTGAAATATGCAGACGACGGTCTGTCCTCGGGGAAATACTCGCTCAAAACCGCGCCCATCCTGGCTATAACCTTCTTTGCGTCGGCGTTTTCCTTAGGATAGTTGCAGTTTAGTCCGCAGGGAAGAACAGATATGACCTTTCCCCTTGCGTGCATGGCGGATCTCAGGCACACGGAATCAAGTCCTACAGCTATTCCGCTCGCTATCACCACGCCCGCCTGAGCGAGATCGCGGCAAATCCTCTCCGTCACCTCGACGGTATATCTGCTCGGTCTTCTCGTTCCGACAGCCGCGATAACCACTGCATCGTTTAAGCCCTTTAAGCTGCCGCTTGCAAACAAAAGTGACGGCGGGTTATATATCTGACGAAGCCTTTCGGGATAATCCGGGTCGTCATAGCTGTACATGTTTATATTGTGTGAGTTGCAGTACTCGATCATCTTTTCGGCTTTTTCCATTGTGGCGGCTTTTACGCCCTTGAGGTCCTGCTCGGAAACGTGAGAAAGGTCTCCGCCGCTTATTTTCTCGTATGCCTGCTTGGCGGTGCCGTAGTAAGGCAGCGCATTCCACTTTCTCGGATTTGCAGGTCCAAACGCCATAGTGAACCACATCCAGTATTTGAGCTCGGATATAGACTCGCCCATCATCATTCCTCCGTCCTTGTCATTTCCCACAGCATAATAGATGCTGCGGAAGCTGCGTTGAGGGAATTTATATTTCCCTTCATTTTAATGGTGATTTTCTTATCGCAGGCATCGGCGTCCTCTTCGGACAGTCCGTTGCCCTCGTTTCCTATTACGACTGCGGATCTTCTGTCAAACACGGTATCCCGAAGGCTTTGCGCGCTGCTGTCTATGACAGACGCATATGTAGTTACGCCGGCGTCTTTGAGCGACGAAATCACATCCGCGTAGTTGTCGTTATCCGTCAGTTTAACCCTGAACATCGAGCCCATTGCAGAGCGGACAGTCTTCGGGTTATATATATCGCAGCAGGAGCAAAGATATACCCTGTCTATTCCCACCGCATCGGCAGCCCTGATTATGGTGCCGATATTGCCGGGATCCTGCAAATTATTGAGTACAAGGTATTTTCCGCCGTCATTTATTTTATCAGCGGAGGTGATTTTGTCAAGTGTTCGGATTTTGACGCAGCAGTATATTCCCTGCGAGCCTTTTGTGTCGCTCAGAACCTGCGCAAGCTCCTCCGATATAAAGTACAGCCTGTCCCCCAAAGCCTTATACAGCGCATCGGCGGTGTCGAGATATTTTTCGGCTGCCCTGTGCGTGATAAAGCCGTACTCAAGCTCCATTCCTTCCGCAGCGGCATCGGCACAAAGCCTTGCGCCCTCTATTACAAACATCCCAAGCTCGCTGCGGTATTTTTTGTAGTCCCTCAGCTTAGCGTACCTCTTGACAAGCGGGTTTTCCCTGCTCGATATATCCTTTAAATAAAGTGCGTCCGTCATCTTAAAATCATTCCCGTATTATTAAGAAAACACGCCCGCGTGCGAGCGTGTTTTTTATTTATCAGTTAAGCGCTGCCTTTGCCTTCTCAACAATTGCGGTAAAACCTGCAGGATCGTTGATGGCTATCTCGGAAAGCATCTTTCTGTTCAGTACAATGCCGGCTTTCTTAACGCCGTTCATGAGTGTAGAATAGTTGATTCCGTTTGCCTTAGCAGCAGCGGAAATTCTCGCTATCCAAAGCTGACGGAACTCACGCTTATTCTGCTTTCTGCCTATATATGCATAGTTGCCGGACTTCATGACGGCCTGCTTAGCCATCTTGAAGTGCTTGCTCTTTGAACCCCAGTAGCCCTTTGCGAGCTTAAGAGTCTTATTTCTTCTCTTACGAGTCATCATTGCGCCCTTAACACGAGCCATAATTATTTACCTCCGTTATTCTTTATTGTCCTTACAACTACAGCCCGCTGTTTATTTGTAAGGGATGGTCTTCTTGATTGCCGCTACGTTTGCGCTTGAAGCGTATGCTGCGCCCCTTGCGATTCTCTTTGCCTTATGATCCTTAGACACAAGACGATGTCTCTTATAAGCGTGCTGGAACTTAACCTTTCCGGTGCCGGTAAGGCTGAAACGCTTCTTAGTGCCGGAGTGGGTCTTTACCTTAATCTTTGCCATTAGTTTATCCTCCTTAATTGACTTTGTTATCTTATTTGTTGGGCTTTGGTGAAACGAGCAATACTATATTTCTGCCCTCTACCTTGCTCGGTTTATCGAATACGCCGTACTCAGCAATTGCCTGCTTGAACTCGTCAAGAAGCTTATCACTCAGCTCGGAATGAAGAGCGACTCCCTTGCGGAACTGAAGCCTTATCGATACCTTGACCTTATTTCCGTCCTTTAAAAACCTTATCGCCTGATTTGCTTTGGTGTTAAAGTCGTTTGAGTCGATTTTTGAAGTCATTCTGACTTCCTTGACCTCAACCGTTTTCTGATTCTTTCTGGCTTCCTTCTCTCGCTTGGTCTGCTCGAAGCAGTACTTTCCGTAGTCCATTATCTTGCACACCGGCGGATTTGCCGTTGGGGCTATCTTTACAAGGTCAAGATCCTTTGATATCGCTATATCAAGGGCTTCCTTAGACGATATTATGCCGAGCTGGGTTCCATCCGAATCGATAACGCGGATCTGAGCGTCACGGATTTCTTCATTGATCTGATGATCTACGTTGCTAATGGCGCAACACCTCCAAAAAATAAAATAGAGCGTAAACACACGGTTTACGCTCATAAAAATCCACATACGCACACCCGCAGCGACCGAACACGGGAGCTGCAAAACGCATCGCATATAACCTTTATTGACCTTTTCGCCTTTGGCTTAAGGTGAGAACGTAACCGTTACTGCTTTCTTTACCTGATGCATTATACACCGCCGCAGCTCGCTTGTCAATAGGCTTATTAAATTTTATTTTCCTTTTTGCAAATTTGCTTATGTCAACTGAAAGCGACTTTTGTCAGCCGAGCATGTGCCGCAGCATTCCCGATGTGGACTTCTCGTCCGCAAGCTGCTCTGCAAGGCTGTAAATCTCGTTTTTATACTCCTCGCTGTCGTGTCCGGTTTCTATGAGCTGCTTTTTTGCGACTTCAAGCATTCTGTCTCTGAGAACTCCGTCCGGCTCGGCAAACTTCATAACATACTCCGCATCGTTTTGTGCCGACGATCCGGCGCCGGGATAGACTACGTACCTTCCGTCAAAGCTGTTTCCTTCAAGGCTGAACGCCTGATCGTCAAAGCAGTACGTAAGCCAGTTTGACTCCTTCACGCAAAAGCAGGTTCCCGCATCAAAGGTGCGGTACTGCCTCGGCGTGGACTCGTCGCCGTCGTCAGGCATTACAAATGTAGTCGGCTGCAATGAGTACACATACATTATGTCATAAAGCTCCGACTCCGGAACATATTCCTCCGGAAAAGGAGTATCCTCGTCAAGGCTGAACTTTGCAAGCGCATAGTCATATGATGTGACAAGCGCATATCCGCCCTCATCAAAGAAGAAGCAGTACCCGACAAGCGCATCATACCAGTTTACCACCTTTGCATAGTCAACTATTTGACGCTCGTCATCATAGCAATTCATATGCGCCTGCGCTATATATGCGCAATCTGCAAAAACATTTCTTTGCTCCTCATCCCTGCGGGACGATGACAAATCGTTATGTATATTCCGCCCCAAAATGACTGCAACCGGAATCATTGCCATGATGACAAACACGACAACCAACACGGTGAGCACTTTAAGCCATCTGCGTTCTGATTTTGTCACAGCAATCACACCTTTCCTTCGGGAAGCGAAGCCTCTGCCCCGAGAACATATGGCAGGTTGTCGGGCAGTTCGCCGCCCTCATACGAACATTCCTCAAGTATATCGATACTATAGTGTTGGCGCGGCTGTGGGTCAAACGTGTTCTCTGTAAATCCGCTTGTGATTGCAACATACAAAAATTGTATGTATATAACCGCCATGGGAATAAACACAATCAAGGTTATCAACGTTAGAGCCGTAAGCCATTTGCGCTCGGATTCAGTCATACGCATGCCTCCTTGAAAATGCTGTAATCCCGATTTCCCGCCTTATCAGCGGTAAAACCTATCTATGACGGTGATTTTTGACTCGCTCTCTTCTCTAAGCTCGGCGACATGTTCCGCAAAGCTCTCGGTGTCGTACTCAAGCTCCGCCATCTGTTTATCTGCGGTTTTGAGCATTCTCTCCCTGAAGCTCTCGTTCGGCTCGACAAGAGCGCTGAAGTATTCCGGATCGTCTAAATAAGACGATATAACTCCGGGGTAGATTCTGTCCCACGCATCAAACACGCTCCCGTCCTCTGCATAGACATCCGTGCCGCCCTCCTGCACAACATAAAAGCAGGTTCCGGCATCAAAAGTGCGATACTGTCTCGGCGTGGACTCGTCCCCGTCGTCCGCAAGCACAACCGCAGTCGGGTAAACGCTGTAGACACATCCGATTGCATCGGCGTTTTCCTCAGGCGTTTCGGGAAAAGGAGTCGTGCCCTCTAAATCAATCCTTTGCGGGACGTAGTCATATGATGTGACTATGACGTACCCGCTCGGTTCAAAGAAAAAACAGAATCCTATGTAGTTACTGTACCAGTCGCTTACGCATGCAAAGTCGTAAATTTCCCTGATATCATCCTCGCCGGTTCTGCAATTCATATGCGCCTGGGCTACGTATGCGCACTCGGCAAAAATATCTCTTTGGTTTTCCTCGTTATATCCCTTTAGGTTCTTTTCCTGCACGTTGTTATACACAAGAATCGACAAAAAGACTATAACGACCGCAAGCAGCACGCTGACAGCGGCTGTGACGTAAACCAGCAATCTGCGCTCCGATTTAGTCATATTGTTCTGCCTTTCTGCGGCGGGCAGCATAAAAAACACAGCGCCGCAAATTATACATGTACATGTTTTGTTTTAGACAACAACCTACACCGTCTAAGTAAATAGTATCATTATCAACATCGCTTGTCAACATTTCTTAAAAATCTTTGCCGCCTATTAGTTTTGCCTCTATACCGCTCGACAACCTGTAAGAGTATATACAGCAGGACTTTACCGGCTTATCTAAAAGTATATCAAAAGCGGCTTTGTAAAGCGCAAGCTGAGCGGAATACCTTTGAACAAGCTCGTCAAGGGTTTTTACCCTGTCGGTCTTATAATCTACGAGCACGTATCCGTCATCCTCTTCAAATATGCAGTCGGCAATTCCCTGGAGCATTCCGTCCGTGCCGTCATACATTTTTAAAAGCTCCTCATCGACATTTATATCGGAAAACTTAACAATAAAGCTCTTTTCACGCATGACGTTCTCGGAGCGGCTCATGCGCTTATAAATCTCGCCGTCAAAAAACGCTTTGAGGCTGTCGCGGTTTATGGAGTCCGCCTCGATTTTGCTCAGCGCTCCGCTGTTTTGCAGCCTGGATATTTCGCTTTCAATATCCTTTGCGGCCGCTCCGTAATCGGCAAGCTGCATAAAGCGGTGCATGATTGTGCCTTTTTGGGCTGCGGTAAGCTCTGTCACCGTGCCGTCTAGGTCTGCAACCTTCGGGAAAAAGTTTATCGCATCGTCCTTTACAAGCTCCGAGACAGAGACCTTTGCCTGAGTGGCGCAAAGTCTTTGGTCGTTTTTGTAGCTAAAGCACCGCACGATTTTTTCCGCAAGTGCGCTGTCCACTCCCACGTCCGCCGCTTGCTCGCCGGTTTCCTGCTCCGTGTCGGCTTCAGGCGTTATTATTTTTAAATCAGGCGTATCAAAATCGTAGTAATCCTGCTCGTTATATTCCCTTCCGAACAGTGTGCAAAGGGAGCTGTCCTTTGTCATGGCCATGACAATCCAGTCCTGCATGCACTTGGCCTTCTCCGAGAGGTCGCATGGTATCATATGGTCGTTGATGTAATACGCATACTGCTTTGCGTTCTCGCATGTTCTGCTTGTGATGTCCAAAACGACAAACAGCTGCTCTTTTGCCCTTGTGGCTGCGACATACAAAAGTCTCAGCTCCTCAGACAAAAGCTCTTCTGTGTTCTTCCTTTTTATATACTCGGACAAAACGGTTTTTCTTCTTGTCAGCGTGGAGTAATCGTAGTAGCTGAGTCCCACTCCGTAATCCGCATTTAAAAGCAGTTTTTCATGGGTGTCCGAAAAGTTAAACTTTTTTGTGAGCTGGCAGAGAAAAACAAACGGAAACTCAAGTCCCTTTGAGCGGTGCATGGTTTTTACAACCACCGCATCGTCAGACTCTGTAACGGTCAAAGCCTTTGCAAAGTCTCCGCCGGTCTTTAATATGTATGAAACGTACTGCAAAAAGCCCGCCACGCCTTCGTTAGACGAGTTCTCATAGTTCTTTGCGTACTCAAGAAGCAGATAAAGGTTGGCGCATTTTTGCTTGCCGTCCTCGTATGCCGCCGCCATGGCAAACACGTCGGTGGCATCGTATATTTTTTTGATAAGTCCTGTAAGCGACATGCTTGCGGAGTACACCTTTAGTTTTTTTACAAGACTTATTGCGCTCTCGCACTTTTTGACAAGCTCCGCATGCTCGGCTTTTTCTCTTTCCGAGTCCGCCACTTCAAGCATGTTTTTATAAAGCCTGTTCTTTTTGTTGTGAAGCTTTATCAGCGCAACGTCCTCATCGCTAAAGCCCATTATCGGAGAGAGCATCACACTTGCAAGAGGGATGTCCTTCATGGGGCTGACCGATATTTTCAAAAGGTTCAGCATGAGCGAAATCTCACGCGATTCAAGGTAGCCCGAGACATTCTCGCTTGCAACCTTTAATCCCCGTTCCGAAAAACGCTTTACAAGCTCATCGCCGGTTATGTTGTTTCTTGTGAGCACGCAAAAATCCGACGGGCGGCACGATCTTACGATTCCGCCGTCATTTACCGGCGTCTTTTCGTCGAGCATCTTTTTTATTTGCGCTGCAACCGCCGCAAACTCATCAAAGGCAACAGGCGACTGCTCCTCTAAGTCGGAATTCACACGTATCAACGCTGTGGGGCGATCGTCGCCGATAAACTGCGCACCGCATACAAGTTCCTCGTCCTTTGTGTACTCCACCTCGCCGAGGCGGCTGTTCATCAGGGATGAAAACAAGTAGTTGGCAAAGTCGAGCACCCCGGCACGGCTCCTGAAGTTTTTTGTCAAGAGTATCTCCTTTACACCCTTGTCGTCCGTGCTTTGCTCCGCAAGCCTTCGAGTCTGCATGAATATCTTGGGGTTTGCCTGGCGGAAGCGGTATATAGACTGCTTTACATCGCCCACGGCAAACACGTTGCTGCCTATGGACTCCATGCTGTCCGTATCCGAAACAGCTTTTAAAATTGCCTCCTGAAGGTTGTTTACGTCCTGAAACTCGTCTACGAGTATCAGCTTATATCTGCCGGAGCGGTATATTTCCTCGGCAATAGGCGTTCTCGATGTCCTGCCTGAGCTGTCACAGTTCAAAAGCAGATTTACCGTCAGCAGTTCGGTATCTGAAAAGTCTATTGCGTTCCGCTCTACTTTTATCTCCCAGACGTTTTCTTCGAGCTTATTTACAAACTCAAGGAGCTGCTTGAACACCTTGCTGACAAATGCACAGTCCTTTTTTGCCTCGTCCTCAGAGACAGCGTAGCATTCCGCAAGCTCCGAAAAAGCGTTTTTCAGGGCTGACAGGCAGGTTTTTGCCTCCTCATAGGTTTCCTCCTCGAGGTAAGTCGTGTCTTCCTTTTCCTGCTTGGTTCGCGTAGTTCCGGTCATCGGTATCCAGCTGAAAGATGACAAAACCTCGCCGCAGGCCTCCATGTCGTCGCCGGCACGCTCCAACGCATTTAAGATTCTTTCGGCATAGTCGCAGTTTTGCAGAAATTTAGCCTTTGCCTTTGAATAGTTTTCAAGGTCCTCGGCAAGTCCCCTCAAGCGTTCGGCGGTCGATGCGCAGCGTTCTGCACGCTCATCAGCAAGCGCCGCATAGTCAGCCATGATTTCGCTTATCATCTGCATGCCGTCAAGGCGCTCTGTGACATTTTTCACCCACACGTCGCTGAACGGTATGGAGCGGAGAAACTTTCTCAATGATATTATCATCTCTCTCAGCGGCTTATCGTCTTCGCAGCAAAACAAAGATATGAGCTTTTCCGTCTCCTGCGGGAACTTCTCATAGGCGTCCTCCATAACTGCGTCGAGGGCGCGCTCCGTGACCATATCCGACTCCTTTTCTTCCATGATTCTGACGCCGCTTTGCAAATCGGTGTCGGCAAGGTTGTTTTTCACCATATCATAGCAGAAAGAATTTATCGTGCATATGTTAGCAAGCCGCAAGAGCGTTTGCTGCTTTTGTATCCATGCGTTTTCCGGCATTTCTATGGCTGCGTTTTCGAGCGCCGCGGAAAGCTTTTCACGCATCTGAGCCGCGGCGTCGTTAGTAAACGTAACCGCAAGAAGAGTGTCCGCGGGTATTGCAAGCTTTTCGTCGCACAAAAGCCTTATTGTTCTTTCAACCAGGACAGCGGTTTTTCCGCTTCCGGCGGCGGCAGAGACGATTACCGGTCTGCCATAGCAGTTTATAGCTTCAAGCTGTTCGTCAGTCCACTGCGGCATCAGTTTTCACCCTCCTTTTGTTCCTTTGAGCTGTCATCAGGCTTTAAAATTATCTCCTCAAGCTTCTTTGAGTCGTCTTTTGATATGAGCTTGTACATGTACTTTCGCCTGTCGCAGACCGATGAAAATTCGCAATATGCGCATTCAAGGTGGGTTTTGTCGCTGCCCACAGGCATCACGTCTATCTTTCCGTCGAGCAGGTCGCTGCCGAATTTCTCCACCATGTCCTTGGCGTACCTCTCAAGCCGTTCAAAACCGGCAGGCGTTATGAGCGAAGATGTCTTGCTGTACTCGCCGTTCCGCAGACGTGTGACAGGAAGATAAGTTCCCGAAACGTTCTCGTCCATCGCTGCAATGACCTCGTCGTTTCCTATTATCAGTCCGGAACGCTTGAGCTGCTGTGCGCTCTCCGACAGTCTGTGTTCGGCGGAATCGGAAAGAGGTGAATAATCGTCATCGCACTTTAAAAATCCCGCCTTCATATACAGAACTCCCGCAGGGGCAAAGTCCTTGAAGGAGCTTTTTTTGCCCTGTGTCAGGGCGAGCATGTATAAAAGCATCTGCAAGTTCAGGCCGTTATATATGTCCTCAAACCTAAGTGTCTTTGAACCGGTTTTATAATCGATTATCCTTATGTATTTCTTGCCGTCGGAGCCTGTAAAGGTATCTACCCTGTCAACCACTCCGCGGATATTTATCCTCAGGTCTTTGTTTATCGGAATAGAAAGTATGCTTTCGCCGTCCCCTGCGCTCAAATTGTACTCAAAGCTCACCGGACGAAACAGCGACACCTTATACTCCTCGCGGATATTTACAAGCACGTCCACGCACGCGCGGTGAAGTCTCATGTAGTCCGCTTCAAACTTCTTCGATTTTCCGAAATCCTCACCGAGATACTGCTTCTTATAATCCTTTAAAGCCTGTGCGACAATCGCATTTATGTCTTCATCCGATGCGTTTTGATACTCCGCGCCGAAGTGCTCGAGAACCGTCTGAAACACATAGTGCATGACGCTGCCTCTGTTTGCGGGGTCGACAGCCATCGGCGTTACATCCTTTATGTCGAGGCCGTACTTCATAAAGTAGCGGAAGTTGCAGCGGTTATACACATCAATTCTGCTTGCGGTGATGTTTACGTCGCGTGGGGCAAACAGTTTTTTTGCTGTCGGGCGTGTAAGACGCCTTAAAGAGTTGTTGCCTGAGATGCTCTCAAGCTCGGCAAGCTTTTTTCTGTACTCACCGTCGCACTCAAGCGCAGCGTGGATTGAATTTTTCGTCAGTTCGTCTGTACTTCGGGTCACGCACAGCCGATAGAACGCAGCTTTTTCGGTGCTGCAATAAAACTCTTCTGAAAAGTCATGCGCCTTTACATGGTGCAGGCCGACTCCCCTGTCAAGCTTCATGAGCATATACGACCTGCGCAGCGATGTTCCGTTCGGCGAAGCGGTTGAGTATGTGATGTAAAGCTTTTTAGCTGCACAGCTTAGTGCGCGGTAGCACATAAACATCTCCTGAGCTGCTCTGTCAGCCTCGTCCGCCTCGAACTTTATTCCCGCTCTTTCAAGCGCGACAGAATCTCTGCCGTTAAATATTCCCGTCTTTTTCGCGTCAAGAGGAAACTTGCCGTCGTTTAAGCCTATGACAAACACGACGTCTTTTGAGTATATTATCGAGCGTGACACGTCGCAGACGGATACGGACAAAAGCTTTTGCGGCGGATTTGCTATGCCGCAGTCGGACAGCATAAGCCGCAGCAGCTCCCCAAACTCCTTGAGTTTTAGTTTTCTGTCGCCTATTGTTGAGTATATGGCAGCCACGGCGTTCATCATGGCCTCCCACACCTGCTTTAAAAACCTTGCAGCGCTCAGTTTTTCGTCGTTGGCGGTGAACTCATCTATAATTTTCTTGGTGTTTCGGGCAAGCCCGACATCCTCTATGTACCTGTTGAACGCAGACGCTACCGTCTTGGCATCGGCATTTTTAGTGGCCTCATACAGCCTGCGTATCGGCTCTATTGCTTTTTTCCTCACGGCGTTCAGGCGCTCAAGCGGCATGTCGTCACACTCCGCCGTAAAATCCTCCAGCCACATATTGCCCTCTATATTCCATCTCACACAATAGTCCTGCATGCATGATATTTCCTCTTCATTAAACCCTGAATACGCGGAGCACATCACCTGCAGAATCTTATCCGTAGAGGGCTGCTTTGTGCATGCGGCGGATATCGCTGCAAAGCAATACAGCATTACAGACGTGTCGGACGTTCTCGTCTTTCCGTCTATAAACACAGGTATATCGTATCTTTCAAAAGCTGATTCTATGGCAGACTGATAATCAGGCAGGTTTCTTGTGATAAGCGCAATGTCGTTAAAGCTGCATTCGCCGCTCATCACAAGCCCGCGTATCTGAGCCGCCACGTAATCCATCTCTTCGTACACGTTTGCCGCGCTGACGCAGGTGACGCTGCCGTCCAGGCTGATCTTCTTTCTTTTATTCAAAAGGCAGTTATCTATGGCTGTAATGCCGTTTGGCTTTACATCTTCCGGCTCGTACTTTGAAAACTGTACTTTGACGTTATTTCTTGCGGCAAGGTCTACAAGCTTATTTTGTGTTTCGGCTGTCACGGAGTACACCTGCATTGCAGACGGCTTAAAGTTTGCGGGAAGTGTGATTGACACGCTGACGTTGTCGGCTGACACGATTGCCTGCTCTATCACGGCAAGCTCATCATTTGAATAGCTGTCGAAGCGGTCTATATACACCTGCTTGCCTTTAAAATAACCGCTTTTCTTTGCAAGCTCCGCGCCAAGAGCTATGGTTGAGCTTTCATCCAGAAATCCGCCTTTTTTCAGCTCGTCGAGGTACGCCTCGTATATTACGCCTATGTCGCAGAGTTTCATGCTGAGGCTGCCGTCAAGCTCCTTCGCGGCGCTGCTCAAAGCCTCCGGCGGAGTTGCGGAGCGTATCAGCCTGTCAACCATCACGGATATTTCGCTCACAAATGCAGGCTTGTCAAGAGACCTTGCCAAAGCGTTCAGCTTTTTTTGAGCCTTTACGTTTTTTAGCGCAAGGTATATCACCGCAGTGCGCTCTTCACGTTTTAGGAGAGTGCCGCTTTTTGCGCCGTACCTTGTGATAAGCTCGTCCGCAAGTTTTCTGAAGCTTATCACAGACACGCGGTTAAAATCCTTTGCGCCTAAGCTTTGATAAAGTATCCTGTCAAACTCAAAAGAAAACTGGTCGGGAACTATTGCCGTCACCTCACGCGACTGATCGAGCAGCGTTCTTATCTCTTGTGCATACATGTTGAGTTTTTCATCGGGCGATGATCCGAGTACAAGCCTGAGCATAACTTCCTCCTAAAAAATTTCTGTCACATTTACAGGTTTTATTATATACTTTGTAAGCGGTCAAGTCAATCCGCAGCTATCAGTTCTCAAAGAGCTTTGCATCATCGTTAAACAGCGACTTCACCCACTCGAAAAGCTCAAAGAAGAACAGCTTGAATTTGACCTTTTGCGGCTCCTTCACAACGGTCAGCTCCTCCGTCGAAAAACTGCCGCACTCGTCAATGCTCACCGCGCAGGAAACGCATAACGACGGGTAGAGAACGCACCACCAATTCTTGCCCTTTGCCTCGCCTATTCTGACGCAAAGCGTGTCGTAGCTTCCGAACGGCAGCTTAAAATCATCGTATTGTCTTCTGTCTACAAACGCTCTCTCGTAGCTCACGCTCACCGGCAGCGAGCAGTTATTGTCGGCAAGCTCTTTGCTTGCGGCGTCCTCTAAAGCGCTGAGGCTGCCCTTTATCAGCGTTTTCGCTTCGTCTTTATTTTCAGCCTCGGCGGTTATCTCTGACGCTTTATCTAAAACCGCATCCCTGACTTTCAGCTTCAGCTCCTGATCGATTTGCGAGTCGGAATTTGCCACCACATGCAGCCTTATGAGTTTGTCCGTCATAGCCTCTATTTCGCCCACGCCTGAAACAATCTGTACGACTATGCACAAGACCAAAGACACCGCAATTGCGGCGGTTATCTTTTTGGATTTTGCGTTTGATGTTCCTTTTGTCACTGTGTTCATGCAGTCAAGTCCTTTCCAAAGTCTGTAGGAAAGTCTTGGCAGAAAAATATATGTCTACACAAAAACCGCGCCGTTTTTTCGGTGCGGTTTTAGATTTCTCATGCGTCCCGTGCGTCTTAGAACTGCAAAGCTATTTTTTAAACGCAGATATTTTTTCAAATCCGTTTCTCAGCTTATCGGCAAGCTTGAAGGCGCGGTTTGTGCCCCTTGCGACGCACCCCAAAGGCTCATCGGCAACCACACATTTTACGCCCGTGACAGAGCTTATGTACTCGCCTATTCCCTTTATCATCGCTCCGCCGCCGGTCAGGACAACGCCGCTTTCATACACGTCGCCTATTAGCTCCGGCGGGGTATGCTCAAACACCGACACCGCCGTTTTTGCGATTTTTTCTATGTCCTCGGAAATCGCCTTATATATATCAAGCTCGCTCACCGGCGCCCTTGCCGGCATGCCGTTTATCAGGCTTCTGCCGGTCACCGTTCCCGCTTCCTCGGCTGAATGGTTAAAAACACATGCATGTTTAATTTTTATTTCTTCGGCAGATCTCTCGCCTATAAGCAGCTTGTACGTTTCGGAATAATATCTGATTATATCTGCATCGAGCAGGTTTCCCGCACATTTTACCGAATCGCACGCCACAACACCGCCCAAAGAAGTTACGGCTATATCGGTAGTGCCTCCGCCTATATCGACAACCATATGTCCATACGGTTCCATGATGTCAATACCCGCGCCCAAAAGTGCGGCAACGGGTTCATCTATAAGGTAAACCGTCCTTGCGCCGGCTGAAACCGCGCTCTCAACCACGGCGCGGCGCTCGACCTCCGTTATCCTTGAAGGGACGCACATGATTATTCTGGGGTTTATTAAGCGCTTGCCTATTACTTTGAGTATGCAAAGCCTTATAAGTTCCTGAGCCATGTCGTTGTTTGTTATAACTCCGTCTTTAAGCGGCTTTATAACCGCTATATGCTCAGGTGTTCTTCCTATCATGTTGTACGCATCCCTGCCGAAAGCGGCGACAGTTCTTGTGTTTGTATTAAAAGCTATTACGCTCGGTTCGTTTAAAACCGCCTTCTCGCCAGAGGTGATAATTATGTTGGCGGTCCCGAGGTCTATTCCCAAATCAAGAAATGACAAAGCCATGCCTCCCTGAGTGTTTTGTATTATTCATCCCGCCAAAGCAGCGGCGTATACTTTGCTTGCGCCTTCGTCTTTAAGCACCTTTGCGCATTTTGAAAGGGTGCTGCCGGTAGTAACTATGTCGTCGCATACCAGCACGGTTTTGCCTTTTACCATTTGAGCGCATCTTGCGTCGGCATTAGCCATATAAACCAAGTCGGCAAGCTCACGCCTTAGGCGAACGCTTTGATCATGCTGGTGAAAACTCGTATCAGCCTTTACAATCAAACCGTCAACAAACGGCACTCCAAGCTCATGTGACAAGCGCCTTGCTATCACTTCAGCCTGATTGTACTCTCTTGACTTCTTTTGCTTTTCGGACATGGGTATGCATGTGATAAGGTCTATTTTGCCTATGGAATCGTATGCTCTTTCTATCCTGTCCGCTAAGTCGGTACAAATATACCTTGCAGTGTTAAAGGCGCGGGACGACTTCAAGCGCAGTATGCCCGATTTCACAAGGCCGTCATATCTGCATGACACAAACAAGCCGTCAAAGTGAAGGCTCGAAGAAAACACCGGCAAGGTGTTGTCGGAAAGAAACTCGACTTTCTTAAAACAGCGGCAGCATATCATCTTATCATTTTTGATAGTGTCTGCGCAAAAGCCGCATCTGTTCGGATACACAAAATCGGGAATCGCGTTACGCCTGCTCATCATGCTCGTCCTCCGAGTTGTATGTGTATCCCTCGTCCCTGAGCATCGCCTCAAGGCAGGTATAGCGATTCATCTTCCTGTTGTTATTGACCATAAACTCTATTCTCTTTGCCGAGCCGACTATTACGAGCAGCTTTTTTGCCCTTGTAACGGCGGTGTACAAAAGATTTCTGAAATAAAGCTTGTCGTATCCGCCGAGTATGGGCAGTATCACAGCGTCAAACTCGCTGCCCTGGCTCTTATGAACCGTGGCTGCGTACGCAAGCTCAAGGTTATCTATGCTTGATGTGCTGTAGCTGCACACGCGCCCTTCAAAGTCTATCTCCATCACGCCTAAAAGCTTGTTGAGTTTTGTAATTACGCCGATATCGCCGTTAAATATTCCGCTGCCGCGCTCATTGTCCTTTTTCCACTCGATATCGTAATCGTTTTTGACCTGCATTACCTTGTCTCCGGTGCGGAAAGTATATGTAAGCGTCTTTATCTCTGATTTCTGCCTGTCGGGAGGGTTTAGCTCCGCCTGAAGCCGCTTATTCAGCTCTATTGTGCCGAGCGGGCCTTTTCTCGTGGGCGAAAGAACCTGTATATCCTCTATCGGAGACATGCCGTACGCCTTAGGCAGTCTGTTTATGCACAGATCGACGGTGAGATCCATGGCGTCGTCAAAGTTGAGCCTTTGCATGAAGTAAAAATCGCCGCCGCCCGTACTTCCGCCCGCATGTCTTGAAAGATCCGGCATCTCGCCCTTTACTATTCTGTGTGCGTTGGTGACTATTGAGCTTGACTGCGCCTGTCTGAATATTTCGGTCAGCTCTATTACGGGTATCTTTTGGCTTTTGATTATGTCGTGAAGGACGTTTCCCGCGCCGACCGACGGCAGCTGATCGCTGTCGCCGACCATTATGAGCTTACAGTCCACCCTTAAAGCCCTTAGCAGCGCCTCAAACAAAAGCGTGTCCACCATAGACATCTCGTCTATTATCACCGCATCGCAGTCTAAAAGCTCCGACTCGTCATGCTCAAACCGAACGTAGTCGTCGTTTGCCGCCTTGACGCCCAAAAGCCTGTGTATTGTCTTTGCATCATAACCGGTCAAGTCTGATATTCTCTTAGCCGCACGTCCTGTCGGGGCGCATATGAGAACCTTCAGACCCTGCTGTTCAAAGAGGGATATTATCGCGTTTAGGGTTGTTGTTTTTCCCGTTCCGGGGCCGCCCGTCAAAACCATAAAGCCTTTTGAGAGGGCTGCGTTTATCGCCATGCGCTGCTTTTGCTCATAGACGATGTCGTTTTCCTGCTCGGCAACGTCTATAACCTCATCATAGTTAATTCCGGTGTCGTATGCAAGGGTATTCATGATGGAAAGTCTGCGCGCTATGTAATCCTCGGCTGCGTAATACTCCTTGAGCATTACATACTCCCTGCCGCGTCTTATGTATATATACAGGTTTTCGTCGTCCGCCTCTGCATATATGCGCTTTTTTATATATTGCGGTTCTGTTCTTAAAAGCCTTGCCGCCACCTCGACAAGCTTGTCCATCGGCAGGCATGTGTGACCCGACATGGCGTTCTCGCTCAAGATATACCTTATTCCCGCGCATATTCTGAAGTCGCTTTCCGGATCAAGTCCCTTTTCTGCGGCTATCTCCTCCGCCTTCAAAAACGGAAGCTCTATCGACTGTGTGCAAAGTATATACGGGTTTTTATCTATCATCTCAAGAGCTTTGTCGCCGTATTTTTTCCACGTTCTCACGCCGTACACGGATGGTATCCCGCATTTGACAAAGTAAGCGAGCACATTTGTGAAGCCGACGACCTTTTTAAACTCCTCCGAAAAAGCTGTCGCCTTGGCTTTTGTGATTCCCTCAACCTCGGCAAGCTTTTGCGGACATTCTTCTATTATGCGCAGCGAATCATCGCCGAACTTTTTCACGATTGCCCTTGCCGTGACGGGGCCTATGCCCTTTATCACGCCTCCGGCAAGGTATCTTTGTATGGATGCCGCGGTTTCAGGCAAAGACCTTATGCAGGTTTTTGCGCGAAACTGCAGCCCAAACTTAGGGTGTTCGGAAAACTCGCCGGTCAGCTCAAGCTCTTCGCCTTCCTCTACGTTTCCAAGCTCGCCCACAACCGTGAGCGGCTCAGAATTCCAATCGAGCACCACCACGGCAAAGCCGTTGTCATCGTTGCGATAGGTCACGCTGTCCACCATGCCGCTTATCGCCTTCATATTATACGAATCTGTCTTTTTCAACTGCATTTTCGGCTTTGTCCGCACCTCCTTGCTCAACTATTCCGAAACAGTTGCCGAGTTTTCTTCTCAGCGCCCGCAGCCACGCCCTGCTTTCCTCGCTGCACGCTGTATCTACAACGGTTATCTGCGCATCAAACATCGCAGTCTCCCGACTGTTTACCAGCCTTTCAAGCTGTGCCTCAAAGCACTCAAGCTCCGGACTGTAATACACCGTAACCGCGGCGCGGGGTCTTTCGGCGCTCTTATGCGGCTGCCTGAGCGCATGCCTGACGGCAAAGCTTATCAAAGCCACCGCGCCGACGGTGACAAGCACAACGGCTGCCGCAAGGGCAAGGTCTGCGCCGAAAAATCCCGTATTTGCAGCTTTGAGCGCATAAAAATTCAGATTACCCAGCATATGCTTTCCTCCTTAAAACAGAATGATTCTAAAACATTCTATTCCAAAAGGGGAAGCTGTGTTCTCAAATATTATACTACACGGCGCGGTTCAATGCAAGAAACACAGTTTTTCATGCAACGAACTTTTTTGCGGTTTGGCGTTGATGCTCTCACTTTTTATTGTCGTCAACCTCTTTTTTGGCAAGCAGGATGTTTTCCTCCGAGCGGTTATACACCCTGCCGTCCGGCGCTGTATAGTTGTCCACTATTACGTTTGTGATGTTCTGCGGTGTGACGGCGTTCTTAGGGCGGTATATCTTGACGTTGTCCTTTTTTGAATCCGCATTGTTTGCACCTCGGGAGCCGGCGGGGCTGAATGTATTTTTCATATCAAAGACCTCCGAAAACATGTACTTTGCGGCGCGCTTTTGCTGCCGCGATAATAGTTTTTGCACCGGACGCAAATCTATTCACCGACATGCAAAAAATGACGCGGTTATATCGGCAAAGCGTATTGTTTTTAATTGTGAAGTGTAATATAATTGTTTGTATATTAACGTTAAGCTGCCCGACAAAATTTCGGGCTATGGCAAAATGAAAGGACGATAAAATGAAAAAAACTTTTACCATAAACAAGCCCTGGCTTTTTGTAAAGTCCGCGCTGCTGCTGCTTTTATGCTGGCTTGCGTCATTTGTAATAGTCATGTTCTTCCCGATGTGCTATCAAAAGTTCGGCATTGTGATGTGCTTTATTTTCGGAATATGCTCTGTGGGAGCGTCGGTTTGCATTTACGGCGATTCCATGCTCAAGTTAGGAAAAAACATGCGCATAAGCGACGAGCGGAGCGGAGCCGACAACTCAAAATTCGGGCTGCTGATGGGCTTGGTTCCCACTGTGATAAATTATATTTTCGTCATCATTTTGTACCTGTCAAAGTTCGGCGTGATAGCCTATGATTTTTATCCGCTTTACAAAACTCTGACTTTCTACTTCATGCCGCTGACATACATCGTTGCTCCTAACGAGGCTGTTGTTGTAGACGGCGTAGTGCAGTCTGTAAACGTGCCCGCAACCGAGCTTTCGATCGGGGCTATGATGCTCGTTACCATACTGCCGATAATATTCTTGATAACCTGCCATGTGGCATATACGATAGCTTACAAGCGAGTTGACGTAAAAAGCAAGATTCTTTACGGCAAATAAATCATAATTGCAAAGACAACCTCATAAGTTTGTACAAACAAGTTTGAATACATGCTTTGGAGGTTTTCTTATGTTAAAAAAACTGTGGGCAAATCGCGTGGGCACGCTGATAGTGCTTTTGTGCGCATATCTATTGGTTTTCGGATTTATAAGCACTGCCGAAGAGCCCATACCGGCGATTGAGGCCGATGCTGACAGCGGTCTGCCGACGATAATATTAGACGCCGGCCACGGCGGAATAGACAGCGGCTGCGTCAGCATAAACGGCGTTGAAGAAAAGGACATAAACCTTAGCATAATGCTCAAGCTGCGCGGGATGCTCGATGCGGCTGGATTTGAGACGGTTGTCACCAGAGACACCGACAAGTCGATACACGATGTCGGCGTGACGGGCTTGGGCAATCAGAAGAAATCAGACATGGAAAACCGCTTGAAGATAATTAACTCCTACGACAACGCGCTGTTTGTATCGGTGCACCAAAATCAGTTCACAGACTCAAAATACTACGGTGCACAAATGTTTTACCCCGAAGGCAGCGCGGAAAGCGAACAGCTTGCGCAGTCTTTGCAAAGCAGCATAACATCGCGTTTGCAGCCTGAAAACACGCGTGAGATAAAGCCGGTAGGTGATGAAATATACCTTTTGCACTACGCAAGCTGCCCTGCGGTCATGGCTGAGTGCGGATTCTTATCAAACCAAGAGGAAGCCGACAAGCTTGAATCGGACGAATATCAAAGCTGTATGGCGTTTTCGATATTTGCGGGAATATGCGACTACGTGTTCTCACAGGGACAGATATAAACCGGATGTAAAATGAAAGGACGAATAAAATGCCGAAACCCACAAGCGTATACGTTTGCCGCGAATGCGGTCAGGAAACACCTAAATGGAACGGAAGATGCCCGAGCTGCGGCGCGTGGAACACACTTGAAGAGGTGAGCGTACAACCTGCGGCGAGAACCCAAAGCACAAAAAAGACCCGCGGCACCGACCTTGCGGACAAAATTGTCTCGCTTGCCGACGCTGACTGCGAGTCAGACGAAGTCAGGTATAAAACCGGTATTTCGGAGCTTGACAGAGTGCTTGGCGGCGGACTTGTCAAAGGCTCGATAGTTCTTTTGGGCGGAGAGCCGGGCATAGGAAAGTCCACTCTTTTGCTTCAAATATGCCGCTATCTCGGTCAGGACAAAGACATACTGTATGTTTCGGGAGAAGAGTCGGTAAGGCAGATAAAGCTGAGGGCGCAAAGGCTGGGCGTGAGCTCGGAAAACCTGTACTTTCTTGCGGAATCGGATGCTGAATCGATATGCGAGACCGTGTCAAAAAACAAGCCGGACATAGTTATCATAGATTCAATACAAACCATGTCCATTCCCCAAATTAACTCTACTCCGGGAAGCATTACTCAGGTTCGTGAATGCACGGGGCTGTTCATGCGCACCGCAAAAAGCGAAGAAATTCCCTTCTTTATCGTGGGTCACGTCAACAAGGACGGTGCAATCGCCGGCCCTAAGGTAATGGAGCACATAGTAGACGCTGTGCTTTACTTTGAGGGCGAGAAGAATCTTTCATACAGAATACTCCGTGCGGCAAAAAACAGGTTTGGCTCTACAAACGAAATAGGCGTGTTTGAGATGGGCGATTCCGGGCTTGAAGAAGTGCCGAATCCGTCTCAGGCGCTGCTTTCCGGCAGACCGAAAGGAGTTTCCGGCTGCTGTGTGGCATGCACAATGGAAGGCTCAAGGCCAATACTTGCGGAAATACAGGCGCTTGTCACAAAGAGCGGAATGCAGTCGCCGAGAAGAGTAGCCGCGGGTTTTGACTACAACAGAGTGTTTTTGCTGCTTGCGGTGCTTGAAAAAAGGCTTGGATATTGCTTCGGCGGCCTTGACGTATACGTCAACGTGGTCGGAGGTTTGAAAATATATGAAACCGCGGCGGATCTTCCGGTAGCAATGGCGCTTTATTCATCCCTAAAGGATAAGCCGATAGACGACGACACTATAGCGTTCGGCGAGGTTGGTCTCGGCGGCGAAATACGGAGCACATCCGGCCTTGAACAGCGGATACTTGAAGCAGAGCGCCTTGGATTCAAGAGGTGCATCGTGCCCCGCCATTCGCTTAAAAACCTTCGCCCTCACGACGAAATCGAGATAGTCGGAGTGTCAAACCTGCGCCAGGCGTTTGACCTCATATAAATTATTTTACACCGCGTTTGAAAGAACTGTGCTGTCGGTGCTTTTAAAGAGTATCTTTCCGCCGAGCACGTCACAATATATCCTCCTGTCCTCATTATCGCCCGAATTTTTTCGGGAAAGTATGATGTCGGCAAGAGGATTTTCTATTTCAGCGGATATGACGCGGAATATATCCCTTGCGCCGTAGTTTTCGACGTGTGAGCGCTCAACTATGTTTGCCGCCACATCATCGGAAAAGAAAATCTTAACGCCTGCACCGCCTGCACCCAAAGCCCTTTGTGCAAGCATGTCGAGCCGGCGGCGCGCGATCTTTTCGCAGGATTCGCGTCTCAGCTTTGAAAACGGGCATACGGCGTCTATTCTGTTCATCAGCTCATATGAAAACGTCTTTGAAAGCGTGTCACGGGATATGTCCGCGCCTTCAGACGCCAAAAATCCGCAGGCGGAATTTGCGCTTGTGAGCACGTTTGTAGTGAGGATTATGACTGTATTTTTAAACGACACCTTTCTTCCGGAGGAGTCGGTCAAAAAGCCGTTGTCAAGCACCTGCAAGAGCAAATCCGTCACGTCTTTATGCGCCTTTTCAAGCTCGTCAAAGAGCACTACCGAGTACGGCTTTCTTCTCACTCTTTCGGTCAGCTCTCCGCCCTCGTCAAACCCGACGTATCCCGGAGGAGAGCCTATGAGCCTTGAAACGGAGTGCTTCTCTGAAAACTCCGACATGTCAAAGCGTATGAGGGCATCCTCGCTTGAAAACATAGCCGCAGCCAAAGCTTTTGCGGCGGAGGTCTTTCCGACACCCGACGGTCCGGAAAAGATAAGCGACGCAATCGGCTTATCCGGATCTTTAAGTCCCGAACCGGAGCGTTTCAAAGCCGACACCAAAGCCGAAATCGCCTCCGGCTGGCCTACAATCCGCCGCTCAAGTTCCTTTTTTATCTTTTCGACATCGCACTCTCTGCCGCCTGATACCGGAACGCTCGACTGTGCCGACACCACTTCAAAAACATCCTGTGCGCAAACCGTCGGGGTGCTTGCTTCCTCGAATGCATACCTTGAAAGCTCGCAAAAATAGCTTTCCTTTGATATCTTTCCGCTCACATAGCTGTTAAAGGAATCGGAAAGCTGAGGCCTTTTTGAAAGGGCTTCGTAGCTTTTGAGCTTGACGCGGGAGCATGCCTCGTCGAGTATGTCTATCGCCTTATCGGGCAGATATCTGTCGGTAATCATGCGTTTTGAAAGTCTGACGGCAGCGCCGACAGCGCCGTCGTCTATCGTCACTTTGTGATGCTGCTCATATCTTGCTTTCAAGCGGCTGAGCATTTCTATGGCGGTTTCCTCGTCCGGCTCCTCCACTTTTATGACGCAAAACCTTCGCTCGAGGGCTTTATCCCTTTCGATTGTCTTTTTGTACTCGTCAAATGTCGTTGCTCCTATGACTCTCAGCTCTCCCCTTGCAAGCATAGGCTTTAATATGTTTGCCGCATCTATCGCGCCCTCTGCCGCACCCGCTCCGATGATCATGTGTATTTCGTCGATAAACAAAATTATATCCTTCGACGCGCACGCCTCATCTATGCAGGTCTTGATCCTCTCCTCAAAATCTCCGCGATACTTTGCACCGGCAAGCAGCTGCGTCAGGCTCAATGAATACAGCCGCACGTTTTGGAGCGGCGACGGCAGATCGTTTTTTGCAATCCTCGAGGCAAGCGCCTCAACAATAGCCGTCTTTCCCACTCCCGCCTCTCCGACAAGGCAGGGATTATTTTTCTGCCTGCGCAAGAGTATGCCTATGAGCCGTTCAATCTCACCCTCTCTTCCGACGCAGGGGTCAAAACCGTCCTCACGTGCTTTTTTAACCATGTCAAACCCGTACCTTTCAAGGCTTACGGGCTTAGCGGGTTTCTCGCACTCACCTGCCGCAGCGCTTTTTTCCACAGCCTCGGTGCAGCTTGAGTTAAGCTTTGATATGTTGCAGTTTAAGTCGTAAAGTATTCCTCGAGCGGTGGAGTTCTGCTGATTGATTATGGCGTAAAGTATGTGCTCTGTGCCGGCCTTTGTCTTTGAAATGTCGCACGCGGTCTTTTTGGCAAGGCGTATGCATCTTTTAACCGCAGGAGTAAACATTGCGCTGCCAAGCTCGGTCTTTTCGCCTTTGCCTATCATCTCGCATACTTTGGTGTAGACCGCGGTATAGCTCACGCCGAATCTCAAGAGTATTGCGCTTGCCGCGCAGTTGTCCTCGGACATCATGCCGAGCAGCAGGTGCTCAGTGCCCACATATGTGTGCCCAAGTTCCGACGCTATTGATATGGCAGCTGCTATTGCGTCAAGAGCATTGGAGGTAAAGTTTTCGTTTCCGTATGTTCTGTCAAATTCAAGCATAAATTACCCGCCTTTCGTTTTGCACTTTTGCACTCGAGGTTTGCATGATTGCAATCGGGTGCGTCGCATATATTTCATACTTGACAGATATTTATAAAGCTATTCAAGCGCGGCTAAGTATGTGCTGCGCAGCATGCGCCGCGTGCATCATGGGGCGCTTTTTCTCCGCGCTATTATTCTATGCCGACGGGCTGCTTGGCTAAGACAAAATCACGTTGTAACACATTTTTCAGGACTTCATAAACTGTACTATAAAGCAGGAGCGGCTTGCCGGCAAAAGCGCAGAGCAAGTAGCGGCGGCGCCTGTTTTTGTACTACACATTAAAGGAGACCGTTTATATGAATAACTCATGCTTCGGCGGAAACTACTGGTGGATAATCATTCTCATTATCCTTCTTTCCTGCGGTTCAGGAATGGGCTGCGGATGCAACATCGGCTGCGGATGCAACAGCGGCTGCGGATGCAACTGCAACGACTCTTGCAACAACTGCGGCTGCTGATAGTCCGCCACCGCCAAAAAACGCTAAAAGACCTGCACGGCGTGCGGGTCTTTTACTTTGACAATTCAGGTCTTACATCGCTTACATCATATTAAGCTTGACAAACGCTGTTTTATGTGAATAATTAAAAGTACAGAGTATAATCTTAATTCTATGAACATTAAAATCGCAAAGGGGGACGAACAATGGAAAGAGACTCGCTAAGAAACATGCTCTATTCGCTTGCCAGATTCGGACTTTTTATTCTCATAAACCTTTTCGGAATTGTGATAGGCAAAACAGCCATACTCGGCGTGATGGGAACGTTTTTCCCAAAGCTCAAGCTTTATGACAACACGCAGTTTTTGAGCATTATATCGTGGATACTGCCGATGGTGCTTTTGATTGCGCTTTTTGCAGACGATGCAAAGCGGCACACGGCTTACGGCAGATACAATCCGATACTTGTCTCGATTACAACCATACTGTCGGCGGCAATTTACTATGTCCCCGCGATTGTAATAGGATACATCAAAGACCCGAGAGTGATTGACGCCATGAAGCAAATATACTTCACTCACTACTGGATATCATATGTATGCGGTGACAACGTTGAAATATACGGGCTTTTGGGCTGTGCGCTTACCGCAATTATTTGCATTGTCAGCTACTTGATTGCAAGAAAAATTTATTTGAGAAAGTTTGAAAACGGCGAGTACGAGTACGAGTATGCCAAGTAAAACTAAAAAATGAGCCGATCCGAACGTTTTATCACGTCGGGTCGGCTATAATTATTTCATATTGACTTAGCGTAAAAATATGCGATATGTGTGCTCGGTTACGGTGCAGCTTCCGGTATAGTCCCTCTGATCTTTGAAAGATATATGTTCACAGGTGAGAACTCGCCGTCTGCCACAAGCTTAGCATTCACGTTAAACTCAACTCCCTTTCCCGATGAAAGCGGGAGCCTGAACGACGCCATAAATCCCTCGCCGACATTTGTGTCGATTATGAGCTTTGAACCTATCAGGTCGCAAAACCTCTTCACGATCGACAAGCCGCCCATGTATTTTTTGTTGTTGAGTAACTTTTCAAGTATGCCCTTTTCCATTCCGAACCCGTTATCCGAAACGGAGAAAACAGAATTTTCAGACAGCCGTACAATTTTGATTGTTATCGTTCCGCCTTCCTCGCTGAGGTTCTGGGCGGAATTGATTATTAAATTCATGACGCAGTCCACAAAGCATTCAGCGCTCAAGTAAGAGCACACGTTGTCGTCGCAGTCGAGCAATAAATTTATATTTAAGTTTCTCATCTTTGACTTGCACGCATGAACTATGTCGTTTAACAAATGGCTCACGTTTACATTGCCCATATGCGCGCCGTTAATGCGGTCAAGCGCTTCCTTGTTAATCAGCTGTCCCAAAACATTATAGCAGCACCTCGACAGCCTTGTTGCAAACTCCATGCTATCATACATCTCTTCTTTTTCCATCTCATATGAAAGCTTTTGGGCAATCGCTATTGCTTCGTACATATTTCTTTTGATTATAAACACATCTTTATTTTCTAACATCTCTAACGTAGACATATCAGCTAAATCAGTCACATCAGCACCTTCTTTCCACCCGATGACCTTTAAAATCATGCATTTAAGAAAGCTTCGGATTTCAACTATTATATCACATAAACTTGACGGCGTAAAGTAAAAACATTTGCCAATCATGCGGCAGAGACCATTCCCCCACCGACAGCACTACTTATCGCCTGTTTTGATATTATACCAAGTTTTAAATTATAAATCAATACTTTTAGCGTTTCTTTCTTCCTATTAGAGTGTGTATGTATATGCGCGGCTGACCTATACTGATAGTGTGCTATACACACTGATAGGAGGTGCAGTAATGGAACTTGGAACGATAGGAAGAAACATCAGAAAATACAGACTTGAAAAGAAGCTGCGGCAGGAGGATCTTGCCGAAAGAGCGAATTTAAGCATTAACTATGTAGGAGCGATTGAGCGCGGAGAAAAGATTCCGTCACTTGAGTCGCTGATAACGATAATAAATGCGCTTGGGGTGTCTGCGGACATGATACTTGCGGATGTGATAAATACCGGCTATGAGATCAAGACATCTATGCTGTCCGAAAAGCTGAGCAAGCTTTCAAAGGACGACAAGAACATGGCATACGATATGATAGATGTATTGCTTAAGTACAGAAAGAAGCGATAGATAGTCAAGCAGTGGCGTAAGGCGAAACGCACTTTGCGCGATAAATGAAAAAGGGCGGTCGAAACCTCGATCGCTCTTTTTTCATAGATTCACTTTGTGACATTTTCAGCGGCAGCTACCATCTAAAATAACACGACTCTCAAACAGCGTTGTTTCCCGACTGTCCTCCGCATAGAGTTTGACTACCATCTAAAATAACACGACTCTCAAACGGCGAAAGGTTAAGACATCCGGCTATGATGGTTTGACTACCATCTAAAATAACACGACTCTCAAACTTTTTATTATACAACGACAAACGTAAAAAGGTTTGACTACCATCTAAAATAACACGACTCTCAAACATGCTGCGAGTCGATACGCCGCTGACCTTGGTTTGACTACCATCTAAAATAACACGACTCTCAAACATGGCGAACCTTTTGTGGCGGCAGTTCCATTGGTTTGACTACCATCTAAAATAACACGACTCTCAAACTGTACAACGGTCAACTCATGGTTTCGTCACGTTTGACTACCATCTAAAATAACACGACTCTCAAACAACGACGCGGCTAACTTCTTGCCGGCACGGGTTTGACTACCATCTAAAATAACACGACTCTCAAACCAAGGAAAAGTAAAAATGGAGTGATAGCCCTGTTTGACTACCATCTAAAATAACACGACTCTCAAACTGACACCGTAAAGACCAAGATCGGCTGCGTGTTTGACTACCATCTAAAATAACACGACTCTCAAACGCTCATCAGCGGGAAGTCCGTGATCTGAAGGTTTGACTACCATCTAAAATAACACGACTCTCAAACCAAAGACTTCGTCATCCGCGGCAGTTCCTTGTTTGACTACCATCTAAAATAACACGACTCTCAAACCGGGAGGCCGACATCGAGCCTATAGTGTTGGTTTGACTACCATCTAAAATAACACGACTCTCAAACCCGGCATGGGTCGTGTAGTCCTGTTGTTGAGTTTGACTACCATCTAAAATAACACGACTCTCAAACAGCAGAAGCCATTAGATCACCTCCGATCAGGTTTGACTACCATCTAAAATAACACGACTCTCAAACTCGTCTAATCCGGCGATCTCAAGCTTATGCGTTTGACTACCATCTAAAATAACACGACTCTCAAACCAATATACGATCGAATATCCGATATAGTTTGTTTGACTACCATCTAAAATAACACGACTCTCAAACCGCTTGATAACGTTGCGAGAACTGCAAACGGTTTGACTACCATCTAAAATAACACGACTCTCAAACCCAAAGCGGTGTCTTGTGAGCGGGGAAGAGGTTTGACTACCATCTAAAATAACACGACTCTCAAACGACGCAAACGAAAAGCCCGTCGAGCGGGAAGTTTGACTACCATCTAAAATAACACGACTCTCAAACCTCAAATTGAGAAAGCGCCACGACATGCGCTGTGAATTTTAGATGGCAACTGCTTATTTAATTATACATCTGCTATCAGGATAAATCAACACGCAGTTCGCATAAATTTTCATCAAACAGATATATTTCCTCCGCATCGATATGATTTGGCTGATATCTTTCAATCAGCATCATACGCCATTTTTCATAAGCCGCCATTTTATACAGCTGTGATATCTCATCATCGGAAAAGTATGCATGCGCGCCAACCAAAACAAAAATCTGATCCTTAATCAATCCGTTATACAACTCCATATACTGTATAAGCCTTTCAAGCGGGGTAACGCCGTCTATCGCCGGTTTCAGCTTCAACGATTTCAGCAGAGGGAGAACATACTCTCCCTCTGAAAATGCCGTCGGGTAATCCATATGCAAACAAACCTGCTCAAGGTATTCTGATATTTCTCTTTGAAGTGAGGCTGTTCTGTCCTGCAATTCATGCATTACCACCGACTGCAATAGTGTCTGAAATCTGTTTTGCAGTTTTCTGTCGTCAACCGGAAGATACAGATAATCTCTTATCATGATTACATGTTCCGCAATATCTACAGGTTCATACTCATACGAGAGCACAAACGGGCCTTTCTCGCCTTCCGACTGCATGCTCAGCTGATTTACAAAGAGCATAAACAGCCGTGAGTTTTCTGCGACAAGCACCGGCACTTTATTTTCATGCCAAGCTATTGAATCAGACATCTGCGGATGATACAGTCTCATATAATCACAAGCCTTTCCTCATCATCAATAATGCTTGAGCGGTATTCGCCGACAACAAGCTCCATTCTTGAATACTGTTTTTCAGTCACCATAAGCATTTGCACCAAGCCATCCGGAGGGCTTTTTGCCCTGACAGATTCCATGATGCTGTTTGCAACAGTGGGGTTGAGGGCAAGCTTGCTGTAAACAGACTCCTGCATCATGATAAACCCGTCCTTGACAAGATTTCTTCTAAACCTTGAATATTCTCTTCTTTGTGCGACGGTGGACACGGGAAGGTCAAAAAACACTATCACTCTCATAAATCTAAAACTCATATTCAATCCATCTTATTTGCTCAATATCCCCGCTTTGCAGTGCCCTGAACAAGCCTGCGCAATAGAGCCTTATGGCATACAAAAGGTATTGCTGTTTGCCGTCATACTTCACTTCCGCATTGAGCACGCTTAGCATAGCTGCCTTTTCATCTTTTTCAAACCTTTCGGGGAGTATGCCGATAACAGCTTTATCGACTATAGGTCTCAGCGGCTCCATGAAATCGCATCCGAGGTTAAACGGATTATATGTATTTTCATGAAACAGCCCAAGCTGATTGAGATATCCTGCCGCAGATATTTCCCTGTTTACGGCGGACAATATCAAGCTGTAGCCATAATTTAGCGCAGCATTTATGGGATTGTCTTCTGTCCTGGTAAACTCCATGCCGAAAAGCGCATTAAAGTACACCTTTGCGGCATGTCCCTCACGGTTTGTTGAATCTGCAAGCTGCATTTGCTCAAGATATGAAGTTATAAGCTCCGCCTGGGGGATGCATCCCCGGCAGCGAAGGTGAGCCCTTTGCCGCCGGAGTTTTTCCCTGACTATCTCCGTCCACACCTGCTGCTTAGCGAAGTCTGACCAGCCAAGCTGCTGACGTATTTTTGCGCTGCTGTCATGGCACCCGTGCATCGGAACAAGCTCTGAGCAGGGGTTGCGCTCGCCATCGCAGAAAATCACTTTGACTTTTCTTTTGACAAGCTCATTCAAGAGGTATGCGGTGATAGATACTGCTGTGCTTTCTATGATGAGCACGCCGATTTCGCTGAGGTGGACTCTTACGATGTCATCAACCGTTCTGACAACAAGGTAGTCAAGTTTATAATCTACCTTTGAGTTTTTGGTGACGACTACCACCCTCCAGCTCACTTCAAGTCCTCGCTCAAAAGGTCTATTCTTTCTTCGTAGAATCCCGTCGGCGATTGATTGATGAGGTAGAGGCTGTGACCTCTAAGGCTGTTTATATTTGTTCCTAACGATAAAATTGCCGCCTGACGTGCGCAGCCAATCAAGGTAAGATCAATTCCCGATGCACTGTTTGAAAACCGCTTTAATATTTGTTGAATGACACGACACTGATTTGGAATCGTAAGCTCGATGTATTTATCTTTGCCTGCCCTTATTTTATTCGCTATGTCATTCAACTTAGCGCAATAGGGCTTACTTGCCAACTTAGCTACCAACAAATCATACAGCTCAATATTCTGTTCCGCTGTAATACCATCGAATGTAGTTATCTCAGGGTCGGCAAGTCCCGGCTTACATTTGCCAAGATACTTGGTGATGTCCTTTACATACTGATTCCACTTAGGATCAATAATAAGGCGGTTTGCATTCTTAGTAACCAACTTATCGCCAGACCTTGATGATATATTCAATTTATATCCATCAAGTTCAATCGATGCATCTTTTCTTATTTTCGGTATGAGCACCCGCAGCAAATCAATATCAAGCGCTTCCTTGAAATATCTCTTTTGATCGGTCTCATAAAGTTCCTTATGCATAATATATACAGGCTCAATTGAACGCACTTTCTTCTTGCCATCCATATGCTCTATAAGAGCAAAATAAGCTCCGGCAATCTTGTTATATCCTCCACGCTTATCTGTTGTCATACGCTCATCTGAGCTTTTAACCATAGCCTGTCCGTTCTTGCGCTTAAGAAGCTGCTGATCAAACAAGCCGCCGCCGACCTCGAAGCTCATCCTTGTCACAAGTATGTTGTTCTTGCGCATGGTATTGCGGACGGTTTCTATGCTCTTGTTGCCGTCGGCTATCCATGCGGTAGTGTCGCCTCTTGAAACGTTATGCTTATACAGGTTGTTGAGGTTAAAGCTGTCGCGATCGCTTCTGAAGAAGTTTCTCGGGTCCTTTGTAAACTGAGTGTCATAGACGTTTCCGACAACAATGTTCAGGTATGCATCCCTGGCATGGTGGAAATCGTTTATATCCCTGCACTTCACAAAGAGCGGATCCTGCTTGGTCTCGATGTTCTTACAGTAGCACGCCTGTATCTGTGTGCCGTCATCGGTAATCCTTTGCTCCTGTCTGAACGACGAGACGTTGCCCGCCTTTACATATATGACATCGGTGTCGCTGTATATCTGCTCAAGCCAATTGGCTATAATCTTTGTAGACTGCCTCGTCTCTACAAGCTGACGTGCGACAAACGCCGCAAGTTCATCACTTCCTAACGGTGTAGAGCGTGTAAGGCGCTCATACTTTTCCTTAGATATCAGCTCTTTAGCCCTGAGCATAGCCCAGAACCCGCGCATGCGCTCCCTGACTTCCCACTTCAAAGGATACTCATCAGCCTTATGTGCGTTTAACTCTCGCTTTACGAGAACGCGGTTCGAAAGGCTGTCGTCTTTGATTTTGCTCTGCGGATAGATGTGGTCGATATCATAGTCGCTGTCGAGCCTTGAGAGGTCGATAGGTTCTCCGCTGTACATGCATTTTCCGAGCTGCGTGAAGTACAGATACAGTTTATCTCGTCTTAAGCTGCCGTCGTCGCAACCCTCGAGCTGCTCATAGAGCTTGCCGCAATCGTTTTTGCAGTTGTCGTACAGCTTCATAAGCGCGGCTTTTCTTGAAACTGTTCGCTCGTTTTTAACTCCGCCGCCTCTTGCCATCTCGACAAACACCTTTGCAGGCTCATGGCGCATAATCTTCACTATCTCAGAAACAATGCGCATGGTTTGGTTTATTGCGCGCTTTAACGCCGGTGACGCATAGCTTTCGGTGAGGTAGTCCTGAAGGGTCACCGCATGGCCGTCCGCCTTTTTCGCAAGGTACTCATTCAGGTGAGTTGAGAAGCTGTACTTATTGCTCAAAAGCTCCATGAGGTTGTCGTTTGTGCGCCAAAGCATATCGATTATGCTAAGGCACTCGCCCGTTTGCGGATCCTCATGGTAGACCTTTTCGGCATCGTCGAGCAGGCTCTTAGACAGTCTGCCCCAGCTGTTGCACTTGAAGTTCAGAGCATACGCCATGTCCTTGTCACTCAGAACATTGCCGTAGTCCTTGCTTATCCATCTCTTTAATAGTTTTTTATCGTCTCCGAATATGGTGATGTGGCGGATGATGTTTTCAACCATATCATAGCCGCCGTCGCGCTCAAGAATATGTCTGTAATACGCCCACGGAGCAAGGTCTGCTTTAAGATCCTGGTCTATACCGCCTATCATGTCGTCCTCGGACAGCCCAAGGCATGTTCTTATTTTGCGCTGGGTTGTCTTTTTGCCGCTCATGCACACTTCGTTATATATCTTTTGCTTGTCGGCAACGCTTATTGCATGTCCGTTGACGGTGAGGTTATTAAGCTCATTCAGCACCATGTACTTAGTATACAGAAGTGAGCTTTTAGGCAGGACGTCATCACCGGTGTAGCTGCATTTTGCGGTCATGCGCTCTATAAATCTCTCGTTGCTTTCTTCGAGGTTTACCACCCTGTCAAAGTTCCATGGATATATCTTTTCATCCGAGCGTGACACCCACGCATGAGACGACTTAGGATTGAGCGGGCCAACGTAGTAAGGCACTCTGAACTCAAACATCTGCATTATCTGCTCCGCTTTAGTAAGCCCCGAGCTGTCCTTTTCGTTCAAGAACGGCAGGTATTTTGAGGCGTGCTCAAGTATCTTTTTAAGCTCCACGCCGTTTAGCTGGTGAGGGATTACGCCGTTGTCCTTGCTCGTCTGCTTGGGCAGGAAGGTCTTTTCCTCCACTTCGGAAAGTATGCTGCGTATCTGCTCACCGACGTTCGGGTCGTCCTGATACGGAGAAAGACGGTTCTTCAAAAGCTTCATGAAGTCTTCATACGTACACCTGTGTTCGGTTCCGCTTCCTACGTATGCGCCGTAGTTATTGCACTTTGGATCCTTGCTCCTGAATATCTCGTAATAAAGCTTGTGATCGCCGGTGGCTTTTACTGCGCTTTTAAGCTTTGCAAGGTCGCTGCAATGCTTATCGTACTTTTTAACCATAGCGTCGGATATGTACTTTTCTCCGGAAATCATCGTCTCCATGAGCGCCCAGTCATAAATGCCCTTCGCCGCAAGTATAAGAGCCATTTTGTCGCTGCCTATGGCCTCGCTTATTTTTTGTTCTGTGGACTCAAAGTTTCCTTCAAGGCATATTGTCTCGTCCTTTTCGACTTCAACGCCGTCGCCGTAGAGCTTCTTTATGCTTGTGTTCATTCCGCATATAAGCTTTATGACCTCCGTGCTGAGCTTGTCGCTTTTATCGGGCTTCAGTGCTTCCTCAATGGCGGCCTGCTTTTGCTTTTTGCCTTTGTACTTCTTATCGGTGAGCGCTTCCTTTATTTTGTCGTAAACCGTACGGTCGGCAGGGCAAAAATCGCTGTATTCCGATACATCCGCGCTTGAATCCGAATCGTCGTCGGAAATATCATATTCCTCTCTGCACGCTCTTACGGCGTCGTTCAGCTTCACCATGCACTCTTCAAACGCAGATGCACCGCCATTAGACTCGCCGCTGTCCGGATCCATGTCGTCTATCGACATGTCGTACAAAAAGTGTCCGCGATATTTCATTATGTGGTGAACGGCAAGATAAACCATCCTTATATCAAAAGGCTCGTCGCTCTCAACAAGTGCCTTGCGCAGATGATATATAGTGGGAAACTTATCTTTTAAGTTTTTGTCGGTGTAGTTTTTGTCATTAAATAGAATGTATTTGCCGAGCATGCTGCCGTCGTCAGAGCGCTTGTCCGCCTCTCCAAAGCTGCTTTCTCTCAGGCGCTGAAAGAACGCGGGATCGACCTTTGCAATCTCGTCGGCAAACGATTCCTTAAGCCACTGCATTCTCTGCTTTCTGCGCTCAAGTCTGCGCCTTCCGGTTCGGAACGTACGGCGCTCTTCCGCCTTTTGTGCCTCATCAAAGAGCCTTATTCCCCACAGAGCCTTGGAATTTTTTCTGACAAGATTGTAGTTCTCGTCTGTAACAGCCCAGCCCACGGAATCGGTTCCGATGTCAAGACCGATGTAGTACTTATCCATTGTAAATACTCCCTTCATAATATTTGATGTTTATGGTTATTAAATTGTGCCCGAAATATAAAGTATACAGCCTTCAAACATGGCGGTTTACACAGCAAAATAAAACACCGTCAGATATGATAAAGTGATACTGTGATAAATAATCATAGCATTATTGTATCAGCAAATGTGAGCTATTTCAACAGCTTTTTAGCATCTTTTTCTTCAAAAACCTCTACAAGTACATTTTATTGGACTTATAAAGTAATATAATGTAAAATAAAAGCTGCTGGTGCGCCGAAGGCTTGCATGTTTTCGGGCACCGAGCATGCAGATATGCATGGCTGACCGCACAATGAGCACACGTGCTATAGCACACGCAATAGCGCACAAGCGCTATTACTTGAGCACAAAAGAGCATCAAAAAATAAAAGTGAAATATTTTTTAAAAAAGTATTGACAAATCGACATCGGGCAATTATAATAAGATTATCGTAGACTACCATCTATGATAACACGACGAGTTCAAATAAGGTTTTACCGAAAGCGCCGGGTCTTCCCGGTTTCACAGTGTGTGAATAAAGAGGTTCGCAGTATTGCGGACTTTTTTTATTTTATATGAGTCTTGCACTTGACGAGAGCGCGTGCAGGAATTATCATTGAGTTATTGAGCATCATACAAGTACAGACGGGTGATTCAGCATGGATGTTAACACAATTTCGGGGCATTTAAAGTACAAATTTATAGTTTTCGAGGGCTTAGACGGCTCCGGCAAGGGCACACAGATAAAGATACTTGCCGATAAGCTTAGCTCTTTGGGCTGTGACAAGGTGTTTTTGACCTGTGAGCCGACAAAGTACGCCACCGGCAAAATACTTCGCGATGCCTTGAGTGGGCAGGAAAAAAGGACGCCGGAAGAGCTTGCGGGGCTGTTTCTTGCGGACAGGATAGCTCACTGTGAAAATCCGTCCGACGGAATAAAGGCAATGCTCCAAAGCGGCGCTGCGGTCATTTGCGACAGGTACTATTACTCATCGTTTGCATACCAGGGAATGGACACAGACCTGAAATGGGTGATGGATGCAAATCTTTGCTGCCCGAAAATCATAAAGCCGGATGTGTGCATATTTCTCGACGTTCCGCCGCAAGTGTCGGACGAAAGGATAGCAAGCCGCAACAACCCCAGAGAAATATACGAGCAGGCGGACAAAATAGCTCGCATACGTCAAAAATACATGGATGTGTTTGAGCTTTTGCCTGATCACAACATCAAAATTATAAACGCCTCAGGCGACGTAAACGAGGTTTCAAAAAGAATATCCGACGCGCTCGGCATCGGATAAAACAGATAAAGAAAGGCAGAAGGAGTTTTTCCCTTCTGCCCTGTTTTTATATTTCAAGGATTTTTAATAACCCGTACAAGTCGCTTATCTTGTAGTCTTCGCCGTAAAATTCTCCGCTGTTATTTCTGTCTATATGTACGCTTTTACAGCCGAATCTCTTTGCAACCTCTATGTCTTTTGGCTCGTCGCCGACCATTATCATGTCTGCCGCAGAAGCGTTTAAGCCCTCCGAAATGTCCTGCAAGCCCTTTATGTTAGGCTTTTTGAACCCGCATGAAGAGGATGAGACGTACATGTCAAAGTACTCAAGCAGCTCGGAAAAGTAGCTTTTGTGCATGCTGTCCGGCATGCCGGTAGCTACGTCTGTGAGTGCGGCAATTTTAAATCCTTCGTCCTTCAGTTTTTTCAGAACCGGCACGGTATCGGGATATATGTACGCCTGAAGATTCATAGACTCAAAGAACGCATCTATCACATCGCTCAGCTTGAACGTTTTATTCCATCCTGCGGTCACTTCCGAAAAAATCTCTTCCGGTGTGCAGTCATGCTCGCGGTAGTTTATGCTCGGGCTGAAACTGCGGAATATCTCAAGCGATTTGTTTAATTGCTCCGCATCAAGGTTAAGACCAAGCTTTTGATTTACGTGTTCAAACGCTTTCGGATAGTAATCAAGCCAGCTGTTCGGCATGTCTTTATACTCCATCAGCGTCCTTCCCACGTCGAAAACAACAACACTGAAATTCATCATCTTTCTCCTTTATACAAACTGAGAATTGTAAAGCGTGGCGTAAAATCCGCCATTTTTCATCAGCTCTTCATGATTTCCCTGCTCGGTTATCTCGCCGTTCTGGATGACCAAAATTGTGTCGGCGTTTTGTATGGTGGAAAGCCTGTGCGCTATTACAAACGATGTCTTGCCCTTCATCAGCCTTGCCATAGCCTGCTGAATTTTTATCTCTGTTCGAGAGTCTACGTTTGATGTAGCCTCGTCAAGGATAAGCATGTGCGAATCCATCAGCATTGCGCGGGCTATGGTTATGAGCTGCCGCTGACCCTTGGAGATGTTCACTCCGTTATCGGAAAGCATGGTGTCATAGCCGTTGGGAAGCTGCTCTATATATCCTTCAAGCATCGCATCAGCCGCCGCCCTCTTTACATCGTCAAGCGTTGCGTCTTCTTTGCCGTAAGCTATGTTGTCAAATATAGTTCCTCCGAAGAGCCACGTGTCCTGCAAAACCATTGTATACGCCTTGCGAAGTGACGAACGCTTTATATCCTCAACGTCTGTGCCGTCAACATCTATTTCGCCGGAGTCCGCATCGTAAAAGCGCATCAAAAGATTTATAATTGTCGTCTTGCCCGCTCCCGTAGGCCCGACTATTGCAATAGTCTTGCCGGGCTCGGCATGGACGTTTACATCCTTGAGTATTGGCTTTTCGGGGTCGTAGCTGAAGTTTACATGCTTTAGCTCTACTTCTCCCTTTACGTTTTCAAGCTCCTTGGCGTTTTGCGCATCGGCAGGTTCGGGGTTTTCGTCTATTATTCTGAAAACTCTCTCCGCAGCCGAAAACGCCGACTGAAACTCGTTCATAATGTTCGCAAACTCGTTTATGGGGCCTGCAAACTTTCTCGAGTACTGGACAAACTGCGATATGCCGCCGAGTGTTATAAAGAACACAGACGCCTGGGAAACCGTGCCGCCTATCGAGAACATGTACAGCACGCCGCCGAGTATCATCACAAGGGACAAAGAAAGGTTGTTTATGAAGTTTACGGACGGGCCTAAGGTTGCGCCGTAGTATTCGGCGTTATAATACGCATCCATGGTTTCGCTGTTTCGCTTGTTAAAGCGGGAGGATATCTCCTCTTCCCTGCCGTATGCGCATATTGTCCTTCCGCCCGAAAGCATTTCCTCGGCGTATCCGTTCAGCTCGCCGAGCTTTGCAGAACGCATATGGAAAAGAGGTCTTACCTTCTTGGAGCGATATCTTGTGAAAACTATAGATATGGGGACGGTGATTGCAAAAACGGCAATCAGCGGTTTTGATATTTGCCACATGAAAATGAGCGAACCGACTACGGTATAGATGCTCGTCATTATCTGAACGAGGTCGTTTGAAAGGGATGCGTTCACGGTGTCTATGTCGTATGAAATCCTGCTTATTATATCTCCGGCAGGATGGGTGTCAAAATAGCTTACCGGCAGTGTCGTGAGCTTTTCAAACAGCTCCTTGCGCATAGAATAAACTATCTTTTGGCTTATGAACACCATTAGCACCGCGAGCGCATAGGAAAGCACGCCCGAAAGGATGTAGCAGACAAGCATCACTATGACGTTTTGTGTAACAGCCTGAAAATCCACGCCCGACGGGCCTGTCATGGCGTCTATTGCGTAGCCGGAATAAAGCGGTCCTAAAAGTCCCAGCTGGTTTGACGCAAGTGTGAGCACAATGGCTATAAGGAACAAAAACTTATGCTTGAGTATGTACTTTGACAGCCTGAGAATTACGCTTTTTGTGCGCTTTCTGTCGAGCTTTTCGCCTCTTTGACCTCTTTGAGCGTTAGGGCCTTGTATATCTCTTTGAATCTTTGAGCTACTCAACAAAATCGCCTCCCATCTGTGACTCGCTTATCTCGCGGTATTCCTCACATGTGCGCATCAGCTCATCGTGAGTGCCGTAGCCGCTCGGCATTCCGTTATTTAAAACAAGTATTTTATCGCAGCTCTTCACCGAGCTTACACGCTGGGCAACGGTTATGACGGTTGTTCCCTTCATATCCGCCGAAAGTGCGCGGCGCAGGTTTGCATCCGTCTTATAGTCAAGCGCGGATGAGCTGTCGTCAAGGATCAATATGTCCGGCTTGCCGGCTACCGCCCTTGAGATCAGCAGCCTTTGCTTTTGTCCTCCTGAAAGGTTACTTCCCTTTACGGCAAGCATGTGGCTGTAGCCGTCCGGTATAGCGCTTATAAAGCCGTCCGCCTGAGCCGTCTTTGCGGCGGAGACTATCTCGCCGTGTGAAATATCCCTGCCGAATCTTATGTTTTCCTCAATGGTATCCGCGTACAAAAAGTCGTTTTGCATGGCGCAGCCGAACATGCTATAAAGCTTTTCCTTCGGGATGGTGCATATGTCTTTTCCGTCGATATAGATACTGCCTTTTCCGACATCATAAAAGCGCATTAAAAGCTTGATAAGCGTTGACTTTCCGCTTCCCGTCGCTCCTATAATTCCTAAAGACCCGCCGTGGGCTATTTCAAGGTTCAAGCCGGATATATTGTCCTTGACGCCGTTATACGAAAACGACACATCCTTAAAAACTATATGTGCGCTTGTGTTTATGTCCGGATGCTCCGACTCGGGCAGGACTTTAAGGTCCTCCTCGGTGTCTATGATTTCCTCAATTCTTCTTGCGGATGCGGCGCTCTTTGTGTACATGACAAATATTCTCGTGACAGACATCATGGCGGTGGATATAAGTGTGAAGTACTGCATGAACGCTATTACGGTTTCGGGGTCGGATCTTCCGTCGTTTACCCTTGATGCCGCAAGCGCAACTACTCCCACTATGCCGAAGTTCATCAGCATAGTCATTATCGGGTTGACCATTCCCATAGTCACTGACGCGCGGGTTTCATCCTTTACAAGCGCTTTATTCACCTTGTCGTAGCGCTTGTGCTCATATTCACTCTTTGAAAGAGCCTTTATAACTCTGACTCCGATAACATCCTCACGCACTACTCTTACCATTCTGTCAACCGACTGCTGAACTTTTGTGTAAAGCGGAACGCCGAGCTTTGATATAAAGTAAACCGTCACGAAAATAAAGGGCAGTATGGCTATCATTATGAGCGCAAGGTAGGTGTCCATTATCAAAGTTATCGCAACGCCTCCGATGAGAAGTATAGGCGCTCTTACGCCCATTCTTTGCATCATGCCGACAAAGTTGTGGACGTTATAGGTGTCGGTCGTTATTCTCGACTCCAAAGACGCTATGCCGAACTTGTCCGTTTGCGATGCGGACAGGCGTATCGTTTTTGCAAAGAGATTTTTTCTGACCCTTTCGGAAAAGTTTCTTGCAACCCTTGCAGCCATTCTGTTGGCAACTATGTTGAACACGCATGCCAGCAGTGCGCAAAGTATCATTATTCCGCCCCACGCCAAAACAAGCGTGACTTTTTGCTTTTCAACGACGTTTTCAAGTATGTAGCTGAGTATGTACGGCAGCACAAGCTCCAAGACCGTGCCGGTTATCTTTATCGACAACCCCAAAAGCATTGCCTTAAAAAAAGGGCGCAGATAGCGTATCATCAGCTTCATTCCTTACCGCCCCTCTCTGCAAACTCCCTTGCCTTTTTAGCCACCTTGTCCAAAATGGCGGCAAACTGCTCCGCTTCCTCCGCAGACAGCTCCTCGGTTATTTTTCTGTTCCATTCTTCGCTTATTCTTTTGACCTCGGGAAGAGCCTCAAGCATCTTTTCGGTTGGGTAGCATAATGTCACCCTTTTGTCCTTTCCGGACTGTTCCCGCCTGACATATCCCTTCTCCTCAAGGTAGGAAAGGTTTCTTGCCACGTTGCTCTTGTTTACGCATATATGCCTTGCAAGCTCCTCGCCCGATATTCCCGGGTGGCGGCATATGGCTAAAATATAGCTGTGGTGGCATGCGCCCAGCTCGCTGTTTTTCATGTTCGCAGAGCGAAACTGCGCAGCGCTTCGGCTTATTATGTTTATCTGTCTAAGTATCGTCGGCATGGTTACCTCGCAAAATAAAAAAGTTGCGAACGCAACAATTGCGCCCGCAACTAATTTTATTACATCTGAACGTTTGTGTCAACACATTTTAAAAATTTGTTGATTAAAACGGCATGCGGCTCTGTCACTCAATTTCAAAGCCCTTAAAGTGCGGATTTCCTCCGCCGGTATACCTGAAATACAGCGAATGTACGCCGTCCGGAATGGAAATCGGTGCGGTGTACTTCCACCATATGTTGGTGTTTTCGATATGGAGCTTTGCCAGCGGCTCTCCGTCCCACGTCGTGCAGACCTCAAACGTGCCGCTTGCATAACCCCTTGCGGTTATGCTTATACTGCTCACGCCCTTAAAGTCAAAGTCTTTGAAGCCGATTATCGAGCCGTCGCGTATTCCGTCTATATGGCCGTCGATTTCGTCTCCGTCCTTGCCGTCCTGGGTAACTCTCGGGTGGCCGTGGCCGTCCTTATTGAACATATGGCAGGCGATATACGCCGAGTACTCTCCCCTGCCCTCAAGAGCGCCGTCGTTTAAGCCGCAGGATGTGATCGGAACCTGATCAATACTTCCGTCAGGATTTACGTATATCTTTTCCGCGCAGCCCTGGCGGCTGAACCACGTTCCGTTTGTCTGGCGGTGATAGAATATGTACCATTGGTCGTTTATCTGCACGATGCTGCCGTGGTTGTTTCCGGCAGGTGCAACACGCATATCTGCGGGCTTATAGCTGTCTATGTGCTCATCGCAGTTGCTGACTATAACGCCGCCGTACTTAAAGCCCTTGCGGGGGCTGCTGCTTGTTGCGTAGCAAAGCTCATGCATGACCTCGGACGAGTAGATGAAGTAGTACGTTTGACCTATTTTCCTTATTGACGACGCCTCAAAGAACGCATGTCCCTCAAATCCGGTGCCTTCCGAGTACTCGCAGCCCGGAACTACGAACACAGGCTCCTCAACTATAGTGAGCATGTCTGCGCCGAGAGTTGTGCACATTGAGCCGTGCCTTGACTTATCTCCCCTGCCGCAGAAGCCGGTATACAGATATGTCTTGTCGCCCTCTGTTATCACGCCGGGGTCAAACTGAAACTCATCGCCCGCTCTGTCTCCGAGTCTTGTGCCGTCGGCATAGTGGACGTAGCCCAAAAACTCATATCTGCCCGCCGGTTTGTCGCAAACCGCCACAGACACCACCGATACCTTGTCCAAAACGTAGTAAAGGTAGTACCTTCCGTCCGGTCCGACCGTTACGTCCGGAGCGTATAGGCACATGCTGCCGTCTTTGTTGAGCGGATCGGAGGTCTTAGGATATATCACTCCCTCGTATCTCCAGTTTCCCAAGTCGTCTACAGGCGCCGACCAGCAAACGTAATCGCCCATGCAAAAGACGTATCCGTTAAACATATCGTGAGAGCCGTAAACATAGACCCTGCCGTCAAAAACATATGGCTCGCCGTCGGGTATGTATTCCCATGACGGCAGATAGGGGTTATATGCCTGCTTTTTCATAGCTGATTCATTCCTCCCGAACTGTGCTGTCTCGGCGTCAAATTGAGTCCGCTATATCGGTATTCACGCCCTTCAAGCCTATTACTGCGCCGTTTTTAGCCTCGCTCGACTCGGGATGAGCCAAAAGCCACTTGTTTCTTGCGGTCAAGAGGGTATCCTCATGGTTTGCGGGTGTGAACTCAGGCTTTTCGGTGTTAGTTCCCTTAGGAAGCACGACCAGAACCTTAAAGCCCTCGCCCCTGCTTGCGGAGCAGGGCGCATAGTGCAGTGTTGTGGCATAGACCTCAACCAAAACTCCGGTGGGCACTCTGAAAGCTACTATATTCTTGGTGTCGAACATTCCGTCGTCCTCAATCTGCGACTCCTTACCCAAAAGAAGTATGAAATCATTTACGCCGATGTTGATTTCGCTGTCACGATGATACTCGAGGCAGTTTAATGTGGTGTTGTGGCCGTTGCACCAGCCAAGCTGAACGGGCATTCCGCCGTAAAGTCTGTCTGAAAACTCCTTTGCTATCGGGAGCGCCTGAAGCTGCGGCTGCTCCGGAACATACTCAGTTGCCTCCGGAAGAGGAGTTACCTCGTCCAAAACCTTCACAAGCTCCGTCGTATCATAGCCTGTTATCACCTTGCCGTACTCCTTGAAAAGCGGCTCTGTTATCTCGTGGATTATCATTTTAGTGTCCTCCTTTTGTTTTGCTTTTATATGTGCCGAAGATTCGGCGCACATTGACTTTTAAAGAACGCAACCCTTTTTCAGGATGACGTTCGCATACTGACTTCTCTCGGAAGTCGCTATTACGGCATACGCCTTTTTTGCCTCGTCGTAAAACTCAAATCTCTCAAGCATATTTACCTGCTCAAGTCCTTTTCCCTCGTGCTTTTTGAGAATGTCGTCGTATTTATTCCAAATTGACACGTCGGCGTTATCACCCTTGACTCTGTCCATAAGGCAGACGGGCTTTTCAACGTACTGGTCAAGCGGAATTAAAGACAGCACGGCGTCAAGTATTTCGGGCACTCCGTGTCCGTCCATTCTTATCACCTGTGCATTTGCACCGACAGATTCAGAGGGAAAGTTTCCGTCCGCTATGACTATGGTGTCGCCGTGTCCCATTTCGCACAGCACCTTCAAAAGCACAGGCGGTATAATAGGGTTTATTCCTTTTAACATGTTTTATCCTCCCGATTGCATTCGCAATATTGATGCATACACACTACAGCATGTTTGCTACAGCATGTTTGCTGTGGGCTGAATCTCCTCGGCATACTCAAAGCCGTAGAACCGGCGGGCGTTTTCACCGAGAAACGCCTTTTTCTCCTCATCGGTGAGGCGGGTAGTTTCACGTATAAACCTGACTGCCATTTTATATGTAATCTCAGTCATGGTTCTCGGGTAGTCGCTGCCCCACATGAGCTTATCCGCTCCGCAGATTGATATTGCTTCCCTCACAGCCTCTATTGCCGAAGGGAACGGATAGTATTCATAATTAAAGAGCCAGGTCAGGCCGCCGCTTTCTATATACACATTCTTGTTCTTTGCAAGCGCTATCTGCGACTGCCATCCGTCGGTGGTGACCATGCCGAAGTGACCTATTGCAATACGAAGATCGGGGCAGTTATCTGCAAGGTACTGCAAGTCCTGAGTCTGCTCCGCGCCGTCAGCCATGTCTATTGAGATAAACATTCCCTTTTGCTCGGCGTCCTTAAAAACGGGCAAAAGCTTTTTTAAATCTCTGTCGGCAAGCCTTGAAGCGCAAATTTTGATTCCGTCAAAGCCCTCGGTGCGCCATCCGTCCTTTTCTTCGTACAGCGAGCAGATTTTAAACCTCTTAGGGTACTTTTTCTTGACGGAAAGAAGATATTCATCCTGATTTCCATCCATATATTCCTGTGTGCACACGCATGCGTTTACGCAGGCATAGTCCATATTTGCTATGAGCCTTTCGGCGGTATTTTTTCCGTCGTCCATATACGCCGGCATCATCTGCCGAACCTCGCCCATAAACATGCTCTTTCCGCCGCCTATGTCGTAAACAGGCAGGTTATTTACCATGCCGTTCTGCTTTTCCCACAGGTGAACATGTGCGTCTATAATCAAAGCCAATCACTTCCTTAATGGCGGGTCAAAGGGTGACGCCGTCCTTAAATATGGCTATTTCTCTATAGCCGTTTCTTTCGTTTGCGGTTTCCTCGCCGTTTGCAACCCCGACAACATAATCAAAGAAGCTGTCATCGAGATTTTCGCCGTTGATTATCTCGCCGGCGTTAAAATCAATCCAAGGTCTTTTGCGCGCGTACAAAGACGAATTTGTCGAGACTTTGACAGTGGGAACGGGTGCGCCGAGAGGCGTTCCGCGTCCCGTAGAGAACAAAATCATCTGGCATCCGCACGCCGCAAGGTTTGTGACCGCAACAATGTCGTTTCCGGGGCCGTTCAGAAGGTTTAGCCCACTCTTGCTTGCGAACTCTCCGTAATCGAGAACATCTGTCACCGCAGACGTGCCGCCCTTTTGTGTGCATCCGAGCGATTTTTCCTCGAGGGTAGATATTCCTCCGGCCTTGTTTCCCGGCGACGGGTTTTCATAAATCTGCTGACCGTGGTTGACAAAGTAGTCCTTGAAGTTGTTGATAAGCTTTACCGTAGCGTCGAACACGCTGCGGTCGGCGCATCTGTTCATAAGGATCGTCTCCGCGCCGAACATCTCGGGAACCTCAGTCAGAACGCATGTGCCGCCCATTGATATAACCTTGTCGGAAAGCCTTCCTATCAAGGGGTTGGCGGTGATTCCGGAAAGTCCGTCAGAACCGCCGCACTTAAGGCCTATTTTGAGCTTTGATATCGGCACAGGCTCTCTTTTAAACGTGTCTGCGTAGCCTTTCAGCTCGCCCACAAGTCTTATGCCCTCTGCTATGTCGTCCTCAAAGTCCTGAGCGTTTAAAAACTTTACCCTTTGCGGGTCGGTATCGCCTAAGACCTTTTTGAACTCATTGATATTGTTGTTTTCACAGCCGAGTCCCAAAACAAGCACGCCGGCGGCGTTTGGGTGCATGACAAGCCCTCTGAGAATCTTTTGGGTAGTGGCGTGGTCTCCGCCGAGCTGCGAGCAGCCGTAAGGATGGGAAAACGCATATGCTCCGGTGAGCTGTGCAAGTCTTCCGGCTATGCCGTTTACGCATCCGACGGTTGGAATTATCCAAACTTCGTTTCGTATTCCGACGCTGCCGTCGCTGCGCACGTATGCGTTTATCATCTTTGGCGCTGCATGCTCAACATTTGCTGCCGGTGTGGGGTTATAGCTGTACTGCTCGCGCTGATTGAGCGCGGTTTTCAGGTTATTTGTATGAACCCTTTCGCCTTTTTTTATATCGCATGTGGCGGTGCCTATGCAAAAACCGTACTTGATTACGCTTTCGCCGGCACGTATGTCGCAAAGAGCCTGCTTATGACCGGTTTGCGTGTCAACAGCGACGTTGTCTGCGGGATTTATCCTGATAAGGCTCATGAAAGAGCCTCCTTATAGTACTCATCCATGCCCTTGTCTATAAGAGAAATGGTCTTATTTATCTCATCCTCCATAAAGCTCAGATCCTCGCCCCAGTACTCCTGCTTTTTGAGGATTTCCGAGACTGATGCGGTCTTCATGAACTTCATCACATCCTCGCCGTCGTTTGCCTCATCGGTGCGATAAAACGCTATAAGTGCGGCCAAAGACATGGTAAGGCATTTGGGCAGCTTGCCGAACTTCTCTTTATATTCAAGTATGGTCGGCAAAACTCTTGCCTTAAACTTGCTCACGGAATTGAGCGCTATGCTCAAAAGCTGATGCTTTACAAACGGGTTTGCAAATCTCTCAAGAACGGCGTTGGCAAAGCTTATATCCTCCTCGGTGTTTCCTAAGGTGGGGACGATCTCTTCAAAGAGCGTCTTTTTGAGCATTGCGTTCACCTTTTCGTCTTTAAGGCACTCTCCCACCGTGGACAAGCCGTACATTCTCGCAGCCAAAACCATTGAAGTGTGGGCGCCGTTTAAGATTCTGACCTTTCTCTTCTTATAAGGCGTCACGTCGTCCGTCCAGATGACGTTTATGCCGGCTTTTTTGAGCGGGAACTCGTCCTCATAGTTGCCCTCTATAACCCACAGGTGGAATATCTCCGCGGTATTTAAGAGCTTATCCTCGCAGCCGAGCTCACGGCAAAGCTCTGGCGCCTCGTCCTTTGGATATCCGGTGCATATTCTGTCCACAAGCGTGTTGCAGAAGTGATTTTTTGTCTCTATCCAATTCACAAACTCATCGGGAAGGTTCCAAAGCTTAGCGTACTTTATGACATACTCCTTCAAAAAGTCGGCGTTATGGTCGATAAGCTCACAGCAAAACAGTATAAATCCGTCAAGTCCCGCCTTGTATCTTTCGTACAGGAGCGCGGTGAGCTTTGCAGGGAAGGACTTCGGCGGAGCGTCGTCAAGGCTCTCCGTTCCGAGATACTCTATTCCCGCCTCGGTGGTGTTTGAGATGATAAAGCGCATGTCGGGATTGTGAGCGAGCTTGAGATACTCGGCATAGTCGGTATAGGGATTTACGCCTCTTGAGATGGACTTGACCTCGGTGCAGGAGTTTATGACTTCGCCGTTTTCAATTCCTCTCAAATACTGATGATAAACGCCGTGCTGGTCGTTCAGTACGCTTATCAAGCCTTTCTCTATGGGCTGAACGACGACAACCTTGCCGTCAAACACACCCTTTTCGTTCATGATATGTACAAACATATCGACAAAGCTTCTTAAAAATCCGCCTTCGCCGAACTGAATTATTCTTTCTCTCATCGAAACTATCTCCTTATCACGCTCAGTCGGCAATCTTTACGAGCACCTTGCAAAGGTCGCCCTTGTTGTTTGCAAGCGCCTTAAACGCCTCGTCAGCCCTATCCATGGGGTAAATATCGCTCACCATCTTCAAAACGTCTACCTTGCCGGACGAAATAAGGTCTATTACGTCCTTAAAGTCAGTGGGATAGGAGTTTCTTGAGCCGTATACGTTCAATTCTTTCTTTAAGAGTATGGAGTGAAGGAAGGTTGTCTCCTTCTTGCCGTTGCCGATGAGGATGATGTTTCCGGCAAATGCGCAGCAGTCAATGCAGTTGAGGAATGTCACCGACTGTCCGCAAGCCTCTATGCAGCAATCAAAGCCGTCGCCGCCGGTTATCTTCATAGCCTCTTCCTTTATATCGGTTTTTGCGGAGTTTATGACGCCCTTTGCGCCGAACTCAAGCGCTTTTTGAAGTCTGCCGTCAAGTATATCGGCGACATACACCTCTGCGCCCTTATTTATAGCGGAAATGAGTGCAAACAGTCCTATCGGGCCTGCGCCGACAACCAAGACCTTATCTGTGGACTTGACGGGAGCACGGTTTACGGCATGGTAGCCGATTGTGAACGGCTCAACAAGTGCAAGCTCCTTTGCACTAAGGCCTTTGCCCTGATATATTCTTTCTACAGGCATTGCGACATACTCGCAAAAGCTTCCGTCCCTTTGAACGCCCATGGTTTTATTATCCGTGCAGCAGTTTACAAAGCCCCTTCTGCACGAGTAGCACTCACCGCAGTTGAAGTAAGGATTTGCGGTTACGATGTCTCCCGCTTTAAGTCCCTTGTCGTTTTCGGGAATGGACACTATCTCAGCCGAGAACTCATGTCCGGGTATTCTCGGATATGTGGTAAAGGGCTGATTGCCGGTATAGCTGGCAACGTCTGCGCCGCATATTCCGCAGTAGAGGATTTTAAGCAAAGCCTCGCCCTCTTTGACCTCAGGCTTAGGGGTGTCTGTCACCGCAATCTCAAACGGTTTGTTGATAAGTACTGTCTTCATGATAAATCACCTTTCCGATACATAAATTATATTTAGAAATTGATATATTTTTTGTTCCAGATTACTGCCGTTTTCATCGGCGCGCCCTTTGAGTAAATCTTGTTGTTGTATGCGCCTATCGGGTCGCTTATAAACTCGTCCTTGTCGATAAGCTCCACTATCTCATTGTAGCGGCTCTTTGCCAAAAGCTCTATCGCCTTTTCCATGTGGCATTGTCTGAAGTTTATCGAGCCGAAAATGAGGTGGTTTTCAAATCCGAACGGCATAGTGTCAAACTCTATCTTCGGGCCTAAAGAAAAGCTGTTATACACGCCGTTGCAGCCAAGCACCTTATGCTCAAAAGCGATTCTGTGCTCAACATTCGCGCCGGACACGCCTATGAACATGGTAGCCCTTCCGCCGAGCTTATCGATTATTGCGGCGGCAAGCTCGCTTTCGCTGTCATATGTGTTTCTAAGATACGACGCTCCGGTCTCCCTTAAAGCAAACCTGACCTTATCGGAGTCTTCGCTGCTCCTTGCGACAAAGAGTATTTTTGCGTTCGGGTGGTTTTTGGCGATCAAATCGCCCATAAACATTCCCGTTGTTCCGAGTCCGAATATTACCGTCCTCTCAAACACGTCGTCCTTTGCAAGGTCTCTTGCGGTCTGCTCATCACAGCCGCGGCGAGCCATCTCAACCCTGAAGATATGAGCGCTGCCTAAGTCCTCCATTCTCTCGAGCTGGAAAAGCATGCAGCCGTAGGGGTCGGGAAAGACCATCTTCTTTGCAAACTCCAAATCAAGCTTTCCGTCGTGGACATAACCGTCCGGTATCTTCAAAAGCATATCGGGGTTAAAATACTGCTTGTCGCAGAACAAACCGTCTGCCTTGTCGCAGCCGTACTCAAAATAACTCTCGTCCTCGGTATATCTTGTGGGGTCGTAGCTGTCTCCGCCTCTTATCAAAACTATTGCAAACCTGTTTTCGGACGGAACCCAGACAACTCCTTCGTGTCCGTTTATAAGCCTTGTCTTGCCCTCCGGAAATTTCGGGGTCAAAAGTCCCTGCGAGCCCATATGCATAAGCTCCTTATCGGTTCCGCAGAAGCCGACTATAACCGGCTCGCACAAAACGCCTTCCTTTTCAGGCTCGCCGCGCAGTCTTCTGCGCTTTACGTTGGTTATTTCTACATCGCCGTAAACGAGCGGTTTTTCGGCGTCGTTTTGGAAGTATGTTCCTTTTACTATCATGCTCTCACTCCTCGTTTTATACTTATCAAGTGATAAATAAATCAATAGATAACATCAATCGCTACCGTTAATTTTATATCATCTTTGCACAAGAATCAATAGTCGAGCTGTACTTTTTTATCAAAACATATTACAAAATACGGTGCACTCAGCTTATCAAAAGCATCACAAAACAAGCCGCCCGATGTTTGGATTTATCATTGAAAATGCCTTAAATTTAATGTATAATTAGTGTAGTCAAGTGTTCGGTTTAAAGGGAAAAAGCCGTGCACGAGCGCTTAAAAAAGCAAAGAAAGGAATGAGAAAAGCAATGAAAAAGGTTTTGCCTGTTATTACTGCATTTTTAGTTGCGGTTTCAACAGCTGCCTCTACCGCTGCCGAGGTTTCGGAGCAGCCTCAGCAGACTCAGCCGCCCTTGCAGGCGGTGTACACAGAGCCGGCCGAAGATTGGGAATCGGAAGCTACGCCTATGGGAAACGGCTTTTTGGGTGCAATGATTTTCGGCGGCGTTGAAAGCGACAGAATACAGCTCAACGAGCATACCTTGTGGTCGGGAGGACCGGGCGCGGATCCCGATTACAACGGCGGCATGAGCGACGCCACCGCTGAAGAAAACAAAGAAAACCTGATGTACGTCAGATCAGAGCTGCAAAAGCTCATGAACGAATTTACCGAAAACAATTCTTCGTATGTAGACGATGACGGGAACGTGGTTTCTTATGACTATCCTTCCCTGCCGCAAAGCGTGACAGATGCCATAGAGGCGCTGAAGGGAGACAAGAGCCTTTACGGAAACTATCAGTCAATCGGAGACATATACATAGACGACCGTTCGGGAAGCACATCGGAAGCGGAAAACTACCGCAGGGTGCTTGACATCGACAACGCCATAACTACCCTGACCTACACGCTTGACGGCGTCGAGTACACAAGAGAATACTTTGTTTCAAATCCCGACAACTTTATGGCTATCCGCCTGACCGCGGACACCGAAGGGGCTTTGAACAAGGACATACGTTTCACCACGCCCCAGCCGCTCGGAAGAATAAGCGTTGAAGGCGACACTATCACTATGACAGGACGCCCGCAGGATCACCGTGCAGACATAGATCATCTTGAGTTTGCCTTGCAGCTCAAGGTAATATCGGACGGAGAGCTTGAAGCGGTGAACAACAACATAGTCAGAGTTTCAAATGCAAACGAAATAATAATATACATGAGTGCGGGAACAAACTATCAGCAGTGCATGGATGACAGCTTTGACTACTTCAGCGACGAGGTTCCGCTTGACACCGTTTCGGAGCGCATACAAACCGTATCCGCCAAGGACTACGACGATCTCAAGCAGGCGCATATAGACGACTACCGCGAGCTGTACGCAAGGGTGACGCTGTCTCTTTGCGGAGCGACGCAGTCTGACAGATCAACAAAGTTCTTGCTTTCTGGATACAGAAACGATATCACCAGCGTGAGCGACAGCAGATATCTTGAAATACTTTACTACCAGTTTGGAAGATACCTTTTGATTTCATCGTCGAGGGAAGGATCCCTCCCCGCAAACCTTCAGGGAATATGGGCCGACGGACTTTATCCGCCGTGGAACTCCGACTACCATGCTAACGTCAACATTCAGATGAACTACTGGTTGGCGGAATCGACAAACCTCACCGAGTGCCACACGCCCATGATTGAGTACATCAACAGCCTTGTACCGCGCGGAGAAATTACCGTGTACATGTACCACTGCACCGAGGACGGCGAGGACGTAAGAGGCTGGACGACTTACCACGAGAACAACATTTGGGGAAACACCGGCCCCGCTGTTTCCGAGGCGTTTTACTACCCTGCCGGAGCTGCATGGATGTGTCAGGACATTTGGGAATACTATGCGTTTACCCTTGACGAGCAGTTCCTTGAAGACAACTTCGACACGCTTTTGGGAGCGGCGCTGTTCTGGGTTGACAACCTTGTGACGGACGAAAGGGACGGCACGCTTGTTTCAAGCCCTTCGTGGTCTCCCGAGCACGGCCCGTACTCTTTGGGTGCGTTCAGCGATCAGGCTATTATATGGGATCTGTTTAACAACACGCTTGAGGCGGCGGACATTTTGGGAATTGAAAGCTCCGAAATAGGCGAGATTCAGGCGGCGTTTGACAACCTCTCCGGCCCTAAGATAGGCAAGGCGGGACAGTTCCAGGAGTGGAAGGACGAAATAACCATGGACATCACCGGCGACTACGGTCACCGCCATGCAAACCACCTCTTTGCACTTCACCCGGGACGTCAGGTTGTTGTGGGAAGAAGTGAAGAGGACGATGCGTATGCTGACGCAATGCGCGTAACCCTTGAGACGAGGGGTGACGGCGGAACGGGATGGAGCAAAGCATGGAAGATAAACTTCTGGGCAAGGCTTCGTGACGGCGACCACGCCGGAGTAATGGTAAACCAGATACTCAAGGAATCCACATACGACAACCTGTTTGACGCTCATCCTCCGTTCCAGATTGACGGAAACTTCGGAGCTACCGCAGGAATGACAGAGATGCTTCTTCAAAGCCAGGGCGGAGCTGTTGAGCTGCTGCCGGCGCTCCCTTCAATGTGGGCTGACGGAAGTGTGACAGGTCTTAGAGCAAGAGGAAACATCGAAGTCGATATAAATTGGCAGGACGAGCTGATAACCACAGCGACGCTGCAGACCTTCTCAGCCCTTGAGGATCTTGAGGTCAGGGGCGTGAACATAGGCAGAGCAACCATCACCGATTCCGAGGGCAACAAGGTCAAGGTTTCGCGTTCTTCCGACTCAATAACCTTTGATGCGGAAGAGGGCGAGACGTATACCATAACCTTTGACGGCAAGGGCGGAATAAGCTCTGTGGCTGTGATAATAATTGCAGTTGCTGCGACGGTTGTTGTCGCGGCTGCGGTCATAATAATCGTGGTTTCATCGCGCAGAATCAAGCGCCGCAAGAACGCTTAATTGCCGGCACTGCTTAGCACGATATTCATAATCACATACAAAAAAAGAACCGGTTCATTGCGAATCGGTTCTTTTTTGCGTGTTTGTTTTTTCTTAATTTGAATCCGGCTGGCGCTGTTCGACGGAGGAAATGAGCTTGTTTGAATTTTTTATGGCTGAGCGATAGAACAGCAGCGACATGATTGTTGCAACCACCCATCCTATCGGCCATGCGCACCATATGCCTGTCGTGCCGAGAGAGGTATTCGCAAACACCGCCGCAAGCACTACTCTTAGCACAAGGTCCGTAAACGTGGCGACCATAAACTGCTTCATCAGTCCTGCGCCCCTTAGAATGCCGTCCGCCGTGAGTTTAAGTGACACCACAAAGTAAAACGGAGCAACTATCCACAAGAACATACAGCCTATCTGCCTGATGTTGTCGTAATCCTCTTTTAAAAAGATATCTATAAGGGAGCCGGTTAAGGTGAGATATATCAAAACTATCGGCACGCAAAGTGCCCACACAAGCTTAACTCCCGCTTTAAAGCCTTGCTTTACTCTGTCAACAAGTCCTGCGCCGAGGTTCTGAGCCGTGAAATTTGATATTCCGTTGCCGAGCGTTGTAAACGCGGATATAACCATGTTGTTTAGCTTTATAGCCGCAGAATAGCCTGCCATTGCGTCCGTGCCGAAGCTGTTTATAATGCTCTGTATCGCTATGTTTCCGACCGATATAAAGCTTTGCTGAAGTATGCTCGGCACTGCCACTTTTGAAACCTTGCCCAAAAGCCGCCACGAAAAGATTTTAACCTTTCCGGTATGCGGTATCGCGGCAAAGCGTTTAAACACAACTATCATCGCAAGTATGCAGCTTATGCCCTGGCATATAAAAGTAGCCCATGCAACGCCGTCAACCTTCATTCCGAATCCGACTACAAACCATATGTCCATGAATATGTTTGCGGTTGAGGATATGGCAAGAAAGATAAAAGGCGTTTTTGAGTCGCCCAAAGCCGAGAAGATTCCCGTGGCGACGTTATAAAAGAACACAAACGGAAGCCCGAGTATGTATATGTCCAAATACAGCTCCGAGTCGGCTTTTACGCTCGGGTCGGTATTCATAAGATCCAATATGTCCGAGCAGAATATCATTCCTACAGCCATGAGCACGGCGCACAGCACCGCGGTAGCTATAAGCGAAGAATACACCGCCGTTTTAAGCTCGCTGTAACGTCTTGCGCCGAAAAGCTGAGCTGCTATTACGGAGCATCCTATATTGCATCCAAACGCAAAAGCTATGAATATAAGCGTTATCTCATAGCTGTTTCCGACAGCGGCAAGCGCCTTATCGCTTATAAATTTTCCCGCCACAAAGCTGTCGGCTATGTTATAAAGCTGCTGGAATATTATACTTCCGAACAGCGGCAGGCAAAACCCCATCAGCGCCCTTCCGGGGTTGCCGGTTGTAAGATCTCTATTCATAAATTATCACCGATTTGCGCAACTGCGCGCCATGTTTTAAGCTGTCGCCGACGATTTAAGAGGCGCCAATATTGACACGGCTGAAAAATAATATTATTCTCTTTGTATAATGATTTAGGAGTGGTACAATGAAACTAATGTTTGCATCAGACATACACGGCTCGGAATACTACTGCCGTATGATGATACAAAGCTTTAAGCGCGAAAATCCTGACAGGCTCATTTTGCTCGGCGACATACTGTATCACGGCCCGAGAAACGACCTGCCAAAAGGATATCTGCCAAAAGCAGTCGCAGGCATGCTGTGCGACATATCCGACCGCATTTTATGCGTAAGGGGCAACTGCGACAGCGAAGTAGACGCGATGGTCTTAAACTTCCCCATTCTCGCCGACTATGCGCTCATATACGCAGATGAAGTGCCGATATACATCACCCACGGGCACATTTTTACCGAGGACAACCCGCCGAAGTTTCCGCCGAGCAGCTCGCAAATACTCCTTTGCGGGCACACGCATGTGCCGAAAGCCGCAGAGCACGACGGCTATGTATACCTGAACACCGGCTCGGTATCCATACCAAAAGAAAACAGCCCTCACAGCTACGTCATATACGAAAACGGATGCTTTAAGTGGATAAACCTCGAATCTGATTCGCAGGTGTTTATGGAGTACCGCATTTAAAGCCTCGCAGTCTGTTTTTTCAGTATTACAAAACAGAGCAATCGTCTACGTAAAATTCTCTTACGGCGTTCTCGTCTGCCTTTGCCTCCGACTTCTCAGGAGCAAGTCTTGATGCAAAGAACTTTGTTGCAACCTGCGGGAAGAGAGCATAGCTCAAAACATCCTCTTCGCTGCCGTTAAATCCGGGAACGGACTTAACTTCCTCGCGGTACTTGTCAAGCTCCGGCTCGATGAGGTCTGCGGGACGGCAGGTGATGATTTCTGCGTCGCCCAGGGCCTTCTTTCTCACTTCCTCATTTACCTCTCCGGGAAGTCTGCCGTACTCTCCGCGCAGAAGAGCCTTTGACTCCTTGGGGAAGGTTGCGTATCTGCCCATGAGGACATTGAGCACTGCCTGTGAGCCTACTATCTGAGAAGTAGGAGTTACGAGCGGAGGATATCCGAAGTCCTTTCTTACGTTAGGAACCTCAGCCAAAACCTCATAGAGTCTGTTCTCCGCTCCCGCCTGCTTGAGCTGGGAGATGAGGTTTGAAAGCATTCCTCCGGGTACCTGATAGATGAGCGTCTTTACATCGACGTTGAGCACCTTAGGATCGAGGTATCCCTCAGCTTTGAGCTTTGCAGCTACGTTTCTGAAGTGAGCTGCGGCATCGGTGAAGTCTGAGATGTTCATTCCGGTGTCGCGTTCTGTGCCCTTCAGCGTTGCAACCAAAGCCTCGGTTGCCGGCTGAGACGTTCCGTTTGCCAAGGGAGAAAGTGCGGTATCAACTATATCGACTCCCGCCTCCGCAGCCTTGAGGTAAACCATGTCGCCGGTACCGGTGGTGTTATGCGTGTGAAGGTGTATCGGAACTTTTACGTTCTTCTTCAGCTTCTTGACAAGGCTCTCCGCTTCATAAGGGAGCAGCAGGTTCGCCATGTCCTTGATGCAGATGGTGTCAGCGCCCATCTTCTCAAGCTCTTTTGCGAGGTTTACAAAGTACTCCTCATTGTGCACGGGGCTAATTGTGTAGCTTATTGCAGCTTCGCATATTCCGCCGTACTTCTTTGTCGCGTCTATAGCGGCTTTGAGGTTTCTTGTATCGTTGAGAGCGTCGAATATTCTTATGACGTCTATGCCGTTTTCGATGGACTTTTTAACAAACGCATCGACAACGTCGTCGGCGTAGTGCTTATAGCCCAGAATATTCTGACCTCTGAAAAGCATCTGAAGCTTTGTGTTGGGAAGTGCCTTCTTCAGGGCGCGAAGTCTTTCCCACGGGTCTTCGTTTAAAAATCTCATGCATGTGTCAAATGTAGCGCCGCCCCAGCACTCCAAAGACCAATAACCTATCTTGTCAAGCTCCGCACAAGCAGGAAGCATATCTTCAAGCCTCATTCTCGTGGCAGCCTGAGACTGATGGGCATCACGCAGAATGGTCTCAGTAATTTTAATCGGTTTTTTTTCGATTTCAGACATTACTAAACCTCCATTTATTGCAGCTGTCCGGATTTTTACGTCTCCCGGACAGCATCAGTGTTTTATTATTATACTCCAAAGATAGCCATGAAGGTACCTGCTGCTACAGCAGTAC